>PVML01017014.1_pt1 | contig 444238 bp, 373 predicted proteins | sample 1853371 | NCBI WGS metagenome assembly PVML01 (sample SAMN08533508, study PRJNA380276) | Human gut metagenome, whole genome shotgun sequencing project. | isolation source: participant 1, chromium library | host: Homo sapiens | collected 2017 | reverse complement strand
CTTATTTGACTAAACAACTGTCAAAGATGGGATTATAGTAACATCATTTCAGATAAAAGAAAAGGACAATTTAACATGAATTTTACTAATAAATTTCAATCATAAACTGTCCTTGTATCAAATCTTATTTAATTTTCATGAAAAGGCCTGCTTTTTTCAGAACCGGACGCACCGCCATATACACCACAACCACTACGATGGTTCCGACAATGGCATTTACCAGGGTTGCGCCTGCTGCCCAGGTTGCCATGATCTTGGCCGCGGAAGACTCTACACCAAGAATATAGTTCTTGTAGAAATAGCCAACAATCGGATCCATAACCACGTTGAAGCCCAGGCCTGCAATGGAAGCGATCAAGGACCACTTCACAATGTACTTGCTGTCATGGTCTTCGGTGATATGGGCAATGTTGTGAGCCACAAAACCTGCGATCAGGCCGATGCAGAGCTTTAAGATGAAGGTCTTCGGAGCACTGGTGATGTACACCGGATCCAGAAGGTCTGCGATGGTCATGCCCAGGGAACCTGCCACACCGCCGTAACCGCCGCCGAGAAGCAGGGCTGCCAGAACACAGAAGGCGTTACCGATGTGAAGGGCCGTGGTATCTCCACCCGGAGTCGGGATCGGAATCTTTAAAAAGGTGAAGGCCACATAACACAGGGCCGCCATCAGGGCTGTAAGCACCAGCTTGTATACTTTGTCGTTGTCTCTGTTTTTCATAATCATTCTCCCTTGCTGCTTTTGTAGGATGCACTGCTCCCGCATTCGGTTCGCAGGCATTTTTATTATGCCGCCTATCATAGCACGCAAGTGGAATGATATTAATAGCCAGTTTTAATCTTTTTAGCCAGTCCAGTTCAATCCCGGGACTCGATACAGATCAAAACACCATCTTCCAGGGTAATTGTAGCAGTATCCTCCGCGATCTCATTGCTGATGCAGAGTCCCACTTCCTCGCCCCGGTAAATGGTCTTGTTCTTCAGCGGATACTTAAATCCGGTCAGGGTAATCCCGGTCACCTCTTCTGTATAGGGCGCGAAGGAAACGTATTTCCCCCACTGCTCTGCCTTCGAGAATGTCCGTTCACCATCCAGCAGGCTCAGACGGTTCTGGGAATCCACGATGTAAGCGGCAATGCCCCGTTCCATACAGGTTTTCAGCGCATGGATGTTGCCGATCATGTGGTCGATGCGGCCGCCGGTGGCCCCCAGAAATACAATTTCATCGCAGGAAAGGGTCAGTGCCCGGTTTCTTGCAAGCTCCGTGTCGGTCTCATTCTTCTCCGGCTTATGCTGCTCCCACACGATGAACGGGTACTGGCGGAATTCTTCCCGGATCTCCCTGGAGACAGAATCAAAATCCCCCACAATATAGTCCGGCACCAGGCCCAGTTCCTTCACCGCTTTCAGTCCGCCATCCACGGCAATGACCTTATCAAATGTTTCTTTTTCCAAAAAGGAGCGGGCGAAAGCCAGGTCCAGCTTTCCGCCCGTCATGATCAGACATCTTCTCATTTATTTTCAGCCTCTTCAAAAATTTTTAAAAATGCCTTTACGTTAGCTGCCGCATCCTGTTTGTAAACAGCACTGCCTGCCACAAAGACATTGGCTCCTGCCTCCATCAGTTCCTTTACATTGCCAAGTCCCACACCGCCGTCTACCTGAATGTCGGTCTGTAAACCGCGCTCATTTAACATGGCGCGCAGCTTTTTAATCTTATCCACGGTATAGGGGATAAATTTCTGGCCGCCAAAGCCCGGGTTCACGGACATCAGAAGGATCATATCCACCTGGTCCAGCACACAGGAAAGGGTCTCCACCGGGGTAGCCGGGTTTAAGGCCACGCCCACCTTCATGCCGAGCTCCTTGATCTGGTTGATGGTGCGGTCTAAGTGGCGGCATGCCTCCTGGTGTACACAGAGCAGGTCCGCGCCCGCTGCCTTTAGATCTGCCGCGTAACGGCCCGGCTCCTCCACCATCATGTGAACGTCAAAGACCTTGTCCGTACAGGAACGGACGCTCTGGATGACTGGCATGCCAAAGGAAATACTCGGCACAAACATGCCGTCCATCACATCGATGTGGATATACTGGGCGCCTGCCTCCGATACGGTCTCGATTTCCTTTCTTAAATTTCCAAAGTCTGCTGCAAGAATGGATGGTGCTAAAATATACATGATGTCTTACTCCTTAATATTTTCTGCGGTTTTTCAGTTCCTGGTATAACAGCCCGTAATTGTCATACCGGCTCTGGCTGATCTTTCCTTCTGCCAGTGCTGCTTTCACGCCGCACACCGGCTCTCCGATGTGGACGCAGTCCGCCTGGAACCGGCATTCCGGCTCATAAGCTTCAAACTCCGGGAAATAATCCTTTAATTCCTGCGGTTCGATCTCTTCCAGATACATGGAAGAAAATCCCGGCGTATCCATGAGATACGTTCCCTCCTCCACACAGAACAGTTCCGCATGACGGGTGGTGTGTTTGCCCCGCTTGATCTTCTCACTGATGCTCCCAGTCTCCATGGCCGCCTCCGGCTGCAGAAGATTCGTCAGGGAGGATTTCCCCACCCCGGACGGTCCTGCCAGGATCGTGGTCTTTCCGCGCAGGTAATCCCGCACGGCATCCACACCAGATTTCTCATAGGTACTCACAAACATAACCGGGTATCCGGCCTGCTCGTAGATGTTCCGGTACTCTTCCTGTTTTGCCTCCGTTTCCAGATCGGTCTTGTTAAAACAGATCGTCACCGGAATGTCCTGGGCCAGCATCATGATGAGAAAACGGTCCAGCAGGTTGAAGTTCGGATCCGGCTGCGTGATGGCAAACACCACCAGCGCCTGATCTACATTGGCCGATGCCGGACGCACCAGCACATTTTTCCGGGGAAGGATCTCATCGATATTTCCCTCCAGTGCCTCCTCGTCCAGCACGGTAAATTCCACATTGTCTCCTACTACCGGCTTGATGCCCCGGTTTCGGAAGATTCCTTTTGCCTTGCAGGCATATACCTTATCATGCCCGTTGTGGATATAATAAAAGCCTGCGATTCCTTTGATAATTTTTCCTGTCATGTATCTGTTCCTTTTTTAATCCATCGGGAAGAATGTCAGCGGGTAAGTCTTAATGACCGCGCCGGAATTCACATCCACAATCTCCAGGGTTCCCTGATCTGTTCCGTCAATGCTCTCAATGCTGGTAAAGTTCACCGGCAGGAGCACATCGCCCTTAATGGTAGTGGACTGGGTCAGCACTTTGTAGTGCGGATTATCCGCAGTTCCCTGATGCAGCCGGATCATAATGGTAACGCTGGAGCTTCCGGCACCCGGTCCGATCAGGCTGCTTAAATCATACACCTGGTTGATGGATGCCACATAACGCTGATGCTTCACCTCCGGGCCGCTGCTGACCACATAATCAATCTTGCTGCCCTTGGCCAGCTGGGTTCCGGATGAAACAGACTGGCTGATGATGGAACCTTTCTCCACAGTATCACTGGATTCGGTAGAGGTATTGCCCGGCATCAGATCATTCTCTGCCAGAAGCGCAATGGCTTCCTCCTCCGTTTTTCCCACCAGATACGGTGCCGGGACCTTGTCCACATGCGGGCCGCTGCTCACATACAGATATACGGTTCCGCCGTCCTCCACCAGTTCCGGCTCATAACGCATTACCGTGCCTGCCTTGATGGTTTCATCTTCCTCTTCCACCACCTGAACCTTCAGGCCCTTGCTCTCTAAAAAGCTGACCGCCGTGGTTTCATCCAGCTCCGTGATGCCAAGCTTGCTTAAATCCAGCTTATCGGTACCGTTACTGATGACCACATTTACCTGGCCGCCCTTTAACACAACGGTTCCCGCTGCCGGATCCTGTTTTGCGACATGGCCTTTTTCCACATCGTCAAAATACTCATAGGTGCGTTTCATGGTCAGGGAATTTTCTTTCAGCGTACTCTCTGCCATATCCTCGGAAAGCCCCAGAACCGACGGCATGGACACCTCCGTGTCCTTTAAGATCAGCTCTCCGGTTTCTGCCTGACTGCTCTCCGTCTGGGAATTGCCCAGCATTCCGCTTCCGGCCCGGAAAAAAGCGCCAAGCTTGGAAAATACCACGATCAGCACGGCCACAACTACGATAGCCGCCACAATCCCGGCTCCAGCCAGAATCCGCTCAATATGGGGATTGGCCCGGTCTTCCTCTTCCTCCCGGCTGCGGCGCTTTGCCGGTGCCTTGGACATTTCGGCTGGTCTTTGCGGTCTTCTGCCGCGCTCCGGCTCCGGTGTTTCCGGATCATTTTCTTCCCGGTACGCCTCCCAGGCCGCTTTGGCCTCCCGCTCATAGGTTTCTTTCCGTTCCGGTTCCAGACGTTCCGGCCGGTGAAACTGCTTGATCTGGGAAAGCTGCTCACTGCTAATCTGGACAGTTTCTCCGTTCAGGGCCCGCTCTTCCACATCCACAGGACTGCTCCCAGCCTCCGACGGACGGATCAGTGCCGCGCGAAGATCTGTGATCACATCCTGGGCGCTGCGGTAACGGCGCTCCGGCTTTTTCTCCATGCAGCGCAGGATAATCCGCTCCAGGCTCACCGGAATCTCCGGATTGTAAACGCTCGGCGGTACCACCACATCCTCCAGATGGGCCAGGGCGATGGCAACGGTGTTATCTCCCTCAAAAGGCACACGCCCGGTTACCATCTCATACATGGTCACACCAAGAGAATAAATGTCGCTTCGCTCATCACTGAAACCTCCACGGGCCTGTTCCGGCGAAATATAATGCACGGAGCCCATGGCAGAGGAAGTCATGGTCTGGGCCGATACTGCTCTTGCGATGCCAAAATCCGCCACCTTCACCTTGCCATCTTTGGAGATGATCATGTTCTGCGGCTTAATGTCGCGGTGAATGATGTGCTGTTCATGCGCCGCCGCGATGCCCTGCGCCACCTGAATGGCAATGCCGATGGTCTCCTTGACCTCCAGCCGTCCCTTCTTCTGGATATAGCTTTTTAAGGTAATGCCCTCGATCAGCTCCATAACTATGTAATGAAGTTTGCCCTCATCGATAACATCGTAAACACTGACAATGTTCGGATGGGACAGTCCGGCCGCAGACTGGGCCTCCATCTTAAACTTGCTGACAAAATTGCTGTCATTGCAGAATTCTTCCTTCAGGACCTTGATGGCCACCAGACGGTTCAGCTTATGGCATTTTGCCTTATATACCACAGACATGCCGCCGGAGCCGATCTGCTCTAATATTTCATAGCGGTCCTGCAAAAATGTTCCGGGTCTCAGTATCATAAGCTCACCTCACTTATCTGCGGTTCCACCAGAACAACCGAAATGTTGTCCTGCCCGCCGCTGCGGTTTGCTGCATCCACCAGAGCTTTTGCCCGGGCTTCTACTCCGTCCTCGGAACGGATGATATATTCCATTTCCAGCTCATCCACCATGTTGCTTAAACCGTCCGAACACATGAGGATCTGATCGCCGCTCTTTAATTTCAGCGCAAACAGATCGGTATCAACGTCCTCGCTGACACCTACCGCCCTGGTAATGATATTTTTCTTTTCCAGATAATCCCGGCTGCCCCGTTTCAGCTTGCCCATAGCAACCAGCTCTTCCACATAGGAATGATCCTTCGTGATCTGCTCAAGCGCTCCCCGAAGCAGGTAAAGACGGCTGTCTCCGATATTGGCCACATAAAGTACATTTCCACGGATGGTGGCTAACACCAGCGTACTGCCCGTCCCGCTGAGTTCTGGAGTCCTGCTAGCCTGCTCGTAAAGTTCCCGGTTGACTTTCCGGATTCCTTCTTTTAAAATACCATGAACATCCCGGTCGGGATGCGGGATTTCAAAAAACCGTACCAGATTCTCCACCACAAAACGGGATGCGAAATCCCCAGCCTGATGGCCGCCCATGCCATCTGCCACAATAAACAGGTTTTCCAGGGATCCGACGGGGTCTGTGCTGGCATAGATAAAATCCTGATTCATGCTCCGCTTCTGTCCGGTGTCTGTCAGTGCACATGCCTCCATGATCAGATCCCCCCTTTCCCTTCCTCTTCCAGGAAACTCTTTCTAAGCTGTCCGCAGGCACCATTGATGTCGCGGCCCATCTCCCGGCGGACCGTCACGTTGATGCCATTTTTCTCCAGATAAGCCTGAAACGCCTCAATGGCTTTCCGGTCTGACTGACGGTAATCCCGCTCCTTGATCGGATTGACCGGGATCAGGTTCACATGGCCATGCATGCCCTTGATCAGGGCTGTAAGCGCCTTTGCCTCTTCCAGGTTATCGTTCACACCGCTCACCAGGCTGTACTCAAAGGTCAGCCGCCGTCCGGTCTTTTCAAAGTAAGTCTGGCAGGCCGGCAGAATCTCTTTTAAACTGTAGCGGTTCGCGATCGGCATCAGTGTCTTTCGCACCTCATCATTCGGTGCGTGCAGGGACAGGGCCAGTGTGATCTGGATATTTTCCTCTGCCAGCCTTAAAATATTCGGCACAATGCCACAGGTCGACAGCGTGATATTTCTCTGGCTGATGTTCAGGCCATCCTCATCGGTGATCATGCGCAGGAAACGGATCACATTGTCGTAGTTGTCAAGCGGCTCACCGGAGCCCATAATAACAATGTTGGATACCCGCTCTCCCGTCAGTGTCTGAATGCGGTAAATCTGGTCCAGCATCTCTGCCGGTGTCAGATTGCGCTCCAGGCCATCCAGGGTGGAGGCGCAGAAACGGCAGCCCATACGGCAGCCCACCTGGGAGGAAATGCAGACACTGTTTCCATGATGGTACTGCATCCACACACTCTCAATCACATTGCCGTCTGCCAGGCGGAACAGGTATTTCCGGGTGCCATCAATCTGGGAGATTTTCACATCCACCGGATACAGCGCCGTGAGAACAAACTGCTCTTTTAACTTTTCACGAAGCGGCTTGGAGAGATTGCTCATCTCATCAAAATCCGTCACCAGCTTCTGATGAAGCCACTGGTAAATCTGTTTTGCCCGAAAGGGCTTATCTCCCATCTGGCGGATGGCTTCGGTCAGTTCCTCCAGAGTCAGGGATTTGATATCTTGCTTTTCCATAATCGTTTATCTGCTTTCTTTTTATACTGCTACCGAACCTAAATTCAGGCTTTTCTCCGAAATGCGGAAATAAAGAATCCGTCACAGGGGTATCTGCCCGGAAGAAGCTGGATATAACCGTCTTTCATGGTTTCTTCCTTTATCTGGCTGCCAAACGCCCCCTCAATGCTCACCGGCTCAAAGGGAAGCGTTTCCAGGATCCAGTTTCTCTGGTCCTCGTTCTCCAGATGGTCAATGGTGCAGGTGCTGTAAATGAGCTTTCCGCCTGGCTTTACATAGTTCCAGACCACAGACAGAATGTCCTTCTGGAGTTCTGCCAAATCTTCCAGATCCTCTTTTGTCACCTGGTACTTGATGTCCGGCTTTTTGCCGATGATGCCAAGGCCGGAGCACGGAAGGTCCGCAATGACGATATCTGCCTGTTCTTCCCAGGACGGATCCTCCTCCAGCGCGTCCCAGACCTCTGCCCGGATATTGGTAAATCCGGTCCGGCGGATGTTGTCCTCCACCAGAAGAATCTTATTTTCCGTTAAATCCCGGACCACAACCTGTCCGGTTCCGGCAAGCTTATCCGCGATATGTAAGCTCTTTCCTCCCGGCGCGCCGCACACATCCAGAACCTTATCTCCTGGCTTCGGATCTGCCGCCTCACCCACAAAGGAGGAACTTACATCCTGCACTGTGATCCAGCCTTCCCGGAATGCCGTGACGGCATCCAGATAGTCGTAGCCGGAAAGAAGCAGGGCATGGTCTGCCAGCGGATTCTTCTGTACCGTGACATGATCCTGTTCCAGACTGTGAAGAATTTCTTCCATGGAAGCCCGGTCCAGATTGCAGCGCACGGAGGTAGGACGTTCCTCTAAGAAAGCCTGCATCATGCGCTCTACGGTTTCTGCCGGATACTGCTGTTTCCACAATTCTATGATCCAGTCTGGCATGGAATATTTCCGGGACCAGTCGGTGAAAACAAAGGTCTCTTTTTCTCTCGAAATAGTGCGAAGTACACCGTTCACAAAGCCTTTCAGGCCGTGGAACTTCCGTTTTACCGCAAGTTTCACAGCCTCATCACATACCGCACTGTCCGGGATCCGGTCCATCTTCAAGATCTGGTATACAGACATCCGGAGGATGGTGCGGATCACTGGTTTCATTTTCTTTACTTTTGTTTTAGAGCACTGGTCAATCACCGCATCGATGGTCAGAAGATACTCTATGGTTCCTTCCACCACTCTGGTAATGAACGCACGGTTCTGTTTTTCCAGATACTGGTGCTTATCCAGTGCTTTCTTTAATACCACATGGCTGTAACCGCCATATTCCAGAATCTCCATAAGGATATCCAGAATCAGTTCCCGCTCTTTTGTCGGTCCGTTCTGCTTAGTCATTTCGTCTGCGTCCTCCAAACAGGATGATCAGCCGCATAAGCTGTAAAATAGAAGCGGCCGCTGCTGCCACATAGGTGAGGGCTGCTGCCCCAAGCACCCTGCGGGTGCCATCCACCTCGTCACCCTGGAGAATGCCAAGGCTGTCCACCAGATGCACCGCGCGGGAAGAAGCGTTAAACTCCACCGGCAGGGTGATGATCTGGAACAGCACCGCCAGCACAAACATCCAGATACCGATCTCGATAAACGGAGTCAGGCCGATGAAGAAGCCCAGAATGATGAGCGGCAGGGAAATTTTGCTTCCAAGGTTTGCGATTGGCACAAAAGCGGAGCGCAGACGCAGAGGCGCGTAGCCTACATTATCCTGAATGGCATGCCCGCACTCATGAGCCGCCACGCCGACGGCCGCAATGGATGTGCTTCCGTAAACGGACTCCGACAGGTTTACGGTCTTCGTCCGCGGGTCATAGTGGTCGGTAAGCTGTCCGCGCACCGGCTGAACCGTCACATCGTAGATGCCCTGGGACTGCAGCAGGCGTTTTGCCGCCTCCGCGCCGGTCATCCCGGTCATGCTGCGCACGCGGGAATAGCGCTGGAACGTGCTGTTCACTTTGGAGGATGCCCACAGGGATAACAGGGCACCGATATAAACAAGGATCATTGTCGGATCAAACAGATTGTAATAACCATAGCCACCGTACATGACTACTCACTCCTTTCCATGATGCAGCCGGGCTCTACCTGGTATCCCCGGAGGAATGCCGCGGTATCCATCCGCTTCTTTCCTTCTAACTGGAGACTGGTGACACATAATACGCCGTTTCCGGTCTGAATTTTTATGCCCTCATCCCCGGCGCTGATGACGCTGCCGCAGGGAGCTTTCTTTTCCGGATCCGGAAGCACCGTAGCCTCCCAGATTTTTAACATTTTGCCGTTCCATCTGGTAAATGCGCTCGGCCACGGATTTAAGCCGCGCACCAGACGCTCAATGGAAACCGCGTCCATGGTCCAGTCAATGTCGCCCATGGATTTGGAAATCTTCTTTACGTAAGTTGCCTGCGTATGATCCTGCGGAACCGGGGTAATCTCGCCCTTTTCCAGCTTGCTTAAGGTGGACAGGATCAGATCACCGCCCAGAAGGCTTAACCGGTCAAATAGGCTTCCGCCGGTCTCATCCGGGTTTAATTTCACTACCGTTTTCTCCAGCATATCGCCGGTATCCATCTCCACATCCATCATCATGGTGGTGATGCCGGTCTCCTCGTCGCCGTTGATAACAGCCCACTGGATCGGGGCTGCGCCGCGGTACTTCGGAAGCAGGGATGCATGAATGTTGACACAGCCGTACTTCGGCAGGTCTAACAGACTCTTTGGCAGGATCTGACCAAAGGCGATAACCACCATAGCATCCGGTTTTAACCCGCGCATCTCCTCCACAAAGGCCTCATCTCTGGCACGCACCGGCTGGTAAACCGGGATATTGTGCTGCAGGGCGCACTCCTTGACTGGAGACATGTGGATCTCCTTGCCGCGGCCCTTCGGCTTATCCGGCTGGGTCACCACGGCAATCACCTCATGCTCCGAAGCCACCAGGGCTTCTAATGTCGGCACCGAAAAATCCGGTGTTCCCATAAATATGATTCTCATAAATTATTCTTCCTCCGGTTCTGCAGTGGTATCCATCAGTTCGCCCTCTACCAGGTCTACATAGAGCTGGCCGTGAAGGTGCGCGCACTCATGACAGATGCAGCGGGCTAACAGTTCCTCGCCCTCTAACTCAAACTGCTCCATATTTTCATCGTAAGCACGTACGACCACATGATTCGGACGGGTTACCATGCCAGCCTTGCCCGGTACGCTAAGGCACCCTTCCTGACCGGTCTGGCTTCCGCTCTGCTCAATGATTTCCGGATTGATGAGCACATACTGGTTGCCGTCATCCACGTCCATAACCACGATCTGCTTTAACACGCCGACCTGCGGTGCTGCCAGGCCAACGCCGTTGGCCTCGTACATGGTCTCAAACATGTCCTCGATCAGCTCCGCGATGCGTGGGGTGATCTCCTTAACCGGTTTGCATTCCTTTCTTAAAATATCGTCTCCAATGGTTCTTACCTGTCTGATTGCCATTACTCTTCGTCCTTTCTGTATCGCATGGCCAGGCCATGCCCTTTTCTATGTTTCCTTCACCGTCTGCCGGAAAGCAGCCTGTGATCTTTATTTTACGTAAAATCACACTGGAGCGTCAGCTTTTTACAGCGTTCAGTCTCATCCCAGCGCATTTTGACATACTTCTGGATTTTTATTAGTATATCATAGTTTTCGTGTTTCATATATAAAATTTTTCTGTAGATATCATGAACTTTGTATACGGGTGCCGGGACCGGACCGATGATCTCGGCTGTTTCCCCGAAATGCTTCTTCACGGAAGCAGCTATGGCTTCCATGATCCGGCTCATCAGCTCCTCATCTTCTCCCGCCACCTGCATGCACAGCATATGGCAGGCCGGAGGATAGTGCATCAGTCTCCGGTAGCCCATCTCCTGACGGTAAAAGGCCGCGTAATCCTGGGCTGCCGCCGTCTGGATGCTGTAATGCTCCGGCATGTAGGTCTGGATCAGGGCAGTGCCCGCCTTTCTTCCCCGTCCGGCGCGCCCGGCTGCCTGAACCAAAAGCTGAAAAGTCCGCTCCGCCGCCGCGAAATCCGGCGCATACAGGGACACATCTGCCGCCAGCACCCCCACCAGGGTCACCCCTGGAAAGTCATGCCCTTTCACGATCATCTGGGTGCCAATGAGTATGTCTGCCTTTCCCTTTGCAAAAGCAGATAAAATCTTCTCATGCCCGCCCTTCTTTGAGGTGGTGTCCAGGTCCATCCGCAGAAGCTTCGCCTCCGGGAACATCTGCGCCGCCATCTCCTCGATTTTCTGGGTACCGATGCCAAAGCCCGCCAGATATGGAGAACCGCAGTTCGGGCACAGCTTCGGCATGGGGATCTGGTAGCCACAGTAATGACACACCAGCCGCTGACGATTGTGCAGCGTCAGGGATACATCACAGTGGGGGCATTTTACCGCTTCGCCGCAGCTTCTGCAGGAGACAAAGCTGGAATAGCCTCGCCGGTTGATGAACAGCATAATTTGTTCCTGTTTCTGCAGCCGGTCCCGGATCAGTTCCTGCATCCGCCCGCTGAAAATGGACTTGTTTCCGGCTTCCATCTCTTTTCGCAGGTCCACAACCTCCACCGCTGCCATCTCGCTGCCCACCTTGGCCCGTTTTGTCAGCGTAAACAGCCGGTAAATGCCAGCCTCCGCCTTCGCGTAAGCCTCCACCGACGGTGTGGCAGAGCCCAGTACCAGGGCCGCGCCGCTTAACTCCGCCAGTTTTTCTGCCACCTCTCTTGCATGGTAGCGGGGCGTGGTCTCACTCTTGTAGGCTCCCTCATGCTCCTCATCGATGATGATGAGTCCCAGATTGGGAAACGGCGTAAAAAGCGCCGATCTTGCGCCGATCATAATATCCGTCTCGCCGTTTCTGGCCCGCTCAAACTGGTCGCACTTCTCACCGGCAGAAAGCCTGGAATGCATGACACAGATGCGGCTTCCAAAACGGCTATAGAAGCGGCTCACGGTCTGGTAGGTCAGGGCAATCTCCGGAATCAGCACGATCACCTGTTTTCCCTGCTGAAGCACATTATCGATCAAAGCCATGTAGACTTCGGTCTTGCCGCTGCCCGTGACACCGTGAATGAGACAGGGCCTGCGGTCGCCGGAGTCATAGGAAGTAATGAAGGCGTCCGCGATGGACTGCTGCTCGGAATTTAAGAGGACAAGTGAAGGGCATTCTGTCATCCCGGCCACAGTCTCCACAATCTTTTTATTCCGGGCCTTTACCTTTTTCTTCACCGGAAGTACCGTCTTAAGCGCCTGATTCATGGTGGAGCCGTACTGCTCCTTCATCCACCAGGCCAGCTCAATCAGGCGGGTATCCGCGGTGATGCTCTTTTCGGCCACGCCGATGATCTCTTTTATTTTCTCTTTATCATAATCCGGCTTGTCGGTGAGTTCCACGACATAGCCGGTTCGTGTTCTGTTTCCTGAACCAAAAGGGACGCAGACCTGCACCCCCACCCGGATCTGCGGCAAAATTGCCGGCGGAATCCGGTACTGGAATACCCGGTCTACGTCTTCATGGGAAATATCTATAATGATGCTGGCATACTGATCTGCCATATCTGCTCCTGTCTGTTGCTTGTTTTAATCTTTCAGCAGCTTTGCTGCCACCTCACCCAGTTTCATGCTGTTGGAGCCCTTTAAGAGCACACAGTCGCCTGGCTGCAGCTTTGCCTTTGCCGCTTCTGCCAGCGCGTCCCGCTGGTTTTCATCGAAATGGATGTACTCTGCCTTCATGCCCGCACGCTTTGCGCCCCGGGCAATCTGCTCTGCCAGTTCACCGTATGTAAACAGGATATCCACCGGATGGGATTTCATCCAGCTTCCCACCTCATAGTGGAACTTCGGAGAATCCGGCCCCAGCTCCTTCATGTCGGCCAGCACCGCGATGCGGCGGCCTTTTGCCTTTGCTTCCAGAACCTCCAGACCAGCCTTCATGGATACCGGACTTGCATTATAGGTGTCATCGATGACGGTAACGCCATTCTTCTCTGCGATCTGCTGGCGGTTCTTGAATCCGGTGAAGGCAGCCAGGCTCTTCACTGCGCCGGAAAGCGGAACTCCGCTGCAATCTGCCACAGCCAGAGCCACCATGGCATTCAGCACATTGTGGCGTCCCATGATGCTTAAGCGCACCATGTATTTTTCCCCGCGGCAGTTGGCAGTAAATACCGGGTAACCGTCCTCGCTGCGGATATCCTCTGCCCGGTACTCAGAATTCTCCCCGGTTCCGTAATATACAGTGCGGCATCCGTCCTTGGCTTTGGTATCCTTCAGCAGGGCATCATCGCCGTTTAAGAAGAGGATTCCACCATCCTTTAAGCCGTCCTGAATCGTCAGCTTCTCATGATAGATGTTCTCCTGGCTTCCCAGCTGCTCAATATGGGTAATGCCGACATTGGTGATGACGGCCATATCCACCTGGGCAATCTTTGCGATGACGGTCAGCTCGCCCGGCATGCTCATGCCAAGCTCCAGCACGCCAATCTCATCGGCCAAGGTAATCTCAGACAGCGTGATTGGCACACCCACCTGACTGTTGGAATTTCCAGGAGTCTTGTATACCTGGTACTTTGCGGAAAGCGCTGCTGCCACCATTTCACGGGTAGTCGTCTTTCCCACACTTCCGGTGATGCCCACAAGCGGCAGGCTTAACCGGCTGCGGTAATAGCGTCCGATATCCTGCAGTGCCTTTTTGGTATCAGCCACCCGGATCCAGGCATGCTCCGCATCCTCTGCGTTCTCATGCTCAGAAGTCAGCACCGCCACAGCGCCTGCGCCGAAGGCCTGATCGATGAAGCGGTGGGCATCCACCTTCTCCCCGATCAGCGGCACAAACAGGTCGTTTCCTTTCATGGTTCTTGAATCAATGCTCAAATGTTCAATCTTCTGGTCTGCATTTCCACACAGAAGCTGGCCGCCTGTGGCAGCCACAATGTCTTTAACCGTTATATTTTCCATTTCCGGATCTCTTTTCTGTTTCTTTATATTTAAAGGTTCTTCACAACCTCTTCCACCACGGCGCGGTCCAGGAACGGGTAACGCACGCCATTGATCTCCTGGTAGTCCTCATGGCCCTTGCCGATGATGGCAATCATGTCGCCCGGCTCCGCATGGGTGATGCTGTAGGCAATAGCCTCTTTCCGGTCCGGAATCTCAATAAACTTTCCGCCGGTCTTTTCAATGCTGCCGCGGATATCAGCAATGATATCCTCCACCTTCTCAAAGCGGGAGTTATCTGCGGTGATGATGGACAGATCCGCCATGCGGCCGCCAATTTCGCCCATGGAGTAACGGCGATCCTTGGAGCGGTTTCCTCCGCAGCCAAATACCACGACAAGGCGCTTCGGATGATACTCTCTCAGAGTTGCCAGCAGGCTCTCCATGCTGACTGCGTTGTGAGCGTAATCCACGATGACACAGCATTTCTCAGAAGTATATACAATCTCCATACGGCCATTGATTTTCAGGTGCTCCAGGGCATGCTGCAGCTTTTCAGCCGGAACGCCCACCCACAGAGTAACGGCCGCTGCCGCCAGCGCATTGTATACATTAAATTTACCCGGGATGCTGACACGCACCGGAATCTGATGCTCGCCCTTAATATCAAACTCCACACCTACAAAATCCGGTTCGGAGACATAGTGGATGTTCTCTGCCTGGAAACCGGCGCCCTCTTTCAGGCCAAATCCGGTCCATGGGCACGGAATATCTTTTACGATCTCGTCAATATGCTCATCATCCACATTGATCAGGGCGCGGTCACACTGATGGAACAGCTGTTTCTTATAATATAAATACTCCGCGAAATCCGCATGCTCATCCTTTCCGATGTGGTCCGGGGAAATGTTGGTAAACAGGCCATAGTTAAAATGGATGCCTGCCACACGGTGCATCTTCATGGCCTGGGAGGAAACCTCCATCACGCAGCACTCGCAGCCATCCTCCACCATCTTCGCGAAATAACGGTGCAGATCATAGGACTCCGGTGTGGTATTCACGGTTGGGAAATGCTCTTCCCCAATGTAAACGCCGTTGGTTCCGATCATGCCGGTCTTTTTCCCGGCGTTCTCCAGAATGGTCTTGATCATATGGGTGGTAGTGGTCTTTCCTTTGGTTCCTGTCACCCCGATCATGGTCAGTTTCCGGGACGGATAGCCAAAACGGGCTGCCGATAACAGAGCCAGCGCCTCTCTTCCGTTTTCGGTCTCCACCACGGTCACGCCTGCCGGTGCCTCCACCGGATGCTCGGTCACAAGCACTCTTACGCCTGCCTCAGTCACCTGCGGAATGAAATCGTGAGAATCAATCTTTGTGCCCTTCATGCAGACAAACACCGCGCCGGGAGCAGCCTTTCTGGAGTCGTATATGACTTCATTTACCTCCACGTCCAGGCTTCCCTGAACCAGCTTATAAGAAAGCCCCTCTAACCAGTCTTTTATCGTCATACTCTTGCCTATCCTTTCTCAGTTTCTATCCGTCTGCTTTCGTTTTGCACTGCGCAAAATCCCGGCATAGCGGATTTTCACGCAAAAAGCGCGGCTGCCAGAACAGCTCACGCCTTTGCGCCAGTTTCAAATTAGAATAATCCGGTGATCACACCGTTCTCATCTACATCAATGCCGTCTGCAGCCGGTTTCTTCGGCAGTCCCGGCATGGTCATGATGGCTCCGGTCAGCACTACCACAAAACCTGCGCCTGCGGATACATAGGCATCGCGCACGTTGATGGTAAATCCGGTCGGACGCCCCAGCTTGGTCTGGTCATCAGACAGGGAGTACTGGGTCTTTGCCATGCAGACCGGAAGGTTGCCAAAGCCCATCTCCTCGATGCGGGCCAGTGCTTTGGATGCAGCCGGTGCATAGGAAACACCATCTGCGCCGTAAATTTCGGTGGCAATGGTCTTTACCTTATCTTTCAGGCTCATCTCATCCGGGTACAGGGCATGGTAATGGCTCTCCTTGTGCTCCAGAGTATCCAGAACCTTCTGAGCCAGGGCCTCGCCGCCCTCGCCGCCTTTTGCCCATACCTCGGAAAGAGCGAACTCACAGCCGCGCTCCTCGCAGAAATCACGGATAAAGGCGTACTCTGCCTCGGTATCGGTCACGAAGGAGTTTAAGGTTACCACAACCGGAACACCGAATTTCTGCAGATTCTCGATATGCTTCTCCAGATTGACGATACCCTTCTTTAAGGCATCCAGATTCTCTGCGGAAAGCTCGGTTTTCGGTACACCGCCGTTGTACTTTAACGCGCGGACGGTTGCAACCAGAACTGCGGCATCCGGCTTTAAATCTGCCTTGCGGCACTTGATATCCAGGAATTTCTCTGCGCCCAGGTCTGCGCCGAAGCCAGCCTCGGTTACCACGATATCAGCCAGCTTTAAGGCCGTCTTGGTCGCGCGCACGCTGTTGCAGCCGTGGGCGATGTTTGCGAACGGTCCGCCGTGTACCAGAGCACCGGTGTGCTCCAGGGTCTGGATCAGGTTCGGCTTGATGGCATCCTTTAAGAGTGCTGCCATAGCGCCCACTGCGTGTAACTGGGCAGCGGTAACCGGCTCTCCGGCATAATTATATGCGACAATGATCTTGCCAAGACGCTCTTTTAAGTCGTTCATGTCATTGGCCAGGCATAAGATTGCCATGATTTCGGAAGCTACAGTAATAACAAAGTGATCCTCGCGCACCACACCGTCTGCCTTTGCGCCAAGTCCAACAACCACATTGCGCAGCACACGGTCATTCATATCCAGGCAGCGTTTCCAGAGGATCTGTCTGGTATCGATCTGAAGGGCGTTGCCCTGCTGGATGTGGTTATCCAGAAGTGCTGCCAGAAGGTTATTGGCAGAAGTAATAGCATGGAAATCGCCGGTAAAATGAAGATTTAAATCTTCCATCGGAACTACCTGCGCAAAGCCGCCGCCTGCAGCACCGCCCTTAATGCCAAAGCACGGTCCCAGAGACGGCTCACGCAGCGCGATCATGGCCTTCTTGCCAAGTCTGGTGAAAGCATCTGCCAGACCAATGCTGGTGGTGGTTTTTCCCTCGCCTGCCGGAGTCGGGTTGATGGCAGTTACCAAAACCAGTTTTCCGTCCGGGCGGTCCTTTACCTGCTGCCACAGTTCATCCGTGATCTTTGCCTTGTACTTACCGTACAGTTCCAGATCATCCTCAATAATTCCGTAGCTCTCTGCAACTTCTTTGATTGGAAGCTTTACCGCCTCCTGCGCGATTTCGATATCTGTTTTCATAGCCAGAATCCTCCCTTTTCATGTGTAGTGTGGGGTTACATTAAATGATCTGATCAAATTCTTCCATAGTCATAAGAACCTTGCGGGGCTTCGTTCCCTCTTCCTCGCCGACCACACCGGCCTCCGCCAGCTGGTCCATGATCCTTGCGGCACGGTTGAATCCGATCTTGAACATGCGCTGCAGCATTCCAATGGATGCCTTTTCTTTTTCTATAATGAAACGGCCTGCCTGCTCAAAGTACTCGTCCCGGCTGTTAGACGGGTCGGAGGCTGAGGCAGATGGAGCCGAATTCATACTGTTTTCCACTTCCGGACTGTACTGGGCCGTAAGTCCCTGTTCGGTGAGGAAGTCCACCACCTGCTGGACTTCGGAATCCGAAACAAAAGCGCCCTGTACACGCTGTGGTTTCGGGAATCCCGCCGGATAAAAGAGCATATCGCCCTTTCCGAGAAGCTTCTCCGCACCGTTCATGTCGATGATGGTACGGGAATCCACGCCGGAAGAAACTGAGAAGGCGATTCTTGATGGCACGTTAGCCTTGATGAGGCCGGTGATGACATTGACGGATGGTCTCTGGGTTGCGATGACCAGATGAATGCCTGCCGCACGGGCCAGCTGGGCCAGACGGCAGATGGCATCCTCCACCTCACCCGGAGCCACCATCATCAGATCCGCAAGCTCATCTACAATGATGACGATCTGCGGCATCTTCTTCGGTTTGTTCTCGTCTTCGATATCCTGAATGGTTTCAATCTTCGCGTTGTAGCCCTTTAAGTCACGCACTCCGTATTTGGCGAACTTCTTGTAACGGTCCGTCATCTCCGCTACTGCCCAGTTCAACGCGCCGGAGGCCTTCTTCGGGTCTGTCACCACCGGGATCAGCAGATGCGGAATTCCGTTGTATACACTTAACTCTACGACCTTCGGGTCCACCATGATGAGCTTGACATCCTCGGGGGCTGCCTTGTAGATGATGCTCATGATGATGGTGTTGATGCAGACCGACTTACCAGATCCGGTCGCGCCTGCAATCAGAAGGTGCGGCATCTTGGCAATATCCGTTACTACTACCTGGCCGCCAATATCTTTTCCGACTGCGAAAGCCAGCTTTGATGGGTGCTTCTGGAACGCATCAGACTCCAAAAGATCCCGTAAAAATACAGATGTTTTCTCTTTATTCGGTACCTCAATACCCACAGCGGATTTGCCCGGGATCGGTGCCTCAATACGGATGTCCTCGGCCGCCAGGCTTAACTTGATGTCATCTGCCAGACCTACTATCTTGCTGACCTTGACACCCTGCTCCGGATGAAGCTCATAGCGGGTGACAGAAGGGCCGCAGCTGATGTTGGTCACAGTAACGCCAACAGCGAAATTTCGGAGAGTCTGCTGCAGCTTCACCGCCGTCTCCCGGTACTCCTGCTCGGAATAGCCACCGGCATTTCTGCTGCCGCGCTTTAAGAGACTGAGCGGCGGATAGACATATTCCTTCTTCGGTTCCTCTTCCTTTTCCTGGATCTGCTGTTCCACAGTCACTTCGCTGTCTGCGTTTTCCGCCTCTTTCTGCGCTGCCGCCGCTTTCTTTGCGGACTCCAGCTTCTTCTGAAGCGCCTCGGTGTCCGTATCGATGACCTTTCCTCCAGCCGTTACCACATGCTTGTTCCCCTCCGGAATTGCAAAATCGGTGTTCTGTTCTGTTTTTACAGTGTAAGCCACATCCGGCTCCGGAAGATATTCCTCCGGTGCAGCCTCCTGCCATGCAGGTTCCTCTGGCTGCGTGTACGGGTTCTGCCCGTCAAGCGCTGCATTCTGCGTGCGGCTGTATGTACTCTGCGTATCCGGCTCATCCCATGGAGCCACATCCGGATTCTGCTCCTGCTCTGCTTCCGGATCATGCTCTGACTGTGTTTCCTGGCGATACTCCGGCTGCGCTGCCTGACCATATTCCGCTTCTGCCACCGCTTTCTCATCCAGCCTTCTCGCGCCGCCGGTAAAGACTTCCCCGGCCTGCTCGAACTGGCCAAATCCGGACTGCGTCAGGCGCTTGGCCGCTGCTTCCAGATCATAATCGTCCTCCGGCTCCGGCGGAATGTCTGCACCCTCCGGCAGATTGGTGGAATATGCAGGGGCTTCCCGCTCCGGCACAACTTCCCGGTAATCCTCCGGCATGGAAATGCTTCCGGTAAAGACATCTGCCTTATCCGGCTTCGGTGCCTTTGCCATGCGGCTGCCGCGGGATCCGGTATTCTCCGGTTCTGCCTGCGCATCCTCAAAATCCGGTTCCATGGCTTCCGCCGGAGACATGCGCCGCCCACGCGGTGCCTTTATGGCAGGAGCATCCTCGTACACGTCATACTCTGCCTGACCGCCAGCCTCATAGCTTTCTTCATAATTGTCCTCATAGTGATCTTCGCAGCCTTCTTCCGGCATATCGTCCAGATATTCATCCTCATCTGACGGCAGCTTCGTAGAGCTTAAGTTCACGCCGCGCACCCGCTGTTCTTCCCGCAGCCTGCGCCGTTCTTCCTGACGCTCCGCATAAATTTCGCGACGGCGCTCCATATCCTCTCTGGCATGCTGGTAGGCCACATCACTGTGGCGCTTCACCGCTTTTACAAAGGAACGCTGGGTGATGCATACCATGCAGATGATCAGGCCAACCGCCATAACCAGAAAAGCGCCAATGCTTCCGATAAACGAACGGATTCCTCCAAACAAAAGGCCGCCAAACAGGCCGCCGCCCATGCCGGACGATGCAGATAAACGATAATATTCCAGGATTCCTTTCCCCGCCTCCGGCTGCTGCCCAAAGATCATCTGTGCAAAGCCGCACAGCAGGAAAAACGCTGCTGCCGACGCAACCGTTTTTTGCACGGCCACCCGGTTGCCGCGGTTTGCCTGATAAAAGCAGGTTCCCACAAACAGGACCAGCGGAGCCACATAACCTGGCAGGCCAAACAATCCAAGCTGGATTCCCCTTAAAAAATCACCTGCAAAACCGCACAGGTGAAAATTACTTAAAAATAAAAGGACGGCCATGGCAAAAGAACCCAGGACGATCACTTCCGCACGGACCAGCCCCTCCTGCTCCGGAACCGGTTCCGGCTCCTGAACCTTTCTCGGTCTGCCCGGCTTCCGGCCACCCGCCGCGCTCTGTGAGCCGGAACGCGCGGACTTTCTGGTGCCTGCTGCCTTTTCTGTTCTGTCTGAATTTACTCTGTTTTGCTGTTTCTTCGCTGCCACAAATTCCAGCCTCCTCTTTCCCAATGTAGTTAGTATACAAAAAATTATCAGGAAATGCAAGACACTGGAACCGGACACGTCAGTTCAGAAAATCCCTGCCTTTACCCACTACTTACCTGCTTCAATCTCCTGATACAGATACCGCAGTGCTTCCCGGATTCCCCCAACCTCATCGATCAGTCCGGCTTTTACCGTTTCTTCCCCCACCAGCACCGTTCCCAGATCCTTCGTCAGCATCTCCGTATTCAGCATCAGCTTTTTCACCTGATCATAGGCAATCTTCGCGTGGTCGCTGACAAAGGTTAAAATCCGGTCCTGAATCATCTCAAAATACTCATAGGTCTGGGAAGCCCCGATCACCGTGCCGCTCATCCGCACCGGGTGCACCATCATGGTTCCTGTCGGCACAATAAACGAGTGATTGGTGGACACCGCCAGCGGCACTCCGATGGAATGGCTTCCACCCAATACCAGAGAAACCGTCGGCATAGAAAGGGAGGCAATCATTTCCGCAATAGCCAGTCCCGCGTCCACATCACCTCCAGACGTGTTTAAAAGCACCAGCAGTCCCTCCACACTGTCATCGTCCTCCAGCTCCGCCAGTTTCGGAAGAATCTGGTCATACTTGGTAGTCTTCGTGTTGCCGGAAAGATTCTCGTGGCCTTCCACTTCCCCAATAATGGAAAGAAGATAAATCTTGTGTTTGCCGCTGCTGCCGTCCAGAGTGGCCTGAGCATAGTTCATGCTGCTGTTTTCTTCATTTCGGCCATTTTCCTCTGTACCAGAGTCTAAGCTGTTCTGCAGCCTCGTATTTTTTCCTGTATCTGTATCATAATTCTGTTTCATCGTTTCCTCTCTGCTCATAAGTCCGTCTCCTTCACTTCTTCTTTTTCATTTTTCGTTTATTCTCTCCAAAAACTCCAAAACAATCCATTTCCATAGCCATTTCCAAATGTTCCATATAACTCAGGATATATTCGCATTTTCTCCACGAATGCGTTATACTGAGAGCAGTAAAAAAACGGAGGAATTTTGAACTATGTCAGACTATACCGTAAGCAGAATCTCGCCCACTGACAAGCGCGCTGTGCGCCAGATGGACGCGTTATTAGAAAAAGAAGGCATCGAGCGGGACAAAAACCTCGATTACAGCATCGGACTCTTTGATGAAAATTATGACCTGGTGGCAACCGGCTCCTGTTTCGCCAACACCCTGCGCTGCATGGCTGTGTCTTCCGAGCATCAGGGCGAGGGCCTGATGAATCAGGTCATTTCCAACCTGATTGAGTATCAGTACAGCCGCGGCAACACCAGTCTCTTCCTATATACAAAGTGCAATACCGCGCGCTTCTTTGGCGATCTTGGCTTTTACGAAATTGCCCGGGTAGAGGGAAAAGTCGTTTTCATGGAGAACCGCAGAACCGGCTTTGCCGATTATCTAAAACAGCTGCAGAAGGAAACCGCTGCTTTCTTTGAAAGTGAAAAAGGGCAGGCACTTCTGACCAAAAATAAAAAGCTTGCACAGAGCGCTGCAAATACCGCAGATGCCGCTCCTGCAAGCCGTGGAACAGACCAGATCGCAAAAATCGGCGCTGTCATCATGAATGCCAACCCGTTCACGCTGGGCCACCGCTATCTCTTAGAACAGGCGGCAGCCGCTGTGGATCTGCTTCATGTGTTCGTGGTATCCGAAGATGCATCCCTGGTTCCCTTCTCCGTCCGCAAACAGCTGGTGGCTGAAGGCTCCGCAGATCTTCCGAACGTGATCTGCCATGAAACCGGCCCCTACATGATCTCCAACGCCACGTTCCCGTCCTACTTCTTAAAGGACTCCGACACCGTCATCCGCTCCCACGCCAAGCTGGATATTCAGGTATTCCTGCGCATTGCCCAGGCTTTGTCCTTAACCGACCGTTTCGTGGGAGAAGAACCCTTCAGCCAGGTAACCGGCATCTACAATCAGGTGATGGCTGAGGAACTGGCTGCCGCAGGCCTTGGCTGCCATATCATCCCGCGAAAAACCGATGAGGAAGGTGCCATCAGTGCCTCCGATGTCCGCTGCCTGATTCAGGACGGTAACTTCGAAGCATTAAAAAAGAAGGTGCCCGCCTGCACCTTCCAGTATTTCACCTCCGAAGCTGCCGAACCGGTCATTCAGAAGATCCGGGCAGCCGCAGAGGTACGGCATTATTAAAATAGCAATATTACATCAGCGGCGCAAACAACCTCAATACTTTTCCTGCGATTTTTTTCGGAATCGGATAGGTTTTGCAGTCTTCCAGCGTAATCTCCTGGCAGTGTTTCAGGGTTTCCTGGAAGTCTGCTTCGGCCTGCTGGACAGCCGGGTTCCGGAACAGGTAGACCGCGCACTCGAAATGCAGATGCAGGCTCCGGTAGTCCATGTTGATGGAGCCTACCACGGCCTTCGTATTATCACTGGTGAATACCTTGGCATGTACAAAGCCCGGCATATATTCATAAATCTTCACGCCGGCCTGCAGAAGTTCCGCGTAATAAGACCGGGCCAGCAGGTACGCGTAGATCTTGTCCGGAATGTGCGGCATGATGATGATGGTCTCAATTCCCCGCTTTGCCGCAAAAGTCAGCGAGGTGATCATGTCACTGTCCAGGATCAGATACGGCGTCATGATGTGCACATAGTAACGGGATTCGTTTAAAATATCCATATAAACGTGCTGCCCCACTGTCTCATTGTCCAGCGGGCTGTCACCGTATGGCATCGCAAAGCCAGAACGGTCCAGTTCTGCCGGATACTGGTAGTCCGGCCTGCACAGATAGCGGGCATAATCATCCGTCTCATGCTCGGTGATATTCCACATCTGCAGAAACATCATCAGAAAACCGGTAGCCGCATCTCCCTTTAACATGATGGCCGTATCCTTCCAATGACCGAACCGCACCTTCCGGTTGATGTACTCGTCCGCCAGATTCACACCGCCGGTGAATGCCGTGTGGCCATCAATCACTGTAATCTTACGATGATCACGGTTATTCTGATAGGAAGAAAGCACAGGGCGCACCGGAGAGAACATTTTACAGCGGATTCCATATTTTTCCAGCTGTTTCGGGTATCCGTAGGGCATCAGCGTCAGGCTGCACATGCCATCATACATAAAACGTACCTCCACACCAGAGGCCGCTTTCTCCTTCAGAATTTCCAGAATGTTGTCCCACATCTCGCCTTTTTCCACGATAAAATATTCCATGAAAATGTAGCGTTCCGCTTTCTTCAGTTCCTCCAGAAGTACCGGATACATATCATCACCCAGCGGGAAATACTGCGCGCTGGTATTCTCCCAGATGGGGTATCCGCCATACTCATTCATATAGTAAGCCAGCCTTGCCGTACCCCGGCTCTCCCGGTACAGCCGCTCCATAACCTCCGGTTGCTGCTTTAAAAGTGGTTTTGTTTCTTCTATTATATCCTTCAGTCTCCTGTCAATGGCCCGGGTGCCAGGCTGTGTCTCCACAAACAAATAAAACAGGGCTCCAAACACCGGAAACACCAGCACCGGAATGATCCAGGAAAGCTGGTAGGAAGGATTCTGATTTTTATTGATGATGTAGATGACAACCACCGCACTTAAGCCTACAAAGCCGCCGTACAGGTAAAATACATGTTCCCGCAGCCACTGAAAGCTGTACATAAGAATTATGAACTGAATCAGAAGCGCTGTAATCACAAATGCAGTACGTCCGAATACCACCCGCAGCAAACGTCCCCACGTTTTCTTTTTCGGTTTATGCAGTCCCCATTCTTCCTGAATATTCATTGTCCTCGTCTCCTGTCTCTTGCTGCTGTTTCAGCATCATCTGCTGTCCTGTTCTCCCAATCCTCGCCCACGGACTGGATTTCTAAATTCACCAGCCATTCAGTTCCCAGCATCACCTACTGTTTCTTTCTCGCTGTCCCCAAATGGATCTTGTCCCGCCCCACCTGCTGAACGGTAATCTCTTCTCCTGCTTTTGGTTCAACACCTTTTGCAATCAGCCTGCTTTCCGAATAATACTGGGTATCTACAGCTTTACCATCCACACAAATCTTGGACCAGCTGTTAAACGGACCTCCAAATACAATCACCTGATTGGTATTGTGCACCGTAGTTCCCTGAATGATTGGCGTGACACCAAATTCCAGATGCGTTGCCTGATACGGCGACTCACCGCCGTAGACCTCGTGATCTCCATACAGAATATCATACTGCAGAATCTTCATAGCATCCAGATAGCCCTGAGTGTCCGTATCGTGGGCATCCAGATGGCGCTGGTGAAAACGGATCATGGTTCCCTCATGGATGTCCAGCAGATTCAGCACATGAGCCGCAAGCTGATACGACTCTACATCCCGTTTCACAACCGGAAGATTCAAATTATTCCACACGACATATTTTGTCTGAAACAGACTTCCATTCTCCATCTCTTCCGCTGTCCACTCAAAGCCCGGCAGATGGTCTCCGTACAGCACCAGAACCGTCGGTTCCATCCGGGTATTTAACATGTTGATGAGCTGGCCCACGAATTCATCCATCTCATGAATCTGCTCACAGTAATATTCAAAGGACGGATACTTTCCATGTCCCTGCACGGAAATCGTGTATACAAAATCACTTCCAATCGTAGAATCCAGTACCTTCTCAATTTCTCCTACCAGCACTTTGTCCTTACACCAGCCGGTTGGATTCCGTTCAATGTCGTACATATATTCAATCGGCGTAAACGTATCAAAGCCAAGCTCGGCAAACACCTTATGGCGGTCGTAGAAGGTTGCCTCATTATTATGCACCGCATGGGCCCTGTAACCCAGATTTTTCATATCAAACGCCATGCTCTCGCAGGCTGTCTTCTGCAGGATTGTCTTGTACGGGTATTCGCCCGGACCGAAGAAATCCAGATTCATGGCACTGATACACTCAAACTCTGTGTTCGCTGTTCCGGCTCCTACCGAAGGAACACTTAAGTACCCAGACGGAAAACTCCGCTCCAGAAAATGAAATATCGGAATCGGATCGCCCTGCACTGGATTATTCCGCCACAGCGTCGGATCAAAAAAGGATTCCAGCTGCAGCATAATGATATTCGGATAACGTCCCTCTATGGTTTTCGATACCTCAGCCTGAGTCTGTTCCTCACTTTCCAGCTGATCCACCATGGCCGTATCATAACTGTCTGGCTTATCGATTCCCGTATTCAGCAGGGAATTGGCAAAACAGTAGGCAAACCCATAATCCTTATACGCCTGCCCGATGTTCCCAAAATGCAGCGCCACCGTTCCGGATGCCACAGAAATGTTCAGCACAGCCCAGATCACCAGCATGGAAATGGCTGCCACACAACCCGACTCTGTAAAATTAACCTTCTGCGCATCCATTGGTGCCCTTTTCCAGAGCAGCACGCAGAACATAACCGCCGCAGCGGCTGCCACTGCCATCAGAATAATCTGCCACCAGGTCAGATACGTTGTAAGAAGCGTTGCCGCATATTTCATCAGACGCAGATCTGACGCAGTAAACGGGGTTGTCCGAAACACCAGCAGCACACTGTTGGCAATGGCCGCAGTCAGTCCGAGTACAAAAAGGACGATTGTAAGAAATACCTTCCGCCTCGTAAAAAACACCAGCAGAAACGGAGCCAGAAACAGCAGGGTATCCAGCACGAATACCATAGGTGTGTGAACGACAAAACTGACTGTTCCCAAAAATGATTTCCGATTCAGAATCTCTGTTGCCACATTCAGCAGCAATGCCGTTCCCACCAGAATACCCAGTATTTTCCACAACCTTTTCATAACTCTGTCCTTTCGCCAAGTCTTTTCTCATTTGTATTGTTTTCGTTCCAATTTCTACATCTGTAAACCGTAACCACATTTTAACATACTCTTCAAAAAATCTACATAGTATTTTTCCATAAAGGCACAATGCCCAGCTTGAATTTTTCTATACTTTCTCCTATAATAGAGCCTATGCGAAATTTCTCAGATTCATAGAATTTTTGCATAGCCATACAACAAAATAAGAAAAAGTGAGGATATGTTATGACTGATACTCTGGTACAGGGACTTACTTCCCTGCTTGGAGGCAAGGTATCCGGCGAGGTGATCATCTTTATCATCTCCATGATCCCGATCCTGGAACTGCGAGGCGGACTGCTTGCCGCATCTCCAGCCCTCTTAAATGTTCCGATTCTGCGGGCCATTCCCATCTGTGTCATTGGAAACCTGCTTCCAATCCCATTCATTCTGCTTCTGATCGAGCGGGTTCTGAATGTCATGGAAGGCATTCCGGGCCTGGGCAAAGTCGCCGTCTGGGTTCGCCAGAAAGCCGCCAAGAACAAAGGACAGATTGAGAAATTTGGATTCTGGGGTCTGGTGCTCTTTGTAGGAATCCCGCTCCCCGGCACCGGCGCCTGGACCGGCTCTCTGGTTGCCGCCCTGCTCCACATGAAATTCGGCAAAGCCATTGGTGCCATCCTTTGCGGCATCGTCATGGCCACTGTAATTATGTCCCTTTTATCCTACGGACTGCTTAGCGCGCTCTTCGCCTAAACGGTACGGTTGCTGGAAACGCCAGTCGAAAAATGCTCCGGCCCCCGGAATTTTCAGCTGGCGTTTTCCAATTTCCGATCGTACAAAAAAGCTCCCGAACCTGTTTTCGCAGGCCGGGAGCTTTTTTTACGCTACAGCACAAGTCATTCCATCCGGAGCTGACCCGCTCACGCTGACCAGGCAAACCGGGACAGCTATGAACGATTTATATGAAATTTCTCACGAACGATTACTCGTTGTCGTTACCGTACAGCTTAACCAGCTTGGTCAGGTACTCGTAACGCTCCTTAGCCTCTGCCTCGTTTCTAGCGAACAGGGTAGCTGCTCTCTCCGGATTCTTCATAGCCAGAGATGCGTAACGAACCTCGCCCTTCAGGAAGTCCTGATAGCCTTCCATGTTCGGAGCCTTGCTGTCCAGGCTGAACTTCTTCTCAGCAGCCGGGTTGAAGCGGAAGTTGTTCCAGTAACCGGTCTCAACTGCCAGTTTCTCCTCGGTCTGAGCTTTGCTCATGCCCTTCTTGATACCGTGGTTGATACACGGAGCGTAAGCCAGGATCAGGGACGGACCCGGATATGCCTCTGCCTCAGCGATAGCCTTAACAGTCTGAGCATAATCAGCACCCATGGAGATCTGAGCTACGTATACATAACCGTAAGACATTGCGATGCTTGCAAGGTCTTTCTTCTTGGTCTCTTTACCGCCAGCTGCGAACTGAGCTACAGCACCAGTCTTGGTAGCCTTAGAGGACTGACCGCCGGTGTTGGAGTAAACCTCGGTATCGAATACCATAACGTTGATGTCCTTACCGGAAGCAAGGATATGGTCTACGCCGCCGAAGCCGATATCGTAAGCCCATCCATCACCACCGAATACCCACTGGGACTTCTTAGCCAGGTAGTTCTTGTTAGCAACGATGTACTTGCAGGTCGGGCAGTCAACGCCTTCCAGAGCTGCAACTAACTTATCGGTTGCGGTACCGTTGGTAGCGCCTACCTTGAAGGTATCTAAGTACTCTTTGCATGCAGCCTTAACTTCCTCAGAAGCGTTCTCGTTCGCTGCAACCTGCTCTACCTTCTCCTTTAACTCATCACGGATCGCGTTCTGAGCCAGTAACATACCGTAACCAAACTCTGCAGCATCCTCGAACAGGGAGTTATCCCATGCCGGACCCTGGCCCTTAGCGTTTACGGTGTAAGGAGTAGACGGTGAAGAGTTACCCCAGATAGAAGAACATCCGGTTGCGTTGGAGATGTACATTCTGTCACCGAACAGCTGGGTGATCAGCTTAGCGTACGGAGTCTCACCACATCCAGCACATGCGCCGGAGAACTCAAGTAACGGCTGTTTGAACTGGGAACCCTTAACGGTGGTCTCTTTGAACTTAGCAACAACATCCTCTTTGACCGGCAGGGTTACTGCGTAATCAAAGGTCTTCTGCTCGTCAAGGTGCTTGTCAAGCTTATCCATGGTAAGAGCCTTCTCGCCCTTCTTGCCAGGACATACGTTTGCACAGGAACCACAACCAGTACAGTCAAGTGCAGATACAGCGATGGTGAACTTGTACTGCGGCATACCAGTTAACGGTAAGGTAGCGCCCTCAACCTTAGCAGCCTCTTCCTCGGTCATAGCAACCGGACGGATTGCTGCGTGCGGGCAGACATAAGAACAGAAGTTACACTGGATACAGTTCTCGGAATTCCATACCGGAACGTCTACAGCGATACCACGTTTCTCGAATGCAGCGGAACCAGACGGGGTATTACCATCTACATAATCCTTGAATGCAGATACCGGTAAGTTGTTACCCTCCTGAGCGCTGACTTTGGTCTGGATATTGTTAACGAAATCAACAACGTCTTTTCTGTCGCCGGAAACGGTCTTGTAATCAAGGCCCTCATCCTCACAGTTCTTCCAGCTCTCCGGAACCTCTACCTTAACAACGCCGGTTGCACCAGCATCGATAGCAGCCCAGTTCTTCTTAACAACGTCCTCGCCCTTACGGCCGTAGGTCTTCTGAGCAGCAGCCTTCATCAGGTCGATTGCCTTCTCCTCCGGAATGATACCGGTCAGTTTGAAGAATGCGGACTGTAAGATGGTGTTGATACGGGTCGGGCCCATGCCGGTCTCGATACCGATCTTAACACCGTCGATGGTGTAGAAGTTGATGTTGTGATCAGCGATGAATTTCTTCATCTGACCCGGAAGGTGCTTGTCCAGCTCCTCGTGAGTCCACGGGCAGTTTAACAGGAAAGTACCGCCGTCAACCAGCTCCTGAACCATGTTGTACTTACGAACGTATGCCGGGTTGTGGCATGCTACGAAGTTTGCCTGATGGATCAGGTAGGTAGATTTGATCTTCTTATGACCGAAACGAAGGTGAGACATGGTAACACCGCCGGATTTCTTGGAGTCATAATCGAAGTAAGCCTGTGCGTACATATCGGTGTTGTCGCCGATGATCTTGATGGAGTTCTTGTTAGCACCTACGGTACCGTCTGCGCCCAGACCCCAGAACTTACAGTTTGTGGTTCCTTCCGGAGTGGTAACAAGCGGAGCACCTACCGGCAGGGACAGGTTGGTAACATCATCTACGATACCAGTGGTAAATCTCTTGATGGTGTTGTTCTCATAGATAGCAACGATCTGAGACGGAGTGGTATCTTTGGAACCAAGACCATAACGGCCGGAGAAGATCTCAACCTGGTCGAACTTGCTGCCCTTTAATGCTGCAACAACATCCAGGTATAACGGCTCGCCTAAGGAACCCGGCTCTTTGGTTCTGTCAAGAACAGTAATCTTCTTAACGGTATCCGGGATAGCATCGATCAGAGCCTCTGCGCAGAACGGTCTGTACAGACGAACTTTAACAACACCAACTTTAGCGCCAGTGGTCTTTCTCATGTAGTCGATGGTCTCCTCGATGGTATCGTTAACGGAACCCATAGCGATGATAACCTGCTCAGCGTCCTCAGCACCGTAGTAGTTGAACAGTTTGTAGTCGGTACCGATCTTAGCATTTACTTTGTCCATGTACATCTGTACTACAGCCGGAAGAGCATCGTAGTACGGGTTGCATGCCTCACGAGCCTGGAAGAAGATATCCGGGTTCTGTGCAGAACCTTTCTGGGACGGATGGTTCGGGTTTAATGCGTTTGCACGATACTCTGCAATTGCATCCCAGTCAGCCATCTCAGCCAGATCATCGTAATCCCACTCCTCGATCTTCTGGATCTCGTGAGAGGTACGGAATCCATCGAAGAAGTTGATGAACGGAACTTTACCCTTGATTGCAGACAGATGAGCAACCGGAGTTAAGTCCATAACTTCCTGTACGCTGGACTCACACAGCATAGCGCAGCCGGTCTGACGGCATGCGTAAACGTCGGAATGATCACCGAAGATGTTCAGAGCGTGAGAAGATACTGCACGTGCAGATACATCAATAACGCCCGGTAACTGCTCACCAGCGATTTTGTACAGATCCGGGATCATCAGAAGAAGACCCTGGGAAGCGGTATAGGTAGTGGTCAGAGCGCCTGCTACCAGAGAACCGTGAACAGCACCAGCTGCACCAGCCTCGGACTGCATCTCAGTGATCTGTACTGTACGGCCGAAGATGTTCTTTCTGCCTTCAGTAGCCCACTCATCCGTATGCTCAGGCATTACGGAAGACGGAGTAATCGGGTACATAGCCGCAACTTCGGTAAATGCGTAAGAAGCATGAGCAGCAGCCTGATTACCATCCATGGTTTTCATTTTTCTTGCCATTTGATTATCCTCCTACAAATGTGAATATGCTTTTGCCCGGTAAAAAACCGGGAAGTTTTCCGGCAAAAAAGCACCGGAAAGAGAAGTCTCCCCGCATAAGGAGACTGACCTGTGTATATTATAGCAACTTTTTATCGTTTTGCAAACATGAAAACAGGAAATTCGCGTATTATTTTGCATACAATCCGCACAAAAAGTAGGTTAGCAATGGCTTATTCTGGATTTTTTTATCGGAAAAAGAAACAGGAGCGCCCGCAAAAAGCACTCCTGTTTTGTGAAATATTTTGCAATTTCTCAATAAGCCTGATTTTGTTTTTAGACACCCGGATTTGGTGCGATGGTCGGCGCGTTTCCACTGTCTGCCGCCGTCGGCGCATTGCCTGAGCTGTTTCCGGAATCTGCCGCCGTCGGATGGGAAACCGGCTGCTGGGAAGCTGCTGTGGTTGCTGCCGCCGTAGTCTTGTCTGCCGCCGTGGTGTGGGAAGCCGCTGTCGTTGCTCCCTCACTCGCCTTATGGCTCTCGGCTGCCGTAGTCTCTCCCGATGACTCTGCGGAAGAGGATGCAGCGGAACTGTCTGCCGCCGTGGTAGCTCCTGCTGCCGTGGTTCCGGTACTGTTTCTTAAGATAACCGGAGTATGTCCCTTGTAAGTAACGCTGTGGTCCACATCCTGGCTCACCACTTCACCGTTCTTTGTAACAATCAGGCGGGTCTCCCATTTGCTGCCCTTGCTTCCGTTGCTCTTTACCTTCTCCACGCCAGGAGCCAGAGTCGGATCCTCCTCATAGGTCGGAGCCGGCGGGTCCGTCTCGCTGAGCTTTGTGGACTTTAAGGAATGGGTCACACCCTCTTCCAGAAGCGGGATGCCGTAAATGGATACGGTGCAGGTCTGATTGTAATAGCTTGCGCGGATACCAATAGCCGCACTGGAATTGTTCACAAACTTATAGTCCGGACCGCCCCAGCTTACCGTCGCGTCGGTTCCCGGTGTTACATAGGACGGTTCAAAGGTATGGGAACGCCGCATGGTAGTCTTCAGTCCTGCCTTGACTACCGCATTGTACATGGTAGAGGAAACCTGGCAGACACCGCCGCCGATCTCCTGGACAACTTCACCGTTGTTATACGCTGCAGCGCCCTGATAGCCCTTCGCCTCCGTACGCTCTCCTACCCGGTTGTTAAAGGAGAATTCCTCGCCCGGCTGAAGCACAATGCCGTTGATGGCCCGGGTAGCCAGCTTGATGTTGGTATTACGCTTCTGATTGGATGTAGTATTGGTGGTAAAGGTTCCGATGGTCTTGTATTTTTCTCTTGCGACTGCCTCGGAAAACTCCGGTTCCACTTCATTTACCGTAGCCGTGATCGTAGCGGTAAAGTCCTTGCGGCTCAGCGCTGCGAGAATATCTGCTTTTAACTGGTCCTGATCTACAGCCAGTCCGTTTTCTGCTCCCTTGAATAAGAACTTGTCAGAGGAAGCATCATACTCGGAAATGGAACCGTTCTTTGCCTTCTTGTTCCAGAGGCCTGCCACGGTTTCCGCCTCCTTGGCAGCTGCGTCTTCCAGTCCGGTAGTATCCAGGGTGTAGCTTTCCTTCGGCTCGCCGGTGTAAATCTCCTGAAGCATGGAATCCACCTTTTCTGCCATCAGATCATTCACATCATAGCTCTGATCCTGCCAGGTGACCTTCATGCCCCACGGAAAATCTTTGAGGATGGCCGCCTTGGCCTCTTCTCTGGACATGCCCGTGATGTTGATGCCGTCCACCGTAACTTCTTTTTCCAGTTCTGTCTCCGGAACGGTAATCTCTGTTTCCGGCTCCGTACTCGTTGTTTTGGAACCGGTTACCTTCTTCATAAGAAAGGCAACACAGAAAATTGCCAGAATCAGGATTACGCCGCCAATCGCGATCTTCCCGAAATCCGGACCTCCGCGTCTTCCGCCATGTCTGCCGGAGGAAGGACGTCTTGTTTCATTATAATAACTTCCGGACCGGGAAGAAGAAGTTCTTCTGGCGCTGCTTCCTGTGGTACGCCTTGTACTGCTTCCTGCGCTGGTTCTTCCGGAGGTACTTCTTGTGGAAGCACTCCTGGAAGAGGAGGCGCTGCTTCTTCCGCTTCCGGCCGCTGTTCTTGTCTGTCTGCCAGCAGAAGCACTTCTTCCGCTGCCGGAATAAGATGTACTCCTGGCCCTGGAGCGTCCTGTTCCGGAATTTCTGCCATTCTCATACTGATTCATGATTTCACCTGTATTTCTTCTATAATAATCTTTACGCTCATAACGCACTAACACAGTATAACATATCCGTTCTAAAAAAGAACCACTAATTTTTAGAAAAAACGAGGAATTTTTTATTATCTTTTTTGACGGTATTTTTTCTTTTTCAACATCTCCCTTCTTGTCTTTCTGTATTGTTTTTTGTATTTTTCCCTGTACATTTTTGGAAGTTCTGGCAATTGCAGGATTGTTAATTTTTTGTTATACTTTTGCTTGTCAAAAAGATAACCAAGCAAACATTGAACAAGGGAGGGACCCTAAATGAAAATTCAGAACATCAACGACGTAGAATCATTCTTTAAGATTATCGATCAGTGCAAGGGACCGGTTGAACTGGTATCTCCGGAAGGTGACCGCATTAACTTAAAATCCAAGCTGTCCCAGTACCTTTCCATGGCAACCATGTTCTCCAACGGCTTTATCAAAGAACTGGACATCGTAGCCCAGGACAAAGAAGATATTGAGCGCCTGATCAAATACATGTATCAGGGCGAATAGTTTTTCCCCAAGGCACTGCAAAAAGCAGTGCCGTTTTTTCTAAAAAGCGGAAACAGTGACAGGCCACGCTTCATATGATGGATTGTAAATATCTTTTCGGAGGCTTTTCATATGAGCGATCTGGCTGCTACAAACTGTGGATGCGGATGTGACTGCAATTCAGGAGGAAACGGCTGCAACATTATCTGGCTGATCCTCATCCTGTGCTGCTGCGGCGGTAACGGCGGATGTGGTTTCGGTTCCGGATGTGGATGCGAACATAATAACGGCTGTAACTGGATCTGGATCATCCTGCTGTTATGCTGCTGCGGCGGCAATGGCGGATGCGGCGGCTTCTGCTAAACAAACCCGATTCGGAAAGCTCCCCCTCATGGACCGAGGGGGAGTTTTTTCTATCGTAACTGTTCAGTACCCTCACAGTTACGGGCAAAAATCCATTGAAAATTGCCTTCGGCAATGGGATTTTTGCCTGCAAGCCCATGTTTTCATACGGTCAGCGCAGTGAATGCGCAGACCTACTGAACAGTTACTTTCTATCTATAATAACAGTTTTCAGGATTCCGAGTCCTTCATGTTCTTCCGTTTGCTCTTTTCCATTGTTCCGATCCTTTTTTTCTTTTCTGTGCAGGCGGCTTCCCCATTCCGGCATGCCTCACATTCCTCATCAATCTCATATACCGCGTTTCCATCTATAACCAGTCTTGTTTTCATTCCACCGCGCTCCTGTCGCCGTTTCCATTTTGGTCTGCTGTTCTCATATTGCAGAATCCATCTCGAAATTCTCATTCCAGACTTTCCACGCAAGCCATGCAGCCCCCTTTACGGCATTTTGTCTTACACTTTATACTATGCACAACACCAGCGGCATGATATGAACCGTCCCCGCATATACTGTTTCAAAAAGAACAAGGATCCCGTCCATGAATGAAAAGAACGAAAACCAGTTCAAGCTGACGGATTTTGATTATCTGACCGCCGATCCGAAGCTTCAGATGCTGAAGGCAGCGATCCCCTATCTCCCGGTTTCCCAGCAGCGTATATTCTCTCTCCTGGTAAAGGTGCAGGAACTGCAGCGGGCCCAGTCTCTCTTTGACGGAGAGGAGGTTTCCGCCATGGGACTCTCCCCCTCCACGCCAAAGCCCGCCACCCCCATGCAGCTTTTGCAGGTCATCAAGCCCTACGCGAATCCGAAAGAGCGGGAAATGATCGAGATGCTGGAAAACTTTCAGATCATGAAGGAGGTATTATGAATTCAGGCGAATGGAAACATGACCCGAGACTGGCCGGGATGGATCCGGTCAAGCTCCAGTACATAGAAAAAATTGCGGCACAGGTTTCCTCCCAGTCAAAAACGGAAATCCTGCCCACCCTGCTCTCCCTTCAGGCCGAAGCCCGGAAAAACGATATTTCCTTCACTGACCAGGAAACAGCGCTCCTGATTTCCATCATCACCTCCGGCATGCCGCCGGACGAAAGGAAAAAGGTGGAAATGCTGCATTTTCTCGCAAAAAAACTGGCTGCCAGGTCTTCCTGACAGCCAGTGCCATGTCTGCATGCTTCGGCTTATGTCGATTGATACAGAATATGTTTTATGAAATTATTTGCAGACGATATTGATGATCTTGCCCGGTACGTAAATCTCTTTTACGATGGTTCCGGTGATCTTGTCTGCTACAGCTTCTTTTGCTGCTGCAAGGGCAACATCCTTGGAAGCGTCTGCCGGAATAGTCACAACGCCTCTTGCCTTACCATTGACCTGAACACCGATCTGAACCTCGTCATCCTTCATGGCTTCCTCATCGCACTCCGGCCACTGGGTATGGAATACGCTGTCGGTGCCGCCAAGCTGCTGCCAGATTTCCTCACCGATATGCGGTGCGAACGGAGCAAGCAGGATGGTGAAGGTCTTTAAGGTCTCTTTATCGATACCGCCGGTCTTCTTAGCCAGCTCAATGAGCTTGTTGTTGTACTCCATAAAGCCGGAAACTACGGTATTTAAGCTGAACTGGTTGAAACGCTGCTCAATATCAAATACCAGTTTGTGACGCAGGCGAACCATCTCTTTGGTCTCTGCGATGTCTTTGTCCTTGCTGTCCTGAACCAGATTCCAGAAACGGCTTAAGAAACGGGAAACACCCTCGATACCGCGGTCATCCCACTCTGCGTCCAGTTCCGGCGGTCCTACGAACAGCTCGTACATTCTCAGAGCGTCACAGCCGTAATCTCTTACAAGGTCATCCGGGGAAACCACGTTTCCTTTTGACTTACTCATCTTGATACCGTTCTTACCATTGATCATACCCTGGTTGAACAGCTTCTTGAACGGCTCATCGAAATCTACGACTCCGATGTCGTGCAGGAACTTGGTGTAGAAACGGGAGTACAGAAGATGCAGGACTGCATGCTCTACGCCGCCGATGTACATGTCAACCGGCAGATATTTGTCAGCTTTCTCTCTGGAAACCAGTTCCTTGTCGTTGTGGTTGTCCACGTAACGCAGGAAATACCAGGAAGAACCTGCCCACTGCGGCATGGTGTTGGTCTCTCTCTTAGCCGGGCCGCCGCACTGCGGGCACTTGCAGTTCACCCACTCATCGATAGCAGCTAACGGTGACTCACCGGTACCGGTCGGCTGGTAGCTCTCAACCTCCGGAAGTCTTAACGGAAGTTCCTCCTCCGGAACCGCTACATTGCCGCACTTCGGGCAGTGAACGATCGGGATCGGCTCGCCCCAGTAACGCTGTCTGGAGAATACCCAGTCACGCAGCTTATAGTTGACGGTCTTCTTACCAAAGCCCATCTTTTCGATCATAGCCGGAGCTTCTTTCTTTAATACGGAAGACTCCATGCCATTCCACTCGCCGGAGTTGATCATGGTACCGGAAGCCTCGGTATAAGCCTCGGTCATGTTCTCGATCTCCTTGCCATCTTTTGCGATAACCTGGATGATCGGAATATTGAACTTCTTTGCGAACTCAAAGTCACGGTCGTCGTGGGCCGGTACGCACATGATCGCGCCGGTACCGTAATCTGCCAGTACATAGTCAGACAGCCAGATCGGAACCTTTGCGCCATTTAACGGGTTGATGGCATAGCTGCCGGTGAAGACGCCGGTCTTCTCCTTATCCTGCATACGGTCTACGTTGGAACGCATGGAGGAATCGAAGATGTATTTCTCAACAGCCTCTCTGGTCTCATCGGTAGCCAGGCTCTTTGCCATAGCATGCTCCGGAGCCAGTACCATGAAGGTTGCGCCGTGCAGGGTATCTGGGCGGGTGGTGTAAACGGTAATCTTTTCGTCTCTTCCCTCAACCTGGAAATCAACCTCAGCACCGTAAGATTTGCCGATCCACTCACTCTGCATCTTCTTAACCTTCTCCGGCCAGTCCAGTTTGTCCAAGTCGTTTAAGAGACGGTCAGCGTAAGCGGTGATCTTTAACATCCACTGACGCAGGTTCTTCTTGGTAACCGGGGAACCACAGCGCTCGCAGCAGCCGTTTACAACTTCCTCGTTTGCCAGACCGGTCTTACAGGACGGACACCAGTTGATCGGGAACTCCTTCTCATAAGCCAGGCCTTTCTTGAACATCTGTACAAAGATCCACTGGGTCCATTTGTAGAACTCCGGATCGGTGGTGTTTACTTCCATATTCCAGTCATAGATGGCTGCGATCTCGTTGATCTGACGCTTGATGTTCTTGATGTTCTCAGCGGTGGATTTTGCCGGATGAACACCCATCTTGATTGCGTAGTTCTCTGCCGGAAGGCCGAATGCGTCCCACCCCATCGGGTGGATGACATAATGGCCCTTTAACATCTGGTAACGGCTCCATACATCAGAGATAACGTAGCCTCTCCAGTGACCTACATGAAGTCCGCTGCCGGACGGATACGGGAACATATCCAGGCAGTAGTATTTCGGCTTTTTGCCGTCATTGACATTAATCGGGTTTTTCTCCCAGTTTTCACGCCATTTTTTTTCAATGGCGCTGTGGTTGTAACTTGCCATGATTCTTCCTCCTGATTGCAATTTAAGGAATAAAAGGAATAAAAAAACCTGCATCTCTGAAATGTCAGAGACGCAGGATATTCTTTCACTTCTTGATCCTTACGCGGTACCACTCTGCTTCATGCTTTCGCATGCGCTTGATTCCGATAACGGCGGATGTCCGTCCCGGCCTACTTAGTGCTTTTAAAGCATGTTCGGCGGGCTGCTCCAAGACCAGTTTCTGCGCACGTTGTTACTGTCTTGCACCTTCCGGCAGCTCTCTGAAAACTCAGTTACGCATACTTTTTCTCTTCTTCGCATTTACGCTAGTACCTAATTTAACATAATTGGAAATCTGTGTCAAGGGGTGGATGGGGGATTTACACTTCTCTTCCATTGTACTGTGTCAGGTCGATCTCGCCGGAAAATACTTCTACAGCCGGACCGGTCATGTAAACATGATTGCTTTCCCGGTCCCAGGTAATCTCCAGGTTTCCGCCGATAAGCTGTACCTCCACGGTATCGTCCACCAGCCCCAGCATCATGCTGGCCACGGCACTGGCCGTCGCTCCGGTTCCGCAGGCCCAGGTTTCCCCGCTGCCCCGCTCCCACACGCGCATCTGCAGGTGTTTCCGGTCAATCACGCGAATGAACTCGCTGTTGACGCGGTCCGGGAAACGCTCATGCATCTCGAAAGCCGGGCCAATTTTCTCCAGATCCAGGCCGTCCACATTCTCTACATAATAAACAGCATGGGGATTGCCCACATCAATTCCGGTAAATTCCAGTATTTTTCCCCCTACCTGAATCTTTTCCGGCAGTTCACTGGTCAGCTTCGGCACGCCCATATCTACCTTTACGGTCTTCACCTTTCCGTCTTCCACCTGCATATCCAGATACTTGATTCCGCCAAGGGTTTCTACCGAAATCTGTGGTTTGTCCACAATGCCGTGGTCATAGGCGTACTTACCTACACAGCGGATGCCGTTGCCGCACATGCTGCCCTCGCTGCCGTCCTCGTTGAACATCCGCATGCGGCAGTCTGCCACCTCGGACGGACAGATGAGAATAAGGCCGTCTGAACCAATGCCGAAATGGCGCTCACTCACAAGCTTTGCCACTCTGGCCGGATCCTCCATGTTTTCCTCAAAACAGTTGACATAGACGTAATCATTTCCAATTCCCTGCATTTTTGTAAATTTCATAAACCTCTCCACTCCATAATCCAATTCTATTTTGTAATGCCTTCGCCTTACATCAGACTGATGACCATCTGGGCTGTCTCATACATATTGGTTCCACTGTCCATACTGCACTTTTGTATGTACCGGTGCGCTTCCTCCTCGGTCATGCTGTTGCGCTCCATAAGAAGTGCCTTCGCCTTGTCAATCACGGTACGCTGTTTCTCATCGCGCTGCTTTGGCTGCTGGCGCAGTTTTTTTCTGCGTCTTGCCTGGGTCTGCACGATCATCTCCAGGGTTCCCACCAGGTCATGGACCTTTAACGGCATGGGCAGACACACCACATCCTGCGGCGCATCCGCAGACCATTTATTCGGGGACGCGATCATCAGCATTGCTGATTCTGCATTCATGCAGTCACGCAGTTCCGAGTACAGCATGTCTGTCAGGCGGTAGCCGCACACTACAATCCCACAGTTTAACTCTTCGCTCTGGGACAGGACCTGCGCTCCGGATGTGCAGACAGCGATTACCTCAAACCCGTTTCTCATCAGTATGTTTTTTATGCTTTTTGCGTCTTCCGGCTTGGAAAATGCCACAATGATGTTTGCCAAAACGCTCACCTCCGGGGGGTTGATGTCAGGTGACTGTGGAAAGCCACTCCACTAGAACTTATACAGATACTCCTGCACTTCCCAGTCGGTTACTTCCGCGCGGAACTTCTTCCATTCTGCGCTCTTTGCTTCCAGATATTTGGTGTAAATGTGGTCTCCAAGCAATTCTTTCGCAAATGCGCTGCCCTCAAACGCTTCAATAGCCTCGCCCAGTGTCTGCGGAAGCTGCTCAATGCCAAGTGTGCGCATTTCTTCATCCGTCATGGCAAAAACGTTGCAGTCCACACTGGCCGGAGGTGTCATTTCTTTTTTGATGCCGTCCAGACCTGCTGCCAGGCAGGCTGCCAGCGCCAGGTACGGGTTCACTGCGGAATCCGGGCAACGCAGCTCAATGCGGGTGCTGTCTTCCCCGCGCGCACTCGGAATACGGATCAGCGCGCTGCGGTTTGCGTGCGCGGACCAGGCCACGCAGACCGGAGCGTCATAGCCCGGGACCAGACGCTTATAAGAATTGACCAGCGGATTGGTTAACAGGGTGATTTCCCGGATATGCGCCAGGATTCCTGCCATAAACTGATATGCCACCTTACTCAAGCCAAGGCTGTCATTGTCGTCCACAAACATGTTGTTACCGCGGGCATCTGCCAGGGACATGTTGATGTGCATGCCGGAACCATTCATGCCTGCCTTCGGTTTTGGCATGAAGGTTGCGTGAAGTCCGTGGCGTTTTGCAATGGTCTTTACCGCCATCTTAAAGGTCATGATATTATCCGCTGCTGCCAGTCCCTCCGTATATTCCAGGTCAATCTCATGCTGGGCCGGGGATAATTCGTGGTGGGATGCCTCCACCTCAATATCCATGTCCTCCAGATTCAGGACTATGTCACGGCGCACATTCTCTGCCAGATCGATGGGGCCTACATCAAAATAGCTGGCATTCTCATGGGTATTGGTGGTCGGGAGGCCTTCCTCATCCGTATGGAATAAGAAGAACTCACACTCTGGTCCCACATGAAACTCATAGCCCATGTCCGCAGCCTCTTTCAGAACCTTCTTTAACACATAGCGCGGGTCTCCCTCAAAAGGCTCGCCATTTGGGCGGTAGACATCGCACATCAGGCGGGCCACCTTGCCCTGCTGCGGTCTCCACGGAAAAATCGCAAAGGTATCCAGATCCGGATACAGGTACATATCAGATTCCTCAATCCGCACAAAGCCCTCGATCGCAGAACCATCGAACATGCAGCGGTTATTTAACGCCTTTTCCAGCTGGCTGGCTGTAACTGCCACATTTTTCAGCATTCCAAAAATATCTGTGAACTGAAGACGGATAAACTCCACATCCTCTTCCTCTGCCATACGGATGATATCTTTCTTCGTATATCTGCTCATGTCAATCTCCTTCCATGATATGATATTATTTTATAACGGAAAAACGAGGGCGTCAAGAAAGCCGCCTGCACGGCTTACCTGAAACGCCCTCGTTTCGTGACTGTTTGCTCCTGGTATCTCACCAGGACACGTTTTCATACAACAGATGATAACAGCTTCCCTGTTTTTTGTCAACTATTGACAGACCTGCTTATTTGTTGCTGTTCACGCGCTGCGCGAACCTTATTTTTTATAGCTCAGCGCCCGGATCGCATTGAGGATCGCCAGCACGGAAACTCCCACATCTCCGAACACGGCTGCCCACATGGTTGCGTAACCGAGTGCTACCAGAATCAGAACCGCAATCTTGACCGCAATGGCGAAAATGATGTTCTGCTTTACAATGCCCACGGTTTTTCTGGCAATGCAGATGGCGTCCACGATCTTGGACGGTTCATCATCCATGATAACCACATCCGCCGCCTCCACAGCCGCGTCGGAACCGATGCCGCCCATGGCAATACCTACATCCGCACGGGCCAGAACCGGCGCGTCATTGATGCCGTCCCCCACAAATGCCAGCGTCCTTCCTTCCGGCTTTTCCTTCAAAAGCTGCTCCACCTTCGCTACTTTATCACCCGGAAGCAGGTTGCCAAATACATGGGTAATGCCAATGGACTCAGCGACCTTCTTTCCAACTTCTTCTTTATCTCCAGTCAGCATCACCAGTTTGCTCACACCCTGCTTTTTGAGGCCGGCCAGCATCGCCGGAACATCCGGGCGCACACTGTCGGAAATGACGATGGAACCAAGGTAAGTGGTTCCCTCTGCCAGATACAGGGTAGTTCCCAGAACTGCTGCCGGAGTGGTAACAGCAACACTCTGCCGTTCCATAAGCTTCTGGTTGCCGATGTAAAGCTCCTTCCACACACCATCTACCTGTACCTGTGCATGAATGCCATGACCGGAAATCTCTTCCACCTGGCCGATGCGGCTGGTATCTGCTTCTTTTCCATAAGCCTGTTTGACCGACTGCGCGATGGGATGGTTGGAATTGTATTCGCCAAGCGCTGCCAGCTCCAGAAGTTCTTCCTTGCTGCCCTGTACCGGAGAAACATCGGTTACTTCAAACTTACCGGTGGTCAGGGTTCCGGTCTTGTCAAAGACTGCGGTATCCAGGCTTCCCATAGCCTCCAGATAGTTGCTTCCCTTCATAAGGATACCCTGTCTGGATGCTGCGCCCAGGCCGCCAAAGAAGCTTAAGGGAACAGAAATCACCAGCGCGCACGGGCAGGAAACAACCAGGAAGCTGCAGGCACGGTAGATCCAGGTACTCCATCCACCCAAAATGAGCGGAGGAACCACAGCCAGAATAGCTGCCAGGATAACCACAGCCGGGGTGTATACACGGGCAAAGCGGGTGATAAAGGCCTCTGCCTTCGCTTTTCTGGAGCTTGCGTTCTCCACCAGCTCCAGAATCTTTGCCACGGTAGAATCGTCAAACAGCTTGGTGGTCTGCACCTTCAGAACACCCGTTAAGTTGATGGAGCCGCTCACGATATTCTGTCCGGCTTCCACCTCCGACGGCATAGACTCACCCGTCAGTGCCTTGGTATCCAGCGTGGAACTTCCCTCCAGCACAATGCCGTCCAGCGGCACCTTCTCACCCGGGCGGATGATGATGGTATCTCCGATTTCTACTTCATACGGATCTACCTGTTCCTCTTCCCCGTCCCGCAGAAGGTTTGCGTACTCCGGATTGATATCCATCAGATCTGTGATGGATTTTCTGGACTTATTAACCGCGTAGTCATTGAACAGTTCTCCAATCTGATAAAACAGCATGACCGCAACAGCCTCTTCCAGAGAACCAATGGCAAACGCGCCAAGCGTGGCAATGGTCATCAGAAAATTTTCATCAAACACCTGACCGTTTTTCAAATTGCGGCAAGCCCGCAGCGGAATGTCATATCCCGCGGCCAGATAGGAAAGGACAAACGGGACCCACGCCCAGGATGTCTTTTTCTCCATACACATGGCAATTACAAAGAAAACAGCACTGACCGCAAGCCGGGTCACCATTTTTTTCTGCTTTTTCGTCATACTAATTTCCTTTTCTCATGATCTGCTGCCAGAATTCTGGCACTTCAGGGTTCCTCACTGGCTGACCATGCAATGTTCGTTTTACATTCCCGCGTTTTACCGCAGTACCTTAAATTCAGCCTCCGGCTCAACCTTTGCGGCAACAGCTCTTGCTGCCTCAACCAGCGCATCCTCTCTTCCATCTTCCACTTCCATGATCAGGCGCTGGGTCATGAAGCTTAAGCTTGCGCTGTTCACGCCATCTAATTTCTTTACGCCTTCCTCAATCTTTGCAGCACAGTTTGCACAGCATAAACCTTCTAATTTGATGATCTTCTTCATGATATTCTCTCCTTTTATTTTTCACTTTGTCCTGACCATGTATGCGCAGGACTTTTTTCGTTTCACAGCTTTCTTCCAGAATTTTACTCGCTGATATGCTCCATACCCTGAGCCAGAATGGTCTGGATGTGGGCATCGGCAAGCTTATAAAATACGGTCTTTCCGTCCCGCCGGAAGGACACCAGACGCATCTGCTTTAAGACTCTCAGCTGATGGGAAATTGCCGACTGCCCCATCTGCAGCAGAGTTGCGATGTCGCAGACACACATCTCCGACTGGCTGAGCACATACAAAATCTTGATCCGCGTAGAGTCCCCAAATATCTTGAAAAACTCCGACAGATCCAGAAGCTGCTGCTCGTCCGGCATCACGCCCTCCACCTTTTTCACAATTTCCTCATGGACATGCATGAACTCGCAGGAACCATCTTCCACTTCCTGCTCAATCTGGATTTTTTCCGTCTCTGTCATAGCATTCCTCCGTTTCTTTACATGAACAACTATTCATATGTTTATATTACCATATTATACATTGTTGTCAAGAGGAAGTTCTCATAATATAGCAATTTAAAGGAATAGCTAATAAGGTCCGAAGTTCCCGGAACTTCTACTTTACTGGCTATTCTACGATAATAATAAACGCAACCAGAACGGTACTGACAAAAACTCAAAATTCCTGTCCTTATCAGTGTAGTTCTGATTGCGTTTTATTTTTTTTGCAAAACCAATACATGCCTGCAACCACTATTCTTTTCCTAGCGGAGCCAATACAGTAGGAAGTAAATGAGACCGCTTTCCGGTATTTTCCGCATATCCGGTTGTTTGCCTCTCGATCACACGTGTCCGAATGCAGCGGATTTTCATCCGATGCAGGCGAACACGTGTTGTGAGAGCAAGCAAACAATGATATGTGAAAATAAAGGAAAGCAGTCTCTTTCACTTCCGGACCTTTATTCGTTCCATCCTTATATTTTTATTTTAAAGCATCGGCCATTGCCTTCATGGCTTCTCTGGTATCCTCATGCACTGCGGATTTGATAGTGACCACCTGCTCCAGTACATGAACATCCTTCATTGGCTCCAGAATTCCACGCATGATCTTTCCTGCTAACGGTGCCCAGGAGCCATTCTCGATAAGGCCTACCGTACGCTTCTGGAAGTTCTTGGATTTTAAGTGCAGCAGGAACTCTTCCATGCACGGGAATACGCCGCCATCATAGGTTGCGGCTGCCAGTACCAGACGGTCGTAGTAGAATGCCTTGCGCACTGCCAGGGAAACATCCGTGCGGGATAAGTCAAATACTTCCACTTCCTCGCCGTTTGCACGAAGCATTTCTGCCATCTCTTCTGCAGCCTGAGCAGTATTTCCATGAATAGAAGCATATGCCACCATAACGCCGTGCTTCTCCGGCTGGTAAGTGCTCCAGGTCTGGTATTTATCAATGTAATAGCCCAGGTTTTCTTTTAAGATCGGACCGTGCAGCGGGCAGATCATCCGGATATCCAGACCGGACGCTTTCTTTAACAGACCCTGAACCTGTACACCGTACTTTCCTACGATATTTAAGAAGTAGCGGGCTGCTTCCTCTGCCCACTCCTCTTCTGCGTCCAGCGCGCCAAACTTGCCAAAGCCGTCTGCAGAAAACAGAATTTTTTCATTCTGCTCATAAGCTACCATAACCTCTGGCCAGTGTACCATCGGTGCCATGAAAAACTGCAGGGTATGTGCGCCAAGATTTAAGGTCTCACCCTCTTTTACCACTACCTTACGGTCTGTTAAATCCATTTCAAAGAACTGATCCATCATGGCAAAAGTCTTTGCGTTTCCGACAATTTTAGTTTCCGGATAACGGTCCGCAAAGTTTTTGATATTTGCCGCATGATCCGGCTCCATATGGGATACCACCAGATAATCCGGTTTCCGGTCTCCCAGCGCCTTTGCAAGATTCTCAAACCACGCATCGGTAGCGCGCTTATCCACAGTGTCCATCACGGCCACCTTTTCATCCATGATCACATAAGAATTATAGCTGACTCCATTCGGAATCGGATACTGGCTCTCGAAAATATCCAGTGTTTTATCATCTGCTCCCACGTATAAAATGGAATCAGAAATGTAAGTATCGCGCATTGTGTCTCCTCCTGTTTTTGTATTCTATGTTGTTTTGTCTGTTTCTCTTTGATCAGACTGTGGCCTCTTCTAAAATCAGGCATTGGATCATTTTCAGCCACAATCCCCTCTATTATAATGCCCGCCAAAACCGCCGTCAACTTGCTTTCCCGTTTTTTTCTGCAGCTCACAAAATGCCTGCCAAGATGCAGGAACATCAGATTTCCTTCTGATCCGCCTCACTGCGATACCGCTCGATCATTTTCACGATATCATGTTTCGTGTACGGTTTTTCGATAAATCCATATGCCTGGATTTTCCACGCCTCCAGGGAAAATCCAGGAATGCTGGACATGAGTACTACTGCCGGAGCATTGCCCAGCTTATGAAGTTCTTTTGCCAGGCTGATGCCGCTGATATCCGGCATGACGATATCCGTAAATACCATATCCACCGGATTCTCCTTCACAAACTCCACCACAGCCACCGCCTCCTCAAAGGTTCCCAGCAGGTTGACCCCATCCATATTACGGAAGATCCCTTCGATTTTTTCCAGAAGCTCCGGCGCGTTATCCACCGCAACCACATTTACTGCCATGTATGATTCCTCCCAGACTCTTCTCCATTTCATTTATTCCAACCCGGAAATACAGGTTCCCTGCGAATTTGCTTCTCCATTAGAAGACTCTCCACCGCGGCCCGATACTCCTCCATCCGCTGTGCCTTGCGGATTTTCTTCATCGGCTTCGCACTGTCCTCAAAGGCCTCTCCCAGATAGGTCCAGAGCTCCTTCATCTTAAACAGCACATTCTTATCTCCCGGAATGGCCTGCCGGTATCCTTCCAGCACCTCCTCATGAAAAGCCCGGATACGCTCCGCCGTAAGGTGCGGTGCAGCGGCCGTATTCTCCTGTGTAATCTGCGAAACTTCTGTCTCCGCCAGCGCCGGATTTGTCAATAATCCCCGGCCCAGCATCACAGTGGAAATTCCCGGATAATCCCGTTCAAACTGCAGGATTTCTGCTGCGCTGAAGAGATCTCCATTATAAAAAACCGGATTTTTACTGTCCCGCACCGCAAGGTCAAAGGCCTCCATATGCGGGTGATTCTTATAATAATCCACCTGAACTCTCGGGTGCACAATCAGATTTTTCAGTGGATACCGGTTGTAAATGGACAGCAGTTCCTCAAACTCCTCCGGCTTTTCTTTTCCAACCCGCGTCTTGACAGACAGCTCCATTCCCATTTTGGAAAGGCCATCACAAACCTGATACAAAAACTCATCCAGTTCCATCGGATATTCCAGAAAACCGGAACCCCGTTTTTTTGCAACCACCGTTCCCGACGGACAGCCAAGGTTTAAGTTTACTTCTGTATAGCCCAGTTCCTTCAGCCGTCCTGCCGCCCACAGAAAATCATCTGCCTTGTTTGTCAGAATCTGTGGAATGACCGGTACTCCTTCATTATGCTCCGGCCTCACATCATTGAGTTCCCTGGGTGTCAGTTTCCGTGTCTGGTTCGGTGAAATAAATGGGGTGTAATACGCCTTTATGCCATGAAAATGCCGGTGATGGGCATTTCGGAACACATAGCCGGTAATTCCCTCCATCGGCGCAAATAAATAATCCATACTCTTCTGCCTCTCCTTGTATTCCCTGTCTGACTCTAATCCTATCACAGTTTGTCATTTTTATAAATGATTTGGACGCGCCATTTTCAGACGCGTCCTCATTTTACTTCCTTGCCATCTTCTTAAAAAACATCGTATGGTCTCCTTTACCGGACATAGTAGACGTAATCCGCTTTTCTCGGTGCTGCCTCCTTTAACGGAGCAGCCGCATAGCCAAGGACCAGATGGCCGATTCCCTCATAATCTCCCTCGATGCCAAGGCTCTTTAAAAGCTCTTTGCCCTCCGGTGTCTCAAACTCTTCTTTTGCGCGGTGAATCCAGCAACTGTCCACGCCAAGGTCTGCTGCGGCATTCATGAGATTTCCCATAACCAGAGTTCCATCGTAGAGGTAGGTCGGCATAGCCTTGTTGGCCAGGACAATCAGCAGCTCCTGGGCTCCGTAAAATGGGTCGAAGCTCTCGTCTTTTCCCATAAACTTCGCGTTCATGGCAGAAAGCTTATCCCTCAGTTCTTTGTTCGTAACCGCAATAATAATCGGAGACTGCCTGCCCATGCCGGTTGCTGCGTAGGTTCCGGCTTTAATGATTGCCTGCAGCTTTTCTTCCTTAATCAGCTCCGGTTTGAACGCGCGGCAGCTTCTTCTTGTTTCCAGTACCTTTAATGTCTCTGACATGATCTTTTCTCTCCTTCCGGCGCTGCTTTGTTCGCAGTCCCTTTCTTATGACTATAAGAAAAAGAAGACACCTTGTCAAGATGCCTCCTTCCGTACACTCATCTGTATTCTCTTTTTTCAGGCTGCGGAAAACACTATCCACATTCCCATTTATAAACAGCCTGAGACGACTCAAAGCCCATATAGCGCTGAACATCTTTTACGCGGATCTTTCTCTGTTCCCGGATGACTCTCATACGCGCTCCACTTGCTGCAAGATCAAAATGCGGTGTTTCCGTCAGTGAACCAGCGGTTCACATTTTTCATTCCGTTCCATACTGCCGGAGCAGGCGGCTGGTTTCTTCCCGCATCTCCCGCACTACCTCTTCCGGTCCAAGAATTTTTACCATTTCACCAAGCGAAAATACCCATCCCAGAAACTGCCGGCTCACATGCACATCCACATTCAGCGAGAAATGATCTTCATCATCCGTCCACTCCAGCATAATCTGGGCCAGACGGTACAATTTGAATTTCTGATTTTTCCCCTTTGACATTGTTACGCTCCCCTCATATTTCATAACGCCAGTATACCACATGGCGGAATAATCGGGAACTATTTCCCTTATGCAAAAGCAAGCCGGAGTGCCGGACACATGCTGGCCAGACTGTTCATTTCCACATCTTCTTCCTCTCTTCCCCTCTGATAATACGGATTCAGCACCAGTATCGGTTCTTTTTCCATTTTAACAAAGAGCAGAGCCGTGTTTCTGGCATCGATCAGACCATTGTGCAGATGCTCATCAAAGGCAATGTCTGCTATGATCAAGGCTTCGGATAAACGATATTTTTTATTTTCCCCGATTTTCTCGGAAAATGTCTTCTGGCAATCTTTCCAGGAATCCAGAAGCTGCTCCAAACGCGGCAGTTCAATTCCTTTGGCTTCCATTTCATAACGGATCTGATTTTCATCACTGCTGCTCCAGGAAACGCAGACAGCATCTTCCGGAACCCAGCTTGCAAAGTGCTCCAGTGCCTCTCTCATACTGCATGCATCTTTTACATCAAACGATGTGATGCCGTTCTGATCTCATAGGCTTTGGCACCTTGCACATCTCCAAATCGACGATCACATACTTACTCATCTGCATTTCCTCCCCTGTATTCACGGTAGTTTCTTGGTAAAAAACTTCAACTGGCCGCCATGGCCTTTATAAATTTATGATACCGAATTGCCTGTCCCATAAAAATACCAGTTATCATCTTTTGATGTTTTGTAACTGTTCAGTAGGTCTGCGCATTCACTGCGCTGACCGTATGAAAACATGGGCTTGCAGGCAAAAATCCCATTGCCGAAGGCAATTTTCAATGGATTTTGCCCGTAACTGTGAGGGTACTGAACAGTTACGATGTTTTTATTATAACTCCGGCGATACATCGTTTTTGTACACATCTGAAATAAAAAATCTGAGATTGCCTGCACCTCAGATTTTGCAAAAATTACACGCCATAAAATCCCACGTTTACTTTTTCTCATTTCTTTTCTATAATAGTAGAAATAACCAGAAAGGACTTTTCATCATTATGTTAGAAATTCAGACCATCCAGAAGCAGGATACAACCTTAGAGGGCTACGATGCCACCAGTGCTACGCTTCGCATGATCCCGGATTCCAGTGACCTCACTTCGCTCAGCGCACGCTACGAGGCAGAACTTCAGGCTGCATCCAAAGTCGGCGCAGAAACCGTGTTCTTCCCGTCCCTCTCCTGCGCTTCCCAGCCCCTCTTATTCCGGGCTATCAGCCAGATTTACCGGGCAATCCTTGATTTTGGGGACGCAGGGGAGTCTTCTATAAAAAAAGTCTGCATCGTATGTGAAGACGATGCAGTGCGGAATACTTACATGGTTGTCTGGAATTTTTATTATGCGGGAACTAAGAGCGCCCGGATGAATGACGGACGCTGGGACTAACCCGTTCCATGCAGCCAGACTTATTCGGACGCCTTGAAATTATATACCGGTTTCAGGATTTCTTTTATCTCTACAGATTCCTGGATCACATCCAGAATATCTCCAAGAGATTTATAAGCCATTGGCGCCTCATCCAGCGTACGCTCATTTACCGAAGTTGTATAAATTCCCTTCATGGCTTTTTTATATCGCCTCATGGTTAATTCCTGAAGCGCTCTGGTGCGGGACATGACCCGTCCTGCTCCATGAGGCGCCGAATCATTCCATTCCGGATTTCCTTTTCCAACAGCAAGAATGCTTCCGTCTCTCATATTGACTGGAATCAGCAGCGCCATTATTTCCCTGTTTCTGCGTGCAAATGCCTGACAAACCGCAACATCGTGGAGGTAGTCATCCAGATAACGCCCGACAGATAACAGAGATCTTCCGGCATCTCTTCCCGTTTCCCGAGGTTTACTGTATACATTCCACAGCCGATATCTACTCCAACGACATTAGGAACTGCCTTATCAATAATGGTCATTGTGGTTCCGATCGTACAGCCTTTTCTGGCATGCACATCTGACATAATCCGGATTCTTGATCCCTTTGTCATTTCATAATCACACAGCCGCCGAATCTGTTCCACCGCTTCCGGTTCTATGACTTTGGCGTAACAGATTGCAGTATTCACTTTTCCTTTAAAAATCATAACGCTGACGCTGTGTTCTTCTCATCCACAAAGCCATGATCCGGCATCCGGCATAGCCGGACAGACATCCGAGCAGCATACCACCCAGCACATCGGTCGGGTAATGCACATACAGATACAGCCTGGAAAACGCAATCAGGAACGCCAGCGCCAGAACAGGTTTCCACAGTTTCTTTGCCGCTGTCTGGCTCTCCGATATTGCAGTATTCCTGCGGTGCGCATGAAAAAGCAGCGCCGATGCCGATGCGAACGAAGCGGATGTGTGCCCGGACGGAAAGGACCAGCCAGATGGTCTTGGAACCAGAAGCTGAATGGCCGTGTTCACATCACAGGGGCGCGGCCGGGCTACACACGGTTTGATAATTCCGTTACACAAAACGGTATTTATGAGCAGCGCCGCCGCAAGCACTGCACCGCAGCGTCTCGTTTTCGGGATCAGCAGCAATCCAAGCACCAGCGCAATCCAGATAACACCTGCGTTTCCAAGCTTTGTGATGGCGCACATCACCTGATCTCCCACCAGTGTGTGCAGTTTCTGGATCAGATCCAGAATCCTTAATTCGAGTCCCATATGACCATCTCTTCTTTCTGTGTTTTTCTCATGACCTCATTACTCGATACCCTTGCTGTCATTTATTATATTGTAACAGACCTGTTGTAAGAAACACAGCAGACATCCTAAATTTTTCATAAATCCTTGGACGCAAAAAGGCCACCGCCCGGACTTGTGTGCCGGGTGATATAGATACTGATTCTTATGAATTTTCGTTAAATCTTGGGATTTCGATATTTTCATCCGCAAACAAACCACCATTCACATATGGGAATGCTGCTAAAGCATCATCCATATATGGGTCTCTATCCTCTGGTTTTGTATCAAGAACTTTAAATAAATCTATCAACCCTCTACGGACATCATTCAGTATAGGTTGTTCTCTAAGATGCTCCTGGCAGCCTCCCGCTGGGTATATCCGGCGGCTTCATATATCTGCATCAGCACATCAAAGGCATACACCAAAATGTGACCACCGCCCATGCAAGGGTCGGTTGCCGTGTCTAATTTGATACAACATAACGGAGCGGAATTTCTACTCCTTAACGATGCACCCGCACAGGTGCATTTTTGCACACCCCTCATAACGATGCCGTATGCACCGTTACGGAGCAAGGTATTCGGTTTTATCGCTGCCTGTGCGTACATTGCGTTCTCCTTGTGAAACTGGAATTGTCTATTTCGTTGCGACAATACATATCCAATGCTTATTTGTATTTGTATACGTTTTTATCTCTGTGAAACCTGCTTTTTTCAAAGTAGCAGCAAGCTGATCACGATTATAAATCTTCATACCGCCGATTATCTTTGTCCATTTTTCATCTGCGGCATTCGTTCCATCGCTCTCGTTACAAATCAGAAATGTTCCGCCGCTTTTCAGAACGCGATTTACCTCGGAAAAGCATTTTTTCAGCCCCGGCCAGAAGTAAACTGTCTCAAAGGCGGAGACATAATCAAAGACCGCATCAGAAAAGGGAATCGCCGATACATCGCCCTGAAGCACTCTGCATTTTCCCTGCTTAATGGCAGTAGCGTTCAGCTTTTGAGATTCTGCCACACTGACCTTCGAATAGTCCAGTCCTGTCACATGACCGTTTCTGCACTTGTCCAGCCAGGTCGCAATATTTGCGCCGCCTCCGCAGCCGACATCCAGCACCTTAGCGTCTGGCTTCGCGGAGATATTTGAGAATCCCCATTGCGACACCTTGGCGTGGCCGCTGTTCATCATCTTCGCCATCAATTTCCCGCCGAAGCCTTGCGGCTTACGGGTGTTTTCAAAAAAGTTCATTGCAATGTTCTCCCTTTCAACTTCCGATTTACCGAATTTTTCCCTCACATCCATTCCACTGCCTACAACAACCAAAAATAGTCGAGTTGCCGGGTTGGTTGTCATTCGTTTCCATTTTCCAAAAAACATCCCAAAATCCCTGACATCTAATCCACTGTCTCAGATCGTGATATCTAATCCGAGGTTACAACCTGACACACATTTTGCAGTAGATATGTTTCCATATAAGAAAACCGAGCTTTTTCAGAAGTCTGGCTTCAAATCCAAACCTCCGAAAAAGCCCGGAAATACGCCGCTTTCTGGCACTTGATTTTATTTCCTTGACATCAATACTACGGTCTCGACGTGCCTCGGAGCAATAGGATTGATGTCATCGGTTCACCCAAAAAAGTCGTGGGCAAAATATGTTGGACCGAAAATATCGTGACTGCATTTCTGCTTTCATTACCACAAAACTTGAATTTTTCAAGAAACAAGATATAGACAATAACCTACCACTAAAAAGATGGGAACGAAACATATTATACTTAAAATCAGGCATATACTCCCCCATTTGCATTTATTCTTTTCTTCTCTTTTTCCTTTTATCATTAATGCAATGGCTAAAATCAAAAAGGCAATTGCAAGTATAAAAATAAAAATAAACGCATATAAAGCCAAAACCATACCGGGTGCATTCTCCATATGTTACCTTTCCTCCAAAATTTTGAATGATATAAATTCCGATTTTCCAGTTTCAAAAACGGGAATTTAACGTTTCCATACCATTGTAAATTCCTTTTCTCCCGTATTATCATCTACACATTCAGATTGGATACGAAATTCTTCTCGCAGATAAAATTGAATTGCTCTCTCATTTTTTTGATAAATGTTCAATTTTAGAGTGGACTTGATTTTCTTCACCTGATCCAATAACTGTTTTCCGGTTCCCTTTGACTGTGCTGCATCTTTTATAAAGATTCCTTCAATATAGTCGTTATTTAATCCAATAAATCCATCTATCTGATTTGCATTGTCAACTTCATGTACATATATTTCTGCAAGTGGCATCATTTCTTTTACCATATCAAAGTTGCTTTTCCAGTAATCTTGAGATATAAAACTATGTGCCTGAATATTCGTATTCAACCATATTTGCATTACTGAATCTATATCACCATCACCGTATTTCCTAATCATTTCATCGTCTCCTCAAATTCTAAGTTATGGCTTTAACTTCCTCCAAATAATCAGCTTTAGGATAATACATACGACCACCAAAACTGCCACCAAGGCACCATCCAACAGCAACTCTGTGTACCATGGTGCAGACTGCATGGCATATAAATTTGGATAGGTTTTGAAGTGCCAGAACTTATAAATTCCGAACCCAATGAAAACTCCTATGAATGAACCAATAACGATGTTAAAAAAACAATTCAACTTTCTCAGCATAGTAGTGCACCCCCTTTCCAAACGCCGATTTATTTTCTCTTCAAATATTTTCTATACTCGTCCCGGATAAGAGCGTAAGAGATCAAGTTCTCAATAACCGTCATCACTTCCGGGTCATCCAGCTTCCACAACCCGAAATTTACCGAATGACCTTTTCAAAGCGGAACATTCCGTCCAGGAACTGCTCGTCCAGTTCTTCGGCACACATTTCCGGATCATTTGGATCTGGATGATATTTGTTAAAAAACTCCACAATGTGAAAACCGCAACGATTAACATAAAAATGAATATTTCTCTTTTCAAAATACGGTGTTACCGTTTCCCACACGTTCACTTCCGGATGTAGTTTTTCGGCAGCGCACCAAGCGGCATATCCGATGCCTTTGCTATGGACAGCCGGAGAAACAAAAAGAAGATCGAGGTCACCTTTTTCGCCGTCAACTTTGATCACTATGCCACCGACTTTTTGCCCGTCCAATACAATGCGGTAGGCTTCACCGCCGTCAATGGACTGCTCAATCGTATCCCGTGAAATGATTTGTCCCTCTTCCTCAAAATGGTTGTCTCTAAGACCGAATTCTTCCATCGCACCATAATTAAAAGATTCTTGATTATCCGAAATAAACTGTTCTCTATCACTGCATTCAAGAGGAACCAGCTGTACAGTAGTATTCATATCTTTTCCCCTCATAAACTTCGAATTTTCTGAGTCACAAACCATGAGTTACATCCTTCACAATTACAAATACTTCTTGAACGCTTTCTTCATTTTGAGCATGACATCAATCAGCCAGTCAAATTGTGCATTCCATTGGTTTTTATCGTCGAAGGTCACGTTCTTTTCGATAACGATACGGCTTGCCTTACGCTCCGGTAGTTCTCGCCAGTCAAAGGTCACTCCAGCATCGGATTCAATCGCGTCCTTGTTATCAAAGAGGGAGTGGAACAGGGCTTTATCCTCGCTGATGTACAGTTCCACATCCAGTTCGTTCCGCTTTTGAATCTGCGATACGGCGATGTGGCAAGCAGAAGAACCCACGCTAAAGTTCATCCAATGATCCATAGACGGCTTCCTACGATTAAAGTTCTTTGCAAACTGTGCATTTTGGAAAGCGTAATCCTGGAACGCCACCCAATAATCATATCTCTGCTGCTGAGTCTCATTTGCGGACTCACTCTTTTTTACTTCCTTTGTCCAATCGTTCGGTTTTTCAATAACCTCAAACTTCACGGCAGGCTCAGAAGTGCCGATGCGATACAGTTTTATCTCACAGAGGAAGAATCCGATTTTGTCATCGGTATGATTGTTCAGCCATTCGATGGCAGCCTTGTGTTCCTCACGAGCGTGTTTCACAACCCATATAATCACATCCGCAGATTTGCCGGACGCATAGGTTATCAGCTTGCCAAGGTGGTCGTGGTTGGTATCCTCCAGTTGATTCTCTACGATGATTTTCCGATCCGTCCCCGTCTCAGACGCAAAGATATCGACATTGAAATCTCCCACGGAAGACTCTGTCTCATCAACGGTAATATCAAGTCCCACCGCATCCGCAAGGAGCGCAATGTTATCATCCTGTGATAGCCACGGAGTAAAGTCCAAGGCTTCATGAGGCCACACCGTCCGCAGGTCTTTTATTTCTTCAAGTCTGCTCAAATTCACCATTGCGTCATTCCTCCCCGCGTTTTACATAGGTCAACTCAACATCGTATCCCAGCTTTTCCATCAGCTGGAGAAAAGTCTTATTGACTATCTTTTCGTTATTCCTTATGAGCCGACTGACATATGGTGCCGAAGTTCCTATTTCTTCTGCCAGTTTTGCCTGGGTAACATCACCCTCTATACATTTCACTTTTATATCTATTTCTACGTTATTCTTCAGCATTCCGACTCTCCTTTGCCGCAGTAACATATATTGCACTTATACTACAATTTATTGTATCGCGGATTTGTGAATATTTCTACCCCTTAACGAAGCCCGGCACGACAAAAGCCCCCCGCCGAAGCGAGGTGCGTCAATTCCTTTATTCTGTTATGTCTGTATCTCCGTGCCGTCCCGGAAGGTGACCGTGATGTCCTTGTCCCTGCCGACCGTGGCGAACTCGACCATGCTGCCCCAAAGACTGCCATCAAACTCGCTGATGGTGCCGTCCTGCATTTTCAGCACCTTGATGAAGTTGGCCAGTCTCTCGCTCTGCGCTTCCTTTGCGGAGATGGCGGTCACCACCTCATCGTACCGAGCCTTTGCCGTATCGTACCGCTCGACCGGACTGTCATAGCGTTTCTGGTACTCGCCCTGATCCTGTGCGACACGGGCATTCTCTGCCACGATGTTCTGCGTCATTTCCACAAGTACCGCCATTTCTTCCTCCAGCTTGCCCTTTTCTTCCTGCAGGGCGTCTGTGACGCAGAGCGTTTTGCGGATAATCTCCGCATTGGCGATGATCTCCTTCTTCTCGGTCACGAGCTGGTTGTACGCCGATACGAATGCCGCCTTGACCTCATCCTCCGTAACGTGGGGAGTCTGGCACTTCCCACCATTGTACTTTTTGTTGCAGCGGTAGATGACCTTACGGTAACGATCTGTGGAATGCCAGACCTTCGAGCCGTACCAACCGCCGCAGTCGGCGCACTTTATCTTGTTGGAGAAGATGCTCATTCCACTGTAGCGTGTACCGCCCTTGGTGCGCTTGGAAAGCTCCGCCTGCGCCATGTCGAACACCGCAGGACTGATGATTGCCTCGTGGTTGCCCTCCACATAGTATTGCGGGACCTCGCCCTCGTTCTTCTTCATCTTTTTCTGCAGGAAGTCCACCGTGAACTCCTTCTGCAAAAGAGCATCGCCCTTGTACTTCTCGTTTGAAAGCATCCGGCGCACTGTCTGTTGGTTCCACACGTACTTGCCTGCAGGCGTCTTGATGCCACGGCTCGTCAGTTCCGCTGCGATGGAGTGCGGCGTCATGCCCTCAAGGAACAGATGGAAAATCAGCCGCACGGTTTCCGCCTGTTCGGGATTGACCACGATCTTGCCCGTTTCTTTATCCTTGTCCAAGCCGAGGAAGCGACTGTAGGCAAAGCTTACCTTGCCGTCCGCCATGCGCTTGCGCTGTCCCCATGTGACATTTTCGGAAATGGAGCGGCTTTCTTCCTGTGCCAGAGAACTCATAATGGTGAGGAGCAGTTCGCCCTTGCTGTCAAAAGTCCAAATGTTCTCCTTTTCGAAATAACATTCGATGTTGTGTTCCTTTAATTTTCGGATGGTCGAGAGGGAATCTACCGTATTTCTTGCAAATCGGCTGACCGATTTTGTAATGATAAGGTCAATCTTTCCTGCCAGGGCATCGGCGATCATCTGGTTGAATCCATCTCGGTGCTTTGTGTTGGTGGCACTGATTTCCTCGTCTGAATATAGTCCTGCGAACTCCCAGTCATCTCTTCCTTTGATATAATTCGTGTAATAATCTACCTGTGCCTCATAGCTGGTCTGCTGATCCTCATGGTCCGTGCTGACGCGGGCATATCCTGCCACTTTCCGTTTTTTCTTACTGTCCACAGGCTTTGCAGTGCACCTCCAAAATTTCTTTTTTCTTATCATAGCATATTTATTCGAATTTCGGTCGCTTATCAGGCGACAATCTTTATTTGAGCAATTCCTTCTTATCATTTTCTACATGAAAAGGCGTGCAAAAATGATGTTTCATTTTTACACGCCTTTTCGTTCTATCGTTTCACAATATGTTTTAGTACAGCTTTGCGCCTGCAGGAATGTGGTTATCTACCATCAGCAGGTTCAGCTTCTCTTCGCCGTTCTCCTCGCATACTGCGGAAAGCAGCATACCGTTAGACTCGATGCCCATCATGGCTCTTGGCGGGAGGTTAGTGATGGCAATGAGGGTCTTGCCTACCAGCTCTTCCGGCTCATAGTATGCATGAATGCCGGAAAGGATGGTACGGTCGGTGCCGGTTCCGTCGTCCAGGGTGAACTGTAACAGCTTCTTGGACTTCTTCACTGCCTCACATGCTTTTACCTTAACGGCACGGAAGTCGGACTTGGAGAAGGTCTCAAAGTCTACGTGCTCCTCGAACAGCGGCTCAATCTTTACGTTGGAGAAGTCGATCTTCTCGTTCGGGGTGAAGAAGCCGTTGTTGTCACCTGCGGACTTGATTTCTTCTGCTGCGCCCTCGCTCTTGCCTGACTTGGATGCAGATGCAGTGCTCTTCATTGTCGGGAACAGTAATACGTCACGGATTGCCGGGCTATTGGTGAACAGCATAACCAGACGGTCGATACCGTAACCGATACCGCCTGTCGGAGGCATACCGATCTCCAGTGCGTTCATGAAGTCCTCATCGGTGGTGTTTGCCTCGTCATCACCTGCGGCCAGTGCAGCCTCCTGTGCCTTGAAACGCTCTCTCTGGTCAATCGGGTCATTTAACTCGGAGTATGCGTTACACATCTCACGGCCGTAGATGTACATCTCGAAACGCTCTACATACTCTGGCTTGTCCGGTTTTCTCTTGGTCAGCGGAGAAATCTCTACCGGATGATCCATGATGAAGGTCGGCTGGATCAGGTTCTCCTCTACGAACTCCTCGAAGAAGAGGTTGATGATGTCGCCGCGCACATGGCGTGCCTCATAAGCTACGCCCTTCTCATCTGCCAGTTTCTTTGCTTCCTCAGTGGTCTTGATCTCCTCGAAGTCGATGCCGGTGTATTTCTTGATGGCGTCAACCATGGTCAGGCGCTCAAACGGCTTACCTAAGTCTATCTCAACATCTGCGTACGGAATGGTGGTGGTACCCAGAACCTCGTTTGCGATATGGCGGAACATGTTCTCGGTTAAATCCATCATGCCGTAGTAATCGGTGTATGCCTGATACAGCTCCATGAGGGTGAACTCCGGATTGTGACGGGTATCCAGACCCTCGTTACGGAATACACGGCCGATCTCATACACGCGCTCCATGCCGCCTACGATCAGTCTCTTTAAGTACAGCTCCAGAGAAATACGGAGCTTTACATCCTCATCCAGTGCGTTGTAATGGGTCTCAAACGGTCTTGCAGCAGCACCGCCTGCGTTTGCAACCAGCATCGGGGTCTCTACCTCTAAGAAGCCCTGACCGTCCAGGTAACGGCGGATGCAGCTGATGATGCGGGAACGCATTACGAAAGTCTTTTTAACATCCTCGTTCATGATCAGGTCGGTGTAACGCTGACGGTAACGCATATCGGTGTTGGTCAGGCCGTGATACTTCTCCGGAAGAATCTGCAGGCTCTTGGACAGCAGAACCATGGAGGTTGCGTGAATGGAGATCTCGCCCATCTTGGTGGTGAACACGATACCCTTGATACCTACGATATCACCGATATCCATGCGTTTGAAATCTTTGTAGGCTTCCTCACCCAAGTCATCACGTGCAACGTAGCACTGGATGTTGCCCTTTAAGTCCTGCACATTACAGAAGGATGCTTTACCCATGACACGCTTGGACATCATACGTCCTGCGATGGATACCTCTTTGCCTTCATACTCTGCGTAGTTTACCTTTACATCTTCGCTGTGTACGGTTACGTCGTACTTTGTGATCTGGAACGGGTCCTTGCCTGCTGCCTGAAGCTCTGCCAGTTTCTCACGGCGAACCTTCAGAAGCTGGTTGAGATCCGGCTCCTTCGCATTCTGCTGCTTTGCGTTCTGCTGCTCTGCCATCTTTTCCCTTACTCCTTCGTTCTTCTATAAATAAATGCTACTTTTATGATACTCTCTGGATCTCCAGAACCTTGTACTGAAGTACACCGGCCTGGGTCTCTACGTCTACAACATCGCCGACGCTCTTGCCAATTAATGCTGCGCCTACCGGAGACTCGTTGGAAATCTTGTTCTGCAGGCTGTTTGCCTCGGTGGAACCAACGATCTTGAACTCCATCTCCTCGTCGAAGTCTACATCGTAAACCTTTACCTGGCAGCCGATGCTGACTTTGTCTAAGTCGATCTCGTCCTCATCTACAACCTCTGCGTTCTTTAACAGCTTCTCCAGCTCCTCAATACGCAGCTCGATGTCTCTCTGCTCGTCCTTTGCTGCATCGTACTCAGCGTTCTCGGACAAGTCACCCTGCTCACGCGCCTCTTTGATCTTCTGCGCGATTTCCTGTCTGCGATGGATCTTTAAATCCTGTAACTCATCCTCATACTTTTTTAAACCAGCATAGGTTAAAATGTGTTTCTTGCTATCTGCCATGACACTCATTTCCTTCCTTATTTACACTGCCCCACGCATGCGCGCTGCAGTTGTTTTTACAACTGAAACCACGGTCTGATACAAAATCTGAGACCTGTGGTCATACATTCTGAATATTATACTTGAAAGCACTTTTCTTGTCAAGCGCTGATGCGGCCCGCACACACTGGTTTTTCCTGCTGTATACGGCAAATGTTTCTTTCCGGAAAGCACATCCCGATTACCGAAGCATTCCATGCTGCCGCAGCAGCTCCACCAGCTCCGCTTCCGTCTCCAGCATGTTGCAGTCTCTGCGAATGGCAGAAGAATGTGGAAGCCCGGCGGTGTACCAGGCAATGTGCTTGCGCATCTCCTTCATGCCGATGTACTCGCCCTTTAATGCCACGTGCATCCGGGTGTGGCGCAGGATCATCTCTCCCACCTCCACCGGTCCCGGCGGCGGAAGCACTTCCCCGGTCTCCAGATAATGTTGGATCCGATGAAAGATCCATGGGTTTCCTCTGGCGCCACGGCCTACCATCAGGCCGTCACAGCCGGTCTCCTCCAGCATTCGCCTTGCGTCCTGGGGTTCAAAGATATCTCCGTTTCCAATGACCGGAATCTTCACCGCCTCCTTCACCTGACGGATGATATCCCAGTCCGCCTTGCCGGAATAGTACTGTTCCCGGGTCCGCCCGTGCACCGCCACCGCAGCCACGCCGCAGCTCTCCGCGATCTTCGCGATTTCCACAGCGTTCACATGGTCGTCGTCAAAGCCCTTGCGGAACTTGACGGTAACCGGCTTGTGTACTTTTTTTACCAGGGCAGATAAGAGCTCCTCCACCAGCTTCGGATTCCTCATGAGAGCGGAGCCCTCGCCGTTTCCCACGATTTTTGGCACAGGACAGCCCATGTTCAGATCGATGATATCGTAAGGGCCATCCTCCACCTGATGGGCAATGTTGCTGACGATCTCCGGGTCGGAGCCGAACAGCTGCAACGATACCGGCCGCTCACCTTCGCCAATGGCCATGAGATCCTTCGTGTTGCGGTTCTTATACAGAATCGCCTTGGCGCTTACCATCTCGGTGACCAGAAGACCGCAACCCTGTTCCCGGCAAAGCTGGCGGAAGGACATATCTGTGACTCCTGCCATAGGAGCCAGAACCAGGTTATTCTCCAGTTCTACATTTCCGATTTTCAGCTTCATTCTTCCGGACCCTCACCTATATCATCCAGATCTTCCGGATAAATGCCGCCCAACTCAGAACTGTCCTCAGTCTCATACGCTTCTTCGGCGCCATCAGGACCCGCTGAACTGTTCTCAGCAAATCCAGCTTTCAGCGCTTCCGTATCAATTCCGTAGCTTTCCGCCACTGTTTCTGCATCCTCGCCCAGATAAAATACCTTAAAGTACAGCTCCAGTGCCTTTAAGAATTCCTGTCCTTCCTGGCGGTACTGCTTGATTTTCAGATCCGCGCCGATTTCATCACAGTAACCGTCGTACTCGGAAATGGTATGTTTGAACTCCAGCGTGCCGTCCGGCTCAAATTCCATGGTCAGAATGCCGCCGCACTCCTCCGTAAACCAGACACACATCACGTGAAGCTGTTTCTTCACCGCCTCCGGGAGGCTGTCAAACTCTTCATTAAAATAATACTTTTTTTCGTAGCTGTTAGAACCACAAAGAACGATATTTCCGTCCTGTCCTGTCATCTGCGTTCTCCTCCTGAATCGTTTCCGCTGCGCCCTGGTTTTCCGGCCAGGTCGCAGCGCCTTGTCAAAAAAATCTCATGTCCGTAAACACGAAACACGCCCGGCGGATATGCTGCCGGGCGGATGTGTCATTTTCGGTTGTGTCATGCAGTCCTTCTGTTTTCAGGACGTACATTTTTTGCCAGTTGGGTCATTTGCTATCTTGCCAGCATCTTTGCGATCTCGAACTGTTCCTCAGAGATGTCCTTCTTCATCTGAAGAGCTTCCTGGATGTCGAAATCGACGAACTCACCGTGCTTGTAAGCCACCAGACGGTTGCTCTTGCCTTCGCACAGAAGCTCTGCTGCCCGCGCACCCATGATGGATGCGTACACACGGTCCTTACAGGTCGGGGTGCCGCCTCGCTGCATGTGGCCCAGGATGGTTGCTCTGGTCTCAATGCCGGTCGCTGCCTCAATGCGGCGGGCCATGGAAGTGGAATGTCCGATGCCCTCTGCGTTGATGATGATGTTATGCTTTTTGCCGCGTTTACGGTTTTCGATGATCCGGTCAATGAGGGCCTGTTCGTTGCCGTCGTAGCGCTCCGGAAGCAGAATGTCCTCCGCGCCGTTTGCGATGCCGCACCATAATGCGATATAACCGGCATTACGTCCCATAACCTCAATGATACTGCAGCGCTCATGGGAGGTAGAGGTATCACGTACCTTATCGATTGCCTCCATAGCGGTGTTTACTGCGGTATCAAATCCGATGGTGTAATCGGTGCAGGCAATGTCCAGGTCGATGGTTCCCGGAACACCGATGGTGTTAACGCCAAGGGATGCCAGCTTTCCGGCGCCGCGGAAGGAACCGTCACCACCAATGACTACGATACCGTCAATGCCATGCTTGCGGCAGATCTCCGCGCCCTGCTGCTGGCCTTCCGGAGTTACAAACTCCATACATCTTGCTGTATACAGGATGGTACCGCCACGGAAAATGATATTAGACACATCGGTACTGCTCATGTCTACGATTTCTTCCTGTAAAAGTCCCGCGTAACCACGCATGATTCCTTTTACCTTCATTCCCTTACTGATGGCAGTACGAACCACCGCACGGATGGCTGCGTTCATGCCCGGAGCATCTCCTCCGCTTGTCAGGACACCGATTGTCTTTACTTGCTTTGCCATAGTTGTCTCCTCCTGTTACCCTTCGTTTTCGCAATGAGCTCTCTGTCTCGTGCAGAAAGCGCTGCGCGATTTCCATTCCGTTTATTTTATATAGATGCACTTTTTTTCATACAAACTGTATTCTAAAACATTTTTTCTATCTTTTCAATCCCTTTTCCACAACTTTGACATTCTTTTCACCAATTATTTTCCCAAGGCTTTCCGTAACTGCTGCCGATGCTGCCACATGCCAGTTGGCCGGAAGCACCTTCTTTGCCCGCTCCTTTTCCAGATAGATGATCACGGTGTCATGACCATCGGAGCCCCGCAAAACCTCTGTCACGGCCGGCCATAATGCGTCATACTGGGTTTTATCGGCAAATTTCAGCCACAGATCCTTCGGCACCTCATCAAACGGGATCACCTGCTCACAGATCAGGCGCCCCACCGGATCATCCCCGATGGAAGTTCGTCCGCTGATAAATACTTTCGCATCCTCATTTAACAGCTGCTTCTTGCTCTCGTAATCCCGCGGAAATACGATGACTTCCACAGAACCCACCATGTCCTCCAGGGTTACAAAGGCCATCTGCTGGCCGTTCTTGGTAAGCTTCACCGTCTTTGCGGTGATCATGCCGCCGATGGTCGCCCGGACTCCGTCTTCCACAACAGCCTTTCCGGACTCCTCATCCACCATAAAATCAGTGGTTTTGGCGGTGATGCTGTTTTTCCAGGTTTCCAGGTATTCATCCATCGGGTGTCCGCTGACATAGATACCCAGGGTTTCCTTCTCAAACGCCAGAAGCTCTCCCTTCGGGAATTCCGGTACATCCGGCATGGTGATCTGGTACTGCTGCTTTTCTTCCTCCGCCGCGAAATCAAAGAGGCTCAGCTGCCCCTCCAGTACATTTTTGCGGTCCTTGTTCTTCTGATCCAGCAGTTCCGGCGCGATCATGGTCTTCTGCCGGCGGTTGCCCGGCAGGGAATCCATGGCTCCGGCCTTGATGAAGTTCTCCAGGGTACGCTTATTTACCTCGCGTCCGCCCATGCGCTCCACGAAATCATCGATGGAAGTAAAGAGCCCGTTATTCTTCCTCTCCCGGATGATCTCGTCCACCACGTTGCGGCCAATGCTCTTGATAGCCGATAAACCGTAGCGGATGGCATCGTCGGAAACTGAGAAGCCGCTCTGTCCCTCGTTGATATCCGGAGGCAGGATGCGGATACCCATCTGGCGGCAGGTCAGAATATACTCGGACACCTTGTTCACGTTGTCCATGACCGATGTCATCAGCGCCGCAAAAAACTCCTTCGGATAATAGTATTTCAGATACGCCGTCTGATATGCCACCACCGCGTAACATGCCGCATGAGACTTATTGAACGCATACCGCGCGAAATCGATCATCTCATCATAAATATGATTCGCCGTCTTCTCATCGATGCCATTCTCAATACAGCCTTTTACATGTTCCTCCGGGTTGCCGTACACGAAATTCTGGCGTTCCTTCTCCATGACCGCCGCCTTCTTCTTGGACATGGCACGACGCACCAGATCGCTCCGGCCCATGGTATAGCCCGCCAGGTCCCGGACGATCTGCATAACCTGCTCCTGGTAGACGATACAGCCGTAGGTCGGTCCCAGAATATGCTCCAGCTGCGGACATTCATAAGTGATGGAACCTTTGTCGTTCTTTCCTTTTAAATAACGGGGAATAAAATCCATGGGGCCCGGACGATACAGGGAAATACCCGCAATGATATCCTCCAGATTCTCCGGGCGCAGCTCCTTCATGAAGCTCTTCATGCCCGAACTCTCCAGCTGGAAGATGCCATCGCACTTTCCGGTGCCGATGGAGGCCAGAACTTCTTTATCGTTGTAATCAATCTCTTCCATGACCAGGTGGACGCCGTAATTTTCCTCTGCCTGACACACCGCGTTCTGAATGACCGTCAGGGTACGAAGGCCCAGAAAGTCCATCTTGAGCAGGCCCAGTTCTTCCAGCGTTGTCATGGTAAACTGGGTGGTGATGGTGCCGTCCGACGCGCGGGAAAGGGGCACAAATTCATCCATGGCCCGCTGGCCAATCACAACACCGGCCGCATGCATGGAGGTATGTCTCGGAAGTCCCTCCAGGCGCTTGGCCATGTCGATGAGGTAGCGCACCTCATCATCGCTCTGGTATGCCTCCCGCAGATCCGGGCTCTGCTTTAATGCCTTATCCAGGGTCATGCCCAGATCCCCCGGGATCATCTTGGCAATGGCGTCACAGCGGGCGTACGGAAGATCCAGCACACGGCCCACATCCCGCACCACGCCCTTGGCTGCCAGAGTACCGAAGGTAACAATTTGTACCACCTGATCCTTGCCGTATTTCTCCACCACATAATCAATGACTTCCTGCCTGCGTTCAAAGCAGAAGTCAATATCAATATCCGGCATGGATACTCGTTCCGGGTTTAAGAACCGCTCAAACAGCAGGTCATAGCGCACCGGATCGATGTTGGTGATCTCCAGGCAGTAGGAAACAATGCTTCCCGCCGCAGAGCCTCGTCCCGGTCCTACCATGATGTCGTGGGATCTTGCAAAATGAATGAAATCCCACACGATCAGGAAGTAATCCACGTAACCCATGTTGTGGATAACGCCCAGCTCGTAGGAAAGGCGCTCCTGCAGCGTGCCATCATCATTCGGGTAACGCTTCGCCATACCGTCCTGGCACAGCTTGTTTAAGTAGCTCCAGGAATCATAGCCCTCCGGCACCTCGTATTTTGGCAGCTTGGTCACGCCAAACTCAATCTCCACATTGCAGCGCTCCGCAATCTTGTGGGTGTTGTCAATGGCCTCCTGAGCATACGGAAACAGCGCCCGCATCTCTTCCTCAGACTTCACGTAATACTGGCCGCCCTCGTAGCGCATGCGGTTCTCATCGGACACCTTCTTGCCGGTCTGGATGCATAAAAGAATATCGTGCGGTGCCGCGTCCTCCGCCAGAATATAATGAATATCGTTGGTGGCCACCAGATCCATGGAAAGCTCCCGGCTCATGCGCATGAGTCCCTGGTTTACGGTCTTCTGGGTGGGAATGCCATGGTCCTGCAGCTCCAAAAAGAAGTTGCCCTTTCCGAAAATCTGCTCGTAATGCCTTGCAGATCTGCAGGCCTCCTCATACATGCCCCGGGCCAGATAGCGCTGCACCTCGCCCGCCAGGCAGGCACTGAGGGCAATGACACCTTCATGGTAGGTTTCCAGTACCTCATAATCCACACGGGGTTTGTAATAGAAGCCGTCCACAAAACCCTTGGACACAATCTTCATGAGGTTGTGGTATCCGGTATCATTTTCTGCCAGCAAAACCAGATGGTAGTAGCGGTCCTCGCCATTGGTGTTTTCCCGGTCAAAGCGGGAGCCGGGCGCCACATAAACCTCGCAGCCGATGATGGGCTTGATGCCCACTTCCCTTGCTGCCCGGTAAAAGTCGATGACACCGTACATAACACCATGGTCGGTGATGGCCATGCTGTCCATGCCAAGCTCTTTGGCCCGCGCCGCCAGCTCTTTGATCTTACAGGAACCATCCAGCAGACTGTACTCTGAATGGACGTGCAAATGTGTAAATGCCACTGTTTTCTCCTTTATCTATGTTCATAAAAACAGGGCGGAAATATCATTTCCACCCTGCCGCTTCAGCATCTCTTGTATAGACTAACTTTTGGGGAAAGGATCGGTAGGATCTTATTTCTCGCCCTTTAAGTATTTTTCAATGTTGTCAAGTGCTTCGTTCTCATCGTCTCCGTCAGCAGAAACGGTAATCTCCTCACCAGCGCCCATGCCAAGTGTCATCATACCCATAATGCTCTTTGCATTCACGCGGGCATTGTTGTTCTCTACATAGATCTGACTGTCAAACTGGCTCGCGATCTGAACCAGCATAGCGACTGGTCTTGCCTCAAGTCCGGATGAAAGTCCAATGGTGATCGTTTTCTTTAACATAATTATCCTCCTCGTTTTCAGGCATATGCAGATCTTCTTCTCTTTCTCTGCCTATGCCTCTGTATCAGGCCGCTCCTGTCTCAGCAGCTCTGCCATATTTCCCAGTTTCCTGAGACGATGGTTTACGCCTGATTTACCGACCGGCGGATCCAGTGCCTCTCCAAGCTCCTTCAACGTAGCCTCCGGTCTGGCCAGCCTTAACTCTGCGATTTCCCTCAGATTATCCGGCAGACTGTCAAACCCTGCCGTATCTCTGATGTATATGATATCTTCCATCTGCTTGACTGCCGCCGATACCGTCTTGTTGATATTGGCTGTCTCACAGTTTACCTGCCGGTTCACACTTCCGCGCATCTCCTTGAGAATGCGAATGTTCTCCAGCTCCATAAGCGCAACCGGTGCTTCCATAACGTTTAAGATATCAACGATCAGGTTTCCCTCTTTGATATAGACCACGAAATATTTCTTCCGCAGCACGATCTTGGCTTCGATTCCCATGGAAAGGATGAGGCCCTGGATCTGTTTTGCCTTCGCTTCGGTCGCGCAGGCAATCTCAAAATGGTAAAACTTTTCCGGATCGCTGATGGAACCTGCTGCCAGAAACGCTCCTCTGATAAATGCGCGCTTGCAGCAGTTCTGCATGAGGACCACGTTCTGGGCCAGGGACAGATTCTCCTCGATTTCCCCGTAAGGGTCAATGAGCTTGACTGCCTGAAGCACCCGCATGGCGTCCTCGTGATGGGTGACCGCCACGGTGCAGGTCCTGTTTTTGTGGTTCCCGATGCCCTGCCGTATGGAGACATCAATTCTTATATTAAATGTTTTTTTCAATAATGTAAAGTACTTTCTTGCAACTGCCTCATTTTCCGTGTGGATCTTCACCCGGTAGCGGTTGTTCTCCGAAATCTGGATACGCCCGCAAAGGCTTAAGATTGCCGCGATCTCCGCAATCTGGCAGTGCCTGGCCGGGGATAGCTGCCTGGAAAGTTCTTCCTTTACCTTAGAAGAAAATGACATATCCTGCTACCTCTCAATATCCCGGTGTTCAATCTTTAATCCGTACTCCTCCAGTCCGCTTAAATGCTGGTACAGCGCATTGGCCACAGTGACGGAGCGGTGCTTGCCGCCGGTACAGCCAATGGCAATGACGAGCTGGTTTTTTCCCTCCTGCACATAGTTTGGAATCAGGAAATCCAGCATCTCGTAAAGCATGGAAAGAAACCGGTCTGCCGTGCCGCCCTGGCGCACATAGGCCTGAACCTCCGCCTCCTGTCCCGTGTGGCTGCGGAGCGCCTCCACATAGTAAGGGTTTGGCAGGAAACGCACGTCAAACACCAGATCCGCATCGTTCGGGATTCCGTACTTGAATCCAAAGGACAGCACGGTAATAAAGAGATTCTGGTAACGGCGGTCCTGCACAAAAATCTTTTCCAGCTCCTTGCGCAGTTCCCTGGTAAGAAGGCTGCTGGTATCCAGGATCACATTTGCCTGCTGTTTGATAAACGCAAGCTTTTCCCGCTCAAGCTGGATGCCGCTGTCCACCCGGCCCTTTCCGGCAAGCGGATGGGATCGTCTCGTTTCCTTGTAACGCTTGACCAGCGTGGCATCGCTGCTGTCGAGAAACAGGATTTCATAAGGAACCTGCTGTACCTTCCAGTTCTCCAGAACCTGCTCCAGCTGCGGGAGCTCCTCTCCGCTCCGGATATCGATCCCCAGCGCTACCTCCTCATGGGCCGCCGGTTTCTGCATGACAAGCTCCACAAACGCCTCCATCAGGGGAATCGGCAGATTGTCTACACAGTAAAACCCAAGATCCTCCAGCATTTTCAGAGCCGACGTTTTTCCGGCTCCCGACATTCCCGTCACGATTACCAGTCTCATCTGTTTTCTCCGTTTCTAAAATTCACCAAGCAGCTTCACTTCCAGCTCCAGATCCACACCAGACTGCTCCTTCACCTTTTCCTGCACCTGTCTGCACAGGGAAAGGATATCAGCCGAAGTGGCATGATCCCGGTTGATGACAAAGCCGCAGTGTTTTTCTGACACCTGGGCGCCTCCCACGGTAAAACCGCGAAGTCCTGCGTCCTGAATCAGCCTGCCTGCGAAATATCCTGTCGGACGCTTAAAGGTGCTGCCCGCGCTCGGGTACTCCAACGGCTGCTTTTCCTTGCGTTTTGATGCCAGTTCATCCATGACCGCACGGATTTCTTCTGCGTTTCCCGGCTGTAATTCCAGTACTGCCTCCAGCACGATGTAACCCATTTTCTGAACGCAGCTGGTGCGGTAGCCCAGTTCCAGTTCCGGAAGTGAAAGTGTTTTCACCTCTCCCTCCGGTGTCAGAACGGTGGCCTCCTTTAGCACCTGGCAGAGTTCCCCGCCGTAGGCTCCCGCGTTCATGACCACGGCACCGCCGATGGTGCCCGGAATGCCGGCCGCAAACTCAAAACCGGTCAGGGATGCGCTCAGGGCCTGCTTTGCCACAACGGAAAGCAGGGCACCGGCACCAGCACGCACCTGAGTTCCTTCCACGGCCATCTGGCCAAAGGGCTTTCCAAAGGAAATCAGCACGCCCCGGTAGCCCTTATCGCCCACCAGCAGGTTGCTGCCATTTCCAATGATGGTATACGCCAGATTTTCTTCCCTGCAGATCTCCAGTACCTGTTTTAATTCTTCCACGCAGGACGGCTCGATGTAAATATCCGCCGGGCCTCCCGTGCGGAACGTGGTGTGGCGGCTCATGGGCTCATCCGTCAGGAATATGCCCGCGCTCACCGCCTGTTTCAGTTTTTCTGCTGCCTGTTTCATAGTTTTTTTATTCTGCCTTTATTTATTTTCGCTGTTATAAGCTATGCTCCTGGCACATTTTATTTATTGCCGAGGTTTGCCTGTACACGGTTGTACAGCTCCTGAGCCGCATTGTAGCCCATCTTCTTCTGGCGGTAGTTAACCGCTGCGGACTCTACAATGATAGCCAGATTTCTGCCCGGACGGATCGGGATGTTGTGGCAGACTACCTGGTTGCCGAGGAACTCGGTGTAACGGTCCTCCAGGCCCAGCCGGTCATACTCTTTGTCTTTGTCCCAGTCCTCCAGCTTAATGACCATATCGATGTTCTGGGTATCTTTTACGCTCTCAACACCATACAGGGATTTCACATCGATGATGCCGATACCGCGCAGCTCAATAAAATGCTTGGTGATATCCGGTGCACTTCCCACCAGGGTTGCGTCACTGACCTTGCGGATTTCAACCACATCGTCCGATACCAGACGGTGTCCGCGCTTGATGAGCTCCAGGGCTGCCTCGCTCTTGCCGATGCCGCTCTCACCCATGATCAGAACGCCCTCACCAAATACATCCACCAGAACACCGTGAATGCTGATGCACGGTGCCAGCTTTACCTTCAGCCAGCGGATGACCTCTGCCATCAGATCGGAAGTGCTCTTATCCGAAACCATTAACGGTACCTGATAGTGCAGGCACAGATCCTGCATGTCTTCATCCGGCTCCTGGCCGCGGCTGTAAACCACGCATGGGATCTCGCTGGAAAGCAGCTTGTCGTAGCGCTCTACCCGCACCTCCCGCGGCAGGGTGTTGATGTATGCCTGCTCCACATATCCGATGATCTGGACACGTTCCCGGTCAAAATGGTCAAAGAAACCGGTTAACTGCAGTGCCGGACGGTTCACATCCGGGTGACTTAATACCACCTTGTCTGTGTCAATTTCCGGAAGTACATTTTTCATTTTCATCTTTGTGATCAGTTCTGTAATTGTTACACCGTACATATTGCCCCGCTCCTTTATCTTGTTTATACGTAACTGCTCAGTACCTTCGCAGTCACGAGCAAAGATCCATTAAAAATTGCCTGCGGCAATGGGATTTTTGCTTGCCAGCTCATGTTTTCTTACGGTCAGCGCAGCAAGTGCGCAGACCTATTGAACAGTTACTATCATACCATAAATTTAAAGGGTTGTCATCCGCGTTGGCAGGTTTAGGTATTCCCTGTTTCCTCCACAATTTCTATGGGCGCATCGTCCTTTTTCTTTCGGAAGAACCGGTACACGCTCTCTGCCGCGGCCCGGTTCATGCCCGGAACCTGGGAAAGCTCTTCCTCGCTGGCGGCCTGCACCGCCTCAATGGATTTAAAGTGCTTCATCAGCGCCTTTCTCCGGGTGTCTCCGATGCCCGGAATGTCATCCAGCACCGAGCGCACCTGGCTCTTGCTGCGCAGGCTCCGGTGGTACTCGATGGCAAACCGGTGAGCCTCATCCTGAATTCTGGTGATGAGCCGGAAGCCTTCGGAATGCCGGTCAATGGGAATCTCCACATTCTGGTAATACAGTCCCCGGGTCCGGTGGTTGTCATCCTTCACCATGCCGCAGACTGGAATGGAAAGCCCCAGTTCTGAAAGGACCTCTTCCGCAATGTTCACCTGGCCACGGCCGCCATCCATCATCAGGATATCCGGGAAACGGGTGAAGCTTCCGAACTTCTTTTCCACGCCCTGCTCCTTTAACTGGGACAGTTCCTCCAGGCCGTGGGTAAACCGGCGCGTCAGCACCTCCCGCATGGACGCGTAATCATTCGGTCCGATGACGGTCTTAATGCGAAATTTGCGGTAATCGCTGCGCTTCGGCTTGCCATCCTCATACACCACCATGGAGCCCACCGACTCATAGCCGGAAATGTTGGAAATATCGAAGGCTTCCATGCGGCGCACACCGGTGAGTCCCAGCCAGGACGCCACCTCGTTCATGGCGCCGATGGTGCGCATCTCGTCTCTCTGGTTGCGCTCAAAATCCTGTCTCAGCACCATGGAGGCGTTCTTCTGGGCCAGCTCTACCAGCCGCTCCTTCTCGCCCTTCTTCGGCACGACAATCCGGACCTTCTGGCCTTTTCTGGCACTGAGCCACTGCTCTATGACCTCCATATCCTCAATTTCCTGCTGGATCCACAGTTCCTTGGGCAGAAACGGCGTTCCCGCGTAGAACTGTTTCACAAAGCTGGTAAGAATCTGGCTTTTGTCCTTCTCCGCACCGATGCGGATGCCAAAATGATCCCGCCCGATCAGCTTGCCTTCCCGCACAAAAAAGACCTGCACCACCGCGTCGGTGTCGTTCATGGCCATGGCGATGATGTCCCGGTCCTCCATACTGCTGCTGGTAATTTTCTGCTTCTGAGCCACCTTTTTTACACTGGCCAGCAGATCCCGGTACTCTGCCGCTTTTTCATATTCCATCTTCTCCGCAGCTTCCATCATCTGGTTTTCCAGGCGCTTTAACAGATTGTCGTAATGCCCGTTTAAAAATTCCAGCACCTGTCTGATATGCTCTGCGTACTCTTCCCTGCTGATGTATCCCTGACAGGGCGCGTCACACTGTTTAATATGGTAGTTTAAGCATGGACGGTCCTTGCCGATATCCCTTGGCAGGAACCGGTTGCAGGTGCGCACCTTATATAATTTGTGAATTAAGTCAATGGTATCTTTTACCGCCCCGGCACTGGTGTAAGGGCCAAAATACCGGCTCTTGTCCTTTTTCATGGTGCGGGCAAACTGCACCCGCGGAAAATCCTCCCCCACCGTAACACGGATGTACGGGTAAGCCTTGTCATCCTTTAACATGGTGTTGTAGCGGGGCTGGTGCTCCTTGATGAGGTTGCACTCCAGCACCAGCGCCTCCAGTTCTGAGTCCGTCACAATGTACTCAAACCGCGCGATGCGGGATACCATCTGCTGAATCTTGGCGGTCTTTCCCCGGCTGCTCTGAAAATACTGACGCACCCGGTTCTTTAAGCGGATGGCCTTGCCCACGTAAATGATCTCGTCCTTTGCATCGTGCATGATGTACACGCCCGGCTGGGACGGGAGTTTTTTCAGTTCTTCTTCGATGTCAAATAACATGATTCCTCCTGATGACCGTTCTGATCTGGCCTGCTGCCAGTACGCTTTCGCCCGCCAAAACGCAGTCAGCGCAGGCGGCTGCCATCATAGCGCTTCTGCATGGTGAGGAAACGGCGTACTGCGTAAAGCTGCTCCTGCAGAGAGCCGCGCTCCGGCTTCATATCCAGCACCAGATACATGCTGTCTAATTCCTGCTGGGTGATGCGCTCCTCCAGTACTTTTAAGCATTCCATGCGGAGTTCAAAATCCTCGGTATCCAGAAACTGTAAAAACGCCGGGTCCGGGGTGCGGTCCGCGTAGTGCTGGGTAGAATCAGTCTCCGTGTAATGAGCTGTGAGTTCTGGCGCTGCAGACACATCTTCCGCTGATGATTCAGCTTTGCTTCCTGCCGCCACTCCCGCTTCCTGTCGTGCCATCTGAGCGTTTTCCGTGACATTCCGCCTAAATCCCACCCGCTCAAACCGCCACTTCTGGGTCACTTCCGGGTATTTTTCATGGTCCACCTCGCTGGTAAACATATCGTAGGGGCGCACATACACGCCGTAATCCCCGTAAAGGGCCTGGTAGACCACCATGCGCTCTCCGGTTTCCGAATGTCTGGCCACCGCCACGATCTGGTACAGTTTATTTTTAAAATGCCGGTAAAATTCTCCCGGTCTTACAATTCGTTCTGTCATGTCACTCTTCCTGTCTCTCTGTTCCTGCATTTGTTCATTCCTGTCTCTGAATTTTCTGCATTCCGCCACAGCACCATCCTCGTCATCTGTGCTGACGCATCTGGTACTGAAAACCTCCAGCCTGCCACCCCCCTTTCCGCTTCTGCCCTACGCCGTCGGCGGCAGCGTGGTTCCGGTCTCTGGCGGAGTGCCTGGTTCTTCTGCCGTTTCCAACGCCTCGGAAAGTGCCTGGGCCGCCGGGAAATTTTCCACCGTCAGACCTGTTCCGGCTCTGCCGGAGACTGCCGCGCTGTTTTGCCCTGCGCTTCCTGTCGCGTTTTCTCCTGCGGCACTGTTTTCTCCTACTGCCGCGCCGTCTCCATTCTGGGTCCCTTCCGTCACGGTCAGGGCATCATGCCCCTTCTCTTCCGACGCATAGGTGGTCTCCGGGAGTTCCGCCCGGGAAGCCGCAATCCGTTCATCCTCTTCGCTGGCTGCCTCCGGTGTCAGGAGCCCTTCCCAGTCATAGGTGCAGGCCGCATCCCACAAAAGCCACTCATCATACCCACAGTCGTACACCGCGCGGATCTGGTCCCGCACCTGCTCGCCGCCATAAGGGATATGGCTCTTCAGCCAGCTGGCGGTAAAGTCCTGAAGCCACGGGCGCACGGCCGCCACATGACTGCCGTCCAGTCCGGCGAAATAAAGTTCCTTTCTGGATTCCGTCAGCGCCGCGCAGATGGTATCGTAGGGGCGCATATCCGGATGGTCAATGCCATAGTTTCCGTCCGAATAATGGGATGGATAGATCATGGGGCTGATGTAGTCCAGGTGCTTAGCCATCTCCCCATAGATCTGGCCTACCGAATCCGCATTCACATCGCTGTTGATGATGGCACCGAACACATCGGCAGACACAAAGAGTCCCGCTGCCCGCAGCTTCTCATACTCATATTCCATAAAGTCCAGAATCACATCGGTCCGGCTGCGGCCCTTCGTATCCTCCTCCGCAAACACCGCGTCCCGCATGCCCTTTTCCGTACAGAAGCGCACGTAATCAAACTGGATCTCATCAAAGCCCAGCTTCTGCGCCTCCAGGGCAATCTCTGCCAGGTAATCCCAGGCCTCTTCCTTATAAGGATTCACCCAGGCGTGGTCATCCCGGTCATGAAATACCGTACCATCGGATTTCTTCACGCACCAGTCCGGCTGTGCCTCCGAAAGCCAGGCATCCCGGAAAGCCGGAATCCGGGCAATGGTGTAGATATGATGTTCCTTTAATTTCTGCATCAGCCCCGCCATATCTTCAATATAAACCTTTGTGGATCCAAGCTGCTGCACCAGCGGAGACTCTGTCTCACATACCACACGCCCGAAATCATCTTTGAAGTCAATCACCAGTGCATTGGCTTCCGTCTGATCAAACTCTGCCAGCAGATTGTCCACCAGAGCCGGGGTTCCTGCCACATAGGCAGAAATGTAGATTCCCTTTGCCCGGGTCGCGTCCCGCTCGTCCTGCTCCGGTTCTTCCGGAATCTGAAGCTCTGAGATCAGCTGCTGCTCTTCCTCTTTGGCTTTCTGCTCTGCAGCATCCGCTTCTGCCTGTTCCTCTGCAACGGAACCTACTACTACCGGGTCCGGCGCCGTGGCAATTTTTTCCGCATTGCGAAGAAAACTGCAGCCGGTGATTGCAAGAACAGGCAGTAACAGGACGGTAAAAAGCCATCTTCGTTTTCCATTCATAGTTCACGTTCCTCGTATGTTTTTTATAGAATAACTAGAGTATACCACATAATATATTTTTTTGACAAATCCGGGTGCAAAACTGGTTTTTATATGCTACAATGTAACGCATGGAAAGGGGTATTAACTACTATGAAAATTGGATTTGACAATCAAAAGTACTTAAAGATGCAGTCCGAACACATCCGCGAGCGGATCAGCCAGTTCGGAGACAAGCTATACCTGGAGTTCGGCGGAAAGCTGTTTGACGACTACCATGCTTCCCGTGTCCTTCCGGGCTTCGCACCAGACAGTAAGCTGAAAATGCTTCTGCAGTTAGCCGACCAGGCTGAAATCGTCATTGCCATCAACGCGGCAGACATTGAGAAAAACAAGATCCGCCATGACCTTGGCATCACCTACGATGCAGACGTTCTGCGTCTCATCCAGGAATACCGCGACAAGGGCCTGTATGTAGGCAGCGTGGTCATCACCCGCTACACCGGACAGCCATCCGCAGATGTCTTTAAAACAAAGCTTGAACACCTTGGCATCAAAGTATACCGCCATTATCCGATTGACGGATACCCGAACAACATCGCCCACATCGTAAGCGATGAGGGTTATGGAAAGAACGACTACATTGAAACCACCAAACCGCTGGTCATCATCACTGCACCGGGACCGGGCAGCGGAAAGATGGCAACCTGCCTCTCCCAGCTTTACCATGAAAACAAGCGCGGCATCAAGGCCGGTTACGCAAAGTTCGAGACCTTCCCGATCTGGAACATCCCGTTAAAGCATCCGGTTAACCTGGCATACGAGGCTGCTACCGCAGACTTAAACGATGTCAACATGATCGATCCGTTCCACTTAGAGGCTTACGGTGTTACCACCGTCAACTACAACCGTGACGTGGAGATCTACCCGGTACTGGCTGCCATGTTCGAGGGCATCTACGGTTACTGTCCGTACAAGTCCCCGACCGACATGGGCGTTAACATGGCCGGAAACTGCATCATCGATGATGAAGCGTGCCAGGAAGCATCCCGCCAGGAGATCATCCGCCGCTATTACCAGGCTTTAAACCGTGTAGCCAAAGACAAAGGCAGCAAGGATGAGGTTTACAAAATTGAGCTGCTTATGAAGCAGGCCAAGATCACCACCGACATGAGAAGCGTGGTCCCGGCTGCTGTCAATCTCGCAAAAGAGACCGGCACACCGACCGCAGCTCTGGAGCTTCCGGACGGCAAGATCGTAACCGGAAAGACCACTGCCCTGCTTGGCGCTTCCGCAGCGGTTCTGTTAAACGCGGTGAAGGAGCTGGGTGGAATTTCCGACGACATCCACTTAATCTCCCCGACCTTCATTGAGCCGATTCAGGGATTAAAGACCGGATACCTGGGAAGCAAGAACCCGCGCCTGCACACTGACGAGGTGCTCATTGCCCTGTCCATGTGCGCAGCCACCGACCCGAACGCAAAGCTGGCATTAGAGCAGCTTCCGAAGTTAAGAGGATGTGAGCTTCACACCTCCGTCATGCTCTCTTCTGTAGATACCAACACCTTCAAGAAGCTGGGCCTGCACCTGACTTCCGAACCGATTTATGAGAACAACCGGTTATATCATTAATTTATTTCATAACGAAAAACAGCGAGGGCTGCCATTCTGTTGATGGCAAGCCCTCGCTTTGTTTTACCAAAATCGTCCCCAAGTTGAGGACAAATTTCTATATTCTGTTTATTCTTCCTCCGCAAACAGCTCCGGATGTGCTTCCACATAATCCGCCGCATACTGCTTGTCTTTCCCGATCCGCTCTTTGAGTGCCTCCAGGGAATCAAATTTCTGTTCCGGGCGCTCGAAGTTTAAGAGCTGTACCTGGATGTCTTTCCCGTACAGGTTTTCTTCCAGTCCCATGACATAGGTTTCCACCCCGATGGGATTGTCGCCCTGAATGGTCGGCTTGCGGCCGATGTTGCTGACGCCGCCATAAAACTTCCCGTCAATCAGGACCCGGGAGACATAGACGCCGAAAGGCGGCAGGTGTTTCTCCGGCGGCGGAAGGATGTTGGCAGTGGGAAAACCCAGTACAACACCGCCGATATGGTTTCCGTGCACGACCCTGCCGTGGATGGCATAGGGTTCCCCCAGAAGTTCGTTGGCCTTTTCGATGTTGCCCCGGTCCAGTTCCTCCCGGACATAGGTGCTGCTGATATCGCGATGATCATCCTGCTTTTTCTCGATGATAATGGTCTCAAAACCGTATTCCGGTCCGAGCTTGCGCAGAAGCTCCGCGTTTCCGGCACCTTTATGTCCGAAGCTGCAGTCCGGTCCGGCCACCACGGCCTTGGCGTGCATCTGCTTGACCAGTACCTCGGTGACAAAGTCCTCCGGTGACATGGCTGCTACTTCCCGGCTGAAGGGATACTCCACCAGGTAATCCATACCCATAGCCCGCATGTTATTGCGGCGTTCCTCGTTGGTGGTAATGACCGTTGCCCGCTTTCCAGACACAACACCCATGGGTGCCATATCAAAGGTAAAGACTGCTGTCTTCCAGCCATGGCATTCCTTCTGACGCAGCATCTCTTTTAACAGCTTCTGATGCCCCTTATGCCGCCCGTCAAATTTTCCTATAGTTACCACGGTTGGTTCTTCTATACAAAACTCCCTGGTCCCGGTAATTACCTTCATAACTAGTTTCCCCCAAGAAATATTTTCTGCGGCTGATAGCGCCGCTTTTCTTCGCTGTAGCGGTAGATTCCGATGAAGTGATGTTCGCTGTCGTAGACGCGGACGCCATCGAAACGGTCTGCCACTGACGCAGCCAGGCCGCACTCAGTCTCTGACCGGCCAGCCGGTTCCGCTGCACAGTCGCTGCCTGCTCCAAACTCGACCGACAAATCACAATCTTCCGCCTCTGCCAGCTCCGCCGGAAACGGATTCCCGTTATGTAGCAGCTTGTCTCCGTCTCCCGGCTTTGTAACCAGGGCCGGAAGTCTTAAGAATACACCCTCCACCGGAACTACAGCCTCTTCCAACCGGCCCTCATCCCGGAGCTTCTCAATCTGGGATAAGGTCAGGCTGTCCTTCAGCTCAAACCGGTCCACCCGGGTGCGCAGCAGGGATTCCATGCAGCCTCCGCAGCCCAGCTTCCGCCCGATGTCATAACACAGGGTACGGATGTAGGTTCCCTTGGAACAGGTCACAAAAAAGGTTGCCCGCGGCAAATCAATACTCTCAATCTGAATATCCAGGATCTGCACCGGACGTGCCTGGCGCTCCACCTCCTTGCCCTGGCGGGCCAGCTCATAAAGCTTTTTGCCGTTCACCTTCAGTGCGGAGTACATGGGCGGAATCTGCATGTAGTCACCCAGGAAGCTTACGATGGCCTTCCGTACTTCCTCTTCGGTCACATGAACCGGATATTCCGCCTGCACCACACCCGTGGTATCCTGGGTATCCGTTTCCTGGCCCAGAAGCAGTACTGCACGGTAGGTCTTGGTTTTATCGGTCAGCATGTCACAGAGACGGGTTCCCTTTCCCAGGCAGACCGGAAGTACGCCCTCCGCCGCCGGGTCCAGGGTTCCGGTGTGACCGATTTTTTTCATGCGCAGGATCCCACGCAGCTTCGCTACCACATCGTGGGAGGTAAAGCCTTTTTCCTTGTATACATTGATGATTCCGTCCACTAAGCTTCGTGCTCCTTTATCTGCTTGTCAATCTGCGCGGAAAGGTTGTTGATGACATCATGCACGCTTCCGCTCATGGTACATCCGGCCGCGCGGACATGTCCGCCGCCTCCAAAATAAGAAGCAACCTTGCTCACATTTACGAAATTGTTGGAGCGCATGCTTACCTTGTATACATGATTCTCCGTCTCATGCAAGAAGATTGCCACCTCCACGCCATCGGTAATCCGCAGCTGGTCCACAATACCGTCCAGGTCTGAAGCTTCCACACCGTAGAAGTCCATGTCCTGCTTGCGCACCACGCTGAAAATGCACTTGCCGTCTAAGAACAGTACACTCTCCAGCACCGCGCGGCCCATGATCTGGTTCTGCACGTAGGTCTTCTTATAGAAGCTCTCGTCGATGATGCGGGAGAAATTGATGCCCTTTGCCATCATGGCACCGGCTACCTGCATGGTCCGCTCGGTGGTGTTGCTGTTCTTGAACACGTTGGTGTCGTGAAGGATTCCGGTGTAAATGCACTCAGCCACGTCTCTGCTGATCTTTTCCTCATCCAGAAAATCATAGAGCAGCTCACAGGTTGCGCTGGCGTCCGCCTTCACAAAATTCGCTGCGGCGTAACCCTGGTTCGTAATGTGATGGTCAATGCAGATACTGGTCTTTGCGGTATCCAGATACACCACATTCTTTCCAAGGCGCTCCCGGTCTCCGCTGTCCAGGCAGATGCACAGATCATACTGCTTTCCGGTTTCCGGATCTGAGCAGATGCGCTCAAACTGCTTTAAGTAGGAAAATTTCACCGGAGGAGTCTCCAGATAAACATCTACGGTTTTCTCCGGGTACTGCTCCGTGATATAGTTGCACACGGCCAGACAGGAGCCCACACAGTCCCCATCCGGTCTTACATGGCCCACAATGGCAATGGTGCCTGCGGCCTCTGCCAGTTCCATCAGTTTGCGTTCCTGCATCCTCCGTCACTCCCTTCTCAGTCTTTTAAGTCTTTGGTCACCTCGTCGATCAGTCTGGACATGTTCACGCCATACTCAATGGACTGGTCCAGAACAAAGGTGATCTCCGGGGTGTTACGCAGATTGACGCGGTGCGCAAGCTCTCTGCGGATGTAGCCAACGGCACTCTTTAAGCCGGTCAGCGCATCCTTCGCGCGCTCCTCGTCGCCCAGCACACTGATGTATGCCTTGCAGTATTTCAGATCCGGCGTAACCTCAACCGCCACAACGGACGTCATGGCGCCATTTACACGCGGATCCTTGATTTCGGTGCGGATGATCTCGCTAAGTTCTCTCTGCACCTCCATGTTGATTCTCGTATTTTTAATGCTGTTTTTTCGCATGATTATTCATTCCTCTCTTGAAGTCTGCCCGGACAGGCAGACTCTAAATACTCTTAAAGGAAGCACCGAAAACTCAGTGCTTCCTTTCTAAAGTTCAGGGGATCCGGTTCCAAATCCTAGCGCGGTACCTCTACCATCATATATGCCTCAACCATATCGTCTTCCTTGATATCGTTGAACTTCTCGAATACAAGGCCGCACTCGTAACCGGTTGCAACTTCCTTGACATCGTCCTTGAAACGCTTTAAGGAAGCCAGTGCGCCGTCGAAGATCTGCTCGCCGTCACGGGTAATACGGCAGGAGCATCCTCTCTGGAACTTACCATCCATGACATAAGCACCTGCAATGGTACCAACGCCGGATGCCTTGAAGGTCTGGCGGACAACTGCGTGACCGATGACCTGCTCCTCGAATACCGGATCCAGCATGCCCTTCATGGCTGCCTCGACATCCTCGATTGCCTGGTAGATGACGCGGTACAGACGCAGGTCTACCTTCTCGCGGTCTGCGATGGATTTTGCGGTAGCGTCTGGACGGACGTTAAAGCCGATGATGATCGCGTTGGAAGCGGATGCCAGCGTTACATCGGACTCGTTGATGGCACCTACGCCGCCGTGGATGACTTTAACCACAACTTCCTCGTTGGAAAGCTTGGTCAGGCTCTGTTTTACTGCCTCTACGGAGCCCTGTACATCTGCTTTTACAATGATCGGAAGCTCTTTGACATTACCTGCCTTGATCTGGCTGAACAGATCATCCAGAGACAGTTTTGCCTTGGTGTCTTCCAGTAATTTATTCTTGCTCTCAGAGATGAAGGTCTCTGCGTAGCTTCTTGCTTCTTTCTCGTTCTCGGTAGCCATCAGCACATCGCCTGCGCCCGGAACATCGTTTAAGCCCAGGATCTCAACCGGCATGGACGGACCAGCCTCTTTGACTCTGCGGCCCTTATCGTCCATCATGGCACGGACTTTACCGTAGCACGGACCAGCGGTTACGTTATCGCCGACACGAAGGGTACCCTTCTGTACCAGAATGGTAGCAACCGGGCCTTTGCCCTTATCCAGCTCAGCCTCGATGACAAGGCCTCTTGCGCGGCGGTTCGGGTTTGCCTTTAACTCTTTCACTTCTGCAGTCAGAAGGATCATTTCAAGCAGCTCCGGAATGCCCTCCTTGGTGTGTGCGGATACCGGTACGAATACGGTGTTGCCGCCCCAGTCCTCCGGGATCAGCTCGTACTCAGCCAGCTCCTGTTTTACACGGTCTACGTTAGCGGACGGCTTATCGATCTTGTTGATGGCAACGATGATCTCAACTCCGGCTGCCTTCGCGTGGTTGATAGCCTCAACGGTCTGCGGCATTACGCCATCGTCTGCTGCGACTACCAGGATCGCGATATCGGTAGACTGGGCGCCACGCATACGCATTGCGGTGAATGCCTCATGTCCCGGGGTATCTAAGAAGGTGATCTGCTGACCGCGCACATCTACGGTGTAAGCACCGATGTGCTGGGTGATGCCGCCTGCCTCGCGGGAGGTAACATTGGTCTGACGGATGGCGTCAAGCAGGGAAGTTTTACCGTGGTCAACGTGTCCCATAACGCAGACAACCGGCGGTCTGGAAACCATGTCCTTCTCATCTTCCTCGTCCTCTTTTAAGAGCTCGGCAATGACATCGACCTTCTCTTCCTTCTCGCAGAGTACTTCGTACTCCATTGCGATCTCCTCTGCCTGATCGAAGTCAATCTCAGAGTTTAAGGTTACGATCTTGCCCTGTAAGAACAGCTTCTTAACGATTGCGGACGGCTGCAGCTTCATCTTGTCAGCCAGCTCCTTAATGGTCAGAACCTCCGGAATGGTGATTACCTTTACGGTATCCTCCACCTTCTCCTCAGCCGGCTTCTGCGGCATGATGAACGGGTGCTTGGAAACCTTTCCGTTCTTGCTTCTTGGGCCGTCTTCCATCATTCTGGTCTTATCGTATTTGTCCTTCTTATGCGCGTTGTTGGTCTGCTGACGGTTGTTGGTCGGCTTGGTCTGGATCGGGGTATCGTAGCTCTTGGAACCGCCGTCTCTCTGACCCGGTCTGCCGGAACCACCCTGGCGGTTGCCGCCAAATCCGCCGCTCTGGCGGTTATCTCTGTTAAAGCCGCCACCCTGGCGATTGTCTCTGTTGCCGCCAAATCCACCGCCCTGACGGTTGTTGTCACGGTTAAAGCCGCCTTCGCGGTTTCCGCCCTGACGGTTGTCACGGTTAAAGCCGCCACCCTGGCGATTATCTCTGTTAAAGCCGCCGCCCTGACGGTTGTTGTCACGGTTGAAGCCGCCTTCGCGGTTTCCGCCAAAACCACCCTGACGGTTATTGTCGCGGCCTGCGCCACCCTGACGGTTGTTATCACGGTTTCCGTTAAAGCCACCCTGGCGGTTGTTGTCGCGGTTTCCGTTAAAGCCACCCTGACGGTTGTTATCACGGTTTCCGTTAAAGCCGCCCTGGCGGTTGTTGTCGCGGTTTCCGTTAAAGCCGCCCTGGCGGTTGTTGTCGCGGTTTCCGCTAAAGCCGCCCTGACGGTTGTTATCACGGTTTCCGTTAAAGCCACCCTGACGGTTCTCACCGGACTGTGCCGGTCTTGCCTGCTGCGCGTTCTCAGCCGGTTTATTCTGCGGTGCTGCCTGCTGTGCCGGAGCGGAAGCACTCTGTGCCTGCGGGCGTGCTGCCGGCTTCGGCTGAGCCGGTCTCTGCTGGGAGTTCTGCGGACGATATACCGCTGCCAGCTTCTTCTTCGGTGCCGCGCCATCTGCCTTCGGCTCGGAAGCGCCTGCACCCAGTGCCTTCTTTACCATGCCGATCTGTGCGTCACTTACGTTGGATGAATGGGTTGTCACATCCTGATTGTTCTTCTGTAACACATCTAATACATCTTTACTGGATTTTCCCAGCTCTTTTGCCAGTTCACTTACTCTCATACTCACTACCTCCGATTATATTCATTTGTTTCACGATTGCCTTTGCCAGTCCTGCATCCACAACGGCCAGAGACGCGCGCATCTGCTTGCCCATGGAATGCCCAAGTTCCTCTTTGCCGCCTAAAAACAGAATAGGGACCTTATAGTAAGTACACATATTGGTAAACATCTTCTTCGTGTTGTCGGAAGCCTCCTCTGATACGATGACCAGATGGGCTTTTCCGCTCTTCACGGCCTTCTCCGTAGAGAATTCTCCGCTTGCGGTCTTTCCGGCCTTGGTGGCCAGTCCGATCAGGTTCAGGATTTTCTGTCTGTTATCCAAGCTGTTCCATCTCCTTTTCCAGTGTCTCGTACACCTCTTTCGGAATTGCCATCTTAAAGGAACGCTCCAGTCCCTTGCCCTTCACTGCTTTTTTGAAGCAGTCCATGGACGGACAGATGTACGCGCCGCGTCCGTTCTTGCGTCCGGTCGCATCCACAACAAATTCCCCTTCCGGTGTTTTCAGTATACGGATCATTTCTTTTTTGTTTTTCATTTCACCGCAGCCGATACACTGTCTCTGCGGAAACTTCTTCGCATTCACCAATTGCTGTTCACTTCCTATTCTGTATTTCTTATTAGAACTCGGTATTGTTGTCTGAATAATCGTCAGTAGCGGACACTTCGAAATCAGCGTCGAGGTTGTCGTATACGCCCTCTTCCTGATAATCGATGCCCATTTCCTCGAACAGGCCTAGCTCTCTTGCCTGGGTCTCGCTCTTGATATCGATCTTGTAACCGGTCAGGCGTGCTGCCAGTCTTGCGTTCTGGCCCTCTTTACCGATAGCCAGGGAAAGCTGGTAATCTGGAACGATAACCTGTGCCTCTTTGCTGTCCTCATCCGCAACTACGCAGATAACCTTCGCCGGGCTTAACGCGTTCTCGATCATGAAGGCCGGGTTCTCATCCCAGGTGATGATATCGATCTTCTCGCCACGCAGCTCGTTTACAATGGAGTTCACACGCGCACCGTTCATGCCGACACATGCGCCTACCGGATCTACGTTCGGATCGTTGGAGCATACCGCGATCTTGGTTCTGGAGCCTGCCTCACGGGCAATGGCCTTGATCTCTACAGTGCCGTCCTTGACCTCGGTAACCTCTTCCTCAAACAGGCGTTTTACCAGATCCGGATGGGTGCGGGATACGGAGATACGCGGTCCCTTCGGGGTGTCCTTTACTTCCAGAACATAAACCTTGATACGCTCGGTTGGCTTGAAGACCTCGCCCTTTACCTGCTCGGCCTCGTTTAAGATGGCGTCTACCTTGCCCAGGTTGATGCTGACATTCTTACCCAGGTAACGCTGTACAATACCGGTCACCACATCCTTCTCTTTCTGGTACCACTCGTTGAACTGCATGCTGCGCTCTTCCTCGCGGATTTTCTGCAGGATAACGTTCTTTGCGTTCTGGGTAGCGATACGGCCAAAGGACTTGGACTCGATCGGGACGTTGATGATGTCGCCCAGGAAGAACTTCGGGTTCTTCAGTCTTGCTTCTGCGTAGCTGATCTGGGTTAACGGATCCTCTACCTCCTCAACGACCTCTTTCTCTGCGTATACGGAAAAATCGCCGGTCTCCGGGTTGATGGTTACTTTGATGTTATCTGCCTTGCCGAAATGGTTCTTGCAGGCAGTCAGCAGAGAGTTCTCGATTGCTTCTAACAGCGTAGCCTTGCTGATATTTTTTTCCTTTTCCAGCAGGTTTAATGCCTCGATTAATTCCTTATTCATGGTTTTATCCTCCTAAGATCTTGTTAAAAAAGCTCAAAACTGTTCAGTATCTTCACAGTCCACGATTAAAAATCAAACGCCAGCCGGATCAGCGCAATGTCCGGACGGTTGAATACCAGTTCGCCTTCTGCCGTTTCGATGGTCACATTTTCCTTATCGTATGCTTTTAAGATTCCGGTAAACTCTTTCTGTTTGTTCAGGGCCTTGTAAAGACGGATCTCTACTTCTTCGCCCAGGCTGCGCTCAAAGTCGCGCTCCTTCTTCAGCGGACGGCCCAGTCCCGGGGAGCTCACCTCCAGAATGTAGCTGTCTTCGATGAAGTCCGTCTGGTCCAGCCAGTCACTTAAGATGCGGCTGATAACCTCACAGTCATCTACCGCAATGCCGCCTTCTTTGTCAATGTAGGCACGCAGGTACCAGGTGCCTGCCTCTTTTACATATTCCACATCCCACAGCTCGAAATTGTGCTCCGCGAGGACCGGAAGCAGGAACGCCTCGGTTCTGGATTCGTATTCTTCTCTTCTTGTCATGGTTGTCACCTCTCTTCACGTCATGCACTGACAGAATTGCGCACCGGGAATCCGGACCTGCGGCTTTGCCCCGTATGATGAGGCCCCGGCAAAAAATTGAGAGTGGACATATGCCCACTCTCAAACTGTCAGATTATCATGTTATCGTTAGTATTATAGCACCTGCTTTTCGGAAATGCAAGGGGTTTTCCGGAACTCTTCGTTCTTTTCTTCATAAAATAAACTATAAAAACCAGGAAGGACCGGCCATGGAACCACTTTTAAAAGCCTGCTGCATCAGCTATTCCTACCATTCCCCCGAGGGCGCGACCCCCGCGCTCTTTCAGGTCTCCTTTACTGTAAATCCCGGTGAGTTTCTTGCCATTGTCGGCCCGTCCGGCTGCGGCAAGTCCACCCTGCTCTCCCTGCTCTCCGGACTTTTGGAGCCGGAGGAAGGCACTATTTATATAGAAGATACGCCTCTGAAGGAGGCCAGCACCGGCATTGGCTATATGCTCCAGCGGGATCATCTTTTTGAGTGGCGCACCATCCGGGAAAACGCCGCGCTGGGGCTTGAGATCCGGCACCGGAAAACCAAAGAGGCCATGCAGGAGTTAGACGAAATGCTGCAAAACTACGGGCTGGCCGCCTTTGCCTCCGCACACCCTTCTGAACTTTCCGGCGGCATGCGCCAGCGGGCTGCCCTCATCCGCACCCTCATCTTAAAACCGGATCTGCTGCTTTTGGATGAGCCCTTCTCTGCCCTCGATTACCAGACCCGGCTTTCCGTATGCGACGACATTGCTTCTATTATAAGAGAAACAAAAAAGACTGCCATCCTGATTACCCACGACCTGGCGGAAGCCATCAGCACCGCTGACCGGGTGCTGGTCCTCTCCGCGAGGCCGGGACAGGTAAAGGCCGAGATTCCTCTGGTCTTTGCCCCTCAGTATGACAGTCCTTTAAAACGCCGGAATGCTCCGGAATTTGCCGGTTATTTTAAACAGGTATGGAACGAGCTGCGCGACCCGGATCATAACGCTTTCCAGTAAATGATGCCGTCCCGCTCAGACCGCTCAATAAAGCCTTCGCCCATCATGTATTCCATGCAGGAAAAGGTCTTGGCCCAGATCTGGGTGCAGGAAGCGAAATGCGCGTAATCTGGCGGTCCCTGGCTTCTTCCGTAAGTCCGCACACCGATGTCGCGGGTGGTCAGGGCCGTTCCCGCCTCCTCCAGCACATGCTTCATGATCTCGCATTTTTCCAGATAGCCGTATATGATGCGGTTGACTTCTTTTTCCACATCTTTGATCTCCCCGTAATGGCAGGGCAGGAAATAACAGTCTTTGTATTTGTGCTTCAGCTCCCCCAGGGAATTCATATAGCACTTGAGCATGCCAAGATCTGTCTCCTGGGTACCCACGATGGGAACAATGGTAGTCATGAGCTGGTCTCCCACAAACATGAGCTTTTTCTGTGGTTCATACAGGCCACACTGTCCGAAGGTATGCCCCTTTAGCAGCACCACCTCGAAACAGTAGCCTCCGTAAGAAAGAGTCTCACCCGGGCGGATCGGGATAAAGGAAAGCTCCGGTGGAATTTTCATGGACTGATACGCCTTCGTGGTGTATTCCATGAAGGTATCAAAGACCTCCGGCGTCTCCTCCTTTGTGACACCTACAATCCGCAGATTTTCAATCCGCGCGTGCTCGTCTGCCAGATAGCTGTGCAGCAGGTCTACCCGCTTTCTGGTTTCGTCGGGATTCATGAACACCCTTGCGCCGAGGGCCTGAAGTTTGGGAACCAGGCCGGTGTGGTCCGGATGTTCATGGGTAATAAAAATATCCAGCTTTTTGCAGTCGATACCGAGTGCATCGATCATGCCTTTTAATATGTTCCAGTCCCGCTCCGTGTTGTTTGAAGTATCGACCATCAGGCTCCGGTCTTCTCCCCGGATGATGTAAAGGTTGCGGGGACTGATATGGCGGTTCTCATATGGAATTGTTTCCAGAAATATGTTCTTTTTGATCTCCCTCATGACGAGACCTCCTGTATTCTCTCCATCTTCCTCCTATTTTAGGCAGTTTCTACAAAATTGTCAAACCAATTTGCCGGATGTATCTGATAATTTTCTAACAGTTTTTTCACATTATTCTGGAATTTTTATGGATCATCATGTATAATAACAGTAATGTCTGCAGTGTCTCTGGCCTGCAGATTTTGCTTCGAAAAAGCACAAAGGAGAAGGACTATGAATTTGCAGCAGCTGTATTATTTCCGCAAGCTGGCCGAGGTACAGCATTACACCGAAGCCGCCAAAGCGCTCTACATCACACAGCCCAGCCTGAGCGATTCCATTGCCTCTCTGGAAAGCGAACTATCCGTTGCATTGTTCCAGAAAAAAGGAAGAGGCATCGAGCTCACCAAATACGGTCAGGAATTCTATCAGTACGTGAACCAGGCACTGGGGGTCCTGGAACACGGCATTGCCATCATGAAGGAAAAGTCCGATTCCGTGACCGGAACCATCGATGTAGGCTGTATTCCTACCCTGCTCGGAGATTTTCTCCCGGATGCGCTGGATCTGTACCATGAAAAGCATCCGCAGGTAAACTTCAACATTTTTCAGGACAAATCCATCCCGGTGGCCGAGGGCGTCTCCGCCGGAGACTACGATATCGGCTTTTGTTCCATGGTAGAAAACAAAGAGGACCTTGTGTTTGTCCCCATCACCTATCAGGAGCTCATCGTCATTGTGCGAAACGGGCACCCGCTGGCCCGGTACGATTCCATGGAGCTGACCGCCCTGCGCGACTATACCCTGTCCACCTACCGGGACACAATTCCCATCGGCAAGACCATCCGCAAAATTTTAAAGGATAAGGGCCTGGAAGCTGCCTATTCCTACGACGATGAAATTTCCATTGCCGGGCGCATCAACCGTTCCTCCAAGGCAGCCATTGTCGCGGATACTCCGTTTTTAAAACAATTTGACAACTTAAAAAAGATTCATCTGACGGATGTCCCCCTGGGCGCCCGCATGCTCTATATGGTTTACAGCAAAAAGAATTTCATCACCGCCGCAGTGGAGGCCTTCGCGAACTTTATGGTTGCGAACTGCCTGAACCTGCCGCCGGAATCACCGGCGGACACAGTCGCAGAGACCTGATTCCAAAGCCGCGCGGTTCTGCAAAAAGCATATCTCAAAAGACCGGTACAGACGGAACAGCTCCGTTCATACCGGTCTTTTTTCTGTCAAAGTCTCCTGTATTTTTTAATATACAAAGCCCACGGTTGCCAGCACTGCCACCAGAAGTCCCGCCAGGAAGCACGGAAGTGTTGTTCCCAGCAGCACATGCTTATAGCTGTCTTTAAATTTACAGCCGCAGATGGACATGGTGAGAATGGCCACCGAAGAGTTCGGAAGCTTGTTTAACACCAGCGCTGCCTCGGTGACAATGCGGTGCAGGGCCTGCACATTGACCCCCATATCCACAAAGGCCTGGCCAAAGCTTTCCATGAAAATGGTCTCGCCGGAGATGGCGGAACCGGTCAGTCCCGTCAGCACCGTGGTTCCGAAAAACGCTTTTAAATACATCGGCATATTTAAGCTGAGCACGGCCGTCTGCAGGTTCTGGAATACCGGTGACGCGCCCAGCACTCTGGAAAGTCCCATGACCGCGCCCACCGTCAGCATGGAATTTAATCCGGAGGTACTGCCGCTCTTGATGGATGCCTTCACATTTTTGATGCGTTTAAACTGGGTAAGCACGATCAGCAGGATTCCCATTGCCAGGGAAAACAGGATGCTGGTGGAGGTGCCCCAGCCGGAGGTCACCACAACGGCTCCCAGTACCACAATAAACGGGAGCACGGAAATGCCAAAGCCAGGAAGCTCCATCTCTTCCGTTTCCTGATCCTTTTCCGGATACATGGCCAGCAGTTCTTCCACGCTGTGGTTCTTTCTGCTCTGCTTCTGCGCGTAGTCAAAATACACAAAATAGCTGACTGCCGCAATCGCCGTAAACAAAAAGGAAAGGAACGGAGATGATCCCAGAGAGGTGTTTAAATAATTGCTCGGCAGCACATTGCAGACATCCAGGGAAAAGGCAAAACCGTTGGCGCAGGCGCCGCCGCCCAGGATCAGAAACGGCAGCACACGCCGGTCCATCTGATTCTGTTTTAACAGATTATCCGCAATCGGGTACAGCACAAACACCATGATGTAACCGTTAATTCCCAGAAGGGTGATAAAAAAGCTGCAGATCAGGATCACGGCTCCCACCATCTTCGCTCCCAGCTTTTCGGTCAGGGTCTTCGCGATCCGGGTTGCCAGTCCCGCTTCCAGAACCAGCTGGCCAAACACGCCGCCCAGTCCCAGGATCAGAAACCATGAGGTTACAAAGCTGCCAATACCCCCGGAATACGTGGTCAGAAACCCATCCCATACATTCAGTCCGCTGGTCACAAGAATGACCGCCGCCGTCACCACCGTTGCCGTGATCATGTCAATCCCCCGAATGATCATGTACACAAGCAATCCAATCGCAAACACAAATCCAATCGTTGCAATCATATCGAAATCCTCCTCCATACTGTGATCTCTGTTTTTTTCTTCTGCCTCGTCTCTTTTCGTTATTTTTTTTAACGTTTTATGGCAAAAAAGAACGCGGTTTTATCCTCTACTCCGGTTCTTTTCCCCCTGTCTGCCAGTGGGCAGTCATCTTATCCAGCGTCAGTTCCACAAGGCCTGCCTTAGCATCGTAAATATACGCGGTAAATCCCCGTTTACAGCGGAACACACACTCCAGGCACGGGTCCTCGTCGCAATAGCAGAACGCATCGGTATCTGCCAGGGCGAATACCACCGGAGAACGTTTTCCGTCTGAAACATATTTTAAATATCCGCCGGTAAAGGTTTTTAAGTAGATCCAGTCCGGATGGCTGCCATAGGGCTTCCGTTTCCACGAAACCCGCACCGCGTTGTCATTGTAGCCGCCGGTGATCTGGTAATTGACCTCTATGGTCTCCTTCACCTCCTCCGGCGTTTTCGGCATCAGTTTCCGGGCCGGGGTGCCGCAGCAGGAAATGGTAAGTCCCTCTGCCTTCTCCTCCCCGGTCACCGGAAACAGGGCTCCGCAGGTGTCACAACGGTAAAACACTACATCCGGGCACTGCTCTGCACGGGGTTTTCTGGTATCACGGCACCGCCTTGCTCCAAATACCTGTTCCATACACGTTCTCCTTCCTGCTTTCCACTCTGCTCCTGCTTCAAATCAGCCGGATTCCCTGTGCGCTTCTCCGGATGCTCCGCTTTCGCGTTTGCCAGTCCGGCTGCCTTCGTGTTTCTCCGCTCCAGTTCCTCCCGCAACAGATATTTTTTCACCTTTCCGCTTCCCGTATGAGGAATGCGGTCAATCAGCTCCAGCCGCTCCGGCCAGAACCGCTTTGGCACTTTTTTCTCTTTCAGATACGCAAGCACATCCTCCAGCGTAAGATTTTCATATCCCGGAAGCGGCACCGCAAAGGCACAGATCCGCTCGCCCAGGCGGTCATCCGGCATGCCGATAATGGTGTGGTCTCCCATGCCCAGACAGCCCTCCAGGGCATCGTTGACCTCATTGGTATTTAAATTTTCCCCGCCCCGGACGATCATGTCTTTTTTCCGTCCGATGATGCGGATATTGCCTGCTGCATCCATGACGCAGAGGTCCCCGCTGTGGAACCATCCGTCATCATCCAGCACGCCGTCGGTGATCTCCCTCGCCTTTAAATATCCGGCAAAGACCGCCGGGCCTCTGGACCACTCCTCTCCGGGTGTTCCCACCGGTACGTCCCGGCCGTCTTCATCCACAACCCGCACTTCCATGCCAGTTACCGCGCGGCCAGAGGTAGTTCCGTTTTTCTCCAGCGCCTCCCAGGGACGCACAAACACATGGGGAACACTCTCCGTGGAGCCGTACACCTCACACAGCAGAATTCCATAGCGGTCTGCCCGCTGCACCAGATAGCCCGGCACCGGAGCGCCGCCGCAAAGGTAAAATTTCAGCGTGGGAAGGCTGCCGCCGTTTGCATCCAGTTCGCGCAATATATCATAGATGAATGGCGTAGCTCCCATGGAATACGTTACCTTTTCCCGGTTCATCAGCTCAATGGCCGCCCGGCACTGGTACTTCTGCTGCAGCACCACCTTGCCCCCGTAGAGCATGGGCGCAATGATGGCGTGATGAAAACCGGTCGCGTGGTGCAGCGGTGCCGGCATGAACATGATATCTTCTTTTTTCAGGCCCAGCTCCCGGTTAAAGGCTTCCTCCGCGAACCGCACGTTGTCATGGCTTAAAAGAACGCCCTTGGTGCCGCCGGTCGTACCGGAGGTACATAAGATCACCGCCATATCCTGCCCGTTTTTCGTGTGCACACACTGCTCTTTCGGAAGCGGCTCAAAGGAATGAAGAATTTCCCGCAGGAGCCGGCCCCTGCTCTCTCTCGGCTTTACGCTGTCGATCAGGACAATATCCTTTAACAGCGGAACCTGTTCGCGGACGGATAAAATCCGCTTCTCGTAATCCGTTTTATAAAAGAAGGTGGGAGCGAAATAACAGCGGGATTCGGTGACCTTTAAGCTCCGTGCCAGTTCCTTCTCCTCATAGGACATGGCAATGGGATGCGCCACCGCGCCCACCTTATAGCAGGCAATGGTCAGCATGGCAAACTCACTCCAGATCGGAAGCTGGAAGGAAACCACCTCGCCCGGCCGGATCCCCAGCCAGGTGAGATACGCAGCCACCCGCCCGGCCGCTTCATCCAGTTCCCGGTAGGTGTAGCGGTAACCACGGTCATCCACCACATACTCCCGGTCCGGAAACTGTTCCACAGCGCGGTCCCAGCAGTCCAGCAGCGTCTCGTCCTTCCAGTATCCCTGCTCACGATACCGTTTCTGAAGTTCCGGGTTGATCTTCCTTTCCTCAAACATAGCCTGCCTCCTTACATCTGACAGCAGATTTCCCACCGGGCGTCCGCTCCTGCACGCAGAAGGCTGCTGCAAAAGATCGGTATGGTTCCATTCTTTTTGCGGCAGCCCTTTTTTCTGGTCCTATGGTATTATGCCTGCTGCTTTGCTTTCAGTTCTTTTACCAGAGCCGGAACGATTTCAAAGACATCGCCCACGATTCCGTAATCCGCAACCTCAAAGATCGGCGCGGTCTCATCCTTGTTGATGGCAACGATGGTGCCGGATCCGCTCATGCCCGCTACGTGCTGCACAGCACCGGAGATGGCGCATGCGAAGTAGATTTTCGGGGTTACGGTGGAACCGGTCTGGCCTACCTGCTTACTCTGCGGCATCCAGCCTGCGTCCACGGCTGCTCTGGAACATCCCACGGTTCCGCCCAGCACATCGGCCAGCTCCTTTAAGATACCGAAATTCTCGGCACTCTTCATGCCGCGACCGCCGGATACAATGACATCGGCCTCATCGAGACGCATATCGTTGTCCTCACAGGCCTTGATGAAGTTCAGCACCTTGGTGCGGATCTCGCTCTCCGGAGTATGAATGTCCTCTTTGATGATCTCCGGCTGGTTATTCTCATTGCGCTCCGGCTTTTTGAATGCGCCCGGACGGCAGGTACCCATCTGCGGTCTGGTCTCGCTGCAAAGAATCTGCGCATATAAGTTTCCGCCGAAGGCCGGTCTCTCCCAGACAACATTGCCGGTGTCCTCGTCTACGCTGAGGGCGGTACAGTCAGCAGTCAGGCCGGTGCGGAGGCTGACTGCGATCTTGGATCCCAAATCTCTTCCGTTTACGGTAGCGCCTACTAAAATGGTGTTCGGATCATATTTCTCGCAGAGCTTTAAGAATACGTTTCCGTAAGCGTCTGCGGAATAGTTCTCATACTCGTCGCCCTGGATCACATAGATCTTGTCGGCGCCGTAAGCTGCGGATTCCTTCACAGCTGCATCCACATCCTTGCCAATGACAATGGCGCAGAGCTTCTGCTTCAGTCCGTCCGCCAGTTTTCTTCCCTGTCCAAGCAGCTCCAGGCCAACGCTTTTCGGCTGACCCTGGAAGCTCTCGATAAATACCCATACGTCTTTGCATGTATCAAAACTCATCTTCACGACCTCCTTGTTCTTACAGTACCTTTGCCTCAACCAGCTTTCCGATTAAGTTATCCGCGATCTCCACCGGGCTTACGCCTTCGATGTTCACACAGTTTGCGGTCCGCTTCGGAGTGAAGGTTGCTTTTACTTTGGTCGGTGAACCCTTCAGGCCCATCTTGGTGGTATCTGCGTCCAGCAGGTCTGCCAGGGTGATCTGGCCGATCTCGGTACGGAAGGATCTCATCACGCCCTTTACGGTTGCGTAGCGCGGCTTGTTGCTCTCCTTGGTTGCGGTGCAGAGAACCGGGAACTTTGTCTCAATGACTTCCACACCCTCTTCTACCTGACGCTCTGCAATGACTTTATCTCCCTCCACCTTTAAACTCAGGACATAGGTTAAGCGGGTTGCCCCCAGATGCTCCGCGATACTCGGCGCTGTCTGGCCGGTATCTCCGTCGATGGCCTGCTTGCCGCCCAGGATCACATCGTAAGCGCCCAGCTTTTTGATGGCCTGGGATAAGATGTAGCTGGTTGCGTAGGTATCGGAGCCGCCAAAGGCGCGGTCCGTTACCAGATATGCCTCGTCAGCGCCCATAGCCAGCGCCTCTCTTAACACAGCCTTTGCCTGCGGCGGTCCCATAGAAATGACGGTTACCTTGCCGCCATACTGGTCTTTTAAGGAAAGTCCGGTCTCCAGCGCGTTCTTGTCGAACGGATTCATGATGCTCGGCACACCGGTACGGATCAGTGTATTTTTCACCGGATCGATCTTAATCTCTGTGGTATCCGGAACCTGTTTGATACAAACAACGATATTCATCTTCAATCCTCCTGTCAGTTTTCCTATTTGTATTCCTTATTTAATACATTGGCGATAGTCAGTCTCTGTACCTGGTTCGCGCCCTCAAAGATCTGGAATACCTTGACATCGCGCATCAGCTTCTCGACCGGATATTCCTTGCTATAGCCGTAGCCGCCAAAAATCTGGACTGCGTTGGAGGTCACCTCCTGGGCACAGTCGGAAACGAAGGTCTTGCAGATGGAGCCCTCTTTCTGTACCATGATGCCTGCGTCCATCATCTTCATGGTGTTGTTGACCAGGCATCTGGAGGCCTCGATCTTGATGGCCATATCGGCTAACATCTGCTGTACCATCTGGAATTTGATGATCGGGGTATTGAACTGCTTTCTCTCTTTTGCGTACTTCACCGACTCATCAAGCGCACGCTGCATGATGCCAACTGCCAGGGTTGCCACGAAAGCGCGGGATAAGTTCAGGGCATTCATAGCCAGCTTAAAGCCGCTGCCCTCCGGTCCTACCATGGCAGATGCCTTCACGCGGACATTCTCAAAGATCAGGTCGGTGGTGTTGGAGAGACGCAGGCCCATCTTGTTCTCATGGGCGCCTACGGTCACGCCAGGAGCGTCCGCGTCGATGATGAATGCGGAAATTCCCTTGTGGCCTGCTGCCGGATTGGTTTTAAAGAAGCCTACGAACACGCTTGCCACCGCGCCGTTGGTGATGAAGGTCTTGGTTCCGTTTAAGATGTACTCATCTCCGTCCTTCACTGCGGTCGCGCGCATGGCTGCCGGGTCGGAACCGGCGTTCGGCTCGGTCAGGGCAAAGCCTGCGAATGCGCCCGGTGCTACTTTATCTGCGAAATACTGGCCCTGCTCCTTGGTTCCTGCCAGGATCACATTTCGCAGTGCTACGAAGGATGTAACAAAGGTGATGGCATAACCGGCATCCACCTTTGCCAGCTCCTCAAAGATCATGGCGGTGGTCTCATAGCTTAAACCGGCGCCGCCAAACTCAGCCGGAACCTCCAGCATATGAAGTCCCATGTCAAATCCCCATTTGTAAAGTTCCTTCGGACACTCACCTTTTTCGTCCGCATCTTTCACATACGGCTTGATCTCATTCTCTGCCATCTCTTTTACAAGAGCGATCAGCGCTTTCTGTTCCTCGGTGTACATTAAGCTCATATCTGTGTCACCTTCCCCTTTCTTTTTTGCTTCCTTGTTTTATGTTTTCAGACCGGCGGCCCGTCCGGTTTGCGGCGGCCGCCCTGCCATAAAATTTCTGTCCTTACAGCTTCTTAAGCTTCGTCTCGCCCGTTGCGGTACCGGAAGTGATTGCCTCCTCAATCTCCGCGTCGCTGTAGCCCAGATGCTTCATCAGTTCTACGGTATGCGCGCCCTGGGAACCGCCGATCACATATTCCGGCTCTCCCATGCTGCCAAAGCGGATCGGGTTGGTCGGCATAAAGCGTTCTCCAGACGGATACGGGATCTTAGCCAGGATATGGTTGGCTGCCGCCTGCTCATCCTTGTAAATATCCTCCGGCTCCATGCAGGCCTCACAGGGCATGTCGTTGGCCTTCAGCCGCTCCATCAGCTCGTCTCTCGTAAACTTTGCGATGGCCCGGTCTAACGCTGCCACAACCTCCTGATTCAGTCCGTTGGCGTTGATGCTCTCGCAGCGGCAGTACTTCTCTTTTGCCTCGTCGGTCAGCATCTCCGGCGCATCTAAAACGGTAAACATCTTTTCGTAGTCACGGTCATACTCCGGACAGCAGATGCACACCCACTTGCCGTCGCTGGTGCGGAACACATCGTTGAACGGGTTTACTACCTCGGTACGGTTCTTCGGGTACTGGTTGCCGTACTGGGCGGAAATGAGTCCGGTGCTGAGGGCGTAAACAGCTGCGTGGTGCAGGCTGACGGTTACCTTCTCACCCTTTCCAGATCTGTCTCTTCCATATAAAGCAGCACAGATGCCGGAAGCCAGGGCCAGGGAAACCTGGAAATCACCGAAGCCGTTAGTCGGGATCATCGGCGCATCGCCGCGGTTTACCGTGGTTCCGAATACGCCGCCCCTTGCCATGTAGCAGGTCACATCAAACCCGGCGGTATCCTTCTCCGGTCCGTTTTCACCATAGCCCAGGACCTGAGCGAAGATCAGCTTCGGGAATTTTTCTTTTAAGGTATCGTAATCCAGTCCCAGCTTCTTTAAAGACTTGGTTCTGGTATTGGTTACAAACACATCGGCCTCCGCTAACAGGCGGTAAGCAATCTCAAGGCCCTTTGGGTCTTTTAAGTTCAGAGTGATAAATTTCTTATTTAAATTGGCTACATCGAAAGCCAGGTTTTCGTCATCGTTATAAGGCATGTTGAACACTGCCCCCTGGGTTCTTGCCGGATCGCCCTTCGCGGATTCAATCTTCACACAGTCAGCGCCCCACTCACCCAGTACACGCACCGTAGTCGGCGCGGCCAGATACGTCGTTAAGTCAACAACTTTAATTCCTTCCAAAGGTTTCATAAGGTATTCCTCCATATTCGGTCCGGTCAGGTTCGCATCCCAGACCGGTTTAAAGGGGGCAGGGTCCCCAGGTCCAAGCGGGAACCTGACGACCCTGTTTAGGCAAATCTCTATATGGTTATTTCTGGTATCGCATCATTGGAATTTCTAAAAGTTACAGCACGTACTCCATGTGAGCGCCGTGTTTGATGGTATTTCTGGAAATGGTGATTCTCTGAACGGTCGGAGCGCCCTCTTCCAGCCACATTGCGCGGCAGTCGCGGTAGAGTCTCTCAACCGGGCCGTACTTGCAGTCCTCAAAGTAGCCTACGCCGCCGAAAATCTCCAGCATCTCATCGCTGACTCTTCTGGTGGTGTCGATACTGAACAGCTTACACATAGCAGCCTTCTCCTCGATGTACTCGCCGGTCGGATTCTCCATGTAAGCCTTTGCGAAGTCATAAACCATGCAGCGCAGCGCGTGTACCATCATGGACATATCTGCAATCTTTACACGGATTGCCTGACGGGTTCCGATCGGTTTTCCGAAGGTTACACGGTCATTTGCATAAGCCAGGGACAGCTCTAACATTCTCTGTGCCATGCCCAGGTTGCTGGCTGCAATGTGGGCGCGGGATACGGATAAGGAGTGAAGCGCGATCTCAAGCCCCTGTCCCTCACGGCCTAACAGATACTTCTTGTCGATGCGGCAGTTGGTGAATTTCAGCTCGCCATGTCCGGCACCGCGGCAGCCCATCATGTGCGGCATGTTGATGACTTCAAATCCCGGTGCATCCATCGGTACGAAGAAAGCGGAAAGTCTGTCGTCTTTGTCAGAATCCGGGTTGGTCACTGCAATGACATATGCGAACTCGCAGCAGTCGGTGTGGGAGATCAGGGTCTTCTCACCGTTTAATACGTAGCTGTCGCCATCTTTTACTGCCAGGGTATGTAAGTCAGCGCCGGTACCGCCGGTTGCCTCAGTCAGCGCGAAGCAGGTGAATACTTCCTTGTTCTGGAACTTGGACATGTACTCTGCTTTCAGCTCCGGGCTGCCGTAGTCATCGAGGATTCTCCAGTTTAAGTCCATTGCGTAGTGCAGATGCATTCTCATTCCGCCCGGGCCTCTGGAGAACTCTTCCTGTACCTGTAAGATCTCAAGCTCGTTTAAGCCCCATCCGCCGTACTCTTCCGGTAAGGAACAACGGTATAAGTTGTTCTCGATTGCCAGATCGTAGAACTCCTGCGGGAACTTGTTGGTAACTTCAACCTCTTTCTGGATCTCTTCCAGCGGTCCCTCTGCCAGCTCGCGGATCTGTTTTAAGTAAACCTGGAACTCTTCCTTTGTTAACTTGCTCATGTGATATCCTCCTTATATGAGTGGTTTATTTTGATTGTTTTCTTCTTGCTTTTTTGTTGCTATTTCTTTAACAATCTTGATAATGCTATTATAACGTGCCTATCCGGAAATATCCAATCGGCTGTAACCGGACGAACAAAACAGATTCATAGGAAATACCTATCATTCTATTTTCCGCTTGTAAAAGGATTTTTCCAGTGATATAGTCTAACGTGTGAAGGTATGATCTGGTGTAAAAAACAGCATTTTCCCCTTTTTTCGCACATGTATTTTCTTATTTTACTGATATATTTTTGACAAATGGAGGTTTTTTATGATTACAAGACCTGAGATTATGGAAGGGATCCGCCGCCACATCCAGCGCATCGGCGGACAGGAAAATTTAAAGATTTTAGAGATTGAACCGGGACATGCCCGTCTTTCGATTGAAGTACCGGAGGAAGCTTTGAACCTGTACGGTAACGCCCACGGAGGTTTCCTCTTTTCTCTGTGTGATATCGCAGCAGGCATGTGCACCTACGCTTATGAAGTCACCAACGTCACCCAGTGCGCCGGGATCAACTTCGTGCGCGGTGTAAATGGCGGAACCATTTATGTAGAATCCAATATCGTTCACAAAGGAAGACACACCGCCGTATGCCGGGTAGATATCACCGGGGAAGAGGGAGAACTGCTGGTGACGGGGAACTTCACGATGTTCCTGGGAAAAGAGATTTAAGTAGGAAGTGAAAGAGACCACTTTCCGGTATTTTTCACTTCCAGACCTTTATTCATTTCGTCCCTATATTTTTACTTGGCTTTCGCCAGATCTTTGATGACTTCTGACGCGATGATCAGTCCGACTACGGACGGTACAAAGGCATTGGAACCCGGGATGTCCCGGCGTTCGGTGCACTTGTGAGCGGCGCCCGGCGGGCAGATGCAGTGGTTTCTGCAGCTGATGGACATATCCTCGATGGGTCTGGTCGGCTGCTCTTTGGAGTAAACCACCTTCAGCTTCTTCACGCCACGTTTTTTCAGTTCCCGGCGCATCACCTTTGCTAACGGGCAGACGGAAGTTTTGTAAATATCTGCTACTTCAAACATAGCCGGGTTTAACTTGTTTCCGGCACCCATGCTGCTGATGATCGGCACATGCTTTTCCTGTGCTTCCATAACCAGCTGCAGCTTTGCTGTCACGGTATCGACTGCATCGATCACATAAGAATACTGGGAAAAATCGAAATCGTCTTTCGTTTCCGGCAGATAAAAGCACTTATGGGTAGTAACCTTACAGTCCGGATTGATGTCATGGATGCGCTCTTCCATCACATCGACCTTGTATTTTCCCACCGTCTTTCTGGTGGCGATGATTTGACGGTTTAGGTTGGTCAGGCATACCTTATCATCATCGATTAAGTCAATGGCTCCAACGCCGCTTCTCACCAGCGCCTCTACCGCATAGCCTCCCACTCCGCCGACACCAAATACCGCAACTCTGGACTGGGCCAGACGCTCCATGGCCTCTTTTCCAAATAATAATTCTGTTCTTGAAAACTGATTTAACATTGTATCTACCTTTCTTTTGTTACATATCCCTGTTCTGTCCTGACAGAGAAACCTGTGCATCTGCCATAGAACATTCCGTCCGTGAATCAGGCCAGGTGCACCAGCACCATATACACGACCGTGCCCACGGTAATACTCAAAATAGAACTCTTCTTCCAGAGATGGACGATTGCCGTCACCGCAACACCTGCAAGCAGAATCAGATTGTCCTGCCATGCAGTCTCCGGAATGCTCTTTAAGCAGTATACCACAAGAGTCGCCATAATTGCCATAGGAAATACATTTCCCAGGTACTCAATCCGTTTTGGAAGTACGCGTTTGTTTAGCAGAAGGAACGGCAGTGCGCGCAGACCAAATGTCAACGCCGCCGGAACCAGAATGGATAATAAAATATGAATTGATCTCATCTCATAGTTCCTCCCATCAGACTGTTTTTCCGACAGCAGAATTTCCGGACACATTGTTTCCATCGTCAGCTGTTTTCAAAACGTTCTCTCCCGGTGTAAAAATCAGCAAAAGAGCTGTAGTCACCATCAGCGATGGCAGCATAAACCGGGATGCGCCAAAGATCAGAAGAAATACCACCGCACTGACTCCGCCAATGACCGCCGGAGCGTGATTTTCAGTCTTCTTCCACTGGTCAATCAGAATGGTCACAAACAGCGCTGTCATGCAGAAATCCACGCCCTCAAAATCGAATGGGATAATCTGTCCCAGCAGCGCTCCCACCAGCGTGCCAATGAGCCAGTAGGCACGGCTGAGCCAGGCAATATCAAACATAACCTGATGATGGTCCAATTCTTCCGGGTACTCCAGGGAACAATATAGCGCGTAAGTCTCATCCGTCAGGGAAAAGATCATGTAAGGATAACGCTTTCCCATGCTCTTAAACTCTTTTAAGAAGGTCACGCCATAAAACATATGGCGGCAGTTCATGGCCAGGGCCGTGAGCGCAATGGTGGCAATGCCCGCTCCTGCGGAAAGAAACGATACGATGACAAACTGAAACGCACCGGTATAGACCGTGAGACTGACCAGATAAGCCCAGTAAAAGGGAAATCCGGCCTGGTTCATCATGATTCCGAATGCCATGCTTAAGAATAAATAGCTGAACATGATCGGAATGGTCTTTCCCAGTGCATATTTCAATTCTCGGTTCATCGGCAGGTTCCTCGGCTTTCGTATATTTGAACGAAATTATAAAGCAATTCACCTACCATGTCAATATGTGTTGTAAAGTCAAGAAAATGTTAGCATTGACCAACCGCTGCTCTATTGAGTAGAATAGGCAAAAGATAAGGGAGTAGTCGCCAGGCATTGCCTGGAGCAGGGTCAACATACTGATGCATCCGCGTCTGGTTCTGCTTAATGCATAAAGCTATCGCAAATGATGAGACTTGTCTGCAGGATTTTTTCTGCAGACGGGTCTCTTTTTGTATGATTCGGAAATTGCGTTTTATCATGCGGCATTCCACATAAAATGTATGAAAGAAACAGGAGGGTTTTCCTATGTCACTGATTGAATTATTTCTTCTGGCGGTAGGCCTGTCCATGGATGCTTTTGCGATTTCCGTCTGCAAGGGTCTTTCCATGCAGAAACTGCGTGTGAAGCACGCGCTCATCATCGGTCTGTATTTTGGCGGTTTCCAGGCACTCATGCCCTGGATTGGCTATGTACTGGGAATCCGTTTCCAGGGGGCAATCAAAGCCTATGATCACTGGATCGCATTCATCCTGCTCGGCATCATTGGTTTTAATATGGTGAAGGAATCCCTGGATAAGGAAGCGGAATCCTGCGATGCTTCCATTGATGTCAAAACCATGCTGATGCTTGCCATTGCCACCAGCATTGACGCACTGGCAGTCGGTGTCACCTTTGCTTTTCTGGATGTTCAGATTCTGCCGGCAATCAGCTTTATCGGCTGTACCACTTTCATCATTTCCGTGATTGGCGTGAAGGTCGGCACCGTATTTGGAGCCCGCTATAAGTCCAGAGCCGAGCTGACCGGCGGCGTGATTCTGATTCTGATTGGTCTTAAGATTCTGATTGAGCACCTGTTCTTTTAGGGAACCGGTGCTTTATTTTTTTTCGTTTTTTTCACATTTGCCCTGCTGCGCCGCGTTTTTGCTATACTTTTTTTTCCGATTATGGTATCATTTTTTTATTCGCCCGTCGAACGGCTTCGCTTGTCCGTATCACAGAAACATTCGCGATTTCATGTCTTCGGCGGTCATATTTTTTACTACGAAAGAAAGGTATCCCTATGTTAAACACAATCGAATCAGTCAATAGTGTGATCAACAATTTCATCTGGGGAGTTCCTGCCATGATCTGTATCATCGGTGTTGGCCTTTACTTAAGCGTTGGCCTACGCTTTTTGCAGATTCGCAAATTCCCTTATGCCATCCGCGTCACCATCGGACGTATTTTCCGCAAGCGTGACGCATCCGACGGCGCCATGACTCCGTTTCAGGCAGTCTGCACGGCGCTGGCTGCTACCGTCGGCACCGGAAATATTGCCGGTGTGGCCGGTGCCATCGCCATTGGCGGACCGGGCGCAGTCTTCTGGATGTGGATTTCCGCGGTCCTTGGCATGTGCACCAAGTTCTCCGAAGTAACCCTGGCAGTCCATTTCCGGGAAACCAACAAAAACGGTGACCTGGTGGGAGGCCCCATGTACTATATCAAAAACGGCCTTGGCCCGAAATGGCACTGGCTGGCGGTTCTTTTCTCCACATTCGGCGTGCTGACCGTGTTCGGCACCGGAAACGCAACCCAGGTTAACACCATCACCACTGCCATCAACTCCGCGCTGGAAAACTATCAGCTCATCAATGACCAGTCCAAGCCGGTTGTCTGCCTGGTCATCGGCATCGTTCTGGCCGCTCTGGTAGGCCTGGTTCTCTTAGGCGGCGTAAAACGAATTGGAACTGTATCTGAGAAACTGGTTCCGTTCATGGCACTGCTTTACATCCTGTTGGCCCTGGGCGTGGTACTGCTTCACGCAAACCGCATCCCGCTGGTCTTCACCATGATTTTTGAGGGTGCTTTCAACCCGCAGGCCGTGACCGGCGGCATCATCGGAAGCTTCTTCACCAGCATGAAGCGCGGCGTATCCCGCGGTATCTTCTCCAACGAGGCTGGTCTTGGTACCGGTTCCATCGCTCATGCGTGTGCTGACACCAAAAAGCCGGTGAAGCAGGGCTTCTTCGGTATCTTTGAGGTATTTACCGACACCATCGTCATCTGCACCTTAACGGCACTGGTTATCCTGTGCAGCGGCGTTACCGTCAACTACGGCCAGGCTGCCGGCGCAGAACTGACCATTTCCGGCTTCACCTCCACCTACGGAAGCTGGGTATCCATCTTTACCGCCGTGTCCATGTGCTGCTTCGCCTTCTCCACCATCATCGGATGGGGACTGTACGGCGCGCGCTGTATTGAATTTATCTTTGGCGAGAAGGTCATCAAGCCATTCATGGTGGCCTACTCTCTGGTGGCAATCCTGGGCGCTACGGTAGATCTGGGCCTCTTGTGGAGCATTGCGGATACCTTCAACGGACTCATGGCCATCCCGAACCTGATCGGTGTGTTCCTGCTGTCCGGAACGGTATTTAAGCTGACGAAGGAATATTTTGAGACGGAAGGAAAGAATGCGTAATTTCACCTCTCCAAAAAAGTCATAAAAAATCGGGAGCAGATTCCAGCTGGAATCCACTCCCGGTTTTTATTTTATAGAAATTTTTATTCTAACGAAATCTCCTGAAAACCATTTGGAGTCAGCACTGTTGTTTTCCGAAAACCGCATTCATACGCCATTTTCTGTGCCTGGTCGAAAGCGTAGACAATGGTGTCCGCGCTGTGGCTGTCGGAGTTGATCATAATGCGGCCGCCCATGGCGTGTAACTCCCGCAATAGAATCGGGTTCGGGTATGGCGCGGTGCGGTAGCCGCGGGACATGGCACCGGTGTTGATCTCGAAGGGAAGTCCCTGACCATGCAGCTTTTTCATGGCAGCCAGCGCCGGTTCCAGGTAGGCGTCCTTTGTCTCATCAAAGTGCTTATAACCTTCGTTGAACTTGGTGAGCAGGTCAAAATGGCCGACCCAGTCACAGTGGAGTTTATCGTACACTGTGGCCTCCAGTTCAAAATAATCCTGTGCCATGGCATACCAGTCACCGGTCCAGAGTGTTTCCACCGCCTGCACCAGCTTTTCCTCCGTGTCATCCACCGTGACCAGCTGCCCGGCCTTTAAGATGCTGTGGGTGGAGCCAATGGCATATTCCGCCTGTTGCACCGGTCCCAGCGTATCCAGTTCGATTCCAATGTAGATATTGAGTTTTCCGGCATATTCTTCCCGGAGCGCTTCCAGTTCCTGCTTATAAACCGCCAGCGTGTCATCCGACATGCCGAATCCCGGCTCGTACATAGAAAAATCTGCGTGACCGGAAATGCCAAGATCGGTCAGACCCATACGATATGCCGCCTCCACCATCTGACGGGGCGTGCTCTTGCCGTCACAGTAGGTTGTGTGTGTATGAAAATCTGCGCGTAGCTTCATAAAATTTCATCCTTTCTTCTAAAATGGATTACCCCGCATAATACAGCTGCTCAAAACAGTCATACTCGCTGACACCATGAATTTTCCACTCCCAGCCATCCGCATCTTTGGTTACCGGAATGCGGCAGATACGTCCGTCACTCAGGTTCGCCTCCACAAAGCTTTCGCCATCGGTTGCGGTAATCATGAAGGAAGTGCCGGCCGGCATGGTTTCCTGCTTTTCCGATCCGGATTCCAGAACAGTCACCTCCAGATCCCGGGTGGACACCAGTGTAATCGGATTTTCGTGGCTCATGGCGCCAAGGCGAAACAACGTGTCATCGGTCTCTGGCATGCCATCTGCGCCTACATGGTACTCCTTGTAGGCACTGTAGGTTCCCAGCACATCCAGACGGTCCCACAAAAGGAAGCTGTCCGGGTCGGTAATCGGAGATCCGGACCAGCTGCTTCCGGTAAAGCCCACATAGTATGGTGTTCCGGTGGTTAAGTCAAAGACATTGATGTAATGGCTGTCATTATCCGACTGATGCTGCAGATATAAATACGTCTTTTCATCTTCCGTGTGGATCACATAGCCCTCTGAGGAATAGCCGCCGCTGGCACCATAATCCTGATCGATCAGGGATGCGGTGCTGAAGGAAACAGCTCCGCAGGTCACCGTAATGGCACCGCCGGTTCCGTATTCATCCCGCGCTACCTCATAGCTGATGGCTTCCTTTTTTCCGTCTCCATTTACATCCGCTTCGACCGTTCCATATTCCGGAAGTTCCTTCACATAGGAGGTTTTCGTGGTCTCATACTGCTTTTCAAACAAATCCCCCTGCTTTTCAAACGGAATTTCCACGGTAACCGGGCCCGCTGCATACGGCGCAATGTCATACTGATTAAACCAGATGGTCACGCCATCGTTTGTCAGGAACCACTGTACCTGGCCGTAATTGGCATCCCCTCCATAAAACATGGCTTTTACCGTATCCTCGTAACCCTCAAAAAACATATCCGGATCATTCTCCTCCGCCAGCTTTTTGAGAACGTAATCGTAAATGCCATCATAATCTTTGGCAATGCCTTTCAGGGAAAGTTCCTTTCCCGTCTGCGTATCGTAAGTGATTCCGGTGATATAGGTATTCGGATGCGCGCCTCCGAGCCAGCTGTAATCCGTCTGCATCAGACAGAGAACGGTTTCATCTGCCCGTACTGCTGTCAGGGTAAGCTCTGACTCCCAGCCATTGTTCTCCATCATCTCCGGCTCATCCTGATACATCTGCCTTGCGTCGGCCTGATTATCCGCCATAAAGGATTTCTGACTGTCCAGATTCTTCTGGTTCAGGGCATCCAGTGCTTTTTGCAGCGCCGCATGGGTTTCATCCAGAATGTGAACCTGGGAAGTTTTTGTGCTGAGCAGGCTGTGATTGTCCTGCCAGTCATTGTCATACTCTGTGGTAATCTCCAAAGGCAGAGCCGCAGACTTTTCTTTCTGCGCATCCGCTTCGCTCCCGCTTTCCGGTTTGCTGTCGGTTTCCGTTTCCGGAATGGTAACTTCCTGTTCTGATCCATTCTCAGCTCTCGAAACCGTTTCCACACTGACCGCTTTTTTCCCGCAGCCACCAGCTATGCAGGCTGCTGCCGTGACAAGCAGTGCTGCTGTATATCTTATGGCTTTCCCATTCTGTTTTCTCATGATCCATTCCTCCCCATATCCTTCGAATTGTAATGATGCAGAAAATGCCCTGCCGCAATTCTTTTTTGCGAACAGGACATTCCCGTTTGTTATGTCAGACTGACCGCGCGTTTGGCGATTCTGACTGAAATGCTACCGCGCAAACAGCACCAGCTTCTGCGCCTGATTTTGGTCATTGCTCCATACCAGCAGATTGCTGCCCTGTTCCACATCTTCCAGAGAAACGATCTGTCTGGTCAGATACGGCATAATGCGGCAGTCCGCAGAAACCGCATATTCGGTGCCTGCTGTGGAAACCAGAGTCCAGATTCCATCTGCATTTGCAGTCATGGACTTTGCGGTAATATACTCCGGTGCCTTTGCGTCTGCCGGAATCTTGCCGATGATAACCTCTCCGCTCGTCTGCGGCGGCAGGCTCATGGTCATGGCCGGCCCGATGTAGGCATACACCGTCTCGCCCGCCTGCAGATCCTTTGCCTCAACCGGATAACCGTTCTCGCCATCCAGAATCAGGGTGTCTCCGGAAATATTCACGATGACTTCGCCCTCAAATACATTACCGGACGGACATTCCATGTCGATGCTTCCGTTGTCCACACTGATGATGGTTCCCCAGATGGGTGCCTGCTCCTGCGCCTCCGGGCTCTGCACGCCCGGGCCAGCTGCTCCGCTCTGGCTCATGCCGCTTCCAGCTACAATGGTCGGGGACTGAGCCGCCATGGCGGTCAGAACACCCGCCGCAGTCATAAACGCTGCCATGCCGATGGCGGTAATGGTTTTATTATTTTTTCTGCTCATAAATTCTATCTCCTTGTCTGTAATCGTGGTCCGGCGTGAACATATGTCATAGCATATTCCCCGCCGCATCGTTTTGGTTACAGGATCAAACTGCTTCCTTCACACACCCACAGTATACCAGAGAGATTTCTTAATTACCATTGATTATTGTGAACGTTTCTCTTAAGGATTTATTACCGGTTCAGACTTCGTATTTTTCAATTACGCACTGATGTTCTTTACTTTTTTTATCATAACTGATTCCAACTAACAGAATATCCCCCGTATACTGCTGAACAGAATGAACATACTGTTTTTCTTTTATCTGCGTTAGTGCCGTCTTTACATTTTTATCCCATTTCAGTTCCACAAGCAGTGCCGGATATTCATGAACATATTCCATCTTTGGAAGAAATAGAAAATCGGCAAATCCTTTTCCCGTTGGCATCTCTCGAATTGGCTTATAGTAATACTGCATGGCACTCAAATACGCAATAGCCAGTACACTGCTAAGCGAATTTTCATTGTGATATTGAATCACAGAAGTATATTCCGAATGGATTTTTTCTATTTTCTCTGCTACTATATCAGCATCCATATTTAAGGTAGCATCTAAAAGCTGCATGGATTCCTGCTGAAATGCTACGAACTCGTCCCATTTTTTCTTTCTGGTTGCCTTGGTCAGCTCCTGCCTGATTTCCTCATTCGGCACAAATGCCCTCTGTCTGCTCTGATCATACCCAAGATAGCCCAGATGAACCAGATAGGTCAGTACATCATCCCTGCTGGAAAAACTGACCATATCGTTTTGAAATGAAGACACATCGAGCTCTACTGAATCTCCGGCCAGCATTTCTATCACTGCGGTTTTCAAACCGTCAAAATTCATGTTCAGCAGCGGCACAATTGCTTCATACGTTCCGGTTTCTGACCAGTAGCTTTTAAACCGGCGTTTCGTCATGATGCTGACAACCGCCTTTGGATTATAAATATGGCAATTTTCCAAAACATAACCGTCATACCAGCGTCTGACCTGTTCAAAACCCATTTGATACTTCTTACAGAGTTCACGCACTTCTTCTTCTGTAAAACCCGTATAAGGGGCCAGAATTCCAGCATCAAGCATGGTAAACTCATCAAAATTATTCAGCGCTGACTGCGTTTTTATTTTTTTAATCGGCAGAATTCCGGTCAGATATGCCAGATGGATAAACTTAGACGGCTCACTTCCCTTAAACATTCCACGAAGGAAATTAATATATTCCTCCTGTACCCTCTCATCTGCCGCCTCATCGCGGATCAGCACATCCCATTCATCAATAACAACCACAAATTTTTCTTCTGTAGCCGCATTAATCTGCGATAATGCCTCCGGCAGAGAATGTATCTCATCTGGCAATATTCCCGAATAATACTCGCGCAATTCCTGAATCGTGTTTTCTGTAATATACTCCAGCACCTTCTTCGGTCCACCAGCAGGCTCCATGCACCACTGGACATCAATATGAATCACATCATACCGATTCAAGTGTGTTCTAAAATCCGATGTTGTCCCAATGGCAAGATTTTCAAACATGGCCGCCGTATCACAACCCTTTCCATAGTAAGCTGTAATCATATCCGCCGTAATGGATTTTCCAAATCTGCGCGGACGGCTGTTGCAGATAAATTTTTCCGTTGTATCTATAACACTGTTTGTATATTCCAGAAGTCCGGTTTTATCCACATAAATTTTAGAATTCAGAGCGTCCTGAAACGCACTGGTCTTTGCATTTACAAATCTTCCCATTTGGCATTCCTTTCTATGCAGTTATCCAGCTGCTGATTCTGCCTTTATTGTAACATTGAAGCCTGTAAAAGACAAGTTTGGCCGCCATTATCCACGCTTCTGGTTTTGCCGGTGCATCCAGAAAAACATCCCCAGGCACAGCGTCACCTGCACCAGGCTGGAGGCCGGGGTGCCGAGGCCGATCTGAAACAGCGTAGCACCCGGAATGCGGCTCACCAGCCATACAATGGGGATACGCACGCCAAAGGCCCCGATCAGGCCCTGCAGCATGACAAACAGGGTTTTCTCACGTCCATTGAAGTAACCGATAAAGCAGAACAGAAAGGAAGTCAGCAGGCAGTCAATAGCGTAAGCCTTTAAATAGCTGTGGGCTGCTGCAATGACCGCCGCATCGGATGAGAACAGGGCCGCCATAAGATCTCCGTGGAAAAAAGTCAGCACACACATCAGAAGGCCCACGCAAAAGGCCGTGGAAACGCCGCAGAGCAGTGCCCAGTCTGCCCGCTTCGGATTGCCCGCACCCATATTCTGGGCTACGAAAGCGGACATGGACTGCATATAGGCAGACGGCACCAGCATAATAAACACGCACACTTTCTCGGCCACGCCAACACCTGCGGAGGCTGTCACACCAAAAGAATTCACTACCGTCTGGATCACCAGGAAAGAAGTTCCCACCAGAAACTCCTGAAGTCCCACCGGAATGCCAAGCTTTAGTTCCTTGCCGATCAGCTGCCGGTCAACGCGGATATCTTCCTTCTGAAAGGCAAAGGGCAGTGTTCTCCGGCAGATCATGACCAGAGAAATAATCACGCTGACTGCCTGGGCCAGCACGGTGGCTGTCGCGGCACCCGCTGCGCCCATATGAAATCCGGCTACCAGAAGGAGATCCCCCGCGATGTTAATCAGACAGGCAATGATTACGGTAAGCAACGGCGTCTTCGAATCCCCAATGCCGCGGAACACCGCACCCAGCACATTATAAGATACAATAAATACCGCACCCGCTCCGCAGATCCGGATGTAACGCACAGTCTTGGTAAAGGCCTCCTCCGGCGCGTGCAAAAGCCCCGCAAGTACCGGCGCTCCCGCCGCCAAAAGTGCAGTTAATACCACTGACACTACCGCAAACAGCCAAATTCCGGCACCAATAGCCTTTCCGGCATCCCGCTCCTTTTTTAATCCAATCTTCTCGGCCACCGCAATGGTAATGCCCATCGACAAACCTGTAATAATATTCGTCACCGTAGAAAGCAGCATGCTTCCTGTTGCCACTCCAGACACATCCACCGTATCCGCAAACCGGCCCACGATCAAAAGATCCGCGCCACCATAAAGTGCCTGCAGAAGAAGACTGAACAATACCGGAATAGCAAAGGTCAGAAGGCTCCTTAAGATATTTCCTTCCGTAAGACTGTGTTTCTGATTCATTTCACGTTCCTCCATATGTTTCAATTTCATGCAATTCGCGGATGCTTCCGCGGTATGGAAAGCAACAAAAAAGCCGGATAAGAACGCAGACATCTCAGCCTGCCGCCTTATCCGGCTTATCATTTCTCATGAATGATTTGCCCTCCGAACGAGCACTGTTATTATAGCAAAGTGGAAGGGAATGTCAAGAGCGAACTATCTGAAAATTATTCCTCATCCAGCACCCGCGCATACTCCTTCTGCGGCAGCGGCTTTGAGAAATAATATCCCTGGATATAATCGCAGTCGCAAGCTCTTAAGAACGCAAGCTGCTCTGCGGTCTCTACGCCTTCGGCTACCACCTTCATGTCCATGCGGTGGGCCATCTCGATGATGGAAAGAACCATGTTGTCTTCCTTTCGGCCCTTGCCAATGGACTGGATAAAGCCCATGTCCAGCTTCACCACATTAAAGGAATAATCGCGCATGGTGCTGAAGGAGGAGGTTCCGCTTCCAAAATCATCGATGAGAATCTTGGCACCCTGCTCCCGCATTTCCTCCAGGAAATGGCTTCCCATCTTCGTAATGTCCGTGTAGGCAGATTCTGTCACCTCATAACGCACCATGTCCGCAGGCAGATCGGTCTGGAGTATATTTTTCCGGATCATCTGAATGATGTGTTCATCCATCAGATCCATGCGGGACAGATTGACCGATACCGGATACACGGCCTTTCCCGCATGGTAACGCTCCCGCTGGAATGTCAGCACCTGCTCGGCCACAAAGAAATCGAGCCGGGTGATATGTCCGCTCTTTTCCAGGATCGGGATAAAGCGCCCAGGCGATACCATCCTGCCCGGCTCCGGAATCCAGCGCACCAGCGCCTCTGCTGCCACAATTTTTCCGGTCTTAGCCTCGTAAATCGGCTGGTAATAAACCTGGAACTCATGACGCTCCATGGCCTGGTCCAGATTGATCATCACCAGGCACTCTTCCTCATAATCCTGCTTCATGCTGTCCTGATAAATGGCATAGGGCTGCACATAGTGATTGGAAATGTAATTTTTCGCCAGCTTGGCACGGTCACACATCTCCGACACCTTGATCTTTGTATCTGCCGGGATATAATAAATGCCGCAGTGGCACTGCACATTGATGTGCGTCTCCTTCTCCCCATAGGTAAAACGCAAAACCTCCATCATCCGCTTTAAATCGAGCTGTTCTTCTCTTACCAGCGCCACAAAATGATCCGTCTCCATGCGGGCAATGATGACTGGCTTTAAAAAACTGTTCTGCAGCACCTCCACGCTCTTTTTCAGGATCCGGTCTCCCATCTCATAGCCAAACAGGTCATTAATGGCCTTAAACCGCATGATATTAAAGTACAGGATGGCGTAGCGGTTCTCAGGGTTGCGCATCAGGATCGTCCCGGTGCGGTTTAAGAATCCATCCCGGTTCAAAAGCCCGGTCTGGGAATCAATCTGCATTTCCCTGGTCATATCGTCGATGACAAACATGATCCGGCTGTCACTTTTGTCAAACCAGTAATAAATATAGCGTTCCACATCATGATTCACATTGTGGATGATGAAGGAATACTGACCGGTCTGCTCCAGCCGACAGCGCAATCCCGCCAGGTCCGTACACTCCACAAAGCGGTCCCGCTCTTTCGCCTGAATGTGGGTGGCGCACATCTGGTCAATGATTCCCTGATACGGAACGTTCTTCTTCACCGGAATACTGGTCTCCGAAAAATGACAGGAACGGAAATTGATCATGGCGTGATCCAGATTCACAATGCCCATTGTCTTATACTCCTTCTGGTAAATGATCTTATTCATCATGTCATCCATGTAATGGCGGGTCTCATCCCGGATAAAGATATGGGCCTCCAGCGGCGTTTCCAGAGTCCGCTGAAACAGGTATACCATCACCTCCACAATAATCAGGCGTTCCGCGACCACCAGATGACACTGAATCCGTAACAGATGCCGACCATCCCGGTAGCGTTTCTCCAGATTTTCCCGCGCCAGAAGCTTTCTGGTCCGCTCACGGTGGCGGTCATGGCTGATGTAGCGGTACAAATGCTCCTCCAGCCATTCCTGCGGATCAGCACCGTTTTCTCGCTCCGGATTTTCTTGTTTCTCCATCCCGGAATGCTGCTTTTTCTGGTCTTCGCTGTCCTTTCCCTCTACCATTACCTCATACAGCCGGTTCTCCGTCACATCAATGTATAATTCTGTTTCCCGATAGTCTACTTCTCCTGCCTGTAATAACATGTCATCCTTCTTCCCGGCCTGCCACAGCCTCTTCTCTTTTATTTTGTATCTTCCTGTACTCCTGCTTCCTGTGAAACTTCCTGGCCTTCACCGGTCCGTTCCTTTCGCGCGAATACCAGCGCGCGTCCCTGCTCAATCTGCCGGTAGCAGGTAGACAGCATCAGAATCTCATCTCCACTGTCCACATCCACTCCCGTGTCATACAGCCGGTTCTTCTTCAAATAAGTAAGAAACGCTTCCCATCCCTCCGGTTTTTCCGGATCTCTATCAATATAAGAGAACAGCTTCCGGTTCTCCTCTTCATTCAAGCTCGTAAACAATACGGCAAATATATGATACCTGCCTCCACCTCCCGCATGGTCAAAGATCACATCCGGGTGCTCCGTAAAATAAGACGCATCCTTGTAAAAGCGAAGGGTGCTGAACATCTTGGTGTTCCTGGTGTTGTGCGCATACACGATCAAGTTATCGGATGGCTTTTTGATATCGCAGCGGATATCCAGAAACGGCATTCCGTTGCTGTAAGGATTATGTTCAAAATCATATTTCAAATAATACATTCCATTGTCTTTTTCTGTCTGCATAACCGGATAGCTTAAGGGCGTGTCCGGAATGCGGATATAACCGATGCAGTCCGGGTTTTTGGCCTGCAAAGCAGCCAGATCAAAATCCGAAGTCTTCGCCACACTCTCCTTCCGTGGCACTTCAGTGCGGTAGGCGGTCTGCCATACCTCATCAATGTTGGATTCAAAACGGTACAGGGAGGCAAAATCCAGTGCCGCCACCACCAGGGCCCCAAAGAATACCACCTTGCTGACCCGGTTGATCCATCTGCGTACGTTCATGTTGTCTCCCTCACTTTCCCGTTTTTCGCGGCTGTTTTCTCACCGCGGTTCCCGCAATGTGCAAACAGCCGCCTGGTTTCATTCTGACATTCCAGGCTGTCTTAATTTTTTACTTCACGCGGATCTCCCACACATTGTGGATGAACGCGTCATACTGACTCATCTTGTAGTCCTGCAGGTCTGCAGAAACCGCTACAAATTCCTTCTGTCTTGCCACCGGAATCACCGGCATGGTCTGGTTGATGACCGTGTTGGTCTCCTTTAAGGACTTCTCCAGGGATTTCCAGTCGTATACGTGGGAAAGGCTCTGAAGACTGCTCTGCAGCGCTTCATTGGCCGTGGATGTATTCAACCCCTGACTATTCTGCATCAGACGCTTGTAAGCTGACGGTTTCTGCCAGTCACCGGAGCTGGAAATCAAAAGGTCATAATTGCCAAGCATATAGACTTCCCTTAAATACTCGGACTGCTCCAAGGACTTCACCTCCACAGAAAAGCCTGTATGGTTCAGGCCATCCTTCACTTCCTTCGCAATCTCCTTCTGGATATCGCTGTCGGCAAGAACCGGCAGCACCAGCTTCATGGACGGATCGCTCATCTCCTCTTTTACGCCCTTTAACAGCTCCTTTGCCGTATCCCGGTCTAGAACTGCCGGATCATCTCCGGCCAGGCTGCTATTCTCCCAGGCCATGGCATCTGCCTGCATGAGATACCGTGAAAGCGCTCCTCCTGCCAGGGAATCCCGGTCGATGGAAAGAGCCGCTGCCCTGCGGGCATCCGTGCGGCGAAGCAAGGAGCAATCCCTGTTCACCGACAGATAAAATACAGAATCCATTGGTTTTTCATAGATTATGAACTGTTTTGCATCGTAGAACGGATCAAAATCAGAACCACTTCCATTCAGTACAGCCACATCAATTTCATTGCGGCTGATGGCATCTGCCACCTCATAGGTTCCATACGGAACAAATACCACAGTTTTGATATCACGGATTTTCTCATGATAATACACGCTAGCCGTCAAACGGATATTTCCGCCGGTCTGCCCCTCTTCCTTCACATAAGCACCGGTTCCAATGCCCGCAGTGGAAATCTGCGGCAGCACCAAGGCTATACCATCTTCCATGTTCTCCGGGCGTTTCTGAATCTGGCACTCCGCGATCAGGGCATTATCCGGTGAAGGCACCGCGAAATGCACTGTCACGTGCTTTGCGTCCGTCACTTCAATGCCGGACGGGATCTCCACAGAACCATTCCGGAATTCTTCGAGTCCCTCAATGTTTAAATAGAGGCTATCTCCATCCTCCTCGGCTGTCAGACACATAGCTGCAATGGAAAATGCCACATCCGCTGCCGTCATCTCTGTACCGTCACTGAAACGGATCTTGTTCTCCAGGGTAATCTGGCAGGAAGTTCCGTCCTCACTCATCGAAACGGATTTTGCCAGGACACTGTTGAAATGACCATCACCTCCCATCCGCATCAGCGGTTCAAAGATCATGGCCGAAATCATGCGGTCTCCCTCATTCTGTGCATAAGCAGGATTCGTGACGCCAAGGGCATCATTCACCAGAACGTGCAGCTCCTTTTTACGGGCCGCGTCTTTCTGAATGCCATCCGCGCTTCCCTCCCGCACCATCGCAAGACCAGAATCATCCGCGAAGATGCCAAGGAACACCTGCGGTCGGCTGAAATAAACTACCGCTCCTATAACAAGGAACAGGGCCGCCGCTGTGGCAGCGACAGCCCTTTTGTTACTGAATTTTCCGGAAGCACGCTTCTCACGTGCCTCCGTGTTCTTGCTCCCGAAAAACTTCATACTTATTATTTGTCCTCGTTTTTCTTATCCTTATGTTCTTCTTCCTCGTCCTCCTTGCGGCGGCGTGTTGCGAACATCACAGCGCCGGAAATGAGAGCTACGAAGAATGCGCCAAGACCGATTGGGAATACACCCGTCTTCGGAATTGCGAAGAGACCAGGATTTTCCTCCTCTGCCGGTCCCGTTGTCTCCTCCGGGAACGGTTCGATGGTCGGCATGGTCGGCTGCGCAGCCGCGTGACCGCCGCCACCATGACCGCCGTGGCCACCAGGTCTGTTCGGCTGTGGTTCATCCGGAATTACCGGCTTCTCCTGAGCGAACATACCTGCATCCATCGTCAGGTCGTCTTTGATGTAGCGCAGATTCGGCATCCAGTCGGAGGATACATTGGCTTTCGCAAGGCTTCTTACAGCTCTCGCGAAGTTCTGCACTGCAGGCTCCTCGTAAATGTTAAACTCGGAAGAAATACCGATCCGGTAGCAGCTGTTTTCATCTACCATACCATTGACATCGCCAAGTCCGGATAACAGATCTTTGTTCCGGTTGCCCGGATCATAGATACCAGGGATTTCCAGTTCGGTTCCCTTCGGGATCCGTCCGGAGATCAGGTTGCTGTCGCCAGTCAGATTATTCTTTAACTGGTTGCCAAACATCTTGTCCAGACGATCCACACGCAGATCCATAAACGCATTCGACGGAACAATATCACTGTCTTCGCGCTTATTGTTGGTCTGGAGATCAGACCAGATCATGGTTTCCTGTCCATTCGGCTGAATGATTTTTACACGGTAACGGTAGAGACGGTCTTCCGGATTCGTGGCCTTCTTGTTCACCGCCGGTACGGTAAATTCATACCGTCCATCGGATCCTGTGGTCACCATATTCGTGCCATCCTTGTAAATCTGCCATGCACCGCGGGTCTGAATACCGGTGATGCGGATCTTCTTCTTACCTGCGAGTGTGACATCGCTGCCAGCCTCACGGTCTTTATCGATCCATGCGTTTCCGGTGTTCTTCAGATCACTCTTCTGATCGGAGGATGTCGCAATCGACGGCGATGCCTTGGAAGGCGATGCCAGCGGTGCATCATCTACCACTTCATATGTGTAGTAGGCTTCGTCTGCGTCCGGATTATACCGGTACAGAATTACGGTTGCTCCAGGAACTGCCTGTTCGGAAGCATCCTGCTTACCGTCACGGTCCGCATCGTTCCAGACGTAACCACCGATCACAATCTGGTTCCGGATAAGAAGCAGTCCGGCATCCATCTGTGCGGTCCGCATCTCCCGGATCTCTTCCGGCTCATCCTGATCCATGCGCACGTGGAAGTGGCCATCGTAGCTGTTGACCAGATTCTCATCACGCTGCATGAAGCGGAAGCTGTCGGAAACACCAAGATCACTCCGGTCGATTCCGAGGCGTGCACTCAGGTTCTCGCCTGTGTAATCATCCTCAGAAAGTACCTGAACATCCGAGTTGATATCCTTCTTCTTCGGATCATCGTTGGAAACATGGAAGGTCGTAAACTCAACCTCGTCTCCATTCGCAGACTGGCTGGATTTATCCACCAGGATACGATATTCAAACGGAACCGGTTCGTCTTCCACCTTGCCACTTGCAAGCATGAGCGGCTCGCGCTCATCGAACATCGGCAGATTGTCAAAGACATACTCCCCGTTCACATTGGTCTTAACCATCGCAATGCTGATGTAGGAATCACCGGCTGCGGCTTTCGCTGCAGCAATCTTGTCCGTAAGGTCTGCACTCTGGTTCTCCAGATCTGTGATGCTTCGATCCAGAACGTTGATCTCCCGTGTCAGGACATTGTTCTCTTTCTCCTTAGCTGTTACCTGACTGGTATAAGCTTCTTTCTGGCGACGATACTTATACTCTTCTGCATTCGCCTGATCGTAGAGCTCCTGATAGTGTGCACTGTCATTCTGAAGTGCTTCCAGCTGCTCATTCAGACGATCTAACTCTTCCTGATCACCGGACTCTTCTGCTGCTGTGATCGCATCCTTTACGGTTTTGATCTCAGCATCCGCATTCAGCTTGTTCTGATGCTGTTTTTCTGCTTCCGCAGAAGCTGCTGACTGTTTCAGTTCAGCTGCATCCGCTGCCTCCTGCAATTCAGCCATCAGACTCGTGTTTTCTGCCTTCTGGCTCTGCTTCTGGCTGCGCTCTGACTCTTTGGAAGCCAGCTGCTCCAGAACGGAAACCTGCTTTTCCTGCAGCTGCTCTGCTTCGCGAAGCTTTTCATCTCTCCGCTCTACATCTTTCTTCGCCTCTGCCTGAAGGATTTCCTCCGCTCTCAGGCTCATCGGGAACAGGTAAGATCCACTGCTCCACAGATCATTCTCTGTCAGACCCAGGGCTGCCAGATCAAGATGATAATGAGCCAGATCAAACTGATATACATTCAGGAATCCATCATTCTTTCTGTACTGCAGCAGAACCGGAATCTCTGCAATGCGTTCCTCGCCGTCGTCACGAAGACCATTGTATGTCAGTCTTCCCAGTTCCTTGCCAACATCATTCCAGACTACACCATGAACCGTTCCCTTCGCGTATGGGATCAATCCGGCATCAACCGCTTCAATGGAATGAACCATATTGGCGTCATACCATGTTCCGGCAAGGCTGACCGGATTCATTCCTGCAACTGATCCGGATTCATCTGTGCCACACTCATCATACGGCAGATAGATACTCGGTTCAAGCGCATCTTTGTAGTGGAACTCTGCATGATCCGGATCAATTACCGCAGTGCTGCTTCCGCCAGGCGTGCCATCCATCTTTGATTTGCCTCTCCGGTACATCCAGGTATTGCCAGCCAGATCACTGTCTGTCTGGTAATCACCAGCTGCACTGTGAAGCGATGTAGGCGTATAACCAGCCGGCAGCTTCGGAACACCTACCCGGTAACCGACCAGATAAGCTTTACCCATATCCTGCAATGTCGGCAGCTTAAACTGCCAGCTTCCGTTCTCTGTGGTTTGTACTGATCCAACAGGCACTGCATCACTTGGCGTTGCCGTCGCGTCGATAGATGCGATCTGCTCAACAAACTTCAGTTCGCCAGATTCCTCATCTTTTTCCAATGCTCTCCAGCCCAACTCCTCACCGGCCCAGCCATAAGCGTACAGATTTACTGTTACATCTTTTACGCCCTGGTAGCCATCTCTGTGGATTCCGTCATATGGAGCGCTGCTTCCATCCGGAAGCTTCTGCACATCCGAGGAGTCATCCCAGATCACACCGGTCATGACACTGGTATCCGCCCGCATGACGCCGAAACCAATCTGCATCTGCGGCTGTCTGCGAAGAACAAAGCCTGTCGTTTCATCTGTGATGTACAACGGATTACCGGAAGCATCTTTCGGATCTACAGTCTTGAACGCATTCGTAGATCCATCCTGCTTTCCGTCATTATCATAGTCGTACTTCAGCGGATCTGAGTAAAGAGACTGCGTCAGTCTGTAGAGCGTCTTTCCACCGGTTCCTGTCGGCAGAAGCACGTAGAATACATACTCTTTATCCGGATACATATACGGGAATACATACTCACCAGTCTTCAGATCCTCAGAAACACTTGCCTGTGTATCTGGCGTATCCGGATCTGACGGCTTCGGCAGCTGTGTATACGTCATCATCGGCTTGCCTCTCATGTCCAGAGCCGGAAGCAGAGCGCCAGACGCGTCTTTCTCCTGGCCTTTCAGGACTGCAACTACCTGAGCGGCTCTCGGATTTGTCTCACCGTACTCGTAATCAACAAAACCATGCTCCTGGTCATCGCCCTCTGCAGAGTCGTAAATACCATTCACATTCTCGTCAATCCATACGGTTCCTCCGTATACAACCGGAAGTCCTACGCCAATATCGTAGGATACCCGCTCTTCATCTGTGTCGGAAGCCTCTACATGGATGACATCCGAGGTAAGGAAGGTCAGGGTCTTCGCGTCAAACTGACCGGTACCTGCCGCACCAAAGCCATCGAAATGATCATCCGGTGTCAGCACCTGCATGCCTACGGACGCATCGGCTTTCTTTCCAATCTCCCATGTGGTAAGACCGTAATCATTGTACTCCTCCGGCATGGTGAAACGTAAGCGGTAATTGCCTGGCAACAGATTCGGGAATATGTAGTAACCCTGGTTGCCATAGTAATCGGACTTTGTCACGGTGCTAAGCGGACCATAAGCGGAAAGGACTTCGCCCGTAGATGCATCATACATCGGTTTTCCATCCGGATTCAATCTCGGGTACTTTCCATCGGCACGCTTCTCGCCAACAGCCTCACCGTTGTAGTTACACGGCAGACCATTTTCATCCAGAAGCTCTACCTTAACTCCATTGATACCAGGATCCGGAAGTCCGTCACCCCAATCCGGATCGTAAACCAGATTGCCTGTGTCTGCATCTTTCCGTGCCGCTTTCCGCTTCGGCAGCAGTCTGGAGAATCCGGTTTCTGCTGTGCCTTCCGGTACAGCATACTCGATCTCATCCTGCTTTCCGTTCGCGTTGTCGTCCAGCCATACATAATCACCAATCTCGCCCCGGTCTTCCGGATTGAATACATAAGTGATCGCATTACCAGACTCCTGCGGTTTATCACCATCGGTTGTTCCAACAAAGCTGTTTGCTGCCTTGTATTGCTGAACTCTTTCTGATATAGATGCCTGCTTTATCTCATCCTTTGCGGCAATGTAAACCGGAAGGTTCAGCGGTGTCTCCACCCGATACTTCAGGATAAATGAAGTGGTTGCATACATCTTATACTCACTCGTATCATCCCATTTCTTAAAGGTTACCGCAATATCCCGCAGGGATTTGCGAAGTTCCTCATAACGTTCCGGATGTGCCTTCCGATATGCATCCAGCTCTTCCAGCGTAATGTGGTTGTCCTGAATCCGGTTACCCTTTGTATTATAATTGATCTTGTTATTCGGCCTGTCAGTTCCGTAAGCGGATACCGCAAGCTGCTGATACAGGTTGTTATAAAAATCCTTTATGTCACCGCGAAGATTCAGCGGGAACAGATTGTTGATACCGCCTGCCTGAATACTGTCTGCATTCGAAACATCCAGAAGTCCTATCTCATTCGGATCTCCATCCTGAGACCGGTGTACCACAACCGGTCCGACCCAGATCTGATACTCCTCATCCGGAATATTGTAGCTTCCATCCGAATTAGCCTTAATGCCTTTGTCCGTCACACGTCTGATCTGCTCATCTGCCGTTGTTTTCATGGTCAGCGTAAAGTTTTCTTTTTCCGGAAGCATCCACGGATTCCACATGGAACTTCGACTAACTGACTTTCCGTTCGATGAAATAATACGTTCATCTTCCGGATACGGAAGCACATCATACAGGATCGGCTCCAGCTTTAATGAAGTATCCGGCTCTGCAATGCTGTATTTTGCGGAGTTGATCAACAACAGGCTGTAGTCATAGTTCTCACCTTCCAGAACCGGAACCGGAATACTCTTAGACGATAATTCTTCATCCGGATCCAGCACGGTGCTGACCAGTTTCATTCGTGGGTACTTGCCCTCTATCTCGAAACCAATCACATCATTTCTTACCACCAGCAGCATGTCAGAGGTGTTGCTATCGTTATCATAGTCTTTACCATCACTGACTCTGTGAATACCAGTTTCCTCCGGATCATCGCTCTTCCATTTTACCCACTGCGGGTTACCTACCTGGTCGGTTGCGTAGGCATTGGTTTCCTTATCGCGGGTAAGCGGGTCGGACGCATCCGATGCACGGCTTCTGGCCAGATAATCAATCACAATCGTATCACCCGGCTTTAAGGTACCGGTAAAGAAGAACTTCAGCAGGAATTCATCACTGGAATCCGTACTGCACGGCTGATAGCCAACACCGGAATTCTTCAGATCCGCATCTGTGTACTGCTGCGGCTGCTCTTCCTTAATGACATTTCCATCTGCGTCGTACTCCCTGTGAACAACACGGTAAGTCCAGTACAACGGCTCATTTTCACCATAGGAGTTCTGTTTTCTCGTGAAGGCCGGATTCAGCGGATTTGTGGAATCCTTTTCAACCTCGTCATACGGCACATACGAGAAGTTCTTGGAATCAATCAGTAATACCTTCGGAACCTTCACCACAATGGTCGGGTTCATGAAGTTATCTTCCTTCTGCTCCGCATCCGGATCTCCGTAGTCTCTCAAACGATCCTGATCAATGTTGTCCAGCGTTACCGTAAAGCCAACCAGATTACTGGTTGACGTTACATTCAGTTCGTTAGACCATGCAAAGTACCGGTTCTGTACCTTGCCGTCTTTACTATTCTCCTTGAAGTAACGGCCATCCAGTTTCAGTTCTGCGTATGGCTTATACTGCGTCAGGATCATACCAGAACGACTGTATACCTCCGCATAACTCTTTCCTGGTTTATCGCTGGTTCCATAGTGCCTGTAATCATTGCTGTATAATTTGCTGTATCGTCCCCTTCCATACTTAATGTATGCGGTTGTATAGTTAGCCGTATACGTGCTGGTTCGAAGCTGCATATTGTTGTCATTCGCAACATCAAGGTTCATACAGATCAGACCACCATCTGTCTGCATATCATCTGCATTCGATGAGGTTGCAAACGAAACTTCATGTCTCGGATAATATCCATTTACAGAACCATCTGCCAGATTCTCAACCGTATGGGCATCCTGCTTTCCAGCCTTTCTGTAATCCGTATCGACATCCAGTCGGAAGCCCGCGGGGATCGGATACTTCTCCATGACTTCCTCATTATTACCACCGGAAATAACCCACATGATCTGGTTAATATCCTTCTGAATCTTAGGTAATATTTCGACACCATTTTTCTGTGCATCGCTTCCCTTGAGTTTTGCCAAAGAATAACTAATTGCATCACCATTGATATCAAGCAGCGGTTCCCACATGGAGTTACCCAAATCAAAGCCATCGGTAATCTCCTGACGGTAATCTCGAGTTTTCGTTCTGGAAGTATAATACAGGCTTACGGTCAGATTTTTCTCCAGTTCATCTACATAATCTTTCGAAGCAATGCCAATGTCCGGAAGTCCCTTATCCGGAATCGACCATACACCAGGCTTCACAGATTTCACCGTTGTGGTTACCTTATAAGCGGAAGAATACTCGCTTAAGTTTGCTGCTGATATATCCGGGCTGTCCTCGTTCAGTCCTCTGCCGTACAACGGCAGGTTGGAGACTGTATAGAGTGCTCCGACTGTACCACGCAGGAGGCTGGTCTCTGCCATATACATGTTGATGTCATCTACAGACTTGTAAGCCGGATCTGTCGGTGATCCGCTTCGCATCTCTACCGGACGGCTTGTTGTTACCCTCGCGTATCCCATCGGGCTTACCACGCGGAAACCTGCTGCCGTATCAAAGGCATAACGGTCTTTATGACCTTCTGTATTTCTCTGGTTATAGCTCTTAGCCTCACCAGCGCGGGTTTCAATGCTCAGCTTATTGTTCGTCTGCAGGTTCAGACTGCTGTTCGATGCCGGGTTGATGAATTTCGAAGCAGGAAGCTCTGCTCCATCCCGCACAGTTGTTTTCTCTACCGGACTGGAACCATCCTGACTGTAGGTATCCGTACCGCTATAGTACGAAATACTGTCTTCATTCTGATTTCCAAACCAGCCTTCCTGACTGGAGCTGTTCTCCGGTTTCACCAGGATTCCCTGATCCGGAAGATCATAATGACCATCCAGCTTCTCCAGGTTTACAAACGCGCGGTTGTAGAAAATTTCCTTACTGCGTCCATTCTCATCATAAAGGCTGTCTGCCGCTTCCTGGTCTCCTACTGACGGAATATTTACTACCTTGGTGCGGATCTTTACTGCAAATTTCTGACCGCTTGCCAGGTAACCGGACGGGCGGTTGCCATCTACAATGCTCTTGTAGGCATCTCCCTCATTTTCTGCGAAAGGCTGATCCGAATTCTCCACGGCTTTCTGTGTTGTCAGGACAGCCGGAGGAATTACCGTGATCCGGACGAAACCATGCTCCACCTTGTCATCTGTGATATCTCCTGGTGTCTCATCGTAGATCGTCCATCCCTCTTTCTTCGCCTGTTCTGCTGTCAGAAGCCTGTCTTCCTTTCCAAACTCATCATAGGTCTGGATTCGGATACCGCTTAAGTTCTCATCCGAGTCGTAGGTCAATGTCCACGGCAGGTAATCCGAGAATACGAAAGCACCATGCGCAACATGTCCGCTCTCTGAGAGCTTCTTGCGTCTCAGACGGAGAGATTCTTCATACTGGGTTAATTTCGCAGCATCCTCCTCGTCATCCGGATTCGAACGATGCACCTTTAAGGCCACATTGCTGCTGTTAAGCAACACTTTTTCTGGCTCTAGCGGCTTTCCATTCGTATCCGTCGGATCTGTCAGATCGTCCAGAACTCTCCGGTTTCCATTTTCATCCGTCAGATACTCGTTCTTAGCATAGTTCTTCTGGTTGTCGAGACGGCTGTTCTGCGCACTCTGACCTCCGGCATCCGGATTGCTGCTGTCGTTTTCTTTCTGCATCGGTGAATCGGAAGGCTTGTTCAGTACGGTGATCGTGTACCACAGACGGCTTCCATATCCGATACCATTCTGATCCAGACCATTGCCGGCTGCATCTTCCACGCTATCCTCTCCAATTATAAGGTTCGGATTCTCAGCATAGTCATCGTAGTCAGATTCATATCCTGTGCCATCCTGATTCGGAAGGCTGCGACCCTGATAATCCGGCCAGCCATCATTATCACCTGTACCTGAAGATTCCATGTCCAGAGCAACCCTCTTGTCCAGCATGATGTTCGGATTCTTCACGTAGATCTTCATTGTGTTTTCCACAAATGCGCCGCCTACGGTCTTTCCATCCTCCTGCATGCCAGGCTGTTTGTTTCCGTTTACATCCAGATCCTGATACGGAACTGGAACCGGTTTTCTCAATCCATGGCCACCGTTGATTACCCGCGCGGTCAGAAAACCTTCCTTTTCCAGGTCGGACTGTTCCTTAATATTATTACCAGAATAGTCCTCCACATCAACAAAGGAAGAGGTGTCTGATTCCTTGCCACGCTCCATGTCACCAAGCAGCGTGCGGTCTTTGATTCTGCCATCCGGTCCAGTGCTGTCCAGTCTGGTATCACGGAAGATGTGGTAACTATTCCTATGATCATAATCCCTATAACTGTAACTCTCTGGATAACCAAACCGCTCACCTGTTCCACAGTTCACATGATCCATGTAATAACCACTATACTCCTGTCCTACGCTGAACGGATTGCCCACTTCATGGAAAACAGAATTTCCCTTTTCGTTGTCATTCCGGTCATCGGTCAGGAACTTGAATCCGTCGATCCAGGCCGAAGCAAAGCTGCGGCTCTGCTGCCATCTGCGAAGAAGAATATTGCTCTCCGGCTCATTCTCCTTTGCATAGGCGATGCTCTGATCATGATCATTCGAAGCTGTTACCTCTGCATCCGGCATCTCCACAGCCATCACCCGCACATCCATCTGGATATTTTTGTTCCATGCAAGCTTCGGTGCATTCAGAACCTTATTCATATCCTTTGAATCCTGCGGATTCGTGAGCGGATCATAGGAGTCAGAGTTTACCACAGCCACGCCTTCCTTCGGAACCAGGCGTACCATGTAGCGTTTTGCTTCTGCAATGTACTCCACTTCAGCACGGTAATTCTTACGGGATACCGTTGGATCGGAGATTGTCTGATTTGCGTCAGCTGACGGTATTCCATTCTTATCCTGCAGGGTGCTTACATTCCGTACCCGAACCATAAAGTCAGGATCAGAATTGCTCCAGCTCTGCTCGGACTGCGGATTCTTCGGCCACGGCTTTCCGTCTTCATCTACCGGTACAATACCCTCCGGCAGTAATACAGAAAGAGTTGGCACCGGATAAGCTGCGCCATCCTGCACTTTTGCCTTATTGATATCCGCAAGATTGGCCGGATTCTGATAAATGCCCTTCTCTGTATCATACGTCTGAATATAACCACCATTCAGATCATCATAATCTGGCACATATCCATAATTGTTGTTATATGAAATAAACGGATATGTATATTTCAGAACTTTTCCTGATCCTGTTCCTGACAGTTCATCATACGGCAGATAATGCAGCGTCTTTGCACTTTCCTGAAGTTTACCATCAATACTGCTATCATTTTTATTGATAGAATAACGATAGCCCAGCTTCAGATTATTCATCACAGACTGGTTTTCCGCAAACAGGCTGATGGTAAACGGGGTCTCCAGTTCCTGATAAAACTCATCGAATTTTGTCTGGTTCTGAATCGGTATGGTGCCATCGGCTACTTCACTCCAGTGGCGTACTACCGGCTTTAAGAGTCTTGCCTGGCTTCCGCTGACTGCATAGTGGCTTGCGCCATCCCAGTAGTCTGTAAACGCTGTATGGCTGTCCAGTTTCTTTGGGATTTTCTCTGTGGTCTGCGCTTCATCAGACAGATCTTTCTGCGGTTTTTCATAAGTGGAACTGAACCAGTTTCTTCCAGTGAAATACGGAGTAAATGGTGCGTATACACGAGGATTGCTAGTATATATATAGCTCGAAGAATTCGGACTATAAGTATAATATCCATTGTACTTATAGAATTTATCCATACCATAGATCTGCTGGTAATTGTTTTTCGGCAGCCAGGATGTATAACTATTGTTCGCCATACCCGGGAGCATATCACCGCTTCGATAGCTCTCATCGTAGATCTGGCAATACAGCGCATTCTGCTTCTTCGTTCCATCCTCTTTCGTCCACGGAGCCACATAGACCATATCATAGTATTTTTCCTGATCCGGCTGTCCATATACCACGCCGGAGAGGTCTACCGTAATCTGGTACTGTTTTTCCGTACTGGGCTCAGTCAGGTTTCTTCCCCACCACTGTTTCAGCGGATTTTTCACCTGAACCTGCACTACCCACGGCACATCTTCATCGCTGTAGTACGAATCCGTCTCTTTTATACCAGAATCATAATCATCCGCGAGAACCGGATCCTTGGCAATCTTCGGTGCCTTGTACAGTTCTTCCGTATGACCATCTTTATCTAGCTTCTTTACCGGACTTGGCCGCTGCAGAATGATTGCAGAAGTCTGCAGCCGTATGCTTCCAACAGTTGCCGTATCCGTATCTCCCAATGCGCCACCATACTGCGCATCGCGAATCACCGGGTTATCATCATCATCCAGCTCCGGCATGGTGCCAAGCGGATATACATAGGTAAAGGTTACACCATCTAACGGCCAGTCACCATAGTTGATTGCGGTCAGGCGTGTCTGAAATTTATCGCCATACTGCATAGCCGGTGTGTACACACGAAGATTCGGATCTGCATACAGGAAACGGCTATATCCACTGGTGGATTCTTTCGCCTCAATCTGGTCATTCTCCCCATTGATATCTCCGGCATAATACCGGTCGGTCATCAGGTTTGCGTATCCGGCCAGCCATGCCATCTGCAGATGGAGACTATCCTCGGCCCAGAGAATGTTTTCTGCCCAATCCGGATCCGTTTCATTTTTTTCATCCGCTATGTCGTTCGACCATTTTTCAATGCCTCGATCCACATAATTTGCATAATCCTGCTTAGGATCTTTTGTTGGGTCATTCGTCTGTGCCTTTGTCAGCTGATAGGTACGGGCATTCATCAACAGGCTGTACCAGTCACAATCATGATGAGTATTAGATGAGATTAATCTCCAATACCTGAGTTCCTGAGTCTGCTCTGCACTTGCAGCCGCAGGCGTTTCTGCGTCCACCACAACACTCTGACGCTGACCTGTCTGCATGTCAAAGTCAAAGAATCGTCCGGAAACCCCATGGTCTCCAAGAGATCCTGAATTATTATTTGAAATCGCCTTATTTCCAGGGATTTGTACCGTGCTCCGATCCAGGAATTCATACCGCGGCTGTTTTGTATCATCCCAATAGAGCCGATCAGTCTTCTGCTCTGCTCCCGTCTCATCGGTTGTCACAGTCTGCTTCGGAACATAGGAAGTTACATTTCCTGCCTCATCCAATACTGGAATATAGCACCGGCTCATGCCATCCCGCTTTCCAGTAAATCCAACATCATGAAGCAGCAGGTTCATATCCATTACCTGCGTTCCCGTACTACTGATGTAAGGTCCCCTTGGATTCTCCGAGCTGTTTATAGCATACTGTTGATAGTTATACTCACCAATCCGTGGCAGATACATGATCTTTCCATTTTCATCCGAATCCTTAAAGGTCGTAACCGGAAGTTCCTTCTCATTCGCCCTGGTCTTGTAGCTGATCTCAATCTTCTCTCCGCGTTCCAACGCAGAGGTAAGATCTTTGCTGGCAAAGGTGTAGGTATAAACATAGTAATCGGTATCATATGCTCTGGTACTGCCTGTAGTATTATTCGGGGCAATCTCTCCTGCAACCTGGCTCATGGTATTGCGGTCAAATGCCTCCATACCACCAACATCCTGTGCCCGTAACCGGTAAACGGTTACTACCGGATCTTCATACCCCGTCTTCAGGGTCTTACCATCAGCCAGATACCACTTGACAGTAACCGCTTTCTTCACTTTGTTCCAGTCAAGGGTAATCGGATCTGAACCAATCGGAATCCGCTCTCCAGTCTTTGGATCTACCGGAACCAGTTCAGCTGGAAGGGTAAGGTAACTTGCCGGTACCTTATCAATGACTGTCGGCTGATATACCGGACCGGTACCCAGTACATGTTCCTTTTTAATACTACTGCTGCTGACTGAGTAGTTGTTAGGATCTCGACTCCAGGTATACGGATTGTCTACTTTCGCAGTTCCTGTATACTCCGGCTTCAGCGTTCCGCTAGACGTCGTATTCTCCAAATAATACCCCGGATTAGTTGTAAACAACGTATTCTGTACATTTTCTATGGTAACCTTATTCCAGAGTTCCTGATTTGGACGGTAGGAATAGATCGGTTTCGCGGTCTCATTTGTCAGATCATCTTCTGCAGCAAAGGTTTCTGCCTTCATGCTGATCTGCGGCATGCGGCGCAGTACATTGGCCATTACCATTGTACCAATACCAAAACGGTAGGTATCTTTCTCAATTGCGGTTGATGTGGAATCAGCTGCATCCGATACAGAAGCCTTAACACCGGTTTTGTTCTGGTAATCCTCCTCAAAGTCTTTGGCAGGTTTGCCCCAGTTGCTGCTGGTGGCTTTTCCGGTTCCAATCGTCGTATAGTTATCCTCTGCGGAAGCGTCACGGTACCACTCCTGGGTAACATCTACCGTGTAGTTATACCCGTAATCCTTCGGAACGACATTCTTCTTAATGTCTGCCCAACAGCTGCTTCCATAAAGCTTAACAACCGGAACTGTCAGATAATCTCCTGTTGCTTTGTCCACGGCATTCAGTCCGATGTACTCCAGACGCAAGCGCGCAATCTCTCTCGGATCAACCGGACGATAACGGCCATCTGGATAATCGTCATCTGGTGTATGCCAGTAATACCACTCCTCTCCCTGTTCAAGCTCCGAATCATGTCCACCTAAGGCTTTTATCTCTTCTGCGGAATATACCTTCCGGTATCCATCCTTCGCATAGCGGTCTTTAGCCGGATAATCCGGATCATATGCAACATCCAGCAAATTCGAATTCTTAATCGAATCCTTAAGTTCCCCATCCTCATTCAGATCACCCCGGAACTGTATATACATCACTGCAGTCCGGTCACTATCCGGATACGACTTCGAATCACTTCCGGATACGGCATTGTACGCCAGCTCATCCCAGGATGGCAGACGGTTTAATTTGAAACCCTGAAGTTCTTTCAGATCCTTCAGTCCATAACGCTTATTGGCTTCCATCAGATTCTTATTGCCAGAGAGGAAATCCATAGTGAGATCCATATACGCTGCATAGCGCTTCGGCTCATTGCGGATTGTACCTGCCGTTGCATCATTGCTGTTGCCATTCGCAGTTCCGACTGTCAGAACCGCCGTTTCTCCATCGAGTTTCGTATCCATATGGATCTTGGCAGACGGCGGAGTCTGTGGTGTATAGAACTTCATTCCACCTGATACTACCTGTGCACGGGTTCCATTTAAGTCCTCCACGTTTTCCTTTTCCGTAGTATTTCCAGACGGAATACGGTAATAAGCAACCGTTGAAGCACTGTCAATGGTCTCCTGTCTTGCACTCTGTTCAGCGTAAGAAGTATTCTTACCACTCGTTTCCAGAACACCTTTAATCGTGTTATCTTTAGAAGTATACGTGTAATCTTCCTTTGCCTTCGGATTCGCGGAACCCTGCGGTTTGGTACTCGTAAAGTAGAACGGTTCATAGTCATGGACTTTCTGTCCACCTACAAATACCTGGGTTTCCAGCAGCTTACTCTGGTTCGTCTGGGAAGTCAGGCTGGCGCTGCTGTTATTCGCAGTATTTTCCACCTCCAGCACAACCAGAATACGAATACCCTTGTTGACCGGAATTGTGCCATGGATCTGCCATACCATATCCCGTACCACGTTATTCGTTACCGTCTTTGCGCTAAACGTGGAGAACGTTCTCGCAAGATTGAAGAAGTTCGGACGTTCCATCTCCATGCCGCTGTACTCATCCTTCAGTTCCTTATTCTCCGGAACTAACGGATACGCAGCAAGATCTGTGATCGTTCCTGTTTCTCCGGTTGTATCAAACGCTTCAATCTTATCATGTCCGATCGGGGTAAATCCAACTGCATCCGAATCTGCCACAGCCACACTGACTGGCTGAGGGTCAGCACCCGGAACCTCAGAACCGTCCCGATTCACTCGCGGAAGTGTTCCCAGATCGAAATTATCCGGCATATAGATCCATCTTGCAATACGCATGCCGTCCGGTGCTACAAAACGGATTACCGGGTTGATCCAGTCAACGCTCTGACGCAGCTTACCACTCTCGGTAGGTACATCGTCTTTCGCGTTCACCGCTGTCACGTAGTAAGATACCCGGTCGCCCGGAAGCAGACTGCTGACATCGACGGTCTGGTCATACTGATTATCTTTTGTATCCGGATTGGCCTTATCAAAATCATTACCGCCATAGGAGAATCCTCTCGGCTCATGCAAATTGTTTTCCTGTGCATCTGGATCTGGGATGGAACTTTGTCCCGCATTCTTATACGGAAGGCGGTTCACTGCTATATTCAGCTTGGCTGCACGGTTTGTGAAGCGCAGCTTCTTATAGTTATCAAATTCTTTACTGATATTTTTCCATCCTTCATTATTGGATACATGGGTAACACTTTCCACACTGGCCGTATGCATATGCAGTTTTACCTGATTTGTGATGATTCTGGACAGCTCCAGCGGATTAGTTTTTACCGTTGGGCGGCTCTTTAAATCCCACTCAGGTGTTACTTTCGGATCTGCATCATGGTACTGTTCTGCAAAAATACCATCAAACAGCAGCTCTGCCGGATCTATGGTTTCGTTTCCAGTCAGTGTTGCATCACCGGCTACATTCGGTCCAAAGTAACGGAGCATATTCTGGTGATAATCATTCTTCCAGTTTGTCCGTACCTTCAGGCTGTAATCCATGGCCAGAAGATTGTTCTGTAGGAAGTATCCGCCGCCGGAATCTGCATCGAGCTTAGCCGGTGTCAGAATATCTCCATCCTTCGTTGTTCCGAACATCTTTTCTACATCGATCTCATAGTAAACCGCATCTGCATAGTTGTCCGTGCGGTTTCCGGAAGCATCCACATAGAAAATGTAATCCTTAATGTTCTTTCCACTGATGGGTTCATCACTTCCGTCATCCTTAAGAACGGATCCGGCCTGACTCAGGTCTCCATCCACCTTAATCAGCGAGTTCAGCATTGCTTCATATAAATTATAGGTTGCAACTTTACCGCTGTCTGTCCGTCCATCTGCAGAAGTTAAGGCCCAATTTGCTTCTTTTGCTGTATACAGCATAAGTTCAGATACCGCGAACTTGTTTTCACCAACTACGTTTTTCAGCTGTTCGGTATCGAAGGAACCATTACTCTGCTTATCGCTGATGGTCTTTCGGATAAACTGGATCGGAATCCAGATATGCTGTGTCCGGAGTCCCTCCGGGAGCACATCCACATAGTTGAGTTCGTTGTAATAAACGCCGCTGTCATCCAGTCCCGGAATTTCCGTTGAATTGCCCTTCGCTGTCGTGTTGGTAGCCCATACACGGTAACGAATGCTGTTCGGCGTTTTATTATCTGCCCCGTAATCGTAGAAATCAGTGATCGGGGTAACCGTATTATCTTTCTCCAGCTGGTCATATGCTGATGAGTCAGCCTTCTTCGGGTCTATCTGGGTACCCCGTTTTCTTTCTTCCGGCGTACCTTCATCCCGGAGCCCTACTGCATTTGTCTCAACTTTTCCTGCAGGTTCTTTCTGCTTTGCATACCACATAGCCAGGTTTGCGTAGTTGTGAGTCCAGTATTTGTTGCTATCTACCGGCTCCACATATACTTCCGTGGTAGTATGATAACAAGAATCTACATTCGTCAGTGTTTCTGCCTGTTCCTTGACTGTGATATCATTCAGCTCCTCCGGTTTTTGCGGAATCTGTTCTTCTTTCTGAAGGAATCCCACAAGTCCGTCCGCATAGTTTGCCAGTTTTTGTCCATACTGCTGCGTTGTGTAATTACCCTGCATGGACACACCGGTGTTAGGAATTGTTTCCGTCTGAGCTGGGTCTACACTCGAATCGCTGCGTAATGCATTCAGCTTAAATGTCTTTCCATCCGGCGCAATATCGCAGACATTTCCCATTGCGTACCAGTCCGGATCTTTTCCATTGGTATGCTGTTCAATCTCGTCATGCTGCGGATCATACGCATTCGGAACCAGATATTCATCGGTCTGCTCCGCACTGCCCTTTACATTCACAAGACGTACTGCAATCTGGGTCGGATACTCATTCTTTTCGAGCTGAATGATATTCGGGTACTTACCTGCCCAGATCAGCATCTCATCGTTCAATGGATCGCCCGGCTGTTCTGCCGTTGTACCCTTGCTGGAAAGCTCTGCATCAGAACTGGACGCCAGATGATCATTTCCATAGAGAGAACCTGTGGTGTCTTTTTTATAACAGAACAGGATTCGTCCATCCAGCGCTTCCGGAGTCTGATCAGCAGCCGACTTGTATGCGTTCCAGATATCCGTATACGGTATTGTGTAAACTTTCGAACCTGTTGCAGTCGGTGTTCCATTCTGGTAATCCGATTTCAGCTCCCCTACGGTATTGCCATCCGCATCCTGCTCATATTTCTGAACTGTAATCTCCACATTCATCAGATATGGCTTGATGCTGTCTGACATTTCCAGATAACGGCTGAAGAAACCCTTGTACAGGCCATCCCTGCGGCCGATATAGGGGAGTGTATCGCGCATGCTCACATAGTCTGCATGCGTGATTCTTCCATTCCAATCATCCCGTAAAGGCACCTCATCATAATGACCCGTTCTTACCGATGCAATCTCGATTCCATCATGGTTCTGCTGGTAAATTCCAAGTCCATAGCCTCGCAGAAGTCCATAAGCCGGAACGTCAGAAGTATTCGGATAATTCTTCGTGATATCTCCACTCGGATCTGCAAACGGTGCCCCGTCAGCCGGCATGCCAAGTCCATTTTTCTGGCGAATCACCGGAGGGATTACATATATGGAAGCTGCATCCTCCAGATGTCCCGCATGCCATTCCGCATAAGAATATGTAGCACCATAACTTGTCTGATATGCATACCAGTCACGATAAGACCAGCTACTCTTTCCGTTTTCTGTTCCACTCGTTTTATTTAAGACGGTTTTATCCTTTGTTCTTGTTATCGCATCATCCTTACGGTTGATGGTAAGCGAGCCATTTCCTACCGGATCGCTGTTCTTAAACCACGCATCATAAAGTGCGGAACGCTGAACTCGGATATGGCTGACTTTATCCTGTGCTCTTACCTGATACGACGGATCCATTGATGTAGATGCATCCATATTGAACTGATTTCCCAGTTCCAGACGTGCCGCAACCTGAGCCTCCTGCGGTCCAACTTTCAGAACACGTCCTGCAATCTCCACGGAATGACGGGTATTCTGCTTCTGAACCTGATAGGTTTGATTGTATGGCGGATTATCCGTCTTGATTTTTTCACCTGTTTCATCAATATAAGTACTAATTGGCGGAATCTCCGGATCCTGGGGTTCCTGATACCAGGTTCCCTCATCTGCAGCAATTGCATCCCACAGGTTTTCCGTCTCGCCGGAGGCAGGATCTGCATTGATGGAAAGGTTCAATACTACTTTATCAATACTGCCTGTTTCTTTCACCAATGATGCAGTCTCATAATAGAGTGCATCGGATCTGGTGGCCGTTAACACACGGGCATCGTAGGCCGGAATCGTCTGATGTGTAAAACGGTCTGTATCCGTGGCCAGGAGATTGATACGCCACCAGTGTTCATCGCCATCCTCCGTTACATTCCATTTCTTTACCTGTACGTCTGCGTTAGTCTGCCACTGGTTTTTGGTAATCACATACGGATCTCCGTCAACCGGGTACACGGTAATATGGTTGAGATACGGGCGTAATGCAGGACGCAGTTTGACATAATATGCCTCAAACCTGTCAGACGGCAGAGATACTGCAATATCGACATTGGCCGCCGTATTGTAATCTGCGGAATTTGTTTCTACCTGTTTGACACCAGAATTCCACCAGCCCGCATACAGATTATTCGGATAGCCCGAATTGTAAATCTTATCATTTACACCAAGCTGCCGGAAATCTACCGTGTAGGCGGCAAGTGCCTTATAACCAATCTTCGCCTCTGTGTTATCCTTATAATAGTATGGATCATCATGCGACCATCTACCTGATGAATGTCTAATCCAATACCAGGGAGTTAAGTTTCTATCCTTATACTTTCCCCGTGTCTCATCTGTGAACCGCTTGGAATCCAGATATCCGGCTTCATCCTGCGGAGCGTCCTTAAATACCGCACTGATTGTTGTATCAAAGAACATTCTCGGTGTATACACGAAAGTCTCATCGGTATCACTGCGCTTATGATTCAGAACCGCAATCTCCGCAAAGTTATTTCCCTGCTGGTCCTGATATCCATTTACCAGATTTGTTGTATCCTGCTGCTCTGCTTTCTCATACTGCTCATAGGTATGACTGTACAGCAGGGTATCAAAGGTTCCAATGTTTTCTGTCTTCTGGGCATTCTGAAGCTTCTGTCCTTCTACAGCATTATCATTGTCCTTGATTTCCTTATCGCTGATTCCCACAAACACAACAGACTCGGAACCGGTCTGGGTCTGATCCATAATCGGATTTACACTCAGGCTTTCGTCCTCCTGTCCTGCTCTCATCGGCAGGAAATCAGAACCTTCAATGATCACACTGGAAATGGTAGTCATTCCGAGTTTTGTTGTTCCATTCTCTGAGCTGATAAGCAGGGTTCGCGGAATGACCAGGTCTCCTGCAAAGGTCTGATACAGACCCTTGCCCAGAGAAGCTACTTGTGATGGATTCTTATCTCCACCTTCGCGCTCCAGTGTTCTCATGTCAGCCGGGAGCTGATCGCTTATATCGCCATTTTCGTCATATAGTGCAAGCTTAAAGGTGACACCATTATTGATCTGTGCCGGCTCTCCCTTTTGTGCATGCGGAAGTGGCGTATACGGATTCCGGTCAGCCGATGGAGCTGGCTGCGGCGATGGGCTATATCCATCACGGGTCAGAACCAGTTTCTTCTTATTTAATGCATCTACAATCGTGATCCGGTCGATCACCGCTTCCTCAAAGAGTTTGCTGCGGATGATCATATCCATGGTATGGAAACCACGATCTGGCTCGCCTTCATCCTGTCCCATATCCGGTTTCATCTCAAAGCGGAACTGCTCCATACGGGAAATACTGTCGTTGGTCAGGCCAAATACAGACAGATACTCTCTGGAGTACGGAACTACGTTGTACTGTGTATCCCCGTCTTCCGTATCTTTATTTTCCAGGATGCCTCCCGCACGCTTGTAGTAATAGCTTTCCGCATGAACCTTTGGTCGCGGTTCCTTCACGGAAAATGCCGCGGATACTTCCGGTTCAACGCCATCTGCACTCTGAATCAGACTGTTTGTTCCAGCTACATAATCTTTAAATGTAGCCTTTGCTGTCAGTGCATTGTCATAGCCATTCTTCTCAGCAAATTGCTGTGGATAGGTTTCGTAATCCGCATAACGGTTAATCTGACCATAAATATCTACCGCACCGCATTTATCATCTTTTACCTGACTTCCAAAGGAGCTGAATACCAGTTCTACGCAAACCGGATATTTGATGCATTTCTCCTCTGAACCCGGAACATACCAGGCATCGAATGGAATGGTGTAGTCAGGACCACACAGATTCAGCAGTTCACTGCGCTCAATTGTGCAGACATGCGGCGCATTTCCATCTGCGTCTGCACTTTCATTCGAAGACGCATATCCATATACCCGGATTTCCATCAGTTCACCGGTACTGTCCGCATCACTGCTCGTTGCCTTTGGCGGGCCGAATATATCCTTGTCCAGACGAATCTTTGTCATCTGGAAACCACGTCGGCGTTCTTCCTGAGGCGCATCCGCTTTCTCAGTGCCGGTTGTTTTATAAGGAGTATACTTCGGCTCATTGTCATTCAGCGGAAGTTTTACCCGCAGTATTGGCTGAGACATGGCACTTTCTGAATCATTTCCGAGGAGAATGTGATAATAGGTATCTTTCTCATTCTCGTAAGAAACATCTGTCAGCGTGCTTCCTTCTCCGCGGTCCTTTACTGCAGTCATTTTAATCGTAGCCTCAGACGGTGATAACAGCAGAGTTCCCTCACTTTGGGCACTGGACTGCAGTGTTCCCAGTTTGCTGCTTGTCTCATACAGGCAGCTCCAGTCTGCAGTCAGAGTGAGTTTCTTAATAGCATCTGTGTTGCTGCCAATATCGCCATTCCCATCTTCCGCATAAATATATCCACTCGGTGAACCCTTGATCATGAACAGGCTCTCATTCTTTTTTACATAAGTGTTATGGGAAGAAACCGGATCCTCATAACTGCTCTGGTAATGACCAACCGCCATAGAAACTGTTTTCACATGCTCTAACGGTTCCTGGGCAGTGTTCCACACGCTCTCCTTTACTTCCAGCTTCAGCTGTCCATCAGATTTGGTGATCAAATCCGAAGCTTTTACGGTTCTGGTCGTTTCATTTCCTCGGCGCCCCCTATACGTCAATGTATACAGATAACTGTCCAGCGTAGCCTCTGTTGGGTATACGGAACGCTCTACGCCATCTGCTCCCTTCACCTTCTGAGCCTGAATCACCACCTGAGCCGCGTTGTCCCCGTTTACCGGTCTATGTTCCTTTAAGGTGATGGTATCCAGACAGATATATCCTTCCCGTGTAATATTCGGGATCAGGAATTCATCTGAGGTAAGTTCATCCACCTCAAAACCACGAATGTAGGTCTGACCCTGACTCTCCGGTGTCTTGGTAACCGGAACTTCAGCTTTCACAATTCCGTAATATGCACGGCTGGCTCCTGTATTGCCAAGCTTTACTGCATAGTACGCTCTTCGTCCGCCTATGGTTGCATTGCGTTCTCGTTTGACATTATCCCGGTTGTCGTAACTCCAGCTTGAATTGGATGCTCCGTAAGGAAGTACCTTATTGGTCATGACAGCCTTGGCTGGACGGATATCAATATTCTGTACATATGTCTTATCCAGTGCCGGAGATACTTTCTCACTGCTGCTCCACTGCTGATAGCCCTTCGGGTTGGTGTCAGATGTAGTCTCTGGCAGCGCAGATTTTGCTTTCGTAGTGGCCGTCAGATTTCCACCATACTGATTCTGGTTCGCCTGCTTCTCATTAAAGGTTCCCGGATTTCCGTAAATACGGATCCAGTTCTGATGACTTACCGTATTAATGATGGGTTTCACCGCATTTATGTTATACCAGTAAGAACTATTAAATATATATGCACTTTCGGTCGGAGCTGCTGCTGCATAATCCTGTGAGGTTACATCAGGGATATGTTCATTGCCATAATAAATATCGTAACTAACCTCAATCGATGCAATTTTTTCACTTGTTACCAGATATGTTACATTTGCATCTGTCGACTGCGGCATCGTTTTTACTACTGCAATCTTCGGATTTCCATCCAAATCAGCAATCACCTGTCCGCCGCCAGTCTTCTGTCCAATGGTAGCAGATGTAACAGATGTTCCACCATTCGCTGCTGCCGCCGCATCGGTCACCATCTTTCTCAGCTGTGTTTCATTGTACGAAGCAATCTGAGCTCCGGACGCATCATAAAATGTCAGGGCCGGTTTCGTACCATACTCACAGATGTCCTTATCGATGCAAAGACCGGTCACGTCAAAACCAATATTTCCGGTACTCTCTGATACTATCGGAACATTCACACGGAATCGGGCATCCGGAATATCAGAGTAACTGCGGTCACTATACGGGCGATAGACACTCGCCGTATTGTTTCTATCCTGGAACAACTTATTTCCATAAGTAAAGAGATAACTGTGCTGGAATCTGTCATACATTGCCCGATCATCCACATTACCCAGTGGTGCATCTATGGAACGTTTATTCTCCGATGACGAATTATAATAGTTCGTATTGGCATTCGCTGTCCGACTACCGTAGTTCGGATTAAGCGGGGCTCCGCTTGCATCCTTGAGCTTTGTATCCTCAAAAATTGCCTGAAGGAAACCATACGGGTGCGGTTTTTCCACATACATTGTTGTCCTGTACGGTTTTGCGCTCTGAGCCGGACTTTTAGCAGGGCTGAAGATCTGTTCCAGACTCGTGTTTGCAGTATAGCCATAAAACTGAAGCTGTTCCGGGCGAATAAACGCAGCCTCGCTGTAAAGTCCGCTGTTATCCTCATAATCCGCATACACATTGGTGGTTCCGCAAACACGGATTTTAACTCCTTCTGCCTGCATTGTTGCGAAATCCGCATTGGAAGCCGCATTGCCCTTTACATTCCGGAAACGAATACGAATATAGCGTACACCATCCAGTTTCTTGCCCTGTTTCGCTTCCATCTGTGCTTTGGTAATAACAAGCTTTCCACCCTGCATATAGTTACTGATCGAATCGTTAACTCCATCCAGGTTTTCGTTGATACCGGCTATCACCAGAGTCTCCTCTTTCTTCAGTCCATAGTTGTAACCAACATCCTCGCCATACTGTATGTCATTAGACAGTCCGCCAAATTCCACGCTGTACACAGAACCATACTTACTCAGTTGATCCGCGTCAATGATAAGACTGTCAAACAGGAAACCGGCAGCGTTTCCGTTCGTATCTTTTACGCACGGCAGCTTAATGAACAAGGTTCCCATAGTCAGCATGTATTTTTCATAATTACTATTATTGCATGCTCCTATATAATAGTGGAACTCCTTCTCATGCTGATTGTATGGAACATAAATGGTCTGATCATGCTGGTCATAACCCATCAGTTTTGCGCGATCCGCAACATCCTGATATGCTTTATAGTAGGAATCTGCTACGAGATACGCATTATTTGCAGACTTCAAAACTGCGCAGAACACATCATTTGCTTCGGCATAGTATTCTCCTGCCTTGCGGATTCTGTCTGTGCCATCATCGTTCTTCGGCACACGATCTGTTACATCCTGCGGACGTTTTTCTTCCGTATGGAAGGATGCTTCAAACCGGTACTCACCACCATAGCTCGCCGCACCTTTTAATTCCACATTTACAGGATTTGCATCATCCACATCTCCATGGAAATTTTCAAAGATCACGGTAAACTTGGCCGGAAGCAGAATGGTATCCTGACCATCTCCGGCTGTGGTTGACGGAGTCTCCCACACCTTTTTGTCGATCACATAGTCTCCATTCTGATCTTTAAGGTTTGCGAGATCCTGACCACTGATAATCCTCTTTCCATTTCTCACAAGCTTGTTGCTGCTATCGTACTTATAACCCTCAATGATAACAGAACGAATCACACCTGTCTTTGCCGGATCATCCGGGATTCGCAGTTCACTGGAAACAAATCCTTCTTTTCTGCCCTTCTGGAGCTGGTAATAATCATCCAATATTGTAGTGCCAGGCTGCGGATTCATTATTGCATCGGAGGTGAGTCCATCATTCACCCAGCTTGGGAACTGCACTTCCAAGACTCCGGCAATCAGAGCGGAGGCCAGGCCATCATTTACAGCAGGATCGCCACTGTTTGTAAGCTTGACAGAAATGGTCTGATCTACACCAGCACTTGCCACACCGGCCTGAATGTATTTGTATTCCTTTGTTCCATTCGGGTGCGTAACTGTGTACTGCCAAGAGTAACCATTCGCAGAATCTCTGTAATTGCCGTTTGAAGTGCTGTTTTTCAGACCCAGAACAACATTTGGATTCGGGTCTACATACAGCTTTTTCACTCCAAGAGCATTTCCTTCGTCATCCAGTCCCAGATCTTCTCCTTTGTATACATACTTGACTGTTCCGGCACCTGTAGTCTCTGCTGTGAAAGAGTTCTTCAATTCCAGATCCTGCTCATACACATTGGAATGTCCGATAAGGCTGCAGTACAAACGCTTGTCCAGCGTTGTCGTCGTACCATCGCTGCCGATCTGTACGCTGTTCTCTGTCATCTGGTCATCCATATTGCTCAGCCAGATCACTACCCGGCCGATCTGCCAGGATTCCGCTGCCTCATTACTCTGCTTAAAAATATCCTCACGTTTAATGGTTAATATACCATTAGTAACATAATTTTGCTTCAGCTCTTGCCCTGTAAAAGTTGCCTTTGGCTTAGCATTTGCAGCGGTATCATCAACATCGTAAAATTCGATCTGGTCGATTTCTGCCCAGTTATCCGCAGAAGCGCCCAGCATATGTTTTACATCAAATTCCAGACGATCCAGTACAAAGCCCCGGTGTTTCAGTCCATCCGGAACATCATCGCCGTTCGTGAACATATCCAGGCCCAAATCTACCGTTCCGGTATACATAAGCGCAGTAGAATCATTTCCTAATTTCAGATCATAGGAAAATTCCTGCTGGTACGGAACCGGCTGCTGTTTTGAGGAAAATGACTTTCCGTTATGACTCCAGGTTACCATTGCGTCGATGGTCGGCTTAGCCATAACAAACTTCAGGATTCCATCATCCTCAAAGGTGTAAATATTTTCATCCTCATCCTTAAAGATCTGTCCAGTCAGGCGGTCTTTCCATCCAGTCACCTCAACCTTACTCGTACCGGTTGCTTCGCAGATACTGGAGGAAGTTCCGTAAACACGCATCCACAGATAATCCATGGGATCTTCGGCATCTCCGGATGTATTCTCATCGTCCGATGTTCCAAATTTATCTTTCAGATCATCGCTGGCCATAAAGGAGGCATAGGACAAGGTGAATGTTTTAATCTGATATCCGTTTTTCTTCTCACCCTCCAGATCAATGTAAACAGAATCTCCAACATACTCCTGATGAGGATTAATTCCCTGTTTCGGATCTGTTACAAGATAATCGCGCAACAGCTCCGTTTTCGTATAGGTTACTTTCGTTCCGTCCGCGTAGTTCAGGATCAAGATTGGCTGTTCTGTAAGAGTACCGTCATCTTCTCTCTTATAATGTGGTTCTCCCGCTTCCAAAAGCTGTCTGCTAATGCGGATTCCCTTTGTGAAGAACGCTGGTACCAGAGTATCCGGTTTTGCATTCTCGCTTTGATCAATTTCTTCCTTATTTAATTCGAAATTAATATCTACGTTGTAACCTTCTGCTGGCATCTTATTTTTCACCTGAATCAGGTAATTACCATAATCCAGCGTAATCGGTGTCTCCAGCTTATCCGGGTCCGTGTTGTGTTTGTTTTTAATTTCTGTCTCGGCAAAAACATTAGCTTCAATCTGAGACTTTTCTACATGAGCCGGATCTGTGCTGAACTTTTTCTCTTTGCAGTTCATCACAGTATTATCCAGGTCAAAATATCCAACCTTATCTGTCAGCTGTCCCTGTTCCAATGCCGCCGGCAAACGCTCATTCTTAAAAAGCAGAATGGTAAAGTTGGTGTTGATCGTATTGACCCGCTGTCCTGCGATTCTTGACACACCAACCAAACGTACATTACCCAGGCAGGTTGTAAGCGGTACCCAGCAGCAGCGGTAATTGATACGTACCAGCTTCGGGTAAACCCCCAGTTCATCAAAGTAGTTCTTCAGATCCATAGAGTAGACGTTAGCCGGTTCTCCATTTATCGTCTCTGTTGTGTCGGACAGCAGTTTAAAATCACCGGTTTTCTCACGGTCTACCGGAATCCAGACTCTATTCTTATCAGATTCCTTGCCTGGTTCAACATATTCGATTACCGGATATTTATTCTGATCCCGATCTCCTACTATGCCGACTCCAAGAAGCGGATCTGTTCCGCCAAGCCAATAATCTGCCGGAGTTTTTCCATCCTCACTATAATCGTCACTCAGGCGCTTAGGAAATACAAACTGGATCTCCTGAAGATCAAATGCATCCGGAAGTGTATCCACTACATTCGGGCGATACATCGGAGCTGAAAAATTCAGTTTTGAATCGCTACTGGTTTTTGAGTTTGCAATTCCCACATTCTCTAATGTATAAACCAGTTTCTTTCCTGCGTAATATGCATCCGCCCACTGCAATGTTTTCTCACCGGATGGTTCATACTGTGGAAGCGTGAAATAGGTAGTCGCACTTGGAGTCTGTAACAGACGGTGTCCCAGACCTTTTGTATCTGTTCCAGGCTGCTCATCGACTGTCCAGGTTCCAGACGGCTGTTCATCTGCAGTTTCGTCCGAAACCGCTGTATCTGCCTGAACCTGCACAGAATCTTCTTCATCCAGTTCCTGAGTATCTGCGTTTTCTTCCGGCTGCTCGTCTTCCTGTTTTTCTCCATAATGCAATGCTGCTTCCCGTTCTTCCTCCGGTCTGTCATCTATTAACGGTACTCCCGTATCCGCTACACGATGCTCATCTGAATTTTCAGCATTAGCCTCTATGGCTCTGATGGCCTCCTGACTTGCGATTCCATTTCCACCAAAATAAACATACGCATCTGATTTGACATCAATGTTTACGGTGTCGCCCCGCTGCCCGCCTATAGAACTGGTAAACGGAACAAACACACGATATGCACGACTAATCTTTTTATTCGGATCTGTCGAATAGCCAGACATATAAGGCTTGCCGTTATCATCCGCACCAAACTGCGGTGGATACAGAGTCTGATTGCGCACACGGAACGTGAAATTAGCGCCGGTACTATGCCGGTAACCAATCAATTTTCCTCCGTTGGCTATCAGGTCATCAGGATTCTCTGTTTCCCAGAGATTTTTCGGAACATCTGTGACATCAACAATCACGGCACCACCGCTGTTATCATATTCTTCCGCGCGGTAATCTACATTCGACAGGTCATTGGCAATCCATTTTCCGGTATACGTTCTGCCATCGTCTTTGTCGTCCTTATTGTCTGTCCCACTCTCGTCCTTATTACTATTCCAATAGTCTGGATTTTCCTGAATTGTGCCATCTTCTCCGCGATAATATCTCGTATACTGCCACGATTCTGAATATGCTTTCTCAGTTGTATCATAAGGTGGCTTTATGGTGATATCGTAATTGGAAAATATGGTCTCATCCGGAACCATGCCGGCTTCTGTCAATTTGCCATCTACAAGTCCGGAAGTATTTTTAATCGTCAGCAAATAGGACGCATAGTTATTCTTCTGCCATACCACAACCGGCTTTTCTTTTGTACCATTGATGGTCTTCAAAGAACAAGTCCAGTCAATATTGGAATATAGAAAACGAATAAAGGAGTTCGGATCGGTCTTCTTTGCTCCTGCTGTGCAGTTTGCTCCAAAATTATTTTTATCTTTTTTCTCTCCGGTCGGCGTTGTAAAGCCTTCCATATCAATCCATGCCTGGCATTCAGCTTCCAATCCCTCTGGGATTTGATACTTTTTCCTATCTATTATGAAAAACTTAAAATTGGCACTAATGGACGGATGATCCGATGTTGATATGCTCTTCTGATATTTAAGTTTTACATTGCCCCAATAGTATCCCTCATCGCCAGGGACCTGCAGCATCTGAGCGCTGTTCGGCTCTAATACATACGGATATGTCGGGATCTGATCACCGTCGTACACATCAATGTCATAACTGGCTCCTGCTTCTTCCGCAGCTTCTTCCGCTTTTATTTCTGTCTCTGTTGCAGACTCTTCTGCCTTTGTTTCCGTTTCTGTCTCTGTTGCAGACTCTTCTGTCTTTGTTTCCGTCTCTGTCTCTGTTGCAGACTCTTCTGCCTTTGTTTCCGTCTCTGTTTCTGTTACAGACTCCGCTGCTTTTGTCGTTGCTTCTGCTTTAGACTCCTCTGCCTTTGTTTCCGTCCCTGCTTCTGTTTCGGACTCTTCTTTTTTCGTGTCTGTCTCCACTGCAGATTCTTTTGTTTCTTTTTCCGTTTCCTGTGCGGATCCAGCTTTTTCGGTTTCCTTTGCAGCTTCTGCTGTTGTTGTCTCTGCTTCTGCTGTAGATACCTCCTGCTCAGCATTTGAAGTATCTACAGTCGATTCTGATTTTTCCGCAGTTTTCTCATCCACAGCTGCAGCAGACCGACTATTTTCAACATTTACAGAATCCGTCACATCCGCTTCGTCTTCATCGTCCCATTCATCATACAGACTCTGCGTAGCTTCCGTATCTGCATACTCCCATCCATCAATACCAGAGAAATGAACCGCAACACCACCAACTACCTCCAGCCCATTGGCATCTGCATATTGATACGGTCCCATAGGGTTTCCACTGCTGTCCAGTCCCACAAGTCTGGCGAAATATTTTTTTTCCGTCTCACTGTAGAAGATAACCGGCGTATCCACATGAAGTCCCGGCTTGTCGATGGTGTATCCGCTTTCCTCTGTTGTAATCGTAATCGTTGTGTCCTGTGAAGTTAAACGCGACAGTGTAATCGCGTTATTCATCTGAGATTCATCTGTTTTCTTATATGAGATTGTAGCAAACAGCTGCGGGATATAAAGCTCATCTGTCGGATCATTCACCGTTCCCGCGGCTTCTGCCGTTATGGTTCCACCTCCAATCTCAAATGGAACCTGTTCGATCGTCATGGTAGCCGCCAAAAGCCCTGCTACAACTTTTTTTCCATGCTTTCTTAAAAGTTCAAATTTTTCTTTTATCATATGTCAATGTCCCTTTTGTGCATAGTTAGCCTATTATTCTAGTATCTTTTTATATTAAACCCATGCATAAAAAATGTCAAAAGAGTACACTGGTAATATTTTTTATTATTTATTTCCGGCAGCAATATCTTTGATACATTTTTTAAGTTTTTCGCCTATATTCGTCATAAGTGGCGTTTCCCCTTATCACTTTTTATCTGTTTTTTCCCATTTTATTATATTTTCATGTTTTCATAATTTTTTCTTAATATGTTTGTGTTTTTTATGCGAAAAGTTTGTGAACTTTTTTGGTTAAAAAAGGACAGGTATTTGTATTTTTTCGCAGAGAAAAGCAGGCAGTTGTCCGGTTTCTGTATGAAAACCGGCAACTGCCTGCTTTGAAGACATGTGTTTCTTCCTTATATAAATGCCATTGTCCCATTCCATCTGGGGTATTGGCAGTGTTAGTTTTCCAACATTTCCATTTCTGGCACCATCAATGAAGTTACCCTCTTTCTTTTTTCTGCCTTAATGCCAAACCAATCAACCGGTCTGTCTGATCTGCCATAAACAGCGGAATGTTCAGCATATCATCATCCAGCTTCAGATTTGACCTCTACAGGAAAAATATCATTTTCTCGCTGAATCAGAAAATCCACTTCGTAAGGAGGATTTGTCTGTGTCCAGTACCGGGGAACCACTTCAAACTGAGTCACCAAAGTCTGAAGAACAAAGTTCTCCGTCAATGCTCCCTTGAATTCAGTGAACAGGCGGTTGCCCTCACCAAAGGCAGTCGGTGCCAGCTGCGCCAGTCGACGAAACAGCCCTACATCCACCAGATAAATCTTAAAAGCAGAAAGATCATCATAAGCAGACATAGGAAGACCAGGAGCAGTACTACGATAAATCTTGTGCACCAGTCTGGCATCTACCAGCCACTGCAAAGTTTTCAATATGGAGTGTCCACTCTTTATTCATTCTGTTTTCCCTTCCTGCAGGGATATTTACACTTAATTTTTCAAACACCCAATTGGTACAACATACACTCCGTCCTGACGGCGGTAAGCATAGTCACCGATACCAATTAAAACCATAAGAAATGATGGTACGTTCATCTTATCCGTGTCAATTTTTGCTTCCATGTTTTTTAAACTTGCTGCTCCCTCTTCAATAAGTTTGTCGCCGCCCAATTTTATTTCAATTAATCCATATTTGCCATTTTTCAAATGAATAACCGCATCGCATTCCTGACCATCCTTATCCCGATAATGGTAAACCTCTCCATTCAAAGCATCTGCAAAAACGCGTAAATCACGAATGCAAAGTGTTTCGAAGAGAAAACCAAATGTTTTGAGATCATTCATAAGGTCTTTCGGTCCAATTCCCAATGCCGCAGCAGCAATAGACGGATCAATATAATACCTGGTATCCGAAGAGCGGATAGCGGTCTTAGAACGCAGATTCGGGTTCCACGCCGGCATATCTTCCACTACAAATATTTTACGGAGAGCATTAATATAAGATGCTACTGTTTCATCGCTCATTGAGCTTTCATCATTTGCAGACACATCCTGTGCAAGCACGGTATTCGCCACCTGGCTCCCCTGATTTCTGGCATAGGAACGCATAAGCCGCCGAACTTTTTCTGTGTTTTTCTGCACACCATCTGCCCGGTTAATATCAGAACGCACAACAGCATCATAGTAATCCATTGCCTGATCCAAAGCAATCTCATCCCTCATGTCCACTGCCTGTGGCCAGCCACCACGACATACCAGAAATGCCAAGCGATCAATGTCGAGTTCAGAAGCGCCATCAATTTCCAGTGCACCATCAAACAAGTCTTTTAAACTGACTTCACCAGTAGAGTCGCCTGACTCGTATAAGCTCATAGGCCGCATCGTCAGCCAGGTAAAACGACCGGTACCAGAGTGAGTAATTTCCTTAGTGTCGACCGGAACCGCAGAACCGGTAAGCACAAACTGCCCAAGTTCACCGCGATGATCAACTTCAAAACGAATGGCATCCCACAGCTTTGGTGCAATCTGCCATTCATCAATCAGCCGTGGCGCTGCACCTTTCAGTAACCGCTTGGGATTCAACTCAGACATGACAATGTTTTGTTCTTTCTTCTCTGGTTCATCCATATATAAGATGCTTGCAGCAATTTGTTCTGCAGTGGTAGTTTTTCCACACCATTTTGGTCCTTCAATTAAAACTGCTCCCTTGCCCTCCAGCTTGCGTGCCAGTATATCATCCGCAATTCGTTTTCTATACTTTTTCATTTAATGCCTCGCTTCCACTCATAATATCCATAGTATATCCCAAAATTATGTGCATTTCAATATTTTTCGGTATGTTGGATAATTTAGGACCGGAATGTTAGCTCGTTTTTAATCGGAATGTTGGCTTGTTTTTAATCGGAATATTGGTGCATTTTGATTAGAAACTTGGCACTGATCATCTGTCTTATCATTATTTCTCCAAAACAAAACCAGGAGCAACATCCCCCACAAAGGATCTGTCGCTCCTGGTTTATTCTGATCTGTTTTTCCGCTGGTCTACTTGTCTTCCAGCTTCACCGCATTTTGTTCGCATTTCAGCATGATCCGTGCGTTGCGGCTGGCTTCTTCATAATATTTCTGAATGCCGTTTTGTGCTTTCTTTCCATCTCGCAGTTCCGGGCTGCTTAGCAGTACCAGATACTGATTGTTGCCGTAGCGGGTGCAGAGATCCGAACGGGTGAATGTTTTTCGAATGGCATATTCTGCGGCGGAACGTGCTCTTTCCAGTTCCGGAGATGACTCCGGGTCTGTTCCGCTCTCATCGGTCAGTGTCAGGAGCAGCAGCTGGGAAGTAATGCCCTCCCGGGCAAATACCCGCTGCAGATACCGGTAAATATCCGTAAACTCCAGATACTCACAGAATGCCGCGCCCTCTTGTTCCGGTTCGCAAGCCAGGTCAGCCTGAATCTGGTCCAGATTGGCAGATTCGTACTGGATCATATGCTTTGCTTTGAGATATTTTTCTTTCAGTTCTCCAGTCATGAACGGACTGCAGGTCTGTCTGGCCTCCTGCTCCAGCGCCTCATAATACGCTGCCGCCTCCCGGTATCGTTTCATGGAAATGAGGCATTCCATTTTCATTCTCTGCCATTCTTCCAGCGGATAATTGGCCAGTACCCGCTCGCATTCTTCCAGCAGCTCCTCATACCGCTTCTGCTTTTTCAGCTGACGGTTCAGTTCCCGAAGACTGCGCATATACAGCTCCCGGTAGCGCCAGCTCGTCTTTCCAACCCATTCGTCTGACACCATATCCGGCATGAAATCTCCATGATAAGATCGGCAGGCGGTTTTTAAAAGATCCGCGCGAAGCTTTGGATCAACCTCTTCAAACGCTGCTTTCACGAGTTTCTGAAAGGTTTCTACATCCAGTTCCGTTTCCAGCGGCTGATTGGTCCAGGTGTAACGGCCCCCTCTGGTAGAGATGTATTCTCCCTCCGGAAGTCCCGATTCCTGAATGCTGCGGCGCAGCCGGAAAATCATGGCACGCAGGGAATTGCTTGCCTGACTGTCCGTTTCACCGGCATCATACAGCCGACGGATCAGTTCCTCACGGCTGACGCCATCCTCTCTGCTGCAGATTAAAAGCAGGAGAAGATGGATCATCTTCGCGCTCAGCCATTTTCCAAGCTGAATCTGCTTTCCCTGATACACCATACTAAAGTTTCCAAGCATCTGAATATAAATCTTATCTGGTTTCATTTCTTTCTGTCCTTCCACGCAAGCCACCTGTCCTTTTCCCGTTACTGTTTTCATGCGCTGTCAACAGTAACTTTTTCTTTCAAACTGCCTGTCATCATTTACATATATCTTTGTCTTTTTTATAGTACACGCTTCCTTGACAAAAATCAATCAAAATGTGAATTTTTTACCAGATAGTTTTTCTGAATAATACTCAATAATTCCGAAAAGCTCATTGAATTTTTTTCTCAGTTATTATAAAATATCTCTCAGAAATCCACGGGATTCATCTTATACATAGAAGGAGTCAGATTGTATGGAAAAATCCAAGGTTTATTTTACAGATTTTCACACAATTGCGTTTGGTGACAGTCTGCCAACCAAATTGAAAAAACTCATCAAAAAGGCTGGCATTGCTGATCTGGATATGGACGGCAAATTTGTTGCCATCAAGATGCATTTTGGCGAGCTGGGCAATATCAGCTATCTTCGCCCCAACTATGCAAAAGCGGTTGCCGATGTGGTAAAGGAACTGGGTGGAAAGCCATTCCTTACTGACTGTAACACCATGTATCCGGGCAGCAGAAAGAATGCTCTGGAGCATCTGGAGTGCGCTTGGGAGAATGGCTTTACTCCTCTTTCTGTTGGCTGCCCGGTTATCATCGGTGATGGCTTAAAGGGTACGGACGATATCGAGGTTCCGGTTCAGGGCGGTGAGTATGTGAAGGCTGCCAAGATTGGACGTGCTGTTATGGATGCAGATATTTTTATCAGCCTGACCCATTTCAAGGGGCATGAAACGACCGGCTTCGGCGGCACAATCAAAAACATTGGCATGGGCTGCGGTTCCCGTGCCGGAAAAACCGAGCAGCACTGCAGCGGAAAACCGCACATTGAGGAGAGCCTGTGCCGTGGCTGCCGCCGCTGTCAGAAAGAATGCGCCAACGGCGGTCTGGTATTCGATGAATCCACGAAAAAGATGCATGTCAATCAGGATAACTGCGTGGGCTGCGGCCGCTGTCTGGGTGCCTGCAACTTTGATGCCATCATCTTCGATAACAACAATGCCAACACGCTGTTAAACTGCCGCATGGCAGAATACACCAAGGCTGTTGTGGACGGACGCCCGAACTTCCACATTTCCCTGATCGTGGATGTTTCCCCGAACTGTGACTGTCACGGCGAGAATGACGTACCGATCCTGCCAAATATCGGCATGTTCGCTTCCTTTGATCCACTGGCTCTGGATCAGGCCTGCGTCGATGCCTGCATGGCCGCACAGCCAATGCCGGGAAGCCAGCTGGCCAAGCATCTGGCAGATCCGAACTTCCACGACCACCACGACCACTTCACCAACTCAACCCCGGAATCCGAGTGGAAATCCTGCCTCGATCACGCAGAGAAGATCGGACTGGGAAGCCGGAATTATGAACTGATCCGGATGTAACAATTTAAAAGCAATACCAATATAGGTCCGAAGCCGGTAATCCCGGCATACCGCTGCGCAAAATATGGGTATTGTGTTCGGCTATGTGGCGACTGACGTTTTCGGAAGGCGGACGGTCAGTCCGACTATCCGCAAACGGCTGTCAGACACATCGTCCGAACACGGCACTTCTATTTTGCGCAGCGGGCTACCGCCCCGGCCTACTTCGGACCTTTCATAAATATTCTTTAAATTTTTACTTCGCCCGCACGGCCCAGCGCAGTTTCGTGGATCTTGCGCGGCTGTTGCGGACGCATTCTTCTGTGGACGGGCGGATGACGTCGTCTGCGATTTCGGAGTACAGTCCAGCCTTCTGGTACTGCTTAAACGATTTCTTTACCATGCGGTCCTCGCCGGAATGGAAGGTCAGAATCGCCACGCGACCGCCTGGTGCCAGCACATGCGGCAGCTTGTCGAGGAATGCGTAAAGCACCTCAAACTCGCTGTTTACATCGATGCGCAGGGCCTGGAAGGTTCTTGCGCAGGCTTTCTTCACAGCTTCTTTCCGCTCCTTTTCCGGAATAAAGCCAAGGGCCTGCTCTATCAGTTCTCTTACCTTTGTGGTGGTGTCCACCTTCTCGCCGCGGCGGATAGCGCCGGTGATGCAGCGGGCAATCTCTTCTGCGTATGGCTCATCGGAATTTTCCACCAGCATACCGGCAAGCTCTTCCCGGTCGACTTCCTGTAAGCGCTCTGCCGCGGAGATACCCGACTGCGGATTTAAGCGCAGATCCAGCGGACCGTCAAATTTGTAGGAAAAACCGCGATCCGGGTTATCAATTTGCATGGAGGACACACCAAGATCAGCCAGAATGAAGTTGAATGGTCCAAACTCCTCTGCAATCTGGTCGATATCAGCAAAGTTCATCTGGCGCACGGTCATGATATCTTCACCAAAGCCAAGATCTTCCAGCCGTTTTTTCGTCTTCACGGACTCAATCGGGTCCACATCCAAACCGTAGATGTGGCCTTCTCCATGCAGCTGCTCTAACATGGCACGGGTGTGGCCGCCATAACCCAGCGTGGCATCCAGGCCTTTCTGTCCCGGCTTAATCTGCAGAAAGTCCAGAATTTCCTTTACCATGATCGAGATATGCATCCCGGCCGGTGTTCCGCCCTTCTGAATGACATGCTCAATGGTATCTGCATATTTTTCCGGGTTCAGCTCTTTGTATTTTTCTTCGAATCTTCTCGGATGAGTTCCTTTGTAGCGGACGCGGCGCTTGTGCGGTGTCTGCTGCTGTTCCGGGTTCTGATTCCTGTTCTGATTCTTTTCTTCCATATATATTGATAACTCCTTTCTGCTCACACATGCTCCGCAATCCGCTGCAGAAACCGTGCGCCATACTTCTCAAATTTATGCTCTCCCACGCCGGATACCTCCAGCATTTCTGCCTTGTTCTCCGGACGCAGGCGGCACATAAGCACCAGGGTCTTATCAGAAAATACAATGTAAGGCGGCACACTCTCTTCCCTTGCGATCTCGGTCCGCAGGCCGCGCAGCGCCTCGAAAAGGAGTTCTTCCTTCTCCGTGAGAACCACGGAAGCCGCTGTTTTGAGTTTCTTCTTTTTACCCTTTGTATCGGCAGATTCCTTCGGTGCCTTGTCCTGCTCCTTTGCCAATTTCATAAGAAGCGGGCCATGTTCTGCCTGCTGTTCCGGATCCAGAAGCTGCGCGGATTTTTTCGTCAGCTGCAGGATGGCGTAGGTGTCATCGGTTACACGTAAGTAATCGTGCATCAGCAGATAGTTTAATACCTGGCGCATGCGGTAAGCAGGAACCTTGGCGAACTGGCCATACTGCGGCACCTCATCCATGCGGTACTGACGGATTTTCGCCGTCTTTGCGCCGCGCAGGGTATCCAGAACCACATTCACGCCATAGCGCTGCCGGCAGGCAGACACACAGCCGATGAGTCCGATGGCATACTCGGTCACATCCACCTCTTCAAACTGCGTCAGGCAGTTCTGGCAGTTGCCGCAGTAACAGGAGGAACCGTACTCGCCAAAATACTTCAGGATGTACTCCCGCAGACATTCGTTGGTATAACAGTAATAGGTCATCTTCCGCAGACGGTCGCGGTCCCGCTCTTTTATGATCTGAGCTGTGTAAGGATCCAGCTCCTGGTTTTCCTGGCTGTTCTCGATGAAAAACTGGTTGGTAATGACATCCTGGCCACTGTAATAGAGAATGCACTCTGCCGGTTCCCCGTCACGCCCGGCTCTTCCGGCCTCCTGATAGTAGGATTCCACGTTCTTCGGCATGCCGCAGTGCAGAACAAACCGCACGTTGGATTTGTCAATGCCCATGCCAAACGCGTTGCTGGCTACCATGATGGGCGAACGGTCATAGAGGAAATCATCCTGGTTCTGCCGCCGCTCTGCGTCGCTGAGTCCCGCATGATACCGGGTAGCCGCAAAGCCATCCGCGCGCAGGCGCTCGCAGATTTCTTCCACGTTTTTGCGGGTCAGGCAGTAAATGATGCCGCTCTCCCCCGGATGTGTTTCCAGGTAATGATGAATGGCGCCGTAACGGTCCTTGGGCGTCATAACCCCAAAGTATAAGTTTTTCCGGTCAAATCCGGTGGTCTCCACCGCCGGTTCCCGAAGCTGCAAAATGTCGATGATATCATCCCGCACCTCTTTTGTAGCAGTAGCGGTGAACGCGCTGACCACCGGGCGCACCGGCAGGCGGTCGATAAATTCTGTGATTTTTAAGTAGCTGGGGCGGAAATCCTGTCCCCACTGGGAGACGCAGTGGGCCTCATCCACTGCCACCATGGAGATGTTGGCGTTCAGGGCGAAGGACAGGAAGCTGTCTGTTAAAAGCCGCTCCGGTGCCACATAAATGATAGGATAACGCCCCGCTCTCGCGAAATCCAGTGCCTTAAAATACTGGTTCTGAGTCAGGGAGCTATTTAAATAGGCCGCATGGACACCTGCCTGATTTAAGCCCTCCACCTGGTCCTTCATCAGGGAGATGAGGGGCGAAATCACCAGGGTGATGCCCGGAAATAACAGCGCCGGAACCTGATAGACAATGGATTTTCCCGCGCCGGTCGGCATAATGCCAAGCACATCCTGGCCCGCAAGGATGGCGTTGATCAGGTGCTCCTGGCCCGGCCGGAAGCTGTCGTAGCCAAATACCTGCTTTAACACCTGATATTTATCTGTAAATGTTGTCATAGAATCCTCATATATATAGGAAAGGGCTGTCGCAAAACCGGACCAGGAACGTTCCACATATCCGGTTGCGCGCATCTCGAACAACGATATGGGAACGTGTCTGGGACAATTTTGCGACAGCCCCTTTTCCTTTCTTTACTCAGCAGTTACCTTCATAAATTTCTTCTTACCACGTTTTACAACCATGCCATCACCGGCAAAATCTGCCTTGGTGTAGGATGCCTTGATATCTTTAACCGGCTCGCCGTTTACGGATACACCGCCCTGCTCTACGTTTCTTCTTGCCTCGGAACGGGTCGGAGCCAGGCCGGATTTCTGCAGGACTGCCAGAATGTCGATGCTGCCATCGGTGAAGTCCTCATCGGTTAAGTTATGGCACGGCATATTCTCCAGGCTGCCCTGGCCGCTGAACAGCGCGCGGGCTGCGGTCTGTGCCTTCTCTGCCTCTTCCTCGCCGTGAACCAGCTTGGTCAGCTCGTAGGCCAGGATCTCTTTTGCGGTATTTAACTGACTGCCTTCCCACTTGTCCATCTCGTCGATCTGCTCAAGCGGCAGGAAGGTCAGCATGCGCAGGCACTTTAAGACATCGGCATCTGCCACGTTTCTCCAGTACTGGTAGAACTCGAACGGAGTGGTCTTGTTCGGGTCTAACCATACAGCGCCGGACTGGGTCTTGCCCATCTTCTTGCCCTCGGAGTTTAACAGCAGGGTGATGGTCATGGCATGCGCGTCCTTGCCCAACTTACGGCGAATGAGCTCGGTACCGCCTAACATGTTGCTCCACTGGTCATCGCCGCCGAACTGCATGTTACAGCCGTATTTCTGGTATAACATATAGAAGTCGTAGCTCTGCATGATCATGTAGTTGAACTCTAAGAAGCTTAAGCCTTTCTCCATACGCTGCTTGTAGCACTCTGCGCGCAGCATGTTGTTAACGGAGAAGCATGCGCCAACCTCACGCAGCAGCTCTACGTAATTTAACTTTAACAGCCATTCTGCGTTATTAACCATGAGGGCCTTGCCATCGGAAAAGTCGATGAAACGGCTCATCTGCTGCTTGAAGCAGTCACAGTTGTGCTGGATCATCTCCGGGGTCATCATCTTTCTCATGTCGGTACGTCCGGACGGATCACCGATCATACCGGTACCGCCGCCGATGAGGGCGATCGGCTTGTTGCCTGCCATCTGCAGACGTTTCATCAGGCACAGGGCCATGAAGTGACCAACGTGCAGGCTGTCTGCGGTCGGGTCAAAACCGATGTAGAAGGTTGCCTTTCCTTCGTTTACCATTTTTTTGATTTCTTCTTCGTTTGTAACCTGGGCAATCAGGCCGCGGGCTACCAGCTCTTCGTAACAGTTCATAATGAGTTCTCCTTTTCGATTCTTGCTTTTGCGGTAAAAAAAACTCGTCCTCCTGGCCGGAGCCAGAAAGGACGAGGGACGTTCTCGTGTTACCACCTTACTTCACAAACAGCTTGCACTGCCTGTCTCAGCGAACAAAGAGAAAACCTGTCAGCCTTCGGCAGAAACCTGCCAGGCTGCATGCCACCTTTGTTCCAGCCTGATAACGGATGCTGTGATCCGGCGCAGCCTACTGAAACCCCATGTAATCGTCCGTTCGGTGCGCGGCTCCGGGATGTATTCGCAGTGCGGTTCCCGCGCGCCTCTCATCTGCCGGCTGCTTTCTGTGCGGTACCTCGAACTGTTACTTGTTCCCTTCTATGCCTTGGATATACGCGTAATTACTTACGTGCTAATATACCGCATTATAAAGGGGTTACGGCAAAATGTCAAGTGCCGCCCGCAATTACTTCGAGGAGCTGGTCGGAATATAGCGGGAAAGACGGCCTGCAAACTCAGCAATATTCTGGGTCTGGAGCACAACTTTACCTGGTCCGGTCAGTTTGGTAAGGAAAAGTCCTTCTCCGCCGAAAACAATGTTTCCAAGGCCTTTTACAGTCTCGATTTCGTACTGAACGGTCTTTTCAAATGCTACGACATTTCCGGTGTCTACCTTCAGAACCTCCCCCGGCTGCAGGGTCTTTACAACCTTGTCACCATCAATTTCCAGAAAGGCCATGCCGCTTCCACTCAGTTCTTCCAAAATGAAGCCTTCTCCGCCAAACAGACCCGCGGACAATTTTTTTGTAAATGTTACATTTAAGTTTACACTCTCCTGTGCGCAGAGAAATGCGTCCTTCTGGCAAATGAGTCCTCCGGTTGCTCCTACATCCACCGGAAGAATGTTGCCTGCAACGGTGGAGGCAAACGCGATCATAGTTCCCGGCTGCTGCGCGCGGTACGTAGCCATAAACAGGGACTCACCGGCAAACATGCGTCCGATTCCCTTCATGAGTCCGCCGCGGGCATTCGTGGACATATCGATACCTTCGGTCATCCAGGCCATGCCGCCGGACTGGGTGTACATGCTCTCTCCGCTCTGCTCAAACAAAATCTCCACTGCCGGCATGGTGCTTCCAATAATCTGATATTTCATTGCAATCCCTCCATATTTATTTTCTGATTGTAACTGTTCAGTACCCTCACAGTTACTTCTGATTACAGAATATCACAAAAAACGGGATATACTATTACAATTTTCTTTCTTTTTCCTGTGATATCAACGAGTTACCGTTCCGAAAATATCGGTCCATCTACAGTACCTCAACGACATTTTTCTCAAAATGTCCGCGTAGAAAAAACATTTGTATTTCTTATGCAAATTGTGTATAATGGCCTTTGGGCTTTCGCCCGCGAATCCATTGCAAAGGAAAGAGGAAAGATTATGAAAAAGCTTTTTGAAACCTGGTGCGGCATCAGTCTTGTAAAGCGGATCGTTGCCGGCCTGATCATCGGCGCTATCCTGGGTGTTGCGGTTCCGCAGTTTTCCGGCATTGCCATCCTCGGCAGCGTTTTTGTAGGCGCGTTAAAAGCGGTCGCTCCGCTTCTGGTATTCTTCCTGGTCATCAGTTCTCTGTGTCACTCCGGTAAGAGCCACGGCGGCGTCATTCGTACCGTTATTGTTCTGTATATGTTCAGTACCTTCCTGGCTGCTGTCATTGCGGTAATTGCCAGCATGATGTTCCCCATCACCCTGACGCTGGCTGAGGGCGCATCCGACCTGGCTGCTCCGGAAGGCATTGTGGAGGTATTAAGCTCCCTGCTTCTGAATATGGTAAGCAACCCGGTTCAGTCTATTGTAAGTGCCAATTACATCGGCGTTCTGGTATGGGCTGTGCTGTTCGGCATTGGCCTGCGCGGTGCCAGCGAAACGACCAAGACCATGTTTGATGAGATTTCCACTGGTCTGGCAAAAGTAGTTACCTGGATCATCAGCTTCGCTCCGTTTGGTATCATGGGTCTGGTATTCAGCACCGTTTCGGAAAACGGCCTTTCCATTTTCACCGAATACGGAAAACTGCTGGCTGTACTGGTCGGCTCCATGCTGTTCATTTACTTTGTAACCAACCCGATCCTGGTGTTCTGGTGCATCCACAAAAATCCGTATCCGCTGATCTTTAAATGCTTAAAGAAAAGCGCCATCACCGCGTTCTTCACCAGAAGCTCCGCGGCGAACATCCCGATCAACATGGAAGCCTGCGAGGAAATGGGCTTGGATAAGGATACCTACTCCGTTACCATCCCGCTTGGCGCAACCATCAACATGGACGGCGCGGCTATTACCATCACCGTTATGACACTGGCAACCGCCCACACCCTTGGCATTTCCGTAGATATCCCGAGTGCCATCATCTTAAGTGTCCTGGCTGCTCTGTCTGCCTGCGGCGCATCCGGTGTAGCCGGTGGTTCCCTGCTGCTCATCCCGATGGCATGTTCCCTGTTCGGTATTCCGAATGACATTGCCATGCAGGTAGTCGGCGTTGGCTTCATCATCGGAGTCATCCAGGATTCCGTAGAAACCGCCCTGAATTCCTCCTCCGACCTGCTGCTGTCCGCATCCGCGGAGTTCAGACAGTGGAGGCTGGAAGGGAAAGAGATTAAATTTTAAAATAGCAATTTAAAGGAATAGCTAATAAGGTCCGAAGTTCCGGGAACCGCATACAGAATCACAGCACTAAGTGGAATTTTATACCTCGTGCGGTCTGCCACTATGCTCGCGCACGAGGAAAATTCCAATGTACTGCTTATTCTGCATGGTGTTCCCGGAACTTCTACTTTACTGGCTATTCTACGATAATAATAAACGCAACCGGAACGGTACTGATGAAGCTTGAAGTATCTGGCTTTATCAGGGGTGTTCCGATTGCGTTTTACTTTTTGAGCTGAGTCAATACATGCCTGCAGCCACTATTCTTTTTATGGCGGAGCCAATAAAGTAGGGCGTGCGTGGAATTGGATTCTGGAATTTTCTGCATATTCAGGTGTTTGCATCTTGAGCACACGCGTCCGAATGTGGCGGATGCTAATCCGACACAGGCGAACGCGTGTTAGCGAAAGCAAGCAAACAACGGATATGTGAAAATGCAAGAATGCAATTCTTCGCACGCCCGGACCTTTTATTGAATCTGCCCTTATATTACTTATTCTTTCCGTCAAGAATATCCACAATGGTCTTCTCTGTTCCTGTCATACCAGGTGATGCGATCAGCCCCATATTACGCATGGTCTCTTCCGGGGTTGCACCATTAATGCCGTGGGCATTGTAAATATATACGCCGTCCATAGCCAGTTCTACAGAGTCAAAGGCTGCATCTACTGCCACAATGCCTTTCATTGCACATCCCTGATTGCCGCCGTCACAGATCATACCTGTAATACTGCTTGCCATATTATTGATAACTTTTTCCATAGTCTCTGCGCCAGCGCCTTTTAACCACGCCAGTGCACAGGCCATTCCCGTTCCTGCTGCAATAGCACAGCCGCAGAATGCAGACAGCTTTCCGGAATATTCCTTAATATACATACATACCAGATAGCTTAGTGCAGTAGCACGAAGAAGCTGCTCATCTGTATAGTTATTGATCTTGTATACAGCATATAACGGCATGGTTGCAATAATACCATGGGCACCAGAACCGGTGATGCTCATAGCTGGTTTTGAAAGACCAATGACTCTTGCCTCAATCGCTCCATTGCAGAATAAAGAAGCAGTCTTTCTTTCATCTTCTGATACCAGAACCCCGCCATTCTTCTTTAACAGATATGGTCCGTAGGTAGTCTTTGGACTCTTTAAGCCTTCCTGAAGCAGCTCATAGTTTACTTTATATGCTTCTTTGATAAACTCCAGTTCCTGTGCAGAAACAGTATTTACATACTCTACCATCTGCGCCAGGGTATACTGATGGATCAGCGGTGTGGCCTCTTTGCTCTCCTGTGCTGCTTTGGCTTCCTTTTCAAATACTACAGTTCCATTTTCTGTGATCTTTGTAATATTTGTGTGGGCATCCTGAATAGTAACAACTGCCTCTGAGTCTTCTCCTGTTACAGTTGCTTCAATGAAAATGCGGCTGGAAATACTGCTCATGGAAACTGATATCATTCCTGCTTTGATCATTTCGCCTGCAGCATCTTCCTCTGCCTTTCCAATACCTTCCAGACATTCCAGACCCTTCTTGGGATCTGCAGCAACAGCGCCTAAAGCAGCAGCATAATAATTTCCCACCTCACTTGTTCCCGGAATGCCGCAGGTAAAGGCATTTTTATACATACCACTGTTTAATCTTAAACCCACCTTTTTTACAGTACCTTTTATATGGGCTTTTGCTGTGGATACAGCAAAAGCAATGGCTCCCGGTTCTGTAACACCAAGAGCTGGTTTCATATCACTTTTTATCAGTTCTGTTAATGCATGCATCATATTTTCTCCTAAATCCTATATACAACAGATTCCGCAAAAAGGATGCTGCAAAATGTTGTTCTCATTTCACAGCACCCTCCTTTACATTCTCCCTTACCGCTTATGCGGTGACTTACATTTTTTTATACTGTATCTTAATGAACGATCACAAAAGAAGATTTCCCTGATCACTTTAAAACCTCTGCCAGATCTAATGTGATATTTCCATCTTCTCTTATGAAGTACGGGATTCCAAGACGCTCTGTACCGCGGATCTGCGCATACAGATCAGAGTTATCACGCAAGTTTAAGTATGCTTTAAGATCTGCATGACAGGATAAAATGTCTTTAAAATCAATTTCAATACCTGCTGCAGCAAGCTGATGTAAAGCATAAAGGGTGTCCGGGCAAAGATGACTTCCAACTACTGTAACTTTCATAGTGATTTCTCCTCGTCTTTTATGTGTTCTTTATAAATGTTGGGGTCAAACGGTATTTTGACCCCCTGATACCGAATTGCTACGTGCTTGCGCTCTGCTGCCAGCCAGTGCAGGCAGCTTATCCGTTAAATGGATGATTAACCATTGATCTTTTTATTGATCCAGTCCTTACCTTCTACAACACGTGTGATCATCATAGAAGCAACAGCATCACCAGATGCATTTAAGCAGGTAGCCATTGGGTCTACTAAGAAACCAATGGTTGCAATCAGTGGGAATGCTTCTCCTGGGAAACCGAACAGGCTGACAATGAGCATTTCACCTACAAGACCGCCGCCTGGAGCTCCGGATAATACGAATGCACTTAAAACTGCTACTGCGATTGCCATTGCATAGGTTCCAACACCTGTAAACTGCATGTTGAATACACCGTACAGGAAAGCGATCTTTGTAATAGCAGATAATACAGAACCATCCATATGCATGGTAGCACCCATAGGAAGAACGATATTACTGATATCCTGAGGCACACCCATCTTATCACATGCTTCCTGGTTTACAGGGATGGTTGCACATGAACTCTGTGTTGCAAATGCAGTAATAGCTGGGTTGAAGATGTTCTTTGCCATGGCTTTTACGCCTTTCTTTCCGCCTGCAAAGTAAGCATATAACGGGAAGAATACAACGCCGTAAATAATACACATCGGATAGTAGATCAGCATGCAGCGGCCATAATCACCGATCAGCTGAGGACCAAATTCACCTACCAGGTTTGCAAAATATGCGCCAAGACCAAGAGGAGCAAATTTCATGATCATATCAACGATCTTCATAATGATGTCATTTAAGTTGCACATTACTTTACCAAATGGGCTTTCCTGTCCGCCGCACTTTGCTAATGCAAGACCGGTAAAGATAGCTGCAACAATAATCGGAAGCATATTCTTTCTGCTCATCAGACCGGAGAAATCATCTACAGTCAGTGTATTAACGATCATATCACCAACACTTGCCATTTCTCCCATTTCGCCGCTGGTCATCTCAATAGTGGTATTTGCAGCTGGTGGGAATACATTTACAACTACCAGTACCAGAACAGATGCGATCAGTCCGGTTACAATAAATACACCGATCAGGGAACCAAGGATCTTTCCAAGACGGTTCATATTTAACATACTTCCTACTGCATTAACAATAGAAACAAAAACCATAGGTACTACAACCATAAACAGCAGGTTGATGAATACATTACCAATTGGTGCAAGTACAGTTGCTTTCTCTCCTAAAATTGCTCCAAGGATCGCTCCTAAAATAATTCCTCCTAAAAGGATCAGCGGAAAGCGATAGCTTTCCCAGATTTTCTTCTTGTCCATAATTTCCCCCAAAATTATCTCGTTTTGTATTGTTTTAAATTATATTGTTTTAAATTGTACTGTATTTTATGATGTTGTGGTCAAAAAGTATTTTGACCCCTCTGATACCGAATTGCTACGTGCTTTGCACTCTCGCAATTCTAAAAACATTCGTAATCCGCTCATTTTTCTTCAAAAATGGCTTCTTACTCATGTTTTTGGCGGGTCCCAAGTTCAAAAATCCGATGCAAGCAAGCTTGCATCGGATTTTTGAACTTTTGCCCCTGGTATCATTTTATTTATCCAGTGCATCTACAGCATCTTTTAACTGTCCCAGAGCTTTTTCAAGTACGCTGCGTGGGCATGCTACATTCAGACGCATAAATCCAGTCAGGCTTCTTCCAAAGGTATATCCTTCATTTAATCCGATCTTAGCCTTCTCGATCATAAACTTTCTTAATTCTTCATTGCTCATTCCCAGATCACGGCAGTCTAACCATACAAGGTAAGTTGCATCCGGGATGTTTGGCTTGATCTGAGGAATGTTCTTCTCGCAGTATTCCTTAATAAAATCAAAGTTTGCAGACAGATAAGGAAGCAACTGGTCTAACCACTCGCGGCCTTCTCTGTAAGCAGCTTCAATAGCAACAGAGCTGAATGCATTATTTCTGTGGATATCCATTGAGCTCCAGTAACGGTCGAAATCTGCCTTCATTCTCAGATTTGGGAAAATGGTGGTAGATGCCTGAAGACCAGCCAGGTTGAAGGTCTTTGTTACGGAAACACAGGTTACTACATAATCATGGATCTCTTTAGAAATAGTAGCAGTTCTGGTATGCTTCTTTCCGTGGAAGATCAGATCAGAATGGATCTCATCAGAAATGAGCATTACCTCATTTTCCATACAGATCTTTGCCATTTTTTCCAGGTCTTCTTTATCCCACACAAGACCTAATGGGTTGTGAGGATTGCACAGCAAAAATACTTTACACTCTTTTACCTTACGTTCGAAGTCCTCGTAATCTACATGCCAGCTTCCATTTTCTTCTACCAGAGGATTTTCTACTACTACACGGCCAATTGCCTCTGGAATGTCATAAAACTCAGAATATACAGGAGTCTGGATCAGGATCTTATCTCCTGGCATTGTGTAGATCTTCATCAGGGCTGCCATGGTCTGAACAACACCAAGGCACCAGCTCATGTGCGAAGTTTCCGGCTTCCAGCCATAATATTTCTCTTCCCATTCCTGTACTGCCTCAAAGTAACTTGCCGGTCTGGATGTATATCCCCAGATACCTTCCTCCGCTTTCTTTTTGCATGCATCGATGATCGGCTGGGCAGTTTTGAAATCCATATCAGCTACCCATAACGGGATCACATCTTCGGTTCCGAACTTCTTAAGTCGTTCATCATACTTAGAAGAACGGTTGTTGCTTCTGTCGATCACTTCATCAAAGTTGTACTTCATTACGATTTCTATCCTTTCTTTCCCGTTTCCGGTTGATGCTTATATGCAAAGCAAGTCCCGTGCCAACTTTTATTTTTTTCGCTTTTTTTACTGTTTTTTATTAAAAAAATTAATTTTCTTCAGTTTTATGTCGCTTTTTTTTAAAATTTGGTGTTTTTTATCAGGTCGATTCTCGTAATTAATTGTTTTATTGGTTGTGTTTATGGTTTTCGGGGTCTATAATTGGTTTTTATTGGTTTTCAACCCTTTACCAACCAGTTGTTAATTGAGTATAACAGAAAAGAGACCAACTATCCAGTCAGTCTCAATTCATTTGTAAAAGAAAATCCATACCTTTCTTTTACACTGATAACTATTAACTTTTACACTTATCCAAGATAGCAGGTATGGAATCTTGGATTACAATTGAAGTGTTAATTGAGTATTAATGTATTTAACCCTTTTTCCGTAATTTTACTTCCCCCTCTGCCTCTACCAACCTGGATCAATCCCTCTTTTGCCAGTTCATCTAATAAATCCCGCACCTGCTTCTGCGTCATAGAGATATGATCCTTTTTTGCTGCCTCCAGTATCTTCTCTCTTCCTGCTGTTTTTCCTTCTTTCCAGGCTAGTGCCAGCTGATTTAATACAAACTGCTTTTTATCTACTGCAGCCTGATAGACCATGTCTGCTTCATTGTCATCTGCTGCATTATCATTTACTTCCCCTTCGCCGTCATCTGATCCGTCATCCACAAACCGGGTCATTGTAGGCGGCAGATCTGAAAGTCCGATCACCGGCTTTGCCAGATAATTAAAATACTCTACTGCATTCTGAAGTTCTCTGATATTTCCCGGCCATGGATGCCTGCGTAAAAATGTCTTAACACCTTCTGACAAAATAAAATCCCCGCCTATTTTCCGCATAAAATAATCCAACAACAGAAAAATATCATCCCCCCTCTTTCTTAAAGGCGGTATCTCTACTGTCAGTGCATTTAAACGATAATACAGGTCTTTCCTGAAGCTTCCATCCTGTATCTTTTCTTCCAGGGATTCATTGGTAGCTGCCACAATCCGCACGTCCACACGGATAATGCTGCCGCCGCCTACACGCATGATCTCTCCTTCCTGAAGAACACGCAGAAGTTTTACCTGCATGGAAAGGCTCATTCCTTCCACTTCATCTAAAAATAAGGTTCCCTGGTGGGCAAATTCGAAAAGTCCCGGACGGCCTCCCTTTTTTGCTCCTGTAAAAGCGCCTTCCTCATAACCAAAAAGTTCACTTTCCAGAAGATTTTCCGGCATGGCAGCCACATTAATGGCGATAAATGGTCCATCTGCCCGTCTGGAAGCCTGATGGAGCGCATGGGCCATCAGTTCTTTTCCTGTACCGGTCTCACCAATAAGAAGGACCGGGCTGTCTGTTGCCGCCATTTTCCGCAAAATATTTTTTGTCTCTGTAATTGCTGTGGAAATCCCTATCACGTCATCCAGCGTATATCTGGCATAATGGCCTTTCTGCATCAGCTGCCTTCGAAGGGCATTCTGACGTGACTCCTGCTCATTAAACTTCTGGAGCATGGCAAAGGCACCTATGCAGTTTTCCTTCCGCACAACCGGCACTACTGCAAGGGAAATATCGGTTCCAAACAGACGGATCACCTTCTCAGGAACCGCTTTTTTCTCACGTAGGACCTGATAAAAAGGAATATAAGGAAAAACCTCTTCCCCCTTTTTTCCCATAGTCAGTTCTTCAGAAATGCGGGCGATCTGACATGCCTTTTTATTACATAAAAAAACATCTCCTGTTTCGTTCACACCGATCAGCCCTTCATCCAGGCTTTCCGCCAGAATGTGCATCTGGCTTTCCTGCCTGCGGCTTTTAGCATACATCAGGTCAAAGCTGTAGTGATTGGAGGCCACTACCTTGGCATAATTCATAAAGCTTTCTGTTTCCGGCAGATACTCCAATCCCAGACGCAAAGCTATTTCTACCATCATTCCGTAGGAACAGGGACGGTGATCACAGTCGATCACTGTTTTTACAGAAGGCGGCACAAAACGGGATTCACCGGGAGTTACCGCAATATCCACCGGTTCTTCTAAAACAGCGCCGGGATAATAAGGAATAAACTGCAGATGATTTACTCCAAGAGAGCTTAACTGGGTAATAGCCTCTCTTGCCATATTGCTGGTAACATTCACAAACAGCACTTTCGTTCCTTTTGGTATCTCACACAGTTTTTTTAAGGTTTCCCAGTAAAAAGTAACCTCAATGGACATGATCTGACTATCAATAGGCACATGACGGGCCACTTCTTCTGCGGAACCATAGGCATCTGTAGAAATGGCAAACAGATCTGCTCTTGGAAGCACTCCGGCAGCTGATCCATCTCTTACATTATACCCCACTACTTCCGCATATTCACCAAAAAGATCTCTTACTTCTTTTGTATAGGAATCACCGGCCAACGGATCCAGTGCCACAACTGCAATTTTCTTCATCGTATTTTACACCAACCCTTTTATGTACTATCAAACTATTTGTTAAAATTCAGCCATAACATATTCTTGTTTCCATATTCACGAAAACATATCTGTTCTTTCTTCTCCATTTATGATACCATTAATGTTATTCTTAAAATAACTGTTTTACCGTTTTGTTTCATAGAAGCAAAAATTTTGGAGGCATTTTATGACATTTACATATAAGATCCCCTGCTTTGACTTAGAACAGACCGCCAGATCAGGACAGGTTTTCAGAATGATCCCGGCACCTGACAGTGCAAATACCTGGATAGTCATAAGCCAGGGGCATGTTTCTTTTATACGGCAGGAAAATAATACCTTTTTTCTGGAATGTGATCCAGATTTAGAGGTTTTCTGGAAAAACTATTTTGACATGGATACCGATTATGAGCAAATGATAGCATCCGTTGCTCCAGACGATGCTTACCTGAAAGCAGCTGCCCAGGCTGGAAAAGGCATCAGAATCCTCCGCCAGGATACCTGGGAAATGATCATTACCTTTGTTATTTCACAGCAAAAGACCATTCCTGCGATCCAGGCACTGGTGGAAGCTCTTTGCAGCCGGTATGGGACAAAACTTTCATTTACTGACGATACATGCGATACAGAAAATGATACCAATTGTCGCCAGCTTTATGCATTTCCTACTCCTGAGCAGTTATGTCAGGCCTCTTTAGAGGATCTTCTGGCTTTAAAACTGGGCTACCGGGCAAAATATATCTGCCGCCTCTGCCATGATGCTGTAGACGGACATCTGGATCTAGCTTATTTAAACAAACTGGATCATGAAGCTGCCATGGAATATCTTACCGGCTTTTATGGCATTGGCAAAAAAGTAGCCAACTGCGTGTGCCTTTTCGGTCTGCATCACATTAATGCTTTTCCAGTGGATACTTGGATCGAGAAGATCCTCAACGAACATTATTATGATGCAGAAAAATACAAAGATCTTCCTAAATCCCGACTTTATGACCAGATAATCGCCGACTCCTTTGGATTTTATAAGGGCTATGCCGGAGTAATGCAGCAGTATATTTTTAATTATGAACGCAATGTGATACATGGTAAATAGCTTACAGCTCAGCGATCACATCATCTGCACACCAGTAGTAAGCGCTGAATAACCCACCGTCTTTCCATTCCAGCTAATTCATGAGACAATCATCCAAGTGAGTTAAGACATTGGACAAGTTTGGTTCAAAGTGAAGTGTTGCTTGTCCAGTATACTCATAGTACACAACAAAGGAGTTGGACAAGAATGGTTCAAAGACATCCCAAACGTTCTGACCAGGAATGGATGGAACTGATTCAAGAATGCCGCACAAGTGGTCTTACTGATAAAGCCTGGTGTGAGCGGAATCACATTCAGCGCAGCAGTCTTTATTATCATATCCGGAGATTTCGAAACATGGCTTGCAAATCCCAGATAATCCCGTATCTTCCTGTCAGGAACAGCATGAAGTTGTAGCAGTTGATTTTTCGGTTCCTGCGGAAAGCGAAATAACAGAACAGCCCAGCAATGAGATAGTTGCATACGCACCAGCAATCCGCGTAATCTATTCTGGATTTTCCGTGGAGATTCAAAATACGGCAGCAAGTGAAACCATTCGAAATACCATCTCTGCGCTGCGGCAGTTATGTTAGGCGAGCTGTCCGGTGTAGCTAAGATTTTCATCATCACCGGACGAACCGACATGCTCAAAAGTTTTGATGGTTTAATGGCTATTATACGAGATACCTATCAGTTGGATCCTTATGCAAATGCACTGTATCTGTTTTGTGGCAGGGATAGCCGGAAATTAAAAGCACTCCATTACGACAAGGACGGCTTTGTGCTCTATCAGAAAAGACTTGATGACAATGGTCGTTTTCAATGGCCGCGCAATGCTTCGGAAGCCAGATTATTAACACGCCAGGAATTCCGGTGGCTTATGGAAGGTCTTGCAATTGACCAGCCAAAAGCGATCCGGCCATCCAAAGAGAAAAAAGATTTCTGATTTTGTATAAAGCCTTATATTTTTATTTTTTCTATTCTACAGCTATGCTTTTTATCTTTCTTATCATAGGTAACACCAGCCAAAATCAGATTTCCCCGATAGTCTTTCAAAGCACTTACATAATTTCGTTCTTTTATCTGCGAAATTGCGCTTTCTACGGATTTATCCCATTTTAATTCTATGATAACTGCTGGTTTATCCATATGCATTGGACGTGGGATAAAACAAATATCGGCAAAGCCCTTGCCTGATGGGAACTCTCTCGCAATATTGTAATACTCACGAGCAAAATAAAATGCCAGATTTACAACACAGCTCAAAGAATTTTCGTCATTATACTGCAGTGCAGAAACTTCTTCTTGCACCTTTTCTATTCCCTCTGCAACCGCATCTTCATCCAAAGCCCATAATGCTTCAAGAAGTTTTCTTGATTCATTTACGGTTGATGTGACTTCTTTCCAGTCCATCGTGCTGATCGCATTGATATATTCCTGAGAGACTTCTTTATTTGGAATGGTTACTGTCTGATTAGAACTATCATAAGTCAAATAACCCAGATGCACCAAAAGCGTCAGGATATCATCCCTGGTTGCAAAGGTCGTCATATCATTGCTGAAAGTTCCGGTATTAATCTGGATATTCCCACCTGCCAGCATTTCTATTATCGCATCTTTCAGTCCATCCATATTAATCTGAATGTAAACTTTTAAAGCCTCGTAGGTTTCTGTCCGGTTCCAGTAAGTACCGAATTTATGACGGAGCATAGATTCCACAACTGATTTGGGACTGTACATAGAATAGCGGATATCTCCTTGCTGACTATGAGAAGACAATCCATACCCATCATACCATGATTTTGTTTCTTCAAAATTCATGTCATACTGCTGACAAAGTACTGATACTTCATCTTCTGTAAAGCCAAAAAATTCTGCCAGATTGCCCGGATCCGTCATAGAATACTCTGTAAACATATTCAATGCAGAATGGGAACCATATTTTTTTACAGGCAGGATTCCTGTCATATAAGCTAATGCAACGTATGATTTATCTTTCAGCCAGACCCGCAAAAAGTCAAGATATTGTTTCTGTGCCTCTTTATTCTGCTGATACTCACGAAAAAGACAATCCCACTCGTCAATCAAAATAACAAACGGCCGCTTTGTCACTGCAAAAATGTCTTTCATTACCTGCACCAGGCTGGTTTCATCCCGAAAGCGAATCTGGCTGTAACATTCCTGCAGATCATAGATCAGATAACGAGAAAGTCTGGTAAGCATTTCATCCATGCTGTGTGTCTCACTCAAAAATTCCTGTATGTTAATCTTCAGAACATCATACTGGTTCAAATGCTGAGGAAAAGAAAGACATTTACTGATTTTAAACGAAGCAAACAACCTCTCGGAATCTTCTTCCTCCCATTTCCATTCATTTTCTATATCTCTATTATATCTGCCAGGCAAAAAAACGCAAGTAATCCCTACTCTCTCACATACCGCTCCTGTGTGATCTTCTCATGGGAATTGCCGACGAATTCTTCGGTTTCTGTCAGTTTCCAGACTGACAGGTCCAGGGTACAATGCAGGTCGGCCGGGTAGACGCGGTTCCAGCGAAACAGGATCAGCTCTTCTATCTGTGCTTCGTACTGTGCCGGATCCTGATCTTCCAGGAAGCAGATTTCCCCTGGGGCGATGTCTAAAAAGTCCGATTCGGTTACTGCAATATGCCCCGCTTCCTCTTCCGGAAACTGTCTGCGGCTGTAATCATTCATCCACAGCTTCTTTTCTCCCGACAGCTCCAGCATGCGCTGGCGCAGCACGCGGTCCTGACTCTGGCGGCGTTTGTTGAACATCATTCCGTTGTTATCATCTACACATACTATTACGATCATATCTTTTCTCCTTTTGATCCGTCCTGTCTTTTTACTCCGCAGCCTGCCAGATCTTTTTTGTTTTTTCACGGTATCATACGGCATTTTCAGTTCAGAAAATGCCTGCCCATCAGTAACATGGTATCATCAGACTTCTGCGCGCACAAGTCATTTTCCATTTTACAGCCGTTTTATTCCGTGTTACACTATAGACATTACGATTGCAGGATGAGGTGGGGTTATGCATTACGCCATTGTAGAGGACAGAAAAGAAGATCAGGATTATCTGGCAGGACTGATCCGGGCAGAACACGCAAAAAGCGGATTCCCATTATCTTTACTACCTCCGAACTGGATTTTGCGCTGGAGGGTTACGAGGTCCACCCGCTGGATTATCTGTTAAACAGATTACAGATGAAACTGCCTTTTATCTCAATGAACAGGGCAATGTCGTAATAAGCTTCAACGAGGGAGATGTAGCACCTATGTATATGGGCGTTGTGACCTTTGAAATCCCGAAAGCAGTGATCAGCGGAATTCTCAAGTAAGAACACAAAAGAGCAGGCGAATCATTTTTCAGATTCGGTTCCATTTATAACCCTAACGGTACTTTCCCCTTTATAACAAGCCGTAATCACCGTGTCTGCATCGCCCATGGTAAATGTCGTACTTGCACTGTCTGGATCCTCAAATGTTCCAGAACCGGAGGTTACCTCCCATTTGTAGAAATACTGTCCATTTTTCTCTGCTTTTGCAGTTACAGCAACCTTTTCACCCTGGGCGTATCCGGCTGTTTTGGGATCCGTAATCTTGCCATCTGTCACGGTAAGTCTATGCGGATCTCCGTAAACCACACGCATATACCAGTCGCTGTCCTGGAACGTATGCATTCCTTCTGTTGTTGTTCCAAAAACAACCTCGCCCGGACTGCTTGCCCCGGCATAAACAGTTGCTCCCCGGCCATTGGACGCCTGGATTTTAATGGGGTCTTCACTTATTTTTGCGCTGAAGTGGGGGGGAAGTTCACGTGAGGCTGTTTTGTACAAATATTACTTGAATCTAATCAGGGGGTTCTGAACAGTTACTATTTTCATTGAATTTTCCTCATTATGTTTTCTTCCAACTGTTTTTCATCTGGCTGTGCAATAAAATCGAATGGCATCTATCACTTTCTCCATCTGAAGAGGTTTTGAAAAATGTTCGTTCATTCCTACTGCTTTACTCTGTGCAATATCATCCAGAAAGGCGTTGGCTGTCATAGCAAAAATGGGGATCGATTTCGCATCCTTTCGATCCATCCTTCTAATTCTGCGGGCAGCCTCCAGACCTCCCATTTGGGGCATCATCAGATCCATCAGGATCACATCAAAGTATCCGGACGCTGAATTCTCAAAGATTTCTACAGCTTCCCGTCCATTCCATGCCTTTGTCACTTTTACTTTTTCTTCTTTCAGAAGAAACTCAGCAATTTCCATATTCAGTTCATTGTCTTCCACCAGCAGAACCTGAACTCCTTCCACTGAACAGTTCTGATACATATGGGATTTCTTTTCCTGTTCCTCCGCAGAGATTTCAAAAGGAATACGAAGAATAAATTTGGTTTCTTTTCCCTGTATGCTCTCAAAGAAAAGGGTTCCTCCCTGCAGTTCTATCAGCTTTTTGGCAATGGCAAGTCCCAGACCGGTACCTGCATATTTTGTTCTGGCTGACTGCTCTTCCTGGGCAAAAGGTTCAAATGCCTTTTTCTGAAATTCCTCACTCATGCCGATCCCGGTATCCGTACAGGTCAGCTCATATCCCGCAGTAGTATCCGTATAGGAAACCTCACGACAGGAAACTGTCACGGAACCACCATCATGATTATATTTTACTGCATTACTGCCGATATTCATCAATATCTGCTGGAAATGTACCGGACTTCCTATCAGCTGCGTATGGATGATTTCTCCATCTTCTGCATAATAATTGACGCCGGCTTCATTTGCCTGCATTCTGGTGATTTCATTCGTATTATGCAGAACTTCCAGCAGGTTAAAGTGCTTCCTCTCCAGCTCTATATTGCCGGATTCCAGCTTATTCATATCCAGCACATCATTGACGAGATTTAAAAGATAACCGGACGCAGTCCTGATTTTGGTACGTGCTTCCTGCTGAAGCTTCAGATCATCCGGATAACGGTCTGCAATATCCACACAGCCCTGGATTCCATTGATCGGTGTACGAACATCATGGCTCATTCTCCTCAGGAAATCTGTCTTTGCCAGATTCGCTTTCTCTGCCTCCTGGGCAGTTCTTCTCAGCTCCTCCCGGCTTTCCAGCTCAGATATTTTCTGATCATTAATATCTCTCGTCACATAGAGAACATTGGTTACTTCCCCTGCTTCATTTCGAAGCTTCACAATAAATCTGGCCTGATGCCAGACTCCGGTTATGGCTCTGTATTCTGTGGAAACCTCCTCTCTGTTCTTCAGACGCTCTGCCAGCGTAGAAACATCCAGAAATTCTCTCATTCGCTCCTGAAATTCGGGAGCTATGAGTTTCTCTCTGGCATTTGTAAACTGAACAGAAATTTTTCCACGTCTACCGGTCAGACGGTGCATGGATTCTTTACTGGAAATCTCCTCATAGGTATCGTGGATCAGATCCATCCGGTAGATGATCCAGTACATTTTACTGATTGCAGAGATGATCTCATTATTCAGCTTCAGATCTGCCATAGTCGCTTCCATCTGCTTCTTCTTTTTCATATCTTCCTGCACAATATCATCAATATAGCGAAATCCCATAATGATCTTATAATCATCCCTGTTGCCTGTCTCCAGACGGATCACCTGTAATTCAAAATACTCATGTCCGGCATGGTTTTTCACGGACTGATAACGATGCACAAAACGTTTGTGATTCCGCAGATACTCTATAAGAGCATGACGTTCCAGCTTCTGAAGGAAATCCGGTGCTGATTCCCGGATTACATAATTTTCATAATAATATCTGATTCTGGAGGTATAGCTAAATTTCAGTTGCGTCATCCCATCAATCTCTGTACCATTGGAAAGTATGCTCTGTTTGATCGTTTCCAGAGTATCATTTACCAGATCACATAAATAAAATGAGGTATAATCTACGCAAAGAGCTTCCAGGATATGCTTCTCCTTTTGAAGTTCCTCCAAATTGCTCTCCAGTGTTTTCTGTTTTTCCTCAAGCATCCTGAACATACGCAGATTGTTCAGTGTACTGGCAAGATGTCCGCCTACATTGGAAAGAAGCGATATGGAAACACCTGGATTAACCAAATCCGGATTATCCAGACCGATAAAACCGCTCAGCTGCGTATTTGCAAACAAAGGCAAAGCCAGAAGAGAATGAATATCCTGAACTTTCAGGATGTCATATTCCGAGGGCATGGTTTCGTGTATTTTCTCCAGATCATGGATAATTATGGTTTCTCCGCAGAAAAATTTCTCATGCCATACCGGCACACTGGCAATAGGAATATGAATCAGATTGTCAATCTGAGGGATGATTCCTTCCCTGCACCATTCAAAGGTATTGCTGTAATAGTCCTGTTTTTCGGATATCAGTTCAAAAATATAGACCCTGTCTGCATCTGTATATTCACCGATGTATTGAAGCAATGCAGGGATACAGTCCTTCACTTCTTTCTCATCTGATGCCTGATTGATGTCTGATATTAAAGACAGAATCTGATTCAGAAGTTCCAGCTTTTTGTTAAATTGTCTGTAGTTAATCTCATGTTCTTCATTCTTATTATCATTTGTCTTAAACTTTCCCATAAAATCCCCCAACACTTATATAGAAAATATTCCCCCATTAATGCCGAAAACAAAAGAAGAACAGCCGATACATATGTTCGAACTGTTCTCCTACATTACTGTTCGCTGGTAATTTTCTTTGTACTCATACCATTTCGTATCTATATAACTTCTTTCTAATCCATTAGAAGAAGTATATTTTTAAATAAAATTTGAAGATACTTTCGTTTCTGCAAAAGTCATTTTTGTTTATATTACTTTCATAATATCACAGACAGTTACGTTTGTCACATAAAAGTTTAAATAACTGTGATGCGCTTCTTTGCATAGTTACTGTTCACTGGTAACGTTCCGCGAGGTGTTTTTTGTGGACAAAGTTCACAGAAAACCCGAGAATTGCGGCGCGAAATCATGCTTTGCATGATTTTTGTGCATCGCAAAGCGCGTTACTGTGAGCGGAGTGAACAGTAACTGAAAATGATTCAGGCCAGAGGACGGGAGGTCATGGAGAGATGGATTGGGGCGACGGACGGAAGGTCATGGATGAAGGGTTGCTGTCGGTTGGGGACTTGCGACAACCTTCACAGATACACAGAAAAACCGAGATTCAGAAATTGCTTTTTTCCGCAATCCTAGATCTCGGTAATATTAATTACAGCTTAGAATTTTTCTGCCCATACCGTGAAGCCTCACACGGCTGAAGTCGCGTGCTTCCATGTAGCTTTAGGCGATGGATAGCCTGTCCTCTATACAGTGATCACTCAGTTCCTCGCAGCCGGAGCTTACGAGAACCGCATGAAGTTTAATTAACGAGGACCAGGTGCAGGTGCTTCTCTTGGGGAGGTATCCGAAAGTGAAAATACCCGCCAGTAACAATCTGTACTGACGGGTATTACAAATCTACATTATTGTTTTTCATAGTTACTCGAAAAATCCCCACTGCGTTCTCGGAGCATCGGTACACTATTGTAAATGTATTCTAATCCAGTCAGATAACTCCTTTTCTTTCATTGTACCATCCGCAATCGCAATAAAAGTATCTGCCAGTTCTCCGTCCTGAAGCAATATCGTGTATCCATTCCACTTGAGCAGCAGCTGCACCACCATTGCTCCAATGCGCTTATTTCCGTCGAGGAAGGCATGATTTGCAGCAAGGCCATATCGATTCTTGCTATCTTGTCAATATCCTCCAGGAATAAATCCTGGCCTCCAAATGACTGTAATGGTGCTGCTATTGCCGCTTCCAAGCTTGCGTAATCCCGGATACCCTCCATTCCTCCTGTGATCTGAATGACTCTGGAATGAATTGCTATAACATCTTCCGTACTTATCCAGATCATTCTGCCATCCTTTCGTAATCTTTCTTAAACTCTTCGAGGAATCCATCCGTATCCTTTAACATCTGCGCCCCTGATAAGGCCACCGGCGGTGTATTCAAAGTGCTGCTTCCAGCTCTGCATCACTTCAATCAGAAAGCCTACATTATCATCGGACATATCCTGAATCATCTGAACAGCCCGCTCCTATAACATAGTCATATGATACATCGCCTTTCCTTATCATTTTATGCAAATCATTTTTTCCTACTTAAATCCTTCATCTCACCGTAAAGCTGAAAGAATGGTTTTCTTAACCTTTTCTGCATCAACAGGCTTTGCAATATGTCCGTTCATTCCTTTTTCAAATGCTTTTTTTCTGTCTTCCTCAAATGCATTGGCGGTCATAGCTATGATCGGAATACCGGCTTTTTTCTTATCTGCCAGCCTTCTGATTGTCTGAGTTGCCTTATATCCATCCATATTCGGCATCTGGATGTCCATAAGGATCAGATCGTAGGTCCCTGCTGGTTTCTGCTCCATCCTTGCCACACATTGAACTCCATCCTCAACACGATCAACCATAAGTCCCATATCCTCCAGGATAAACTCCGCGATTTCCGCATTCAGATCATTATCCTCAGCCAGCAGAACATGTTTTCCGCTGATCCTGTTTGTTTCTTCTGTATCCGGGGATAGATCCGTATCCTGCTCGTAGTAAACCTTATCAGCAATCCTGTATTCCATGATAACTGTAAATTTGCTTCCTTCTCCCAGCTTACTTTTTGCTTTAAGGCTTCCGCCCATCATATCTACATACTTCTTTACAATTGGCATTCCCAGTCCTGTTCCCGCAACCTTTCCAGCTGTTGTATTGCGTTCCCGGGCAAAAGCCTCAAACAGGGATGGCAGGAATTCTTCACTCATTCCGATACCTGTATCAATTACTTGAGTCTGTATCCGCACATAGTCTTCCCTGTCACAGTCAAGCTCTGTGATCCTTATGGTAACCGTCCCCCCTGAAGCTGTATATTTTACCGCATTACTGATCAGATTGAGGAAAACTTCCTTGTTCTTTGTCTCATCGCAGATTACATGTTCATGCTGCACTTTATACTCCATCTCAAGGTGAATACCCTTTTTCTCCGCTTCTGCCTGAAAAATTTTGTAAACTCCCTGATAAATATCTCTGATCTTCACATAATTTTCATCCAGTTCCATCTTACCACTTTCAATCCGAGCCATGTCCAGCACATTATTGATAATAGACAACAGCAGATTTCCGGCCTGTTCCATCTTCTCCTGATAATCCAGAAGCTTCGGATCTGTCAGTTCCCTTTTCATCAGCTCACTGTATCCCAGCAGGGCATTCATTGGTGTCCGGATATCATGTGACATATTGAAAAGGAAATCTGATTTGGCAGCATTGGCCTTTTCTGCCTGAATCTGGGCTTTTCTTGCTTTCATCATCAGATAAACTATAATCAGTATAATTACCAAGGTCACACTCACAAAACTAATAGAAACCACCCGCAGATTATCCTTAATATAATCTGCCAGAATAACCTTTCCCGGTGTGTTTTCATATACGGAAAACAGGCTTGAAAGTCTGGAAGCAGGCAGAGTCTGAATGGTTTTATTCAGGATATTCATTAATGTTGTATTTTCCCTGGTGACTGCAAAGCAGGAATCGCCGGATTTTGTAAGAAAAATGCTGTGCATTTTGCTGTCCTCCAGCGTCTTTAATGACTGTCCTGCATTCACAACAAAGCAGTCTGCCTCACCACTGTGAACCGCCTTCTCAACCTCATCAGATGAATCATATTCCTTTATTTTCCAGAAAGGATAATTAAAAGAAATATACCACTTCCCCAACAGGTTATTCTTGCTCACTGCCACTGTATTCTCTTTATTTTCGTCAAACTTCTTAACACCGGTAATTACTGCAACATTGACTTCAAAAACAATATTTGACAATATAATATCGTTCTGCTCAGCCTCATATGGATTCTGATTCATATGAAAAATCATATCGATCCTGTTATCCTTTAATGCCTGCAGCTCTTCCTCCTGGGAATCAAATCCTGTCAGCTGAAATTCTATATTCTTTTCTCCCAGACAGTCGGAAGCCAGACTGATATAATCGTTAATAATCCCTACCGGTTCCTCTGACTCTGCATCCACCAGGCTGATACCCACATCATTTTTCAGATATCCAACTCTGATCGCCCCATGCTGTTCCAGCCAGTTCTGCTCCTCATCCGTAAGAATTTCAATGGGATTTGCTAAAAGGTACCTCTTATAAAGATCTTCTTCATAAAAAGGATTCTCCTTTTCAATCTTCTGCATTGCCTGATCCAGCTCCTCTTTCAGATCCGGGCGTTTTTTGCTGACTGCAAAATAGTTATAGGAGCTGCCGATCAGAAGAGCAGGAGAAATGTTGTCTCTTTCCCACTGTGGAGATTCATTTAAAACAAATCCGTCAATTTCCTGATTTTGCAGTTTCTGACGGGCATCATCTGTGCTGGTAATATCAACCTTCTGTGTGTCTACTCCATGGCTTGTCTCCCACTCATAGAACCGTCTGGCAGTAAGTGTATCCGGCATCACCCCGATCCTCTTCCCATTCAATGTAGTCAAATCTGAAGCGGAAATATCCGTATCAGAAGGATTTATATAAAGGTAATACTTATCCTCGCCCATAGGCAGTTCTGAAAAGAGCATGGAAGCAGAACGTTCCTCTGCATAGGAGATTCCTCCCATCAGATCGATTTCTCCACTCTTCAGCATGTTCATCAGTTCTGCCCAGCTTCCCTCCACATATTCATATTTCCATCCTGTATGCGCAGCCACTGCCTGCTGATATTCGTAACTGTAGCCTCTCTTCTTACCGTCTGGTCTTGTGGTGTTATAGGTTCCTTCATACCAGCCTACTCTAACTGTTTGATTTTTTGCTTCCGCTGCTGATACAGAGAATGGAAGCACAGTAATATATAAAACAAGGCATAAAAAAATGCAGATATATCTCTGTACATTTATCTTAAACTTTTTCATATAACTCTCTCCAAATTATTTCAGGGCTTCCATCACACATCCAGGAATCAATTACAGCCAGTTTTCCAAAACATCATTCAGCTTATTCATATCCAATGGTTTCGCAATATGTCCATTCATGCCTGTATTTTTTGCCAGCTGTACATCTTCTGCAAACGCATTGGCAGTCATGGCAACAATCGGCAGTTTTCCTTGTTCGCCCGGAAGACTCCTGATTGCTGCGGTTGCCTCATACCCATTCATGACAGGCATTTGGATATCCATAAAAACAAGATCATACAAGCCTTTTGGAGAAGCCTCCACTTTTTCAACTGCAATTTTTCCATTTTCTGCTGTTTCCACTTCTGCCCCTGTCATCTGCAGAATTTCAACAGCAATTTCTCTGTTCAGTTCATTATCCTCAACCAGCAGAATCCTTTTTCCTGTGTAATCTGCTTCTGACAGCTCATCCAGATAATTTCTTGCTGTTTTTTCTTTTCTGCCTGAAGTAAACTGCCGCAGCGTTGCTGTCAACCGGGAACGGAATAGCGGTTTTGCAATAAAAGCATCTACTCCTGCAGCCTTTGCTTCTTCTTCTATTTCACTGAATTCATAAGATGTCAGAACAATAATGGTAATCTCTTTTCCTATCCGTTTCCGGATTTGTCTGGCTGTTTCTATGCCGTCCATATCTGGCATCTTCCAATCCAGGATAACAGAAAAGTAATCATTTTTTAGCTCATGACGTGCATAACAGCGCTCAACGGCTTCTCTGCCAGAGAGAACCCATTCGCCTGCAATCCCAATCTCCTTCAATGTGGCAACTGTGCTTTCACAGCATATCTTATCATCATCCACAACCAGAACCGGCAGATTTATCAGATCTTTATCCTGTTCTTTTTCTTTTTCCTGAAGCTCAAGATAAATGGTTACTGTAATTTTAGTTCCCTTGTGTAAGGTGCTGTCCACTTTAATATTACCATTCATCAGATTTACAATATTTCTGCTGATTGCCATTCCCAGACCAGTTCCCTGGACTCTGGTTGTCCGGTGGTCATCCGCACGGCTGAAAGGATCAAACATGATTTTCTGGAATTCCGGCGACATACCGATTCCATTATCCTCAATCGTAAATTCATAGCATCCAAGTTCTGAAAATCCATTTGGCTTTTCCTCTATAGAAAAAGTAATATTCCCACTATCTGGTGTATACTTGATTGCATTACTCATCAGATTCACAAACACCTGCTGGATCCTCAGGCTGTCACCACATACATCCTCATGTTCAATGTGATTAATGTGTATATCAAAATTGTGTTTATGTTCATCAATCACCGGTTTTGTAAGTGTAATAAGGTTATCCACCAAATCTGGCAGATTGAAATCCTCCTGTGCCAGCGTCATTTTTCCGCTTTCAATACGTGCCATATCCAGCACTTCATTGATCAGCCCCAGCAGATGACGGCTTGATTTTGTAATCTTGCTGAGACATTCAATAACTCTGTCCTGACTCTCAATATTTGCTCCTGCAATTGCTGTCAGACCCACAATGGCATTCATCGGTGTCCGGATATCATGGGACATATTGGAAAGGAATTCTGTCTTCGCACGATTTGCATTTTCTGCTGACCGGTAAGCCTCTTTCAGTGCCTGACGGGATTCGATTTCTGCTTTCTTCTCCTGTGTCACGTCCATGGATGCCAGCAATACCTTTACCAGCTTTCCATTCTTCCATTCCAGTGGAATATAAGAAGCGATTTTATAAGTCTTTTCATCCAGACTGCAATATTCAAACTTATAAATATCATTTTCACTTTTCAGATTCTTCCGGATATTTTCCGGGGCTATCAGGATATCCATAGCTTCCAGCGGTTCCAGTGTCTTATACTTATCAAGAACCTGCATCTGGAAATCATGATAAAATCCCAGAGGTTTATATATCATCTGTCCATTCAGATTGTAGAATTCATATCTGTCATTTTCCAGATCGCAGACAACAAAACGGTCAACCAGACGCACAATACTCTGGATCAGCTGCTCCATGGAAGCATTATCAGCTGCCATCTGCAGATGGCGTGCACTCTCCACCTTTGCCTCCGTAATGTCACGCAGAAAAATCATGGCATATTCTGAATCATCAATCTCACCGCGTATGATCACATTACGGACCCAGCGTTCTTCTCCATTCAGAGTGATTCGGCACTCCAAAGACAATTCGGTTTCCAGACCCTTCAGTTTTTCCGCAATATAACTACGGTCGTAAAAAGAGGATACCGCCTTCTTATCTGTTTCCACAACATAGGAATCTACAAAATGCCGGATCAGTTCATCCCATGTATGACTCTGTTCAAAAACAGTCATCAGGGATGGTTCAACTTTAAAAGTATCAAACGTGTTTGCTTCCAGATTTACATAATACTCGCACAGATCTGTTTTCGTAAAAGCCCGGTGGAAAGCAGCAGACTTTTGTGCCTCCATGATTTCTTTTTTCTCTGCATCAATATTAATAAAAATTCCGGCAATCCTGCTGGCAGAACCATCCAGCCGACGTACCACTTCTGCCGATGCCCGAAACCACTGATACCGATGATCCCTCATTCTCATACGATACTCTACCTGGTATTTTATCTGGTTTGTCTTGTCTGCAATTGCTGAATGAAGCTGAGATATTACTCTTTCTTTGTCCTGCGGATGAAGAAGGTCTGACCAGGATTCCAGTTTATTCGGAAAATCCAGAGTATCATGATAGCCAAGCATTTTTCGGAACTCATGGCTCCAGCTTGCTTTCACAATCTCACTGTTTTCATCACAGTCAAAATACCAGAATCCGGAACAGATAGCCTCATTCATCAGTGTCAGATTTACATGATCCCAGTTGACCCGTACAGACATAACCCAGATCTGTCTGCCCGCTTCATCTGTCGCATCCTCTTTATAAAGCCATACATTCTTCACTGTACCATCCGCAGTAACGATCTGCGCTTCCCCTGCTCCGTGAAGCTGCAAAAAACGGTCTCGATTAAATATGTCTTCCCCGTCATAAAAAAAGCTTTTCAATGAGCCTTTTGTCTGTTCCATGAAAGTATCGAATGTATGTCCTATACTATGTAACAGCAGATTATTCACAGACAAAATAGACAGGTTTTGGTCATAATATCCTGTTATTATACCTACCCCGCCATTATTTTCCAGTGTTTTCTGTACGACCTGTGACACGGCCTGTGTCTGTCCAGTTATAATCTCACCTAAAGAATATATTTTATCTTCATAATTGCCCATTTTATAAAAATCCTCTCTTATGTCTTCTTCATCCTGCTTTTCTCTGTATACAGAGAACCTGTCCCTGCCAGTTTTCTTGTCTATTTAGGCATACAAAAAGGACACTTGCCAAAATCTGCCAGTGCCACTACTATATTTCATTTCTATAAAATCACACATCCATATAGTATAAAAGCTATCGAAATCTCTTCCGTTCTCATATATGATATGGATACAGTGGCAACCGGCTGACCTGGTCAAACTTTCTGACTTTAGCCCCTTCTGGCTTTGCGTCCCTACTTTTCAGCAGGTTTGCCTTCGAATATTTTCTTTTCAGGAATAAAATACCATGAAGTATTTTACACGTCAATAATGTTGAATAGGAAATTTGTATATTTTTTAACATATTTGGGGTCAGACCCCTTCATATCCAGTGATGCTTATTCCTGTAATTGCAATTTCCTTTTTATGCTCCCTGATTCAGTGAATACAGACGGTCAAATAGAACCGTAGTTGTATTGGTTGCGATATGTACCCGCTCTTTTTTCAAAATACTTCGCGGACGCTGATTTTCCCGGTAATCTCGCTTCGTCTGCGTAAAAGCAGAACAACACACGAAATCGCAAATCGAAATATCACCGGATAAACTCGACTTAATGATAAATATAAATAAGAGCCTTGCCGAAGCAAGGCTCTTACTAAGCGTTTTTCTTCGATTCAAAGAATCTATTCGGCTTGTGGTTACCGCATAACCCACGGTCTGGCTCCACAATTGGCTGAAACCGAACCAGTCAATTGCTTCATCACCGCGATAGCTGGTCATCGCCGCTATCATCTAAAATCATTATATTACAAAACCTCCAGAGCTCAATAGCTTTGAAGAATTTTGTACCATAACCTTCTTAATAATGTGGCATAGCTTTCTTGACTTCCTTTCGATCACACTGCACCATCGTCCGTGGTTCCTGTTTCTAGCCTGCTGCTGCCGGATAGAGCTGAGGCAAGATATCCCGCGGTTTTCCATAATATGTAAAGTCAGCCATCCTGTCTGACAGATGTTTGCTCTCATTGACCAGAATCACCAGATTGCCATGGAAATAGGGAAGCATGTTGGAAACAAGCGGTGTTTCCATATGCCCTCCCAGAATCAGCAACGTATCAGCCTTTGCCAGTTCTGCTGCAGCCATGGTAATCCGGGCGCTGCTCATCCTGTCTCCGATCAGGTTCACTCCGGGCCGGATGGGAACTTTGCACTCCGGGCATAGGGGAACCCCATCTGTCTCAAGCATATATCCGATGTCAAATGCTTTTCCGCACCTTGGACAATGATTTTCATAGATGCTTCCATGAAGCTCTACTACATTCTGGCAGCCTGCCCGTCTTGGCAAGCTGAACAGTTCTCTGGTGATGATCGCTTTCAGTCTGCCATCTGTCTCCATCCGGGCCAGCGTCTTCATGCAATCATCCGGCATTCCTGTTCTTTTCAAAATCTCCGTTTTATAGAAATCAAAAAACTGCTGCGGGCGTGTGCTAAAGAATACAGAAGAGAATATCTCCTCCGGTGCATGGCCGTACTTCTGTTCCAGATCATACAGCCCATCTTCCTGACGGTAATTCAGACATCCGCAGTCCATGCTGGTACTGATTCCCAGCAGACATACCAGATTAGAGGCCTCTTCGATCCGTTTCCTTACATAAGTCATTTCCATGAAAATACCTCCCATAAAACACAGAAAAGGGCATAGTTCAGACGACTATGCCCTAGTTTACATGAAATAATATAAAATTGTACTTCAATAACACTTATATAGAAAAAGTATACCACCCGAATTCTGTTTGTCAAGTATAGTGGTTCAGTTGTCAAGACAAAAATTCAAGCATTTTATGGCTATCCGAAATTTGAGGTTGAAAACCCTGCTTTTAAGAGATAACTCGTTCAAGGTACTATTCTAAAAATTTGGCTGAAACTCCACTATTACAAAAGCGGACTTTAAGAAGTAAATGATTGGCTAACTCACCAACCGTGGCAGCCAGTAACTATGCTGACCAGCCAAAGCCCATGAAAGCACAAGGTTTTTCTTCTCAAAGTAGGTTTTCATTATGGTAGGTATCTGAGCAATCTTATCTGCCTAAATAGGACAATCTAGGACAATCCTGGATGAACTTAACTGATTTTCAACCAAAGGCATGGTTGTTATTACTTTAACAACTACAGATTTTCAACCAGATTTTGCGAATAGCCCTATTTTTTAAAATTCCAGGCTATCTGCATTCAACAGAAAATACTTCATTCCCATAATGACAAACCCTTCATCATTACGCCAAGGCTTCTTAGTGCCATTGACAATGACAATTTTCTTGAATGAATCTGGAATGTTACGCAGAGAATTGAACTCTTGCGTCTGTTTTTCTTCTGAAGTCATATCGTAGGCTACTTGGATATAGTAACGCTGACTTCCTTGGTTTACAACAAAATCGACCTCCAGCTGCTTACGGATTCGCTTTCCCTCTTTGTCCTTATCATACACATCGACAACGCCCACATCCACATTGTAGCCACGGAGAAGCAACTCGTTATAAACGATATTCTCCATGATGTGGGTCGATTCCTGTTGCCTGAAATTCAGACGGGCATTTCTGAGACCCAAATCAGTAAAATAATACTTCAGGTTTGCTCCGATATATTTTCTCCCTTTAATGTCATATCGGCTTGCTTTGGAAATCAGAAATGCTTCAGCTAATAGGTCGATATGATGAGAGATCGTCTTGTTGGTATAATTCATCTGGCGTTCACTGGCGAAAGTGTTTGCAATTTTTGACGGATTGGTCGGTGCGCCGATTGCAGAAGCAAGCACATCAACCAAAATACCAATTTCATCTACGCTTTGAAGTTTATTTCTTTCAATAACATCCTTCAGATATACATTGGCAAAGATGTTTCTCAAATATTCTGCTTTCTGCCGATCATTCTGAAAGCCTGCAACCTGCGGAAGTCCGCCGTAGGTCATATAATCATTCCAGGCATCATCATAGTCACCATCATAAGCAGAATAAAACTCTGCAAAGGAGAGAGGGTAAATTCTGACTTCATCACCTCTGCCACGGAACTCAGTCACGATGTCGCTGGAAAGAAATTTGGAGTTGCTGCCAGTCACATAAACGTCAATGTTACTGATACGAAGCAGACTGTTCAACACTTCCTCAAAACGGGGCATAAACTGAACTTCATCCAGAAGCAGGTAATATCTACCGGAATCTTTCATTGCATCCTTGATATAGCGGAAACACACCTTCGGATCTCGCAGTTCCTCGTTTTCAATACCATCCAGCGCAATCTCAATGATATGTTCTGCATCAACACCATTTTCCAAAAGGTATCTCTTAAAAATGTTAAAGAGCAAAAAGGACTTTCCACATCTGCGAATGCCTGTAATTACCTTTATCATGCCGTTATCTTTTCGCTCAATCAGCTGCTGCAGATAAGCATCTCTCTTAATATTCATGGTATCGCTCCTTTTTTTCGTGCAACTGCACATTTTTTAGTAATATCATTCTAACACAGAACAGATTGCTTTTCAATATTCATTCCTATTTTATGTGCAACTGCACATTTTTATGTAATGAAAGCAAAAAAAAGGAGCGGATCTCGTAGCTGCATCCATGGATGGAATCCTGAGAGCCAGAGCTGTAGAGTTCCCATGGAACAATATGTGCAGTTTACGGTGCTTGGCGGTCGCCATTCCGTTTTAGAACGGCTGCTTTCCGAAGCAAAACGGTTGGTATCACAGACTGCAATACTCATCAATAGCAAGGGCTAAAGCCAGGCATAAATGCCTCTATTGACAAGTGTTGCAGTCTATGAGGTTAGGCAATCAAGCAAAACAAAGGATTGTTCTGCGCCGGCTGTTACAAAACAGATTATGGCTGCTTGCTATGACCTCCCGTCTGCCACCTTACTCCCGTCATCCGTGGTCCCATTTCTTTTCTTCTTTTTATTTCAGAAAACTGGGACAAAAGTTTCTCAAAACTGTATCCTTATCCCAGAAAACTGGGACAGAAGGTTCCCTTATTTCAATTCTTCTTTTTTCGGAAAACTGGGACAAAGATATGGGAAAATCGGGACACAAATTCCCAGAACGTGGGACGAATGTTCCGGAAAACTGGGACGGAATCCATTTTCTGTTATCTATTCGATACAACTTCCAGTTCCTTTTCAGGGGCCGCTTACGCAGCTCCGCCGGGCTACCCATGCTTGGAAGCTTACGCCTTTGAAAAGAGGGGAATCCCCTTCATTCAAAGATCTTTCTTTATTTTTTCTTAGAAAAAAGTAGGAGTGAAACGGATACAGGTGGTTCCTGAGGAAAGTGCCCCCGTAACTTCGAAACGGTACTCTTTCGGATTACTTCCCTTGCTACTTTCTTACCTCTTCTTACGAAGAGTCTTCCGAATGATTGGGGTGCGACTGGGGTGATTGTTGCATGGGCGGATGGAGAATCGGGACGGAGAACGGAAGGTCAATTAGAGATGTTGTAATAGCAATGGGGGACTTTCTGACTCCTTTCCATGAAAGAAGAGACTTTGAACGGATGGAAATCCACTCTTTCAAAGATCTTTCCTGCGAAAAGTGCCCCGTAACTTCGAAACGGTACTCTTCTGGGCTGACTTTTCTGGACTCTTTTCTCTTTTCTTGCTTAACTTCCGAATGAAAGGGGTGCGACTGGGGAATGAGGTGATATCAGGGGGGACTTAGTGAAAATTAGTGAAAGGATGGTGGGGTGCTGTCATGGACGTGAAGTCATGATTGAGAGATGGAATGTCGGTGGGGGACTTTTTAGCTCCGCCTGGCTACCATTGCGTGGAAGCTTACGCTTTTGAAAGAAGGATATCTCCCTCTATTCAAAGATCACTCTCTATCCTTTCTTAGAAAAAAAAGAAATCGGTCACCTTGAACCGGCAACCGTTCACTGAGGAAACTACGTCTTTTCAGAAAATATGAAAGAAAATGAGTTCTGTTTGGCTTCGGAAATCCGCATAAATAAAGGAGATTGTGATGGTTCTAGTGGGTGGAATTTGGTGAATAATTTACTCATTTCAAACAATGATAATTTTGGTCTGTTCTGACTTGCAGAAATGTGGAATGAATGGTGAGAACTGCTTAGAATGTCCGGTACACATAGAAAGCTTCCTGTAGTGTGAGGTATGAGCGTTTTCTGGTATGGATGGTGATTCATCGTGATTCAGCTGCACTACTACTCTCCTGCGGTCGATGATGCTACGAATTGATATGAAATGTCTGGCAGACGGGTCTGGTCAGAGTCTTTCAAATTCCATAATATGGTTTATAAAATGAATTTGGACAATTACGGGTGGTTATAAAATCCGGTCATGTGCCTGCCAAAACAGCTTCACAAACCATTCTGGAACTGAAAAAACGGCATTTTAATCACTCCAAAACGGATAGAAGTCGATTTTTAGCAAATCCGAATCCGTCATACTAAATCCATATTATGGAATTTGGATTGGAGGAATATGCTATGGCAACGACAGAGATGATCATCAGGAAGATTAAAACCGAGGCAGATTTCGAGGATGCGGGGAAAGTACTGAAGAAAGAAAATCTCTATGAATCATTCACCAAAGTACAGAAAGCTTTACCATACTATCACGGAAAACGTGTTCTAAGAAAGAACGGAGTGCTGGCGGTACTGCTCTCTTTTATCTATTCCGGAAAGATAGAAGATACGGATGGATGGACGCGGGATGTCCGGGCATGGGTGAAAATGACATTTGTAACAAGGTGGAATGCATTGATGGTGATTCAGAATGGTCCCTGCGATGAAGAAGAAGGTTATGTTCATATGCTGCTTATTCCGGTGACGAACGAGGGGAAAATCTCCTATGACCATTATTTTGGAGGTTGCTACAAGTTGAGGGCCTTGCAGAGTTCCTATCATCAACTCATGATCAGCCGGCATGGGCTCAAGAATACACCTCCGGGATCAGAACGGATTATGGGAAATCTCAAAACTTATCGATTTAAGAAACAGTCTCTGTCAGCACTTCCAGAGGCCTATCAATTAGAGACAGGGGAAGAATATCGAGAACGAATTGAACCTCTCTTCCAAGAAACGATCGCATATTATCTGGAACGAACCGTAATAAAAGAATCCATGGGAGAACCGGAAAAAGCCGCTATCATGGTTCAGGGAAAGATGCAGCCCTATCTGGACTTCATCGAGAAATATGGATCCGTAAAAAAGGCAGAACAGATGCTTCTCACTTCCAGGGAACTGCAGTATGGAATTCGAGCGATGCAGGAACAGGGAAATAAAGAGATGATTCAGATGGTAATGAATGTGCTGAAGACCGGAAAGGAATATATGAAGACTCACCGAATTGAGTAGAGGCTGGCAGCAGGACGATTCGGTTTGATTTTGCTTGTGCTGATGCCTTATCTTCTGGCATAATGGCGCTAGCAGGTTCCATAAAGCTCCTTTATAGAGATTCACTTCACTATAAGCACAATAATAAGGAATAATCTTTTTTTGACACATGAGAGCAAAGAATTTTCCTTCTTTATTAGTGCGGGTGAGAATTGCCATATCATAAAATGGAACTCCCTCTTCGTTCTCGCTGATAACCTTACGAATGATCGGCTGATAGATTAATTCATCCATTTTCGAATAAATGAGTTCGACGTGTCCTTCCTCTTTACTCTTTCCTACAATGTCCTTTTCAAACCGTGCTGTATTGTTATGGATCAAATTTCCAGCTGCTTTTACAATGTCGGTATCGGAACGATAATTCGTGGAAAGTCTGGCAACTCCACATCCAGGATAAGCATCCGGGAATCCTAACATGATCTCTGGCTTTGCATTATTGAATCCGTAAATGGATTGATCATCATCCCCACAGATAAACAGGTTATTTTTGGGTGCTGCCAGATTCTTTATGATATTGTACTGGATATCACTGGTATCCTGAAATTCATCTACCATAATGTAAGAATACATAGCGCGATATCTAGCCAACAGTGCTGGATTATTCTTGAATCCATTGTTGCAAAAGATAAGCATGTCATCATAATCAATGGACTGTATCTCCCATTTCATCTTTTCATATTCCTTGTAAAATTTGAAAAAAGCATCGTTATCTCTGAATACTATGGTCAAGAAATTTTCACGTGCCTTATTACTGGATAACCGGAATTTAGAAATCTCTGTAGTAATCAATTTCATGGTTGCTTCCATGTCATAGGTAGATGGTAAAATATCCGTTCCCATATCGGTGATGATCTGCTTGATAAGCCTGCTTCGTTCTGCATCGCCAAGGACTTTAAATTGTCCATACCCTGGTAGATCTTTTCGCACCTGATTTGCAAATGCATGGATGGTACTGAATAATGGACCTGGTACTGCTCCGCTAAGGCCCAGATAGCGCTTATTCAACTCTTCCGCTGCTTTTCTGGAAAACGTCATAACCAGAATAGAATTTGGATCGATTCCAGCCTTCACTAAGGATAGTACCCGGTGAATGATAACGGTTGTTTTGCCGGAGCCGGAGCCGGCTATACAAAGAAATGGGCCATCAATATGATTAACCGCTTTTTTCTGCTCTTTATCTAAACGAACTGCCATGATAAAAACTTCCTAATCGTGGGCAAGACAAAATATTGCTTTCTATAAGTATGACAGATTTGGGTTTGCTTTGTATTTTCCGTCATGGAGGTTTTTGGCTAACTGTGAGCGCAAAAAAAACAGAGTCACATCTTAACCGAAGATGCAACTCTGTTCGTTATCAAAAAGAAGTGCAGAAGCCGATATGCTATCATTCTCTGCACCTCCATATATTTAAGAGAGCTTATGTTACCAAATACAATCTTCCATTGGTATCAGGTCCTTCCACTTATTCAAATTATTATCCCTCAATGGCAATGTATTTTTTCTCTTCCACTGCCGGCTTTGCTTCCTTCTTCGGAATGAAGAGTTTCAGGATACCATGTTTGAACTCGCCCTTAATGTCGGTTTCGGTAACATCCTCACCAACATAGAAAGAACGCTCACATGCACCTGCATAACGCTCTTTGCGGATGTATTTGCCGGTTTCCTTCTCCTGCTTATCCTGATCCAGTCCCTTAGCAGCGCTGACTGTCAAAGTACCATTTTCCAGAGAAACAGAAACTTCATCCTTCGTGAATCCAGGCAGATCCATCTCCAACTCATATCCGCCATCGGTTTCCTTGATGTCAGTCTTCATCAGGCTCTTTGCATGGTGTCCGTAAAGTTTCCGGTCTGCTTTTCTCATAGCTCTATCATCAAAGAACGGAAAATCTCTCATAAAATCATCAAACATATCCTCACCAAAAATACTAGGCATTAACATAAGTCATCTCTCCTTCTTTATACATATGCTTGTTTACCTTGTTTCTTTGGACTATGGAAGTGGAATTTCTGGGATTTCTCTTTTCTTTATCCCTCTGTATTCCCTCTTCCTTTGTTCTATGTATGTTATAACACTTATTATTAGCACTGTCAAGAGGTGAGTGCTAATAATTTTGTGAAGATTGTGTGACCAATTTTGACATCATCCACGACTGAAGTCACGGGATTCCAACTTCATACACCATGCATCAATTCGGCCACAGCCTCTTGTATAGCACAGCTTAAGAATCTTTTATGGACTAACTCTTTCCACCTCCAGCGAAGTGTACTCCGATACCAACAGGCGATGTCGAGCCTGGTTGAAACGAATATCTAGAATCCGAAGCACGCAGAGTGTTTCGGATTATTTTGTTTGGTAGTTAGTATAAATCTGCCCTGATTACTCAGGAACTGATGAAAGTCTCTTGTACAGGCCTCACGGTCTGCTTTGGTTCTCCTTGCATTTGCGTGCTGAATCAGGAATGCTGAGTATGCGTCTCTGAGCACGATCTGGCCGCATACCAATTTCCTGCGTTGTGATAAAGGAATCTTTTTGCATGTATCGGTATCATGGTTGTATTGGCTGGCACGCATTTTCTGCGTGTTCACGTATTGGAGGTGTCCGCCATACTGGTTGCATTTCCGCTCTAAGATACTCAAAAAGCTGGACGGTGCCCGGTTATTGAGGGACGAACCGTAGCGCTTTTTCTTTTTGTACTTTTTGATTTCGAGAGTAGTACCATCTTTCTTTTTCACCGTAGATGTTTTCTCCTGACGCTCGGTCTTTTTGCTACGCTTCTGAAGAGCTTTATAATTCATCTTTTCTGCCAGGATATCGATACCATGGCGAATGATCCGGTTTGCCAGATTATTGTGCAAACAACGGATGTAGGCTGCCTTTTTCCGGTATAGTGCTTTTAATCTCCTGCGGAGCTTATAGTATTCCAAAAACAAAACGGGTCGGCGACCAACGTCATCTTCTACCCTTTTCTCTTTCACACCATCATTACCCAGATACACGATTCACAATAGAAGATCAGTTTCACATCCTGCGTAATCCCACCGGCACAGATGGTACAACCATATTCCTTACTTGGGATTCCGGAATAGTTCTTGTCTTCCTCGTAGTTGATTTTGACTTCCTTCACCGCCTGCATTTCCCCATCATCCCCCTCAAATCGGAAGGAAAGCATCCCACCACATAGAGAGGATGGGGGAATTCTTGCAGTGTTTAGTTAAACTTCTCCCAGGTACAGAACATCTCCGAAGATGGCAAGATTCTTCTGAAAAACGGAGAAAGCTTCTTCTGGAGCCGCTTTCTAGCCACACAACCATACGGCTCTTTTTCTCTTCTCCCCGAAATATCGTTATCCTTCCCGGGCTGTCTTCCAGCCCGTCCATGTGATGCGGTGCCCGTCTGTTTGCCAGATAATGGCGCCGCTTTCTTTCGTCTGAAGGATCTGGCTTTCACATTCAGAAAGACGCTCCAGCGTGTCCGGGTGCGGATGGCCATAACGGTTCTTTTTCCCGCAGGAGATCACCGCATAGTCCGGGTTCAGCCAGGCAAGAAACGCTTCGCTGCTGGAATAACCGGATCCGTGATGGGCGACCTTCAAAATCCAGATATCTCCTGCTTCTGGCTGTCCTGCCTTTTCCTCCTTCATCCCGGATTCCCGCACATCTGTTGAACCTGTTCCAATCGGCACCTTCCCCTCAGTGCCAGACTCCAGCCGCACCAGATCCGCCTCTCCATCTGCGCTCATGTCACCGGTCAGCAGCATATGAAATTCTCCGTAATCCAGCCGGAATACCAGAGAGTGTTCGTTTCGGTCTGTACCGGATGCCGGCGTGCTGTGCCCGGAAACAGATTCCGGATAAAGGCACTGCAGGCGCAGCAAATCTCCCCCGGCGCCGCCAGTCCTTCTACCCAGACGTTCCCAGATGGCCTGCACGCCTGTGCTGCCTGCCGGGCTGTCACCTGCATTCTGCTCCACCACATCCCCCCTTGCGATCCACACGACCTGACCGCCCTGCTTTTCGCACAGCTGCTCCAGCCGCTCGTACACCTCTTCTCCTTTTCCCGCTTCCGGCATGGCCAGTGCTTTTACGCGAATCCTTCCGGAAGCCGTTCCCGACTCCTCTTCTGACGCCTGCTCCAGCAGCCAGCTCAGGCCACTGATATGATCCCAGTCTCCATGGGTGACAATGGCCAGGTCAATCTGACGGATGCCTTTGCTTTGAAAAAACGGCTCCAGCCGGTACTGCCCCAGTTCCTTCTGGTCCGTGCTGCCGCCATCTACCAGAATCACCTGATTCCTTGTGCGGATACAGATGCCATCCCCCTGACCTGTATCCAGAATCGTCACCTCCAGGCCGCGGACTGCGGGCGGACGCAAAGAAAGCAGTGACGCAAGCAGAAAGCAGGCCAGAACCACTTCCCGCTTTCCACGCAGGATCCGGCTGATCCTAAGACCAGCCATTCTTGCTTTTGGCTGCCTGTCCCTTTTAAAAAGGACATAAATCAGCACTCCCAGCGCCATATAATACACAACAATCTGCCACAGCTCCGGTCTGCCCCGAAGCAGGCTGCTGCCTGGCAGTCTCAGAAACCACCGGCAGCAAATCTCGTACCAGGCAAGCACGGCCCGGCCTCCCCCGGTCAGAAATGTGCCGGCACGAATCGCAAAAAGACTCGCCAGAAGACTGCCTGCTCCACTTCCCACGATAATCCCGGTCAGCGGAACCACCAGCAGATTCAGAAAAATTCCGTAAAGCGGATAAGAAAAGAAATGCCACAGAACAACAGGGAGCGAAACAAGCTGCATGCAAAGTGTCAGACGCAGGGTCTGCTCCCACGCCTGCGCTTCCTCACCGCCTGCGCCAAAAAGCAATGTCTTTTCTGACTCGGCTCCCTTTTCAGCCCATACGGCCCCCCATTCCTCCAGCTCCTTCGTCAGTCCGATTCCTCCAATGGCCGCAAACGAAAGCTGTACCCCCGCCTGATCCATCAGATACGGACTGTGCCATAAAAGCATCAGCGCAGACAGTCCCATGGCCGACAGCAGATCGTAGGTGCGCCCCAGCCAGGCCGCCAGAAATCCACACAACGTCATGATCAGGGCACGAATCACAGATGGAGATGCCCCAGTGAGAATACTGTAAAGGATCAGCACCACACCTCCCGCCACCGCCGCCCGGCCATATCCGGCCCCGGCCTTTCGCAGCAGTCCGTAGGCCGCCATGCTGACCAGAGACAGATGCAGGCCGCTCACTGCCAGCAGATGCGCAATTCCGTTTTTCTGATACAGATCCCGGATTTCTTCTGACATGCCGCTTTTGTCCCCCAGAAGCATGGCTGCGAAAATACTGCCGTCTTCCTCTCCGGCAAGGAGCCGCAGGCGGCCTGCCGCCCAGATGCGGACACGCAAAATTCCATTCGGCAGCACATAGGATAGCCCTTCTCCGGTTTCCACCTTCCGCACTGCCAGCGCAAACACCCGCCATATGAGCTTCTGGCCGCGGTAGTAAGAAGCGTAGTCAAACTCTCCCGGGTTGGAGGCCGGCTGAAACTGTGTAAATTCGCCCCAGACCCGCACCACATCCCCGATCCGGTACTCTGTCTGATCCGGGTGATCTGACTGCGGCATACGCCCGGATGTCTGTTCTTTCTCCGCCACCTGTCCCACTGGCCGCCCGGCCAGGCCCGTTTCTGATTTCTCTGCCGCGTCAGCCCGCTCCGCGTACACCTGCAGATACCGCAGCTTTCCTGCCTCTGTCCCCACGTCCCTTAAGAGCAGCACACTCCAGCTTTCCTTTTCCGTGATCCCGCAGATTTCCCCCACTCCGTAAGTGCTCTCCTCCTCCAGCGCCTGCTTCTGCTCCGCAAGCACAATGCGCTCCTCCACAAAGCCCCGTGCCATGCCGGACACGACAAAAAGGGGCAAAAGCTTTAGTCCTAAGCTCCTGCCCCAGAATAACTGTCTGCGCTGGTCCGCACACACGGCAGCCATGCACAGCATAAGCGCCACCGCAAGAAGCGGCGCCAGTTCCTTCATTGTGCTCTGATGCAGGATCACGACCTCTCCAAGTACGAATCCCCCTGTCAAAAGCAGCAATGGATGTTTGATATTAATTGCCTCCTGTATAGTCGAGATTTCTCTCAAACAAGGTATTTAATGAAATGGTTTCCCGGAATGTCACCTCCTGGGAGCCGTTCACCGTGATCTGCACACGGTTTACATTGGAAAGCTCCGATAAGGAATTGACAATGGAATAGATCGGGATGTAATCCTTCACTTCCAGGGAATTGTTTAAAAACGCCGCGTCAAAATTCACGTAGCAGACGTTCTCGTTGACCGACACGTTTAAGATCTTGATGTCGGAATTCAACGTTGGCATCAGCCCCGGCTGTTCCGGTCCGCTGATGAGTTCCTCAATGATAACCCGCTCCACCGAAGTATTCACGTTGTGCATGACACTGCGCTTCTCCGGATACAGCATGGTTCCGTTCGCGTCGGTAAAATACAGCGTCAGCTCCGTGCGCTCGTAGGCGTTGACATCGGTGATGCTGTCCACGAAATCCGCCGCGGAAATGGGGCCTGCCGGCATCCCACTCTTATCGAGCAGCGGCTGATCTCCGGAGTAAATGCTGATATACTCAATTCCCGGCACCTGAGTCAGGGTCCGGGCCAGCGCCGCCCGGCATAAAATCTCCTGGCAGGCGTTCATGCTGGTATAATTGTTGTCAAAAAACAGATACAGTACGGTGTCATCCTTCCTGCAGCCCTGATACACCACTTTGTCGGATAAGACCACCTGAGCCTCCAGATCTGCCGGAACATGAAGCAGGTTCTCCATCAGTTCTCCGATGAGTGCGTCTGTATCCGTTGTCTTTGTGCGGTAGGGCTGCGCGATGAGTCTGGTCACCGCCTGGTTCATGTAGTAGATCTGGTACTCAGACTCGCCATCCTCCAGCGGTTTTTCCCGCTTCTGGCACCCGGCCAACAAAAGTACGGAAAGCAGGAGTGCCAGAAGCAGCAGATTCTTTGCGCCAGAGCTTTGCACAAAGCCCGGACGGCTATGCTTTTTTCGTTCCATAGTTCCTCCTGCTAGGCAATATAGTTTAACGGGATACGCAGCGTAAAGGTGCTGCCTTCGCCCTCTTTGCTGCTTAACTTGATGGCGCCCTTGTGCATCAGCACCACGTTCCGGGTGATGGCAAGGCCAAGGCCGCTGCCGCCGGTTTCCCGGGAACGCGCCTTGTCTACGCGGTAGAAGCGCTCAAAAATACGGTCCTGTACATCCTCCGGAATTCCGATGCCGGAATCCTGCACCTTCAGGTAAAAGAACTTGTGGTCCGCATCCAGAGTCACCCGCACCCAGCCCTCTTCCATATTGTACTTGATGGCATTCTCCACCAGGTTCGTGATGGCCAGGGACAGCTTCATCTCGTCCACATCGGCAGTCACCTCCCGGATGCTCTCAAAGATCAGCTCCACCTTGCGCCGGTTGGCAATGGGCCGCAGCCGCTTTAAGATCTGCTCCACCAGAACATTTAAGTTCACCTGGGTGATATTTAACTCCGCCTCGGATTTGTCCATCTTGACGAGGGATAACAGATCGTCGATGATCTTGCTTTCCCGGTCAATCTCATTGGAGATGTCCTCCATAAACTCCCGGTAAAGCTCCACCGGCACCTCACCCATGCCCATCAGGGAATCCGCAAGCACGCGGATGGACGTAATGGGCGTCTTTAACTCATGGGACACGTTGGATACAAACTCCTGGCGGGACTGGTCCACCTCCTGCAGCTTGGTGATGGTCTGGGCCACGGAACTGGAAATGTCCCGGGTCTCCCGGTATGCCTCGGAGCTGATATCCGTATTCAGCGCGCCCTGCTCCACATGATGAAGCCGCGCCTGAAACTCCTTAAACGGCCGCACCATCATGGCGGCAGCCAGCACGGCAGCTAGGATCAGAACCAGGACCAGGATGACCTGGAACAACACCAGCCGGTCGCCTACCGCATCGGTCAGGCGCATCATGGCCTCCGTGGATGCCGTCATGACCAGAACTCCCTCAATGTGTTTGTCCTGGGAAAGGCTGTAAATGGGAACCGCCTGGGCAAAATAATGCTTATCGCGGTTATAGCGGCTCACCGTCTCCCCCTGAAACGCACGGATGACGGTCTCGGCGATGTGCATGCGGTTTTCCGCAATGTGGAACGTGTCCTGCACGATCTTAAAATCCTGATTCACCACCACGATACGCCCGTTGTAGACATCCGCAATGGTCTCGATCTCACTGTTTAAGCTGTCCTTATCTTCCCCGCTCAAATATCCGGTGCGGGCAATCTTACTGCTTAAAATCTGGCACTGGTTCTGTACCTCCACCATGCGCTCGTCAATCTGCGTCTGCTTCACCGAACTCAAGATCGTCTGGGTGCACAGAAACATGGGGATGATGCCAAACAGCACCAGACAAAGGGTGATGGGCACCTTTAAGCTGACCACCCGCTTTTTGAGCCATGGGATCTGCAGTTTTTTCATCTTATAAGCCATAGCGTTTCCATTCTGCCTCTATGTCGATCTTTTTGGACATAGCCACAGCCAGGGAACCCGGTCCGATGTGGCAGGCAATGCTTAAGGACAGAGGAGCACGGTAAACAGCTCCGGCCTTCGGATAATGCTCCTCGATTTCTTTTGCGAACTCAGCCGCCATTTCATCATTCTGGGTGTGCGCCACAAGCATCCAGGTATTCTCTGCCTCCGGATCCGCAAAACGATCTTTTAAGTCCTTCCCGGCCGCTGCCAGCATGGTGGTGCGGGCCTGTTTCATGGTGCGTACCTTGGAAAAAGAGTCCAGCTTCTCGCCCTGGATCTGCAGCACCGGCTTGATGCGAAGGAGCGTTCCCAGCGCAGCTGCCGCCGGGGTGATACGGCCGCCCTTCTTTAAAAATTTCAGGGTATCAACCGTGATGTAGATGCTGGATTCCATCTTCACGCGTTCCAGGATCTCGAAAATCTGTTCTCCGTTAAAACCAGCCTCTGCCAGTTCCTTCGCGTCCAGTGCGGACTGGCGCTGGGTCACGGAAATGCGCTGGTTGTTCACTACAAATACCTTTCCCTCGTAATCATCGGCCAGCATGCGGGCGGTCTGACAGGAGCCGCTTAAGCCGCTGGACATGGGGATATGGACAATCTGCTCATATCCTTCTGCGAGCAGTTTGTCCCAGAGATCCGTCACATCCTGCGGAGACGGCTGGGAGGTGCTGATATCCGCGTCCTCCGCCTGGCGTTTGTAAAATTCTTCCTGAGTCAGATTGATATCTTCCTCAAAGGTTTCTCCATTGATCATAAAAGGCATCGGAAGCACGAAGATTCCCAGTTCACCTGCCTGAGACTGGGTAATGCCGCTGTTGCTGTCCGTAACAATTGCAATTTTCATGTTGTTCTCCTTCCACGGGGTATCTGATCCGGTCCGAACCGGTTTCTCATCAAAATATATTACAACCCATTCTATCTCATTTTGGTTAGAAAGGAAAGTATTATTTTTCATAGAAAAAAACGATGAAAAACATCGAAAAAGGAACCGTTCCGAACGAAAATACGGGATTGGAAAATGAAACTTCTTATGCTAAAATACCCATAATTTCCCATTTATACAAAGGAGCGTTTTTATGGAAACCATTACCCTGGGTCTTTTTTCCCTCATTTTGGTAGTCTGCCTTCTTTTGAAGCTCCCTACCCTGTATGCCCTCTTTGCCGGGCTCATCCTCTTTTGCGGCTATGCCGCCAAAAAAGGAAATTCTCCAAAAAAGATTGTTTCAATGCTCTACACCGGTGTCCTCACCGCGAAAAATATCCTGATCGTGTTTCTCCTGATTGGTATGATGACCGCCCTCTGGCGGGCCTGCGGCACCATTCCCTACATCATCTGCCATGCGGCAAAGCTGCTGCGCCCGGAGGTCATCCTGCTGGTTTCCTTTCTTTTAAACTGCGGAATTTCCGTGCTGACCGGAACCTCCTTCGGCACAGCTGCCACCATTGGCGTGATCTGCATGAGCATGGGTGTTTCTGCCGGGGCAAATCCGCTGCTTCTTGGCGGTGCCATTCTCTCCGGCGCGTTCTTTGGAGACCGGTGTTCTCCGTTTTCCACCAGTGCGCTTTTAGTCAGTGAACTGACAAAAACCAGCATCTTCGACAACATGAAAAACATGGTCCGCTGCGCATGGCTGCCATTTCTTCTTACCTGCGCGCTGTACGGCGTGCTGGGATTTCAGCTGCATAGCCAGAGTGCCCAGACCGACTTAACCGCCTTGTTTGGACGTGAGGTAGCGCTCCATCCGGCGGCGCTTTTCCCGGCCATTGTCATTTTCGCGCTTGCGCTGATGCGGGTTCCGGTCAAATACGCCATGCTCGCCAGCATCCTGACTTCTCTTGGGGTCGGATTCGCGATCCAGCATTTTTCTCTGGCGGAACTGCCCGGACTGCTTCTTACCGGTTACCATGCCGCAGATCCGCAGGCAGCCGCATTTCTGGACGGTGGCGGCATCCGCTCCATGGTAAAAGTCGCCGCCATCGTGTGTATTTCCTCCTCCTACGCCGGAATCTTTCAGAGCACCGGACTCTTGGACGGACTGAAAGCCGGACTGTTAAAGCTTGGAAAACGCATCACACCGTTTGGCGCCATTTTGCTGGCTTCGGTCGGCACCTCCATGATAGCCTGCAACCAGACATTATCCATTATGCTGACGGACCAGCTCGGCAGCGAACTGGAACCCGATGCCAGCCGCATGGCGCTGGATCTGGAAAACTCCGCCGTGGTCGTGGCACCACTCATTCCCTGGTCCATCGCGGGTGCTGTGCCGCTTGCCACCATCGGCGCGCCGCTCACCAGTATCTTTGCATCGTTTTTCCTGTACCTGGTGCCGCTCTGTTATCTGCTGGCACAGATACCGGCTTCCCGCAGACTCTGAATCATCATAAACAGAAAATGCCAGATGGTGCCAATTCGGCACCCCTGGCATTTTCGTTATTTTATAATCATGTTACTGAATCAGCAGAGATTTTCCGGTCATCTCTTTTGGCTGCTCCATACCCATCAGTTCAATAAGGGTCGGGGCAATATCTGCCAGGCAGCCGCCTTCTCTTAACTTGTAAGACGGATCTGCATTAACCAGAATGAACGGTACCGGGTTGGTGGTATGTGCGGTCCACGGCTCGCCGGTGCTGTAATCTACCAGCTGCTCTGCGTTTCCATGATCAGCACAGATAAACATGACACCATTCACTTCTTTGATGGCGTCTACTGCCCTGCCAACACAGGCATCTACAGCCTCAATGGCCTTGATGGCTGCGCTCTCCACGCCGGTATGTCCCACCATATCCGGGTTTGCGAAGTTGATGATGATCACATCGTACTTGCCGGACTTGATGCAGTCTACCAGCTTGTCGCAGACTGCCGGTGCGCTCATCTCCGGTTTTAAATCGTAGGTGGCTACTTCCTTCGGAGACGGGACCAGGATGCGGTCCTCGCCCGGGTTCGGCTCTTCCACGCCACCGTTGAAGAAGAAGGTTACATGCGCGTACTTCTCGGTCTCGGCAATGCGGGCCTGCTTTAAGCCATGGGCTGCCAGGAATTCACCGAAGGTGTTGGTGATGCTTTCTTTCTTGAATGCCACCAGCTTGTTCTCAATCGTTTCATCGTAATCGGTGAAGCAGACGAAGGTAGTCTTCACGCGCTCGCCGCGGTCAAATCCGGTAAACTCGTCATCGCAGAAGGCGCGGGTCAGCTGACGGGCACGGTCCGGACGGAAGTTGAAGAAGATCACGGAGTCACCGGTCTTGATGGTTCCAACCGGAGCGCCATTCTCGGTAATGACAGTCGGCATCATGAACTCATCGGTCTTGCCGTCATCGTAGGAAGCCTGAATGGCCTCTGCTGCATGCTCTGCGTGATTGCCCTCACCCTTTGTCAGCGCATTATAGGCTTTCTCCACACGGTCCCAGTTTTTATCACGGTCCATAGCGTAGTAACGGCCGGAAACCATTGCTACTTTACCAACACCAAGCTCTGCCATCTTTGCTTCCAAAGCCTCCACAAACTCCTTGCCGGAGGTCGGCGGAGTGTCACGGCCGTCTAAGAAGCAGTGTACATAAACCTTGGAGAGACCATTTCTCTTTGCCAGCTCCAGCAGTCCGTAAATGTGGGTGATGTGGCTGTGCACGCCGCCATCGGAAACCAGGCCGAACATATGCAGGGCAGAATCATTCTTTTTGCAGTTTTCAACAGCCGCCATCAGCGCCTCGTTGGAGAAGAAATCTCCATCCTCAATGGACTTGGTGATGCGGGTCAGCTCCTGATATACGATGCGGCCGGCACCCATGTTTAAGTGGCCTACCTCAGAGTTTCCCATCTGACCGTCCGGCAGTCCGACTGCCAGGCCGCTTGCCTGTCCCTTTACAAACGGGCACTGGCTCATAAGCTGGTCCATGATCGGGGTCTTGCCCTCGCAGACTGCGTTAGCCTCGCAGTTGTCATTCAGTCCATATCCATCCAGGATCATTAATACCACTGGTCTTTTTTCCATGATCGCTTCTCCTTCTATTTAACGACCGAGATTCCGGTCCGATCATTGCAGCATCCACAGCATGCAGAGCGCAATGTCTGCTCCCTGCATTCCCAACAGGGTTTGTTTAAAAATTGACGAATCAAATATATTGTACTTCACACAGAACAATTTTTCAAGGTGCAATTCCGGTTCTGCGAAGCTTTCTCGCTAAGTTTTCCTGCAACGTTTTTTGTTCATGCCTTCTTTTCTTCTGTCCCGGTCTTTTTTCCAAACAGTTCCTCAAAGACCTGTTCCGACGGAGCCGGGATTTTTCCAAGCCGCACCTGTTCCAGATACTCTGCCAAGTCCTGTTCCACTCCCGCAAACAGATAATTCTTCCCCGGCTTCACCAGATTTCCGCGGTCTTCCTCGATCTGGCGGCTGACACGCTCCATATCTTCTGCGAGATCACTTGCCGACATCAGAAGGCAGCCCTGACTCCGGATAATAACCTGCTCCAAGCCATCGGAAGTAGCTACCGTCACCCGGTGTTTCTTTCCCATGTCATGGGCGAATTTTTCAATGTACTGGTCCGCGGTCTCCGCCTCTTTCGTGTAGACCACATGGATATTATGGTAATCTTCGGCGCTTCCTACTCCTCCGGCAACCTTGTAGGCATCAAACACCACGATCAGGTTGTATTTGCGGTAGCCCTGGTAGTTGCAGAGCATGTCCATCAGGCGGTGGCGGGCACCGTCCAGCGTAATCTTCATCAGCTCCCGCAGTTCGTCCCAGGCGTACAGAATGTTGTAGCCGTCCACCAGAAGGTACTCCTCCACCGGCTCTTCTTTTTTGGCGCAGCCATACTTTCCGGCATCGTACACGACCTGGCGCGGACCGCTGTCGTAGGAGAGTTTGCGCTTGCTCTCGCCGTATGTGCGGGTGAAGATGGCCTCCAGCTCCTTGTCATCGGCACCGAAGGAGGCGCTTCCACTGCCGGCACGACTGCCTCGGTTTCCTGTCTGTGATTCAGATGGGCCAGACTGACGGCCGACACCTGCGCCAGCACTCCCTGACGAACCTGCCCAGCCGCCTGCATCAAATGTCCCGCTGACACCAGAATCCCGTCTGCTGCCCGCATTCCATCCGCCCTCACCTGCTCCCGCATCCGCGCATGCTTCCTCTCCCAGCACCGGGATCCCGGTCTGAATGTGCATATAATGTTTTACCTCATACCACGGCACCACAAATCCGGCCCCGTGGGCACAGAATACCGAACCGGTTGGGTCAGCCAGATCCAGTTCTGCCTCATAATGGGTGTTTTCCACCACTTCCACCGCGTTGTGGCATGGGAAGTACCCCTGCAGCACGCAGCTTAAACGGCCCCGGCCCTTGGTGTAGGACACGACCTCCCGCTGGTAATTCTGCATGGTGGCCACCGGCACCACGCCGCTTAAGACCATGTTTTCCCCGTCCACCTCCGGCGGCTCAAAGGTTCCCTTCATGCGCTCAAGATCCGTCATGGCCCGGCCCACATATTCGGACGGCACCTCCAGCTTAAAGGCATAATACGGCTCCAGAATCTGCACACAGCCCTCCGCGGCTGCCTCACACAGTCCCTGGCGTACTGCCCGGTACGTTGCCTGGCGGAAATCTCCGCCCTCAGTATGCTTCTGATGCGCCCGACCGGCAATCAGCGTAATCTGCATATCCGTGATCTCCGATCCGGTCAGCACGCCCCGGTGGCGTTTTTCCTCCAGATGGGTTAAGATCAGCCGCTGCCAGTTCCGGTCTAAAAAGTCCTCGCTGCACCGTGCGGAAAACTGCAGTCCGCTGCCCGGCTCCCCCGGTTCCATCAGAAGGTGTACCTCCGCGTAGTGGCGCAGCGGCTCAAAGTGGCCCACGCCCTCCACCGTGGCGGTGATGGTCTCCTTATAGACAATGCTTCCCGCATCCAGACGGATATCCACGCCAAAACGCTCTGCAACCAGACTTTTTAACACCTCAATCTGCACTTCACCCATGACCTGCACCTGAATTTCCTGTGCCTGCTCATTCCAGGTAATGTGAAGCTCCGGTTCTTCTTCCTCAAGCTGCTTTAAGTCCGCCAGCATCTTGTGGGCGTCGCATTCCTCCGGGAGTTCCACCCGGTAAGTCAGAACCGGCTCTAAAACCGGAAGTTCGGACTCTGCTTCCGTTCCGATGCCCTGACCAGGATAAGTAGAAAGAGGCCCGGTTACCGCGCAGATCATACCCGCTACCGCCTCATTTACCGTTTCATATTTTGTACCGGAATAGATGCGGATCTGGTTTACCTTTTCCGCCTCCTTTCCTTTTTCCTGCAAAAAGTCCTTTACTTTCAGACTGCCGGATGTGATCTTCATGTGAGTCAGACGGCTGCCCTGCTCGTCCCTCGAAATTTTAAAAACCTTCGCGCCAAATTCCGCAGATTTATCCAGCTCAGCATCACGCATCCAGCGCTCCAGCCCGGACAACAGTTCTTCCACTCCCTGCAGCTTCAAAGCAGAGCCAAAGTAACATGGAAACAGCTTCCGCCCGCGAATCAGCCTGCATACCTCATCATTTGCAATCTCTCCGCTTTCCAGATACCGCTCCAGAAGTTCCTCGTCTGCCATGGCAATGGTCTCCCAGCATTCCTGCGGCACTTCTTCTTTCGGACCGTCCAGCAGCGAAAAATCTATGCAAAATTCGCTCAGCCGCTTTTGCAGTTCCGCCATCAGCGCCTCCCTTTCGGTGCCCGGCTGGTCCATTTTATTGATAAAAAGGAAGGTCGGTACCTGATAACGCTTTAGCAGGCTCCACAGCGTCTCCGTGTGTCCCTGCACGCCGTCCGCTCCGCTGATGACCAGCACCGCGTAGTCCAGCACCTGCAGCGTCCGTTCCATCTCCGCGGAGAAATCCACATGGCCCGGCGTATCAAGCAGCGTCACCGTGATATCCCCCAGCTGGCACACGGCCTGCTTGGAAAAGATGGTGATGCCGCGCTCCCGCTCCAGAGCATAAGTGTCCAGATACGCGTCCCGGTTGTCCACGCGCCCAAGCTTTCTTGTCGTTCCTGTTGTATATAAAATTGCTTCTGACAGAGTCGTTTTTCCCGCATCCACATGAGCTAAAAGCCCGATGCATCGATCATGTCCTGCCTTTTTCGGATCCTGTAATGCCATGAAAAAAGCCTCCTTCTGTGATTGCATAATGAAAAAATTATACCACAGAAGGAGGCTCCAGTCTACAATTCCAGCCCCTCCGCAATCCCTTTAAGTGTCTCCGCCGACTGGATCAGCCGGGTCGTTTCATCTTCATTCAATGAGATCGGCACATGGGTTTCCACGCCGTCCAGGCCCAGCACCGCGGGCATGCTCAGGGCGATGTCGCGGATGCCGTATTCGCCATGCATCATGGAGGACACCGGCAGAATGGACCGCTCGTTGCGGATGATGCAGGCACAGATGCGCCGCACGGACATGGCGATGCCGTAGTAGGTGGCCTGCTTTTTAGCGATGATATCGTAGGCGCTGTTTTTCACGGACTCCGCGATCTCGTCCAGCTCCATTTTCGGATTGTCGCAGCCACGCATCTCGCAGAAGGTGTCCAGCGGAATGCCGGAAATGTTGGTGCTGCTTAACACCGCGATCTCGCTGTCACCATGTTCCCCCACAATGTAGGAATGGACGCTGCGGCTGTCCACCCGCAGATGTTCCCCCAGGGCGTACTTCATCCGGGCTGTGTCCAGAACCGTGCCGGAGCCGATGACGCGGTTTTCCGGCAGTCCGCTTAAGCGAAGCGCCACATACGTTAAAATGTCCACTGGATTGGACACGATCAGCAAAATGCCGCCAAAGTTCCGGCTGGCGATCTCCGGGATGATGCTCTTGTAGATTTCCACGTTCCGGTGCACCAGATCCAGCCTGGTCTCATCCGGCTTCTGGTTGGCCCCCGCCGTCACAATGATGATGGCCGCGTCCGCCACATCATCGTAATCCCCCGCGTAAATCTTCATGGGCGCCGCAAAGGGTACGCCATGGGAAATATCCATTGCCTCCCCATCTGCCTTTTCCCTATTCACGTCCAAAAGCACCAGTTCGGAAAACAGCTTGCTCTGCATCAGGGTAAACGCTGTCGCAGAACCAACAAAGCCGCAGCCAATGACTGCGGCTTTTCTGGATTTGATCACATTGCTCATAAGACCCTCTCTTTCCTGAATCACGGTCCGCACGGCAAAAGCGCAGACCGTTTTCCACAGTAATGAATTCTGTCTTAGTCTTTGTGAGAAATGGATCCGGTATACCAGACTTATGAAATTTTGTTGGAAATCAGTGTTCCTGTAGCAGCTTTTCCGCGCCCTTCATCCAGTCCGCCCGGAAGAAATATATTGCCATGCCCACTGCGCAGAGCACCCAGGTCAGCGGCCATCCGGCAATCACTACCAGAAGGCTGTGGGTTCTCGGCACGGTGATGGCCAGGTAAATCTGGCGGAGCACCACGAAGCAGCCCAGCATAAAGAACATCGGAATGCTGGATTTGCCTGCACCGCGCAGCGCGCCGCTTAAGATCTGCACCACCGGCAGCATCATGTAGCCGTAGGAGAATACCTTCAGGATTGCCGCTCCGTTGACGATCACCGCCGCGTCATCCGTAAAGAGCTGCACCAGCGCCCCGCCTTCCCGGTTCATCAGGATGCTTCCGCCCAGGATGATCACGGAGCACATGCCCCACGCGGTGAAAATGCCGCGTTTGACACGGTCGGTTTTGCCCGCGCCAATGTTCTGCCCCACAAAGGTGGTGATGGTCATGTTAAAGCTCTGCAAAATCAGCTGCAAAAATCCATCGATCCGCACTGTGGTGGAGTATCCGGCTATGGCAGCCGTTCCGAAGCTGTTGATATAGGACTGCACTACCACATTGGAGAATGCCGTAATACTCTGCTGCAGCGCCGCCGGAAGTCCCACCATGATGATCTGGCGGATCATGTTCCCATGGAAGCGGATCTTTTTCAGTTCTACCCGGTAGTCTTCCCGGGTCTGTACCAGCTGACGCATGACCAGAAAGGCACTGACGGCCTGCGCAATCAGCGTTCCCAGGGCAACGCCCGCTACGCCAAGCCGTGCCCCGCACACCAGGATGACATCCAGAATGACGTTCAGCACACTGGCGATGGCCAGATAAATGAGCGGATCCCGGGAATTGCCGATGGCCCGCAGGATGCCAGAGCCCATGTTATAAAACATAAGAAAGGTGATTCCGGCAAAATAGATGGTCAGATACAGTATGGAATGCGGCAGCACCTCCTGCGGCACGCCGATGGCCTGCAAAAGCGGCCTCGTAACCGCTATGCCGACAACGGTGAACAGCACGCTTAACAGGATGGTGAGCGCCAGGGCGCTGTGAATGGCCTGGCTCATCTCTTCTTTTTTTCCTGCCCCGAAATACTGGGCAATGACTACACCAGCACCGACCGACAGGCCCATAAAAAAGCCCACCAGCATCTGGATGACCGATACCGACGCACCGACCGCCGCCAGCGCGTTGGTGTCCACAAAGTTTCCGACTACATAAGAATCTGCCGTGTTGTAAAGCTGCTGGAACAGATTTCCGATCAGCAGCGGCACGGCAAAGACCAGAAGGGCCTGAAAAATGTTGCCCTCAATCAGATCTGCATGTTTCCCCCGCACGTTTCCCACCCCTTATTTCTCTGCCTGATGTTCCTTCAGATACTCCTCGGTCAGCGCCACGGCGTCCATGATGCACTGCGGGCAGCTGCAAAGTACCTTGCCGGTCTCCACACCTTTGAGCTCACGGCACAGATAAGAGCCGTTCTTTTCCTGGAACTTCTCCACATATTCCTTGACCTGCTTGTAGGTGCTGCCCTTGGTCGGCATGCCCTTGTTTAAATCTCCCACGCTGTTGGCAAGGCCGATCACCATCATCATGCCGGACAGGGCTCCGCACATCTCCATCATGCCCATGCCAAGGCCAAAGCCCTCAGCGATCTTAAACATTTCTGTTTCATCTGCCCCGAATTCTTTGCAGAAGGTACAGGCCACTGCCTGCGCGCAGTTGTACCCCTGGTCGTGTAATGAAATCGCGTATTCTGCTTTTGTGCTCATGTTGTTCTTCCTCCATATGAATTTAATGTACTCTCAGAATCTTTTTGTGCCTGATTTTGTGAGAAGATTTTTTGTCAGTTGTGCCCAAATTTTTGAGGCGTACGCGGTGCGTACGTTGATGAAATTCGGGTGCAACTGGCGGAAAACAAGCCGCAAAAGCAGGTGCAGGAAAGACTCCGAGAGTACATTCCTCACTAAGTGTTCCTAGTATATCATACAACCTTATTTTCAACAAGTTTTTAAAAACGATCGCTTTTCGTTCGCTTTTCGTTCGCTTTTCGTTCGTTTTTCGTCCGAATCGTAAATATTTCGTCAGTTTCTCCTAACACTTTTTTCACATTTACCCCCTATGATAGTGTTTGTATTCATCATAATACAAAAGTAAACAGAAAGGTTGGTAATTCAACTATGAAAAAGAAATATTTAGCAATTCTTGGCGCTGTTGCTGTACTTGCAATGGCAATGGCAACTGCATGCTCCTCCAAGAGCAATACTGAGACGGCCGCAGCCGGAACCGAAACCACTGCTTCCCAGCAGCAAGAAACCAAGGAAGAGCCTCAGAAAGAGACAAAAGAAACAGCCAAAGAGGAATCCGCAGCTGACAAGGAAGAAAACAAAAGCACAGATGCAGAAGAATCCACAATGACCGGTGAAATCAGTGATATCAAGGATTTCATGTTTACCATCTCCTCCGACGGACATGATTATGCATTCAGCTTTGATAACGACAAAAAGCCGGAAGGCCTTGCTGATGTAAAGGACGGAGACACCGTTACCGTTACCTATACCGGAACCGTCGATGAAGTAGATGCATTTGACGGCACAGTCCTGTCTGTAAAGAAAGCAAAATAATTTAACTGCCATATGGCTGTCATGTTCTGCATGGCAGCCATATGCTTATGATAGAGAGTGCAACAAAGCAATGCTTAAAATTTTTTTCATAATACCGAGCTGAATTATTTCAGCTCTCCTCCCTTTTTCAATAATAATCTCTCGGAATCTTTAAGCCAGTAAATATAAGGCTTTCAGATTCCTTTTTTATTAAAATCCCCCACTTTTTTGTCAAAAATTTACGTAAATATTATCCTAACCCTGATTTCATAGCCCGCTCTACATGGGACATCATTGACCGTTTTGGGAATCTTGACCTTTCCTACACCAATGAAAAGCTTAAAAACAGATATTCTGTCTGTGGACCTAAGCCAAGAACTCCTTCCTGCATGCACCGCTCCTACCTGCTGTCTCTGGATTTTAAAGTTACTTCCCTCACTGAGTGGGCTGCACAACTAAAATTACAGGCTGTCTAACAGTTCCTGCACGCCGGAAAGTTCCGGGAACCAGGTCGGGGTCTGCATCTCATCTTTGTGCTCGCCGATCATCTTTTCCATCCAGACCATGTTGTACCAGCGTCCGAATTTGTAACCGCATTTGTCAAATTCGCCCACCAGCCGGTAGCCAATGTGGGCGTGATACTCCTCGCTGTTGCGGGTCAGATGCTCGTCCTCCACCTGCGGCACACCGATGCAGGCTTCCATGTTCAGGATTCCCATAGCCCCGCACACGGCCTCCAGCGCACGGTTCAGCCTGCCGCCCACACCGGAATGGCGCAGGGTTTCATCTACATAGATGGATGTCTCCACGGCCCAGTCGTAGGCCGCGCGGTCATGAAACGGGCCGACATAGGCATAGCCGAGGATCTTCCCGTTCTGCTCTGCCACCAGATACGGATACTTCTGCAAGGTGTGATGGATCCTTCCGCGGAATTCTTCCAGTGTCGGAACCTCATATTCAAACGTGATGGCCGTTTTGATCACATACGGCGCGTAAATGGCTAAAATTGCTTCTGCATCGTCCTCCGATGCAACACGGATACGGATATCGTTGTTTTTCATAAAGATGCCTCGCTTTTCTGCCATAAAAATTTCCTGCTGAATGCGCAATGAGGAAATCTGAAATTTTCACTCATTATACATCAGCAGGAATCAATTGTCTATCTTACTATATGGAAATAATTCTTCCCAGTTCTGCCATCGTGCGGTGAGATATGGAAATGACCGTGCGGTCTGCGGATACCTGTTTCAGTGCCTTTAAGACGGCCTGCTCGGTCTCCGCGTCCAGGTTCGCGGTGATCTCGTCCAGAAGAAGAAGTTCCGGGTCTGCTGCTGCCGCCCGGGCGATGGAAAGGAGCTGCCATTGTCCCTGGGAGAACAGCTCCGGCGTACACTCCGTATCGTAGCCGTGCTCCATCTGCATGATGGTTTCATCCAGGCCGGTCAGGACGGCGGCCCTCTTCACCGCTTCCATGGAAATATTTTTGTCAAACAGTGTAATCTGTTCTTTGACCGTGCCCGGCACCCGGTGGAAGGACTGCTCCACATAGCCGAACAGTTTTCGCCGTTCTGTGTCCCGGATTTCCGATACCGGTCTGCCATGGAGAAGCACCGCTCCCTCCTGTGGGATATAAAGCCCCAGCAGCAGCTTTAAGATGGTGCTCTTTCCGGCACCGGTCCTGCCGGAGAGTGTGACCTGCCCGCCCTGCTGCACCTGAAAGCTCAAATGCTTCAGAACCATATGCTCATCGTAGCCGAAGGTGACGTTGCGAAATTCGATGACCGGAGCTGCCGTCCGGATACTGCCGGACTGACCTGCCTGATGGTCCTGCTCTGCCGTGCATTCCCGTGATTTTCCGCCAGCCGCAGGTTCCTGTTTCAGCACTGCACCAATCACCTGCTTCTGATGCTTCTGCCTTGCTTCCTCACACATGGCCTCGGCATGTTCGACCGCCAAAGCAGGCTGCTCCTCCTGCCCCAGAAATTCATTGATCCGCTTTACACCCGCAATGGCGGACTGGATGGTCTGAATCTCCATGCCCAGGCTTTCCACTGGCGTGAAGATCTGGGAAATGTAATTCATAACCGCCACCGCCGTACCGGCTGACATGCCAAATAGCGTCAGCACCTTCGGATTGCCCGACGCGGAAAGCAGCATGACAATGGCTACCACCACTGCATTCAGAATCAGGATGACCGGGGAGTAGACCGCATCGTAAAAGTTGGTTTTTTCCATAGCCCGATAGCTGTCACCGATGTAGCGGTCATACCGCTGTTCCATGTAGTTTTCCTTCCCCAGGGTATGAATGGTGCGGATGTTATGCAAAGTCTCCGGTACACACCCGGATGCCCGGCTCACGGCGCGGCGGTTCTCCAGCTGGGCCGCCAGCATATTTTTCTGCACGGTTCTGGTAAACAGAAACAGCACCGGAAGCAAAACCAGAAGCACCAGGGAAAGCCCCCGGTTGCGAAACCAGATTACCGCCAGAATGCTCACAATGCGGCATGCATCGGCAAACATGCTGATGATGCCGGAGGTAAACAAATTCTCTACCGTGTCCACATCCCCCACAAACCGGGATACCAGCGCCCCCGGCTCCAGATGGGTCAGCCCGTCGGCTGTCAGCCGCTGCATCTTTGCCATCAGGCGGCTGCGCAGCGCATGGGTGATTTTCTGGCCAAATACCGTCAAAAATCCCTCCCGCACTGCCTCCAGCATGCCGGTCAGCGCTGTCAGGGCAAAATAAACGATCACCAGGGAAAACGCAAGCTGTTCCCCGGCACTCAAGCGGTCCACCACCGTTCCAAGAACCAAAGGCGGAAACAGGGAAACAACAACCGCGCCGCAGACCGTGACCGCAATTCCCAGTGACAGGACTGCCTTTTGACGAACAGCCTCCAGGATGATGCCGGCTACATGTTCCTTCCTGTTTGCAGGGCTGCTTTCCTTTCCATTCTGTGGGTTCATGGACATATCTGCCTGGTCAGTCTTCTTCATGACCTGCACCTCCTTCCTGTGCCGCAAACAGCTGCGCGTATTCCGGCACCTGTTTCAGCAGTTCTTCGTGTGTTCCCACTACGGTCTCTCCCGTCTCCATCCAGATGATCTGATCCATCTGCGGGAACAGGTACAGCCGGTGGGAGATCAGAAGCACGATGCTGCCCTTCGCCATCTCCTGTAAATGCGCGAAGGCTTCCCGCTCTGTTGTCCGATCCAGTGCCGAGAAGGGATCATCCAGAATCAGAAGAGGCTTTTTGTGGTACAGCGTCCGTGCCAGAGCCAGACGCTGCGCCTGGCCGCCGGATAACCGCACGCCGCCATTTCCCACCAGCGTCTGAAGACCGTCCTCCATGGACGTTAAATCCTGGTCCAGACAGACCGCTTTCAGATAGGGTTCTGCCTCTCTGCCGCCGCCCAGACGGATGTTATTTTCTATGGTATCGTTGCAAAGCTCCGGGTCGTGCCCCAGATAGCCAATGATTCCGACGCGCTTTTTCTCATCCATCTTTTGCAGTTCCTGTCCGTCAAACTGAATGCTGCCCTCATACGGATATTCGCACAGGAAGCTCTTTCCCAGCGTGGATTTTCCACAGGCCACCGGCCCGGTGATGCCGATGATCTGCCCCGGCTCTGCGGAAAAATTCAGATGTTCAAACAGTTTTTTGCCGCCCGGATACGCAAAACCAAGGTCTGTAACCTGCAATGTTCCCGGAAACATCTTTGTTTTCATATGGCTGTCCCCGCTGACCTTCATAAACGGTTTGATGCGTTTCCAGGATACCTGTGCCTTATGGACTGCATTGAACAGCTTTGCCGCGCTGGAGGATTTCACTGACAGTTTGGTAAAACAGGATAAAAATGTAGCGAAGGTGGCCACACTCCACGTGCTCCATCCCTCTCCCAGCACATTTTTTCCGCCGAAATAAACGATAAACAGCACACCCGTCATGGAAATGACCCGGTAAAGCGGCTGCATAACGGTATTCCACACATTGGCTTTCACCGCTGACTTTTCATAGGCGGACAGATTTTCCTCATAGGCCTGCCGCCGTTCTTCCTCGCAGCCAAACACCCAGTAAGTCAGGGCGTTGGTGCCCCGGTCCAGAGTTGCCGCGCTTAAAATTCCTGACTGCTCCTTGTAGGCCGCTCCGGTCTTCTGGATCAGCCGTTTCATCTTCTCGGCAATGCAGTAGGATACCGGCGGAAAGATCAGGGCAAGCAGTGCCAGCCGCCAGTCATAAAACAGAAGCATTCCGGCATAGGCCATCAGTGCTACACCCGTATCAAATACTTCCGTGGTGAATTTCCGCATGCCCTCCACGCAGTCATCCACATCGAGAATGGCCTTGGTCATGACGGTTCCGGCACCTTCCTCCTGCAGCTCTGTCCTGCTTTTTCGCACCAGACTTCCGTAGATGATCTGCTTCATCCGGCGGTTTACGTTGTTGGCAAACCGGCGCACATAAAAGCGTTTCACATAGCGGGAACTCTGCACCACCGCAATGGAGGCCACATAGGCACAGACCAGAGTCAGCATCTGCGACGCCCTGGATGTACCCTGTAAAATCCGAATCAGACAGCCGGTCATGCGGCCCTCAAACCATGGGCCTGCCAGAAGTCCCAGGTTATAGATCAGTCCGGAAACGGTAATGACGATCAGGACCTTCCACTCTTTTCGAAAGTAGGAAAGGATCCGGTCGGGGCGAAATCCTTTGCCTGTATTTTCCATCTGTTTTCGCACCTCATCTGATTCCATCGTTTCATGCATCTTCCTGCACCTTCTCTCTATCAGTGGGCCGCTCTGTGCTCTCCTGGTCTTCTACCGGTGCGCTGGACTGTGCTGCTTTCCACAGTCTATCCGTCTGAGCATCCGTTTCATCTATCAGTTTCACGCGCTCTGCCACATGTGCAAATCCTGCCTGCCGCTCCCGCTTGGAGCGCCAGTACAGCGTATCCAGCGTTTTGCAGAACTGCTCCCGTTCTGCCTCCGGCAGTTCTTCTAACAGCCAGTCATAAAAGATTGTTTCAATCCGTGCCTTGGAATTCTTCAGATTTTCCGCCAGTTCCGTCGCGTAAAGAAGCTGGCTCCTGCCATCCTTCGGATTCGGTTTGCGGATCAGATAACCTTTTGCCTCCAGGCTGGAAGCCCGTCTGGCCGCCGCCCCCTTGTCAATCTGAAGCTGCTCCCGCACCTGGGTCTGCGTAATACCCGGATTGTGCCGTACAAGATGAATAAAATCAAACTCCGCCGTGCCAATGCCATCTTCTTTCATAGTCTGCACTGTAAATTTGCTGACCTCCCGCGCAATCTTGGTCATTTTTCTTTCTGTCTGATCCATACATTTCCCTGCCCTTCCTATAAAACAAAAACGCACACCCACTGAGATTTCTCCGGCGAATGTGCGTTAGATGTATCTGCAACCATTTAGATGATAGTGCAACTATTTTTTGTTGTCAAGTAAATTTATCCCAGACCTTTTTATGCTTCAGTAACTAATAGATTGCTCTCCCATCCTCTCTCCCAAATTTTTGAAGTGCTCCTGTGTACAGTGCTTTTTTGCCCTGCCTGCTCTTCGCTCCTATAAAATCAATGATTTATGCTGTTTTTTCTTCGTAAGCGGTTCCATTTAGCAGCTCCCTTAATTCTCTTTTCGCCTTATTATGTTCTTCCAGTCTTGCACTTTCCACAGCCAGGTCCAGCAATGCGATTCTGCTCTGCAATAAAATAGTAAAACCGCCCGGTATTAGCGTACCGAACGGCTTTACATAAAAAAGTTTTTGCAAACCCTTATTTCACGCGGGTCAAAAGCGCAATGGTTTCACAGTTCGCGGTGGACGGGAACATGTCTACGGCACAGGCTTTCTCCAGCTTATAGCCCCGCTCCTGCAGCATTACCAGGTCTCTGGTCAGGCTGGTCGGCTTACAGGAAATATAAACCATGCGGTCTACACCAAAGTCGATGATCTTATCCAGCGCCTTCGGGTGGATACCGTCACGCGGCGGGTCCAGGATGATCAGGTCCGGCTTGTCTTTCAGCTCTCCGATCACATTCAGCACATCTCCGGCAATGAACTCGCAGTTTTTCAGCCCGTTTCCGGCCGCATTCTCTTTCGCTGCCTCCACAGCCTCCTCCACGATTTCCACACCCACAACCTTATCGGCCACCGGCGCAATGATCTGGGCGATGGTTCCGGTTCCGCTGTATAAGTCGAACACGACTCTATCCTTCGTCTCACCCACGTAGCTGCGGGCGGTCTCGTAAAGCACCTCTGCTCCCAGGGAATTGGTCTGGAAGAAGGAGAACGGAGTGATGCGGAATTTTAACCCCAGAAGCTCCTCGTAAAAGAAATCCTGTCCATAGAGAACGGTAGTCTCGTCACTCTGTACTACATCGGCCAGGCTGTCATTGCGGATATGCAGGATGCCTGCAAAGGTTCCTTCCAGTTCCAGCGCCTGCATGCAGGACAGCCATCCGGCTAACAGTTCCTGCTCGGATACCGGTGTGCTGCATGCTTCTGTCACGCCCAGATTTTCTGTCTGACCGGAGGTAACCAGTGCCACCAGGATTTCTCCGGTCTTCACCGCGCGGCGCACCAGCAGATGGCGCAGATAACCAGTGTGCTGCATCTTTTTGTGGTAGCTGATGTGCTTCTCCGTAAAGTAGCTTAAGGTTGCCGTTAAAATTTTACAGAAATCCTCATGGACAATCTGGCATTCCGGTGTGTTCACGATGTCGTAAAAACTGCCGCGGCGATGCATGCCCAGGGCCAGTGGACCATCTTTATACTCATCTCCGAAGGAAAACTCCATCTTGTTGCGGTAGCCATCGGAAATTGGGCTGGCCTTAATGCCCTCAAACTCATAGGAATTGCAGACCTCGTCCAGCAGGGCTTTGATCTGGCTCTCCTTAATTTTTAACTGTTCCTCGTACGGAAGGCTCTGGTACAGGCAGCCGCCACAGATGCCAAAATGCGGGCAAGCACCCTCGGTTCTCTCAAGAGGAGACTTCTCCAGCACCTCTAACAGGCGCGCCTCGCATTTGCCTTTTCTCTTTTTATTTACCACAAACCGGACCTTCTGCCCCGGAATGGCATTCTTGACGATGACCCGCTCACCATCCACATGTAAAATTCCCTTATTCGGGAAGTCGATGGTCTCTACGACCGCTTCAAACATATCTCCCTTTTTCACGTTCAATCTCCTAAATGTATTATATCTATGAAACAAGAAAGGCGTATCCCGGTCTGCGAGACACGCCTGATACTCTTTATTTTCTGATTTTCCGCCAGATATTCTGGCTTTTCCACGAATTATTTCTCGTCGTCCTCATCCTCGAAGAAGTCATCGTCGAAATCGTCATCGAAGTCATCCTCGAAATCTTCCAGATAATCCGGGGTAAAGAAACGGTATACGCCGTATGCAATGGCTGCAACTGCTGCTACCACTCCGATGATGGCAAGGATCCAGAGAATACAGGTTTTCTTTTTCTCCTCTTCCTCTTTTCTGTGTAAGAACTCATTTAACTTGGTGGAATTCATGATCTCCTCCACACGTGCCATTGCGTCTTTGCTCATGTTATCAAAACGATTCATACTGCCACGTCCTTTCTACCATATTCCTGGCTTTGTGTTCAAAGCCATACCATTACTAGAATTATAACATTATTTTTCTGTTTTTACTATCCTATTTTATTCAAATTTGCATTTTCTATGAGCGGCTTCACGCAATTCCATTCACCTGCGCTCAGACATGAAATCGGCTTATACCTTCTGCAGCTTTGCGAAGGACGCGAACATCTTCTTGACTCCGGCGGTATCAAAATTCACAGATACCTCAAAATCTTTCGCGCCGTCCTTCACACTGAGCACGGTTCCCTCTCCAAACTTCACATGGCGCACCCGGTCACCCACACCGTAATCCAGAGATGCCGGTTTTTGCACCGTAAAGGCCTTGCCAAAGCCCGGACTGGCCATATTGGCAGACTTCATACCGAACTTGCTGACGCCCAGGCGGCTCTGATTCTTATTCCACGGCAGTGTGTCATCATCAAACTCGTCCCGGTTTACACTGCGGCCCACTCTCGGCCCCAGCTTCTCCATCTGGATCAGTTCTTCCGGAATCTCGTCCACAAAACGGCTCACTTTGGAGTAATGGGTTTCACCGTTGATCATGCGCATGCGGGAGGCGGTGATAACCAGGCGCTCTTTTGCACGGGTGATGCCCACGTAGCAGAGGCGGCGCTCCTCCTCAATCTCCGTCCGGTCATCGGACATGATGGACATGCGGCTTGGGAACAGACCATCCTCCAGACCGCTTAAATATACCACTGGGAACTCCAGGCCCTTGGCGCTGTGCAGCGTCATCAGGGTAACCCGGTTCTCGGAATCATCCATCCGGTCCACATCAGCCACCAGAGCCACCTGCTCTAAAAATTCATCCAGGGACGGATGCTCCACCTCTTCACTGTAGCTGACCGCCTTGTTCATGAGTTCTTCAATGTTCTCCATACGGGTCTGGAATTCAATCTCGCCCTCAGCCTCCAGCTCGTCTTTATAGCCGGTGTCGGCAAGAATCTGCTCGATCACCTCACGGATGGTAGCACCGCCGTTTAAGGCATCCCGGAAATCCTCAATCTGACCGGTAAAGACAGCCACCTTGCCTGCTGCCTTTCCAAGTCCCGGTACGGCAGCCGCCCGGGCACAGGCATCGTAAAAGCTCATGCCCTGCTCCGATGCCCAGGCCGTGATCTTGCCGATGGAGGCAGCGCCAATGCCGCGCTTTGGCACGTTGATGATTCGCTGAACTGCCAGGTCGTCCTGTCCGTTGGCGATGGTTTTTAAATAGGACAGCACATCTTTAATCTCTTTTCGCTGATAGAAATTTACACCGCCTACCAGACGGTACGGCACATTGTGCTCAATGCATTTTTCCTCCAGCAGACGGGACTGGGCATTGGTGCGGTAAAGAACCGCGTAGTCCTGATAATCCCGTCCATCCTTTAAGATATCCCGCACAATGCCGTCGGCCTCCTCATAAGCCTGCTCATACTGATGGAATACCACCGGCACACCCTCGCCATTGGCCGTCCACAGAGTCTTGTCTTTCCGCCCCTGGTTATTGCGGATGACCGCGTTGGCCGCGTCCAGAATGTGGCTGGTGGAACGGTAGTTCTGCTCCAGCTTAATGACCTTCGCCCCCGGGAAAGCACTCTCAAAGTCCAGGATATTGCTGATATTGGCTCCCCGGAACTTATAGATGGACTGGTCATCGTCACCCACCACGCAGAGGTTCTTGTACTTTCCGGCCAGCAGCTCAATGAGGCGGAACTGGGCCGTGTTGGTGTCCTGGTACTCATCCACCATGATGTATTTGAACCGCTCCTGATAATACTCCAGTACATCGGCGTTGGTGCGGAACAGATCCACAGTCTTAAAGATCAGATCGTCGAAATCCAGCGCGTTGTTCTTCTTTAACTCTTCCTGATAGTTCTGGTAGACCTCCGCAATCTTTTTGGCACGCCAGTCCCCCTCCGCATTGACACGGAATTCTTCTGGGCTCATCAGCTCATTCTTGGCGCTGGAAATGGCGGAAAGCATGGCCCGGTCACGGAAGGTTTTCGGATCCAGTTCCAATTTCTTTAAAATCTGCCGCATCAGCGTTTTCTGGTCATCGGTATCGTAAATGGAAAAGTTTGTATTGTAGCCCAGATGGTCAATAAAGCGGCGCAGGATCCGCACACAGGAGGAATGGAAGGTGGAGACCCAGATGCTCTCAGAGCCAAAGCCCACCAGGTTGTCCACACGGTCCCTCATCTCTCCGGCCGCCTTATTGGTAAAGGTGATGGCCATGATATTCCACGGATTCACATCCTTCTCCTCAATCAGGTATGCAATACGGTGAGTCAGTACCCGGGTCTTTCCGGAACCTGCTCCTGCCAGGACTAAAAGAGGTCCCTCCGTACAAAACACTGCCTCCTTCTGTCTGTCATTTAAAGTATCATAAACTGCCATTACGCTGTAATCCTTTCATAATCATTAATAAAAACGCCCGCTTCTCGTGACTTCGTCACTCGATCACCTCACCGTTCGCCATAACCGTGTAAACACGTTTCTGGCTCTCTTGCGCTCGTTACATCTTACCACAAAAAAACAGGCACCGCAAACTTTTGTTCGCGATACCTGCCTTAATTTTCTTTTCAGAATTACTCAGCGTATGCAATAGCCTCGATCTCTACCAGTGCGCCCTTCGGAAGTGCTGCAACCTCGAAAGCTGCTCTTGCCGGGCAAGCGCCCTCGAAGAAAGTAGCGTAAACCTCGTTCATAGCGCCGAAATCAGCGATGTTGTTTAACAGAACGGTGGTCTTTACTACGTTAGCCATGCTCAGTCCGTCACTCTCAAGAATGTTCTTGATGTTGGTTAAGGACTGCTTAGTCTGTGCTGCGATGTCTGCGCCAGCAAACTCGCCGGTAGCCGGGTCGATCGGAAGCTGACCGGAAACGAATACGAATTTGTCTGCGTGGATTGCCTGGGAATATGGTCCAATTGCTGCCGGAGCGTTATTGGTTGCTAATACTTTCTTCATAAGAAATATCTCTCCTTTGTTTGATGTTTGTAATTCCCTATTATAGACACTCTGGATTGAAAATTCAATCCTTTTTCGCAATGATATATAACTTTTTGTTAGTTTGAAAACTTTTCATTTTATCTTTATCGGATCTTTCCCTCTTGCCATCTGGTTTTCAATACTATATAATAGAGTGTACGAGGTGACATCATGAAAAATAATTCCGAACGACTATCCGATATCCTGAGCTGGTTAGACTCCATCTCCTATATCAAAACCGAAAAGATTCCGGAAGTGGATTTATATATGGACCAGGTGACTTCCTTTATGGAGGAGCATTTAAAAAAGACCAAGCGCAGCCCGGAAGACAAGGCCCTTACCAAGACCATGATCAACAACTACGCCAAGAACCGTCTGCTCCCCGCTCCTGTCCGCAAAAAATACAGCAAGGAGCACATCCTGCTGCTGCTGTTCATCTACTACTATAAAAATCTGCTGTCCATCGGCGACATTGAGCAGCTGTTCCGCCCGGTCACGGAGCAGCATTTTAACGCAGAGGAAGGCCTGAACCTCAGCGACATCTACGAGGAGGTGTTCTCCCGCGAAGCGCTGCAGATGGAACACTTAAAAGAAGACATCCGCGCCAAATTTGAGGACAGCCGCCTGACCTTTGCGGACACAGACAGTGAGGACAAAGAATATTTACAGCTTTTTGCCTTTATCAGTGAGCTTTCCTTCGATGTCTATTTAAAAAAACACATGATCGAGATGCTGATTGACGAACTCCGGGAGGAAACCACACCGGATTCCAAAACAAAGAAATCAAAAAAGTGATGCACTTATGCGGCATCACTTTTTTGATTAAGTTAAACTTCCGTATTATTCTTCACTCTGTGCTTCTGCCGTTTTCCCGTCCTGGGCATCCCCTTCTGCCGCCTGTTTTTCCGCAATTCTTGCAAATACCATATCGTAGCCGTCATTGCCGTAGTTTAAGGAACGGTTCACGCGGCTGATGGTTGCGGTGGACGCGCCGGTCTTGTCCGCGATTTCCAGATAGGTTCTCTTTTCACGCAGCATCTTCGCCACCTCATAACGCTGGGACAATGATAACAGTTCGTTGACCGTGCACACATCCTCAAAGAAAATGTAGCATTCTTCCGGAGTTTTCAATGTTAAAATGGCCTCAAACAGATGGTCTACGGCCTCTGTCTTAATCTTCTTATTCATTCTATATGATTCCTTCCTGAAATACAAAGTTCTGCGGTTTTCACTTTTAACAGTTTACCACACTAAATTTTTAAAGTCCATAGTTCAGACAAAATTTCTCCACCACATGTGCCACACCGTCATCATTATTCGAGAGGGTTACGTAATCGGCCGCATTCCTCACCGGGCGGACCGCGTTTTCCATGGCTACACCAAGTCCTGCGAACTCGATCATGGACAGGTCATTGAATCCATCCCCACAGGCAATCATCTCTTCCCGCTCCATGCCAAGAAGCTTTAACAGCTGAGCCAGACACTGGGCTTTATCAATACCGCGGGGAAGGATTTCCAGGAAAAACGGTTCCGAACGGTACACGCTGAAATTCTTTCCAAGGGCCGCTTTGACCCGTGCCTCCACCAGTGCCAGATAGTCTCCATCGTCCAGCATGAGGAATTTGGGTACCGGAAAATCCAGATAGGTTTTTAAATCTTCTATCTGCTTTAATTTCAGATGGTTGATCCCGGACTCAATCTTTGCATAGGGGTTGTCCTGATTGTTGGTGAGAATATGCGCGCCCTGATAGGTGAGAATATCTACCTGCTCTTTTTCTGCCAGATCCAGAATTTTTCTGTTTGCCTCCACCGGAAGCTCCTTTTTGAAGATAACCTCCCGGGTTCGGCAGTCCATGATGATGCCGCCATTAAACGACAAAATATACCCTTCGTATTTTTCCAGTTCCAGCTCTTCTGCCAGCGGCATGACGCCATAGGCTGGCCTGCCGGACGCCAGAACTACTTTGATTCCACGCTTCTGAGCCTCCATCAGGCTCTGCTTTGTTCTTGGCGTGATCACTTTATCCCTGTTGGTCAGGGTTCCGTCCAGATCCAGAACGATCATATTATAATTCATGCTGTTTACTCCCGTACAAATTGCGCTGCTGTTTATTCGCTGTGTCATCAGCAGCCGAATCATCTCTGGTCATCATACCACGAAAATGTCCGTTTGTCACGGACATTTTCGTGATTCAGCGTATGAAACTGCAAGGCAGTTTTACTTTACTGCCTGCTCTGCGAATTTTGTTGTTACCAGATCTTCATAAGGTACCCGCTCATCCAGTTCCCCGGCCTCCTCCAGAATGTTTTCCAGAAGCTCAAAGCTGGATTTCTCAAAAATCAGATTTTCTTTCCAGGTGTCCTGCTCCTGATACCGCTTCACGATCTTTGTAATATTTTCCAGCGGAGTCTCTGCAAACTGTGGCTGAATGGTCTTCGCGATTTCTTCTGCCGTATGGGAATTCACATAATCCATGCCCTTCTGGAGCGCATTCGTGAATTTCTGAATGAGTTCCGGGTGCATGGCCAGATAACTCCGTTTCGCGCAGTACGCGGTATAGGGCACATACCCGGAGTCCGTCCCCAGAGATGCCACCACATATCCGTTCCCCTCCAGCTCCAGCCCGGTGGCAAACGGTTCAAACTCCACCGTATAATCGGACTGGTCACTGGTAAAGGCCGCCGCGGTCAGGCCAAACTGAATGCTCTGGTCTATGGTCAGGTCTGCCTTTGGATCTATGCCATTCTTCTTTAAAATATACTCAAAAACCATCTGCGGCATACCTCCGGCCCGGCCGCCCAGCACCCGGCTTCCCCTTAATTTCTGCCAGGAAAAATCCGGATCCGGCTGGCGCGCCACCAGAAAGTTTCCGGCACGCTGGGTCAGCTGCGCAAAGTTAACCGCATAGTCTTCCGCGCCCTGGGCGTAAGTATAGATACTGGCCTCCGATCCCATAAAGCCGATATCCGCGTCTCCGGCCAGCATGGCGGTCATGACCTTATCTGCCCCGGCCCCGTTTACCAGAGTCAGGTCAATGCCCTCTTCCTTAAAATAACCAAGTTCAATTGCCGCATACTGTGGCGCGTAAAAAACAGAATGGGCCACCTCATACATCGTCACAGGTATCCCCCCGGATGTTTCCCTGGCGCAGCCACCCAGAGCCGCGCACGCAAGGCAGCCTGCAAGCAGAAACCGCAGTCGTTTTTTCATCATTTCAAAAGTCTCCTGCAATCGTCTTAATCCCTATATTGTATGAGATTACTTCCGTGACGTTTCCCTTTCCAGAATCTTTATTCCCGCACGCCAGGCTCCAGACACGAAACACCATACAAAGATAATCCGAAAAGCCTGCCTTTTCCACACTGCCCGCTGTCAGAATCTCTACCTCCCCCAGCGCCTTTCCATTCAGTTCATAGCGCAGTACCCCGGCTTTTTCTCCTTCTGCCACCGGTGCCTGCATCGTTTCCGGTAACAGCAGTTTCTTTTCTATGGAAGAAAAATCTTCCCCGCCAAGCCCCAAATAGGAGAATCCGCCCGCGTACTGAAGCAAAACGGAAGGCTCCACACCATCTGCCACATCCATCTGCGGCAATGCCGGCATCTCCCGGTCTTCGTACAGACGGCAGTTGGCGTATCCATAGTTTAAAAGCGCCTGGGCATCCGCAAAGCGTGCCTTGTAATCCGGTGCCGCCATGATCACGGCAATCAGCCGCACGCCGTCCTTCTCGGCTGTGGCAGACAGGCAGTACTTCGCCAGAGAAGTGGAACCGGTCTTTAGGCCGGTCACTTTAAAATTTGTAGCCATTTTCAGAAGCTTATTGGTATTGGCAAGCCCGAACTCTTTGGTTCCCTGCTTTGTTACATGGGTAATATTCTCCATCCAGATGGTTGAGTAGTTATGAATCTGCGGATATTTCGTGATCAGTTCCCGTGACATAATGGCAATGTCCCGCGCCGTAGTCAGATGCTCCGGCGACTCCGTCAGGCCGCAGCAGTCTACAAAATGGGTTCCTGTCATACCAAGTCCCTTTGCCCGCTCATTCATGCTCTGGACAAAGGCATCCTCCGAACCGGCTATGTACTCTGCCATGGCCACCGACGCGTCATTGCCGGATGCAATGACAATGCACTTGATCAGGGTCTCCACCGTCTGGACCTCTCCTTCCTCCAGAAACACCTGGGAACCGCCCATGGATTTGGCATGGGCGCTGGTCACCACCTCATCACTTAAGCGGATTTTTCCCACGTCAATCGCGTCAAAGATGAGGATCAGGGTCATGATTTTCGTGATGCTGGCCGGACTGCGCCGTTCATCCGCATTCTTCTCATAAATGGTCTGCCCGGTAGAAGCTTCCATCAAAACCGCGCTTGGGGCCTGCACCTGCACAGACAGACTGTCGCTCTGCCCGGCCTGCTCCGCCCGGATCGTTTCCGCCTGTTTTCCCCCATTACCGGCCACAAGCCCTGCCATTCCCCATGCGCACGGTCCTGCCGGATTTATCAGATTTACCAGAAAGCTGGCGCATAGAGCCATTACCATTTTTTTCATAGGATTCCCGCCTGCAAACCGCAACCTTTTCCCTATAATCTATGGCTATTTTTCTGCTTCTATGCTATGATGAAATCAGGATTAAATTTACATAAAGGGGTTTTCCATATATGAATGAATACTATTCCGGCAGGTCCTACAGCCGCAAGCGGCGCCCCTCCAGGCTCCCCCGTTTTCTGGCTGTGGCAGCCTGCATCGCACTGATCGGCGCACTGGGCACCGGCCTTTTTTTTCTGAGGAAGCAGCATCATAGCAAAGCTCCGGACACCTCCGGCGGCATTGTCATCTCCACAGACGCAGCTGGTTCGGAAGCAGAAGCTCCCACGGAGGGAGACGGCTTCGTCATGCCGGACACTCCGGCTGCGGACCTGCTCCACCAGGCCTACCTGCTGGCAGCCGGCTATGATTACGACGCCGCCATAGAACTGCTGAAGGGTTCCGAAGAATTTGCCTCCGATCCGGAGGTCATATCCGCCATTGCCGGATATGAATCCACAAAAGCCACGCTGGTCCGCACCCCCATCAGCCAGATTACTCATGTATTCTTTCACACACTGATTGCGGATCCATCCAAAGCCTTCGACGGGGACGCAGACCAGGACGGCTACAACCAGGTCATGACCACCATCGACGAATTCAACAAAATTCTGGAGACCATGTATGAAAAAGGCTACGTCCTGGTAAAGCTTCACGATATGGCTTACGAAACTACCGACGAAAACGGAAACACCATCATGAAGGCCGGAGATATCATGCTCCCGCCAGGCAAGATTCCTTTTGTCATGTCCCAGGATGACCTCTGCTATTATCCCTACATGGATGGGGACGGCTTCGCGAACCGCATCGTGATCGGAGAAGACGGCAAGCCCACCTGCCAGATGACTCTGGACGACGGCACTGTCACCACCGGAGACTATGACCTGGTTCCGATCCTGGAAAAATTCTGCGAACATCACCCGGATTTTTCCTATAAGGGCGCACGGGCTGTTCTGGCCTTCACCGGCTACGAGGGCATCCTCGGCTACCGCACTTCTTCTGCCTACACCGGCTCCGAAACCTACGAGCAGGACCGTCAGGCGGCCGCAGAGGTGGCCCAGTGCCTGCGTGACAACGGCTGGGAGCTTGCCTCCCACAGCTGGGGCCATCTGGATCTCGGTACCGTGGAATGGGACCGTTTCCAGTCTGACACAGACAAATGGGAATCCGAAGTAGAATCCCTGATCGGCCCCACCGACATCATCCTCTTCCCATTTGGAGCGGATGTGGGCGACTGGCATCCATACACCATGGAGAATGAGCGGTTCCGCTATCTTTACAATGCCGGTTTCCGCTACTTCTGCAACGTAGATTCCAGCCAGTACTGGGTTCAGCTCGGCGATGACTATCTCCGCCAGGGCCGCAGAAATCTCGACGGTTACCGCATGTGGAAAGATATCACCGCGGAGGCAGAAGGCCGTCCACGCAAATTAGAGGATCTGTTCCGGGCCGAAGACATCTTTGACAAGTCCAGACCGACCCCGGTTCCGGAAATGTAAACAACATAGCGTAAACAGAAAGAAGCTGCAGACGTCATTACGCATCTGCAGCTTCTTTTGTATGTGGCTTTTCTATTTTCAGTTTTCCAAAAAACAGATAGTAAATAACAAACAGCACCGTTGTGGTAACCCAGGTCAGCGGATAGCTGAACATAATCGTGTAGATATCCCGCTTAAGCGGTACCGCGATCAGAATCCAGCCCACGCGCAGCACACAGACACCAAGCAGGCTGATGATCATGGGACGCCAGCAGTCTCCCACTCCCCGCAGGGCACCGGACAGAATCTCAATGGCAACATACTCCACATACAGGGGCGCCAGATAACGCATCATGGCAATACCGATGGCAATGACATCCTGGTCTGTCGTAAACAGTTCGTACCCATACACGCCGTAGTGGTAAATGAGAAACGACATGCCAAGGGAGGCCAAAACCGTCATGACCATACAGGTCCGCACGCCACGGTGCACGCGGTCCATCTTCCCGGCTCCGTAATTCTGTCCCACAAAGGTAGTCACGGAAATGCCAAAAGCGTTGATCATCATCCAGAATACGGAATCCAGTTTGCTGTACGCGGCCCAGGCCGCCACCGTGTTGGTTCCCAGGGAATTGATTCCCGACTGGATGATGACATTGGACAGGCCATACATCACCGACTGCATCCCCGCCGGAAGTCCAATGCGGATGATGCGCTTTAGCATCCGCCTGTCCAGACAGAGTTCTTTTAATACCAGGCGGTGCATGTCCTTTGTCCGCATCAGGCAGGCCACCACCAGAAACGCGCTGAACAGCTGGGAAAGGATCGTGGCAAGGGCTGCTCCCACCACTCCAAGACGGCAGAATACAACGAGCACAATATCCAGCGCAATGTTCACCAGGCAACTCGCCGCCAGAAAATACAATGGCCGCTTAGAATCTCCCACCGCCCGCAGAATAGCTGCTCCCACATTGTAGACCAGATTGGCAATGATCCCGATAAAATAGATGCGCAGATAGATTACGGAAAGCCCCAGCACATCCTCCGGCGTTCCCATGGCCTCCAGCATAAACGGTGCCAGCCCGATTCCGGCAAACATGATGACCACACCGGAAATGATGCTGAACATCAGTGCCGTGTGGACCGCATAGCCCACCATCTCCGGACGTTTTGCCCCATAATACTGCGATACGATCACGGACGCTCCGGATGACAGGCCCACGAAGAAACCCACGATCAGCTGTGTCAGCATGCTGGTGGAACCGCCCACCGCCGAAAGCGCCTCTTTTCCCACAAACCGCCCCACGATCATGGCGTCGGCCGCATTATAAAGCTGTTGGAAAAAAGTGCCGAACAGGATCGGGAAGAAAAAGAACAGCAGCTGCTGCCAGATGATTCCTTCCGTAATCTGGTTTCCCTTTGTTTTTTCTTTTGTCATGTCCCCAAAAAACCTCCCCAAAACACACTAGTATGATCCACGCAAATTAGAAACCTGTTTCAAATTAGCATTTTATGCTAATTCTGGATAGACTTTCTCTTTCGTGAAATTGGTTTTGGTGCTTTTTTGTTTTTGCTTTCTGCTGAAGCAGCTTTTGCATTTACAACCTCATACACTATGGAATCAATATCTTCTTGAGAAAAATCGATGGTATCCATTTTATATGTCCATTTGTAGGGCACTGGTTCTTTGTTGATTTCATCAAAGTATCTGTAGATTCTATCTTCGAGTTCTTTCTTGCTTTCCACACGGATTCCATCCAGCATCTGCTTTGTCATTTTACTGAAAAAACCTTCAATCATGTTTAACCAGGAACCATGTTTGGGTGTAAATACAAACTCAAAACGTCCAGAAACCGTATTCAGATATTCCTGGGTTTCTTTGGAGGTATGTGCAGAGTGATTATCCAGAATAATCTGAATAATATCGCCCTTTGGATATTTTTCATCAAGTTTCTTTAGAAAAGTCACAAAGTAAGAACTTTTATGAGTTTCACTTACTAATGGAATTGCTTCTCCTGAGAGCAAATCAATCGCTGCAAGCAGGGAGAGGGTTCCCAGCCTGACATACTCATAATCTCGCTGATAGCCATTGCTTTTATCTGTATTCGGAATCGGTGGACGGTCTTCACCTGTGGTAGCAATTGCCTGAATTCCTGGCTTTTCATCATAAGACAGGGTATGTACGGCATCTTTCTCAAAGGGAATCAGTTTTCCATCCTTGTCAAACTGCATTTCAATCTGCTTGTAGATAACAAGGACATCATGCATTTTTGCATCAAACTCAGGATCCCGTCTTTCGCAGTAATAGGACACCTGAAACGGTTTGATCCTTGCATTGCTCAGAATTTTCCGAAGCGTTGTTTCAGCTACTGTTGCCATACGAGGATGTCCTTCCGTTTCTGCTATAGAGTTGATGAATTTCCTGAAACTCATGGGATACCAGAATTCAGCAGAATAGCCGTAATCCTTCGGTTTTTGGCAGGCTTTACTGATTCCCCAGGTGATATCGTCATCGGTGATTTCCGTTTTTCTTCCACGGCCGTTGTTATCATGTAAAGAAGCTTCAACACCGTTCTCTTTAGATTTATTAAGACAACGTTTTACCACACCGATTCCAATATCCAGTTTGTCAGCAATTGCTTCGTTAGATGCACCCTCAGATTTGAGCAGAAGGATCCTAGCACGTTGATAAACGCGAATTTCCAAAGTGCTCTGAGTCAGCAGTTTATTTAAGTAAGATTTATCATCATCTGTTAAAGAAATAGTTTTAATTGTATTAGGCATAATTGACACCTCCGATGGTTCAATTATACCATAATAGGAATGTGAATTAAAATAGTTTGTTATTTAAAGTGGATTATACTAGTGTAACGGTTTTAAATTAACTACACCATATCACTTGCCTATTTTCCCGAGAATACATGCCAAAAAGCCTCAGCGTAGCCCCGCTACGCCTACGTTTTTTGACATGTACTCTTGAAAAAACATTCTGCGTGAATGGTGCAGTTATTTAGAAACCGTTACACTACATGTTTTCCAACAGCCTAGGAAGCTCTCCCAGCCGGTTAATATAACAATCCGCCCCCTCCTGATTCATAGAAAACCGGGTCTCACGCCTGGCTACCACATAAAGGCCGGCTCTTTTTGCCGCCTCAATTCCATAAGCGGAATCCTCCACCACAATACACTGCTCCCCGGATAATCCCAGCTGTTCCAAACATTTCAGGTAAATCTCGGGATTAGGCTTGCTTTCCTTAACCATATCCCCACACAGCACAATCTCCATAAAACTGCCAAAACCGCACAACTCCTTCGTCTCCATTGCCTTTTCCCTTGGCGTGGAGGTTGCCATAGCCAGACGCAGACCCATGGCCTTCAGTCTTTTCAGCGTAGGAATGGTATCCTCAAACACAATATCCTGATAAGACACCGGATGGCTTCTTCCGTAAACTCTATAAGCCTCAAAAAATTGTTCTCTGGTCCATTCAGGCGGAAAATACGCCCGGACCGCCTTCCAGTGCCCCTCCGAGGTAGCTCCCACCATCTTTAAAAGCTGTTTCCTTGGAACCTCCCTTTGGGCTGCCTCACGGGTAAATTCTTTAAGCCTTCTCATATAGACAATCTCTGAATCAATCAAAACACCGTCCATATCAAAAATGACCGCCTTTATCCTTCCGTCCATCCGCCTGCACCTTTCCTCGTTCTTACCGCTGAACTGGCTTTGCCTTTGTCTGTAATGCATCCCTTGTGCGCGGATAATTGCGCACATTCAGATCAATCCCCTTTGCTGTATAAGTCAGATAAGCCAAAAGTTGCATCGGAATACAGTATTCCAGGGCAGAAAAGTCCTCATCGTTTATAAAATCCGCTTCCAGAACATGGCCGGACTCCACTCCGTCCTGTGCGCCGATGGAATATACATGCTCGTTCTGGTCATTCATGATTTTGAATAATGTATTGATTCTGTCATAACCCCAGGTCTTTGGAGAAATAAGCACCGTGTACACATCCGGCTTTACAGAGGCCAGAGGGCCATGAAGAAATTCCTCAGACTCAAACCAGAAATAGGGATAGCGGACCGTTTCCATGGATTTCAGTGCTCCCTCCATTGCCGTTCCCACATTTGCGCCATAACCGATCACATAACATTTCTCACAGGCTTTCCAATCTTCTTTATTCGTCTCAAACCATGCCTTGGTTTTTTCAACCACCGCGTTTGTGTGACCCAACACCTTATTCAGTCTTTCCTTATAGTTCCTGTATGTATCTTCATCCACCCGCTTACTGTACCTTGCCGCTTCCAGAGCCATCACATAAAGCGTCAGCACCGTGCAGGTGTACCCCTTCGTTTTTGGCCCCACAAACTCACGTCCGCAGTCGATTGTCACCTTGTTCTTTGCGGTCTGGGTGCATGTGTTGTTCAAATACTCTGTCACAACAAAGTTATCCATTCCAAGGGTATTTGCTTTCTGAAGGGCATCAATGGTATTCGTGCTCTCCCCCTCCTGGGTCACAGCTACCATCAGATCAGTCTCCGGCTTCAGTGTGTCTTCAAAATGCGCAAATGCGTAGGAAGTCACTGTCACGCAGGGAACTCCCAGCATCTTCTCCATAAAATACCTTGCTGTCACACATGCGTTATAGGAGGTTCCGCTGGCCGCCAAAATTACTCTCTCATATGGCTTTTTTGCAAAATTTTCAGCAAAAACGCGGCAGAGGTCTTCACTCTTATCTACAATATGCAGTGCTGCCTCCTGCGTTTCATTGATATAATCCATCATTACAAAATCACTCATTTCAATTCTCCTTTAAATCTACAGTATTCCGAAAAATTTTCCTACAATGCCTACCGCAATAATTCCAAGCATGATCCAGTATGCCTTTACGCCCTTCTTTAACAGCTTGTATACAATAAAGGTTGCCGCAAGGGGAAGCATACAGGGGCAGATTTCATCAAAAATTGACTGAACATCCAATGTAACATCAGAGCCAAAATTAGCTACCAACGCTATTTTTATGGATACCATGGATGCAATCATGCCGCCTATTACCGTAAGTCCCATAACCGATGCCGCCCTGGTCGCGCGGTTCATAAGACCGCCGGAAACCAATGTGTCGATTGAGTCCGCTCCCAGCTTGTAGCCAAACAGGACGCCATAGTAGCGCACCAGGAAGTTAGGGATGTTATAAATCAGCAGGAACAGAAGGGGGCCAAGAAGATTCCTCTGCATAGCCAGTGATATACCAATACCGGAGCCAATGATACGGAAGGTTCCCCAGAAAAAGGTATCGCCGATTCCTGACAGCGGACCCATAAGGGCTACCTTTATGGCGTTTATGGAAGATACATCGAAATCCTCATTTTTGGAAGCTTCCTCCTCCATTGCGGCCGCAATGCCCAGAACAAAGGGAGAACAGGCAAATGTATTGTTATATACCTCAGAGTGGCGGCTCAAAGCCTGCGATAATTTTTCCTTATTATCCCCATACAGCTTTTTAAGTACAGGGATAATGGAATAGGCAAAGCCCGGTGCCTGCATACGGTCCATGGAATAACAGGCCGGAAGAAGAAAAGAGCGGAAAAACAAAGACATAAGATCCTTTTTCGTTATTTTTTTGCCTGTTGCCTCTTCATTAGATTTCGTTGTCATCGACAGCCACCTCCTTATTTGCATGATTGCTGGAATTAAATACTAAAACCGCCAGAATCGCTCCCACAATCGCAACACCTACATTGCTCATTCCTAAAAATGCAACGAATACAAAACCGATAAACAGGTATGGTGCCAGCTCCTTATTGTAGGTAAGCTGCATCAGCAGCGCAAAGCCCAGAGCCGGAAGCATATTGGAAGCCACTTTGATTCCGTCTGTAATAAATGCAGGAATCACTTTAATCAGATATTCAAACAGCGGCGCTCCTACCAGCATGCCTAAAAGGACTACCAAAAACGGGAAGAAGAAATAATTGAACAGTCCCATCCACTGACAGATCTCCATAGTACGGGTATTCCCGTCCTCTGCCGCCCGTTTTGCCCGCTCACTGAGCAGATGGTTTAACGGAATCCATGTCAGGTATCCTATGGTTGTTGCGAAAGTAGAAATCGGAAGTGCCAGCGCCAGCGCTACCTCGGTTCCTGTTCCGCTCCCCAGAACAAAACCAGTACATAATGCGCTTCCCAGAGTGATTTCCGGCATACCGGCATGTGCGCCGATTCCCACCAGTCCCATACTGAGCAGTTCAAACTGCGCTCCTATTATCATTCCTTCTACCGGGTTCCCGTAAATGAATCCTACCAGTGTTCCAACGATTAATGGACGCTGTATCATCGTCATTCCGAAAATACGGTTATCAATTTTACATATTCCCGCGATCAGCGCCACTAAAAAAGCCTTCATAAACATATGGTTATCCCTCCTGATTTTTCAATGCCTTTACAAGAAGCTTCTCAAGATTTACGAATTTGTCACTGGGCGTCGGAAGCATTCCCACTGCCACTCCTGTTTTTATCACTTCAAGAAGTGCTTTCATGTCCTCATTTGTCAAATTCAGATTATCTGTAATATACTCCGCCTTTTTTCTCACTCCTCCGATGGTCAGACGCTGTACGTCCTTTACGCCCTTGCATACCTTCGCCGCATCCTGCGGGTCGCTGACCAATGCCATAATCTTATACTTCTGATTCTCCGGTGCGTTTAAAAAAGCAATTCCATCCTCCACGCTTCGGAAGCCATATTTCACCCCCGGCGGAACTGCCATTTTCAAAGCTTTTTTCCTGAGCTCGTTTTTTACAACCTCATCGTTGATTACTAAAAGTACGTTTGCATCCAGAAACCTTGTCCATGATATAGCAACCTGTCCGTGAATCAGACGGTCATCCAAATGCAGTGCCTTTATCATAGTTCATCCTCCTCTCCCGGCTGTGCAATCCGGTTCACATACCTGACGCCTTCTTTTCCTACGTTTTCCAGATATGCAGCCAATTCCTCTGTCTGCATATCCTTCGGTGCTAAAAGCGCTTCCAGCACCATGCCCAGATTCATGCCCGCAACCAGATACAGCTTCTTAGCGGACAGATATTCCGTCAGAATGTTATTCACATTTCCTCCAAACACATCTGTCAGCGCTATGATTTCATCTCCGGCTTCAAATCCGGAAAGAATCTGCTCAACCTGTGTCCGGATGCGTTCGCCTGAATCCTCTCTTGCGACCATTATGGTTTTTACCGGACTTATCAGTGCACTTCCACAGATAAACGAAGCACTTTCCAGTATAGCTCCTGCTAATGGGCCATGGGAAGCTAACAGCAGATGCCTCATCCCACCATCCTCCCTTCTTTTTATTGATATTTACATTTATTTGTAATATATATACATTATTGGCGATTTTACATTTCTTTCCTCTACATATGTATATATATTTATGTAGGTTCATTATAACATACTCATACTTTTTTGCAATATTTTTTTACATTTTTCATACTTTTTTATACATTTAAAAGAAACATCTTTTGTTTGTATATACATTGACCTTTTTCTCCATTTCGATTATAATAATTAAGCTCAAACTTCCCACATAAAAAATGGGGCTCGCACCTTGAAAAATCAATACTTTAACTCATAAATTAACATTCTGACAGGCATTTTAAGCATAGCATAATGCCTGTTGCATATATTTTGGCAGTCGTCAAATAAAGTTGGATGTAAATTCTTCCAACTGACTTTCTGTTATATGAAAGTATTCCATAACAGCATCCATTAGGGCATCTATAATAATCCTCATGGATTGGCTGAATGTGATATCATCCAATTCATCCAGTAGGCAGAAAAATAGTTCACAGATGGTTTTCTCATCTGTATTACGTCTTTGTGCGATAGACAGCATCATGTATCTTGTAAAAACGATGGCAATATGAGCATTTAAGGCATCATAAGATGTGCTTCTGCATTCTTTCTCCAGATGAAGATACGATTTGCAGGATTTGAAGAAAACTTCAATATCCCATATGCCGATATCTGGAACGTCCACGCCTCTTTTTATTACGACTGTAGATTTCCTTGATATTCAGATTTTTATCTTGGTATCCAGATTTGATCTTGCTGCTTTTCTTGATCATGGCAATGATATCCAGATTTTCTTCCTTTTTTAAAGCCTGGATTGTCTTTGGAGAAGAAAACCAACTGTCAAAAACAACGTATTTTGCAGCAATCCCTGCTTTCTGAACAGAATGGATCAGTTCGACCATGACATCAGTAGCTTTCCGCCGGGATTGACTTCTTCGTTTCCTGGCAAGGGAACGTCCATCATAGCATTCAGCTCTGCACAGAAGATTTTTGTCATCTGCAGCTGAGAGAAAGCAATGATTAATTGAAACAAAGGAATTTCCATCAGACCAGCCAAGCTGCACCAAGTGTCAGCATACGATAGCCACGCTTATATTTCATCGAGCAGTGATCAAAGACTTTCGCAAGAAGTTCTGTTTTCTTAGAACGTGACCGGTCAAACAGGCTATCATCGATAATGAATACGTCCTTGCGGTCTTCGGAAGTCAGTGGCTTCATAAAATCATTGACGATATTTGCAGAAAGCAGTGTTGTAAACCTTTGCCAGTTCGTCTTCGGACTATTTATAAAGCGATAGACGGTATTTTTAGAAAAATCTTCCTTAAATATGCCTGTTTTTCGCTGCATATACATGCTTCTGTCAGAAAAAAGGAGGCAAAATAGATAGCGAAAGATATCCATTACCGGAATCCCCTTTTCTTTTCCGGCATTGCTCTTAAACAAAAGCTTGCCTATATGAAACTCCGCGATAAAATTTGTGACAAAATCTAAAACATTGTTTTCGTTTTGGGAATTACGTGGTATACTTGACATGGCATAAATCTCCTTGCTGTGTAATTGTTTTTCGTCAACTCAATTATACCACTAGCGAGCGGTTTATGTCTTTTTTATGGGTTAAAATATTGATTTTTCAATGTTAAACACACCAAATGGTGTGGGAAGTTTGAGTTAAATATATTTAAATCGGAGAGGATTTTATGGGAAAGCAGTTACCGAAATATAAAGAAATAGAACGGGATATTCTTAATCAGATACAGAGCGGCGCTCTCAAAATAGGGGATCAGATTGAAACAGAAAATGAACTATGCGAGCGCTACAAGGTCAGCCGTATGACCGCCCGAAAAGCCCTGGATCTGCTTTCTTCGCAAGGCTATATAAACCGCATGCCGGGAAGGGGAACCTTTGTAAGTTCTATACAAATTTCAAAAAAAGCCAACTTTACCCGAAGCTTTTCAGATGATATGCGGTCGATTGGAAAAGCTCCAGGCTCTATTTTAGTGTCTTATTCCATCCATCGGGCCGCTGAAATTCCCGAAGCCGCAAGAGAACTGGGACTTGGGGATGATGAGCTGGTCCATTCTATTATAAGAATTCGTACCGCAGACGACACGATCATGGCTCTCAGCTACACCTACCTTCCTGTCAGCCTGTTTCCTAACTTTGATCTTCGTATGCTGGAGGGTTCCCTTTACAATTATATCTCGCAGCACTATGACATTGATCCCACAGACGGCTCCCGCACAATCAGTGCGGTTTTGCCTACCCCACAGCAAAAAAAATGGCTGAAAATCGACGATATCCCGCTTCTGAAAATTTCCCATCTGGGCCATCTGACTGACGGACGCCGTTTTGAGTATTCGGAAACCTACTATATTGGTTCTCACTTTATCTATCGATACGAACGGTCTGAATAAAAGGAAAAGGAGCTGTGAAAAATGAGATCATCATTTTTCACAGCCCCTTTTTTTCGCTTCTAAAATTCTGCATCCACCAAATATAAATCACAATTAGCATCGTCCCTATCGGCTGTATAGAGGATTTTCCTTCCATCCCAGCTGAAGGTAGGGTGGCAATGGGAACGGTGGTATTTCCAGGTTGTATTATGCTTTGCCAGCGGCTTCATTTCAGCCTCCTGTCCATTTATCCGTATCAGCATAATATCCTCCACACCATCCCCCGTAAAAAAGGTATTGTCATTATTGGCGTGATAATGATTGCAGTAGAACGGCATTGGGATTGTCCGCAGTACCTTGCCGTTTTTGTCTGCAAATCCAAAATATGGATAGCCCTCCTTTATCTCTGTCTCCTCGCAGATCTGCTTCTTATCGGAGGTAATCGTGCCGTCATGTCCCGGACCTCTGTTGTCAAAAAAGATCTGATGGTGTATAAATAAAGTTGACAGCCTATTCTCAAGGATTTCATAGTATAATCAAGAGAATAAGGAGGTGCCCACTTATGGCACGAAGTCAACGTAAATACGATCATGAGTACAAAGTGCAGGCAGTTAAGCTTGCAAAAGAAATCGGCGGTGCTAAAGCCGCTAAGGAATTAGGTATTCCAGAGGGAACCATTCATACCTGGCTGTCTGCAGCCAGAACTGGCAAGTTGGATATTGGTACAGGATCACATACACCAGAATCGGCTATGAGTCTTGCAGAGGAACTTGCGGTGCTTCGTAAACGCGTAAAAGACCAGGATAAGGAAATTCGCCGTCTGAAAGAAGAAAACGAGTTTCTGGAGGAAGCAAGCGCTTTTTTCGCAGCGAGCCGTCGGAAGTCTCTAAGATCGAAAGAATGAAATTCATTGCAATTAAGACTGAAGATGGCACAATCAAGGGAAAACTAGCTTTTTACTGTCGTACACTACACGTGAGTCGCCAGGGATTTTACAAATATCTGTCCATAAAAGACCGTCCGTGGAAATACCAGCCGCTTGCAGATGCTATGCTTGAAATCCATGATGAGGATACCTGTAATGACACGTATGGGCGTGTACGTATGTTCCAGGCATTAACTCTGAAACAGCCAGAAGGCGTTTCCATCCCCAGTGAGCGAACCGTTTACAGGGTTATGGAAAAAATCGGTTTTAGTCATCGTCCAAAACGTAATCCGAAAGGAATTACGAAAGCAGACCGGGAGGCTCGTAAATCTGATGATCTTCTTAAAAGAGATTTCACATCAGAAAAGCCTCTGGAGAAATGTGTAACAGATATCACCGAAATCAAAGCGAAAGATGGAAAACTCTACGTTTCAGCAATCTTCGATTGTTTTGACTCAGCAGTACTTGGACTGGCAATGGAAACCACAATGTAGGCAACGCTTTGCCAGCATACGGTGGAGAATGCTTTTATAGCATATCCTGATATCCGTGGTGCCGTAATCCACTCCGATCGTGGTACTCAATACACCAGTGGGCTTTATCGTAACACCCTGAGAAAATATGACATCATTCAAAGCATGAACAGCGCTGATGGACGCTGCCATGACAATGCCCGTTGTGAAAGCATGTGGGCTCGTTTAAAGACAGAGCTATTGTATGACCGGTACGACAGCGAAAAACTTACGGTATCCGAGCTGAAGTCTTTAATCTGGAGATACTTTATCAGCTATTCATTGGTTTTCTTGCACTGATCATCCGGTGCAGGATATATACAGCTTTAAAGGAGAAGGCAAAAGAACTGGCAAAAAAACCGAATTATCTTACAGTTCCGGCAGCAATCGGGGAACTGGAAAAGATCGAGATGACACGCCAACTGGATAAGGTGTACCGGCTTGATCATGCAGTAACCAAAACACAGAAAGTGATCTTAAGTGCTTTTGGCATGGATTGGAATCATGTGAAATACCGTGCAGAAAATATCAGCAAAATCTTGAAGGGAGTACAGTGATGGCAAGAAACATGAACAGGGAAACACTTGAACAGAAAATAGCAAAAGCAGAGAAGGCAATCAGCCGGAACCGTGAACAGTATGACCGCCTGACAGCGGAACTGGAAGACCTGCATAAAAAGAAAAAAGCGATTTTGAATGAAGAAATTTTAAAAGCTATTACAGGAAGCGAAAAAAGTTATGAGGAGATCCTCAGTTTTATACAAGGAAAAACGGATACCGACAGTAGAGAGGAAGAATGACATGGAAAAACAGGAGCAGGAAGAAAGGAAACACATAGAAGCTCTGGACAGAAAAATAGAAAAACTTCAGGAAAAAGTAATTAAAAAGCATAAGGAATACAGTGTTCTTGCTGAGGAGCTTTCCACACTGCTGGATGAACGACATCCGGAACGGAAAATCGAGAGGGCAAAACAGGCATTGTATGATGCATACGTGGAACGCGAGCGTTCATTGGATGAAATCATTGACTTGATTCGGAATGCCGATGAATGGATATAGGCTGGATTTAGTTGTAAAATTTCTGGAAGTTCACATAAGAAGTAATCCAAAATTAAAAATATCTTAAAGCTTTTTTGATCCATACTTGCTATAATGACAGAACAATTAATTTGGGAGAATTATTATGCAAAAATACCGCAAATTTCTGGTTCTTCTGGCTCTGTCGGCCACGGCTCTGGCTGTTAGCGGCTGCGGCGCGTCAGAAAGCACTGCCGCAAAAACCGCAGATGCCTCCGCGACCAGCATGCAGGCAGACCAGGAACCTTCCGATATGATTTTTTTAGACAATACCATGTATTATGACGCGGGGCGCACGGTGTTCACGCAGCCGGACCATACAGACGGCACCATTCAGTCCATAACAGCCGGCGGACAAAAACCTGCCCGCAATGAAGAAGCCAGTTTTGACTGTCAGGGAGCTCCCTACTGCATTCTGGCCGATGGCGCAGCCGCTGTCCTGACCGATGAAGCTTCCGGCACCTATGAACTTTTTCTGGCCGATGACACCGTAGAGTTCCAGGGCGTCTTCAAAAAAAAGAAAGAGCTTTCCGATGACACGTTAAAATGGCTGAATTTCTACTACAGCCTTTCCGAGTCAGACCGCAACGCTCTTTCCATGATTCCTTCGGAATTTGCCGGACAGATTCCGAGCGGCAGTACCGCCGTCAATGAAACCGCTGTCTCCGGAACTTCCTATCCGGAAGCCCTCACCCAGGAAGAACTGGATGCCACCGAAGCGCTTGCCCAGTATTATTTTACAGAAGAAGTGACTTCTTTTGAAGGCGTTGACCAGATTTACCCTGCAGACTCCTCCGACCCGCAGTACCACAACAGCGGAATCGAAGACGATTACGGCCCCGGCAATATCATCATCTACCGGGTTCTGACCAACCTCGACCGCCGGGACGGCAACCCCTTCCGCTACATCAGCATCGCAAGGAAGTCCAAATCCGACGACTGGAAGATCATCAACAGCGGATTCTAAAATACTATTTTTATTCCTTCATCCGGTATCCCACTCCAATCTCGGTAAAGATGTAGTGCGGCTCTGCCGGATTGCTTTCCAGTTTGCGGCGGATATTTGCCATGTTTACGCGGAGGATCTGGTTATCGGTATCGGCATACGGCCCCCAGATTTCCTTCAGGATAAAGTCATACGTGAGAACCTTGCCCGCATTTTTGGCAAGCAGGGATACCAGCTTATACTCGATCTGGGTCAGGTGGATGTCTTCTCCATTCAGCGTCACCACCCGTTTATCAAAATCAATGACCAGGCCATCCCGGGAGTAAACCGTCTCACGCGGACCAGCGTTTGACACCTGGGCGCTGTGGCGCAGGGCCGTGCGGATTCTCGCCAGCAGTTCCTCAGAACCGAAGGGCTTTGTTATGTAATCATCGGCTCCCTGGTCAAGAGCCTGAACTTTTTCCGCCTCCTGGGTTCTGGCAGAGATTACAATGACCGGAACCGCAGAGAAACCACGCACACGCTCAAGAACCTCACTGCCATCAATATCCGGCAGTCCCAGATCCAGAAGAATCAGGTCCGGATGGTGGGAGGTGCACAGAGAAAGTCCCGACATTCCGTTCATGGCGCGCAGGGCCTTGTAGCCATTTGATATCACAATCGTCTCAATGTAATTTCCAATATTTTTTTCATCTTCAATGATCAGAATTACCTGTTTATTTGTCATGTTCTTCTTCCTCTTCCAATGGTAATGTAAAAATGAATTCGGCTCCCTTCAGGCGGTTTGCCGCCTCAATGTTTCCGTTATGCGCATTGATAATGGTCTTGCAGATGGTAAGTCCGATTCCCATTCCTTTGTGGGAATCTCCGCTGGCATTAGGTTCGATTCCTGCTCCGTCAAAAATTGTTTTCAGGCGCTCCGGATCAATTCCTTTGCCATAATCCCGGATATGAAACGCTACATAGCCGTCTCTCTTCTCCACATAAAACTCAATTGGCTCATCCGTTCCGGAATGATACACCGCGTTCTCCAGCAGGTTGATGATAACCTGCTCAATGAGTGTAGCGTCCATGGGTACCATCAGAAACTCATCTGGAACCTTCACATCAACCTTACTATCCGGAAGCCGTTTCCGGAAACGCTGCACCGCCTCTGCTACCACTTCCTCCAGTGGCTCCGGTGATGTGCTCACATGCGTATCCCCCACCCGGATTCTGGTAACAGAAAGCAGATTTTCCACCATGTTTAACAGCCAGTTGGCGTCCTCACGAATTCCTGCTAACAGTTCACATCGTTTTGCTTCCGTTATTTCCGGACTGTCACTCAGCGCAGTATCTGCCAGGCCAATGATACTGGTTAACGGAGTTCTCAGATCATGCGATACCGCCCGCAGCAGATTCGCCCGCATGGTCTCTTTCTCTGCCTCCACCAGAAGCTTTTCACGTTCATTCAGAAGCTGGCTCTGCTTTTTAAAGCGTGTCGTTGTCGTACTGGTGATGGAAGACACCAGCAGCATGCCAAGAAAGGTCACCGGGTATCCGTCTATGGAAAAATTAAAATTCATATATGGAAATGTAAAAACATAATTCACAAAAAACACGCCGAAAACTGCCGCAATGATTCCTGTGATATAGCCGATTGTATAACGGGCCACCAGCATGACTGCCAGCACATAGATAATTGCTACACTGGTAGAGTTTTTACTGTAATGAAAAAAGGCCTGCGCCATAATGGTCGATATTCCCATAATCAGCAGCGTGATCAGCACATTGTGCAGAATCACTGTCCTGATTTTGGGATGCTCTTTTTCATGCTTTGAGGATGTCCTCTTATGTTTCGTATCTACACTCATATATGCCTCCGCAAGCTTTCCAGAATATCCTTTCCACGTCTGGAAAACAAAAATGGGAACGGAATATGCTTCCGCTCCCACTTATTTTACTATAAAAAGAATGCAGTGTATAGTTTTTGAAATACCTGTTTCTGATTCCTTAACATTCCCTTTACGGCTGTCTTATTTGTTGTAATTCACAATTGCGCCAAAATCCGGTTTTAAGGATGCGCCGCCTACCAGACCGCCATCGATGTCTGCCTGCTCAAACAGCTCCGGTGCGCTTGCTGCAGATACAGAGCCGCCATACTGGATGCGGATGGCTGCTGCGGTTGCCTCATCATAGATCTCGCTAATGCATGCGCGGATAGCTGCACATACCTCCTGTGCCTGTTCGGTGGTAGCCACTTTGCCGGTACCGATGGCCCAGATCGGCTCATAAGCAATGACTGCGGTCTTTGCCTGATCTGCGGTTACGTTTAAGAATGCAACCTTGATCTGCTGACGGATCCAGTCAATGGTGATGCCCTGCTCTCTCTGGGTCAGGCTCTCACCACAGCAGATGATCGGGGTGATACCGTGCTCAAATGCCTTGAGAACTTTCTTATTTACCGTCTCATTAGTCTCCGCGAAGTACTCTCTTCTCTCAGAATGGCCGATGATGACGTATTTTACGCCTGCATCTACTAACATGTTCGGGGAAATTTCGCCGGTATAAGCGCCTTTCTCCTCGAAGTACATATTCTCAGCACCAATCTGGATGTTGGTGCCCTTTGCTGCTTCCATAGCCGGGATGATGTCGATGGCCGGAACACAGAGCAGAACGTCAACTTCATCGTTCTGTACAAGTGGTTTTAAAGTATTGATCAGGGCAACTGCCTCGGAAGGGGTCATGTTCATCTTCCAGTTGCCTGCGATGATTTTTTTTCTGGACATAATATAGTATCCTCCTGATTCATTTGGTAGCTTTTCCTTGTGGAAACTTCCCCTTACTAAGCTCGTGCTTCGCCTGCAGCTCGCACGCACTAAGTACTTACTTATCGTCCGCTGCTGCTACGCCCGGGAGGGACTTGCCCTCTAAGAACTCCAGGGATGCGCCGCCGCCGGTGGAAATGTGGCTCATCTTGTCTGCGAAGCCGAGCTGGTTGACTGCTGCTGCGGAGTCACCGCCGCCGATGATGGTGGTGGCGTCGGTCTCTGCCAGTGCTTTGGCTACGGCAATGGTACCTGCTGCCAGGGTCGGGTTCTCGAATACGCCCATCGGTCCGTTCCATACAACGGTCTTGGCGCTCTTAACAGCCTCTGCGTACAGTTTTGCGGTCTCAGTGCCGATATCCAGGCCCATCATGTCTGCCGGGATCTGGTCTGCTGCTACGTTCTGAACCTCGATCGGTGCATCGATCGGATCCGGGAAGGATGCTGCTACTGCTGCGTCTACCGGAAGCAGGAGCTTCTTGCCAAGCTTCTCAGCCTTCTCCAGCATCTCCTTGCAGTAATCTAACTTGGTGTCGTCTACCAGGGATTTACCGATCTCTTTGCCCTCTGCCTTTAAGAAGGTGAATGCCATGCCGCCGCCGATGATCAGAGTGTCGCACTTCTCAAGCAGGTTGGAGATTACGTTTAATTTGTCTGCAACCTTTGCGCCGCCCAGAATTGCCACAAACGGTCTTACCGGGTTCTCGACAGCGTTGCCCAGGAAGTCGATTTCTTTCTGCATCAGGTAACCAACTGCGTTGGTGCCGCCCTTTGCGGTGATAAATTTAGTTACGCCCTCAACGGAAGCGTGTGCTCTGTGGGAGGAGCCAAATGCATCACATACATAGTCATCTGCCAGATCAGCCAGCTCTTTGCTGAACTGCTCGCCGTTCTTGGTCTCTTCCGCGCCACGGAAACGGGTATTCTGAAGCAGGACAACATCGCCCTCTTTCATAGCCTCAACAGCCTTGGTAGCTGCCTCGCCGGTTACGTTGTAATCCGATACGAATACAACATCCTTGCCCAGCTTCTCGGACAGGCGTACTGCAACCGGAGCCAGAGACTCGCCCTCGTTCGGGCCATTCTTTACTTTGCCCAGGTGGGAGCAGAGAATCACTTTTGCGCCCTCACCGATCAGCTTCTGGATGGTCGGCAGTGCAGCCACGATACGGGTCTCGTCGGTGATGACACCGTTCTTTAACGGTACGTTGAAATCACAGCGCACCAGAACTCTTTTTCCTTTTAAATTTTTCAGATCGTCAACACTTTTTTTGTTTAACATAGAGGTTGTCCCCTTTCTTTATATACATTTGATTACAGCTGTACATAGAACGCTTTTTCTATGTACAGAAAAGGGCCCGGCCCACATGTGACCGGACCCTTATGGAGTCTTTTGTAAGTTTGTAACTTATGCCAGCTCTGCGAAGTACTTAATGGTGCGAACCATCTGGCTGGTGTAGGAGTTCTCGTTGTCGTACCATGAAACAACCTGAACCTCGTACAGATCATCTGCGATCTGAGCTACCATGGTCTGGGTTGCGTCGAACAGGGAACCGTATCTCATACCGATAACATCGGAAGAAACGATCGGATCCTCGTTGTAACCGAAGGACTCGCTTGCTGCTGCTTTCATAGCTGCGTTGATGTCTTCTTTGGTAACGCCTGCTTTCTTAACAACTGCGGTTAAGATGGTGGTGGAACCGGTCGGTACCGGAACACGCTGTGCGGAACCGATGAGCTTGCCGTTTAACTCCGGAATAACCAGACCGATTGCTTTTGCAGCACCGGTGGAGTTCGGAACGATGTTTGCAGCGCCTGCTCTTGCTCTTCTTAAATCACCTTTTCTGTGCGGGCCATCCAGAATCATCTGGTCGCCGGTGTAAGCGTGAATGGTGCTCATGATACCGGACTGGATCGGAGCGTAATCATTCAGAGCCTTTGCCATAGGTGCCAGGCAGTTGGTGGTGCAGGATGCTGCGGAAATGATGGTATCATCTGCAGTCAAGGTGTTCTCATTTACGCTGTAAACGATGGTCTTTAAGTCGTTGCCTGCCGGAGCGGAGATAACAACTTTCTTTGCGCCTGCGTCAATGTGAGCCTGTGCTTTCTCTTTGGAGGTGTAGAAACCAGTACACTCTAATACTACATCTACGCCAATCTCTCCCCACGGAAGGTCAGCAGCCTTAGCCTCTTTGTAGATGGTGATCTTCTTGCCGTCTACAGTGATGGAATCCTCGCCAGCCTCTACGGTGTGCTTGCCCTCACCGATGTGACCTGCGTATCCGCCCTGTGCGGTATCGTATTTTAATAAGTGAGCTAACATCTTCGGATCGGTTAAGTCGTTGATTGCTACTACCTCATAACCCTCTGCGCCAAACATCTGTCTGAAAGCCAGACGGCCGATACGACCAAAACCATTGATTGCTACTTTAACTGCCATGATTCATTCCTCCTAGATTGTTAAAAATATGATGATTGTTAAAAACTCATCAACCTTGCTCTTATTGTACCTAATAATGCACAAAATAGCAAGCCTTTTTTTGCCATATTGACAAAAACTATAGAATTATCGTCTTGTTTTTGTCAAAGAAGCCCCTCGGAGACCTGCTCCGAAGGGCTTTCTTTTGTGCTTTGTATACAGAATCCGAATGAATTGCGCAATTCTGCTCACGATTATGTCGATTACTACATCTCGTCCTTGACATAGCCTGCCAGGTTGTAGGCATGGTCGGACACACGCTCCAGGTTGCTGATGATATCCAGGAATACCACACCCGCAGAGGCCTTGCACTCTCCTGCTGAAAGGCGCTCGATGTGTTTCTCGCGAAGCTCCTCTTCCTGGCTGTCGACATCATCCTCATACTGGCTGACCTTGCGCACTGCCTCCATATTGCCATTCTGTCTTGCGTCGATGGCATACTGGAAGGATTTTAACACGCTGTCGCTGATGGATTTTAAGTCATCCGCACCAGTCGTAGAGAACTGAAGTCCGTGCTCTACCATGTACTGGGCCTGTTCTGCCAGGTTTTCCGCATGGTCACCGATACGCTCAATATCGCTGACACTGTAAAACAGGTTGTTTACAACTTTCTTCTGTTTTTCCGTCAGGGAAAGGTTGTCTACCTTGATGAGATACTCGGTCAGCATCTTCTCCATATTATTGATGGTCTGCTCGGTCTTGAATACCGTTTCCACCTCGTCAGAGTTCACGGTCAGGACCGCATCAATGGCACGGACCACGTTTTCGTAGGTGATCTGGCCCATATGGACAACCTCAAGGGCTGCGGTCTCCACTGCGAATGCCGGAGACTCGAAGATACGCTCATCCAGATGTTTGAGGGTGGCAGCAGTTTCCGCATCCTCCACAACCGGCTCTTCCTCTGCTTTCTCCTTCACGACCATGCCGGAAATCTTAACCAGCACATCCGCGAACGGGAACAGCAGCGTGGTCATCGTCAGGTTGAAGATCGTATGGAAAATGGAAATCTGCACCGCGTTGATATTGGACACCGCAAACGCCGGACGCAGGCTGAAAAAGATGAAACCAATGGTTCCGAATACAACCGCGCCAATGACGTTGAAGGTCAGGTGCATGACAGCTGCACGTTTTGCCGTGCGGGAGCCGCCCATACTGGAAAGCATGGCAGTCACGCAGGAACCGATATTCTGGCCCAGCGTAATGTAGATGGCTGCGTTGGTGGTTACGATGCCGTTCATGGCCAGGGTCTGCAGGATACCAACGGAAGCAGAAGAACTCTGCAGCAGCGCGGTAACCAGCGCACCAATGATCATGCCCAGAAGCGGGTTGCCGCCCAGCACCTCAAAGGCCTTCGCAAAAATCGGAGCATCCGTATAGGGATTGATGGAGCCGGACATAAAGTCCAGACCAATAAACAGCAGGCCAAGACCAATCATGATCTCGCCGACCGTCTTTTTCTTCTGACTCTTTGCAAACACCAGAAGCAGGGCTCCGATACCAATGATAGCCGGAGCATAAAAGCTTGGCTTCATGACCGCGAACGCGTCTCCCAGCTGGCTCATGGATACGATCCATGCTGTGATGGTGGTACCAATGTTGGCACCCATGATCACGCCGACTGCCTGGGACAGGTTCAGCACGCCTGCACTTACAAAACCGACTACCATAACCGTTGTCGCGCCACTGGACTGGATGATCGCCGTGATCAGTGCGCCCAGTGCCACAGCCAGAAACCGGTTATTGGTGAGCATTCCAAGAAAGCTGCTCATCTTGCTTCCCGCCGTCTTCTGCATACCATCTGCCATGATGTTCATGCCATAAAGGAACATACCAAGACCACCAAGGAAACCAAACCCGTTTGAAATGTCGCTGATTGACATACTCTCCTCCTCATCTCGCGTACTTATTACAGTAATATTTTTTCTCTTATTCTCTTCAGTCCGCAAACAAATTAATCATACCATACCGCTTCTCGCATTTTCAACAAAATTTAAAATTTAGGTAAATTTTGGGTAAAAAGTATGTAAAAATGCCCGCCGCAGGTACTGCGACAGGCATTCTCAACGAATTTTGTTCAATTTCCGTTAACGATGTTACTGTTCACACGTTGCGCAAACAGCAGCTTAATGATCCGCTGCGTAAGCCGCGAGTGCGGCCAGAATGGCCTGGTTGCTATTCCAGACGTTGCCGAATTCGCTGGCCGGCATCGGGCAGGCGACACTGCCTACTTCAATGGTAAGGCTTGGGATCGGATTGTCTTTGGTCTGGACGTAGTCCTTAAATCCGCCTTTGCCGCTGCTGCCGTTGGTGCGGTAGCCAGAAATACCGGTTACCAGGTCTGCCAGCGCCTTGGACTGTTCAGCTACCTTATTTCCTGCAAAATCCCAGTAGACCAGGTTTCCCATGCTGTGATAGCTGATGGTGAGGGACCAGTTTCTGGAGTTTGCAAGATTTGCAAGCGCCTGGCTCTCCGGCTCGGAGAGGGCGCTGGTTCCCTTGTAATTCGCGTAAGACGCATGAGAGGGGCCGGTGGTAATGGAATCCCACAGGGCTGGGAAGTTCTGGTTTAAATCCACACCGCGGCCATTCGCTTTCCACAATGCCTGGTAGCGGTCAAAGCTCTGGGTGGTACGCCCGTCCGCCTGATCCTGCGCGTAGCACTGGCTGACTGTCTGGCGCAGCGAAGAGGAACGAAGGGCAGATACTCCAAACTGGCTGATGGTAATGCCGTCCGGGTTGACCATCGGCACAATGTGGATGGCCACTCCGGAAAGAATATCCGAAAGGCTTCTTCCCTGATAACTTCCACTGTCATAAAAAGCCAGCAGATGCTCTGCCTGCTTCATGACCAGAAGCGGTGTCATGTATTCCCGCGCGTGAATGCCCGCATGGATCAGAATGTGTTTTGAGGCGTTCTGGTTGCCGATGATGATCTCGTAAAGGCTGCGCCCGTCCAGGCTGTTCCCGATGGTATTCACCTGCATGTGGCTGCCATACCGGGATTTCAGGCTGCTGATATCACGGCTCATCTGGTCGTAGCTGTATTTTTCCGTTACTTTGACGATGGGGTCGGTCAGCTGACCGGCAAACGAAAGATCCCCAGCTCCAATCACCGACGGAACTGCCACTCCGCCCGGTCCTGCCGCTGCGCCTGCTGCCTGGCCACTGCCGACAGTGATGGTTCCGGAACCTACAGCCACCGCCGGACCTGTCTGGCCGCCGGCCGTAACCGTACTGCCAGAGGAGGTGGTGCCGCCGGATGTCACGGTGCTGCTTCCTGCGGTGACCGTGCCGTTCCCTGCGGTACTGCTGCCGCCCGCCGTCACCGTGCCGGATGCTGCTGCGTTTCCTCCTTCAGTCACGGTCTGGGAACCGCTGCTCTGTGCTCCTGACGCTGGCGCCGGTGCCGCAGTTTCTGCGGCCGTCACACCTGTCGTCCCATTTCCCGCCCCGGCGGTTTCGCCGGGTGCTGATGTAAGTCCTGCCGGATCGGTTCCATTTGCCACCGGTCCGTCTGCGTATGTCATAAAAGCACTACTGGCCACCATAAAGGCAGCCAGAGCACCTGTAAAATATCTTTTACAGTTCATAAATTAGTTTTCACTTTCCTTCTTTGCAAGGTCGCCCGGCTTCATGCTGAGGCTGATCTTGCCCATCTTGTCTACGTCAAGAACTTTTACGGTTACCATATCACCGATGTTGACAACATCTTCCACCTTCTCCACACGCTTGTCAGAGAGTCTGGAAATATGGATCATGCCATCTTTCTTCGGCTTCAGCTCTACGAACGCGCCAAACGGCATGATGCGGACAACCTTACCGGTGATAACCTGGCCCGGCTCGATATCAGTTACGATATTTTTAATGATGTTCTTTGCTTTCTCGATCATATCCTTGTCGGTACCGCAGATTGCCACGTTGCCTTCCTCGGAAATGTCGATCTTCACGCCGGTCTCCTCAATAATCTTGTTGATCACGCAGCCCTGCTTACCAACCACATCACCGATCTTCTGCGGGTCGATGCTGATCTGGTCGATCTTCGGAGCGTACTTGCCAACCTCTTTTCTCGGCTCAGAGATAGCCGGCTTCATGCAGGTATCCATGATGAAGAGTCTTGCCTCACGGCATCTTGCGATAGCACCCTCAACGATCGGTCTAGTCAGGCCATGGATCTTGATATCCATCTGGATTGCGGTGATACCGTCGGTGGTGCCGGTTACCTTAAAATCCATATCACCGAAGAAATCCTCAAGGCCCTGGATATCGGTTAACAGAACGAAATCATCGTCGGAATCACCGGTAACCAGACCACAGGAAATACCTGCTACCATCTTCTTGATCGGCACGCCTGCTGCCATTAAGGACATGCAGGATGCACAGGTAGATGCCATAGAGGTAGAACCGTTGGACTCGAAGGTCTCGGATACGGTACGGATTGCGTACGGGAACTCTTCCTCGGACGGCAGTACCGGAATCAGGGCACGCTCTGCCAGTGCGCCATGACCAATCTCACGGCGTCCCGGTCCTCTGGACGGTTTGGTCTCACCTACGGAGTAGGACGGGAAGTTATAGTGATGCATGTAGCGCTTGGATACTTCGTTCTCATCCAGGCCGTCTAACTTCTGCTGCTCAGACAGCGGAGCCAGGGTGCAGACGTTGCAGATCTGAGTCTGTCCACGGGTAAACATAGCGGAACCATGTACACGCGGGATCAGATCAACCTCTGCTGCCAACGGACGGATCTGGGTAATCTCACGGCCATCCGGTCTCTTGTGATCTTTTAAGATCATCTTGCGGACGGTCTTCTTCTGATACTGGTAAACAGCCTCACCAAGAACAGCCAGCCACTCCTCGTTGTCTGCAAATGCCTCTTCCAGCTTCTCGGTGATCTGGCGGATATTCTCTTCACGGGTCTGCTTGTCATCGGTAAAGACAGCTTCTTCCATCTGCTCCGGAGTTACGATTTCCTTAATGGCTGCGAACAGCTCCTCCGGAATTGCGCAGCTCTCGTAGCTGTGTTTTGCCTTGCCGCACTCTGCCACGATGGTGTCGATGAATTTGATGATCTCCTGGTTCACTTCGTGAGCCTTGTAGATAGCCTCGATCATCTTAGCTTCCGGAATCTCGTTTGCTCCGGCCTCGATCATGATGACCTTCTCACGGGTAGATGCTACGGTTAAGTTTAAGTCGCCCTGCTTCCACTGAGCCTGGGACGGGTTGATGATGAATTCGCCGTCGATCATGCCAATCTGGGTCATGGCACACGGACCGTCAAACGGGATATCGGAAATGCAGGTTGCGATAGCAGCGCCCAGCATAGCCACTAACTCCGGACGGCACTCCGGGTCTACGCTCATAACCATGTTGTTTAAGGTTACATCGTTGCGGTAATCCTTCGGGAACAGCGGACGCATCGGACGGTCGATGACACGGGAAGTCAGGATTGCGTTCTCAGATGCCTTGCCCTCTCTCTTGTTGAAGCCTCCAGGGATCTTTCCTACGGAGTATAATTTTTCTTCATATTCCACGCTTAACGGGAAGAAATCGATACCGTCTCTCGGTTTGTCAGATGCGGTAGCGGTAGATAATACGGTGGTGTCGCCATAGTGCATGAATGCTGCGCCGTTTGCCTGCTTTGCAACTCTGTTTACATCTACAGTCAGAGTTCTTCCGGCAAGTTCCATACTAAAACTTTTGTACATGGGTTGTCTCCTTTTCTCTTTCTATTTTGAATGCTATATATTCACAGAAGGCTCCGAAACTACTGCTCTGTACACAAAAATTTGTGTATACAGCAGCGGCTTCGGGATACGCCTTCCAGAAAATATCAAAAACCGAAAAAACAAAAGGGTGGAGATGACCTCTCCACCCTAACGTCCTAATTACTTTCTGATGCCTAACTTTTCAATCAGAGCACGATAGCCTTCCAGGTCGGTTTTCTTTAAGTAGTCAAGAAGACCACGTCTCTGACCTACCATCTTTAACAGACCACGTCTGGAATGATGATCCTTCTGATTGCTCTTTAAATGCTCAGTCAGCTCTGCAATTCTTGCAGTCAGGATTGCGATCTGAACCTCCGGTGAACCGGTATCTCCTGCTTTTCTGCCGTACTCAGCGATGATTGCTGCTTTCTTTTCCTTTGAAATCATGTTGATTTCCTCCTTAAAAATATTCTACTCACCGTAAACCAGGTCTGTGGTTGGAGTATCCAAAAGACTGGGTCCCGGCGTTAACTCATACCGGAATATAATAGCATATCCGATTTTGCCTGTCAACTCATTTTTCGTGAACCTTATAAATAACTCTGGTGCACCACAAATGCCAGAATGATGCCCAGCGCCGCGCCTGCGGCTACCTGAAGCGGTGTATGCCCCACAAACTCCTTTAACCGTTTCTGGATCTCCTGGTTGTTTAAATTGAACCAGTCCTGCTCCATGATCAGATTTAAGAGTTTCGCCTGTTTTCCGGTCTCCTGACGGACACCGATGGCATCGTACATAACCACCGCGGCCAGAATAAAGCTGATGGCAAACTGGAACGAATCCACCCCGTAGCACAGCGCGGAAGCGGTAGTCAGACCGCAGACCGTGGCAGAGTGGGAACTTGGCATGCCGCCGGAGCCCACAAGGCGTTCCGGCGTAAAGCTTTTGTTCAGTCCAAAATCAATCAGTGTCTTTAAAATCTGGGCAACGGTCCATCCCACAATTGCGCTGATCAGTACCTCATTGCTCAGAAATTTATCCCAAAATCCCATGTTGTAATCCTGCTTTCCGTGAACTGTAACTTTCTTTGCTACTATTCACGCGTCGCGCAAACAGCAGCAAACATCAATAACCGATCAGCCAGTCGTAGAGTTCCTGATACTTGGCTGCTGACTGCTGCCAGGAGAAATCCGCTGCCATAGCCCGGTCGATGATCTTGTTCCATTCACGCTTTTTGTCGTAATAAATATACTTTGCGTAACGGACGGTATCTAACATCTCGTGCGCGTTGTAATTGGAGAAGGAGAAGCCGGTTCCGCGGCTTTCGTACTCGTTGTAAGGTTCTACCGTATCTTTTAATCCTCCGGTTTCCCGCACGATCGGCACCGTGCCATAACGCAGTGCCATCAGCTGGCTTAAGCCGCACGGCTCAAAGAGGGACGGCATCAGAAGCGCGTCACAGCCTGCGTAGATCTTGTGGGACATATCGTTGGAGTAATAGATCTGAGCGGATACCCGGTCATGATATTTCCAGTCATAGTGGCGGAACATGTTCTCGTATTTCTCATCTCCGGTTCCCAGAATCACAAACTGCATGTCATCACTGCAGAGTTCGTCCATGACACACTGTACCAGATCCAGTCCCTTCTGGTCTGTCAGGCGGGAAACAATGCCCACCATGAATTTCTTTTCATCGACCGGAAGGCCAAGCTGTGCCTGCAGCTGTTTCTTATTTTTGCCTTTTTCCTTGCGGAAATTCCTGGCATTGTACGGCTGCGCGATAAGCTTGTCGGTTTCCGGATTGAACTCGTCATAATCAATGCCATTCACAATACCGCGCAGGTCGCCGGAACGGGCGCGCATGAGACCGTCAAGACCTTCGCCGTAGAACGGCATCTTGATCTCCTCTGCGTAAGTCTGGCTTACCGTGGTGATGGCATCCGCAAAGACAATGCCGCCCTTTAACATATTGCCGTCCTTGTAGGCCTCAAGCTTATCCGGCGTGAAGTAATAATCCGGAAGCATGGAAAAACGCTGGATGGTCTTTACATCCCAGACACCCTGGAACTTTAAGTTATGAATGGTCATAACAGACTTCATGTTCGCGAAGAACTCCCCGCCGCGGAAACGGTCCTTTAAGTATACCGGGATCAGGCCGGTCTGCCAGTCATGGCAGTGTACCACATCCGGTTTGAAGCCAATGACCGGAAGCGCAGACAATGCCGCGTTACAGAAGAAGGAAAACTTCTCCAGGTCATACAGCCAGTCTCCGTACGGCTTCGGACCACCGAAATAGGATTCATTGTCAATAAAGTAAAATGTGATCCCGTCGTAGATGTATTGCATGATTCCGACATAACGGCTCTGTCCCAGATAATCCATATAGAAATGATCGATATAAGTCATCTCATTGCGCCATTTTTCCGGAATGCACAGATATTTCGGTATCATGACCCTGACATCAAAATACTCCTTGTCAAAGCACTTTGGCAAAGAACCAACCACATCAGCAAGCCCTCCGGTCTTGATAAATGGAACTGCTTCTGATGCGACAAATAATATGTTCTTCATACGAACCCCTCCTCTGCACCAGTCTGCCCCCTAGCTGACTGTCTTACTTACCAGTATACATGATTTGTGCCGTTTTAGGAAGTAAAATCTTTATGAAACTTTGATTTTGAGGCAGACCTTATGTCAGAGCGCGCGTTTGTAATCCAGGCGGATCTTATCTGTGATGAGTGCGATAAATTCAGAGTTGGTTGGTTTTCCCTTGCCGCTGTTCACTGTGTAGCCGAAAATCTCATCGATCATCTCAAGCTGCCCGCGGCTCCACGCCACCTCAATGGCATGGCGGATAGCCCGTTCCACACGGCTTGCGGTAGTGCCATGCTTCTTCGCGATGGCCGGATACAGAACCTTTGTGACAGAAACCAGCATCTCCTTTTCTTCCACGGAAATGGTAATGGCATCCCGCAGATACTGGTAGCCCTTGATATGAGCCGGGATCCCGATCTCATGGAGAAGCTGGGTCACATCGTCCTCCAGATTCTGATGTATGTAATCTCCTTTGTTCATATAAGTATCTGCAGGTTTTTCCCGAACGACAGATACCATTTTCGTGCGAAGCCGCTCCTGCGCCACAAGGCGGATTTTGTCGAGAAGCACTTCCCGGTCAAATGGTTTTAAGATATAGTAACTGGCACCATTGCGGAATGCCGCTGATGCCACCGTTTCATTTCCTGCCGCGGTCACCATGATGACTGCCGGCATATCTTTGCCGCTGTTCGCCGCGCGTATCTTTTCCAGAACCGTAATGCCGTCCAGTTTCGGCATGATGACATCCAGAAGTACAATATCCGGCTTTTTATCCATGATCATCTGATAGGCGTCTTCTCCATTGTCTGCTTTTCCAACCACATGGAATCCATCTTCCTCTTCCAGAATGTTGCCAAGTAATTCCAGCATCAGCGTGTTATCTTCTGCAATCGCAATATTTAATTCAGCCATGATCCATTCCTCCTGTTTCCAGATCCGGCACATTCCTGCAAATATGCCGGAGTGTTACATAAATCGTATTATACTAGCCGTCTTTGTCAGGCAGCAACCTGCTTTCCCCGCATCCTTCGACGTACCCCGCATAATTCGACACGACAGGCAGACCACCGTCTGTTCCGGCGGAATATGCTGTCCTGAACTGGCAAAGTGTGTCGTTTTTTTGCTGCCCGTCCGCGGCTGTCATCTTATATAACGAACGAAACATGGCAAATATAACGCCTTCCGGAAAATTTTTATTTTTCCAGCATATCTTCCACAAAAATTCCATATCCCCGGGTCGAATCCTGCACAAACACGTGGGTCACCGCGCCGACAAGCTTTCCGTTCTGAAGAATGGGACTGCCGCTCATGCCCTGCACAATGCCTCCGGTGAGCCGCAAAAGCCGCTCATCGGTCACCTGAAACACCAGACTTTTGTTTTCCCTGGTCGGACTGTAATCCACTCTCTGGATCTCAATCTCATAGTCACAGGCTTCCCCGGAAACATAGCTGCGGATCCAGGCCTTTCCCCGCTTTACATCCTGCCGGTGCCCCACCTCCACAGCCTGCTGCTTTACTCCGTCGCAAAACGCCTGGCCTGCTGTTCCGAAAATCCCGCAGTCCGTATTTTGTGCCACACTTCCCAGCCTGGAGCCAGGGCCATAATAGATTACCCCCGCCATCACTCCGGGATTTCCGGCACTTCCCTTCTCGATTCCAAGGATTTCTGTCTCGTACAGGGCCCCGTTTTCTATTTCCACCACACGCCCGGTATCCCCATCGCTGATACCATGTCCAAGCGCTCCGAAGCTGCCATCCGGCTTTAAGTACGTCATAGTGCCGATTCCCTGGGTGTCATCCCGCACCCAGGCGCCAAGCTTCCGGCTTCCATCCTCCGTTTTCACCGTGTCCACGGAAAGCTCCAGTTCTTTTCCGGCCCGCCTCACCCGCAGCAGTGCCTCGCTCTCGCCCATGCGGTTTAAATTTGTGATCAGGGCTTCCTTGTCCGAGAGCGGCTTTCCATTGATTGCCTCAATATAATCACCGGACTGCAAAATCCCGTAAGCCGGCTCTGCCTCACTTCCGTTTTCGTCCGTCACTTTGCCGGTTCCAATGACCATGACACCCCGGGATTTTAAATAGATTCCCACCGGCATCCCGCAGGGCACCGCGTAACAGGCATCCTCCACATCCACACTGATTTCCTTAAACGGAATGGTCCCGAACAGCTTCAGGCCCAGCCGGAAGTTTCCGCCCTTTCTGGCATACAGGGAAAACTCCTGGTCCGGCCGGATGCGGATCTCTTCCTGCGGAATGCCGGAGTCGCCCTTCAAAATCACCTCTTCACTTTCACTCAGCAGTGTCGTGTAAAGCGGAAGATCCAGGGAGAACGAGGTTTCCTCCCCCTCTGAAACACTGAAATGTTCCGGAATCTGATGCTCGGCATAGTACCAGCCATAGCCGGCCATGAAGACCAGCCCTGCCCAGAATACCACGCTAAGGATCCGGTAAAAGTATTTTCCTGCCCTGCGTATCTTTCTCATCCCGCATTCCTCCTGTTCGTGAAAACGCCGCCTGACGCAGCCTGCGGCAGATTTGAGTAACGAAAAAGGAGCCTTTTGTAAGCTCCTTTCTAGTATGTGTGCGGAATAAAAAAATCACACTGTCAGTTTTTAGTTGTGAGTTTTTGTCTGCCGGGCCAGTTCTTTCATTTCTCTGGCATTCTGAATCACGGCATCTGTAATCTGCGCGCCGCCCAGCAGCCTTGCCAGCTCTGTAACCACATCGTCCTCTTTTAAACGGGTAATTCTGGTTTTCGTGCTGGATCCGTCCGTGGATTTTTTAATTTCAAAATGACAGTCGGCCATGGAAGCAATCTGCGGCAGATGGGTGATACAGATGACCTGATGGTTTCTGGAGATCACAGCCAGCTTTTCCGCCACCTTCTGGGCCGTGCGGCCGCTGATGCCGGTGTCGATCTCATCGAAGATCAGGGTCGGAATGTCATCACTGTCCGCCAATACGGTTTTAATTGCCAGCATGATGCGGGAAAGCTCACCACCGGATGCCACCTGGCCCAGAGAGCGCTCCGGCTCACCCGGGTTCGTGGAAATCACAAATTCCGCCTCATCAAATCCGGACGCCGTATAATGGGGCAGGCGCCGGAACTCCATGGAAAACCGGACATCCAGGAAATTCAAGTCAATCAGGCCGGTCCGGATTTTCTCCGTGAGCTTCTTTGCCTCTTCCTGACGCACCGCGGAAAGTTCCTGGCTCACCGCCTCCAGTTTTTCCTCTGCCTTTTTGTACTGATGTTCCAGCTGCATGCGGTATTCGTCGAAATGCTCCAGCTGTTCCAGACGGTTTTTCTTTTCTTCCAGTGCTTTTTCAATCCGCTCCAGGCTTCCACCGTATTTTGCTTCCAGCCCCCGGATCAGATCCAGGCGTTCCTGTGCCTCCTGATAAGCCTGCTCATCAAAATCGAGCTGTCCCAGGTATTCTCCAATCGCATGATGCGCATCGGACAATACCGCTTCGGCATCGTAAAGCTGATCCTGAATGGACTTCAGTTCCGGGTCAAACTCTGCCACCTCGCTGACCTGATGCAGGGCATTGCCCACTGCTTCGGCGTCCACGGCGCGGTAAGCCGCGGAGAGATTGCCCATGATCCGCCTTGCGTTTCCATATTTTCTACAGCGGGCCGCCAGCGTTTCTTCCTCGTCCGCCTTTAACTGGGCGTTCTCGATTTCCTCAATCTCAAAACGCAGAAAATCTGCCTCTCTCCTGCGGCTTTCACTGTCTGTGACAAGCTGGTTTAACTGCTTCTCCAGACGGGTATACTCTGCATAGAGGGATGCGGTCTGGTCTTTTAGCTGCTGTGCCCGGGATTTGGCGTAGGTATCCAGAATTTCCAGATGTTTTGATGCATGGAGCAGAGACTGATGCTCATGCTGTCCATGAATATCGATTAAAAGAGAAGTGACCTGTTTCAACCTGGCCGCGGTGACGGTTTCATCGTTGATGCGGCTTAAGCTGCGGGATGCCATGATCTTGCGGCTGATGATGAGGATGCCGTTCTCATCCGGCAGCACATCCAGCGCCCGCAGCGCTTCTTCCTTTTCCGGGTCCACCGAAAAGACCAGCTCCACGTAGGCGTATTCCGCGCCGTTTCGGATCATCTCTTTGGAAGCCTTCTGTCCCAGCGCCAGGTTGACCGAGCCGATCATGATGGATTTTCCCGCGCCGGTCTCGCCGGTCAGAATGTTTAAGCCGTCCTCCAGTTCCACATCTGCCGCCTCGATCAGCGCCAGATTCTTTACATGCAGTTCCAAAAGCATTGCTGCACCTCCTTTTCGCCTATCGGGCAGCGATCATCTTTTTTATTTTATCCATCAGCAGAATGGTATCATCCACGCTGCGTACTGCGCACATGATGGTATCATCACCCGCAATGCAGCCTACGATCTCATGGAAATGAATCTCATCCAGTGCCGCAGCCACAGCCATAGCCATGCCGGACACCGTCTTGATCACAAGAATATTCTGTGCCATATCCATAGAGACATACCCATCTTTTAAAATGCGGATGTATTTGTCGCTGAATGCGGTCTGATTTTGCATGACCACATAGCGCTGACGTCCGTTTTCCGACTGGATTTTTGTCAGCTTCAGTTCCCGGATATCCCGGGAAACCGTTGCCTGTGTGACCTTATAGCCCGCCTGCTTCAGACGTTCTGCCAGTTCCTCCTGGGTTTCAATCTCATATTTTCCTATCAGTTCCACAATTTTGCTGTGACGTTCCAGTTTCATCGGTTACCTCCGTTTTAAATACGGTCCATTTTCTGTCTGATATTTTCAAGGAATGATACATTTTTCAGCTGGATGAGGGTGGTATACTTTGGTGCCCTGCCAATTTCCAGCCGCTCACCGTAATGAAGCGGGAATACCTGATCCCCGTCAAACACCGCCGAGTAGGATTTGCCGCCGGACCACTTCACCAGGCGGATGCTGACGCGGTCCTCCGGGGAAAGCACAATGCTCCGCGCATTTAAGGAATGGGAGCAGATAGGCGTTAATACCATTAACTGCGCGCCCGGCGCTACAATCGGGCCGCCCGCAGATAAATTGTAGGCAGTGGAACCCGTCGGCGTGGCCGCAATGATGCCATCTGCCATATATTCGTTAAAGAACTCATCGTTTAAGTAAACCTGGAAATGCAGCATCTGCAGCACATCCTGTCTGGTCAGAACGATCTCATTTAAGGCAATTCCCTTTACCGTTTTCTGTGCGCCCACGACACTGCCCTCCAGCATCATGCGCTTTTCCAGAGTAAAGGAATCATTCAGAAGCGCGTCCAGTACCGGCTCCATGGATTCTTCCCGGGATACCTGGGTCAGATACCCCAGATGCCCCATATTGATGCCCATCATGGGAAGCTCCAGACCGATCAAGTCTCTGGAGGCCTGGATGAGGGTTCCGTCACCGCCCAGGGTGATGATGCACTCCGTATCCGCCGGAATCTGATCAGCCCGTGTATAACCCCGTGTATGCACGCAGGACGCCCCACGTCTCAAAAATTCTGTCTCAAGTTTTTCCGCCATATCCAGGGCCCCCGGTTTGGAGGGATTGGCGATCAGGTAAAAATGTTTCATATGATCTCCTGCTTTACTTATCCAGTTCTCCGTGCGCTGCGTCCACAATGGCTTTCGCGTCCACCTGATACTCCGGATAAGCCTGTCCGTCGGTATGATTCTGAAGATAGAGAAGGTACTCGATATTTCCCTCCGGTCCCTTGATTGGGGAATACTCCAGATTCAGGATCTCAAATCCAATGCTTACCGCAAATTCGATCACCTTCTCAATAACTTCCAGATGGGTGTTCTTCTCGCGCACCACACCCTTCTTGCCAACCTTCTCTCTTCCTGCCTCAAACTGCGGTTTGATCAGGCAGACAATCTGACCGTCGTCGGCTAACAGAGCCTTCACCGGTCCTAACACCTTGGTCAGAGAGATAAAGGAAACATCGATGGAGGAGAAGTTGATCTTGTCCGCGATGTCCTCCGGAGTCACGTAACGGATGTTGGTCTTTTCCATGCAAACCACCCGCGGGTCATTGCGAAGCTTCCAGTCTAACTGGCCATGCCCTACATCTACCGCGTATACCTTTACTGCGCCGTTCTGCAGCATGCAGTCGGTAAAGCCGCCGGTGGAGGAACCCACGTCCATACAGATCTTATCTTTTAATTCCACGCCAAAATGGGTCATGGCCTTTTCTAATTTCAGGCCGCCGCGGCTGACATACTTTAAGGTTGCGCCGCGCACCTCGATGTTGGCGGTCTCCTCAAACATGGAGCCTGCTTTGTCTTCCTTCTGTCCGTCTACATAAACGATTCCTGACATGATGATGGCCTTTGCCTTCTCTCTGGATGTGGCAAGACCCTTGTTCACGATCAGGATATCCAGTCTTTCCTTCATTTGCTTTCCTCTTTCTCTTCTATGATTCCATTCCTGGCTGTTTCCTCTGTATTTTTCTGTCCGGCACTCATCATGGCATCCTCAGAGCATTCGCTCTTTGTGCTTTCCACCGCTTTCATGACATCCTCCAGCGGCGCCCAGGCTTTTCTCATGGTGCGGATCACGGAATCGCTGTCGATTCCAAGTTCCTCACGCAGCACCGATACATTGCCATGCTCCACGTAGGCATCTGGCAGCGCAATCGTCAGTACCTGCACCTTCGGATAATGCTCCTGCACATAAGCCTTTATCTGCAGGCCATATCCTCCCTGAAGCACGTTTTCTTCCAGAACCACCAGAAGCTCATGGTTCTCTGCCAGACGATCCGCCAGTTCATAATCCACCGGCTTGATAAACCGGCCATTCGCCAGCGTACAGGTAAAGCCTGCGGCCTTCAATTTTTCCCGCACATGCTCTGCGGTGCTCACCATGCTTCCCACCGCCAGCAGAGCAATGCGGCTGCCCTCGTAAAGGAGTTCGCCCTTTCCGTACTCAATGGACGCGTCAAATTCTTTTAAGCCCCGGTATGCCTGTCCCCGCGGATAGCGGATGGCAATGGGACCGTCATAATGACATACCGCAAATTCCAGTTCCTGCCGCAGCTCCCATAAGTTTTTCGGAGCCATAATGCTCATATTCGGGATACAGCTCAAATAGGACAGGTCAAAGATACCCTGATGCGTCTCCCCGTCACTTCCTACCAGTCCTGCCCTGTCTAACGCAAAGACCACCGGCAGATTCTGGATGCAGACATCATGAAGTACCTGGTCAAATCCTCTCTGTAAAAAAGAGGAATAGACTGCTACCACTGGTTTTAAACCGGCTGCTGCCATGCCTGCCGCAGAGGTCACCGCGTGCTGCTCCGCAATGCCCACATCAAAGAAGCGGTCCGGGTAGCGTTTTGAAAATGCTTTTAATCCGGTTCCGTCCGGCATCGCCGCTGTAACGGCCACCAGGCGTTTTTCCGTCTCTGCCAGCTGGCAGATTTCCTTAGAAAATACATCCGTATAGGTCGGATATACCTTTTCCTTTAAGGACTTTCCGGTTGCGATATCGAACGGGTCAATACCGTGGAACCGGGACGGATTCTTCTCCGCCGGGGCGTAGCCCTTTCCCTTCTTGGTCAGCACATGCACCAGTACTGCGTGATCCATCCTGCGCGCCTCTTTGAAGGTCTTAACCATAGCTTTGATGTCGTGGCCGTCCACCGGGCCAAGGTACGTTACGCCCATATTTTCAAAGAGCATGCCCGGAATCACCAGCTGCTTGATGCTGTCCTTAGTGCGGCTGATTTTCTCTACCAGCCCGGCCCCTACCACCGGAATTTTAAGCAAGGTTTCCGATACCTGGCGTTTAAGTTCGTTGTAGCCCACGCCAGAACGCAGGCCACTTAAATATTTGGACATGCCCCCTACATTTTCCGAGATGGACATGTTGTTATCGTTCAGTACAATAATAAAATTCTTTTTCAGATGCGCCGCGTTGTTCAGTGCCTCATAGGCCATGCCACCGGTCAGGGCGCCATCTCCGATGACAGAAATAACCGCGTAATCCTCCCCTAACAGATCCCGGCCCTGGGCAATGCCAAGTCCGGCCGAAATAGATGTCGAGCTGTGTCCGGTATCAAAGGAGTCGTATGGGCTCTCCTTGCGTTTTGGGAAACCGCTCATGCCGCCGTACTGCCGCAGCTCGTCAAACATCTCCCGGCGTCCGCTTAAGATCTTGTGGGTATAGGACTGATGCCCCACATCCCAGATGACCTTGTCTTTTGGCAGGTCAAAGGCCAGGTACAGGGCAATGGTCAGTTCCACAACACCCAGGTTGGAAGCCAGATGGCCGCCGGTCACACTGATCTTCTCGATCAGGAACTGACGGATTTCGGCTGCCAGGGTCTTTAATTCCTCTTGGCTTAAATTTTTCACGTCCCACGGACCTTCTATGTGTTCCAGAATCATGGTTTTTGCAACTCCCGTAACTTCTCCTATTTTTTCCGTTCTACCAGCATGGTGATCAGATTCTCCAGGAATGGATTTTCTCCCGGAAGTTCTTTTAACAGGCTGACCGCACGGGCAGAGATTTCTGCCACGTCAGCCCTGGCCTGATCCAGCCCCACCAGTGTCACGTAGGTTGTCTTCTGATTTTTCTCATCGCTTAAGACCGGCTTGCCAAGTTCTTCGCTGGTGCTGGTCACATCCAGAATATCATCCTGGATCTGGAATGCCAGCCCCACCGCGGAAGCAATTTCTTCCACACGCTTTCCTTCTTCCTCTGACGCGCCGCCAAGAATGGCTCCGATCATCATGGAGGCCTCTAAGAGCGCCCCGGTCTTTAACCGGTAGATGAAATCCAGCTTTTCCTGCGGGATTGGCTTTCCGGTCAGTTCCACATCTACCACCTGGCCGCCGATCATGCCGTAAATACCGGTCTTCTCCGCCAGCACCTGAATGGCCTTTGCCGCCCGGTCCGGGTATGCCGTCATGGAAAATGCTTTCGATGCCGTCTCGAACGCATAGATCATCAGGGCGTCCCCCGCCAGCACTGCCATGTCGTAGCCAAATTTCTTCCAGGTGGTAGGAAGGCCGCGGCGGAGCTCATCGTTATCCATACAGGGAAGGTCATCGTGGATCAGGGAGGATGTGTGAATCATCTCCATGGCTGCCATGAAGGGCTCCACGGCCTTTTCCGTGCCGCCAAACAGATGGTACGTCTCTTCCATGAGCATGGGGCGCAGGCGCTTTCCGCCGGCCCGCACACTATAGTTCATAGCCTCAAAAATGGTTTTCTGATGTCCTTCTTCTTTCGGAAGGTAGCTTTCTACAACCGCTTCTACCTCACCGGTCCGTTTCTTCAGTTCTTCACGCATCTCCATCTTCCTCTGCACCTCCCTGCAGGATGATCATCTGCTTTTCTACTTTATCGATCTTGTCATTGCAGGCCTTTACCAGCTTTATGCCTGCCTCATAGCAGGCAAAGGATTCCTCCAGTGTGGTGTCCGGAGACTCCAGCTTTTCCAGAAGTTCATCCAGCTCCGCAAAGGTCTGCTCTATTGATTTTTCCATATCTGCTCCTTTTTACCGCATGCCACCTGCTCTGTCTCAATCATTACTTTCTGTCCTGTTATCCGGCGTTTTCTGATACGGTATCGTTCCGGTTACCTGTGCCAGAATCTTTCCATCGGAAATGCGCAGGGTGATCTCTTCTCCCGGCGCTGTCTGAGTGACACTGGAAAGCCGTTTTCCCTCCGCGTCCGTCACAAATCCATATCCATTGCTGATCTTCGCGAGCGGCGATAATCCGTGCAGGCGTCCGCCAAGCAGTGCCAGACGGTGCCGCGCGCCGGTCAGCTTCTGCTCCATGGCCCGCTTCATGGCATCTTCCGCGTCCGTAAGGCGCTGCCTCTGCTCCCGCAGTTTCCGCTCCGGATCGTGCAGCTTCAGGCGCAGGCGGTACTGCTCTGCCCGGTAACGGGCAAGTTCTGTCTTCCGCTCCATAGCCTGATTGAGCGCCGCCTGATAAGAAAGCCGCACTGTCTCAAACTGGCGGTAATCGAATACGGCCAGTTCTGCCGCCGCAGACGGGGTTGGTGCCCGCAAGTCTGCCACATAGTCCGCAATGGTCACGTCCGTCTCATGGCCTACCGCGGAGATGACCGGACTCGCGCAGTCAAAGATGGCCCGCGCCACAACCTCTTCGTTAAACGCCCATAAGTCCTCAATGGAACCGCCTCCGCGCCCTACGATCAGCACATCCAGGCCCATACGGTCCAGCGTACGGATTCCGGCTGCAATGGAAGCAGCGGCTCCCGCCCCCTGCACCAGAGCAGGATATAAGACAAGCTGGACATAGGGATTTCTGCGGTTCGTGATATTCATGATATCCCGGATGGCCGCACCGGTGGAGGCCGTCACCACACCCACCGTCTTCGCGTACCGGGGAATGGGCTGCTTATACTCTGGCGCGAACATACCCATCTCTTCCAGTTCATCCCGAAGCTTTAAGAAGCGCTGGTATAAGTCCCCGCGGCCCTCCTGCTCAATCTTTCTGGCATACAGCTGGTATTTTCCGTCGCGCTCGTAGACATCGACCGAGCCGGTCACCACCACCTGCTGTCCTTCCTGTAACTGAAAAGAGAGACCTTTCCTCTGGCCGGCAAACATGACTGCCGCCAGAGTTCCGGTCCCGTCCTTCAGCGTAAAATAAATATGTCCTGATGTATGGTACTTACAGTTTGAGACCTCACCCCGCACCGTAATCCGGCTGAGAGCAAAGTCCTGGGCAAACATATTTTTAATGTAGGAATTCACCTGGGAAACAGAATAAATGCTGGCCATATTACTCCTCGGTCACAAGCTTCGCCAGCACACCGTTGATGAAAGCCGGTGAATCCTTTCCGCCAAATTTCTTCGCAAGGTTTACCGCCTCGTTGATGGCAACCTTGGAAGGCACCTCACTGTCGTACTGCATCTCATAAACAGCCTGACGCAGGATGGTAAGCTCTACCTTTCCCATGCGGCTGGTCTTCCATCCCTGGGCTACCTCATCGATGCGGGCATCCAGTTCCGGGATCTTTCCGGCAATTCCTTCCACACGGTCGGTTAAGAAGGTTCGGTCAACCTCTTTCATCTCCACATTGTGGACAACTTCCTCTGTTCCGTTTTCTGCTATGTCGTCCTCCTGCGGAGCGTCAAAATACTGCTCCACCTGGGCCTTTATCTCCTCTGTCGGATAAAACTCTACTCCGAACAGGATCTTAAAACAATGCTCACGCATCTCTCTTCTGGTCATCTGTCTTTCTTCCTCCTGATGTAACTGTTCAGTGCCTGCCGCACAGTTATTCAATCTTACGCATTATCATAGCATACTTTTTTCAGTTTCACAAGTGGAGCCGCTTTCACAGGGTATAAAAGTTGCCGCATCAGACACACTAGAGAGTATCTTATGCGGCAAAGGTTTTATTTTCTTACGAAAGGAGTCTTGTTTATGTTTGGATTTCTGATTGCCCTTTTGTCCGGCGCCCTTATGAGCATCCAGGGGGTCTTAAATACCGGGCTGACCCGCCAGACCGGCATCTGGCTTTCTGCCGGCTGGGTTCAGCTCACTGCTTTTTTCACCTGCGTGGTTCTCTGGCTGTTTTCCGAACGAACGCCGGTTTCTTCTCTGCTCACCGTGCGGCCCTGGTATATGGCCATTGGCGGAGTGCTTGGTGCTTTCATCACCTGGACGGTCATCCGAAGTATGGACGGGCTCGGTCCGGCGAAGGCCACACTCTTTATTGTGGTAACCCAGATTATTGTGGCCTACACCATTGAACTGTTCGGATGGTTCGGCGTGGAGAAAGCGCCTTTTGAATGGCGAAAAACCATTGGCGCACTCATTGCGATCGGAGGAATCGTGCTGTTTCACAGCTGAACAGGCTGGATCATGTTCCCGCACTGAATTTCATCATGCTGACAGATGATCCGGCAAAAGCTTCTCCTACCGCGGCAGATTTGTCCTTCCCTCCCGGTCCAGCATACGCAGAATAAAATCCACGGAACCGTCAATTCCGTAGGCTGCGCTGTTTAAGCACAGATCATAGTTGGAGGCATTGCCCCATTTTCTTCCGGTAAAGAAATGGTAATAGTCCTGATGATCCCGGTCCAGCTTTTTTAACAAATGCTTTGCCTTTTTCGCGCTTAAGCCCGGATGAAGCTCCATGGCACGGCGCAGGCGCTGCTCAAAGGGAGCTGTGATGAAAATGCTGATGTGCGGAATGTGATTGTTCGTCAGGATCACATCGGCGCAGCGGCCCATCACAATGAAGTCCTCATGTTTTGCCATGTCGCAGATCAGATCACTCTGGTTGAAAAAGATGGCGTCGCGCTTACTTAAGCCATGGTAACGGCTGAACTCCGAAGCCCAGGTTTTTAAGGTCATTTTCTGGGCTTTCGCGAAAGCAGCCTCCTGATTTGCCTTATCCATTTCTTTTCCCGGATAACTGCTCAGATCCTTTACATGATCCTTTTCCGCCTCCAGGCGTTTTAACACCGCGGAGAAAATTTCCGCATCATAATAATTGATCCGCAGGCGGTCTGCCAGAGTAAAGCCAATCTCATTGCCGCCACAGCCATAGGTACGGCTGATGCAGATGATCAGATGATCTTTGCCGGAAAAGCGATTCTCCAGGTTTAAGGTATTTAAACTGGCCATCTTCTGATCCAGTACATCACCATCGCCAAAGCTGGTAGGCAGTGCCAACACCTCATGCAGGATACTGGTGTACTCCCGCATGATCATGGAGCGGCTTTCCTTATCCGGAATGGTCCGTGCCATGTTGCTGATCAGCGCCAGCTCGCTTCGGAGCTGATGGCCGCTGTCCCGCTGCATCATCAGATCCACAATCTCCGTCACGCAGCGTTCCCGGTCGCGGTTGAACACGCGGCCCAGAGAGGATCCCAGACGGGTATAAACCTCCGCATCCAGATCATAGATGCGCTCCGCAAGCTCGCGGAGACTTTCCTGTGTATATTCCATAGTCTGTTTCCCTCCTTATAAAAAGAATACCAGCATGTCCAGTAAAAATACCGGAATCAGAAATATGACAGACCAGAGCAGGTAGCCGAAAAATGAAGGCATCCGGATACCATTCTCGTCGGAAATGGATTTGACCATAAAGTTCGGCGCATTGCCGATGTAAGTGTTCGCTCCCATAAATACCGCGCCGCATGAGATAGCCTCCAGCATGGCAACCGGAACCGTTCCGAGAATCGTCGGCATGCCCTCGGTAAAGCCCAGCGCTCCGGCCGTGGTCAGAAATACCAGGTAGGTCGGTGTATTATCCAGGAAGCTGGACAGGAATCCCGTTGCCCAGAACATCTCAAAGGGCTTGTTTAAGCCGAGGCTTGCGCCGTTTGCCTTTAAGATCATAAGGGCCGGCTGCATGGTAATGAAGATACCGACAAAGAGTACGGCAACCTCATGAATGGCGCCCCAGGTAAAGTGGTTCTTCCGGCGGATTTCTGCATTTGTGGTTTTAAAGGACAGAAGCGCTGCCGCAAGAATGATCACCACCTCAATCAGAGCCGGGTAGGTTAAGGTTACCTCTCCAAACAGATGGATACCGCGGACTGCACCCTCTGCATCCTGAAATGCTGCCATACCCGGTAATGTTCCGCTTAAAATCACGGCAGCCACGATCATAGCCAGAAAGATCAGGTTGTGAAGTCCCAGAATATGGACCTCCGTACCCGGCTTGCTGATATCCGGTTTTAAGCCTTCCGCAATGTCCTTCCGGTAAGCCCTGCGGTCCAGAAAATAAAATACCGTCAGTAAAATCACCACATTAAACAGAAGGACCGGTAACAGATGCAGGCTCCAGAAAAACGGAACACCACGCATAAAGCCCATTAAAAGCGGCGGATCTCCAATCGGCGTTAAGCAGCCTCCGATATTGGAAATCAGGAAAATGAAGAAGACCATAATGTGGCTTCTCCGCTTTCTCCAGGCATTCATCTTAATGATGGGACGCACCATCAGCATGCTGGCACCGGTGGTGCCGATCCAGCTCGAGAGCATGGTGCCGATCAGAAGAAGTCCCACATTGATGCGTGGGGAACCCGCCAGATCCCCCTCCAGGGTAATGTTACCTGAAACACAAAAAAGACCGAACAGCAAAATGATAAATGTCAGATAATCATCTACGATACATTCCAACACCTTCTCAAACGCCTGCCCGGGGCCATACACAAACGCAAAGGGCAGCACAAACAGCAGCGACCAGAATACGACCGCATGGGGCTGGTGTGCCTCCCACCACTCTGCTTTTACCAGCGGCAGCACCGCGATACAGAGCAGAAGTCCCGCAAATGGAATACAAAATGCAAGATTCATCATCATTCCCTCCTTGTCTTCCTGTTTAGTCTTGAACAGTCAAACTGTTCTTCCTCGGAAACAACCATGGATTATAGCACCTTTCTTCTGAAAATGTAACCATCGATATTTTATTATCACACTTCTTTACAACATTTTAACGCATTGGCCCTCCCAATTCACAGCCAGATGCCAAAAAAAGCCGGCCCGTTTCCGGGCCAGCCTTCTGACTTTGCTTTCTGTTTTTCTTTTTACTGCTCGTTGATGTTGACACCTGCGATGCGGATGTTAACATCCAGCACGGTAAGTCCGGTCATGTTCTCGATGGCAGACTTGACACGGTCCTGCACACGCTCACTCACATCCGGGATGTTGTAGCCATACTTGATGTTTAAGGACAGGTCTACGGACACATGCTCCTCTGTCACGTCTACCTTTACGCCCTTGGACAGGTTCTTCATGCCAAGCTTTCCAACCAGTTCGTTGGTGATGTTGCCAGCCATGGAATCCACGCCTTCTACCTCAGTTGCTGCCAGGCCTGCAATGATAGCTACCACTTCATCCGCGATGCGCACCTCTCCCATCATCTCTTTTTCATATAATTTATGTGTATTTCTTCCTTCTAACTCTGCCACAGTGTTCCCTCCTCAGATCAGACAGATTTCACGGCCTTTGCCCGAAATCTTTATTTCCTATAGTATAACAAATCTGCCCTGATTTGCAAAGGGGCTTTTGTTTTTTAATCCTCCAGATTCAAAAGCGTAATGATAATATTTTCCGCACTAACCTCCGTTTTGCGCTTCACGATATCCTCGATCTGGGCCCGCTGCTGGTCAGTGATGGAGGGCGCGTTGATGACCACATCCACCTTTCCATCGGTCAGGCTTACCACCGGATCCGCAAAGCCCCGGGCCTGCAGAAGCGTCTCCGCCGCGTTTTCTTTTTCTGCCACCGCGGTCAGGGCAATCATATTCTGGATGGCCTCCTGCTTGGCAGCCTCGTCAATGTTCGTGCTGTTGATGATGGAATTTAAGGTTTCCTTATTTCTTGCCCGGATCTGTTCCCGGTTTAACTGCACCCCTGCTATGTAATCCGAAACTGTAAGGCCGCTGGTCAGCACTGCCTCGCCCGGATTTTCCATCCCGGCCTCCTCACCGCCATCCCAGCTGTCAATCTCGGCCAGCTCCGTTCCCGCATCTGATTCTGCCAGAAGGCTTCCCTCCTGCGATGCCTCTGCCTGAAGTCCGGATCCTTCCGCCTGGGGCTGCGCCTCCTCGATGATGGCACTGTCTCCCAGTCCGTTTTTCTGGTTCTCCGCCAGCAGGTCCTCCTCGGAAATATCAAAGGTTCCTGCCTGATAAATTCCGTCTCCGGCGCTGGCCTCCAGTTCCCGTTTTCCCGCGTAATTCAGATATCCGGCAGCCGCAATCATAATGGCCAGGGTCGTGATGATGATCTGATTTCTTCGAAACAGTTTCTTCATATTGATGTCCTGCTTTCCTGTTCCTTCCTGTTTTGGTATTCCTTCCCGTTTCAGTCTCATACCAACGCTCCTTTTTTACTCCACCCGCTTTAACACTTTTATTTTATTCGCCGGAAGCCCGAATAATGCCTCCATGGCCTCGGAAATCTCTGCCTGCACGGAGGGCTGGCCGCCGCCGGAGGCACTGATGACGATCCCGGCAATCTCCGGATAGACCTCTTTTGCCACCACCGGCTCCTGCCCGCTTCCGCTTCCCGTCAGTACCGTGCTGTGTTCCTGGTCCATGCTTTCCACGGACCGGTCTGTTCCGCTCCCCTTTTCCGTGGTTACCGATTTTGAGGTGCTGTTGTCCACCTGAATCACCTTTTCCGCGGAGGATTTCAGCACGATCATCACATCGACCTCACCCACACCGGAAACGCCCCTCAGAATTTCCTTCACCCGCTTCTCCAGTTCCCGCTCATAGGCGGCCGCATCCTGCCCGGCTGCCATAGAGGCACTTCCCGCCTCCTCCACATTCCGGGATGCCGGAAGTGCCATCCGGCTGCTTTTACTGCCCGCCGGAAACGCCAGGATACAAAGGATCACGCCCACCGTCAGAAGAAAGACCCACCGGTCCTTCCCCTCCGGCAATTTTAATTTCCACATACTGCTCCTCCAGACCATAATACTCCTGAATCTTATTTGACAGCTTCTCCTGTTCTGCCGGTGCGGACTGCGCAGAAAGAACTGCCCGGATTTCCCGCACCGTCCCAAACTCCGGGCTGCTTTCGTCATCCTCGATCCGGACGCTGCAGTCTGACAGGGAAACTCCGAGAGACTGCGCAAGCTCCCTTACATCCCGGCCAACCGCCTCCTCATACTGTGAGAAAATCTGTCCCAGGCGTTTTTGCTCTGACACCCCCAGCTGTTCTTTCAGCTCTTCCGCTTCTCCACGGACCATCAGATCCTCATAGCTGCGCGCCAGCACCTCCTCTAAGTCAAATCCGGAAGTAAACGGCTCTACTGCCAATAGGATCAGCACCATGCCCGCAAACAGCCGGATATACTTTCCGTACTTCTGTCCCGGCAGCAGGTTCTCCATCACGGATAAAAACAGGAAAAACGCTGTCAGGTTCCGAATCCACTCGTAAACTGCTGTCACGCAACCGCCTCCTTTTCCTCCGGAACTCCCGGGTGCAGACACATGCACCGCACATGCCATCCCGCCTTTCCTAGTATAATCCACGATAATTACCGATCCATTACACGCAGGATAAATTTTCATGTGCAAGGAAGCTGAATGAGGCGATGCCGGTAGCATCGTCGATTGAAGCTGACGCGGCAGATGGAAATTTAGACAAGTGAAAGGGGCGGATAATTATTGTGGATTATACTAGGATGCCAGATAAGCTGCATTGGTTCCCTGGCAGATCAGGGCTATGGTGACCGCGAAAAGTAAAAACCCGGAGGCTGTTACCGTCAGAAGCATTTTCTGCGCCTGGGCAGCACCGCTTAAACAGACCACCAGACGCTTGTCCGCCACCGGCTGCAGCACCGCAGCCACGCTCCGGTAGATCAGATACAGTACAAACAGTCTTGCCAGAGGTACAATGGAAAACAGAAACAACAGTAGAACCGCCGCCGCTCCCATGGTATTCTTGATCAGCACCCCAGAACCCAGCATCAGTTTTGTCACCGCTCCTGCCCCGTCTCCAATGCCGGGAATTGCCTGCAAAAGCCGCTGCATCCCGGCATTTTTCACAGAATCCGCATAGGGAAGCACCATGCCCTGAACCAGCTGGAATCCCAGTACGACTCCGAGCAGTGACCGGCTGCCCCACAAAACTGCGGATCTTAAAAGATCCAGCATCCGGGACAGCATATCTTCCTTCACCATAGAACCAGCCATCACCGACAGAAAGTAGATGCGCACCAGCGGAAGCAGCAGTCCCGCATAGAGTCTCTGCACTCCGGCAATCAGAAACAGGGCCGCCTCATACCAGGCCGCAGAGGAAAGCCCCGCTCCGGACCACACCACCGCTGTGAAATAAGAAGGAAGCAGTACCTTCATAAACTGGATCTGGCTGTCTAAAACCCGGGCCGCAGCCTCCGCGCTTTCCCCAAACACCGCTGCCAGAAGCGCAAAGGACATCAGATAGGTCAGAAAAAATCCGGTCTCTGCCATATGCCCGCCGGAGAATACTTCGGAAAATCCGGCAAACAGAGCCCCAAACAGGCCCAGCGCCAGAAGCCGCCCCGCCATGCGGTTTTTTCCCTGCAGTTCTCCCAAAATTTCCTGACGCAGTCCGTCCAGGCACAGGGATGCCGCCTCCTTTGTATTGCCGGACGCCAGTGCCCGCATCAGGTCTCCAAGGGTAAGCCGATGGCCGGAAGTTCCAAGCTCCTGTCTTAAATACGTCTCAATATCTCCGATGCCGGAAAGCCCGTCCCCCGAAAGTGCCGCCTCCACCGCGTTAAACATGCCCTCCGGCTCATCCACGGCAATTTCATCTGCAGCATCCAAGGTATCCGGTATCTGCTCCGTCTCCGGCGGCTCATCCGCACCAGCTTCCTGCACCGCGTCACCCGTGTCCATAGCCCACGTCCGGCTTCCCGGCCCGCTGAACACACAGAATAAAAAAAAGCCAGTCACAGGCAAAAACAGCCATCTTCTCCCCCGCCTCATGCCAGAAGCCCCTGCAGCGTGTCCAGAAGCGCCAGGATAACCGGAAGGCTGACCGCCAGAATGGAAAGTTTTCCAAAAATCTCGATCTGGGTTCCCAGCGCCCCATAGCCCGCATCCTTACAGATTCCGGAGGAAAACTCCGCAATATAGGTGATCCCCGTCATTTTCAGCAGCGTATTCAAATAGACCGGATTGATGCGGATCATGTTCTGGATTTTCTGAAGCCCCTCTAAAATCCCCTTCAGTCTCAGGGTTCCGTAAAAAAAGATCACGCAGGCTGCTGCCAGCACCAGATACAGGCCGTACTCCCCTTTCAGGCTTTTTAGCTGGACTGCCATCAGCACTGTCATGATCCCGATGATTCCCACCGTTACTACCGTCATAGCATCCCCTACAGTGCAAACAGATTTTTCATAGTTTCAAACAAATCATAAATATAAGGCACCAGCCAGAACAGCACCAGCACAAGGCCCGCCAGACTGGTCAGAAATGCCTGTTCTTCCCGCCCGCTGTGCCGCAGCACCTGGCAGATCACAGATACCAGGATTCCCACCGCGGCAATGCGAAAAATCAGATTCACTCCCATATGTACCCTCCATCAGACCAGGATCACCGCAAGGAACAGGCCGCCCATCACCCCAAGGCTTGTATACAGCCTGCACCGCTCCTGCCGGTGTTCCCGCAAAACCTGCAGCTCCGCGTCCACCTGTTCCAGATACAAAAGAAGCGTCCGTTCTTGAGTCTCCCGGTCCAGAAAGCCAAGGTGTTCTCCCAGATTTTCCAGGGTCTGCCTGTCCGACTTTGAAAGTGCCGTCTTCCCTTCCATTTCAGAAACCGCGTTCCTCCAGATCGCGGAAAATGGTTCCCCGGGCTGCGACTCCAGAGTAGCCGCTGTTTCCAGAAACAGGCTTCCAAGGACTCCGTCCACCCGTTTTCCCACGGTTTCCAGCGCTTCCGGCAGCGGCGCGCTGGCATACAGGATCTGCCCCTTTAAAAGAAATACCATCTGTTTTAACTGCTCCAGCTCCAGAATCCGCTGCCGGTACCGCCCGGAAAACCAGATTCCGGTCCCCGCAGCCCCGCACAGGATGCAGGCTGCGCCAAACAGCTTCATCCATCCCTGCATACTCAAAAGCACTCACCTCCCACCGGATAAAGCCTGCATCCCCTGGAATCGTAGATTTCCCCGATGTTGCCCACTTTTCCCCTGTTATTTAAGATCACGTACCGCTCGAACCATTTTTCCAGCACCATTTTCCGAAGCACCGGTTTCTGCTTGATGTCCTCGATGGAGCTTCCATGTACCGTGGCCACCAGCTTGCAGCCGCAGTTCATCACATATTCAATGGCCTCTAAATCTTCCCGGCTTCCAATCTCGTCCACCGCGATGACCTGGGGTGACATGGTGCGGATCAGCATCATCATCCCCTGGGCCTTGGGACAGCAGTCCAGAATGTCCGTCCGGATTCCCAGTTCATTCTGCGGGATCCCCTGATAACAGGCGCCAATTTCCGAGCGCTCGTCAATGACACCGATGGTCAGGCCCGCATGCTCCGCGCTTCCATTGGACACCTGACGGATAATATCACGCAAAAGCGTGGTCTTCCCACACCGCGGCGGCGAAATGATGAGTGTGTGAAAGATCATGTCCCGGTCATACAGATACGGCAGCACTGCCTCCGCACAGCCCTTCACCTGATGGGACAGGCGTACATTGATAAAAGAGATGAACTTCATGCTGCGGATCCCGTGGCCGTCCGTGATGGTTTTTCCGGCAATGCCGATGCGGTGCCCGCCCTGGATCGTAATGAACCCCTGCTTGATTTCCTCCTCAAAAGCATACAGAGAATAACTGCTCATATAATCCAGCGTTTCCTTCAGCGCCTCTCTGGTCACCAGGTACGCCTCCTCTGCCCGCATGCTTAAATTTCCTCCCCTGGTGATGTAATACTCCCGGTTGTTGCAGATCATCAGAAGCGGTGCGTGAACACGCAGGCGGATCTCCTGTACCTGTTCAAAATCTACCGTGACCTGCTTTAAGATCTCCCGGATATCTTTGGAAAAAATCTTGATCAGTTCCTCCCGCTTATCCAAAAAAACACCCCTCCCCCTGCATAATATATATGAGGGAAGGGGTGTTTTATATTCATTTTACAGAATTTTCCTTTTACTGCTGTAATGCGCCGGATGCGTCAAACCGGTACTGCGCGCCGTCAATGGTGTACTCACCAACTGCCATGGCACCGCTTGCCGTGCAATAGTAGCGGTTTCCGTTCCAGTCGATCCAGCCGGTCTGCATATAGCCCTGATCATCGAAGAAGTACCAGGTTCCATTTGCCGGATCCTGCCACCAGCCGCCCTTCGGGTAGCTGCCGTCCGCGTTCTGATACCACCAGCGGCCAGTGCCTGCTTCCTGGATCCATTTTGCCTGGATCACAACAGAAGCCTCTTTCTCTTCTGTGGCCTGGCCATCTTCCTTTTTGCCCGGACCGCCGTTCTGTAACTGGGATGTGCTTCCACCGTTTTTGATCATGTCGGCAAAATCTTCAGAAACGTAAGTTTCCTCAGATTCTTCGGACCAGTAACCATCTGTAAATTCCTTGGAATTGGACTTTGCCAGGGCACGCACCTTAAAGGTGTAATCGCCCTCTTTGGTCATCTTCTTTTCCATGTCGAAGGAATCTTTTTTGGTTTTAATGCTCTCCACCTGGGACTCGTTGCAGTAAAGGCGAACCTCATACTGGTAGGCGTCATCCACCTTCTCCCAGTTTGCCGTGGTGCCATCATCTCCCCAGTACAGCTCTGACACGGTATCCAGTCTGGTCTTGGATGCCGCAAGCGCGGTTGCCGCTCCCGCAATCGTCAACAGTCCTGCTGCCACAACCAGGGCAATTCCCTTTTTCCAGTTTTTCATATGAAACTACCTCCTTTTGATCATGAAACCCTTTTTTATTTATGATATGGTTCTTTATGAATAATCCGGTAGCTGCGGTAGATCTGCTCTAACAGGATCACCCGCATCAGCTGGTGCGGAAATGTCATCTTTGAAAAGCTCAGCCTGTAGTCGGCCCGGTTTAAGACCGCCTCTGAAAGTCCCAGGGAGCCGCCGATCACAAAGACCAGCTGGCTGACACCGCCAATGCCCAGCTTATCGATCTTTTCCGCCAGTTCCACGGAATCCAGCATTTTCCCGTCAATGGCCAGCGCGATCACAAACGCGCCATCTTTGATCTGCTCGAGGATCCGTTTCCCCTCTTTCTCCTTAATCTGCTGTTCTTCTGCCTCGCTGGCTTTATCTGGCGTCTTTTCGTCGGCCACCTGAAGGATTTCCAGCTTACAGTACCGGCTCAGGCGCTTCGCGTACTCTGCGATGGCATCCGTATAAAATTTTTCCTTGATCTTTCCTACTGTAACCAGTGTAATCTTCATGCCTCTCTCCTGCTTCTTTCTCTTCCGGATTTCACCCGCTTTACGGCTTTTCCTTCTTTCTTGCGCTCAATGCAGTAGATGATCTCCAGAAAACGGCTTACTTCCTCCCAGGCCTCCCGGCTTTCCGGGATCAGGCGCAGGGCCATCTGAAACACATGGAACATGCCTTCATAAACCGTAACGCGGAGTTTTCCATGAACTTTGCGCACCATTTCCGCAGCCCTTAAGGTATCATCTAACAGTACCTCCTCGCTTCCCACCTGAAACAGTATGGGCGGAAAGCCTTCAAAACTTCCAAACAGCGGGGAAATATACGGATCCTTCGGATCTGCGTCTCCAATGTAGGTGCTGTGAAACAACATGTTGTCGGTGGTACCGCCAAACTGGGGATCCCGGTCAAAATTGGTCTGGTAAGATGCTCCGCTGTTGGTTAAGTCCGTCCAGGGAGACATGACCAGCACACCGGCCGGCAGTTTCATGCCATGATCCCGCAGGTACATGACCAGAGCCAGGGCCAGGCCGCCTCCCGCGGAATCTCCGGCAATCACAATCTTGTCCGCGTCGTAATGCTTTTCTCCGATCAGCCACTGATAAGCCGCCACCGCGTCCTTAAGGGCTGCCGGGTACGGATGCTCCGGCGCCACCCGGTAATCAATCGTCAGCACATCTCCGCCAAAGCTCCTGCGGCAGTACTGAATCGCGAAATCCCGGTAAATATTCTTCATGGGGCCAATGTAACCGCCTCCGTGAAGCTGCAGGATCACTCGTCCGGTACAAACACCGGTGGGCCGGAGATATTCCATCTTAAAATGCGGCATCTCCACAATCTCATATTCATAATCCGGCGGGCAGATCCAGGCCGGTTCCTTCGGATCCATCCGGTATTCCCCGGTCTGGATCTTATGTCCCATGGCGGAATCCATCATGTTCTTCATCATGTCCCGCACCAGTTTTCCGCGCAGACTCACTTCTCTGTTTTTCAAGCAATCTTCCTCCGTCTTAAGCTTAGTCTGTTTTGTTTCTGCCCGATTCTGCCACACTCAGATATGCAGGCGGCGTTTTAATTCTTCTTTCCAGCTTCTGCGGCCACTGACGTAGTCGCGAATTCCCTTTGCCGCGTCCACTCCGGTGTTTCCCACCTGCTTTGCCATGCGCGTAGCCTTTTCCTCCGCGCCTCCGCGCCGGATCAGCACCTTGCGCACCCGCGGATACATATCCTGCTTTGCAGCGGCAGAAAGCTCATTGCCCTCAAACCGCACCGGCACACCGTCTTCCTTTAATTTGCGGAAGAAACGCTTCTGCAGGCGGCTGTCCGCAAAGACTGAGGTAAAGGTAATGACCATCTCATCTTTATAGGCACATACCGCGCACTTGACCGGCTGGCGTCTGGAAACGCCGATCATCAGGTGGAACCGTTCGATGAGATCCGCGTATTCCGGCTCCATCTGCACCGGCCCGATGTTGGACAGTGTCATGGTGTAAGCCCGGTCCTTAAGCCGGAACACCAGGGAAAGCGCCGGAGCCTTTAAAAAGAGTGGAATGGCCCGCAGGTACCATTTTTTCTCATTGGATACATTGTATGCAATGCTCTCCGCCAGTTTGTCTTTTTCAATCTTGCGGTCCATCTGGCTGCTCACCTTCTGGAGCAGCACCTCGAACGGGATATCCGAATTCCGGAACAGCCAGCCGATCATGGTAACCGCAAAGAAATTTGCCATGGTGTCGGAACCAAAAAAGGCCCGCAGATTGATGGGCAGATTCAGGACCACGGCACGCCTGCTGCTCTTTCCACCCAGATACTCCTGCCAGATAGACCAGATCAGCGCAGCCGCCAGATACTTGGTAATGCTGACCCCATGCTGTTTGCAGACCGCTTTTAAACAGCTCACCGGCACATAGCCATGCAGAACCTGCCCGGTTCCCAGCGGCAGATAGTGCCCTTCTAACTGATAAGCCGGTCTGGAGCTGTAGCATCTTGGTTTTCCGTCTTCTCCGTGCTCTAAGTAACTGTCCTGAACGTGGAAGACCTCCTGCTTTCTGGCATTCTCGTCGTCCCGGGTCATAAACTCCGGCGCGCCCGCCGCCAGGCGCAGATACTGTCTGGTCAGGCATTTTAAGAAATTTACCGCGCCAAGCCCGTCTGTGAGCGCGTGAAAGACTTCCAGATTGATGCGCTTCTCATAGTAGGTAACCCGGAACAAAAACTTCTGGTTCCCATGGGGATCGATAAACCGGCAGGGATAGGTATTTTCCCGCTTTACCTGCGGGATCCGGTCATTTTCCTCAAAATAATACCAGAAAAGTCCCCGGCGCATCTTCACGCGGAAATTCCGGATCTCCGGCAGAATTTCCTCCAGCGCCCTGCCAAGAAGCTCCGGATCCACCGGTTCCTTTAAGGTCACCGAAATCCGAAAGACCTGGCTTACATTTTCATTTGCGATCACCGGAAAGATTTTTGCCGTGTTGTCCAGCCGTCTCCACCGGTTTTTCCATCTGTTCTGTCCCATGATATTCCACCTCTCATGCTGCTGTCCCTGTGCTGCGCAGGCAGTCATCCATCTGTTCTACGCCCGGAAATAATAGCCCACACCCCACTTGGTATGTACGTATTTCGGGTCGCTCGGACTCGGCTCGATCTTCTCACGCAGACGTCTCACGTGAACATCCACGGTACGCACATCGCCGGATTCCGAAGCCTTGTTGCCCCAGACAAAAGACAGAAGGCTCTCTCTGGAATAGACTTTGTTTGGATTGCAGACCAGAAGTTCCAGAAGGTCAAACTCCTTGGCTGTCAGATTGATTTCCTTTTCTCCGATAAATACCCGGCGGCCTTCCCGGTCAAGCTTTAAGTCCCCGGCGGTGATCATCTTATTCTCCGCCTCTTTGCCTTTTCCGGACTTTCTGGAATTTCTGCGCATGATTGCCTTAATGCGCGCTTTGACCTCGAGAATGTTAAATGGTTTTGTCACGTAATCGTCCGCGCCGTATTCCAGTCCCAGGATCTTGTCCATGTCTCCGCCCTTGGCAGTCAGCATGATGATGGGCATTTCGGAAAATTCCCGGATTGCCTGACAAACCTCAAAGCCGTCATACTTGGGCAGCATCACATCCAGAAGCACGACGTCGTATTCTGTCTGTTTTGCCAGATTGATTGCCTCTTCCCCGTCATACGCGCAGTCCACTTCCATCCCGTCCTGTTCCAGACTGAAACGGATGCCCTTCACGATCAGTTTTTCATCATCAACCACCAGAATCTTTGCCATGTTCTCACCTATTCCCTATACTGTAATATTTTCTTTTATTTTCTGAAAGGCCGCGTCCTTAATGCCCGGCACCTTCATGATATCTTCTATTCTTGTAAAACCGCCGGCCTCCTTCCGGTAACGGATGATATCCTCCGCCCGGGATGCCCCGATGCCCTTCAGCGTCATCAGTTCCTCCAGGGAAGCCGTATTGAGGTTGACCAGAACCCTCTGCCCTGCCGCAGAGTTTCCGGCGTCTCCGTTCCCGGTTACTGCATGCTGGCTTTGCGCCTGCCAGGATAGATCCTTCGCCTGGGCTTTGGATGGAACCTCCAGCCTCATGCCATCTGTAACAGGTTCTGCCAGGTTCAGCCAGGACTCTTCCGCGTCATCTGTAAATCCCCCCGCCAGATCAACTGCCTCGTAGATCCGCGCGCCTTCCGGGAGCGTGTATACACCGGGTGACTGCACCTTTCCGCAGACATATACATAACAGAGGGCAGCTTCGTTTTCCCGGGAAGCTTCGGTGTCTTCCGGATATTCCCCGGTTGTTTCCGTGCTGCTTTCCGGCGCGCTCTCTGCCTGAAATGCCCTGTTTCCATGCACAGCTACTGCCTCTTTTGCCGTTTCCCGGCTGCCGCAGCTATAGAAGCATCCCGCCGTGAACAGACATACCGCAAGCAGCAGCCACTTAAAAATCGCAGATTGTTTTTTCTTCATGGTATTCTCTCCGTTTCCAAAGAGAATCCCGGATTCAGCCTAGCTCTATTCTACCCAAAGCATTCGGCAAATACAAGCGGTATTTGTAAAAAGAACAGGTTCAAAAGGGGCTGCCGCAAAAATATCCCAGGAACGTTCCTGCTCCATTTTTGCGACAGCCCCTTCAGAATCCCACCCCTTTTTACTGCTCGGATGGTGATTTGGTCAGCTGGCTTTCATCCTGTCCGGCCGTCTGAACCGGAGACACACCAGTCTGGTCCTGCCCTCCTGCCTGACCGGATGGTCCCGTCTGACTGTCCGCGGACGCTCCGACCGTCGGCGTTGCCTGGGTCTTTCCTGCTGACAGGCTTACACCCGGACCGCCTGAGGAGGAACCAGCCGTGTAGGTTCCGCTTCCGGTGTTGCCTGCTGCCAGCTCCGGATAATCATAGAAGGAAGCCTCAATGCAGACATTGCCGGTGATGCCTGCCACGGAACCCGTCTCGGTAAACTGCCAGATCTTGCGGTTCTGGAAGTCACCGTTCGTGCCATAGCGTGCATACCAGATATCATATGGTACCTGGGATACATCGACATAGTTCGTCAGCCACTGGTTGTTTCCATAGAGGATGGGACGGTATCCGGCATCCGCAATGGCCTTGCAGAAGATGTTGCTCTGATTTGCCAGCTCCTGCGGTGTCTTTCCGTTGTCCAACAGATATTTGGACTCTACATCGTAGGCAACCGGATAGGAAATCTTATATCCCCGGATCTGTTCCAGCACATACTGTGCTTCCTGGCGCGCGGTCTCTTCATCCAGTGCCATGGAATACAGGAACACACCCACACGGATGCCATGGCTGATGGCACCCTCCATATTTTCTTTAAAATAAGGATCCAGGTCATTTAAGTATCCGACACGGATCATGGCGAAGGTCACGCCGTCCGCTTTCATGGCGTCCCAGTCAATCGGACCTGCCTGGTTCTGGTATTTGGAAATGGTAACGCCCTTGGCCACCGCTCCCTCGATCTTTGTGCCATCACTGAGGTAAAAGCCCTGATCCTGCACCGTCAGTGTCTCTGCTGCCATGGCCGGTACTGCCGGAGCCTGCAGGGCGAAAAGGCCGCAGAGTGCCAGCGCCGCCAGGCGTTTTCCTGTATGTATCTTACGAAATATCATAAAAAATCTCCTCTCTGTCTGTTCACTAAAGTCCATGTATCCTAGTGTAATCCAGACGGAAAGGAGATTCAATTTCGATTCTTTTAAAAATTTCTTACTATTTTGTAAGACCGAATACCTGCTCCGCGTAATTGACGGAAGCCATGGCATCACGGCAGTACTGGTCTGCTCCCATGGTATCGGCATATTCCTGGGTCAGCACGGCGCCACCCACCATCACCTTCGCCCAGGGTGCCGCCTTGCGAAGCTGCACGATGGTTTCTTCCATGCTCGGCACGGTGGTGGTCATCAGCGCAGAAAGGCCCACCAGTTCAATATGCTGTTCCACAGCCGTCTCCACAATGGTCTCCGGCGGAACATCCTTGCCCAGATCCAGCACATCGTAGCTGTAGTTTTCCAGCAGAACCTTCACAATATTCTTTCCGATATCGTGAATATCACCCTTGACCGTTGCCAGGATGATGGTTCCCTTTTTCTCCTGTTTCTGGCCGCTGGCATCCATCTTTTCCTTGATCACCTCAAACGCGCCCTTTGCCGCCTCTGCGCTCATCAGAAGCTGTGGCAGGAACATGGTACCCTTCTCAAATCCTTTTCCCACGACATCCAGCGCCGGAATGATCTGGCTGTTGATGACGTCCAGGGCATCCTGGGTCTCCAGCAGTTCCCTTGCCGCCTGCACAGCCTGATCTTTTAAGCCCTTCACAATGCTGGCATGCAGATCCGAAGTTCCCTGGCTGCCTGCTGCCCCGGCTGCAGAGCCGGATGCCGAACCACCGTTTCCGGTCACTGCACTCTGTCCCAGGCTTGCCACCTGCCCACTGTAAACAGAAATATACTCACTGCACTGGGGATCCAGATTCATCAGCGCCCGGAAGCTGTAGTACGCGCGCATCATAGCCTCGGAATTCGGGTTGATGATGGCAGCGCTTAAGCCATTCTGCATGGCCATGGTAAAGAACGCCGCATTGATAATCTCACGCTGCGGCAGTCCGAAAGAAATGTTGGACACACCCAGAATGGTCTTTCCATGAAGTTCATCCCGTACTCTTCTTAAGGTTTCCAGCGTGGTGATGGCGCCCTGGCTGTCTGAGCTTACCGTCAGGCACAGGGCATCAATGATGATGTCTTCCGGCCCGATGCCATACTCTGCTGCCGTCTTATAAATCTTTTTTGCCACCTGAATGCGGCCCTCTGCCGTCTCCGGGATACCGCCTTCATCCAGTGCCAGCGCAACCACAACGCCGCCATACTTCTGTACCAGCGGGAATACCGTGCGCATGGACTCTTCTTTTCCGTTCACGGAGTTAATGAGCGGTTTGCCGTTGTATACACGCATGGCCCGCTCCATGGCCACCGGATCTGTCGTATCCAGCTGAAGCGGCAGGTCAATGATGCTCTGCAGCTCCCGTACCACCTCTTCCAGCATGGATGGCTCATCAATCTCTGGAAGACCCACGTTTACATCCAGCACATGGGCGCCATGATCCTGCTGGGTCACGCCTTCCTGTAAAATATACTGCAGATTGTGATCCCGCAAGGCCTGCTTGAATTTGGACTTACCGGTCGGGTTGATACGCTCACCGATGATAACCGGATTCTTTCCAATCTCCACAGCCTGGCAGAAAGAGGATACCACCGTGCGGTTCTTTTTCGTCACCGGAACCGGCTTTTTATTGTGGCAGCGCTCTGCCACCATGCGGATATGTTCCGGTGTGGTACCGCAGCATCCGCCCACGATCCGGGCTCCCATATCCACAATTTCTTCCTCGGTCTTTGCGAAATGCGCCGCGTCAATATCGTAAACGGTCTTTCCATTCTCGCTTCTCGGCAGGCCCGCGTTGGGGTTGATCATGACCGGAATGGAAGAAACCTCCAGAATATCCTTTAAAATCTCCTTCATCTGAACCGGGCCAAGGCCGCAGTTCATACCAAGTACATCGACGCCCAGGCCTTCCAGCATAGCCACAATGGATGCCGGGCTTCCTCCGGTTAAAAGCTTGCCCCGCTCATCGAAGGTAACGGTAACAAACACCGGAAGATTGCAGCCTTCCTTCGCCGCCAGCACAGCAGCCTTGGTCTCATAGCTGTCGCTCATAGTCTCAATCAGAACAAAGTCCGCGCCGGCGTCCGCTCCGATTTCCACCACTTCCCGGTAGATGGCGCAGCAGTCCTCAAAGGCCAGGTCTCCCATCGGCTTTAACAGCTTTCCGGTCGGGCCCATATCCAGTCCGATCCAGGCCTGTTTTCCGCTCTGGCGGATAGCCTCCTTCGCGTTGGTCACCGCGGCACGAATGACCGGCTCTAACTGAAACTCTGTATTTTCATTGTATTTTAAACGGTCCACACCGAAGGTATTGGTCGTCACAATATCCGCTCCGGCCTCCAGATAAGCTTTGTGAATCTTCACAAGCTCCTCCGGATGGGTGATGTTCCAGGTTCCCGGAAGTTCGCCCGGCTTTAATCCGGCCTCCTGCAAAAGGCTTCCCATTCCTCCGTCGCAGAATAAGATCCGGTTCTGTAATTCCTGTAATATATCCATGGTAAACGATATCTCCTTCGCGTTTTTCTTTGCCGTCTGCTGCTTTACCTGCGGTAAGCGCAGTCCCGCTTAGTACAGACCTCACACCCCTGCACGGTACAGTTTCTTGGCAGGCGGCTCACGCCGATCACTGCCGTCACTGATTTGGACGGGGCCATAAGCAGACTGTCCGTCAGCGTCACACCAATCCGCTTGCCCAGTTCCAGGGCCGGCGCAATATAACGCTGACATTCCAGCGGAAAATCCCCGTAGCCGGGGCTGAACCGCGGACGCAGATACCAGCCCTTTTCTTCATATTCTTCTTTTAATTTCTGGTTCTGTTCATCGCAGAACGTTTCCAGCATGGCTACCGATGCCGCCTGCATCACCACCGCCTTGCTCATCTGGATCATGTTATAGCGGTGAAGCAGCACATCTACCTGGCTGCCCAGGGTTGCCGCAAACAGCAGCACCCGCTCACAGTCCTTCAAATTGCGTTCCAGACTTTTGCTTTCCGTCTGAAGACAGGTCATATCGATCACATGCCCCTGAAATGACAGCGGGTATTCTCTCCAGATCACTCTTGGGGATGCCGCCCGCTCCAGTTCCTGCTTGCACTGTATGATCAGATCTGCTGTATTCTGATCCGGCGCTGCTCCGTTTTTGCAGCCCAGATACCGCAAAAGTTCCCGGTCATTCCAGTGAAATGTTTCTTCTGTCAATGTTCTTCTCTCCGTGATTTCTGTGTTACTGTTTTTCTTTTTCCTACCGGATAATTTCAGAAAGGCTGTTTTTGATCTGGGCCGCCACATCCGGTTTGTTCATGGAGTACACATGAATGCCATTGACATGGTTCGCGATCAGGTCAATGATCTGCTCGGTTGCGTAGGCAATACCTGCCTGCTTCATGGCTGCCGGATTGTCACCGAAACGGTCTACGATAGCCTTAAACCGCGCCGGAAGATAGGTACCGGACATGGAACAGATGCGCTTGATCTGGGCCACATTGGTTACCGGCATAATGCCTGCGATGACCGGAACGGTAATGCCTTTCTCACGTACCCGGTACAGGTAGTTATATAAAATGTTGTTGTCAAAGAACATCTGGGTGGTCACAAAATCACAGCCCGCCTCAACCTTTTCTTTCAGGTGCTGAATATCCTCGGTCTTGTTGACAGACTCCACATGGCCCTCCGGATAGCAGGCTGCGCCGATGCAGAAATCACCGGATGCCTTGATCTCGGCAATGAGCTCAGAAGCATAGCGGTAATCATGTTCTACTTTTCCATCCTTCGGAATATCCCCGCGCAGGGCCAGTACATTCTCAATGCCCTGTGCCTTTAACTGGTCCAGAACCGAGTGTACCTTCTCTCTGGTGGAAGAAACACAGGTCAGATGCGCTAACGGAGTAACCCCCTTGGCCTTTAAGGAAGCCGCAATGTCCACGGTATACTGGCTGGTTCCGCCGCCTGCTCCATAAGTAACACTCATGAATGCCGGGTTCAGCTTTGCGATCTCAGAAGCAGCCTGTTCTACAGACTCATATTTGTCCTCGGTCTTCGGTGGAAATACCTCAAAGGAAAGCGTCGGTTCGTTTTTTGCAAGAATATCTCTGATCTTCATAAGTAAGGTTCCTCTCTTTTTCTATGATTTCATAACGGTTGTGTTTCTCACAGGCACACAATGTTTCTGTTTTTCTTTACAGACTGTCGGTATTTTCTCCATAGCTGTAGCTGTCGCTGCTTCTGTCCGGATAAATCCACACATTGCAGTTTTCATTCTCCGCACTCGGAAATTCCGCATTGATGCCGGCTCCACGCCAGAATCCTTCGGTCTGTGTCACGCTAAAATCCATCATCCGGTCATACAGCTCATCTAAATCTGCCGCATCCGAACGCTGATTTTGTTCGCTGTCCCATGCGTCCGCATCGTTTAACATCAGAAGAAACTGTTTCGTCATATCCGCGGCAGACCCCCGTCCCGGGACAGATAAGTAAATCTGATGCAGCTGACCGGTGGCTGTGTCATAATCAAAATCCACATACGCATAGGTGTCTTCTGCTTCTATATAATAGGTATCTGTGGAAGAGAACCAGGTAGTCTCATCCGAATACACCGTATTGTGGGAATAGGTATCAGTGCCGGTCACTGGGAGCGGATAGGTATGGATCAGCTCCTGCATCGGAGTCTGCAAATCCTCGATCGTAACAGCAAAATGCGCTTCATCGGTACAGGGACCGCCATAATCCTTTGCTTCCTCATCCGTCAGTTCCCGGTAGTCTGCCCCATTCACGCTGTCAAACACGTTGCTGGTGATATCAATAAAAGAACTGGCCACACCACTCACCATCCGGAAAAGCCACATCACAACCATCAGAACAATATACAAAATGATTAGCTTTTTGACCGGATTTGTCTTTTTCACAACCGGCTTTGCCTGCCCCGCTGTGCCTGCCCTGGTCTGCCACTGTGCCTGATCTGCCTGCGCACGCCTGTTCCTGCTGTCTGACGCCTTTGGTCCTGCAGCAGCGTTTCGCCCCAGCTGGTTCGGAGTCACGTTCTTTCTGGCATGTTTGCCCGTGTTTCCCAGTTCCCACGGCATTGCCCTCTGTTTGCCGATCCCGGCCTTTGCGGCTTCCTGCTCTCCGTTGTGATAGCTGCAGTGCGCCTCATTTTTCGGATGGCGCTCATTCAGATAATAGGTCACATTCATGTACACCGGGTCCTTCACCCAGGAATGGCACGCGCTGCAGTAATGGGCGTGCTTCATAACCTGGTCACACACCGGACAGATTCGCTGCATCATAAAATGGCACCTCCTTACAGTATTTTTAACGCATTTTCTCCTAGTATAACATATGATTCCGATATTTTCCACGGAAGGAAGCGGTTATTTTCCTGACAATTAAAACAGGGGTAAAAAATCCACCACGGCAGATCTTTCGCCCCTGTTCCGACAACAGAATATTAACTTAAGAAATTTTCAATGATCACATTTTCCGCCTCTGCCTCAGTCATGCCAAGGGTGCGGAGTTTTAACAGCTGTTCATCGTTGATGCGTCCAATGGCCGCCTCATGAACAATGGCCGCGTCCACATGATTCGCCTGGATTTCCGGGATGGAACCGACTCTCGCGTGGTCCATGATAATGGAATCGCACTGGATATGCGCATGGCATTTGGCGTTGCCGACGGCCTTCGGATGGAACACCTGGGAAGACTCGCCCTTTCCCACAGAACGGGATACGATCTGCGCGGAGGAACCGCTTCCGTTCATGCAGACCTCCATGTTGGACTCCGCATGCTGTTTTCCATCGGTCATGATACGCTCGATCACATAGAGTTTGGATCCTGCTTCCATGGAAACATTGGTATTACGGACCGTGGAATCCACACCCTTGATCTGAACTGTGTCCAGGGTAAATACGGAATTCTCTCCCACTTCAATGTTGGTTACCGGATTTAAAATACGGCTTCCGGTTCCATTGCCTTCGCCATAATGTTTCTCTTCGTAATGGACATTGGCATTCTTGCCCACATGGAAGGTATGGATGCCGTCATGTCGGCTCTCGTTACAGCCGCTGTTGTGAATGCCGCAGCCTGCCACGATCGTCACATCCGCACCATCCGCAATATAGAAATCATTGTAAACCAGATCGGTCATGCCGGAAACACTGACCACCACCGGAATAAAAACCCGTTCTCCTTTTGTATCGCCATCAATCAGAATATCAATACCCGGCTTGTCTTCTTTCTTGCGAATCTTAATGTGCTCACTGTCTCCATGGCAGATAGATACGCCATTCTGGCGGAGATTGTAAGCACCCTTCTGTGCAAAGCCCTCGCTGATCTGGTCCAGAACACCCTGGGTTGTCTCGTTAATCTGTGCCATCAGCAGACACCTCCTTCCAGTCCATTCGCGCACCTGCCACAGCTTTCCCGTGTAAACAGGGTCGGAAGCACCTCATCACGGCTTCCATACTGTTTCACCTCTCCGTCCTCGATCACCATGATCTTATCGGCCATGCGAATGATACGCTCCTGATGGGAAATCAGGATCAGGCTTTCCTTTTTCTCTTTGTGAATCTCCTCAAACCGTTTGATCAGCATGGAAAAGCTCCATAAATCAATACCAGCCTCCGGTTCATCAAAAATGCTGACCTTATGCGGCTTTGCCAGCACTGTCGCAATCTCCAGGCGCTTCATCTCACCACCGGAAAGCGTGCCATCCATCTGACGGTTTAAATAATCTGCGGAACAAAGCCCGACCGCGGAAAGCAGCCTGCAGCTCTCAGCCTCCGTCAGTTCCTTTCCCGCTGCCAGAGACAGCATTCTTGCCACGGTCATGCCTTTAAAGCGCGGCGGCTGCTGGAACGCGTAGCCAATGCCCGCATTGGCACGGTGATCAATATCGTAACCGGAAATATTCTCCTCATCCAGAAAAATCTGGCCCTCATCTGCATTCTCAATTCCAGCCAGCACCTTAGCCAGCGTAGATTTACCGCCGCCGTTCGGGCCGGTAATCACTAACATTTCGCCATCCGCAACCTGAAAGCTGACATGATTGACCAGACAGCGTTTTCTGCCCTCTTCATTCACTTCGAATGTGAGGTTATCTACCTTCAACATGTGATTTTCACCTCTTCTATAGTATATCCACATTGGATAGTACCCCAATCAAACAGATCTGTCAATCTTTACTCCTAAAATCCTACGGATAACAGGTGTTTATGTATTGACTTTTCTTTTTTGTGGGTTATAATCGACATATGTCGAAAACAAGGAGGATTTCACATGCCAAGACCCCCAAAATGCCGGCGGATCTGTTTCACGCCGCAGTATGTTTCCTTCTGCCCGGAAAACGGACAGAACGATGATATCATCACCCTGACCCTGGATGAATACGAAGTAATCCGGCTGGTCGATCTGGAAAAGAAAACCCATGAACAATGCTCCGCACAGATGGATATTTCCCGTACCACTGTCACGGAAATCTACGAAAGCGCCCGCTATAAGCTGGCACAGTGTATTGTGAATGGAAAGCGGCTCATCATTGCCGGAGGCAATTACCGCATCTGTGAAGGCCGGGAATATTCACGCTGCCAGCAATGCGGGTGTCATATGGCTGTGGCTGACCCTGTCTTCCCTGTTTCTAATCTACGACATCAAAAAGGAGAGGTTATTATGAAAATTGCGGTCACTTATGAAAATGGAGAAGTGTTTCAGCACTTCGGACACACAGAGCAGTTTAAACTTTACACGGTGGAAAATGGCGCTGTAACAGGTTCCGAAGTAGTTTCCACCAACGGAAGCGGTCACGGCGCGCTTGCCGGCTTCCTTGTGGAGCATAATGTAGATACGCTGATCTGCGGCGGCATCGGCGGCGGCGCCCAGAGCGCTCTGGCCCAGGCCGGAATCCGGCTTTACGGCGGCGTAAACGGAAACGCAGACGAAGCAGTCAACGCACTGTTAGCCGGAAACCTCGGCTATAACCCGGACGTACACTGCAGCCACCACGACCATGAGGGCGAGGGACATAGCTGCGGAGAACACAGCTGCCATTAAATCCAACAACAATATTATAAAGTAGCGAAAATGCCGGGCGGCGCCATTTGGCGCCTGTCCGGCATTTTCTGTGATACAATCAATTTTTATTTATTCAGCGCCTCAATCGCTGCCTGCACCTGATTATCCCGATCCAGCGGAACATCATACTGCCCAATGAGGTCTTCATCCAGTTTCTGTTCTACTTCCACATCCGGAGTCAGCCCCTTCTTGTGAAGGTCATGTCCGGCTGGGGTGTAGTAGTGGGCGGTGGTGATCTTGACTGCGGAGCCATCGGTTAACGGGATCAGGCTCTGCACAATGCCTTTTCCGAAGGAAGTGGTCCCCACCAGGGTTGCTGCGCCGTAGTCCTGCAGTGCGCCCGCAAATACCTCTGCCGCGCTGGCGGACTGTCCGTTGATGAGCACTACAATCGGTACATTCAGCTCATGATCATCTTTTTTCGGGAATTCTCCGTCTTCCGCGCTGCTGCCCCGCACATCATGGCGGGTCTCGCCGTCCTGACAGTAGTAGCGCTCTTCCTGTCCGGTCTTGGTGGCGGTAGAAAGAATGGTGCCATCATGCTGGTTTTCCGGGAGAACATAGGCTGCCATCTCCACGCAGGAGGTTACCACGCCGCCCGGGTTGTCTCGCAGGTCAATGACCAGGCGCTCCATCCCCTGCTGCTCCAGATCCGAAACCGCGGAGATGAACTGCTCTGCCGTCACGGTATCAAACTGGGTTACTTCTACATATCCGGTCTGATCCGGCAGCATCTGGTGCTCTACCGTAGCTACCTCGACCATACGGCGCTGAATGTGAAGCGGAATCTCTTCGGTTCCACGAAGGACTGTCACATCCACATAGGAGCCTTCCTCACCGCGGATGTACTCCTGCACCAGAATGTCAAGTTCTTCCTCTGCCGCAGAGACATCCTTCACCTTATAGATGATATCACCTTTCTGCATGCCCGCCTCTTCTGCCGGGGAGCCCTGGAAAACGCGGAGCGCTGTCACTGCCCCGGTCTGCACATTTTTGCTGACCAGTACGCCAATGCCGCAATATACACCGCTGGTCTCCTCTGTCAGGGAACTGTACTCCTCCGGAGTGTAATAAACCGTGTACGGGTCATCCAGCCCGGCCAGCATGCCTTTGTAGATGCCGGTTTCCATCTGCTCCGCATCCTCATCGAACAGGAAATACCGGTCGATGAGCTGCTGAAGCACGGAAATCTTTGCGTCCACCTGTTTTAAATTTACCTGGGTTCGAACGGCATCACTGCCAGAGCCCTCTGCCGTCGTATTCTGCGCCTGATTTTCGATCACGGTGCGCCCGATCACAGAAATACCGGTTGCCACACCCACAATGCCAAAACCTGCCAAAGCAGTTACAAGGGAACCTGCTAAGACGCCTTTCCAAAACTTTGACTTGCCTTTATTTTCTTTCTCCAATGATGTCACCTCGTCTGTTTATGATTCCCGCCTGCTGGCCATGTGCTGCTTCCACAGCCCTGCCCGCGGCATTTTGCAACTGTAAAACAGCTGCTTTACGGACTTACATAGGACTGCGGATTTACATAGCGCCCGCCGGAACGGATGCCAAAATGCAGATGCGAACCGGTGGAATAACCGGTAGATCCTACTTTCGCAATGGTCTGTCCCTGTTTCACAGTCTGGCCTTCCGATGCCAGGAGCTGGGAACAGTGCATATATACGGTGTATACACCGCCGCCATGACTGATCATGATGTAATTTCCCGCGGAATAGCTGTAGGTAGATACTACAACCGTACCGGATGCCGCTGCCGTGATAGCTGCCCCGGTGGATGCCGGGATATCAATTCCCTGATGGTTGCTGGACGCCCCTTTGGTCGGAGAGGTTCTGCCTCCGAAGCCGGAGGAAATCCGCCCGCTGGACGGACACGGCCACTTAAAACTAATATTCCCAAGACTGGCAACATTATACGAAGCGGCTTTATCGGTCGCGGAAACTTTCTTTCCCGCTGCCTCCGCCTTTTTGCGTGCTTCCTCTTCTGCCTTGCGAGCCGCCTCGGCTTTCTTGCGCTCTTCCTCTTCCTTGCGCTTAATCTCTGCCTCGATCTGCTTGATCTTATTCTCCTGAGCTGCCAGGTCTGCGTTATACTGGTCTACCTGACTCTGGGCGGTATCGATCTGACCGGCATAGCTCTGCATTTCCTTATTTTTCTGGGCGCGCAGGGTCTTAACCGATTCCTGCTTTGCCTTTGTTTTCTCCTGCATGGTAAGAAGCGCTTCCCGGTCATCCTTTAATTTCTGTTCTTCTTCCGCGATCGTCTGGCGGGTTGCCTCGTACTCATCCATCTTTTTGCGGTCATAATCGGAAATTTTGTTGATATACTCTGCCCGGTTCATAAGCTGCACCATATCTTCGGACTGAAACAGCATGTCAATGTAGCTGGTATTACCCTGCTCATACATATATTTGATGCGCAGCTTCATATCGGCATACTGCTTATTTTCCGTCTCCTTGGCCTGTTCCAGGGCCACACCGGTATCGGCAATCTCCTGTTCCTTGTTTCCGATCTGGGTGGAAAGCTGTTCCAGCTCCCCCTCCAGCTTTGTCAGGCTGCCGTCCAGCTCCTTTACATACGCTGCCGCATCATTCTTTAAGCCTTCCAGGTTCTTGATGGTAGCCTGTACCTTTTTCTTTTCTTCCTCAATGGAGCTGACCTTCTTTTTGGCCGCCTCCACATCCTGCTTCGTCGCGTAGGCCGTCTGGAATGAGGACATGGCAAGCACCGTGCCCATCACCGCAGCCAGCATACGCTTCTGCATTCTTTTCCATTTGTTTCTATGCATCATTACACCTTCATATACTTGCGGATGGTGAAAAAGCTTCCAAAAAATCCGATTCCCACACCAAGGATCAGGGCTGCGCCGATCATCAGCGGATAAATCTGTCCAACCGGAACAAAGTAAAACAGGTTAGACAGCATATGGAACCGCTCAGACAGATATACGATTCCTTTTGTATAGAGGAAATAGTTTCCTACTAACGGAATCAACGCGCCGATCAGTCCGATCATCACGCCCTCCACAATGAACGGGGCACGGATCATGAAATTGGTGGCGCCGATGAGGCGCATGATCTGGCACTCCTGTCTGCGGAATGCCGCAGCCACCGAGATGGTGTTGTTGATCAGGAACAGGGATACTGCCAGAAGCACACCAATGATCAGGGAAGATAACACACCGATCACCCGGTTGAATCCGGAAAATCCGGCCACCGCTGAGTTGGAATAATTGACCTGGCGCACGCCGTCCAAACTCTGCAGATAAGCAACCAGCTCATCCTGCTGGGTAATATCGTTTAAAAAGATTTCATAGGAAGCGGAACCTGCCAGAGGATTGTCCTCCGCAAAGCCCTCGGCCAGCTCCTCGTGGCCTGCAAAATACTCTTCCTTAAAAGAATTCCAGGCATCTTCCGCGGAAATGTAATACATCTCCCGGATTTCCGGGCGCTGATGAATGACTTCACCCAGCCCCTGAATATCCTGCTCTGTCATATCTTCATCAAACAACACCGTAATGCCCACGGTACTCTCCACATGCTTCACCATATACTGGATGTTGGCAATGATGGAAAAAAACAGGCAAAACAAAAAAATACATGCAGAAATCGTCGCCACAGAAGCAAGCGAAAACCAGATGTTTCTGCATATATTCTTCATGCCCTCTTTCATGCAATACCAGAATGTACTAATCTTCACGGTCCGATCCACCCTTTCTCTCGTCACTCACCAGACGTCCCTTATTCAGGGTGATGACACGTTTGCCCATCTGATCTACAATTTCCTGACTGTGGGTTACGACCACAACCGTAGTTCCAAGCGCGTTGATCCGCTCCAGAAGCTTCATAATTTCCGTTGCGTTCTCATGGTCCAGGTTTCCCGTCGGCTCATCGGCTAAAAGTACCTCCGGACGGTTGATGAGGGCGCGGGCAATGGCCACACGCTGCTGTTCTCCGCCGGAAAGCTGATGCGGAAAGGATTTGTACTTGGAGGAAAGTCCCACCAGCTTCAGCATGCGTGGAACCTCTTCGCGGATTTTTCTGGGGGAAGCACCTACCACCCGCTGGGCAAATGCTACATTTTCAAATACTGTCCGGTCCTTTAAAAGCCGGAAGTCCTGAAACACCACGCCAAGACGGCGGCGGTATTTCGGTATGTAACGGCGCGGCATCTTCTGAAGGTCCATATCGTTAACGATGATGCGTCCCGATGAAGGCTCTGCCTCTTTCAGCAGAAGGCGGATCAGGGTTGATTTCCCTGATCCGCTCCGTCCCATGATAAAGACAAACTCTCCGTCCTGGATGCGGATGTCAATGTCCTTCAGTGCCTTGCTTCCGTTGTCGTATGTTTTGCTTATATTACGAATTTCTATCATGATTAATAGTCCAGGTTCTCCATGTATTTCATGTACTTTACAACCATCAGCGCGATCTTGAAGGTGATGGCATCCTCAAAGACACGCAGATCCAGTCCGGTGCTCTTCTGGAGCTTGTCCAGACGGTACACCAGGGTGTTTCTGTGGATGTAGAGCTGACGGGATGTTTCTGATACGTTTAAGCTGTTCTCAAAGAATTTGTTGATGGTGGTTAAGGTCTCCTCGTCGAACTCGTCCGGGGATTTGCCGTCGAAGATCTCACGGATGAACATGCGGCACAGCGGCAGCGGCAGCTGATAGATCAGGCGGCCGATTCCCAGGGTTCCGTATGCAACCACGTTCTTGCCGTTATAGAAGATCTTGCCGACATCCAGGGCCATCTTTGCTTCCTTGTAGGAGCGGGATACTTCCTTGATGTCGTTGACTACAGTACCGTAAGCCACGCGCACCTTGGTCATAGCCTCAGAGCTTAACATGTCGAGGATGACGCTGGCGGTCTTCTCCAGATCCGCGTAGTCCTCGTTCGGCTTCACTTCTTTTACAAGAATAATGTTCTTCTCATCCACCGCGGTGATAAAGTCTTTGGTCTTGGTGGCAAACAGGCTGCGGACGGTCTCAAGGGCGTTCACGTCTTTTTCCTGCTTGGTTTCAATCAGGAAGACCACTCTGCGCACGTTGGTCTCAATATGCAGCTTCTTTGCGCGGTTGTAGATATCTACTAACAGCAGGTTGTCAAGAAGCAGGTTTTTGATGAAGTTGTCTTTGTCGAAACGCTCTTTGTAGGCTACCAGAAGATTCTGGATCTGGAACGCTGCCAGCTTGCCTACCATGTAGACATCATCACTGCTGCCCTTGGCCAGCAGAATGTACTCCAGCTGATGCTCATCGAACACCTTGAAGAACTGATATCCCTGGATTACCTGGCTGTCTGCCGGTGATTCCACGAAGGAAAGAATGGAATTTTCGTACTCTTCCGCCTCCGGGAATGTGGAAGCCAGCACCTTTCCTTCCGTATCACAGATACACAGATCAATTCTGGTGATCCCCTTCAGTCCATCAATGGTTGTCTGAAGAATCTGGTTTGAAATCATAATATTCACTCCTTAATCCTAATTTCGTAATACCGCCCCGTTTTGTAAAATCGCACAAACCTGAAAGGACCCATATCGTATATTTTAATGCACTTCGCAGAAAAAAGCAAGCAAGTATCCAATACTTGCCTGCCTTTTTTGAGGTTTTATTGTCTATATTCAATAAAACCTTCTCCCAAAACCTCCCTCGCATCGCTTACGATGACAAAAGCTTGTGCATCATGACCAACTACGAGCTCCTTTAATTGTGCAATTTCTTTTCTCGATACAACACAAAACAGGACATCTTTCCGGTTTCCGGAGTACATTCCCCTTGCATCCAAGGCTGTCACGCCGCGCTCCAGCTCTTTTAAGATGGCTGCGGCGATTTCTTCACTCTTATCCGAGATGATGTAGGCTACCTTGGAATATTTCATACCTTCAATGATTCCGTCCGACACCTTGTAAACCGCGTAAATGGCGATCAGCGCGTACAGCGCATAGGTAACGCCAAAGATTCCCGCGCCGATCAGAACAATGGCCGCGTCGAGAACCTGCAGAATCTGGACCAGCGTATAGTGCGGCAGCCAGCGCCGGATGATGGCCGCCAGCATATCGGTTCCGCCGGTGGTCGCCTGACAGGCAAACACAATGCCTGCCCCGGCTCCGGTGATCAGTCCGCCAAACAGTGCCGTTAAAAACAGATCATCCATCAGAAACGGCATCTCCGGAATCACGTAAAGGGAAACAGACAGCGTGACCGTAGCCAGCAATGTCCGCTTGATAAAGCTCCAGCCCTTCAGCTTTGCTGCCGCCGCGAACAGCGGAATGTTGATGGCCGTGTTCGTCAGCCACAGTGGCACGCCAAACTGCTTCTTTAAGATGATGGCCACACCGGAGGCCCCTCCCGTGACCAGTCCGATGGGATCATAAATGTTTTTGATCGCAAACCCCATAATTGACGCTCCGATCAGGATCAGAATATAATCCCGAACCGGAAACCTTCCCCTGACTCCCATAATACCTCCTTGTCACACCGGCAAAGCACAGACTGTTTTATTCGCCCATTTTGCTGCGCCAGGTATGCGTCGGTTCGGTCAGGAAATCTTTTTCGCAAGTACATTGAGAAGCTTGTCTCCTTCTTCCCTGTCTTCGTCCTCCGTAGTCCAGAGTTTTAAGATTTCCAGACGTCCGGTTTCAGTCAGAATGCGCTCCAGTTCTTCCCGTGTATACTCACAGAAATAGCGGCCGCTTCTCTGTCCCTCAAAGTCCCCTTCCTGGAAGGAAAGGAATAAGATTCCGTTCTGGCACAGCGCCTCGGTCAGTTTTTCCAGGATACCCGGCAGCTCGTCCTCCGGCACATGGATGAGGGCTTCATTGCCCCAGATGCCGTCAAACGCATCGTCAAACTCCATGTCCTCATAATCCATGCACAGCACTTCCAGGCCGGTGTGGATCTCCGCCAGCTTGCACATCTCTTCCGATGCATCTAACGGGGTCACATCAAAGCCCTGCTCGTAAAAAGCCAGGCTGTCGCGGCCGGAGCCGCACCCGAGATCTAAGATGGTGTCGCCGTCGATTTCCCGGAGTTCCTCTAAAAACTCCTCCCGCTGCGGCTCCATGTCCCGGTCTACTGTATCCTCAAAAATTCGCGACGCATACTTATTATAGTATTCTATCGTGTCCAAAACTATCCTCCTATATTCTCTCTATGGTTTTCTCCGTAATACGGACTTTATTTTCTTTCAGTAATTTGCCGACTGCACGCTTAAAAGCGTTTTTACTCAGCTTGAACTCCCGCATGATGGTCTCCGGTCTTGCCTTGTCGTTGAACGGCAGCACGCCGTCAAACTCATCAATGACCTTTAATACCAGCTTGGCATCCTCATCCATCTGCATGTAGGCTTTCTGACGCGGGCTTAAATCCAGCTTGCCGTCATCACGCACCTTTACCACCCGGGCCTCGATCACATCCCCCAGATGGAAATCTCCGTAGAGCTCCTTCTTTGGAATGAGTCCGTAATAGCGGTTGTCTACAGCCACAAATGCGCCGAGATTTTCATTAATCTCGTAGATGGTTCCCTGCACCTTGTCATCCTTCTTATAAGGAGACTCCGCGCTCATGTAGGAATACACGTTCATGGTGGCAGCCAGTCTCTGGCTCTTGTCTACATAAAGGGCGATCAGGCAGTTCTCACCCTGACGCACCTTATGATTCTGCTCTTTAAACGGAAGCAGCAGATCTTTTTCCAGTCCCATATCCAGGAATGCGCCGATCTTTGCTACATCCTTGACTGTCAGTACGGCAGTCTCCCCAACCTGCAGCTTCGGGCGGTTGGTGGTTGCAATGAGGCGGTCCTGGGAATCCTTGTATACAAATACCTCCAGGCTGTCGCCCACCTTTGTGCCTTCCGGCACCTGTTTTTTCGGCAGAAGTACAGAGTTCTTATCGTCTTTCTTCTCGCCAAGATACACTCCGAATTCTTTTTCTCTCTGAACTACAAGGGGCTGTATCTTTCCTAATTCAATCATCTGGTTCTCTCTTTCTGGTCGTTCCTTCACAACCGGCTGGTTATCTGTTTGCTGCTCACGCGTTGCGCAAACAGCAACGGATTTGCCGATGCTTCGCATTCCAAATCGGCAAAATCTGCTGCCGCCATTGTATCATACGGCATTTTCAGTTCAGAAAATGCCTGCCGCCTACCCGTGTACAGCAACGCCTGTCCGCAGCCACACGACTGCGTAAGGCTTTCCTTCTGTATCGCACAGTGCTACTGTATAGCACTCATCTTCCACGCTGACGCGGGGAATGATCTGGTCGCCGAGGACTGCCGCCTTCTTGTACTCCACCCGGAGTTCCCGGATGATAAGTCCTGCCGGCAATACCTCTCGCGCGATTTCCACGTACTGGGCATTGTTCACATGATGGTTGGTGTCGATGTGGTGTGCCGCCACCGCAATGACCGGGTATTCCTCATACTCAGCCGGAAGCGGGATCCGCCTCGGCGCGTAATCCATGGGAAGCCTTTCCTCCTGTCCCACGCCGTATCCCCGGATGTCTTCCTCGCCCACGCGCACAGGTACTCCGTGCTCCGTATCAAAGAAAAACCAGTTGGAATTGGCCCGCACCAAGTAATGCCCCTCCGGGTCCTGGATCGTAAAATTACGGTATCCGTAAATACCCTTAAAATCATACGGCCAGGTGCTCACCACAATGCGCTCTCCCAGCTTCGGATAACGGTCCACAATAATCTGCCAGGAGGATAACAGCCATGCACGGTGCTTCTCTGTGAGATAATCAATTCCCATGTTTAAGTCCTCCGACTGAAACGTGGAGCAGTCCTGCATGTAATTGATCACTCCGGTCAGGGAAAGCTTCCGGTTCTCATCTACCTCGCTGTAACGCACTCTGCTGTCAAAAGAATACATGATTTGCCCTCCTTTATGGCACACTGATTCCATCATAACCCTTTTTTAATAGAAATCGTTCCCTATTATCTCACATTCTTCTGGGATTCACAACTGTTTTTCCGTAAAAGAATGCAGGAAAATCGTTTTCCGTTTGCTGCTGTTTGCACAATGTATATACAACAAAAGGCTTCCGAAATTCGGAAGCCTTTTAAGCAGCTGGGCTACAAGGATTCGAACCTTGAAATGACGGAGTCAGAGTCCGTTGCCTTACCATTTGGCGATAGCCCAATAATCAAATCGGATATGAAGTTTTTGAACTGGGCTACAAGGATTCGAACCTTGAAATGACGGAGTCAGAGTCCGTTGCCTTACCATTTGGCGATAGCCCATTGCTGCAACGAGGATTATTATATACGATAGTGTCGATTTGGTCAAGCACTTTTTTTAAAAAATTTATTTTTTTAATTTTCTGTCCCCTGCAGCTTTGATTCTTCCGCTTTACCACTGTCTTCGAAAGCATGATTCTGATCGTTTTCTTTCGTGCTGGTCTCCGTTTCGGATTCCGTATTCGGATTTTGTTTCTGACTGTTCTTCGGATCGTGTTCTGTTTCTTCTTCTGTTTCTTCTTCCTCATCAGACGGTTCCGATGTCTTCAGTTCATCCGCAATCTCCGGTGTGTCAAAATATCCCTTCACCGTGGTGGCCGTGCTGTCGCCTTTTCTGGTAATGCCGCCCAGGACAAAGCTGTAGGTTTTTCCATCCTCCAGGCCACTCACTTCCACGATACAGCTGTCGCTCTCCGTCTCATCTACCATAGCCGAGTAAGAATTACCATCTTCATCCCGCACAGAGACCGTCGGATTCTTCCAGCGAACATAATCTTCAAAATAAATGTAGATGGAACCGTCTTCATAATCCACGTAATCGATCTTCACGCGGCCCTGACGGATTTCCTCTTCGGTTTCCGGCTCAGTCTCTGGTTTTGCCAAAGCTTCTGGTTCGGAAGCACTTTCCACAGCAGTACTGCTTTCCTTCATCTCTTCTGACATTTCCGTGCTGTCTGCTTCTGAGTCCGTGCTGTCATCCACATTCCCTTCTGTTTCCGGATCCGCTCCGGTACGATTTTCCTGTTCTGTTTCCGAATCCTGCGGATTCTCTGCCCGATCCGCAAACTCACCCAGATTCAGGGAATCCTTTGCAATCTCCCGGGCAATCTCTTCCATATTCATGGTAGAAAGGCGCTCCATATCCGCCTCGGTAAGATTCTCATTCTGGCTGATGAGCTCCTTTAAAAAATAGGCTTTGCCGTAGGAAATCCCGTAAGTATCCGCCAGTTTGCGGACTGCGTCCTCCTCAATGACCTGCTGGTCATAAACCACTGCCTTTACCTGGTTTTCCTGCAATGTCTGCTCAATATCCTCCACCACGCTGGTGCGCAGGACCGTTGCCTTTTTGATGCTGTCATTGCTGACGGTAACCAGAATGGCATTGTCCAGATCACCCAGATAACCGTGGGTTACCATGGAACCAATCACGGCGTTGACCGCCACATTCAGTTCCACGCCCTTCAGATCCATATCTTCCATAATGGACTCCGCATCCGCATTCAGGGGCTCTGCCTTTAAAATGCGGTTTTTGCGGCTGATGGAAAGCTCTACACTTGGGTTGACATCAATGCCGATCACGGAATCGATCTGGCGGTTCTGGTACTGGTAATGCCAAGCGCCGCCCCCGGCTGTTACCAGACAGAGACAGGCCGCTGCCGCCACAGCCATGCCGCGCATGCGCCGCTGCAAACTTACGATTTTGTCCCGTCCGCTGTCCTGTTCCGGTTTCTGCTGCGGCACAGAAAGATCAAGCCGGTCAAAAATATCCGGAGCGAGCGCATCGACCGCGGACTTCAAATGCCGTTCGATTTCCTGGCTGCTCATTTCCCGTTTCTGATGTTCCGGTTTCATCTGCACTCACTCCCCCTCTCTTAAATAATTCTGCATCTTTTTCATGGCCCGGTTATACTTGGACAAAACCGTAGCCAGCGGAAGGCCCAGGCCTGCCGCAACCTCCCGGTGCTTTAACCCGGCAGACGCATGCAAAAGCACGATCTGCCGTTCATCTTCTTTTAATATTTCCAGCGCTGCCTTCAGCACCATGGCATCTGTCATATGTTCCAGTTCCGCACACGGCTCCCCTGTTTCCTCACCGGAAAGTTCATCCAGTCCCACGTCTGCCATGCGTTTCTGATCCCGAAACTTCATATAACACAGGTTCCTGGCAATGGTAAACATCCAGGCAAGAGGTTTTCCCTGCGGCTTGTAGCTTCCGGCAGAAGTCCAGATTTTCAGATAGGTCTCCTGTAAAACCTCTTCCGCATCCTGCGGATTTTTCAGGATAGACAGGATAAAGCTGTAGACACTCCTGTTTGTCTCCAGATAAAGCTGGTGAAAGGCTTCCCGGTCACCAAACGCTACCTGTCTTAAAAGTTCCTCTTGATTCAATCGACTGTTCCTTCCTTATAGTTTAATGCGTTCCCGGTAATTCTTATTGCAAAAAAATGACAGTTTTTTCAGTTTCTGACACTTCCAGTTCTTTCCTATTCCTGCTGGTAGCTGTTTTCCACTGTGATGTTGCAGGCGCAGCGGCTGTCCCTCTCCCGCACTTTTTCGCACACCTGGCGGGTCAGCTCCTCCCGCATCTGCTTCGTGTATTCCCGCGGCACCACCAGATCAAAGATCAGGTTAATGCGGGCCGGACTCTGTACAATGCGAAAATCATGCAGGGTCAGGCGGGAATCCAGATGCAGGATCACATCAATGGTCATCTCTTTTAAAATGGCCGCCAGCTCGTTGTCCGTCTCTACCGGGTCCATATGGATGACCAGAAAAATTCCGAGCTTTTTCAGCGCATCCCGCTCAATCTGATCTACCACCGAATGGGAAACTTCAATATCCACATTGCTCGGTACTTCCGCATGAATGGAGGCCATGCTGCGGCTTGGGCCGTAATTGTGCACGATCAGATCATGGCTTCCGATGATGCCGTCATAGCTCTCCACAAACGCGGAAATCCGGTGGTAAACCTCCGGCTCAATGGCCTGTCCCAGAAGCGGGGCCAGTGTATCTTTCGCGATGTTCACACCTGCGATCAGAACCAGCACAGAAACCACCAGACCGATGATCCCGTCTATATTGATATGGAAGAAACGGAACACCAGCAGCGATACGATCGTCGCTGAGGTTGCGCACACATCCCCCAGGGAATCCGCTGCTGTTGCCATCATCACTGTGGATTTGATCTTCTTTCCCAGCTTCCGGTTGTAGGATGCTATCCACAGCTTGACCAGCACGGAACACACCAGAATCCCAACCGAAAGTACGCTGAAGCTCAAAGTCTCCGGGTGCAGAATCTTTCCCACTGCCGTCTTTAACAGGGAAAAACCGACCTGGATGACCAGAAAGGCCACCACGAAGGCCGCGATATATTCCATGCGCCCGTGGCCAAAGGGGTGTTCCTCATCGGCCGGCTTTTCTGCCATGCGCACCCCGACAAATCCAATGATGGAGGACGCCGCGTCGGATAAGTTGTTGAAGGCATCTGCCATCACGGAGATACTGTTTACCACCAGTCCCGCAAACAGCTTACCGCCAAACAGCAGCAGGTTGCAGCAGATTCCCGTAATGCTGGCCAGCATACCGTAAGCCGTCCGCACCTTCGCGTTCTCCACATTTTCATAATCTTTTACAAATCGTCTTACCAATAAATCCATCATCATGTTTATTGCGCCTTACCTTCCTCATATATCAATGCACCTGCTTCCGAAAAGCATTCTCACATCGCATACAGATTTCCCCCAAAATATATCTTATTATGAATAGAACACCTGCTGCAGGCAAAGTCCCTCTGCCGGTGCCGTGTATCCGGCCGCCTGGCGGTCCAGTGCCGCAAGAATTTGCGGCATACTGCCTGCATCCCTTTTTCCAAGGCCCACCTCGATCAAAGTCCCGGTCAGGATCCGCACCATATTCTGCAAAAATCCGGTTCCCTCAAACTCCAGCTTTACCAGGCTGCTGCCCGGTTCCTGTTTCACCATGATGCGGTAAATAGTCCGCACTGTGGATTTTTTCATTTTTTTATTGCCGCAGAAGCTCTTGTAGTCATGGGTTCCACAGAGCAGGTCCGCTGCCGTCTGCATCTTCTTTGCATCCAACGCCTGCCCCAGTCCGTAACAGGTTCTGCGGGAGAATACATCCCGCTTTGCCCCGGTCTCAATCCGGTAGGTGTAGATCTTTTTCACGGCACTTAAGCGGCTGTGAAAGCGCTCCGGCGCCGGAGTCAGTTCGGTTACGGCAATGTCATCCGGGAGATACTGGTTCAGATAAGCCTTGATCCATGCAGCGATCACTTCGTTTCTTCCATCTGCTGTACGAGCTGCTTCTGACTTTTCACGCTGTCTTTCATCCGCTACAGACTCATGTTCCACCGCTGTATCCGGCTTCCAGCTATCCGGCAGATGGAAATTCGCCACCTGTCCTGCTGCATGCACGCCCGCGTCCGTACGGCCTGAGCCATGCACCTCCACCGGAAAACCAGTCATGCGCTCCAGCACCTTTTCCAGCTTGCCCTGGATCGTATTCTCCGTATTGCCCTGCTTCTGCCAGCCGTCATACCGTGTGCCTTCATATTGTATGATCATTTTATAATTCTGACTCATGGTTTCTCTGCCTCTCTGCAAAATTACATCCTGCTGTTCACCCACTGTGTAAACTATAATAATTGCTCCATGACAGTACCCTCGCTGCGGCCGTTTACCCCCAGCCTGCAGCCGATTCTTCCCCGTGCTGTCATGAAGCAATTCTCTTTGCGTTCCGTTTTCTCCAGTTGTAACTGTTCCTTTTTATTTCAGGATCCCACAGGCATCAATTGCCGCAATGCCCTGCTTTAACTCCGGCTCATCCTGCACCAGAGCCATGCGCACATAGCCTTCACCAGACGGTCCAAAGGCACTGCCCGGTGTTACCAGGACGCCGCTGCGCTTTACGAGTTCCACCGCAAACACCTCAGAGCTTGTGAAAGATCCCGGGATCGGAGCCCACACAAACATGGTCGCTTCCGGCTTCGGGAATTTCCAGCCAATGGCACTTAAGCCGTCACAGAGTACATCGCGGCGCTTCTCATAAGCGGCGCGGGTGGTCTCCACACAGGACTGGTCCCCGGTAATGGCGGCGATGGCTGCCTTCTGCAGCGGCAGGAACATACCGTAGTCCATATTGGATTTTAACAGCTTTAAGTGCTTCACAACCTCCGGATTACCAACGCAGAAGCCAATTCTCGCGCCTGCCAGACCATAGGTCTTGGAAAGGGAGTTAAACTCCACGCCGACCTCTTTCGCGCCCGGGAAGCGAAGGAAGCTTCCGCAGTGTCTTCCGTCAAATACCAGTTCGCTGTAAGCGTTATCATGGAGAACAATGATGTCGTATTTCTTTGCGAAAGCAATCAGTTCTTCATAGAAAGAATCCGGTGCCATAACCGCGGTTGGGTTATTCGGGTAGGAAACCACCATAAACTTCGCACGCTGTGCCACCTCCTCCGGAATATCAGAAAGGCGGATCACATAGCCGTTCTCTTTCTTCTGCGGCATATAGTAAAGCTCTGCGCCTGCCAGACGCGGGCCATCCGCAAAGACCGGATAACACGGATCCGGCACCAGGACCAGCTCCCCCTCATCCACAATGGACATGGCAATGTGTGCCAGGCCCTCCTGGGAACCAAGCAGGGAACAGATTTCTGTATCCGGGTCCAGGTTCACACCGTAGCGGCGCTCATACCACTGGGAAACGGCCTGTAACAGATCCTTCTGGTCGTTGATGGCGTAAATGTAATTATTTTTATCGGCTGCTTCCTTGCAGAGTACATCCAGAATGTGCTCTGCCGGCGGAATGTTTGGCGCACCAATGCTTAAATCCACCACACTCTCTCCTGCTTCCAGCTTCTGACGCTTGATCTCTGCAAGTCTGGAGAAAACACCTTCTCCAAACCGGTTCATTCTCTCTGCGAATTTCATAATTGTTCTCCTTCGTAACTCTGGCACACATTCGTTAGAGTTTGCGCGTTGCGTAAACTCCAGATTGCCCTGTACCCATATCCATATTTTTCTAAAAAGATTAGGCTTATTCTACCACAGTTTTTTGGAAAAGTCTCGACTAACTTTACAATTCCATGTATATCCTCTATAGTAAAAAGGGATGTTCCGGTCCGCATTCTTATGCAATCACCCAAAACATTCCCAACAAAAATTTTTCATGAAAAGGAGATCCCGTTCATGCTTACCATCGGATGTCATCTTTCCTCATCCCGCGGCTATCTTGCCATGGGAAAGGATGCTGTAAAAATAAATGCCAACACATTTCAATTCTTCACCCGCAATCCCCGTGGTGGAAAAGCAAAGAACATTGACCCGGAGGATGTGGCCGCTTTTCTGGCCTTTGCCAAAGAACACGGAATTAACCGCATTCTCGCCCATGCTCCCTACACCTTAAATGCCTGCTCCGCAGATGAAAAAATCCGCGACTTCGCCCGCCGCACCATGGCCGATGACCTGCTGCGCATGGAATACACACCGGGAAACTGCTATAACTTCCACCCGGGCAGCCACGTAAAACAGGGTGTGGAGACTGGCATTTCCTACATTGCGGAAATGTTAAACACTATCTTAAAGCCAGAACAGACCACCACCGTACTTCTGGAAACCATGGCCGGAAAAGGAAGCGAGGTCGGCGGTCGTTTTGAAGAACTGCGCGAGATCATCGACCGCGTGGAGTTAAACAGCCACCTGGGTGTCTGCCTGGACACCTGCCATGTCTGGGACGGCGGCTACGACATCGCAAATCATCTGGATGAAGTGCTCACCGAATTTGACCGCGTGATCGGTCTGGGCCGCCTCCACGCCATCCACTTAAACGACAGCTTAAATCCCCTTGGTGCCCACAAAGACCGCCATGCCAAGATTGGGGAAGGCTGCATTGGAAAAGAAGCCCTCATCCGCGTCGTGCAGCACCCGGCACTGAAGGATCTGCCGTTCTATCTGGAAACCCCGAATGAGCTGGACGGGTACGCGAAGGAGATTGCGCTGATGCGGGAGCACGCAAAATAAATCTGCAATAAAAAAACAGAAGTCAGTTTTTCATCTGGCTTCTGTTTTTATTATATTCTCTTCACAAAACATTCCTTCTTATAAAACGCAATTCCATAACACAGAACTTCATTTCCGTTTTCCACAAATTCTTCCGCAAAATTCATGAGAGACCAGGACTGGAAAATCATCTGGCGAAGAATTTTGAATTCCTGGCTTTATCAGTGTCGTTCTGATTGCGATTTATTTTTTGCAGAGCCAATACATGCCTGCAGCCACTACTCTTTTCCTAGCGGAGCCAATACAGCAGGAAATGAATGAGACCGACTTCCGGTATTTTCAGCATATCAGGTTGTTTGCATCTCGATCACACGTGTCCGAATGTGGCGGATGCTAATCCGACACAAGCGAACACGTGTTGTGAGAGCAAGCAAACAACGATATGCGAAAATAAAGGAAGTCGGTCTCTTTCATTTCCGGACCTTATTCAGTTTCGTCCCCATATTTTTAGATTGCAATCTTCCTGTAACTCCTCCAGAAGTACACCACTTCTGCCACCCCTGTAATGGTCCAGGAGAAGAAGTAGAGCAGGTACAACGAGGTAAGTGTGTGAAAATGGGCGAAGATTGTGAATACCCAGATCACGCGGAACACGCAGGATCCTAAAATGACGATCACGGTTGGCGGAATACTCTTTCCGATTCCGCGGGAAGCCGCGATGGAGCCATCCATAAACGCGGAAATCGCATAGGAAAAGGACATGATATAAAGCCGTTCCTTTCCTGCCTCGATAACAGCAGGTTCGGTTGCGAACAGGGATAAAAACTGCTGTCCAAACAGAAGGAACAGGCCGCCTAACAGTGCTCCGATTGCAAACGCGTACGTCAGACAGATGAAATAGCTTTTCAGCACCCGGTCTTTCTTTCCGGCACCCAGATTGCGGCTCATGAAGCTTGCGCAGGCTGTATAGAATGCGTACATGGAATTGTAGACCAGCGGATCGGTATTGGCGGCCGCCGCGTTTCCGGAAACCGTGACTGCGTCAAAGGAGTTGACTCCGGCCTGCACAAACAGGTTGGCAATCGCGAAAATTGCCTGCTGCAGTCCGCCCGGAATTCCCAGCATTAACACCGCCTGTCCGGCTGCCTTATGAAAACGCACCTTGCGAAGCTGCAGTCGGCAGACATCTCTCCGTTTCCATAGATGATGTAAAACCAGGCCTGCCGATGTGTACTGCGCCATGACACTGGCAATGGCCACACCTTCTGCCGCCATATGAAACCCGATGACAAAGATCAGGTTCATGATCACATTCAGCACTCCTGCTATAAACAGATACACCAGCGGACGTTTGGTGTCGCCTCTGGCGCTCATAACGCCATTGCCGAAATTGTAAAGTCCCAGCGCCGGCATACCCAAGGAATAAATCCGCAGATAATTGACTGCGCCATTCATTAGCTCATCCTTCGTGTGTAGAAGCGCCAGGAATGCCCTGGAGCTGGTCAGTCCGACCCCGCAGATGATGAGTCCGGTCACAAGACAGATCAGGAAAGAAGAATGGATGGTATCCTCCGTCTCTTTCTGGTTTCCGGCTCCCAGTCCATGAGCCACGCGGACATTCACGCCCGCACCCATGCCAATGAGAAATCCGGTAAACAGCGTCACCAGAAGACTTGTGGAACCCACCGATCCCAGCGCGCGGTAGTCCGCGAAACGGCCTACTACAGCCACATCGCTTAAATTGAACATGACCTCCAGCAGCTGGGAAAAAATCAGCGGACAGCTGAACAGAAAGATATTCTTCCATAAGGATCCTTCTGTCATGCTGACCGCAGATGTCTGATTCTTCTTTGAATCCGTTTTATGATATTCTCTGAAATCCTGATTACTGCTCATACAATTTTAAACTCTCCAGGATCACATCTACACACTTTTCTACCCCAAGTTTTCCGCTGTTCAAACTTAAGTGGTAGTTTCTCGGGTTGCCCCACTCATTTCCGCTGTAATACTGGTAATAGTCACGGCGCTTCTGGTCAATCTGGCGCATGCGGCTTTCCATCTTTCTGACGGTTTCCTGCGGCTCTAAGGCCAGCATACGTTCTACGCGCTTCTTCATGCCCGCGCAGATGAACACATGAAACCCATCCTCTACCAGAATGTCGGAACAACGTCCGATGATGACGCACGGACCTTCCTGGGCCAGCTTTTTAATGATCTGGGACTGGGCCATAAACACCTGATCCGATACCGGAACTTCATATAATGGAGAAAACGGATTCACAGACACATAATCATGGTCGATCCGTTCCTTGTTTCCAATCACCTCATCATGGTTGTGAAATACATCTTCGGAAATGTTCGTATCCTCCGCTGCCATGGAAATGATTTCCTTATCGTAAAACGGGATACCAAGCTTTTCTGCCAGGCGGAATCCCACTTCACGGCCACCGCTTCCAAACTCACGGCTTATCGTAATGACTCTGCTCATAATTGTTTCCTCCTCTCCGGTATCTCTTTTTGTCTGCTACTGTTTCCAGCCCGCGAAAACAAAAATTTTCAAAATGCCGTGCTTCCATCTTAGCATGTTTATCCCCAGAAAGCTACCGTTTCCGGCAAGAATATGCACAATTTTTCATTTCTTTTTCCAGCCTCATACAGCAAACACCACAAATCCGTACCCACGCTGGAAACCAAAAGTAAAAACTGTTCAGATGTCTTTCGGCAGAAACTCAAAGGCCAGCCGTTCCTCTCCATTGGCCAGATAAATGATGCCACATCTGGTAAATCCGTTCTTTTCCAGCACATGCTGCATGGGAAGATTATTCCGGTGGGTATCGATCCGCAAATCCCCCCGGCTGTGTTCCGCGCACCAGCGGATGCAGAAAGAACCGGCGCCCTTTACGCGCCCCGGCGCTGCCACCCGGTGCATGACATCATAATTCCCGGATCCCATCCAGCTTCCTTCATAAATCTCTGCATAGTCCGGATCCGGTCCCTCTGAAAAATAGAACACTCCGGCCAATCTGCCATCTTCCTCGCAGACATAGCTTTTTTCTTCCCGGATATCAGTCTCCACCTGCTCCACTGGCGGATAAGATGTCCCCCACTGAGTCCCGTTTCCAGTCTCCTGCATGAAGGCCCTTGCTTCCTCGTAAAGCTTTAGGATTTCCGGCAGATCTGCCATCCGTGATTTTCTGATTTCCATATCGTCGAGTCTCCCTGTTCTATGATTCTGACACATGCTTTTTCATGCCTGACCTGGCATTCTTCCAGATCAGGCACTTTTTTGTCTAACGGATGAAATTCGTTCTGGCCCGCTCTTCCCGTCCGGTCGGCGGAGTAATGCCTGCTGCCTTTCCGGCCTCAATGCATTTGATCATCCATGCCATATTCCGGCCCAGAGTACGCATGGTCTGCAGGCCCTCCAGATCCTGAAGCACCTCCTCCGGCTTATTGCCATGCACCATATTCCAGTACTGGGAACCAACCGTCATCATGTTGCTGATGCCAAAGTACTTGTTCAGCACATCAAAAGAAGCCGTGGTTCCGCCACGTCTAGCGGAAAGTACGGCAGCGCCTGGCTTATAGGCAAACGCACTGCCTGCAGAATAAAACAGGCGGTCCAGGAAAGAAAGCACGCGTCCGCTCGGATGCGCATAGTAAACCGGGCTTCCGAAAATGAAGCCATCTGCCTCCTTCGCCTTCACTGCTACAAGATTGACCTGATCCTCATCGAAAACGCAGCGCCCCAGCTTACCACAGGCTCCGCAGCCAATGCAGTCACGAATCGGTTCTTTTCCAAGCTGGATGATCTCGGTCTCCACGCCCTCCTCGTTTAATGCCTTTGCCGCCTCACTTAACGCTGTGAAGGTACAGCCATGCTCATTGCAGCTTCCATTGATCAATAATACTTTTGCCATATAAATATCCCCTTTCTGTTTGTTTTCGTGTTTTCTGCCCGCAGTCTATGTTACCTGCACTCTAATCCCCTGCGTTCGACAGCCGCAATCTGTCATCCGTAAATTTTCTCTCAGACTGATATCCGCTCTAGTTTCTTCTACACCCCTGCAGCCCGCACCAGATGCTTCGCCAGCACCGCCGTAGTCACGGCTCCGACGCCGCCTGGAACCGGAGTTGCCGCCTGGGCTTTCTCCTGAATGGTATCGTAATCCACATCTCCGCAGAGTTTTCCGTTTTCATCCACATTGATGCCAACATCGATCACCACAGCGTCCTGACCCACATAGTCACCGTTCAGCATCTTTGCCCGGCCAGCCGCTGCCACCAGGATTTCCGCGTTGCGGCAGGTTCCTGCCAGATCTTTGGTTTTCGTATGACAGATGGTGACCGTTGCGTTTTCCTTCACCATTAACATGGAAAGCGGTTTTCCGACTACCATGCTGCGTCCTACAATGGTCACGCGCTTTCCGGTCATCGGAATTTCTGCTGCTTTCAGCACTTCAACAACCGCCTCCGCTGTACACGGAGCAAATCCACTGTCATCTCCGGCGAAGACCTTTGCGATGTTGACCGGAGAGATGCCGTCCAGATCCTTGGCCGGATCGATCATACCCTCAATGTCCTTCTCGCAGATCTGCTTCGGCAGCGGACGCAGCATCAGGATTCCGGTTACATCCGGATCCTCATTGATCTTTGTGAACTCTGCCTTGAAATCCGCATCGGTGATATCCGCCGGATACACATAGGACTGCACACGCAGACCAAAATTCTCCATCTTTTTGGTGGCACCGCGCTCATAGGACATATCGTCCGGATTCTCACCCACACGGATAATGGCCAGCTTTGGAGCCGCACCATTGCATTTTTCAAGTGCTGCCTGCACTTCTTCTTTGATCTTTGCAGAAACCTCTGCGCCTTTTAATACTCTCATGGACTTCCTCCTTTTTATCAGACAAGCTGCTCCAGCACCTTCGCGTAAATTTCATCTGCCTTCTTTGTTCCGTTTTCTATCAGCACTCCGGCCTTTGCGTTCAGTTCTTCTGCCTTTTCCCGGTTCTTCATGGACTTGGTGTTGATATACACATTCATGACCGCGCCAGTCAATGCAGTACGGGCAAACTGCACAGCAACGCCTACATCCGATACAGCCATGCGGCTTCCCTTCTCACCAAGAACTTCCAGAAGTTCCAGAGTTTCTGCTGCCTTTTCCATCATGTGAAGCGGAACCAGGCTTGCCGCCAGAAGATTTTCTTCCATGATGCGCGCCTTTTCCTGCTTTTCTTCCTCTGTAGATGCAGGAAGACTATAAGCTGCCGCCAGAGGCGCAAAGACTTTCGCGTCCTGATCTGCCAGATTAAGAAACTCCTCCTGCATTGCCTGCAGTTTCACAAGCAGTTCCTGCATCCTGTCCTCTACATCCGCATATTTTTTCTTTCCAACGGTTAAATTTGCAACCATCTGTCCCAGAGCCGCTGCCAGGGCACCTCCAATGGCCGATGCTCCGCCGCCGCCCGGCACCGGTGCTTTGGATGCCAGCGTATTCAGCCAGAGGCCCATCAATTCTTTTTCTATCATCAGAGAATCCTCCCACTATTCAAAATATTATTTTACGATTATACCATACCAAAACAAAGAACGCCAGTCCCGGGGGAAGGACTGGCGTTCGTGTCACAATTGCCTGAATGGTATCTCAATATACTCTATTCTGTTTTTCGTTTCTAACTGCAGCCGATTAGCCGCGCAGCTGCTCCATCGGATCTTTTCCGAGAATTCCCGGTTCGGTCATGGTATACGGATTCAGGACGGTGTTTAGCTGTTCCTGATCCATAAGTCCCTTTTCCAGAATCAGATCCCGCACCTGACGTCCGGTGCGGAGCGCTTCTTTCGCGATGTTGGCCGCGGTCTCATAACCAACATACGGGCAGATGGCGGTGATGACACCGATGCTGTTCTCCACCTGCTTACGGCAGTGCTCTTTGTTCGCGGTGATTCCGGTGATACAGTTATCTACCAGAGTTTTTACCGCGTAGGTCAGCGTCTCAATGGACTCGAACAGGTTATAAAAAATGATCGGCTCAAACGCGTTCAGTTCCAGCTGTCCGGCCTCGGCCGCCATGGTAATGGTCACATCATTTCCGATGATGTTAAACGCAACCTGGTTTACCACCTCCGGGATGACCGGATTGACCTTACCAGGCATAATGGAAGAACCATTCTGTCTTGCCGGGAGATTGATCTCACCAAAACCGGTTCTCGGTCCGGAAGACATCAGGCGCAGGTCATTGGACATCTTGGACAGGTTCACAGCACAATTTTTCACAATGCCGGATACCGCCGCATAGCTGTCCAGGTTCTGGGTAGCGTCGATCATGTCGTAGGACTGCACCAACTCCTCACCGGTCAGCGTGGACATATTTTTTACGACCCGGTGGAAATACTGCACATCTGCATTTAATCCAGTACCAATGGCAGTTCCGCCCAGATTTAAGCAGCGGATTTCTTCCTTTGCATTATCAAAGCGGCGGATATCCCGGCGGATGGCCGATGCATACGCGTGAAATTCCTGGCCAAGACGGATCGGCACCGCATCCTGCAGCTGGGTGCGTCCCATTTTGATGACAGAATCAAATTCTTTTGCTTTTGCCATCAGCGCCTCTTCCAGGCGTTTTAACTGCTCCTGGGCATTGCCGAGAAGCTTGAGTGCCGCCATCTTGCCGCAGGACGGAAATACATCGTTGGTGGACTGGCCAAAGTTAACGTGGTCATTTGGATTGACCAGCTTGTAATCGCCTTTCTTTCCACCCAGAATCTCAATGGCCCGGTTGGCAATGACCTCGTTGGCGTTCATATTTAAGGAAGTTCCCGCACCGCCCTGGATTGGGTCTACGATAAACTGGTCATGCAGCTTTCCGGCTATGATCTCGTCGCAGGCCTGGGTGATGGCAGATGCTCTTCTCTTATCCAGTTCTCCCACCTCAAAGTTGGTGATGGCTGCCGCCTTCTTGATCTGCGCCACGCTGTTGATCAGCTCCGGATGCATTTTCAGTCCGGTAATATTAAAGTTCTCATAAGCGCGAAGGGTCTGCACACCGTAATAGGCATCCTCCGGCACCTCTTTTTCTCCAATGGAATCGTGCTCCAGACGATACTTCTTTCCATCTTCCTTCATCTTCGTTGTCCTCCCCTGTATCTGTGAATATGTCCCTGCCACTAATGCCTCTCCCTCGTCAGCCTGACACATCGGTCGGCTGTCTCAGCAGCCGCATTGCCGCAGAGGAACATCGTTTCTTCTTGACTTTAGTATAATTTGGCACTACACTATTTTCAAATACTTATAAAATCATACATTTTATAGATTGTTGTCTATATCAGGAGGATGCTATGTTTCAGGGAATGCGCTATGTTTACGAGGTTTACAAAGAAATGAGCTTTTCCAAAGCCGCCCGCAATCTGTTTATCAGCCAGCCGTCCTTAAGCGCCGCGGTAAAAAAAGAAGAAGCCCAGATTGGCTTCCCCATCTTTGACCGCAGCTCCAATCCCATTCAGCTGACGGATCTTGGAAAAGAATACATCCGCTCCATTGAGATCATTATGGATGTAGAGAACGGATTTCAGAATTACATCAACGATATGCGGGAGTTAAAAAGCGGCTCCCTCTCCATTGGCGGCACGAACCTCTTTACCTCTTATGTCCTGCCGCCGCTGATTTCCCGCTTTAACGAACAGTATCCCCAGGTGCATCTGAATCTAATGGAGGCTACCACCGCGGAACTGACTGAACGGCTGTTTTCCGGTTCCCTGGATCTTCTGATCGATAACCGAAGTATGGACAGTTCCGTCTATAACAAGCGCTCCTTCTGTGAAGAGCACCTGCTGCTCACGGTTCCAGCCCGCTTTGCGGTGAATGAAACCATGAAAAACTACGCACTGACGGCCACCGACATCCGGGAAGAACGGCACCTAAACTCCCGCATTCCCCCCGTCTCCCTGGAACACTTCCAGAATGAAAGCTTTCTGCTGTTAAAAGGCGGAAATGATACCCGGGAACGCGCCGACCGGATCTTCCACAATGCCCACTTTCTTCCAAAGGTGCGACTGGAGCTGGACCAGCAGATCACCGCTTACAACCTGTCCCGCCAGGGCATGGGCATCTCCTTCAGTTCCGACACCCTGATCCGCCATGTGCCAGATGAGGAGCACCTGGTGTACTATAAGCTGAACCATCAGGACGCGTTCCGGGAAGTGAATTTTTATTACAAGCGCAGCCGGTATATGCCGAAAGTAGTCAGCACCTTCCTAGATATGATCTGAGCAATTGGTACAGCGCATAAACTGTAATCTGAAATCCAGCCAGCAAAATACTGCTGTCCATCTATACCTCTTATAGATATTTGTCTATAAGAATTCTTGTTATATAGTTATCAATCTCTGTTTTTTACTTTACTACCGCATACCGGATCCACACGGGTCGGCGCGTTTAAGGAATCCAGGGTGTCATAGTACTCCGGTGCACCATTTTCCCTGTGCACCGGAGCATTTTTTCTGTATCTGAGGTTAACATAGCGCATGAACTTAACTTTATGTCAAGCTTTTTCAAACTACACTTTCACGTTCCCGATGTTCCATAGACCGGAACAAATGCACACAAATCAGGATACCTACCAGGATTGACAGATAGTCCGCTGTCGGCTGGGCATAAATCACGCCATCCAGGCCGAACATAGAATTCAAGAGAAAGATCAGTGGAATGAAAATCAGTCCCTGACGGCAGACTGTAAGGATCAGGGAAGGAAGGGCCTTTCCCATGCCCTGAATCGTATTGATGCACAAAAACAGGATTCCGATAAACGGTGCGGAAAGCTGCAGCGCAACGACCATTCGAATGCCGTACGCCACGACATCTGCATCATCAATGAAAACCTGGATCATGGTCTTTCTGGCAATGAGCATAAACAGGGTCAGAAACATTCCCATCATGACCGATACCACACCGGTAAATTTGAATACCTGCATCAGGCGTTTCTTATTTCCGGAGCCGTAATTGTAACCGATCAGCGGCTGGATTCCCACACAAAGTCCAATCTGCAGCAAAACCACCAGCATATTGGATTTCAGCGCCACACCCATGGCTGCAACCGGCGTATCTCCGTAGCCCACCAGCGCCTGATTCAGAATGATGTTCGCAAAGCTCATCAGAATGTTATTCAGGGAAGCCGGAATGCCGATTGATGCCACCGCTGCCGCGATTCCGTCTCCTATCCTGAAATCTTTCAAATGAATGGACAGCATGGATTTTCCACGCACATAGTAAGAAATGTAAAACAGGCATGCTGCGATATTTCCGATGATGGTGGCAAGCGCCGCTCCGGACACGCCCCAGCCAAGCCCCAGAATCATAACCGGATCCAGAACGATGTTTACAACGGTTCCCAGCAGGTTTCCGATCATAGATTCCCTTGATGCGCCCTCTCCACGAAGAATATTCGCAAAGGCGGTTGAAAACATGATGGTCGGCGCGCCAACCGCAATGATCGTCAGATACTGCCTTGCAAATCCAATAGTATTCTCACTGGCACCAATCAGATGAAGGATCTGCTCCATGCCAAGCACGGAAAGTATTGCTACGATCATCCCAAGCCCCAGTGCTCCATAACAGCAGAAGGAACTGATATGCCAGGCACGGTCTTTCTTTCGTTCTCCCAGTGCTCTTGAAATGGCTGAACTCCCGCCAATTCCAAACAAATGGCCCAGCGCCATAAAAATCATAAACACCGGTGTTGCCAGGGAAACTGCAGCTACCTGCAGTGGATCCTTTGTCTGGCCGATAAAAAAGGTATCTGCCATGTTATAAATGACCACCACAAGCATGGAAATCATGGTTGGAACTGCCATCGTTGCCACAGCTTTAGGCACCGGAGCTTTCTCAAATAAATCTGTGTTTGTTTTCACGTTTCGTATCTCCTTTTTTTCTAACTACCATCCTCTTCAGAATTTTCTTTCAGCAAGTTTCATGCCATCACACGACAGCATTATTTTTATTGTAATATTCTTTTCATATCCTAGTCAAGCATATATAGGGCTATGCTCCCCAATCTTGACATTTTCCGTCACGACTCCTATACTTATTTTTATCAATTACATAAGGGGGACTACCTAATGAAAAAGATCCTGGAAGAATTCAAAGCGTTCGCGTTGAAAGGCAACATGATCGACATGGCAGTCGCTGTAATCATCGGCGGCGCGTTCAACGGACTGATCACCTCTCTGGTTGAAAATGTTGTCATGCCGGCATTAAGCCTGATCACCGGAAAGATTGACTTCAGCAACATGTTCCTTGCCTTAAACGGCGAACACTACGCAACCCTTGAGGCCGCAAAAGAGCAGACTTCCGTTGTTGCTTACGGCCTGTTTGTTACCCAGCTGATCAATTTTCTGATCATGGCATTTGTTGTGTTCCTTGTCATCCGCCAGTTAAACAAGCTGTACAAGAAACCAGCACCACCTGCAGAGCCGACCGAGAAAGAGTGCCCGTACTGCAAGACCAAGATTGCCATCGCAGCAACCCGCTGCCCGCACTGCACCTCCATTCTCTCTGATGAGATTCAGAAAGAGGCTGCAGCTGCACTCACTGAGAAATAAAAATATAGGGACGAAACCGAATAAGGTCCGGAAATGAATGAGACCGACTTCCGGACCTTATTAGCTATTCCTTTAAATTGCTGTTACAGCATCGTAGAATAGGTTCCCTCTTCTGCCATTTTCACGATTCCCTCAATACCGCACTGCACCATGCTATCTACCGCCTGCTCGGTGTAGAACGCCATATGCTGGGTCATGATGACATTGCGGAACTGATGGAGATAGAACCAGTTGCGGTTTGCGATGATGTCGCTTCTGCGGTCGCAGTGGATGATGCCTTCCTCACCCTCCGCGGTATCCATGCCCAGAGCGCCAATCTGCATGGACTCAATGCCATCGATCAGAGCTTCGGTATCCGTCAGGCCGCCGCGGGCACAGTTTACCAAAATTACGCCTTTTTTCATCTTCGCGATGCTTTCCTGGTTGATCATGTGATGAGTAGACGGAAGCAGCGGCATATGAAGGGTGATGATATCACTCTCTTTGTACAGCGTATCCAAATCCACATACTCTGCCAGCTTCGCCACCTCTGCGTTCTGATAAACATCATACGCCAGAATACGGCAGCCAAATCCTGTTAAATCACGGATTACCCGCTGTCCGATACGTCCGGTTCCCATAACACCAACCGTCATGGCACTTAAATTTCTTCCTTCCAGTCCTGCCAGGGAAAAATCATTGACATAGCCGCGCCAAAAAGCCTGTTTATACTGGCGCAGGCACATCAGCATCATCATGATGGTAAAATCTGCCACGCTATCCGGCGCATAATTTGCATTGCAGACCAGGATGCCAAGTTCTTTTGCAGCTTCGAGATCAATATGGTCGCTGCCGATGGTGCGGGTAGACACACACTTCACTCCAAGTTTTTTGTATTCTGCCAAAAGTTCCCGGTTGATCTTCCCCTGGCCAAGAAACGTAACCCCCACGCATCCGGCCGCCAGACTCGCATTCTCCAGAGACGGAACCTCACTGTATTCTGTCACGTCTGCATTATACACCTTCGCCCAGCGGGCAAATGATGTTTTCTCATCCGGCCGCACTTCAAATGCTGCAATCTTCAAAATAGTCTCCTCCTTCGCTTCATCCTGTCACAGCCGTTATCCGGACACCGTGACACAATTTTCTGCCTCGATTATATATGCCATACGCCCACCCTGTCAATTTACAGCAATAAAGCCCACTGCCGTCTTTCGTTTGGAAATTGTTGCTGCATACAGACAGGATTTTTCTTCACAAAAAACCAGTGATTTTGAGACCGGAGCGCCTGTACCGTTTCAAAATCACTGGTTCTGCTTTTACATGTTTCTATGGATTTTTTATTTCACAGCCTCAATCGCTGCCTTCAGTCTCACGATCATCTCATCCACATCTGCCTTCTCGATCACAAGCGGCGGTACAAAACGGATGATGTTGGCACCGGCGCTGATGAGTACCAGATGCTGCTCTAACAGGGCGTTGGTGACAACCGGGCCAACTGCGGAATTGAACTCCAGGCCCTGGATCAGACCTTTACCGCGGTGGGCAATGACACAGTCATACTCTGCCACCAGCTCGTCCAGTTTCTCATACAGATAAGCGCCAACCTCTTTGACGTGGCTGACAATATCTTTCTTTTTGAACACATCCAGAACTGCGTTGGCTGCCGCGCATACTAACGGGTTTCCGCCGTAGGTAGTTCCGTGGTCACCCGGCACCATAGCGGTGGCTGCCTTGCCGCAGGCCAGGAACACACCAATCGGCACGCCGTTGCCCAGGGCTTTCGCGCTGGTCATGACATCCGGCTTTACGCCGTAGCCCTGCCATGCAAACATCTCGCCGCTGCGGCCCATGCCGCACTGGATCTCATCTAACATCAGAAGGGCATCGTGCTCATCGCAGAGAGCACGCACGCCTTTGATAAACTCCTCGGTGGCCGGATAGATGCCGCCCTCACCCTGAATGGTCTCCATGATGACCGCGCAGGTCTTGTCAGAGAACAGAGCTTTCACGCTGTCCAGATTGTTGAACTCCGCAAATTTGATGTTTGGGATGAGCGGAGCGAACGGCTCCTGGTAGTGGTCATTTCCGGTTACGGAAAGGGCTCCCAGGCTTCTTCCGTGGAAGGAATGCTTCATGGCAATGATCTCGTAATCCGGTGCCATGCCTTTATTGTAAGCATAGCGCTTCGCGATTTTTAATGCGCCCTCAATGGCCTCGGTACCACTGTTGGTAAAGAATACCTTATCCATCTGGGACACTGCCAGAAGCTTCTCACCGGCATTGATGGCCGGCTCATTGTAAAACAGGTTGGAGATGTGCGGAAGCTTCTCCACCTGCTCTTTGACTGCGTTTTTCACTTCGTCACAGCTGTAGCCCAGTCCCATAACAGCGATGCCTGCGCCAAAATCCAGGTATTCCTGCCCGTCTGTGTCATACAGCTTTACGCCCTCGCCGTGGTCAAAAACCACCGGGAAGCGGTTGTAAACTTTATATAATGTGTGCTCTGCACGGTCAATGTACTGCTGTTTTTCCATTTGTTTCCCCTCGTTTCTCACTCCTGCGGTCAATTACCTCTCATCGGGCATTTTCTTTCTCCCGGAAGGCTTCCGCAGTTCTTTCTGATCCCGTCTGCCAGATTCCCTTCGCCCTTACTTATTCTCCTCATGGAAGTACCGCGTGTCTCCATCTTTGTAGATTGCGGTACCGATACCACGGTTGGTAAAGATCTCCAGAAGCAGGCAGTGTGCGATACGTCCATCCAGAATATGTACACGGGATACGCCATTCTCGATGGCGTCGATGCAGTTCTGCAGCTTCGGCAGCATGCCGCCGCCCAGGCTTCCGCTGTTTACAAAATCCTGTGCCTCTTTGACCGTCATCTCGGAAATCAAGGAACTCTTATCCTCAAAGTCACGGTACACGCCCTCAACATCCGTCAGGAATGCCAGCTTCTCTGCGTTTACGGCACGGGCAATGGCACAGGCCGCATCGTCTGCGTTGATGTTGTAGCTTGCGTAATGCTCATCAGATCCAATCGGGCAAATGATCGGAAGGAAATCCTTCTCTAACAGATCGTAGATGATCTGCGGGTCTACCTTGGTGATCTCGCCTACAAAGCCGATATCCTCGCCCTTGGAGAGCTTCTTCTCACAGCGAAGCAGCATGCCGTCCTTGCCGCTGATGCCAACCGCCTTGACACCCAGCTCGTTTACCAGCTGTACCAGGCTCTTGTTGACCTTGTTCAGTACCATCTCGGCAATCTCCATAGTCGGCTCATCGGTGACACGCAGACCGTTTACGAAGTGCGGCTCCATGCCTACCTTGTTGACCCAGCGGCTGATTTCCTTGCCGCCGCCGTGTACGATGATCGGTTTGAAGCCAACCAGCTTTAACAGTACTACATCCTGGATAACCTGATGCTTTAACTGCTCATCTACCATGGCGCTGCCGCCGTATTTTACAACGATGATCTTGCGGTTGAAACGCTGGATATAAGGAAGTGCCTCAATGAGGACCTCTGCTTTTTGTAACTCAGTAATCTCGGAACTTTTCATAATCGTCTCCTCTCCCCGGGCTGTGCAAAATCAGACGCAGTCCGTACCTTGCCCTGTATATTTTGCTCCTGTCTGCTGGAATCTCCAGTAATTAAGAACGATAATCTGCGTTGATCTTTACATAATCAAAGGTCAGATCGCAGCCCCATGCGGTTGCGGATGCATTGCCCATCTTCACATCGGCAATGGCGGTTACCTCCGGCTCGGAGAGGATCTTCGTTGCCTGCTCCTCGCTGTAATCCAGTGCCACGCCATCCTTGATGATCTGCATGCTGCCTGCTGCGCTCTCAAAGAACAGATCTACCTTCTCCGGGTCAAACTGTGCTCCGGAATATCCCATTGCGCAGAGGATACGGCCCCAGTTTGCGTCATGTCCGAAGATGGCTGCCTTGGTCAGGCTGGAGGTGATGATGGACTTGGAAAGAGTCACAGCCTGCTCCTTGCTCTCCGCACCAATAACCTTCACCTCAAACAGGGCGGTACAGCCCTCGCCGTCTCCTGCCATCTTCTTGGCCAGAGTCTCATTGACATAGTTTAATGCCTTGCAGAACTCCTCGTAATCCGCATTCTTCTCGGTGATCTCCGGGTTGCCAGCCATACCGTTTGCCAGAAGCAGGCAGGTATCGTTGGTGGAAGTATCGCCGTCTACGGAGATCATGTTGTAGGTATCTTTGACATCTGCGCTCAGGGCCTCCTGGAGAAGCTCCTTGGAGATAGCAATATCCGTAGTAACAAAGGAAAGCATGGTGCACATATTCGGATGAATCATGCCGGAGCCCTTGCACATGCCGCCTACCGTTACGGTCTTGCCGCCAATTTCAAACTGAACAGCCACCTCTTTCTTTTTGGTATCAGTGGTCATAATGGACTTGGCTGCCTCCGTACCGCTCTCGGTGGTGCCGGAAAGCTCCGGAGCCATAGCTGCGATGCCTGCCTTTAACTTATCCATCGGAAGCTGCATGCCAATGACACCGGTGGATGCCACCAGGACTGCGCTCTCCGGAACGTTCAGTGCTGCGGAAGCTGCCTGGGCGGTCTCTGCGCAGTAGCCCATACCCTCAGCGCCGGTGCACGCGTTTGCGATACCTGCGTTGATGACAACGGCCTGGGCGTACTCAAATTCTTTTACAATCTTCTGGTCCCATTTGACCGGAGCTGCCTTTACAATGTTGGTGGTAAAGGTGCCTGCTGCCTTACACGGCTTCTCACTGTAGATCATAGCCATGTCTTTTCTGTTTTTGTATTTGATTCCTGCTGCTGTGGATGCGGTCTGGAATCCTGCTGCTGCGGTTACACCGCCTTCAATGACTGTATACATACTGTTTTCCTCTTATTTGTTAAAATTGGTAATGTTCTCTTCATTTAATACAAAATCGTAATAGTTTACATCACTGCGCTCCAACCAGCCGACATTGTGCCAGAACTCGTTGCCGGCTTCGTTGGATTTGAACGCAATGAGGCTCACCTTGTTGATGCCCTCTGCCTGAAGCGCCTTCATGGCGAAATGCACCATGCGGTGTCCCACACCATGATGCCGGTAGTCGGACGCCACGCACACATGGTAGAAGAATCCGGTTCTTCCATCATGTCCGCAAAGAATGGCGCCCACAATGCGGCCATTCTGCTCTGCCACCACACTGGTGGTGGGGTTGCGCTTTAAGAACCGCTCCACGCCCTCTCTGGAATCATCGATGGAACGGATTCCAAAACCCTGAATGCTCATCCAGAGCTCATATACCTTGTCATAATCTGCCGGGGTCATCTCCCGGACGATAATACTCATGGTTCCTGCCATGTGCTGCTTCCTTTCCCGGTCCGGGACTCTCTTCGTTCCCGAAACCTTGCTTTCTCATGGTTGCTCTGCCCCTTCCGGCACAGCCCCCCCTTTCCTTACGGGAATACCGGCACCTGCTTGAGTCCTGTATTCTCCGGCAGTCCGAACAGCAGGTTCATGTTCTGCATTGCCTGTCCTGCTGCTCCTTTTACCATATTATCAATGGCGCCCATCATAACGACACGTTTGGTGCGCGGATCCAGCTTGAAGGACACATCTGCGAAGTTGCTGCCCTCTACCCAGCGGGTCTCCGGCGGAAGTCCCGGCTCCAGGACTCGAACGAAGTATTCATTCTGATAGTACTTGTCGTAGATGGCCTTTACTTCCTCGGTGGTCACATCTTTTACCAGGGATGCGTAAGCGGTTACCAGAATGCCGCGGTTCATCGGAACCAGATGCGGGGTAAAGCTGATGGTAACCGGCTTTCCTGCCGCATAGGATAACTGCTCCTCAATCTCCGGGGTGTGTCGGTGTCCGGCAACGCCGTAGGCCTTCATGCTCTCGTTGACCTCGCAGAACAGGCTGGAAACCTTTGCGCTTCTGCCTGCGCCGGAAGTACCGGACTTGGCATCAATGATAATGGTATTCGGATCAATGATGCCTTCCTTCACCAGCGGATAAGTGCTTAAGAAGGAACAGGTCGGATAGCAGCCCGGGTTCGCGATCAGTCTTGCACCTTTGATCTTTTCCCGGTTGATTTCCGGAAGTCCGTAAACGGCCTCACCGATAAACTGCGGGGTTGCGTGTTTGATCTTGTACCATTTCTCATAGATATCTACATCTTTAATACGGAAATCCGCGCTTAAATCGATGATCTTTGTCTTGGACAAAATATCCTCGGTCACCTGGGATGCACAGAAGCCCTGCGGGGTTGCCGTGAAAATCACATCCGCGATCTCTGCCAGCTTTGCCATGTCATCGTCCTTGCACGGCTCATTCACAGCGTGTGCCGTGTTTCTATATATAGAAGCGAAATCTTCGCCCACATAACTTCTGGAACCGTACCATACGATTTCCACATCCTCTCTCTGAAGTAATAAACGTGCCAGCTCCGCTCCAGCGTAGCCGGTCGCACCGATAATTCCAGCCTTGATCATAGCCGTTCCTCCTGCGGTTTATAAATATTCACTTCTGCAGCTTCCTATATAAAAATACAAAAAAGGCTGCCACAGAGCCGTTTACTGAGTTTCATTATAAGTACTTTTCCATCACAAGAAAAGACCTTTTTCCAAATATTCTCAGGGATCCATGTACAAAATACTGCGCACGGCTCTCCGCGAGATTTCATAATTATACACCAGTTATGTATATTATGCAATGTTTTTTTGAAAAATATGCAATTTACTCTTGCATAATCCAGGAAACTGTTGTATATTTATGAGGTCTTACATGACAACACGAATTTAGAAAATCATTTTTATAGACTACTCAAGGAGGATTTTGAGATGAAAGAGAAAGTTGTTCTTGCATATTCCGGCGGTCTGGATACCACCACAATTATCCCGTGGTTAAAGGAGCATTTCGATTACGATGTTGTTTGCTGCTGCATCGACTGCGGTCAGGGAAATGAGCTGGATGGCTTAGAGGAGAGAGCAAAGCTCTCCGGCGCTTCCAAATTGTACATTGAAGATCTGGTAGATGATTTCGCTGAGAACTACATTGTTCCGTGCGTACAGGCAAACGCTACCTATGAGAACAAGTACCTGTTAGGTACCTCCATGGCTCGTCCGGCCATCGCAAAACGCCTCGTTGAGATCGCAAGAAAAGAAGGCGCGGTTGCCATCTGCCACGGCGCTACCGGTAAAGGTAACGACCAGATCCGTTTCGAGCTGGGCATCAAGGCACTGGCTCCGGACATCAAGATCATTGCTCCATGGCGTATGACCGATATCTGGACCCTGCAGTCCCGTGAAGATGAGATTGAGTACTGCAAGCAGCACGGCATTGACCTTCCGTTCGCAGCCGACAGCAGCTACAGCCGCGACCGTAACTTATGGCACATCAGCCATGAGGGCTTGGAGTTAGAGAATCCGGCAAACGAGCCGAACTACGACCACCTTCTGGTATTAAGCAACACCCCGGAGAAAGCACCGGATGAGGGTGAGTACGTTACCATGACCTTCGAGAAAGGTGTTCCGACCAGCGTAAACGGCGAAAAGATGAAAGTTGCTGACATCATCCGCAAGTTAAACACCCTGGGCGGCAAACACGGCATCGGTATCGTGGATATCGTAGAGAACCGTGTTGTAGGCATGAAGTCCCGCGGCGTTTATGAGACTCCTGGCGGAACCATCCTGATGGAAGCTCACAAGCAGTTAGAGGAGCTGGTTCTTGACCGCGCTACCATGGAAGTCAAGAAAGAGATGGGCGACAAGCTGGCTCAGGTTGTTTACGAGGGCAAATGGTTCACCCCGCTGTGCGACGCAATCCGCGCATTCGTAACCTCCACCCAGGAGTATGTAACCGGTGAAGTCAAATTCAAACTGTACAAGGGCAACATCATCAAGGCTGGTACCACTTCTCCGTACTCCTTATACAGCGAGTCCCTGGCATCCTTCACCACCGGCGACCTTTACGATCACCACGATGCAGACGGCTTCATCACCCTGTTCGGCCTGCCGCTTAAAGTTCGCGCAATGAAGATGGCTGAGCTCAAGAAAAACGAAACCAAATAATTCGTTACAATCACAAATACATCCAAACCCGGAAGAAGCCGCTCCTACGGCTTTTTTCGGGTTTTCGCTGTTTGAAAGGAAGGAATCTCCATGTCAAATTCCATGACCCAGGGCAGACCGGATTCTGAAACGGGATTCCATCACCGAGCTGCTTCAGATGGGACTTCCCACCGGATTTCAGTTTTCCATTACCGCCATTGGCAGCATGGTCCTGCAGTCCGCAAACAACGGGCTTGGCGGTGATTATGTGGCAGCCTTCACTGCGGGCGCAAAGTTAAAACAGTTTACCATGTGCCCCTTCGATGCCATTGCCACCGCGGTTTCCGTCTTCTGCAGCCAGAACTACGGAGCCCGGAACTTTGACCGGATCCGCAAAGGACTCCGCCAGGGTGTCACAGCCGCTGTGGGCTACGGAATTTTCGCCGGCCTTGTCCTGATCTTTGCCGGACGCCCGCTCTCGCTGATCTTTGTGAGCAAAGACGCAGTCGGCGTTCTGGCCGCCTCCACGAAATACCTGCGATGCATGGGCTATTTTTACTGGTGTCTTGGAATCCTGTATGTCACCCGGATGGTGACCCAGGGACTGGGGCATTCCGGCAGAGCCTTCTTCTCCGGTGTCACTGAAATGATCGCCCGCATCATCGTGAGTGTCGGATTTGCAGGCACCTTCGGCTACACCGCTATCTGCTTCGCAGACCAGACCGCATGGCTCTCCGCCTGCTTCTACATCGCCCCGACCTGTCTGTACTGCCTGCACAAAATTCCAAAAGAATTTTCATAGTATCACGCCAAAAAGGACCGCCCCATAAGGAGCGGTCCTCTGTTTTCTATACGTTTTTCCGACCGGCAGGATCAGGTTATCGGTGCCGGGTTGAAGATGCACATGTCGTTGTGGAATCCGTACTGATCGCTGTACGGCTGCTTGATTCCGCTTGCCACATCCAGGATCATGTCAAAGATCTGCTGACCAACATCTGCGATGGTTTTCTCGCCGGTAGCTACATCACCTGCGGAAATATCGATCATGTCGAACCAGTGGTTCTTTAACTCGTTACGGCTGCAGACCTTGATAACCGGGCTGATGTCCAGGCCATACGGGGTTCCGCGTCCGGTCATGAATACCTGAAGGCCAATACCGCTGGCAACCTGGCTCGGTCCGCAGACGATGTCGCTGGCCGGGGTTGCTGCGTAGATCAGGCCGTGCTTGGTCGGCTTCTGAGCCGGGGAAAGTACTTCCACGATCTGGCTGGTACCGCTCTTTGCGATACTTCCCATTGCTTTCTCTACGATGTTTGCAAGTCCGCCTGCCTTGTTGCCAGGAGTCGGGTTTGCGTCACGGCCTACGCCGCCCTCTGCAAGGTACTTGTCGTACCATTTCATCTCTTCTGCCAGACGGTCACGGGTATGGGCATCCGGGCAGCGTGCTGCTAGCATGTGAACGCCGTCACGAACCTCGGTAACCTCACTGAACATAACGGTAGCGCCGCCGCGAACCAGCATATCTGCTGCGTAACCTGCACTCGGGTTAGCGGAGATACCGGAGAATGCGTCACTGCCGCCGCACTGCATACCGATCAACAGATCGCTTAACGGAAGCTCCTCACGGGTTCTCTTGTTCAGTCTCTGCAGTTTCTTCTCTGCCATCTCCATGATTGCGTTCATCATGGCATCATGACCAGCGTAGTCCTGAAGGGTCAGAACGTTCTCCGGGGTGATGTCCTCCGGCGGAAGTACGCGGTCATAGGTCAGCTTCTCGCAGCCAAGGCCTACTACCATGATCTCACCGCCAAAGTTCGGATGACGGATGACATTGGTGATCGCGCGGATCGGGATATATGCTAACGGTGCGTTGATCGCAACGCCGCAGCCATACGGATGGGTAACTGCTACCACGCCATCTACATTCGGATACTTCGGAAGCAGCTCTTTCTTGATGCGCTCTACTGCTACCTTTACTACGCCAGCCGCACACTGAACGGTGGTTACGATTCCCAGAAGGTTTCTGGTGCCTGCCGGGCCCTCGGCATTGCGGTAACCCATCCAGGTGGTTCTGGTCGGCATCGGAAGATCCTCCATCGGAACCAGATTGGTGCCGTACTCCATATCGTCTACAGACGGGCTCTGCGGCAGATCCAGCATATGCTCGTTGATCCAGTCGCCTTTCTTAATATCGTTGATCGCATAGCCGAGAACAACGCCGTAACGAATGATCTCTCCGCCTGCCGGGATATCACACAGGGCAATCTTGTGAGCCTGCGGGATGTCCTGATTGGTCACAAGACCTTCCATGACTTCGGTGCCAGCCTTCAGATCCTGAACGGCTACAACAACGTTATCCTGGTCTTTGATCTTGACATACAAACGTGCCATACATTTCCTCCTTCTTCGTCTCACACTGCGGTTTCGCACGAACCTGCAGTGCTTTAACTCCTTGTTGATAATCATATTATAATGTAGGAAATGTCATAAGTAAAATTAATTCTTTTTTTTGAAAACTTATTTTTTGTAAGTCTTATTCGTACAGGTCTAATACGATCTTTGTGGATACATCCTTTGCGGTTCCAGTGCGCTTATCCACCTCAAAGGTCTTCAAGGTCGTTCCGACTTCGTCCGGGCGGCTCTCTTCCTGAACCACTACAGTATACTTGTACTGGTTTTTGCTGTCGACCCGGTAATGCAGCACAATATCCTCAGAAATTTCCCGGTTGAACCATCCGGCGCGGTTCACCGCGTTCTCTACCAGATGGCAGACGGAGGTCTCATCCAGAGACGGATGGCTGTTCCAGACACCGGTCTCCCCGTCCAGATAATACCAGACACCGTCAATCTTCTGCCAGCCGGAGGCCAGACTTCCGTCATCCTCCGCATAAGTCCAGTCTCCATTCTCTGCCTGCTGCCACTCAGCCGCGTAAGATTTCATCTCCGTCTCGGTGCCAACTGCGAAGACTGCTGCGCTTCCAGCGGCCAGCAAAAACGCGCCCGCCAGAATGCCTTTCATGGTTTTCTTTATTTCTCCCTGTTTTAATTTCATAGGTTTCGCCCTCTTCTTTCTCATTCAACTGTGCTACATCTTACCAGAAGAATATGACCGTTCTGTGAAACAAAGTTAAACTTTTTCAGATTCTTTTCCCCGGACATGCAAAAGGACCTTCCCATAACAGGAAAGCCCTTTCGCATGTCTGTCGTATGAAATCAGGGGAAACGTTTTACAATGTCATTTATTTGCAGAGTTTCTTGAATTCATCTGCCACAAACTGTACCTGGGTTCCGATGATGACCTGAACGGAGGTCTTGCTCGGACGCATCACGCCAGCCACACCGGCGGATTTGATGACTTTTTCGTTAACCTTGGTGTAATCTTTTACTTCAAGGCGAAGTCTGGTAATGCAGTTATCGATGGAAGCCACATTCTCCGGACCGCCAACACCTTCCAGAACAATCTTCGCTACTTCGGTGAAGTTGTTGTTGGACAGGGCTACCTTAGTCTCGTCTGCATCGTCATCCTCACGTCCCGGAGTCTTCAGATCAAACTTAGTGATAACAATGCGGAATACAACATAATACAGAACGCCGACTGCCAGGCCAACCGGAATCAGCAGCCATGGATTCTCTGCCAGCGGAGTGAAGGAGCTGAGTACCATATCAACTGCACCGCCGGAGAAGGAGAAGCCTGCGCGGATCGGAAGCGCAACGGTAATGCCTGCGGTAATACCTGCTAACAGAGCGTGTACTACATAAAGGCCAGGAGCCAGGAACATGAAGGAGAACTCGATCGGCTCGGTAACACCGGTAAAGAAGGAACAGAATGCTGCGGATGCAAGCAGTCCGTAAACCATTTTCTTTTTGCCCGGTTTTGCGGTCTGGTACATAGCGATACATGCTGCCGGAAGACCAAACATCATGAATGGGAAGAATCCGGTCATGTACATACCAGTCTGTCCGTAAACACCAGTGTTGCCCCAGAAATTGCTTAAGTCATTGATTCCAGCTACGTCAAACCAGAATACAGAGTTCAGTGCATGATGCAGGCCGAACGGAATGAGCAGACGGTTGAAGAACGCGTAAATACCTGCGCCCAGAGCGCCCATGCCGATAAAGGCCTCGCCCATGGTAACCAGTGCGCCGTATACTAACGGCCATACAAAGAACAGGATCAGTGCCGCAATAATGGAATACAGTGCGGTAAAGATTGCAACCGCGCGTTTGCCGCTGAAGAATGCCAGTGCATCCGGAAGCTTCACGCTCTTATACTTGTTGTAACAGGTAGCGCCGATCAGACCAGATACGATACCCACGAACTGGTTCACGATCTTGCCAAACGCCGGAGCTGCCTCGTGACCGGTGATACCGGCTACGGAACCACTGCTTAATAGTGTGGTGATCATGTACATGGAAACCAGGCCTGCAAGACCTGCTGTACCATCTGCGTCATCTGCCATACCGACTGCCACGCCAATTGCGAACAGCCAGGACATATTGTCGATCAGCGCGCCTCCTGCCTTGATCAGGAACAGGCCGATAGAATAGGCCATGCCTCCTGCAGTGAAGCCCTGAACCTCACCTGCCATTGCCGCAGGTGCCAGAATGTATCCGATTCCCATCAGGATACCGCATACCGGAAGACATGCTACCGGAAGCATCAAAGCTTTGCCCAGTCTCTGGAAAAACTTCATCATAATATAAAACCCCTTTCTTTTTTCGCCTTTCGGCTTTTTCTTTTTGTATTTGAACCACTCCCCAATGGTTGCAAATCATAATTTGCATGGCAGCAAATTACCTGCTCAGGATCTGAGCAATCGTATTTACTGCCGTCTCCTCTTCTTTTCCTTCCGCGTATATTTCAATGCTGCTGCCAGACGGTGCTTCCAGCGCCATCAACTCCAGAACGCGATCTGCCTTTGCCTTTTTCTCCCCGTAAAACAGCGACAGATCTGCGTCCAGCCTAGCTGCTGCCGCAACAACGCGCGCACAGTTCCGAACATGGAGTCCTTCCGGATCTGCCACCTGTACCGTTACGCACCTCACACCACATCAGCCTCCATTCCTTTTACCGCAATTTCCCGCGAAAGATCCTGTTTTCTTTTTATTATAAAGAAATCACCGGTTCTCCTGCCTTTACCGTAATTCCGGTATGGCAGTCCATATCCGGAAAATCGGGCGTGTTGCAGATGATGACAGGAGTAATGACATCGTACCCCGCTGCGCGGATCTGCTCTAAATCTGCCGTGATCAGAAGATCCCCCGCCTGAACCCGGTCGCCCTGTTTCACATGGGCTGTGAAGTGCTGTCCTTTTAACTGCACTGTATCCAGGCCGATATGGACAATAATCTCTGCCCCGTTGTCTCCCTTGATGCTGACTGCATGTCCGGTATCAAATAAAACCACAACCTCTCCGGAAATCGGTGCCCGAAATTCCCCTTCGGACGGCTTCACAGCCACACCCTTTCCCAGTATTTCCTGGGCAAACGCCGGGTCGTTCACTTCACTTAACGGAACTACCTGGCCGGATACCGGCGATAACACCTCCACCGCCTCCTTTTTTCCTCCAAACATTTTTTTCAGTGCCTGAAACATAGCTCTTCCCCTTTCTGTATGCTGCCTGGCCGGCCTGTTCACGCCAGCCGTGTACCACACGCCTTCTGCGCAGGCTTTTCTATTGCGCCTGCGGGCTGAAGTTTCTGACCCTCCGGATATGAACAGACAGATACGATACTTCTTCCTCCGACACTTTATGGCCGTAGGTCTGCCAGATGAACTCCTTTACCTTCCTGCTGCAGGCGTATTCCTCCGGATACATCTGCCGGATCATGGCGTGAAATTCTTCCAGCCCGGCTCCGTCATCCAGCGACTCTCCGCTGTAGATCCGGTGCGCCAGAAAACGCAGATGTGTGATCATGCGCTCGTAGCTTGTAGAGGTTTCATCCAGCTCTATGTGAAAATATTCTCCCACTAATTTAAGGACATCCTGAATGATCTTTGTCATATCGATGGTGTCGCGCATGCGGGTGTTGTACTCCGCATTGACAATATGAAGGGCAATGGATGCCGCTTCATCGGCCGGAAAGACAATGCCCAGCCTGCGCTCGATCAGATCCAGCGCGAAGGTGCCGATGAGGTATTCTTCCCGGTAAAAGGTACGCACCTCCCGCAGCAGCGGATTGCCAAACAGCATCTTTTTCTGATACCGCTCGATCGCGAAATTAATGTGATCTGTCAGCGTAAGATAAATGTTATGATTCAGTTTTTTATTCATAACACCCTTGGCATACTGGATCACCTCTGCGGATATCTGCAGCCGCTCCGGCGGAAGCTTCTGAATCAGGTTTTTGAACTGATCCATCACCCCCGGATTGTCCAGACGGAACACCTTTTCGATCAGCTCCTCCGGAATATCCATGCCGGCCCGGAGCTGGAAGCCAATGCCCTTTCCCATAACGACCACTTCCCGGCCGTCTTCCAGGGCACTGACCACATTGTTGTTAATCACTTTTTCAATTTTCATACTTGTCCCCACCAGTACCAGCCGGTCTTCACTGGTCTGATCAAACTCTACAAAGACTAACGCTTTTTGTTTAGGAATTATTCTCTGTAATGTTTCTCGTTCTTTTGATTATTTGATATATCCATATTATCCTGCCTATACGAGCTAATGTTATCATTTTGTTATCGGCATTGATAACACCTACTCGATAACTGTGGATAATAACTATATGTAGCATGTCAAATTATAAGCTATTTTGCTTAGAGATTCAACACAAAACTGAAATTTTACTTTTCCTTATATTCATCTGGTATTGCTATTTGAAATGTTTCACACAACAGCATCACATCATGCACATCATTTTTATCGTGTTCATATCCCAAATGAAGCATTACCTGACTCAATGGTTCAATACAAGAAACAGTTATATCTCCAACTTTTCCAATACCGGAAAAAGTTTTTGATGGAAATATATCTCCCTCATAAACAATTCCGTCATCTGTAAATTCAAAACAATGTAAATCAATGATTCTTTGTTTATCATCTTTCCAGACAGTATGACCATCCGTTGTATAATCAGTATTTACTTCCTCAAATCCATGCTGCTTAATCACATAAATATAATCATGATAATGTTTCAGTTCAACAAACAAATCAATATCATTGTGTATTCTTGATTCTCTTTTAAGAAGTGCATCAACACCCCATCCGCCATCTAAATATACTTTAATTTCGTTTTGCAAAGCATATTTTATAATTTCACATGCATCTTCTGTACGTACCATAATCTATCCTCCAAATTCAAATCTTTGTATGCTTTCCAACTCACTAAAAGCCTGAAATTTGTCAGTCTTTCATCCTTTTTGTTATCAATCACCAATTAGCTGTAATCCATTAGGATTTAGCTGATATATTTTATCGCACACCTCTTCAATATACTTTCTATCGTGAGAAATGCTAATGACAGCCCCCGGAAATTCTCGGAGCATTTTTCTTATTACCGGACCGGACAATGGTGAAAAATTTCTTGTCGGTTCATCCAGAATAAGAACATTTGCACCACTTAAGCTCATCCTCAAGAGAAGCACTTTCGCCTTTTGTCCGCCTGATAACTCCCGAATCGGATGCTCCATTTCATCTGGTGTGTATTTAAGTGAACCAAGGTATGTTCTAATTCTTGTACGCTCTTCTTTATCTCCTGTTTTATCAAGGTAATCAACCGGTGTAACATCCAAATCCAGCAGGTCTTCATAAGTTTGAGGCATATATTCTGCTTTAATGTCATTCCGATTTAGGAGTTCTTCCGCTATCTTTTTTAGAAGAGTCGTTTTTCCTGCCCCGTTGGCTCCTATCATACAGATTTTTTCTGAACCTTTTATTTTTAAATGAATTCCTTCTGCTAAAATTCTTTTGCCATCCGGAGTCACAAGCTTTGAAAGTTCATATTCTATGACCGTTTTTCCTGCGGGAATGTGTGAGTTTTCATCCCCTAATTTGACAAAGATTGCTTCTTCCTGTTCCGGCATCTGAGTCATATTTTCATCTTCTTTTTCAAATCTTCGTTCCATTGCCTTAACCGTATGCATTTTGTCCTTTAAGTTTTTGGCAACAGACGGTGCTTGTCTGGTACAACTTCTTAATGCACCTTGTACACTCTGCATAACTCTTTGATATTTTTCATCGCGAATCTTTTTCTCCCTACGGTCACTCAGTGCCCGCTGTTTTTGGATTTCAAATTTATGAAGCCGTTCTTCCACATAGCGTCTATAGGGAAGCTTTGCCACGGTATATCTCGCCTTTGTTTTTCGTATAATCTGCTCGATATGTATCACCATGTTGGCAGTACGCTCTATCAGCGTTTCATCGTGTGAAATAAAAAGCACAATGTGCTTCCAGTCATTTATGATTTTTTCCAGTAATGTAAGCGTCGCAATGTCGATGTCATTGGAAGGTTCGTCCAACAACAGCACAGAAACATCGCGAATGAAAAGCCTCATAAGTTGTGTCTTGACTTTTTCGCCTCCTGAAAGACTACCCATTGTCTGGTTACTGTAGAAAAAATCATTTTTCATTCCAAATTTTCCCGCAATAACAGACAATTCTTTAGGCGTTTTCTCCCAGAATATTTCCTCTTCAGAAAAATATTCGTATATTGTTTTTTCCTTATCTTCATCGAGCATCTCCTGCGGAAGATAACCAAGACGTTCGTGTCCCATTATCCTTTCCCCATCTGCTTCTATATAGTTTTCTACAAGCGACGGATTGTATATCCACTTCATTAATGTCGATTTCCCATTTCCCTCTTCTCCAATAATAACTGCCTTATCTCCATCATTTAGCACAAGGTTGAAATCATTAAGAATTATTCTCAGGTCTTTTTTATGTGTTAAATTTAATTTTTTTATCTGCAACATTAAAGTTTCTCCTTTTCGAAGTCTGAGCCAATTATTATTTTGAACACACAAAAACGAGTCTTTTTTGCATACGCAAAAATAGACTCGCTAAATAGACCCTTATTTCTTTTCCAAAAGGAAAACAAAGGAAATGCCTCTTGCGATAATCCAACTTAAGCGTACACAAAACAAACCTATTCTCTACAGGCTCAATAACTATATGTGTCTTACTTAAATCAAATTATCTATTAATCATTTCCTCACCTTACACAAAATGTGCCTTTCTTTCTTCTAATGGCAATACTATCATACTGTATTTTTTGTGTCAATACATTTCACCTTATGGAAGTGCAAATTAAAATTTTCACTTCCTAATTATACATCCAACCATTACGAAATTCAATCTTTCACAACCTCTTTACAACCACAACCACAGCACTCCAGCAAACGCAGGAGCACCATACCGTAAAACGCTTATGTGTAAATCAACTCCGTTCCTACAACTTCCCTCACACAAGCCTGAATATTATTCATTCTTCCAATCCATTCGTAGGGATTATCTTTCTTTAATTGTTCCGTCACATCTTGTCTGTCGGCATATTCCTTTACCAGTCGAAGAAACATATCCTCTGCTTGCTTATCGACTTCTGCAAGATAACTATGCAGCTTTCCGCTTGTCAGCAGGTTCATATATAACACTTTATAGTGTTCCTTTAAATGCCTTGCATGTCGTTTCCCCCATAAACCAATCGGCTCTATTTCTTCTTCGGCTGGTACTGTGATGTTCGGCAATAAATAATCACCCACCTGTCTATAAGTTCCGCCCATTTCTTCAAAAATTGTCTTTGTCATTTTCCTTTTCCTCCTGTGATTTTTGTCTATCGTGATCGTGTATTATCACGCTTGCGACCTTTAACTGTTCTTGCCTGCTCCAACAAATCATCTATCTGTTTGCGACCAAAAACCTTACGGAGCAGGCTGTAATCTTTATTTTCTGCTTTTAGGATTTTGTTTTCTTCGGTCAATCTTTCATTGACTTTCTCCAAACGCTGATTGGTGCGGTATAACTGTGCATTCGCTGTATTCAGCCTATGATAGTTGTCCCACCCCTCAAAGCAGCGGGCAAGCACCGTTTTGACAAGTTGCTTCAATTTCCTTACAACCGGCTCTGCCATTTTGGTTTTATATGCCTTTGCAGTCATAAATTTCTCTGGTTCTGGCAACTGATATTTCGGTGCAGTATCAAGCTCTATTTCAAGATTTGACAGCTCGTCTTTTGCCTTATCATAGTTCAATACTCGTTCCGACAACACATCAAATTCAATCTGTTTCTGCTCGATTTTCGCACCTAATGCCGCCACTTCTTTTTCTCTTTCCTGCTTTTTATAATCCAAAACAGAAAGATGTTTTTCGTGTGTGCCTAAATGTTCCCACTCAATCCCATAACGTTCCATCACCGCCGCAAGCTGTTCTTTTTCGGACTGTATCCATTGCGACCACTCCGTATCGCCACGACTGCCGCCCTTAAAACCTTGCGTTGCAAGAGCCTGCTTTAGTGACACTCTTGTATCAAGTCCACGCTTGCTGCCTGTGGTAAAAGGTACAAAATCTATGTGCAGATGTGGTGTAGCTTCATCCATATGCAGATGAGCCGAGAACACCCGAAGCTGTGGATTTCGCTCCTGAAAACCCTGATAGTATTCATCTAAAATCTGCTTTGCCAGTTCTCCGTTTTCCGTATCGGCGTTCATATTTCCCTTACCGCCCACCTGTAAAATGATTTCGTGGAACGGTTTTTCCTGCTTGGAACTTCGGATTTTTTCATAATAATCTTTTATCTTTCGGTCTGACCTTATCTGCTTGGCATTGTATCTTTCCAATGCTTCATCAAACAATTCGTGATAAACTGTCTTTATATTTTCATTGCAGTAGTCGATATTGAGATGAGTACGAGTTCCGTCTACATTTTCTGCTCGGAACTTTCGGCTATTGTGATTGACCGAGCCTTTACCGACCATTGCACTTATCGTTCTCTGCATTTTTTCATCTCCCATCTGTAAATTTCAACATTCTCAGGTTTTGTTACTTTTGTCAAAAGTAACGCAAAAGCACTTTTGACGGGTACACCCATCAAAAATGCGACCTGTAAACAGGTTTTGCGTTCTCCGAAGGCTCTCCGAGGGGTGAGCGTGTGCCGGTGGCACACACGCCTGCGAACCGACCGAGCCAGCAGGCGAGACCAAAGAGCCGCCTTTGAAAAGGCACTCTCTGCACACTCCCCTAAACTTTATCCGGTGTCAAAGTGTGACGATGGTGACAATGTTTTTCACAGCGTGCTGCTCTCAAAAACATTGACACCTTTGACACCGTTTGTCACGCCGTCTGCTCGGTTTCTTTCCAAAGTGAAACCTTTCTTCCGTCGTGTGTGCGGCTGTTCTGATAACGGATACCGTAATCACGAAACAGCCTGCTTGCGTTGATACTGAGCCTTAAAGAAAGTACATTCGGCTTTATATCCACCGCAAGCCTTTCGCAAAGTTCCGAAGCAGTTCCTTCCCATCTGTCACTTTCCGAAAAGAGCGTATCCGCTATCTTCTCAAGCAGAGGTTCGGGCGGTTCTTTCCACATCTCCGTTTCCGATTTTGCAAAGTTCCACACCAATCGCTCGCTGTCCCTTACAAGATGGATTTTCATATCCTGCTGGTCTCTGCCAGCAACATCAAGTGTGGCATTGTTGGAAGTACGCTTGTCCTTACTGAGAACAAATGCACCGTCTGCCGCACCCATCAGACCATTCGTGCCTGAAATCATATCGAATATATCTTCCGATTTTTGTTTGCGTGTATGATGAACAATAAGCATTGAAACCTTGTAACTGTCTGCCAACGCTTTCAGCCTTGCCACAACATCATAATCACTTGCGTAGCTGTAATCTGCTCCGCCTGCTTCACGCACACGCTTTAAGGTGTCTATGATAATCAAGCCTGTGTCTGGGTGTTCCCTCATAAACCCTCTTATCTGTTCTTCCAGTCCGCCATTGACCGTTTTACATTCCGTTGCGAAATACAGATTGCCTGTCTCCTTTGCACCGAACATCTGAAACAATCGCTTCTGCAAACGTGGGTAATCATCTTCAAGGGCAAAATAAAGCACCGTTGCCTTACGCACCTTATACTCCCAAAGCGGTGTGCCTGTGCTGATATGATAGGCAAGCTGTGCCATCATAAAGCTCTTTCCCACTTTCGGGGAACCTACGAAAAGGTAAGTTCCCCTTTGGAGCAGACCGTCGATAAGTGGTGTCTGAACCTCAAACACCGTATCATACAGCGTTGTCATTGATACTGTTTTCAGATAGGAAGGGTCTAACTGTCTGAGTATTTCCCTTTGCATTTCTTCAAAAGATTGCTCGTACCCCTTGAAATCCGTATCCTGATTGACTATACTATTGTCAGTACATTTGGAAAGTGACTGTTCCGCATCTGTTGCCGCAGATACATTTGGAATAGTCATTTCTTTTTTATTCTCCATTCGCATCCTCTCCTTTCAAACCGCCGAGAATAATGGAAATCAGTTCTATTACACTCAGCAGTTCATCATCCACACCTTTTCCTGCTTCAATCCTTTTCAGTTCCGCAAGGACTGTGGCAAATTCCGTTTTCAACGCCTTATACACTCTCGGATTGCCCTGTACCACCACATCCTGATTTAAGCAACGGCGGTAACAATACTCCTGTTTTGGCAATCCTGATAGAGCTACAGCTCTGTTAATGAGTTCGTTTTCTTCGGGCGATACTCGAAACCCTACTGTGATATTCCTCCAACGATTTTTGTTATCTCTGTTCTTAGCTGACATTTTCAAAATCTCCTTTCCCTAAATCATCTAATTTTTCTGCCATCTCAATCTGCTTTGACGGAAAGAGGTGTGCGTACTGATAAGTAATATCAATACTTTCGTGACCAACTCGGTCAGCAATCGCCACCGCAGAAAAGCCCATATCAATCAAGAGTGAAATGTGGCTGTGACGGAGATCGTGAATGCGGATACGCTTCACGCCTGCCGCCTTTGCCCCTCTGTCCATCTCGTGATGAAGATAGCTTTTCGTCACCGTAAAGATACGGTCTTTCTTCTTCAATCCGTAAAGCATACCGAGATATTCTTTCATTTCCTCACACAGAAACTTCGGCATTTTAATCGTGCGGTTGCTCTTTTTCGTTTTCGGAGAAGTAATCACATCCTGCCCTTTCAAACGCTGATAGGATTTATTGATTGTGACTGTTTCCTTATCAAAGTTGAAATCTGCCGGAGTCAAAGCTAACAGCTCGCCCTCTCGGATACCGCACCAGTAAAGCATTTCAAACGCATAAAAGGAAACAGGCTTGTCCATCATCTCAAAAGAGAATTTCTTGTATTCTTCCTTTGTCCAGAACAGCATTTCCTTGTGTTCCTCACGTCCCATATTTCCCACCTTTGCCGCAGGATTGGAACGCAGTTCATAGTAGCGGACAGCGTGATTGAAAATGGCGGACAACTGATTGTGCAGCGTTTTCAGATACGTCTGTGAATAAGGCTTTTTCTTCTCATCACGATAGGCAAGCATTTCATTCTGCCAAGTAATAATCTCCTTTGTGGAAATCTCGCTGATTTTCAGTTTCCCGAAATACGGAAGTATCTTTGTGCGTATGATATGCTCTTTGGTAAGCCACGTGTTTTCCTTCAAACGGTTCTTCACATCATTGATATAAAGCTCCGTAAAGGCTTCAAAACTCATATCAAGGTCTGAAGAAGTCTGCAATTTGAACATTCTTTCCCATTCCTGTGCTTCTCGTTTGGTAGCAAAGCCACGCTTGCATTTCTGCTTGCGTTCCCCTTTCCAGTTCACATACCTTGCCATCACATACCAAGTACCGTTATCTTCATTCTTAAATACCGGCATTTACATTTCCCCCTTTCCTGCTCCGTAGAGCCTTTCGTAAAAATACTGGCGATTTACACGCCCTGCAATCGTAATAAAGCCCTTTGCTTTCAATTCCTCATTTAATTGTCTGATGAGTTTATATGCATAAGGTTTTGATACGTTTAGTTCCTGAGCCACATCTTCGGCTCGGATAAATCTGTTTTCCATATCCTTTTTCTTCCTTTCTTAAAATAATTTTTTGCTTGCCGCTTTCTCCGTGTTAAAGTTCCAACAGGCACTCCTGCTTGTCGGCAGGCGCTGTGCTGTCCCAATGCACCGCAGTACATCAGGCGCTCGCTCGTATAGGGGTTCCCGAAAAGTCGGAGACTTTTGGGGAAGAGGAGGAGCAGTGCAGCGAATGAGCTTTTGTGCTTGCACACAAGCGAACGATACGGAACTTGCTCCGACGAGGTCTTGGCGGTTTGGCTTTTCGGACGGTCATTCAGTTGTCGCATTAAGCATATTTGTTTAATTCGTAATTTATTTTACTAAACATATTTGCTATTGTCAAGTGGTTGCAAAGAAAATATTAAACATTTTTGTTTCGGTTTTTCTTGACTTCCACTAAACATTTCTGCTATACTTATTTCACTAAATATAAAAGGAGCGTATCATTATGGCTATCAGCGAAAGAATACATTTTTTCAGACTAATGCGTGGTATGACACAAAAGTATCTCGGTACAGCAATCGGTTTTCCAGAAAAGAGTGCTGATGTGCGTTTGGCACAGTACGAAACTGGTACACGCAAACCGAAAGCAGACCTTACAAATGCATTGGCACAGGTGCTTGATGTTTCTCCACAGGCTCTTGATGTTCCTGACATAGACAGCTATATCGGTCTTATGCACACTCTGTTTACCCTTGAAGATATTTACGGTCTTACTGTCAGTGAAGCAGACGGAGAGGTATGCTTAAAGGTCAACAAGGACAAAGGCAGAGAAGCATATGAACTCCTCAAAATGCTGTATGCTTGGAAAGAACAGGCAGACAAGCTATCTTCCGAAGAAATCAACAGAGAAGAATACGATAACTGGCGTTACCATTATCCAGAGTTCGACACCACACAGCGTTGGGCAAAAGTTCCATCACAGGAATTAAGTGACGCTCTCGTGGAAGCATTCAAAGACCACTTGAAAGATAAATAAGCACCTACAGGACCTGCCACTGGCAGCTCCCTACAGATGCTTTGGCAACGACAAAAAAGCCCTTAACTATGGTTATTAACCACAGCTAAGGGCTTAGTTTATAATATGGAATTTGTTCAGAGCCAAGCTCCGAACTTTAGTCTGCAAGCCACCTGTTAATTGTTCCGTTACCCATAAACCACTGGATAACAAGAATAATGGCACTTGCTATGACTGTTATCAATTTGTTATCAAAAGACTAATCGAAATCGCTGAAACCCGCATAAACACTGGCTTTTTTAAGCAACTCGATTTATTCTGTTTCTATAGTATCAGGCAATATAGCGGAAATAAAAAAACCAATTCTGAACAAATATCTGCAACACAAAATATCGTTCAGAACTGGTTTTGCCTGCCGTACAGTAACAACCCAATCTGTTGCTATTCAAATCATGTTACCTTATGTTACCATGATTTTGACGGCATGTCAACTTATTTTCGACTTTTTATTGTCAGTTTTTCACAATCAGTTTATAAAATATGATTCTCGTAATCCTGCAACTCATGAAAAACCGCATCAATATAAACCATATTCTCTGCAATGCGGTAGAGCAGAAAATATCTGTGTGACAAAAAATTAATTCTTCGATATCCCAATTTTTTTAATCTGGGATTCTCACACATTTTCAAGCTCCCGGCAATCCGCTCCAGCATTCTTCTGGTTGAATCAAAATCATCCAAAAGATTCTGTGCAGCCTGAGCATTTTCTTTCTCAAAAAGAAGATATCTTACAAAACTGTCCAAGTCTGCTTCCGCATCGGATGTAACAACAACTTTATAATCCATATTTCGCCCTCATATCGGCTACCATCACAGCAGCATCCCGATAATCCCCCTGATCGGCGTGTTTGCGTGCCTTCTCCAGTTTATCCAACACTTCTGTTTCTGATAATGCCATGAACGGATTTACGGTTTTCCTTTTTATCTCAAACGGAAAACCATTATTTGCTACAGCCTGCGTCAGAAACATACGAATTGCTGTTGTCGTATCCGTTCCCAGTTCTTTGAATAAATTATCAGACTTTGTTTTGAGTTCATCATCAACCCGCACCTGTATTGTACATGCCATAATTGCTTCTCCTTTCCTGCTCATCTAATTCCTATCTATTTTCATTATATGCTATTTCATATATAAATCAATGCTTTTTTATTGTTTTAGCAGTATTTACCTATAACAGCTTTTCATTTCATGCGCTTTATGTTAAACTAAAACCATCCATAAGCAAGAAAGGAATCTACCATGTTCAGAAAGAAAAATACCGGCGGCTATGTCTTAAAACTCAGCCCGCAGGGTCCGAAAATGCGCTTTAAATCCGAGAAGGAAGCCAACGAGTACCTGGCAAAGCTGAAAGAGAAGAACGCAAAATACCGCAATAACGAAAACGCATAAATCAGCGGACGTGCCACTGGCACATCCTCGATATGCATAGCAACAAACAGGGGGCGAAAAATCCATGGATTTTTCGCCCCCTGCTGCCTATCGGACAGATAAATTACCGTTTGATATTAAACGCCTTCACGCCCGGGAACTGTGCTGCCACGCCCAGCTCTTCCTCAATGCGGAGCAGCTGGTTGTACTTCGCAACACGCTCACTTCTGCTCGGTGCGCCGGTCTTGATCTGGCAGGTGTTCAGCGCAACTGCAAGATCTGCGATGGTGGTATCCTCGGTCTCGCCGGAGCGGTGGGACGCGATGGCGGTGTAGCCTGCCTTGTGGGCCATCTTGATGGCTTCCAGAGTCTCGGATACGGTACCGATCTGGTTTAACTTGATCAGGATGGAATTGCCGCAGCCAAGCTCAATGCCCTTGGCCAGACGCTCGGTGTTGGTTACGAACAAGTCATCACCAACCAGCTGAACCCTGTCGCCCAGCTCTTTTGTCATCATCTGCCAGCCTTCCCAGTCTTCCTCATCCAGTCCATCCTCGATGGAGTAGATCGGGTACTTCTCACACAGGTTCTTCCAGTGCTCAACCAGCTCTTTTGAGGTGAACTTCTTGCCGCTCTTCGGAAGCAGGTACTCCCCCTTCTTATCGCTCTTCCACTCACTGGAAGCTGCGTCCATAGCCAGAACAAAATCGGTACCCGGCTTATAGCCAGCCTTCTCAACCGCCTCCAGAATCACCTGGATTGCTTCCTCATCGCTGCCAAGATCCGGCGCGAAGCCGCCCTCATCACCAACGGAGGTAGCCAGTCCTCTGGATTTTAACAGAGCAGCCAGAGCGTGGAACACCTCGGTACACCAGCGCAGGCCCTCTTTGAAGCTCGGAGCGCCGGCCGGCATGATCATAAACTCCTGCACATCCACGGTGTTTGCCGCATGAGCGCCGCCGTTTAAGATGTTCATCATCGGAAGCGGCAGACGGTTTCCGTTTGTTCCACCCAGGAAACGGTACAGCGGCATCTCCATAGCGTTCGCTGCTGCTCTCGCGCTGGCGATGGATACCGCCAGGATCGCGTTGGCGCCCAGATTGGATTTATCTTTTGTGCCGTCTGCCTGGATCATAGCCTGATCAATGGCGTAAACATTGGACGGATCCATGCCGCACAGAACATCGGAAATGACGGTATTGATGTTCTCCACTGCCCTGGAAACACCTTTTCCTCCAAAACGGTTCTTGTCCTGGTCTCTCAGCTCCAGTGCCTCAAACTCACCGGTGGACGCGCCGCTCGGTGCAGCACCTCTTCCAACGGTGCCATCGGTTAAGTAAACCTCAGCCTCTACGGTTGGATTTCCGCGGGAATCGATAATCTCTCTTCCAATTACTTTCTCAATTTCCAGATACATCATAGTCAAATCCTCCTGCCTGTGCCGGATGCGGCACACATTTTTCGGTTATGTGTTAGCCGTAGCTAACCGTCTACAGTCTATCATAAGGTCCCTGTTCTGTAAATCAACCTTATTGATCAGCATTTCTCAGTATTCCAGATTTGATTGTTTTTATACAGAATCCGGGTTCTCTTTCCTGTGGAAAAAGATTGACAGGATTTCGTTTTATGCTATGATGTTAGCTGTAACTAACTTTAACATTATTTTCCAGAGGAGGAAATCATGCCACTGAATTTAGCTGAAATCAACCAGCAGTATATTGTTCAGAAAATATGCGGCGATGAAGAACAGCGTCATTATCTGGAAACTCTCGGTTTTGTGGAAAACACTGCTGTTCGTATTCTTTCTGTCTTTTTCGGCAATTACATCGTCATGGTCAGGGAAAGTAAGATCGCAATCGGCGCTGATTTTGCGAGAATGATCATCGTACAGGCTGAATAACCGGCCGTAAAGAACGCTGCAACTATACCAAAGGAGAACCTTATGAAACGAAACAAGAGCATCCTGCATCTTTGTGAAGTCATCCTGGGTGTGCTCATGCTGATTCTGATACTCAATCTTTATCTGATCAAGCTTCTGGTCGACCCGACTATCTCTTATACCCCCATGTACCGCAATCTCTGCCTTACCCTGGCCCTGCTTGTATTCTGCATGGTCCTGGCCCTGATCCAGCGGGAACTGCTGGCGCGCCTGCTCAACAACGCTTACCGCGATGTGACCGGCATCCACAACAAAAAATCCCTGGAGAAAAAGCTCCAGGAATTAAATGACCGCGCCACCACCTTCGGCGTGGGTGTTATGATGTTTGACTTAAATAATCTGAAACATGTCAACGATACCTACGGCCACGAAAAGGGAGATGAATTTATTCAGGCTTTCGCCTACTGCCTGACCCGCATCCTCGACGATCACAGTTTTCTAGCCCGTTACGGCGGCGATGAATTCATCATCATTCAGGAAAACACCTCACCGGAAGAGCTTAAGCATATGGATCTTCAGCTGAGCACACTGGTCCAGGAATACAATACCCGCACCAGCCTGCCTTTGAGCTATGCAGTTGGCTTCGAGGCCAGCTACCGGAACCACTATTTTATGATGGACGACCTCATCAATGCCGCGGACAAAAACATGTACCAGGATAAATTTTATAAAAAGAATTCCCGTACCGCCGCCGAACAGCAGAAGCAAAGCAGTCAGGTCATCCCAACGGTATCTTCCGAATATCTTGCGGAGAAAATCCGCCTGATCCAGTCCCAGGCATCCGGGAAGCTTCAGATTGCGCTGATTTCCACCGATATCGAAAACTTTCACTATATCAACGACAAATACGGCTATCCGCTGGGAAATGAAATTTTAAACATCGTCTATGAAGAAATAACGGCCTCTTCCCTTTCTTTATTTACGGCCCGGTTCTTTTCTGATGTATTTATCAGCATTGCCGACGTCAGCAAGCAGACAGGAGACGCCCTCCGCGAACAGATTCAGACAATGGACCAGAAAATCTGCGACCGGATCCGCGATACCTACCACATCAGTTTCTTCCGCACCAACTCCGGTATCTACCTGATTCCGAATGAAGAAATCACACCGGAAACTATGATTTCCTGTGCCAATGTGGCTCGCCGGATCGCCAAAAAGCTGATCGGCCACACCTGTCTCTATTCCCCGGAAATTGACCGGCAGGAGAAGATGCAGGCCGAGATCCTGCATTCCTTCCATCCGGCTCTGGAAAACAAAGAATTTGAAATCTACTTCCAGCCAAAGATCCGCACCACAGATCAGGCCGTTTCCAGTGCGGAAGTTCTGGTCCGCTGGATCCGGGACGGAAAAATGCTCTGGTCCCCGGATATCTACATTCCACTGTTTGAACAAAACGGTTTTGTGGTGGACCTGGACTACTATGTTTATGAGCAGGCCTTCCAGTGGCTCCGCAGCTATTCCGGGAAACTGCCGGGGGATTTCCGCATTTCCTTAAATGTATCTCCGGTCCATTTTGAACAGCCTCAGACCTTCATTCAGAAGATTCAGAAGCTGATTGACTCCTACGGCATAAATCCGTCCTTCCTCACCTTTGAGATCACGGAATCCACTTACGTCAACAACCCGCTGGCCGTCAACCAGGTCATCCGTAGTCTCCAGAACCGAAACATCCAGATATCCATGGATGACTTCGGCTCCGGCTACTCCTCCTTAAATACCTTAAAGGATCTGCTCTTCGACGAAGTCAAGATTGACCGGATGTTCCTCGGAGACACGATCTCCGAAAGCGGCCACATTGTCCTGGAAGAAATCTTCCATATGTTAAAACGCATGAAGAAATCCATCGTCTGCGAAGGCGTGGAAACCCAGGAGGTCGCTGACTTCTTAAAGCAGGAGGGCTGCGATGAAATTCAGGGCTTCCTATACTACCGCCCCATGTGCAGAGTGGATTTTGAAAAGCTGATGGGATGCTAATGCTTCAGCGTCTTCAGATATTCCTTCTGCCCCGGTGTAATCCGGTAGCTTTCCCTTGCCTTCTGAATCGTCTTATTGTGCGTCCATGGATCCAGGCGATTCTGTTCCAGATAGGAAATTGCCGCGTCCCACTGCTTGGCCAGCGCTGTCGCAAAGAACCACGCCGTCATCATGTTCACATAGTATTCTCCTGAACGGACCGCGGCAGGCATCTCCAGATATTCCGGCTGAAAGTCCTCATCCAGAAACCAGCGCATGAGCATGCCCATTCCAAACCGGCAAATGTAGGGATGCTCCGATGGAATCCAGAGTCTGATTTTCTCCAGAAGCTCCGCTTTATGTTTCCCGAATACTTTCGGGGAAAGACCGTCGCACACGGCCCAGTTATCGATATAGGGTAAAAACGCCTCCAGTGTCTCCATACAGGCATCGTAATCCTTCATTCCGGCAATCAGAAGCGCATGAAGAATATTTTCGTCATAATAAGCATGTGGGAGCTGTTTTAAAAACACAGCCGCCTCCGGTTCTTTCGCAAATTCCTTTGCCAGCTTTCTCATGGCAGGCATACGGATTCCAATGATTTTCTCCCTTGCAAGTCCCGGAATCAGGCTGCTGTGAAAATCCCCAAACTTTTCATCCCGCAACGCAAATAATCGTTCCTGAATCATATGTACTCCTGTAAATTTTCCGTTTCGTCTTTGCCTTAGAATCCCAGATCGTCATTCACCAGGATCACATGGATTCTTCCGGTGTGTCTGGAATATCTTGTGATCAGGAACTGACAGCAGATGGTATCCGGGGATTTGCAGTCGAAACATTTTCCTGTCGTCTTGCAAGGTGTTTTTACTTCAAAACGCTGGGCATTGGCAGGCGCTGCCACATTTCTGGCCCGCTTCATGGCTGCGTCCAGATCGCTGCACACCTTATTGATTCCCACAATAAAAATCACCTTTTTCGGTCCCTGGGCAATACAGGATACCCTGTTGGAATTTCCATCGATATTTACCAGAATGCCATCGTCGGTGATGGCATTCGCGCTGCTTAAGAAAACATCTGCATCGTAAGCCGCCATAAGTCCTGCTCTTGGTTCCATTTTCGCGCGGTCCATGTAATTGTAATTACCCTCTTCCAGTGCCTTGATCAGCCCGATCTCATGGGCACTCATGCAGCCGCCCATGGCAATGCTGCTGCCCTCCGGAATCAGTTCCAGGGCCTGCTTCAGCGCCTCTTCTTTGTTTGTCGCATAATAACCGGACATATTGCGGGACTGCAGCCCCTTAATGACCGTCTGTGCCAGGCATTCATTTCTTTTTACCAGATTTTCATTCATGTGATATTCCTCCATTCTGACCACGTAACTGTTCAGTACCCTCACAGTTACGGGCAAAAATCCATTGAAAATTGCCTTCGGCAATGGGATTTTTGCCTGCAAGCCCATGTTTTCATACGGTCAGCGCAGTGAATGCGCAGACCTACTGAACAGTTACCTGAGCACTTCATATAGCCAATTTTATTTCTATTATAGCGTTGCTTTTCCGAAATCTCAACAAATTCCCAACAAAGAAATCAGGGACAGTTGCTGTTCACACGTTATGATTTCCCATGAAATGAAAAAGCCCGGAAACTCCTGATTTTACAAGGAATTTCCGGGCAAAAAATAAGCGGGTGATTCTGAATTCAGATATAAAAATAGAGCGGGTGATGGGAATCGAACGTGCGCACTTAACAAAAAACTTAGATAGAAAGGCACTTTGTACATCATCAATTCAGAGTGTAATCAAAAATGTAATCACCCCATATTTCCTATTTCATGCAGTTTAAAAGAAAAGCTGTCAAGGGGTCTGCAAAGCAGATATATCTCGCCCCTTTACAGCTTTTAACCAGCGGAGAACATACAATCACCATTGAAAAAGGCTAGATTAGATGCGTAGTTATCTAATCTAGCCTTGATTATATTACCTTAAAACCTTGTAATAAGTTTCCATACCCCAATCCCAATCAGATCCATCGTTAAGACCTCCTGTTACATCTATTCCCTCAATAGTTGGTCTTCCGTCATCTGTTCCTAACTGAAATTTAATTGTGTACTTGGCCGTTTTATAGTTATCTTCATCCCATTTGCGATAATATTCCTTGCCCTGAACAACAAACGTATCATCGCTGTTGATTGAAACACCGTTAGAAAAATCAATGTCACAGCCCCAGTCACTGGCATCTGCATGTTCAATAAAAGTGCCATATATTTTATTATCAGCTATCTTTGTGATTTCAAGATCTCCGGTTCCTAAATGTCCCACATTATCCATGTCTGCCATTTCCTTAATACCATAACTACCACTATACTTACTGTAGTCTTTTGATGTTGATGAAGCACTGCTATTAGAAGTATTATTTAGAAGTATTATTGTTTTGGGATGTAGTTGAAAAGTATGTCTCCTTCTGATCTTTCAGAAATTAATATTCCTTCGTCTTTAACGATTCCCTTTGTTATAAATACATTATCAGAGAAAGTTATTATCCCTGTTTCTTCATTGTAAATATATGTTCCTTCTGCATTATAGACACGCATAAAATTATCGTATTCATAGTCATATGTATTATCTTCATTTAAATACAAAGTAAATACATGATTATAGTGTATCTCACCATCATAGTAACCGCCTTCTTTTCCCTCATCGTATACATATGTTCCGACTATAGTAGACTTAGAAGGATACATCTTATGGGATTCTACAACAACATTTCCGTTTCCATCAACTTGTTTTCCATCCGGTGTTGTTGTATTTGCGTACATGGCACCATCCGTACCGAAATAATAGGACTTTCCACCGATTTCTTTCCATGTACCGGAAACCATAGAACCATCTGATACAACATAGTACCATTTTCCAGATACATTCAGCCATTTATTTTTTGCCAGCGTTCCATTTTCATAGTAATGCCAGCTTCCGTTTTCAGATACCCAGCCATTCTTCACTGTCTGCGTACTAGATGAAGTACCGCCATTTCCTGTCTGTGTTGTTGTCTGCCCGGTTACTTTTGCTCCGTTACTGTCTACTTTGGAACCATCCGGTGTAGTGGTGCTTACATACATTGCTCCATCTGAACCGAAATAATAGGACTTACCGCTAATTTCTTTCCATGTACCGGTAACCATAGAACCATCTGATACAACATAGTACCATTTTCCAGACACATTCAGCCATTTATCTTTAGCCATAGCACCATTCTCATAATAGTGCCAGCTTCCGTTTTCAGATACCCAGCCATTTTTTGTTGTCTGTGTACCGGATGAAGCATTAGTATTTCCAGACTGTGCGGCTGTTTCTTCGGCAACCTTGGCCCCACTACCATCTACCTTGAAGCCATCCGGTGTAGTTGTGCTCACATACATTGCTCCGTATGGAACTTTGCTATTCATGGAATACAGCCATTTTTCTTGTTCATTATTAAAATGGTAGTTCCCCATATCTCTTACAGGCTGGAAGAAATATTCTTTTCCATCAATTTTCTGCCATCCTGTGGCCATTTTACCATTTGACGAATTCAGATAATACCAATAGCCATCCTTATCATCATGATGCCATCCCTTTTTCATGGCCTTGTTAATCTCATTGAAATAGTACCATTCATCATTAGAGTCGAAAAACCATCCGGAATATTTTTCACCATTGGAATCCTTCAAATATCCTACACCATTTTCGGTAACAATCGTTCCGTTTGGTAATGCCTGTGTATTTGCATATACAGCACTTCCAAAAGGTAACACCATACTTGCTGATAAAGTTGTAATCAGCACTTTTTTTGCCAGCTTTTTACTGCTCATTGTAGATCTCCTCATTATTTTTAATGTTTGTCCTGTTACAGGACAAGTTTTTTCAAAAACCAGTATAGCATTATTTTTGTCCTATTACAAGACAAAAAGATATAAAAGGAGATTGAAAATAATGCCGCGTATCATTGAAGGAACATCCATGAACATCACTGGTGAAAAGATTAAATACTACCGAAAAATGCGAAAACTGAGCCAGCAACAATTATCCGATAAGCTTGAAACACTGGCTGTATATATATGTAGGGGGTCTATTTCCAGAATCGAGGACGGTTCACGAACAATTACAGATATTGAACTTTATGGATTATCAGAGATACTTCAAGTGCCGATTGAAAAGTTTTTTGAAAAATAAAGGAGAAGGTTTTTCATCCTTCTCCCACATTCATACTTAAATATTTTTATGCTTATAAATCATTCCACGTACAAAATTAATTCCCCATTTTTTCCGAGTATATAATTCTTCCCTCTTCTTCCAATTCGCAAGCAAACTAAAATAAGCCAGCATTTCCCAATCATTCGAATCTAAATAAAAAATATAAGGTAACATTTTCATTAAAAAGTCTAATTCTAGATATTTAAAGCCATCAGATACTGAAAGTTGTTCAAAACTTTCTTTTATTCCAGAAATGTACTCTTCAAAAGTATGGATTTCGCTATCTTTATCTTCGGCGCTTTGAAGTTTCATACATTCATTATATTTCCATTTATCTTCACATGGTAATGCAATCTCTTTTAAAAATTTCCTTAAATCTTCCATCTCTGATTGATCTAGTTCCTGAATCAAACGCAAGAATTCCCAATCAAATAGATCTATACAAAAAAATATTTCTATATTATCAGCTAGAAATTTAACATTGTCAATTTCTTGTTCTTTCAAATATTCAATTAGGATTTCAAAAAATTGATTAATACTATTTTTTGTTGCAAATGAGTTCCCTTCTGGCGGTACCTCTATATATTTTAAATTTATAGGCAATTTCTGATTCCATGGACGCCAATCTATATGCTTTTTTTTTAGATTTTCTGTAATTTGCTCTATCATATCTGCTGAAAATTTGTTACGATAAAATGCTCGTTGTATTGAATTATCCTCATAATTTAATTTACCTTCATACTCGTTCATAGTCATACCTATTTCAGTTAATTTCTTTTTAAGACTAACTTTCGTATCATATATAATCTTAAAATCAGGAAGTTCCAAACGTTCTATTATTCGACACAATATTTTTACAGGAATTTCCATTTTAAGATATCGCCTTAACTCGCCCTTTTTAATATGAATATACTTTTCAAAAATTTCATCTTTTCCATATTGCTCTTTTATCGCAATTCTAATTTGTGCAGCATCTCCTGATTTTAGGCGTATTTTTATATCTTTCATCAGCATTCTCCTTTAGATTTTTACCAATCATATTACATTCCATTATTTTTGTAAATCACTTTAGTGCGACAAAGTCTTTCTTGATTATGGTCTTTGCGTATCGTTTAAATAACTGTTACAATATCCCCATCACAAACAAGCCGGCAGTTGTGATAATAAAAAATAAGGAGATTAAACTCATGAAATTATATGGAACTGTTAACATTCTTGGAAAAGTCGAAAAGCCTTGGACCGATACTACAGGTGCGGAACACATCAGCTATTCTCTGAACATTATGCAGGAGAACGGACAGATCATTGACACACTTCGTGTTAGTAAAGAACAGTTCAATACCGTAGAAGCTGGAAAACCCTATGTATTTCACGCAGAATATGGAGTAGGAAAAAACGGCAGTTATTTGCGAGTTCTTGGATTTTCTACAGAAAAATAATTTATAAAGAAGGAGACAAAAGAAATGCTTGAACGTCTGAAAAAATTTTTTTATTCATTTGCAGAGGACTACGATAACCATTCCTGGGTACGCCTGGCTACAAAATTAGTTTTCACCATTCTTGTAGGCGGCAGTATTGCATTCATTATCGGAAATATTGCGCTTCTTATTATCAACAATATCGAAAATATCGTGATTACCATTGGCGCTATTTTCTGTTTCATCTGGGGAATTTCTTCGTTGATGACAAAAAGCGAGCCACCAAAAACAGCAGAATTACCCGCTCCCGCATTGGAATACGATCCGCTCACACTGGAAAGCACCTATCGGCTTCTGCGTAAAACTCTTTGTTCCATTGTTGGCGATGTGAGCGAAATTATTAAAGTGCGAAAGCCAACAACACTTAGTCAAATGGACTGTCCAACGCACTTTGATGTAATTTCAAAAGCGATTATTTATCATTTGTTATTGACAAAAACTTCCGAGGATTTTGATGCTCTCGGTGCTTCTGGAATTTTACAAAATGCTATCGAACAGCGTCTGAATAATAATGAGGTTGATGGCATCACCCAGACCGCCTATTTCTACAATGGACAGGTCGTTCCCTCAATCATGATTGACAACGTCCGCGAAATGGGAAACTATGTCCAGATTGATGTAGCCATTGCTAGTGATTATTACTGCAAATATCGTGAACGCCGCATCTATGAAAACATGAACTCTTCTGATTCTGCAAATGTTCATGATCGAGATTTTTGACAATGGAATTTGAGTTGTTTTTTAACGAATCCTACCTCAAATATCATATCTGCAACTATGTCCGCTGGAATCCGGCCAAAGCCCCGCATATCGTTATATTCGGGGCTACCGGAAGCGGAAAAACGTATGCAACAAAACTGTTGTTAGGCCGTGTTGCGAAGCATTGTCCAAATTCACAATTTTATGTCTGCGATTTTAAGGGAGATACTGACTTTTCCTTTTTAGAAGGAACAGACCATTTCTATCGTTTTTTAGATTGCGAAAAAGGACTCTCTGATTTTTATGACCGCTTTGAACAGCGGCAATCTGGCAAGGATAAAGAGCGTAGTTTCTTACTGCTGTTCATAGATGAATGGGCCAGCTATATTTTGAACCTTGATAAGAAAAAAGCAGAAGAAGAAAAAAAGAAACTTGCCATGCTTTTAATGCTTGGCCGCTCATTCAATGTTCATGTTTTAATCAGCCAGCAACGTGTTGATGCTTCCTATTTCAATGCAGCCAGAGATAACTTTAATCTTGTGATTGCCCTTGGAAATTTATCTTCTGAGGGCAAAGAGATGATGTTCAGAGAATTTAAGGACGAAATGAAACCAGATCGTAAGCAAGGCACGGGATATATGCTTACAAATGGTACAAATTTCACTCCTATTGTTGTTCCTGCTATATCTGATATGAAATGCTTACATTCTTATATCAGAATGGCAGTAGAACGGTAAGAAAACCAGAGCCGGACGGAGTGTAAGGCTCTGGCGGGGCAAGCGCTAAAAGTGCTTGCCCCTATTTACCGAAGTTGCTAGTATTACCACAACTTCGGTGCCAGTGTCAAAAATACCTACAAACCTATTAAAATCAACATATCCAGCCGCATTCATTTTGTGTCACTCCTGTGCTGGTGTTGAAACTGAAAGGAGTTTCTATGGCAACCAGAAAAAACAAAATCCAAAATAATCGGCGTAGCCGTAAATATCAATTAACATTTAACAATCCGGAAAAACACAAAAATTGTTCCCATCCAGATATTAAAGCAAAACTTGCCAAATGGGAAAACATTATTTACTGCTGTATGTGCGATGAAATTGCTCAGACACCTCACACCCACTTATTTATACAATTTGGAAATCCCATTTATTTTTCCAGTATAAAAAAGACTTTTCCATCTGCTCATATAGAAGAAGCACAAGGAAGCGCAGAGGAAAACAGAAACTATATCCGCAAAGAAGGAAAATGGAAAGATACTGAAAAAGAAACTACGAATTTAAAAGATACCTTTGAAGAATTTGGAACACTCCCCAAATACGGACAAGGGCGGCGCTCAGATTTGGCAAACCTGTATGATATGATTAAATCAGGCTATAGCAATGTTGAAATTTTGGAGATCAATCCAGACAATATTTTAAATCTACAGCATATAGATAAAGCACGATTGGAAATTTTAGCCGCAAAGTACCGATCAGAGCGGCGCCTGGCCTTATGTGTAACCTATGTCTATGGTGCGACCGGATACGGAAAATCCCGTTTTATCCTTGACTGCCACGGAGACAATAATGTTTATCGTGTCACAGATTACAAACATCCTTTTGATACATACTCTGGCGAAGATGTGATTGTATTTGAAGAATTTCGGAGTGATTTGCCAATTTCAAGTATGCTGAATTATCTGGATATATACCCGTTACAGCTTCCAGCACGTTATAATAACCGACAAGCTTGTTACAACTTTGTCTACATTGTTTCCAACTGGGATTTAGAAGATCAATATCATAACATCCGCATGGAACAGCCTGAAACATGGAATGCTTTTTTACGGCGTATTCACAAAATCAGAGTATATACCGCCCCTGACGAATGGGTTGAATACTCGCCCCATGATTATTTATATGGGTTTAAACACATCCCAAATACGGATATACCTTTCGACAATATTTAAACTGGTATGGTGTAAGTGTTCTGCCATAAACAATATAATTAATATAAAATCCATCAAACAAACAATACAAAATAACATCCGAACTATTAAAATTCAATTATTAAAAACCATCTTATCTTTAATCATTTTTCTATAATATCCCAATTCAAAACAACACGAACCTTACACCACCTCTAAAGGTGGAGTAACAAATGGAAACAAACTATAATACAGAAATCTTATTGCAACATCTGTTAAACTGTTGTAATCTATCCATAGATGATGTACAGAGTGAAATTGAAAATATGAACAATCAAGCATATCTGAAAAATCACTCTTATGAAATTTGGCAAGCTTCTGACGGAAGATGGAAAACCTATCTTCCTGATAGCTCCAAAAAATCCGGAAGGAGATTGATAGCAAAAAGCACACTTAAAAAACTTGAAAAAGAAATCATCAATTTTTATAAATCCTTAGATGATGCAAAACAGGCAGATAAAATTACGTTACGGACATTTTATCAAACATGGCTTGATTATAAAAAATTGCAAACACGTTCTACCATGTATATCCGAAGAATTGATAGTGACTGGGACAATTATTATTCAAACGATGAATTGATAGACATCCCTCTTGTTTCACTGGACTATGCTTATCTTCAGGAATGGGCCTTAAAAAAGATACGCAAACAAGGGCTAACCAAAAAACAATACTACAACATGGCAATCATTATCCGTCAATCCCTTGATTATGCTGTTTTAAAAAAGATTGTAAATGAAAACCTATTTTCCAAAGTTCGCATAGATTCAAAGCTGTTTAAAATCAAGAAAAAACCAGATGATGAAACTCAGGTATTTTTAATAGATGAGCAACCTTTAATTGAAGCTGAGGCCTATCACGATTTTAATGAAACCGGATATAATGCCTGTCTGGCTATTCCATTTGCCTTTCAAACTGGGCTAAGACTGGGGGAAATTGTTGCAATCAAAAGAAAAGACATCAAAGGAAATTATATCCATATACAGCGCATGGAAATACGAGTAACAGAACAGCTTGAAGATGGGTCTTGGGATAAACAAAAATTTATTGTTGCTGACTATACCAAATCGGATGCCGGAGACCGCTGGGTATATTTAAGCAGTAAGGCAAAAAAGATAATTCAATCTATAACAGCCAACAACAAGGTACTTGGATATAAAGATGATGATTTTCTATTTTTAAATCAAGACGGACGTATTCATTCAAAAGGCGTTGATTGTCGAATCCGAAAATACTGCCGCCATATCGGTATATCCGAAAAGGCTACCCACAAAATTCGAAAGACTTTTATCAGCACTTTAATAGATAGCGGCCTGAATATCAATGAGATTCGAAAAATGGCTGGACATGAGGACGAAAAAACAACATATCAAAACTATTGCTTTAATCGCCTGTCTGATAAACAAACAGAATCTTTATTAGAAAACACACTTTGCGGTTAAATCACACTTTTCCAAATATCAAAAATGTAATCAAGTGTAATCATTCTTTTTCCCTATAAAAAGCAAAAAATCCTTGAAAAATCAAGGATTTTAATAAGCGGGTGATGGGAATCGAACCCACGTATCCAGCTTGGAAGGCTGGTGTTCTACCATTGAACTACACCCGCGTCTCACGACGAGACTTATAATACCACAAAATTTCACAAAATGCAATTACATTTTTATTTGGTTGTATGGAACAGCTTCTCCGTCGGTATCTGCACCAGCAGCACTGCCGCGAATACCAGCGCGCATCCAAACAGTTCCCGGCCGGAAAGCTTCTGCCCCAGAATCACCCAGCCTGCCAGAACGGAAAATACCGATTCCAGGCTCAGAAGCAGGGAGGCCACAGTCGGATCCACGCCATTCTGTGCTACCACCTGCAGGGTGTAACCGACTCCACAGGACATCACGCCCGCGTACAGGATCGGCGCTGCTGCCGCAATAATAGCCGACACAGACGGATGGTCAAAGAGTAACATCAGCACTCCGGCAATCACCCCTGCCGTAAAGAACTGCACGCAGGAGATCACCACGCCATCGGCTTTCGGGGAAAAATAATCAATCACCAGAATATGTACCGAAAATACCACGGAACACATCAACACCAGCCGGTCGCCCGCCCCGATGGAGAAGGACTCGGTCATGCACAAGAAATACATACCCACAGCCGCGATCACTGCGCTGATCCAGATATTGATGCCAATTTTTCTCTTTAAGAACAGCCCCATAAACGGCACAATGATGATGTACAGTGTCGTGATAAATCCGGCTTTTCCCACCGTTGTCTGTCCAATGCCAAACTGCTGAAGGCAGCTGGCCAGGCACAGAATACAACCGCAGCAGATGCCGCCAAGAATGCCCATGCGGGTCTGCTCTTTTTTCTCCTCCTCAGGCAAGGTCTGCCATACACTGTCCTTTCTACCGTGCAGGAAATAAATGCACGGAATCAGGACCGCGCCGCCAAGAATAAACCTGCAGGTATTAAACGTAAAGGTTTCCACATAATTGAGTCCTTCACTCTGGGCCACAAAGGCCACGCCCCAGACCAGGGCCGCAAGGAGCAGCATACAGCTGTGCCTTACCGATTGTTTTGTATTCGCTTCCATTCTCTTTTGTCCTCAACTTTCTGCTGCCGTGTAGGAAACTCCCGCCTGTCACTGTAGCCATGTTCTCATCTTCACTGATCCACATAGGCTCCGAAACCGCTGCTCTGCTTCTCTGTTCCATCCGGATAGACCCACAGCGCCTCCACTCCGTCCTGTGCTTCCACAAAGGCCATTCCCGTCTCTGGGTCCATATTAAAGACCGCCGTGGACAGGGCATCTGCCCTGGCGCTGTCGCTGCAGAGGATGGTGACCGAATCGTAAGTATTCTCCGGCATCAGGGTGTCCGGATCAATGATATGATGATACCGCACGCCATCCACCTCATAGTACCGCTGGTAGGTTCCGCTGGTCACCAGGCAGGTATCGGTAAGCTTCAGCACATGCAGGTAAGCCTTCGCCGCGCTGGTATCCGGGTTCTGGACTCCCACGCGCCAGGGCTTGCCGTCTGCCTTTGTGCCAATGGTCTCCACATTGCCGCCAAGGCTTAAAAGCGCGGAGGTCACGCCAGCCTCTTTCAGGGTCTCAGCCAGGCGTTTCGTGGCATACCCCTTCGCGATAGCTCCCACATCCAGGCTCATGGCCTCATCTGGCAGATAAACCGTGGATGCCTGTTCATCAATCTGCACCTGATCCAGATTTACATGCTCCGCCGCATTCTGAAGTTCCTGCTGGCCAGGCACCTGCGCCCGGGATGGATTTTCTATTCCCGCCTCCCGGTAATCATGCCAGACAGAGAGCACACTTCCCATGGCCACATTGACCTTTCCACCGGTTTCCTCATATTCCTGTCTGGAAAACTCCAGCAAGTGGATGATCTCCGGATCTACCGTGACCGGGGCAATCCCGGCGTTGTCGTTGATGGTTTTGATATTATTCACGCCATCATAATTATCGTAAATATCAAACAGCTCATGATATTTCTCCATGGTATCTTCTGCCAGGCTCTTATATTCCTGAAACTGTTCCTCGCTCTCCGCGCAGATGGTAATGCTGGTAATGGTATCAAAATAATCCAGATACTGCGCGTCATAGGCAGTCAGCTTCGGATTATTTCCGGCACAGCCAGACAGTAAAAACGCGGAAGCCGCTGTCAGAAAAATGGCTTTTTTGATCTTCATAATTCACCCGTTTCTTTTCCTGTTTTGCACACACCCGTTAATCATAGCACAAAAAAAGAATGTTGGAAACCCAGCATTCTTTTTTGTTATTATGATCTTACAGTTTCTCCATCAGCTCTTTCAGATGCGCTGTCAGCTTTGTATTCTCCGCATAATCCACCGGACAGTCAATGATGACCGGTACTTCCTGTTCAAATGCTTTTTTCAGCGTTGGTACCAGTTCTTCCGCCTTTGTGATGCGGTATCCGATGGCTCCCATGCTTTCCGCAAACTTCACAAAATCCGGATTTGTGAAATCCACATAGCAGCTCTTTCCGTACTGATCCATCTGTTTCCACTTGATCAGTCCATAACTGGAATCATTAAAGATCAGCGTAACAAATGGCGTTTTGGCCCGCAGCGCCGTCTCAAATTCCTGACAGTTCATCATAAATCCGCCGTCTCCGCACACTGCCAGAATCTTCTTTTCCGGATGAACCAGCTTGGCACCGATGGCTCCCGGCACGGAAATTCCCATGGTTGCGAAACCGTTGGAAATGATGCAGGTATTCGGCTCATAGCAGTTATAATGGCGCGCGATCCACATTTTGTGGGCACCGACATCCGAAATCACAATGTCCTCCCGTCCCATGACCTTGCGCACATCATTCAAGATCCGCTGTGGCTTCATCGGGAACGAATCATCGGAAGCATAGGCCTCATGCTCCTCCACCATCATCCGTCTGATCTCCAAAGCCCGCTCCGGCTCCTGGCGTCTGGAAGTTCTTCTTCCGATCTGTACCAGGGCATCCGCGATATCGCCAACCACTTCTACCTCTGGCTGATACAGCTTGTTAATGTGGGCCGGACGCATATCCACATGGACAATATCAGTTTTTCCCTCCGGATTCCACTTAGCCGGCGCATACTCCACAATATCATACCCTACCGCGATCACCAGATCCGCCTCTTCCATGATCTTGTTCTGGTAATCCTTCTGCGGAATACCAATGGTCCACATGGAATATGGATTATCAAACGGAATCACGCCCTTTGCCATCATCGTATTGATCACCGGGATTTTCAGCTTGGTGGCAAACTCTGTCAGCTCTTTTGACGCATGTCCACGCACCACACCGCTTCCTGCCAGAATCACCGGATTCTTTGCCTGGAAGATCATGCCTGCCGCATCCTGCACGGTATCCAGCTCCGCATACTCCTTCGGCGCGATTTTCTTGCGCAGCGGCTTTTCTCCCTCCGGCACCGGCATTTTCGCCACATTCACCGGCATATCGATGTGTGTGGCTCCCGGTTTCTCACTCTCCGCGTATTTGAATGCCAGACGCACAATCTCACCTACCGTGTCCGGCCGCACCACCATCTTGGTCCGTTTTGTGATCGGTTCAAACATCTTGGTCAGATCCAGGAACTGATGTCCGGTAATGTGCATGCGCTCGGTTCCGACCTGTCCGGTAATGGCCACTAACGGCGCGCCGTCACTGTCTGCATCCGCCACACCGGTTACCAGATTGGTTGCGCCGGGCCCCAGGGTAGCCAGGCACACGCCGGCCTTGCCGGTCAGTCTTCCATATACATCGGCCATAAAAGCCGCGCCCTGCTCATGCCGCGTAGTAATAAATTTGATCGGGGACTGGTCAATGGCATTCATAACAGCCAGATTCTCCTCCCCCGGAATTCCGAATATGTATTCCACGCCTTCTTCCTGCAGACATTCTACCAGTAAGTCTGCCGCATTTCTCTGTCGTTTTTCTTTCTGCTGTTTTTCCATAATGACATCCTCCTGTTCGTTCGCCTGCACACGTTTCTATCTGCCCTCCTGTGCCGGCATCCGCATTCTGGCATTCTCTGAATCAGTTCTCTGCCTTTGCTTTTATAATTCTGTAATATAGTCCTGCTTTTTCACAATTACAATCACCATTTTTATTGCCTGTTTCACAATCGTTTTATTGTAATCACCGTATTTTTTCATTTTCAAAAGCAATTTTCGAACAAAATAAAGTGACGGTCCTCTGCCCGGCAAAAATCCGTCAGAGAAACCGTCACTTTCAAAGAATTTTTTATTTCTGTTTTTTTTCGAATCCAACCGAAGTCAGGAACCGTCCAAAGGCTTCCCGGCCCTCCGGTGTGCACTTGTATACACCGGCGTCTTCCAGAACCCGGGCAAATACCTTTCCGACCTCTTCCTTTAAGATGCCATCCACATTGTCCTTTGTGATGGATGCGTAATGAGGCTTAAATTCATCTACCCAGTCCGCATGCTTTGCCAGCACCTCATCCGCGCGGATGTCTTTTCCTTCCACAATCGCGTCGGCCAGCTTTGCCAGCTCGTCCTTTAAGCGGGACGGAAGCACTGCAAGGCCCATAACCTCAATCAGGCCAATGTTTTCCTTCTTAATATGATGCAGCTCCTGATGCGGATGATAAACGCCCAGCGGATATTCTTCCGTGGTGATGTTGTTGCGCAGCACCAGATCCAGCTCGTAGCGGTCTCCGTTCTTACGCGCGATTGGCGTAATGGTGTTGTGCGGCTCGCCATCGGTCTCCGCATAGATGAACGCTGCCTCATCGGTATAACTGCGCCATGCCGTCAGTACCTTTTCGCCCAGGTCAATCAGGCGGTCCGGATCCTCACTGCGCAGACGTAAAACCGACATTGGCCAGTGCACAATGCCTGCTTCCACATCTTCAAAGCCCGGCATGGTAAATTTTTGCTCCATTCCGGCCTTCGCCATGGCGAAGGTATAGTGTCCGCCCTGAAAATGGTCATGGCTTAAGATAGAACCGCCCACGATTGGCAGATCCGCATTGGATCCCAGAAAATAATGCGGGAACTGTTTTACGAAATCAAACAGCTTCACAAATGCGGAGCGGTCAATCTTCATCGGTGTATGCTGTCCGTTGAAGACGATGCAGTGCTCATTATAATATACATACGGGGAATACTGGAAGCCCCAGCGGCTCTCATTTACCGTAATGCGGATGATGCGGTGGTTGTTTCTTGCCGGATGGTTCAGGCGGCCTGCGTAGCCCTCATTTTCCATGCAGAGCAGGCACTTTGGGTATCCGCTCTGTTTCGCCAGCTTTGCTGCCGCAATGGCCTTTGGATCTTTCTCCGGCTTAGATAAGTTGATGGTGATGTCCAGATCTCCGTAAGGTGTGCTGGTTACCCACTTCTGATCCTTGCAGACCCGGTATCTGCGGATATAGTCAGAATCCTGGCTCAGTTTGTAAAAATAGCTGGTAGCGGCCTCTGGGCCACCCTCCTGATAGCGGGTCCAGAAAACATGCTCCACCTCAGATGGGCGCGGCATGAGGCAGTTCATCAGTTTCGCGTCAAACAGATCCCGGTAGGCAATGCTGTTCTCAATGATGCCCTGCTCACAGGCGTAATCCAGAAGCTCTTTTAAAATATCTTCCAGATTTCCAGTTTCCACCGTACCCTGCGGCTCCTCGTACTCCTCCAGTTTTAATGCCTCCAGCAGCTGATTCGTCGCGTAAATACGGTCCGTTTCTGTGATCAGCCCCGTTTCCAGGCCATACTGCACCAGTTTCTTGATTGCTGTGTAAACCATAAACATCCTCCCCGTTCCCCAAGTTTTTCTGTGTTTTACGAATGTTTCTGCTGCCAGCCTGCACGTGGGTCCGTATTCCGCACCTGTCCGGTCTCGCAGCTTCTTTTTTCAGTATAATCCGTTTTCATCCACAATTCCATAGAATAATCTTTGCCGTATCTACAAATTTCTGCGGCACCGCCGTATGATGCTTTTGCGCTACCGGCGCATTCCCCGGACAGCCGGCGCAATACGGTCTGTCACCAGACCACCCAGCAGGCCGATCACGCCGCCCGTGATCACGCCTGCCACCAGAAGCACCGGCAGATAGGAAAACACCCCGGCCGTACCTGTAATCCATGCCGCCATGGAAAGCTGGCCGATGTTGTGGAACACACCGCCCAGAATGCTGACTCCGGTCTTCTCAAACCAGTCCATCTTTTTCGCCAGTGCCATAACCGCAAGGCTTAAGATACCACCGGCCAGCGCGTACAGCATGCTGCCAGGATTACTGAAGGTAAAGCCCACCATCACAATGCGAAGCAGCCCCACCACCAGGGTTCCGGCAGCTCCCACTGTGTAGAGTCCTACCACATTCACCAGATTGGCCAGTCCCAGCTTAATGCCCGGGACCGGAACGGGAAGCGGAATCAGCGCCTCCACGTAGCTGAATATAAAAGCCAGCGCAATGAGAAGGCCGTACTGCGCGATTTTCCCCGCACTGCTGCGTCCATTGCTGTTCTGACTGTTCTTCCTTTCTCTCAATTTGACATCTCCCTGCTTCTATGCTATAGTTTCGATGCTGTTCACACACGCTGTGCGGACAGTAACCTTATTATAACATCAACCCCATGTTTTAGAAAGAGGTGCTTCCATGACAAAAAAGAAGCGGGAACTGGTTCTGATCCTGGTTCTGCTGCTGGCTGCCGCCGCAGGATTTCTGGTCAATCAGGCCATGCATAAAAAACCGGCCGCCCAGGTCGAAATTACCGTAGACGGAAAACTCGTCCGGACTCTGGACTTAAATCAGGACGCAGATCTCATCATAGATGGCGTAAACGGCGGCACCAACCACCTGATCATCCAAGATGGCACCGCATGGATCAGCGAAGCCTCCTGCCCCGACAAAGTATGCGTCCATCAGGGCAAGGTTTCCTTAAACGGAGAACTCATCGTCTGTCTTCCCAACCGCGTAATTGCCAAAATCGTGGCACCAGAACCATAATAGCAATTTAAGAGAATAGCTAATAAGGTCCGAAGCTGCAGCCACTATTCTTTTCCTGGCGGAGCCAATACAGTAGGAAGTGAATGAGACCGCTTTCCGGTATTTTCCGCATATCTGGTTGTTTGCCTCTCGATCACACGTGTCCGAATGCAGCGGATTTTCATCCGATGCAGGCGAACACATGTTGTGAGAGCAAGCAAACAACGATATGTGAAAATATAGGAAAGCGGTCTCTTTCACTTCCGGACCTTTATTCATTCTGTCCCTATATTTTTATTTTAGAGGTATGCCTTGAGTGCGTCTGCTTTGTCAAGCTTCTCCCACGGCAGATCCACGTCGGTGCGTCCGAAGTGGCCGTATGCTGCGGTCTGCTTGTAGATCGGGCGGCGCAGGTCAAGCATCTTGATGATGCCGGCCGGTCTTAAGTCGAAGTTCTCGCGGATGATCTCTACCAGCTTCTCGTTGGAAAGCTTTCCGGTTCCGAAGGTATCTACCATGATGGAGGTCGGATGTGCTACGCCGATTGCGTAGGAAAGCTGGATCTCGCACTTGTCAGCCAGTCCTGCTGCAACAATATTCTTTGCAACGTAACGTGCTGCGTAAGCTGCGGAACGGTCTACCTTGGTGCAGTCCTTACCGGAGAATGCGCCGCCACCGTGACGTGCGTATCCACCGTAGGTGTCTACGATGATCTTACGTCCGGTCAGGCCGCTGTCTCCGTGCGGGCCGCCGATTACGAAACGTCCGGTCGGGTTAATGAAGAACTTGGTTTCTGCATCTACCATCTCTGCCGGAAGGATCTCGTCGAATACATATTTTTTGATATCTGCATGAATCTGCTCCTGAGTAACCTCCTCGTCGTGCTGGGTAGAAAGAACCACTGCGTCCAGGCGCTTCGGCTTGCCGTTCTCATCGTACTCTACGGTAACCTGGGTCTTTCCATCCGGACGAAGGTAACGAAGGGTGCCGTCCTTGCGGACCTTGGTGAGCTGACGTGCCAGCTTGTGTGCCAGTGCGATCGGGTACGGCATGTACTCCTCGGTCTCATTGGTTGCGAAACCGAACATCATACCCTGGTCACCTGCGCCAATGGCATCCAGCGCGTCATCGTCCATGGTGTTTTCCTTTTTCTCCAGTGCAGTATCTACGCCAAGAGCGATATCCTTGGACTGCTCGTCCAGAGCTACGATCACGCCGCAGGTATCGCAGTCAAAACCATATTTCGCGCGGTCATAACCAATCTCACGCACGGTTTCGCGCACGATCTTCTGAATATCTACATAGGCATTGGTGGTGATCTCACCCATAACCATAACCAGGCCGGTGGTAGTGCAGGTCTCGCATGCAACACGGCTCATCGGGTCTTTTTCCATCAGCGCATCCAGAATCGCGTCAGAAATTGCATCGCACATCTTGTCCGGATGTCCCTCAGTAACGGACTCGGAAGTAAACAGTAACTTTTCCATGAAAATCCTCCTTAGAATAATATTAAAATGAAACATAAAGAAAAGTCCGTAGCAACGCCGCGGACTTGATTTCTGATTTCATCAAATCCTCTTATTGCTCGATTTCTCGCTCAGGTTGGCACCTTCCGCACGCTCCTGCCGGTGGCATTTCGTGAGGGGTTGCCGTGACTTCACAGATCCTTTGTATCTCCATCACTCTGAATAAGGGATTACGCACTTTTCAGTTGTTAGTTACAGCAGCCATCGCGTGACTGCGTGTCATATCTTAACAGATTCAGTATGCACTGTCAAGGACTTTTATGTGAACGCAGAACAATTATTGCATAAATGAGAAAAGATGGCCCGGAAAACCCAAAAAGGAGCCCGCCTGAGCGGACTCCCTGAGTTTTTTATCCTGAATTAACGGGTCTTGCCCTTTACCCATACGCCGGATTCGTTTACATAGTAGCCATCCGGTGTCCAGGTATTGGTCACCATGTTGCCGTTGGTCAGATCGCAGTAGTAGTAGTTGCCGTCGCCTGCCTGAATCCAGCCTGTGCGCATATAGCCTACGCTGTCAAAGCAGTACCACTGGTTGTTGATCTGCAGCCAGCCGTTGATCGGGTAGCCGCCGTTTGCGTAACGATACCACCAGCCTACACTGTCCTTGATCCAGGATGCCTGCTGGCTGTTTCCAGGAGCATTGGTAGTGCTTCCGGTGGAATTGCTGGTGCTGTTGTAGTTGCCTGCCTTGATGTTTGCAAGCATCTCTTCGTCTACATAGATGTAATCGGACTCGTACCAGTCACCCTTCTTGCTGTTGCTGTTTACGGCACGTACCTTAAAGTAATACTCACCCTCTCTGGTAATGCTGGACGCGAAGTTGTAATACTCGTTGCTGGTGCTCACTGCGCTGCCTACAGAGCTGCTGCCGCGGTATAAGCGGACCTGATAGCTTACTGCGCCTGAGGTGGTTTCCCAGGTTGCGATCGGTGAGTTTTCATTCTGCCAGGTTACGTCATCAATCTCCATGGTACCTTCCAGATCATCTAACTTTACCGTAATGATCAGGGTAGAGCTGGAATCTTCTCTTCTGGAAGAAACGTAGGTTGCCTTGTCACCCTTTAAGGTTACCTTTGCCTTGCTCATGGAAGTGAAATAATAATCACCATCTGCTTCCAGGGTAATCTCGACTCTCGGAACGTCTCCGTCTACCCACTCGCCATCATCATTCACAATGTCCACATCGGTTACATCGTAGTTGCTTCCATTTGCGCTTGCAGTTACGCTTCCACCGCTGTCACCTACTGAGATATCAGAATCAATGGTGATACTCACGCTGGTAATTTTAGTACGGCTCTCTGCTGCCAGTGCAGTCCCTGCTGCCAGTGTTGCCAGTAATGCGGCGCCGATGACACCGGCCAGTCCTTTTTTCCATAACTTCATACTTGTTCCTCCTTTTGCTGATCTTTTTCATTGTAGTTCATGCGGCGTATGAACTGTAACCCTTTTTGATTACTTACAGGATACCGGAAAAACGTGTACAGTTTGTGTCCAGAACATGACGAATTTCCTACAGAATTTAACGATTTGTTTACAATTCTTATCAAACTGCTCCAGTTTCTGTATTCTTTATGACAAAGCAGGCCGTCCGTTCATCCTATCCTGATAAAGCAGACAGCCTGTGTTCTGAATGTTATTATTTCATTTTATGAAGCAGATCAGCCGGTCTTTAAGCGGAACTTCTGCGCTTCCTTCTCGGAATCCACCATCTCAATGGCTGCGCCAAGTGACTGGAGTTTTTCCTCGAATTTCTCATATCCACGCTGGATATAGCCGATTTCGTCTACTACCGTGTAGCCTTGCGCGGACAGGCCGGCAAGCACCAGAGCCGCGCCGGCACGCAGATCCGGAGACTCAACACGGGCTCCGGTAAAGCCCTTCACGCCGTCGATCACGGCTACGTTGCCCTCTACCTTGATGCTGCCACCCATGCGGGCCAGCTCGTCTACATATTTAAAACGGTTTTCAAAAATACTCTCGGTGATCATGCTGGTGCCCTCTGCCAGAGCCAGAGTCACGGCCATCTGCGGCTGCATGTCTGTCGGGAAGCCCGGATACGGCAGCGTTTTAATGTTGGTGGAGCACTGCTTTGGTCTGCCTACGACACGCACCTCGTCATCTCCCTCAATAACCTCACAACCAATCTCGATCAGCTTTGCGGAAATTGCTTCCAGATGCTTCGGAATGACATTCTTTACGGTAATATCGCCCCGGGTCACTGCTGCGGCACACATGAACGTGCCTGCCTCGATCTGATCCGGAATGATGGAGTAGTCGGTTCCGTGCAGGGTTCTGACACCGCGGATGCGGATGACGTCGGTTCCTGCGCCCTTGATGTTGGCTCCCATGCTGTTTAAGAAGTTTGCCACATCTACTACATGAGGCTCTTTGGCCGCGTTCTCAATGATGGTCATGCCTTCTGCCATGGCTGCCGCCATCATGATGTTGATGGTTGCGCCGACAGAAACCATATCCAGATAAATGTGCGCGCCCACCAGGTCAATGGCGTGGGCATGGACAGCGCCGCACTCAATCTCAATCTTGGCGCCCAGGGCACGGAAGCCCTTTAAATGCTGGTCGATCGGTCTGCTGCCAATATCGCAGCCACCCGGAAGCGGTACCTGCGCACTCTTGTATTTGCCAAGCAGCGCACCAATAAAATAATAGGAAGCACGAATGCGGCGGATGTACTCATCATCCACTGCGACCTCACGGATGGTGGAACCGTTAATCTTTACGGTATGACGGTCTATGCGGTCCACCCGTGCGCCAATTTCCTGGATTGCCTCCAAAAGAACGTTGATATCACGCACATCCGGAAGATTTTCAATGATCACATCTTCATCTGTCATAATGGAAGCGGCCAGAATGCCGAGCGCGGCGTTCTTTGCTCCACTGATCACAACATCTCCAACCAGCGGACTGCCGCCTTTCATAATATACTGATTCATTACACACCTCTATATCAAAAGTAAACCTTTACAATTCTATTAAATCTTTATGATTATACCACAGATTCTGATTTTGTAAAGGGAAACTACGGCAGGCTCACTGCGCAGATAAAGTCATTTCCCCGCGCACGGAAGAACTCTGTGCTGTCATTGAGACCGGCCTTGTAAAGTTCCCCGGTCTGCGGGTCAAACACCGTAACATTATACTGGTCAAAGCCGCAGAGAATCAGGTACTGCCCCTCTCCGGTGTATGCGGCCACCGGAATGCCCTGATCGATGAAGTAGAGCATCTGGGCCAGACTGCTGCCCCGCGCGTTGAGCACCACCAGTCCTTCATTCTGGTACACCGTGCTCTCCGCAAAGGTTTCCAAATGACGCGCCAGCGGAGCAAACGCGGACTGCGGATCCCGGATATTGCGGATATTTCCACGCTTTACACGATTCCAGAGCATATTGCGGTCCTTGTCTGTCACAAAGCCCATCTTGTCATAGGCGAGCTGCAGCGCCTCCGAAAAATCGGTTGTCACTTTCAGCAGATGCCCGCTTCCATAGGCGTAAAATTCCATATCGGAAAGCTGATAATTGGATTTCAGTTCCAGGCGGTCCGACTGTTCATAGCTCACCCGCTTCGGCGCAAAAATCCGGATGCTCCGGCTGTTTTTGATTTCTTCCTCCAGCTGGACAAAATAGACCCGTTCCTTTTCCGGTGACGCAAACCAGCCAATGCCGTCCAGTTTTCCATTTCCAAGATCCACATTGCAGACGATGGTATCCTCCGGACTGTCCGCGTAATGGTTGGGACCGGTTTTCATGACGCGTTTTAAATGGATCCGGCTCTCATCCACCGTGACCTCGGAAATGTAGTAGCCATTTTTCTCATAACTGGTTTCTTCCTGCATCTGGTCATTGATGATGCGGATACTATACATAGGAAGATTCTCAGTCCGGCCATTGACCAGCCAGATGTCATCCCCCCGCGCCATGCCATATACCAGGTCACGGCCCACAAAACCAAGGGTGCGGACATATTCCCCGTCTCCGGCCCGGATTTCCCGATTTTCCCCGGTCTCCAGATCCATCAGATGCAGCACACCGGACTCGTAAATGGTACCCTCCTGCCACGCGATACGTTTTTTATCGCTGCTGACTGCAAAGGTTCCTTCTGCCAGAGAATCTGCCACAACCATATTCTCACGGCTGTTCATGTCAATTCCATAAATGGCATGATCTACATACAGGTACAGCATTCCTCCCGCGGTCTGGCAGGCCAGGCGGTCAAGATCTGCCTCCAGCTGCTCATAGGAACCGGAATACGGAATGAAATAGCGCTCCTCCAGCGCGTTTTCAGAAGCCGTATAATGATACCCGGCAATTCCATTCTCGCCCTCATGATTTCCACGGTTCATATAGCCATATACCAGAAAGTCCATATCCCCGTCATCTTCCACGGAAAGGATTCTGGTATCATGATGGTCATAATTGCTGCGCACATCCACGCTGTCATCATCCCGGAAGGAAAAGACTTTCACGGCGCGGCGGTTTGCCGGGTCATAGCTCCATAAGTCCCGGTTCACCCGGTATGCAAAAACCTTTCCGCCCACGCTCTTTACCAGCTCCACACGGTCGTCCCCGGTAATGCCCAGCAGGATCCTCTTTCCGGAATATTCGCTGCGGTCCCCGGAAAAGATCTGATTCACGGTGCGGTCGTACTGCATCATATAAATGCGCAGTTCATTCCATTTCATGGTAAAGTCTTCCTCGACCTCATAAGTTTCCGTACCGTCCTCGCCCTGGCGTTTTGCCTGATAGGAAAGCTGGATGCCGCACATGACACCGTCCAGTTCCTTTAAGTGGATTTCCACATTTGTCTCCGGCTGCATGCCAAGTTTTCCCCAGGTGAGCTGGGAAAAGCTGGAATGAATGGAGGTATGTCCAAAGGTGCTGTTATCCTCTGACGGACTGGTCTCCAGATAAGTGGTCAGACTTCTTGCCTGCTCATAATCAAAGGTCTTCATGGAAAAATCCGCTGCCAGATCCACCATGGCGCGGGCGTTTTCCGCGGCATCGGTCCACAGAATGCGGGTATAATAATAAACCGGCCCGAAATTTTCCGTGTCTAGCTGGATTTTCAGCTGGTATTCCCGCTCTTTTGTCAGCAGGTTCTGGATTGGAAGCACAGCAAGAATTCCATCCTCCGTCTGCTGCCAGTCCGAAACCTCAGTCCGTTCCACCAGCCGGTCCCGGTCCATGCTGCGCACTTCATAGCTGATTCCGGTAACCGGTCCTTCCGTGATATGCACGGTAAGTGCCCGGTCCTCCGGCAGAATGGTCAGAGTTTCCCCTGCGGCTGTGGTGTTCATCTCCTGACGGTATCCGTAAAGCCGGTTCATATCCCGGTCTAACATCTGTACGGTAACACTGGGAAGCGAAGCCGCCTCCATGTCCATATATACGGCCTGGTCCTGGCCGCTGTTCCACCGGTTATTCGCGAAAAAAAAGACGCCCAGCGCCGCCGCGAATACCCCGGATAAAATCGCGATTCGTTTTACAATGTGATTCATATCCTGATTCTTTCCTTATTTTTATTTACCCTCCATATTTTACCCTGTTTTCTCCTTCCCTACAAGGAAATGTTTTCTTAAATTTCACTTGCCATCTTTCCGGGTATCCTTTATAATAAAATTACACTTCCAATTAATTCATAATAAAAATTCTGCAATTTCAAACATTCTTATCATTCTGTTTTTATTATGTTCCCAGTTTTACAGTACCTGTTATTCCGGCGCATTTTATATTTCAGCGGAGGTATTTTATGATATACGAAACTTTTCTTGAAACAGTGACAAACAAACTGCAGGAGGCATTGGGCGATTCCTACCAGTTTACCCTGCGGCCCCTTCCCAAAAACAATGGCGTTACCCTGGACGGGCTGACCATTCAGAGCCCGGGCTGCTCTGTTGCCCCTACGATTTATCTGAATCCCTACTACGAACAGTACCGCCACGGAACCGATATTTCTGAAATCGTACACGATATTTTGCGGCTCTATCGCGCGACCCCGTCACCATCTGCCCTGCAGGCCGATTCTCTGGAACATTTTTCCGATCTGCGCTCCCGTATCATGTTCCGGATGATCCACACGGCCTCCAATCAGGTCCTCTTAAAAGATCTGCCCCATCTTCCCTATCTCGACCTCTCCATCGTCTTTTTCCTTTCCCTGGAACGCAATGAAGCCGGCCAGATGACCGCCCTCATTCATCAGGAACATATCCGGCGCTGGAATGTGACCGTGCAGGACTTATGGGAGGCCGCCAGCCACAACACACCACTGGAATACCCGGCTCAGATCCAGAGCATGGCCGATCTCTTGCAGGAAATTGCCCGGAAAAACATGGGGGAACACTATGATCCAGAGCTCATCAGCGAACTTCTGGACTCCGATGACACATCTCCGCTTTACGTTCTCAGCAACAGCAACGGCCTGTACGGTGCCAGCTGCATGATCTACCAGAACGTACTGAAGGACTTCGCAGACCACCTTCAGGCAGATCTCATTCTTCTGCCATCCAGCGTCCACGAAGTCCTTCTGACTCCGAATCTTCCGGAAACCTCTTATGAAGACCTCAGTTCCATGGTGACCTCCATCAACCGTCAGGAAGTCTCGCCCGAAGAACAGCTTTCCAACCAGGTCTATCTGTTCTCCCGAAAAGAAGGGACATTAAAAATCGTGTCCAATGCGCCGGAGCTGGTGGGCGCGTCCGCACTTTCCTGAACACTTCCGGTCCGCTCTGTCTGCTCTGTAGCCAGTTGTCTGCGCTCTGGCCACCAGCTTCCTGCCTGACAGCCACTCTACAGGATCCGGCTGCCGATCTGGAAAATGGACACAGCAAAGCACCAGGCCAGCACGATCTGGAACAGGACCATCTGCAGCGTGAATTTTAATGATCTGGTTTCACGCCGGATCGTTCCCACTGCAGCCACACACGGGGAATACAGCAGGCAGAATACTAACAGCGCATAAGCATTGGCCATACCAAACCCTGCAATTCCCAGAACCTTGGAAAGCTCTGCCATACCAGCCGCAGAGTTGATGTTGCTGATGCCATAAAGCACGGAGAAGCTGGACACCACCACTTCCTTCGCGGACAAACCGGAAATCAGCGCCACCGCGATCTGCCAGGTGCCAAGGCCTGCCGGTTTTAATACCGGAACCAGGAGACGCCCAATGGCAGCCGCAAAGCTCTGGGTCACATCCGTCTCATAGCCATGAACACCGAAGTTTAAGACAAACCAAAGCACAATGGATGCCACAAAAATGGTGGTTCCGGCCTTGGTCAAGTAATCCTTCACCTTATCCCATACATAGATGGCCACCGTTCTGGCATTCGGTGTTTTGTATTCCGGAAGCTCGATCAGCAGCGTATCCTCGTCCTTATTTTTTTCCCGTTTATGCAGGATAAACGCAATGGCAATGGCTACAATCAGTCCGATCACATACAGGGAGTAAGCAGCCAGCATGGCATGCTCTTTAAAAAACATCTCCGAAAAAAGCACATAAATCGGAAGTCTTGCGGAGCAGGACATAAACGGCGTGATGAGAATGGTGCGGCGGCGGTCCCGCTCGCTCGCCAGCGCACGGGATGCCATGACCGCCGGAACCGTACAGCCAAAGCCCAGGAGCATCGGCAAAAAAGCCTTGCCGGAGAGCCCCACCCGGCCCATGATCTCATTCATGACATAGGCAACCCTGGCCATATATCCGCTGTCTTCCAGAAAAGCCAGCGCCAGAAACAGGATGAAAATGTTCGGCAGGAACGTTAAAATGCCGCCCACACCGGCTACAATACCATCTACCACCAGGGAAATGAGCCAGTCAGAAGCCTGCACATGCTGCATGGCCGCAAGCACCGCCCCGGAAAACCATTCCAGCCCGGACTCAAAATATCCTTTCAGGAAATCTCCCACGGTAAAGGTCAGGAAAAAGACTGTCGCCATGATTCCCAGAAAGATCGGCACACCAAATACCGGATGGGTCAGCCAGGAATCAATGCGGTCTGTGGATGCCGACTTTTCCTCGCGTCCCATCATACATTCTTCCATAACTTCTTCTATGTAATTGTATTTTTCATTGATGATATCTTTTTCGTAATTTTTCTCCGCAATATGGCTGATATCCACCGGATGATCCTTCATCACCTCCGGGTCCTGCTCCAGTAGCTTCACCGCATGCCAGCGCATATTTTCCATGTCGCCGTATTTGGCCCTCAAAATCGCCTCAATCTGGCGGATTTTTTCTTCCAGATTCTCATCGTAATGGACTACAACACCCTGCGGACCTTCCTCATAATGGTGAACCACCGCATGCATCAGCACATCCAGACCGGTGCGCTTTCTCGCGGAAACCGGAACCACCGGAATGCCGCCCAGCATCTCCGGCAGGCGGTGCAGGTCAATCTCCATGCCCCGCTCTTCCACAATATCCATCATGTTCAGGGCTAGGATAACCGGTTTTTTCAGTTCTAGCAGCTGCAAAGTCAGGTAGAGGTTTCGCTCCAGGGAAGACGCGTCCACCACGTTGATGATGACATCCACCTCGCCTTCCTCGATACAGCGCCTCGTAACAATTTCCTCAATAGTATAAGAAGTCAGGCTATAGATACCCGGAAGGTCAATGACCTTGATGGAACGGCCCTTGTAACTGGTACGGCCCTCTACCCGTTCCACCGTAACACCTGGCCAGTTTGCAACCTTTAAGTTGGCCCCGGTAAAGGCGTTGAACAGGGTTGTTTTACCGCAGTTCGGGTTGCCCACGAAGCCGACGCGGATTTCCCGCTGGCTCTGTCCGTTTTGCTTCTTCTCCAGCTTCAACCCGCCTGCCTGTTCCTGCATCTGCTCCATCTGCATTTTTTCCTCAGCCATGGTTCTGCACCTCCATCTCTGAGACCTCGATGCCGTCGCTGATGCGTTTGCCCACGGCCAGTCTGGTTCCGCGCACCTTAAAGATCACGGAACCGCTTCCTTTCTTATTTAAAAGGGTCACCGGAGTCATGTTATTAACTCCTAATGCCTCCAGACGCCTGGTAATCGTCTCATTCACTGACACACTTTCCACCCGGTAGGTGTGGCCAATGATACCCTCATTTAATTTCATATAAATTCTCCTTCTAGTTAGCAGTTCATAACTCGTGTAAAAAAAATATACCCTTATTGATAATTTTTGTCAATAAGAGTATATTTTTAGGGTCATTATTTGCTTTTCAGGATTCCAGATCCAGTAATGCTTTTTTTACCTCCAGCATCCGGTCACGCAGCACGGCTGCTTCCTCGAAGTTTAACTCGGCTGCCGCCTGGTGCATCTTCTTCTGGATTTCCTTCACCAGTTTGTTCAGTTCCTTCGCACTCATGGACTCCAGATTCTTTTCGTCCGCAGACGGTGCTTTCTCTGCCGCCTTGGAAATGGCAATCAGGTCGCGCACTGCCTTTTTGATGGTGGTCGGCGTAATGCCGTGCTCCTCGTTGTAGGCCTGCTGAATCTGACGGCGGCGGTTCGTCTCGTCAATGGCCACCCGCATGGAATCGGTGATGGTGTCCGCATACATGATGACGTGACCCTCGGAATTTCGGGCCGCACGACCAATGGTCTGAATTAAGGAAGTTTCCGAACGCAGGAAACCTTCTTTGTCTGCATCCAGAATTGCTACCAGTGTAATCTCCGGAATATCCAGGCCCTCACGCAGCAGGTTGATGCCTACCAGCACATCAAATACATCCAGTCGCATGTCACGGATGATCTCCGCACGCTCCAGTGTGTCGATGTCGGAATGCAGGTACTTGATCCGGATGCCGATTTCTTTCATGTAGTCGGTTAAATCTTCTGCCATCCGTTTGGTCAGCGTGGTGATCAGCACCTTATGATGGGCCGCTACTTCTTTGTTGACCTCGCTTACCAGATCATCGATCTGGCCCTCTACCGGCCGGACGGAAATCTCCGGATCCAAAAGGCCGGTCGGGCGGATGATCTGTTCTGCCCGCAGAAGCTCATGATCCGCCTCATAAGGCCCCGGCGTTGCAGATACGAACATCATCTGGTCAATCTTGCTCTCAAACTCCGTAAAGTTGAGCGGGCGGTTGTCTAACGCAGACGGAAGCCGGAAGCCGTAATCCACCAGCGTGGTCTTGCGGGACCGGTCCCCGGCATACATGCCACGCACCTGCGGCAGTGTGATATGAGACTCATCTACAATGATGAGGAAGTCATCCGGGAAATAGTCGATCAGTGTCCACGGCGGTTCCCCCGGCTTTCCAAAGGTTAAGTGACGGGAGTAGTTCTCAATCCCAGAGCAGAAACCGGTTTCCCGCATCATCTCCACATCGAAATTGGTCCGCTCGGAAATGCGCTGCGCCTCCAGCAGTTTATCCTCACTCTTAAAGAACGCCACACGCTCCTTTAACTCCTCCAGAATATTCTCTGTGGCAAGCTGCATCTTCTCCTTCGGCACCACATAATGGGAAGCCGGGAAAATGGCAACGTGATTTAACTGCAGCTTTGCCTCGCCGGTCAGCGTGTCAATCTCCACGATGCGGTCAATCTCATCTCCAAAGAACTCGACCCGGTACGCCACACTGTCCGAGTAGGCCGGAAAGATTTCCAGAACATCGCCCCGTACCCGGAAAGTACCGCGGTGAAAGTCCATATCGTTGCGAGTGTACTGGATGTCAATAAGCTTGTGGATAACCTCATCCCGGTCTTTCTCCATACCAGGCCGAAGAGAGATCACCATCTCCTGGTAGTCGATAGGGGAACCCAGACCGTAAATGCAGGAAACTGAAGCCACGATGATAACGTCCTTCCGCTCGGAAAGCGCTGCCGTAGCGGAATGCCGCAGCTTGTCGATCTCATCGTTGATGGCAGAATCCTTCTCAATGTAGGTGTCCGTGGAAGGCACATAGGCCTCTGGCTGATAGTAATCATAGTAAGATACAAAATATTCTACGGCATTCTCCGGGAAAAATTCCTTCATCTCCCCATAAAGCTGCGCTGCCAGTGTCTTGTTGTGGGCAATGATCAGTGTTGGCTTGTTCAGCGCCTGAATGACATTGGCCATGGTAAAGGTTTTACCAGAACCAGTGACACCAAGCAGCGTCTCGAACTGATTGCCCTCTTTAAAACCCTCCACCAATTGGGCGATGGCCTGGGGCTGGTCGCCGGTGGGGGCATATTCGGAATGTAGTTTGAAATGATCCATAAATGATTCCTCCAAAATGAGTCGTATGCGTTTGTACAATGTTTTATTCTACACTTTCCTCGCACTATTTCTCAATTCCATTATGTATAGTATACCATAAATATACATAAAAGCATAGCTATGTTAGAACATTCGTTCTTTTCAGCTATGTTTTCTTGTCATTTTTTCTATTAAATCCAACAGGGAAAGCGTTGCCGTGTCTGCCGTATGTTTCCGTTCACAGTCTTCCAGAAAGGAATCACAAACCGCCATTCCAAGCTCTTTCAGCGTAAGGTCCGGATTTTGGGCCAGCGTCTGCATAAACCCGGCATAATTCCATCCGTTTTCCACCTCCAGTCCGCATTTCGGACATTTTATTTTTCTGCTGTTTCCCATGGTCAGAGACCTCCTTTTGTATTCATTCTTGTGGTATTGTCTGGAAATACAAAACAATTTCCGTTTTTCTTAATAATTTAATAAGATTTTTTATGTTTTTTTATTTTCTAAACACAATTTTGTCACATTTTTCCGCTATAGTATGTGTTTGTTCGGAAGGATCTTCCGGACAGAGGAGGAAAAAATTATGATGAAGAAAGTATTTAACAAATCCATGATCGCTGTTGTAGCTGCTGCTATGGTAGCTATGGGAATCACCGCTTGCGGCGGCACCAAAGAGGAGACCACTGCTGCAGAGACTACTGTAGAAGAGACCACCGTAGAGGAGACTACCGTAGAGGAGTCCACCGAGGCAGAGGAGTCTTCTAAGGAAGAGGAGTCCGTTGAGTCTGAGGAGGCATCTGAGGAAGAGGAGTCTTCTGAAGAGGCTGAGGAGTCTTCCGAGGAGGAGTCTGCTGAGTCTGAGGCTGAGGAGACCACTGCTGCTAACTAATCCGCAGACAGCATCATCTTTCACGTAAGAAGAATACCAAATGAACCGAGAATCCGGCAGAGCAGTTTTCAAACTGCTCTGCCGGATTCATCTTCACCGGACAACCAGAGCATTCCCGGTGCTGTCACTTTTTTCTTTTTGTATGTTTTTATAGGGAAATAACTCAAAAACAGCGCAAAAAAGCCCACAGACCAGTTTTTTTCACTGATCTGCAGGCTTTCTCATTGTCTGTATACGTTATCCCCAGACTTCCTCTGCAATCTCCTTCACCAGTTTCAGTTTTGCCCACTGCTCTTCCTCGGTCAGCTTGTTGCCGATCTCGCAGGAAGCGAATCCGCACTGTGGGCTTAAGTACAGGCGGTCTAACGGTACGTATCTGGCTGCCTCATGAATGCGCGCGATCACAGCCTGTTTGTCCTCCAGCTTCGGAGATTTCGTCGTGATCAGGCCCAGAACTACTTTCTTATCTTCGGATACATGCTTCAGGCATTCAAATCCGCCGGAGCGTGCATCGTCAAACTCCAGATACAGGGCGCTGACCTTTTCCTTTCCAAATACCAGCTCCGCGATCTTGTCGTAAGCACCGGTGCAGGCCCAGGTGGAATGGAAGTTCCCACGGCAGATGTGGGTGTTGATAACCAGATCCTCCGGCTGTCCCTCAATTACCAGATTGTTGATCTCCAGGAATTCTTTCTGCAGTTTTTCCAGTCCTGCGTCGTCGGTTCCAAAGAACATTCTTGCCTTCGGATCCACAAAACATCCCCAGGTACAGTCATCCAGCTGGATGTTTCTGCATCCTGCCGCGTAGAGATCTGCGATGACCTTTTTGTATCCGGCTACCAGATCCGCAATCAGCTCCTCATCATCCGGATAAATCTTTCTGGTATCCTCAATGTTCATCGGCATTACCAGCTGCTCTAAAAACTGGGCCGGTGCCGGGATCGTCTGTTTTGCTACGGTATTCTCATCTTCCAGCGCTTTCACGAATTTGTAGTGCTCCACAAACGGATGATGTCCCACGGAGATTTTTCCGGTCAGGAAAGTGTCATCGATTTTTGCTGCCTCATCATGGAACGGAAGTCCCTCTTCGGTGGCGCTGTGGCCTACGCCGTTAAATCCCCACATGAAGTCCAGGTGCCAGGTAGCACGGCGGAACTCGCCATCGGTGATCACATGGTATCCTGCCTTTTTCTGTTTTGCTACCAGATCGGTAATGGCTGCGTCTTCTGCTCTCTTTAATTCCTCTGCGGTGATGGTTCCTGCCTCAAACTCAGCGCGCGCCTTCTTTAACTGCTCCGGTCTTAAAAAACTTCCTACATAATCATAACGAAATGGGGTATTTTTGCTCATGTTGTTGTCTCCTTATCTGCTGTTATGCGCAGCCATTCTGTACATTTCTGGCTGTTTCTCTCGAATTTTCCTGTTGACTGTCAGCATGTCATGCTGTTCATGGCTCTTATCATACCCGCATTTTCGTTCTCTGTAAAATATTGAAAAAAAGCGGTTTGCCATAGTTTTAGTCTATAGCAAACCGCTTCAGTGCCTCAATATAATGTGCCGCAAACTTCCCCGGCACCACTTTTTTGTTCGTGATATACCCGATTTCCATATAATCATCGGCGTCTAACGGCACCGCCACAATGTCTTTTCCGTTCAGTGTTTCATTGATCACACCGCTGCAGATGGTGTAGCCGTTCAGACCAATCAACAAGTTAAACAGTGTTGCCCGGTCGCAGACCCGGATGTCCTTCCTGCTCTCCAGAGTGCTTAAAATCTCCTCCGAAAAATAAAAGGCATTGTGGTCTCCCTGCTCGTAGGAAAGCCGCGGATACGGTTCCAGATCCTGCAACATGATCTTCTCCCGTTTTGCCAGCGGATTTCCGGAGCCCACAAACACATGGGGCTTTGCCAGAAACAGACGTTCAAATTTCAGATCATGCTCTTTGAAGGCCTTTCGCAGAACCGTCTCATTAAACTGATTCAGATAAAGCACCCCAACTTCACTTTTCAGCTTCGCCACATCCTCAATAATCTCATAGGTCTGGGTCTCCCGGATACGGAAATCATAGGTCTCACCGCCATAAGTCTTTAAGAGTTCCACAAAGGCCTCCACCGCAAAGGAATAGTGCTGGGTGGAAACGCAGAACTGGTGCCGCACCGGAGCCGCGCCGGAATAGCGCTCCTCCATCAGACTCGTCTGGGTAATAACCTGTCTGGCGTAACCGAGAAATTCCTCGCCCTCAGACGTCAGGATAATGCCTTTGTTGGTACGCTGAAAAATTGTGATGCCAAACTCATGCTCCAGTTCCCGGATAGCCGCCGTCAGGCTGGGCTGGGAAATATACAGTTTTTCTGCCGCCTTGCTGATGGTTCCGGTCTCCGCGGTCTCTACGATGTATTTTAACTGTGTCAGTGTCATATGCGTTTTCTCTTTCCTGTGCGTTTTTTCCTAAGATGTCTCTGGTATAATCAATCCGTTCCGATCAACACCTTCTTGCCCCCAAATGCAAATCCATAACAGCGGATCCGTTAAAAGTGCCTCAATAAACGCATTATAATTTGTTCCGGAATTTTCAAACCATCCGGCAAACATATCTGAAAACATCCCCAGGGTTTCCAGGTTAGTGATCATCAGATGATACCAGGGTTTTCTCCAGGCTCCGCGGTATTCTACCTGCTCAACCCCGTTTCTGTTCTGAATTTCTTGTTTATTATCTTATCATATCCGGGAATCGAAATCCACATGGATATCCAGCTTCATAATATCATCCACCGGCACAATCTCGCCCTCCTGCGTCCCGTTTTCCAGAATGATGCACCGCACATAATAATCAATTTTCTTTACGGCTCCGGTAATAGTGCGGTAGGCACCGCCTTCTTTGTGTTCGTCCAGAACGAAGTAGGTGATGGTAACCTGCGGCCACAGTTCTGCGCCTGCTCGCTGCGGTTCTGCTGCCTGCAATTCCGCTGTCTGCGATTCTGCTGTCTGTGTGCCATCCTGCATTTGTCGTGACAGTTCCCCACCCCGCATCTGTGCCTCCAGCTCATGCAGCTGTTCATCCAACGCCGCCTTCTCGTACTCATCCAGTTCCTGTCTGCGTTCCGTCTGCCGTGCAGTTTCCTTTACCGCATCCCCATATCCAGTCAACGCTGCAAAGGGTGAAAACTGTGCCGCCCGCTCCATGATATCCATGGGCAGGTGACTGCGGGATACCGGGCGTTTGAGATAGAGCATGTCTTCATATTGAGAAAAATCTTTTTTCTGGTCCATTACGCCTTATGCCCTCCGATCTGGTCATTCCGTTCCTTCGTCGTTGCCCCTTCGCAGAGATTCATGCCTTTTAGAATGGCATTTTTCCCAAACTTCTTCTTAATATCCAGCATAGCATGCTGCAGACGTTTTTCCCGCTCCAGTTCCTGTTTTTCCTGTTTCCGCTGCTTTTCCAGTGCCGCGTAATCCGTGAACAAGTCAAGCTGTTCCACCACCGGTTCCCGGCTTACGGAATGTTCCGGCACCACATGGTTTGCCACCAGATACATGCGGCGGATCAGCAGTTTTTCATTCACAATGCGGTCATAAAGATTTATCACAGCCTCGGTAATCTGCCGGGTGGAGGAAGTCAGATGTCCCAGATTCTCCGTTCCATGGGCATGTTTTGGAATCTTTCTTCCATAGCGGTCTTTTGCCACTTCGCCTTTGTAACCGCCACTGCGCTTTGGATTGGTCAGATTTTCAATATCATACCCAACAGTCAGCACCATCTGGTCGGTCACCAGCCCCTGATCCACCAGCTGCAGCGTCAGCTGATCCGCCATCTCCTTTACCACCAGCCTGGCATCTGCTGCCGTGTAGGGACAATGCAGTACCTGTCCGGACCCGATGCTGTTGTTTTCCGGACGGTATGCCTTGATGTGTTCCATGCGGCAGGGTTCGTACCCCCAGGCATGATCGATCAGAAGCTCGGCATTGATTCCAAACAGCCGGTATAACAGTTCTTCATTATGATAAGCCCCCGGCTTTCCAATAGAACAGCGCGCCACATCTCCCATCGTATACATACCGTTTTCCGCAAGCTTCGCCGCATAGCCGCGCCCCACTCTCCAGAAATCCGTGATGGGCTGATGGATCCAGAGTTTACGCCGGTAGCTGATCTCATCCAGCATGGCAATCCGGGTCCCATCCTCGTCTGCCGGGATGTGCTTTGCCTCAATATCCATGGCAATCTTCGCCAGGTACAGATTGGTTCCGATCCCGGCCGTGGCCGTAAGTCCTGTAAACGCAAAGATCTCCTTCATAATCTTTTTTGCGTACTCCCGCGCTGTGCATCCGGCAGCGGGCAGATAGTTGGTCAGGTCCATAAACACCTCGTCAATGGAGTAGACATGAATGTCCTCCGGCGCCGCGTATTTCAGATAAATGTCATAAACCCTCGTACTCACTTCCATGTAGTGGGCCATGCGCGGCGGCGCGATCAGATAGTCAATCTGGTACTCCGGATGTGCCGCCAGCTCCGGTGCCTGAACCGATGATCCGGTAAAGCGCCCGCCCGGCGCTGACTTTTTACGCATCACATTGGCGCGTCGCACCTGCTCAATCACTTCAAAGAGTCTGGCACGCCCGGAAATTCCATACGCTTTCAGAGACGGAGAAACCGCCAGACAGATGGTCTTCTCCGTCCGGGACGGGTCGGCCACGACAAGATTCGTGGTCAGCGGATCCAGATCACGGTCTGCACATTCCACAGAGGCATAAAATGATTTCAAATCCATGCACAGATACGTGCGCGAAACCAAGCCTTCTTTTTCGCCCGATAACGTGGATTTTTTATTTTCAGTGACATCTGATCTCATGCTTAAACCTCCATGACTGGTCACAGCCGCAATTTACCTTTTCGGCTTCACATGCTTTGCTCTGGTCCGCTTCCCTTCTCCACTGCCCCGATCGGGCAGATGTCATAGCAGATTCCGCATCCATCGCAGAACCGCAGATCGATCCGGTAATGCCCCTGGCGCGGCACCAGCGCGTGAAGCGGGCATTTCTGGGCGCAGCGCCCGCAACGGGTACAGTTGTCAAGAATATAGTATGCTGGCTTTTCCTCCTGGAAATCTGTTTCGTTCGTCATTTCGTTACTCCTTTTTGATTCTCAGTCTGATATTCAGTATACCATACGCTTATTTTTCTGTCCACAGGTATTACGAACATCAGTTCTATTATTTTCCCCTTTACTTTTCCTTTTTGTCTGTGCTATCGTCGTTTCCGTTGCTTTCGAAAAGCACACAATTTCATACAGAAAACAAAACGACAGAAAATATCGCCGCGGCCCATGTCTGATGGCTGCGGCAATATTTTCTGTCGTTTTGTTGTTTTCTGAAATCTTGTTTTTATTCAGGGAGAATTTTTTATACTGTTGCTTCCTTCTGCCTGTTCGTTCGTCCATACAAAAAGGTTACCAGCATTGGACAAAGGATTGCTGTCACAATGATTGCTGCTGAAATCTGTGCCGTAGCAGTATCGCTGATCTGCGTACTGATCACCCCGGCTGCCGCAAGCGCTGCCGGAGTCGCCGCTGCATTTCCTGCCGTGGAACTGACAGCAGCGCCAAGCGCCGGAACCTTCATCTTCAGAAGCTTGTATACCAAAAATCCTGTCATTCCGGTAATCAGAGTGCCACACACACCCAGCATAATTCCAGGAATTCCTGCTTTTGCAAACGATGACAGTGTCAGATTTGCTCCAAGCGGGAATGCGAAAAACGGAATCAGCATCGTAGCTCCCGGTTCACAGAATTTACGGATTTCCGGATCCAGGTTTCCAAGGATCACGCCTGCAAGGATCGGAACCACACATCCTGCCAGTGTATTGACGGGAACGGAATATCCTGCCGCGCCAAGTGCCAGCATAGTGAAGAATGGTCCGTCATTGAGCGCCAGGATTGATACGGCACCAACATCAGTTCCATCTCCATATTCGCCTGCCAGAGCCGCATAAATTCCTCCATTGGAATTAGAAAAACATGCGATAATTGCAATGGGTGCAATTCCAAAGATTCCGTTTTCACCAAAGATCATTCCCACCAGAAGACCGCAGATCATACCGGATAATACCTTAGCTGCCGTCAATACAACTCCTTTATAAACAGTAACACCTGCTTCTTTAAAATTGATCGTTGTGCCATTGCAAAACAAAAACGCTGCCAGCAGTGACATGGAACCGCCCTTCCAGAGAGAGTAGGTAAACGTTCCATCAAAATAGGCAAACACCTGTGGATAAAATGTATTTACCAGGCATCCAAGAAGGAGCGGAACGATCATCAGACCTCCTGGAATTTTCTTTACTGTTTCCATGATTTTCATAACCAGATCTCCTCAGATTCGTTCCAATCAATTTCAACCAACTGCTCTCCTATATTGCAGATACCAGGCTGGCAACACGAAACCGTCTGTACTTTTCTTTTTCCACGAATAACGAAAACTATGATTCCAAACCTGTCATTACCGGAATCACCAAACTGTTTTCCTGTCTGTCACTCCATCTTCCGCCTCTGAGAGAACGGACAGATGATATTCCCTATCTGACCACGCTCTACATCAACCAGATGAATGCGGACCTGGGAAAACAGATCATTGGATTTGACAGCAGAGCCAGCCTTGCGCTCAAGCAATTTCCATGGGATGGAAATCTCCATCAGCTGCAGCGGATTGTTTATGAATTAATGCTGATCACCACAACCCCTTATATTTCTTATGAAAACACCATGCGTCTGCTGCATCAGGAAACTGCACTCTGGGTATCTCCGGGACAATCCGGCTATCAGTTTGACTTAAATCAGACGCTTGAACATATCACCTACGATGTCGTGCGCATGGTACTCAAAGAAGAAAATAACAATCAGAGCCGTACTGCACAGCGTCTTGGCATCGGCCGCAGTACACTGTGGCGAATTCTCAAAACGCACTCTGATATTCCGGATCAAAACTAAATTTATGGAGGAACCTCTATGCTAAAACAGCTCCGATATTTCCAGTCCGTTGTCAAAAACAACAGATTGATGCCTGGATTGAGGATGTAGAGAAACTGCTGAAATAATATAAAAATACAGACAAGGGATGAAAGCAATTATCTAAAATTACTTTCATCCCTTGTCTATTTTACAAATCTTCCGTTTTAAAAGTCGTGTATCCCTCGTAATAGTAGCTGTGGTCGATTCCTTTCATAAATACTTCTCCACTGTCTACCTCATCCGTCAGCGCAGCCTTCAAAAGTACTTTAATCTCTACATCCTTAATGGGACTGCGCTCCATGGCGAGCAGGTAATCTTCTTTATCAACCTTACTCCAGTCCACTACCTGACCGATGCCTTTTTTCAGCATCTGATCGAGCCAGATGCGGGTGCTGCGTCCGTTTCCTTCCCGAAACGGATGCGCAATATTCATTTCCACATATTTTTCAATGATTTCATCAAACGTAGACCATGGCATTTTATCAATGTTCGCCAGCGCCGCCTCCAGATACATCAGCGGAGCAAAACGGAAATTGCCTTTTGCCAGATTCACGGTCCGTATTTTTCCGGCAAACTCATAAATATCTTCAAAAAGACACCTGTGTATCTCTTTTAATGATGCGAATGTTCCGGCGGGAAGCGTGTCCAGCGTTCCGCTTTCGAACAGTTCTGCCGCTTTTTTCTTGCTGATCCGCTCTTCTTCCCGGGCAAGCTCTGCAGAACTGGTGATGCCTAATTTATTTTCAAGAGCCATGCTGACCTCCTCATGTCCATTTCTATCATTATATAGGATTCCCAATTGAAAAACAAGCTTTAACGCCCTAACGAACTCAGGCTGATTGAATCCTTTTCCAATGACCTCACTGGAAAAGGAAGCAAAGAACACGATCATAATCAGGATCTTCTGGAGATTCAGCGCACCAAAGCTGCTTAAAGAAACACGGAAAAACCGAGGAAGCCCACAATGCGATTCTGTACGGCGCCAAGATTCTGGCCGGAGCCGCATATGAACTGATTACAAAGCCAGAGCTTCTGCAGGCTGTGAAAGCAAAAATCTGGAGAAAGAAAATGCCGAGGCACAGGGATAGCAGGTGCCTTCTATTACGCATCAGAATAACTGCCCCGGCAGCGTTTTCTTTTCCTTCACCGGAAACGTTGCGTCAAACGCTTCAAAGTCTTCCGGATGTTCCTCTGCCACGAAATATGGCTTGGGATCCCGGTAAGTCCCGCGGATGGAATCTAAAAATCCCGGTTCCAGCTCCTTGATCAGGAAATATGGAACCACCTCATCCTCCGGTTCTGCATCGGCATAGCGAATCTGTCTGGAACTTGCGGTGACAAAACCGGACTTCCCATAAAAATCAATATTTCCAGTAATGGCCAGAACTTTCACGCCCAGCTTCTTCGCCTCTTCCATGGAATAGTCCAGAAGCTTCTTTCCATAGCCCTGGCGTTTGTAAGTCGGTGCTATGCTGATCGGACCAAACGTCATGATCGGTACAGACGCTCCGTCTTCTGTTGTGATCTCAGATTTTGCGTACATCACATGGCCGATGAGTTTCCCATCCAGCTCCATGACAAAATCCAGTTCCGGCACAAAGCCGCTGTCTGCGCGGTAGCAATGCAGTACATAATGCTCCGTGCAGCCAGGGCGGTATACATTCCAGAATGCTTCCCGTGTCAGGTTTTCCACTGCGCGATAATCTTTTTCTGTTTCTCTGCGAATTGTCAGACTCATACTGTCTCCTCCTTTTCCTGTTTCAACGATTTACAGCTCTGTTCCAGGCAGGCATCCGCCAGCGCAAGCACTGCTTCTTTCTCCGACGCTTCTGCTCCGTCGTAAACCGTGTATAAAAGAAACATCGGCGCGTAAAAAGAAGCTGCTTTCTCCTGTGGCTCTGAAAAGCCCATACCGGCAAACAGATCCGCTACATAGCCCATCGGTCCCGCCGCCAGATACTGCTGATAAAGCTTTCCCATGGTTTCGCTGCGGTACTGCTCCAGTGTCAACAGTCTCCGGAACCGGGACGCAAACGCATCCTCCGTCCAATAGCGAAACTGGGCTTTGCTGAACTCCAGCAGCTGCTTTAAGGATGTGCTCTGATATGCTTCTTCCATCTCGTCCACAGTTCCCTCCGGCACCTCATAGTCTCCGGCCTGCTCTGCGTCACGCTGCTCCATGCGCGCGACAATGCTGTCAAAAATGTCCTGCTTGTTTTTGTAATGTTTATACAGCGCCCCCTTCGTCATGCCAAGCTCACCCGCAATGGTGCTGACCGATACCGCCTCATATCCGTCTTCCGCGAAAAGACGAAGGGCAGTCTGAAGGATGCGTTCTTTTGTATCTGTCATTCGGTACCTCCTATAAAGTAAACGACCGTTCACTTATAATATAGTGAACGGTCGTTTACTTGTCAAGGGTTTTTATTTAATTAGATAATCGTTTCTCCATCCACTTTCCGCCTCTCCACCGGAATACATAAATCGTTCCACGGAATCCCCAGTCCAGCATGGACATGGCAATCCAGACACCGACGGCACCAAGCTGCAGCGAACCTGCCAGAATGTGAGCTCCACCAAGCCGCATAACCCACATCGACAAAATGGAGATCACCATAGGGAACCTGACATCACTGGATTCCGGATTTGATTCGGCGCATAAGCTTCATCAAAATTCAGGCAGGCGTAAGTGGCATTGGGATTCTGGTCTGTCATCTGCCAGAAGCTGTACTTCACGATACCTGGTGTATTGTATCCCGTTCCCAGTTCCAGAAACAGCAGCCGCATTCCCTCATGTCTGCGCAAAAATTCCGCATAACGCTGCGATGCCCGGTGCCAGCCTTCATCCTGAACAAAGGTGTCATCACAGCGCAAATTCATGGTCATGGGGCTGCCGCATTTCAGACAGTGCGGCACCAGATCGGATGGAATCTGCATCTTCAAAGTTCCCGGTTCCGGCAATCGCAGTTCCTTATATCTGCTCTGATTTTTCTGCGATTTCGCTGGCATCGTTTCCGCAGTCAGCGGTTCCTCCGTTTTTTCTATTTTCACCATATATCCCTGCGATTTCAGCATGCATCGGATGATTTCTTCATTATCATAGGTCTCCTCATGGCATGGCCTGCTGCACTGGAACAGTCCATAATCTCCCTGGGTATAAAAGAGGCGGTGCTTGTCAAATCCGGCCTTCTGGAAACAGTGATCCACGTTGGTCGTCAGCACAAAATAGTCCTTCTCCTTCACCAGATCATAGAGCTGTTCATACACCGGTTTCGGCGCATTCTGATAGCGGTTGATCCAGATATAACGGCTCCAGTAGGCCCAGTGTTCTTCCAGAGTCTGAAACGGATAAAAACCGCCGGAATACATATCCGCAAAGCCATATTGTTTCGCGAAATCTGAAAAATAACGTTCAAACCGCTCCCCGCTGTAGGTAAACCCTGCCGAAGTAGAAAGCCCTGCACCGGCTCCGATCACCACCGCATCTGATTTCTCCAGTGTCTCTTTCAGCCGCTCAATCTGCTCTGTCTGATCCGAGGATTCTTCTGTAAATTTCTTTGTCCAGATCCTTGAAAACATTGAAGACCACCTTCTTTATCCTGGTTTCTGTTTCTAAAAATTCCCGCACGGCGCGAACCGCGATCTCTGCCGCTTTCTCATTTGGAAAATGGAATTCTCCGGTAGAAATACAGCAGAACGCAATGCTTTCCACACCGGACTGCGCCGCCAGTTTCAGACAGGAACGGTAACAATTTGCAAGCAGGTCACAGTCCTTTTTTGTCACAGTTCCATAAATAACCGGCCCTACAGTATGAAGTACATACTTGCACGGCAGATTAAAGGCTGGTGTGATTTTGGCCTGTCCGGTATCCTCCTCATGTCCCTGCTTTCGCATCAGATCCGCACAGTACAGCCGAAGCTGTATGCCACTGTGGCTGTGGATGATGTTATCAATGCAGCCGTGAAGCGGATAAAAGCATCCGCACAGGCCGCTGTTGGCGGCATTCACAATGGCATCGATTTTCAGTGTAGTAATATCGCCCTGCCAGAGTGCCAGACGCTCATCCAGATCACACGACGCGATTTCAGAAACATCCGTAAGGGTTCGTTTGCTCTGCTCTTCCTGCAAATATTCATCCTGGATCTGCAGGAATTCTTCCGAAATCTGCTTCGGTTCCCGGACATTCATCAATGCCCGGAGCAGGTCATCCTGTTTCTTTTTTCCTATCGGAATTTCCATGCTCCGGCGTTCTCTTCGCTCTGCGCAAAGAGCCCGGATCAGATATTGTCTGCGCTCACTCTGGTTCATACGACATCCCTCATTTTTTAGAATTTCTCAGCAGCTCCCTGCCCGTTTCCAGGCTTTTTGTCTGCCAGAATTTTAGTCCGTTTCTCTTAGAATTCGTACGGCGGGTTACCGGAAAAGTCCGCGATCAGACCGTGAGCATCTTCCAGATAGAACACTTCAAAAATCGGGTTCTCTGCGGTCTGATACTGGCTCTTTACGATCGGGTTTGCAATGCACATTTCCTTGACAGCCATGTTGTTTTCAAACACTGCCTTGCCGTGCAGGCGGATCCATGCGTAGGACGGACTGGAAACAGAAATCTCAATCTCCGGGTTCTTCTGCATATCCTTGTACACCGCTTTAGTATTGTTGGTGCAGAACCAGAGCTTTCCATCCATCTCGCCGGAGAACATGAACGGACGGCATTTTGCCTTTCCATCACGTCCTACGGTTGCCAGATACTGTACTGGGTTTGCCTGTAAAAATTCTACTACTTTCTTCATTGTCTTATCCTCCATGATAAATGTTATGATTGGGTTTTGAAAGTTTTTCCTTTCGATGACTCAACTATAACGGATGATGAGAAAATGCGGAAGTAGGCACAATATTGTGGGATAGTTACCGCGGGGAAACTATCGCCTTTTCCATTTAAAACCGATCATGGATGCCATGTGGACCTGGGGCGAACATTATCAGCACTCCCAGGAACAAAATGAATGTCAGAACAGGCTGCTGCACAACAGGATTCCACATTTCCCATTGCGCAGCAACCTGTTTTTTACCTTAGCTGTTTTCCTGAATAATCTTCTTTAATACATTTGCTGAATTTCTCAACGCATCCAGTTCCTTTTCACTTAATTCAATCGGCACGACTGCCTCAATTCCATTGGCATCCACAACCGATGGGATACTCAGTACCACATCCTGAATTCCATATTCTCCCGTCATCAGGCTGGATACCGGCATAATGGAACGTTCATCCCGCACAATGGCAGCACAGATTCTGCAGACTGCCATCGCGATGCCATAGTAGGTTGCGTGCTTTCTGGATATGATCTCGTACGCACTGTTTCTTACATTGTTGAAAATCCTATCCATGGAGGCATCGTGATCGTAATGTCCTCTTAATTCGCAAAAATCATGAATCGGCAAGCCACCGATCCGGGCATCACTCCACGCGGCAAGCTCACTATCCCCATGTTCTCCGATAATGTAAGCGTGTACGCTTCTGCTGTCCACACCTAAATGCTCACCCAGTTCATACCGGAATCTTCCCGTATCAAGAACCGTACCGGAACCAATCACGCGGTTTGCCGGGTATCCGGATTCCTTTAATGCAATATAAGTAAGAATATCTACCGGATTTGAGACGATCAGTAAAATTCCATGGAATTCTCTCTTTTTGATTTCACCAACAATGGATTTCATAATAGCACTATTTTTCCTGATCAGATCCAGTCTTGTCTCATCTGGTTTCTGATTTGCTCCGGCCGTGATTACGATCACCGCTGCATCGGTAATGTCGTCGTAAGTTCCCGCATAAATTTTCATGGGACTTGCAAATGCCATCCCATGACCGATATCCATAGCCTCTCCTTCCGCCCTTCTCTGATCCGCATCAATCAGAACCATCTCTGAAAACAGCTTGCTCTGCATCAGTGCAAATGCAGAAGCTGACCCAACAAATCCACATCCTACAATCACTACTTTTCTGCTGTTTACTGCCATATATTCCTCCAAATCTGAGTATACACTCTGAAATCTTTTATTGTCTGGTTTCTATAATGGCATTATATGGTAATTTTCTATATTTGTCAATATTAGTAATCATTACTATGTTTTATTTTTATCTACTGCATCTATTTCAATTCAAAATAGCAATCAGTACCTTTTTCCCTTCGAACGCAAATCCATAACTTCGGATCTTTTCTTCGGAAAATCCGGCTGCTTTTAATTTCGCCTCATATTGCCTTTCCTGAATCTGCCGGAGTGCGGCCTGCACGGTATCTTCCAGTGTCCGTTCTTCTTCCGGGTCATGAAACTTAAATTCAATCAGAATCGCATCATCTGCTTTTTTTAATGGGGTCAGCATGATATCATACCGTCCATATCCGCTTTCTCCGTTCGATTCCACCTGATACCGATCCCGAAGTTCCACCAGCAGCCCCAGCACAAACCCATGATAAAACCGTTCCGGCTGTGTTTTCTCAGATGGATGCCTGCCCGTATCAAAACAGCTGAATGTCATCAGCGCAATTTCATTCATGTAGGCATTCATTTCTTTTTTGTTTCCGGTTAACAGTGCCTGGATAAATCCATTGTAACTGGACATTGAGCGGCCAAACCAGCCCTTAAACATTCCGGCAAACATTCCGTAAGTTTCCTGATTGATGATCCTACTTTTTCCTACCCAAACATCTCCGCAAATTCCTCCGCAAACTCCTCCTTCAGCATAAAGCGGTCGATCATGCCGTTATTTAAGTACCACTCAAAATCGGCGCCGCTCTGCTCCGCGATGAGGATCAGGCGGATTTCCGGGTTGATGCGGCGGATGACTTCGCACAGGTCAATGCCATTCATAGTCGGGAGTGTATACTCCGCGATGACTAGATCGTAGGCCGCCGGATTCTTCTGGATCCGGTCAATGAGTGCCGCCGGATGAGCATAGAGATCTACCGTTTTCTGGCTTCTGGCAGATATATTTTTCCAGGTTTTCGCCGACTCTTCCCGGGATACAATGGCAATCTTCCGTACCTGTTTTAAGCGTTTGCGGCTGTCTTTTTCTTCCTCGGAACGGCTCTGGGGAATTTCCAGAATGAAGGTCGTTCCGGCATCTGCTTTGCTCTCTACCCGGATGCTTCCGCCTACAGATGTCACCATATTCTGTACCACGGAAAGTCCAAGTCCAGTGCCCTGCCGGGATCCTTTTGTGGTATAAAACGGCTCGAAAATCTTCTGCATGGCATCATCTCCAATGCCGCATCCAGTATCGGAAACCTGCAGGCAGATGGTGTCGGAATCTTTCGCGTACAGACGAATCCAAAGCTCTTTTGTTTCCGTTTTTTCCATAGCCTGAAACGCGTTTTTGCAGAGGTTCATCAAAATATGTTCTGCCATTCGCCTGCGTCCCAGCACATAAAGCGGTTCCTGTGTCACTTCTGTTTTCACGTTAATTGCGGACGGAGCAAGCTGCCGCACAATCGAAACAGCACTCTCCACCTCTTCCGTGAAATTTAACAATTCCAGGCGCACACCGGTATCCTGTCTGGAGAAGGCCAGAAGTTCTTTAGACAGATTCGATGCCTTGTCCACTGCTTCCGTGATTTCATGGATCATCTCCTGATTCTCTGGCGTGATGGAATCATCATTTTCCAGAAGTTCCGCATAAATCAAAACCGGTGTCAGGTAATTGTTGAACTCATGGGCGATGTGGCTCGCCATCATGCCAAGAGACTGAATCCGCTGGTAATGCCGGATTTCATTGTTCTTCTGGGCCAGCATCTCCATGCCCTGATTGATCTCCTTTAAATAGGTAATTTCCTTCTGCTGGGTCTCTGCCAGAAAACGGTTCCTCAGCAAAAAAACAGTAGCCACGACCAACAACAGGATATACAGAAATACCGCACCGGTCAGCATCGTCATCATACTGTCTAACGGCCCGGAAAGTTCCTGGATCGGGATCGTGGAGTTTACGATCCAACGCTCTCCCTGAATGTAGATCGACTGAAATGCCACCACGCGCTGCACCCTGGCAAGTCCCGGATCGTCCCAGACATAGGTGTCAATTACACCAGTCCCGGATGCATCCTGCGCCTGTTTTTTCAGCCAGTCATTCATGCTGCTCAGATCCAGATCGGGATATTTTTTCAGGCGGTCATCCAGCGCTTCCAGACCAATCTGGTCCTTTGCGTGATGCATGATGATGTACATGTTCTGGTCTTTCACGCTGGAATATCCGTCTTTTCCGATTTTGACCGGAGCAACAATTTTCTGATAAAGCGTCTCCAGATTCAAGGCAAAAGTCAGCGTGCAGATTCCGTCCCCCGAAGGTACTTCCTTCTGGATATATAGTTCATACCAGCCCGTCTGGTCGGAAATTTCCTTGCCAGAAATCCATGCCGGCTGATGCGCAGACTCCAGAATACCCCCGACATACTGAGTTCCATCACGCTCAATATCTTTGGCGGTCCGTTCCGGGCTTCGCTGGTTGTCTTCTTCCTGCTGCAGCCCTCTTCCTGGTTCCGCCTGCTCCAAAACAGCAGCTTTCCCCGGTTCATACCGCAGTCTGGTGCCATCCGGCTCCGTCACGGCAATCCAGTTATACAGACTCCCACTTTCTTTCAGGAAATACGATGTTCTTGCCTCAATGCTCTCTGCCTGCGCCGGACTGCTCGCTTCTGCCTCCTGCGCATAAAACAGATCAATCTGGTCTAACTGCTGCTCCAGATACATATTGAGATTATTTCCAATAATTCCGGCCATGGTCAAGAGCTGGCTTTCCTCTGTCTCGATCACCTGTGCCCGGTACTGGCGGTAAAACCGGAACCCTGCAAAAATCATAGCCAGTGACAAAAGCAAAAGCAGTCCGGCTGCTATAAGCTCTGTTTTCCACTTCATAAAGACTTGTCTGATTTTCTTCATTAGTTCGTCCTATACACTCAGCATGTATCCGATCCCGCGCACCGTCTTCAGATACTGCGGCTGCTTCGGATCGTCCTCAATTTTATTCCTGATCCTCTTCACATACACGGTGATAGTATTGTCATCCACCACGGCCTCATTCCAGACCTGGGTGTAAAGCTGCTCTTTCGTAAATACCTGTCCCGGATGCTCCATCAGGAAGCGGAACAAGGTTATTTCCCGCGCCGTGAAATTCAGCGGCTCTCCATTTTTCAGGCACTCCATTTTCAGAGTATCCACCGTAAACGGTCCTTTCCGGATTCCGCTCTCCGCACCGCCCTGGCTGTAAATCTGGCTGCGGCGGATCAGGGCTTTGGCCGTCTGGATCAGAACCGCCGTATGGAATGGCTTGGTAAGGTAACTGTCCGCCCCAAATCCCAGGCCCAGCACCTGGTCCATCTCATCCGACTTTCCAGACAGCATCATGACCGGCGTGTGGTCTCCCGCCGCCCGCATGGCCTGCAGCACCTCATAGCCGCCCACATGCTCCATCATCACATCCAGAATCACCAGATGGAACTGCTGCTTTTTCAAAAGTTCCAATGCCTCGCTTCCGTCATAGGCCTCCGTCACCTGCATCCCCTCTCGGGTCAGGGCTGTGCGCACCGCCAGGCGGATGGCACGCTCATCATCCACTAACAAAATTTTCTCTGTATTCATATCTGTTCCTCTCGTTCTTCTACTGCTTTGATTATATCATAATAGCTCGAATTGTGTTTTATTTATCTCACAGCAAGGCCAACACAATAGAAAGCGGTCATTCTGACATGCTGCGAAACAGAAATACGACCGCTGTGTCCGGCTCTGCAGCGACTGGCGTTTGAGGAAGACGGACGATGAGTCCGACTGTCCGCAAACACCTGTCAGCTCGCAGCGTCCGAACACAGTGGATCGATATTTATGTGCAGCGGTATGTCAGGATGACCGCTTTCGAACCTTATTCGATTTTGTTCCTATATTGTTAAATGGTCACGATTCCAAGAATTACTCCGAATACCAGCATCAGCAGGCTGACAAGATAGTACGGCGGAATGCTGAATTTCATGTGGTCTTTCAGCTCGGTTCCGGTCAGACCGATAGCCAGGTAAGTTGCCGGTACAAGCGGGCTTACCATCAGGGCCAGGTTCTTACCGATCAGCATGGTCAACGCGGTATTTAAGGAAGCTACGCCGTAGGTCTCGCCTACCTGCATAACCAGCGGCATGATACCGTAGAAGTACGCGTCGGTTCCCACGCACAGGCCCAGCGGAAGTGCCAGAATACCGAAGATGATGTGGATGTACTTGCCAAGGGCTGCCGGGATGATCGCCATGATCGCACTTGCCATTGCCTCCAGCATGCCGGTTCCGTCAAAGACACCAACCATAGCTCCTGCTGCAAACAGGGTTGCGGAAATGATCAGCGCTGCCGGAGCGTGTTTCTTGATCAGCTTGTCCTGCAGCTTCTGGTCCGGATAGTTCACAGCCAGAAGGATGCACAGGCCCAGCATGAACACAACATAGGATTTACCAATGCCGGTAGATAACAGTGCGATCACACCAGCGGTGAGCAGGAAGTTGAAGATCAGGAAAGCATTGGACTTTCTCAAGCTTGCTTCTTCCTTCTTCTCTTTCTCATCTGCTGCAACTTCTTCGCCTTTTCCAAGTCCGGCTCCATGCTTGATGGCAACCATACCGAGAACAACCGCAAGGGCAATGTTCATAACCAGGCCCACAACCTGAAGCGGGATCAGCATATGCCATAACTCGGTGGCATCCATCTCCAGAACGGTTGCCGCTCTTGCGGTCGGACCGCCCCACGGAAGCAGGTTCATAACACCCATGCAGGCACCGGTCAGGCAAAGAAGGATACGCGGATCAATCTTCATCTTTTTGTATACCGGATACATAGACGGGATGGTGATGAGAACGGTTACCGCGGTGGTTCCGTCCAGATGCGCGATGGTTGCGATCACTGCGGTTACCACGGTAACTGCGATGACGTTGTTTCCGGCCTTCTTTACCAGCCATCCTACGATGACATCAAAGAGTCCGGTGTCCGCCAGAACACCAAAATAAATTACAGAAAAGATAAATAAGATACCATTGCTGGTGGTGGTCTTGATTCCATCCGCAATGAAGCCCATGATTTCTACCGGAGAAAACCGGAGAATCAGAGCTGCAACAGCCGGAACTACTGCCAGTACCACGATCGGGGACATCTTGCCCTTTAAAAGCAGAACCACGATCGCGATGATCATCAGAAAACCAATCACTGCTACCATTGTCATATTCCTCCCTAAGATTTCTTAATTTCTTACTGAGTTTTATTCTAATGGCAGCAGTTTAATTGTTCGTGACAAAAAAATGACAATTTTGTCATATTTTACACATTATCCTGAATTATTCACGGAACAGTATCTGAACTGGTAATTGTACCATGAATCCAAAAATTGACCCATGTAGCCTAAACATCGCTCAACCAATCTCCAAAAAGGGGATAAAATCCCTCCTTTTAAATTAATTTAGGCTATCGGAATTGCGCCTCTTTATCAGTCGGCCATGATCTCCGAAGAGCCACATAGGATATTAAAAAATTTGCAAACCAACCTGCCGGTACAGCAAGCCAGACAAATACAATGCCAAAACGCGGTGCACAAATCAAAGCAACCGACAGGCGGATTGCCAGATTCACCATATTTGCAATAAGGAACGGACGCATGATTCCAAGACCACGAAGAACCCCATCGGTTGCCATTTTGATTCCCATAAAGATGAAGAAGTAACCGAGCCATCTCATATAACCCTCGGATACCTGATAAGCCAGAGCAGTTCCATCTTTACCAAGGAATAGCGAGGAAATCTGAGTATGCAATGTTTCAATAACTATAAAAGCAAGAACTGCAAAACATACATCTAACACCAGTGCAGCGTGATATCCTTTTTTGATCCGTTCAATTTTCTTTGCACCAAGATTCTGGGAAACATATGGGGAAACCGCATTGCCAATGGATACAAAAATCAATGAAAAAACATTCTCTACCCGCATCGTCGCCGCATACCCCGCAAGTGCCTGTGTACCGAAAGGATTTACAACAGCCTGTACGATCATCATACCGATAGACACTGTAGACTGCTGAAGAACCGAAGGTACAGCAATTTGAAGCATGGAATATAACGCCTGCCTGTCAAACCAATCAAAGCGACTTTTATATCGACGCATCCGGCTGAGGAAAAGAAAAAGTGAAAACACCGCAGAAATCCCCTGTGCTATAAGAGTCGCAAGGGCTGCACCAAACACACCGAGACCAAGTCCGGCCACCATCCAAATATCCATAAAAATATTTAAGATTGACGAGAATACCAAGAGTCCCAGTGGGATTTTCGATTCACCAATGGAAGTGAACATGTTGGAAAGAATGTTATACATAAACAGAAATGGAAAGCCCACAAAATAGACCCGCAGATATAACACTGCATCATTCAGTATATCGCCAGGGGTTTGTAATATCCTCATCATCGAGTGGGAAAAGCAAAAGCCAAAAACACCAAGGACTATGCTTAGAATTAAAAAGCTAAACAAGGACGTTGACACGATGGCCTTCATTTTTCCATATTCCCTGGCACCGAAATAGCGGCTCACGAGCACACCGGCACCGACACCTGCCCCCAGTGCCACACAAATGAAAACATTGGTCAGCGCTGCGCAGGCTCCGACAGCTGCAAGTGCAGAGGAGCCAACAAATTGGCCGACGATGATAGAGTCAGCCATATTATATATTTGCTGAAAAAAACTGCCCAAAATCATTGGCATTGCAAAAACTGTCAACGCTTTAAGAGGCGTATCTGTGATCAAATATTCATCTTTTGACATTATCATATTCCTCCACAGCCTTTATAATTTCACTTATTCTTTCCTTCACCGGAATTTATTCCATGTATTCAAAATGCAAGTTTCAAATTACGTTGCGAAACAATTATATGTAGTTACAGCCGCTAAGTCAAGCCAGAATTTACTTTCAGCAACATAAATGATATGATATTTAAGAAAAATTACTATCCGGAGGATATTATTTTACAGGAGGGACACTTATGTATCTGAACGGTTTAGATGAACTGGATCAGAAGATCATCCAGTTGCTTATAGAAAATGCACGTATTTCCTACTCTGATATCGGTAAAGAAACCGGTATTTCCAGAGTGGCAGTAAAAGCCCGGATTCAGGCTCTGGAGAAAAAAGGCATAATTGAAGAATATACAACTATAATAAACCCTCAAAAGATCAGTGGTGCCGTTTCATGCTATTTTGAAATCGAGACAAAACCAGACCATCTGTCGCAGGTGACAGATATATTATATAATAATGATACCGTCACGCAGATTTACCGTGTCACAGGAAGAGACAAGCTGCATGTACATGCCGTTGCTTCATCAAGTGATGAAATGGAACACTTTCTGCACACAGTTATTGATACACTTCCCGGCGTTATCAGCTGCAGCTGCAATACAATCTTATCACGTATTAAAGATATTAAAGGATTACGGCTATAGAATCCTGCATAAAAGGCAATGAACCATTTCTGATCCATTGCCTTTTACTTTACATACGCTATACTCCATAATTCTGATTATGACAGTATTCACAACCAAGACATCCTGATATCTTCTTGCGGTAAACATGAACGATCTGAATGTCATATTTTTTTCTCTCGCACCATTTACCCGCACCATTTACAATGACAACCGTCTTGAAAGAGTCCGGGATATTACGCAGAGAATACTGTGTTCCGTCACGAAGCTGGATCTTTATCAGATCCCCGGTCATTCCATCATAGCAGGTTGGTATTATTTGAGATTCGACACCTTAATTTTATCACAAGTGGATGCTCTTTTTTCATTCACTTGATAGGTGAAAAGCAATATTCAGTTAAATCACAGTAACTATGTGGCTTTCAACCACTTTCACGGCTTTGCCGTGAATAATATAGGATTATTTATTTTTTGCAGTTAAAAACATCATAAAACGGATATAGGTATACACCACCAGGACTACCGCAATCACAGTTTCCACAAGCACAAGTCCGGAAAGCGCCAGAAGCGGATGTCCCAGCTTGGCAGCGCAGGCCATGGTCTGTTTTGCGGCGATGGCACTGATGACAAACGGGAAGGTAAATGCCGCATAGCTTGGGTAGAACGGCATTTTCAGATATCCCACGGCTTTCACCAGGGCAAACAGATACAGGACCGTTGCCAGCACAAACAAGGCCATAAGAAATCCAAAGGACTTCGGCGTCACGGACTGCACATATCCAGCCACACAGAGGCTTGCCGGTGCTGCGTAAATGCAGATCAGCGGTTTCGCCGGATCCGGAACCTCTTTCACCGTCACATAGCGGTAGGTCACCAGGATCAGAAGCAGGATCAGTGACACAAAACCAAACCAGAAAGCGGCTGCTCCGATGGCCGTCTGCTCATACGCCGGTGCCGTGATGGCCGCTACCGCAATGCCGACATAGACAATGTAATAGCTGGCAAATACCTTCGGCATCTGAAGCTTACATAAAAATGTTATAGTAAAATACACAATCAGGATCACATGAAGCAGAATCGCGAACAACCAGATGCCATACGCCGCCTGACCGATCCACGGTTTTGCGTAAGTGCTCAAAATCATCAGTGCCATGGAACCCGTACCGGCAACACTTGCCATGATCGGATTCTTCATATCTTCTTTGATCATCTGAGGAAAGCAGATCAGTTTAGCCAGGATCAGGATCAGCAGCAGGGCGGCAAACAGCCCGCACACTTGCCGGATTCCCTCTGAATAACTCTGCAGCAGATTTCCCAACGCCGCGGTTCCCAGCATCACGCCACATAAAGGAACTGGAACCTTTTTGATCATCTCTTTCATACGTGCCCCTCCGATCAGATTTCCGCGATGGTACGGCGCGGTGCCGGCTCATCAACCTCATCCAGATTCTTTATGCCAAGTTCACGGCAGACGATCTGCGCTACTTTCCATGCACATAAACCGGTAAAGAAAATACACTGCTCTTTGTGCTCTCCCTGTCCCATGTTAAACTCTTTTGTCAGGACCCGGCAGCAGATGGCATTCTTTCCATTTGCTCCTTTGAACCAGTCATGCAGCTCATGAGTCAGTTCCATACATTTGATGCTCTTCGGGTCAGTCGGTCCTTTCTGCTCGGTGCGGCCAAAGAACATGCCGAGAGCCAGAACACCTCCGTTGAAGGCACCACACGCGCAGCCAGACTTTCCTGCGCCTACTGCCATACCAGAAGCCATAGCAATGACCTCTTCCGGAACATCAAGCTGAAACTCCTCGCGGATTGCGCTCATCAGCGCCTCACAGCAGTAGTAACCGCCTTTGAACTTTTTCTCTGCTACCCGCTGAACCTCTCTTGGGCTGATTTCGGTAACTCCAATCTTCATTCGTAACATCCCCCTTATTTTCATTTTTCATAATGTAATTGATAAATCTTTAGCAAAATTATACAGAATGCCCAAATGAATTGCCAATTGTGATTTTAAAAGAAACCTTACCATTTATTTATATTTCTAATAAATGATAAGGTTTCTCATTAATTCGTTATTCTGTTACACAACATTCCTATGCACTCTGGGAATCATCTTCCGGCATTTCCGCATCTATTTCTTCTGTATTCCCGCTTTCCAGCAGATTCAGCCAGATTTCTCTCCGCTCCACCTCATCGGCCTCACCATTTCCTGCTGCCTGAAAATGCAAAAACGGAACCGGTGCAGACTGTTTCATCAGTTCGATAACAGAACCGGAGTTAGAATAGGTAGGCATCAGCAGCATACTTCCTGCCGCGCCCGGGATTCCTCCTGCAATGAGGCCGCACAGGTAGCGGATGTTTCCACCCACCACATCCGGATAGTTCTTTGTCAGTCCGGCAAACTGTTCTTCCAGGGATGCCCTAATGCCCCAGATATCCCGATACATTTTACGAAACCAGGAAAGCTGCTCCGTGGCTGCCTGCGGAATCTCCTTTCCGCTCTCCCGGATCCAGAACCACAGATATTCCGTCAGCATCATGGAAATCGGGGTAAAGCCATGCTTTCGCACTGCATCTGGCATATTGCGGTTTAAGTAACTGCTGTGCAGGACCATGGCTGAACCAAACAGAAATACGCGGTTCTGACACTTTGGAATCCGGTTGTGCCATGCAGAAATCAGCGTCTTCGTATCTTCCCATACAAGCGGAAATTTCACTCTGGCAAGTTCTGCTTTCCGCTGTTCCGGCTCCAGACATAACAGGGCATCGCCCAACATGCAAAGCTGCCAGATCTGTTCCCAGTCCTTCTGCAAAAACAGATGCTCCGTGTAAGGCGTGTACAGGCTGATGCGGTCCGTGTCTGCACTATGTTGTTTTAACAGCGCGCGGATAACCATAGCCGCCATACCTTCCACCTCCGCACCCTCGGTCTGTGGAACCAGGTACGACCGGATCCCCTCCCCATGGTATCCAGCCAGACGCAACACCTGCCCTGCCATAGCACTAAAGGTAGCGTATTCTTTGGAAATGCTCTCTGCCTTTCCGGTTTCCAGATCTTCCCGTGTATAATCCGGACTGACCTGAACAAAGCAACCCTGATGACGCAGGTATTTTGCGTAAAGTTCTGTATAGACAGAAAGCGGTGGAAGGATTATGGTGCGGTCTTTTGGAAGTTCCAGAGTCATGGAGATGCCGTTATACTCTGCGGCATATTCGATGTGGTCACAGGCCTTCGAAATTTCAGAATGACCGCAGCACGGTTTCTGTCCGTGTTCTGCAGCTTTCTCATGCGCCTCAGTGTTTTCACACTTCTCCATTTCTTCCCGCTTCCTGCACACCACCTGTTCTTTCTTTTCGGACGCTTCTACATCCTTTCCAGCTTTCACATTTTCCACATGCTTCAGACTGTTCAGAAACGCCTCAATTCTCGTCACCACGCCGACCGCTGACTGGTGCTCATCCACCTCCACCGACAGATACGGCTTATCCCCCATAATCTCCCGGAACATATGGGAAATCATGGTATCCGGTCCGCAGCCGTGGTTGGTCAGATATACGGCATACAAATTCGGATGGTTTTTGATGATCTTCGCCCCAGTCAGAATGTGCTGGCTGAATGGCCAGTACAGATTCGGATACTCCCCAGCCAGATACATACTGTGTCCCTGCAGATGCGCCAGGTTCAGCACCTTACAGCCGCGCTTCAACAATTCTCCCGGAATTTCCATATTCAACACCGGATCGGAAATACCATAGTTTCGGGTCACCAAAACCAGCACCTTGTCATCCGACTGCAGGGAGGACAGAATCTCTTTTCCCAGCTCTTCTGATTTCCGGTCGCAGAGCTGCATGGCTGCCGCGCCCACTTTCATGGCTGCCTGGCAGGCTTCCTTTTCTTTTCCAAGCTGAATGCCTGTTTTAATCATGGCCTGGGCAAGCTGCGGCTGTCCGATATCCATATCAAGCACCGGCGCCAGCAGGCGGATGCCCCGCTCCTCTAAACGCAGGGTCTTTGCCACCATTTTCGGCGCTGTCTGCATATAGACACAACCATAGTTATGCTCTACCCCGGAAGTTGCATGGCGGATGGTGCGGATGCAGGGGATAAACATGTAATCGACACCCTCTCTCGCCAGATATTCCATATGTCCGTGAAGCAGCTTCACCGGATAACAAGTCTCTTCCTGGGTCACATCCTGGCTGATGCGGATGATCTCCTCACAGCTTTCCTTTGACAGCAGAACATTAAAACCAAGCTCCGTGAAATACTTGTAAGCCATCGGGAAAAACTTGTACATCATCAGGGACTGGGGAATTCCGATGGTCTTCCGTCCCGGTAAAAGCGTTCCATCATACCCTGCATAGAACCACTCCCGGTTCTTCTTATAGATTTCCGTGTTTTTCTCCTGGTCAGCACTGTGTTTTGATACAGCCGCCTTCGCTTCCAGTGCCGCGCCGTAAGCGCCGGTCACATCGTAGTACGGTGTGATGCGGAGCCGGGCACCGAACATCTCATAAAACGCGGAGACAATTCCTTCATTATGAATGATGCCGCCCTGCAGGCAGATGACTTTGCCTACCTTTTTGTTCGCCACCACGCGGTTTAAATAGTTCCGCACAATGGAACGGCTAAGCCCTGCACAGAGATCTTCTTTTCCTGCTCCCGCCGCGATTTCGGATAAAATCTTAGACTCCATCAACACGGTACAGCGCTCGCCCAGTTCCACCGGATGCTCTGCCGCCAGTGCCATGAGCCCAATCTCTGCCAGCGGAATACCCAGTCGGCCTGCCTGCTCCTCGATAAAGGAACCGGTTCCCGCCGCGCAGACCTTGTTCATCTCAAAGTCCACCACCTGGCTGTGTTTCACAGAAATGTACTTAGAATCCTGACCGCCAATCTCAAAGACCGTATCCGCATCCGGATTTAAATAGGAGGCGGCTCTGGCCTGGGCTGTGATCTCATCCAGTACATGTTCCGTTCCCAGCTTTTTCGCAATCAGATAACGACCAGAACCAGTTACTGCTGTCTGGATGATGGATGTTCCCGCAAGGTCCATCGTCGGCTTCAATGCCGCCATACCTTCCTCGACCGCCCGGGCCGGATTGCCGGAAGTACGGATATAGCAGTAATCCAGCACCTCCTGATTTTCTCCGATCAGCACCAGATTGGTACTGGTAGAACCTACGTCCACGCCAAGCCACATGGATTCGCCGTTTTTTGGCGCGCGGGTTTTGTGGAGCTGGTCCTTCTCGTAATGGTACGGAGGAAGCATTTTTCCTGATTCGCTCGGCTTCTGATTTTCGGACGCTGCTTCCGGTTCCATTTCACCACACGATGTATCTGCTGCTCCCTGCACTTCCATGGAACATGCAGTTTCTGCGGCATGGCAATCGGTCTCTCCAGGCATACCAGAGCAGCCTGTTTCCATTGCCTCTGCCGTATCGCACATTTTCTCCCAATCCACGCGCACCTTCCGCTCCATAGCAATCGACGCCAGACCAGCAGCAGAAACAACGGTTCCACAGTCATCCCAGAGCAGTTCTCCCTCTTCCAGACCGAAAATCTCTTTCACCGCCCGGATCACGCCGCGGTTTTTCACCACGCCACCAGACAGAAGCACCGGCTTTCGTACCGGAAGTTTCCGCACCACGGAAGTTTTAAAGTTCCGCACCACCGCATAGGCCAATCCCAGAAGAATATCCTCCGCGGACACACCCTCCTGCTGCCGGTGGATCAGATCTGTCTTCGCGAACACACTGCAGCGGCCTGCCAGGCGCGGAACGCTGGTGGCCCGGTCCGTATAGTCAGAATAGGATTCCAACGGCAGTCCCAGGCGGTACATCTGATCCTCAAAAAAGGCTCCGGTTCCCGCCGCGCACTCACCGTTTACCGCATACTCCAGCACCTGTTCCCGGCCCAGTCCAGTCAGAAAACAGGAGGTCTGGGCACCGATTTCCAGAATACTCTGAGCCTCCGGATACAGCAGTTTCTGACCTGCTAAGAGTGCTGTCACCCGGTCTGCCATCTCCGTTTCGCCTGCTTCCGGGAAAAGGAAAGCCGCAGCACGGTTCACTGCGGCATACTTGATGGCTCCCGGATCGGTGTGATTCAGTTCCTGTTTCATGGTATCCAGCATTTCACATAAGGTATGCTTCGCATCTCCCTTATGCAGCATATAGCGGCTGTAGATCAGCCTTCCATCCTCCACAACGGCCAGGGAAATACTTCCCGCTCCCGCATCGATTCCCAGTCCTCTCATTTACTTCACCTCTGGCTTTCCCACGATCAGAAGCATCTTATAAGGGGTCTTCGCGGTTCCATCCAGTTCCTCTCCTTCATTCTGTACAACATTATGAATATCCATTGTCTCGTCTCCTTTTTTCATTATCTGATCAGCGCAATCATTTCTGCTTTCACCTGCACCAGCGCGTCCGCACTCAGATTCCGCAGTCCCTTCTCCCGCGGAAGCCGGATTTCCTTCACCACTGAGGATGGCCTCGGCCCAAACACCAGAATCCGGTCCGCAATCTGCAGAGCCTCATCCATATCGTGGGTGACGAACAGCACCGAATTCTGTTCCTGCTCCCAGAGTGCTTTTAAATATGTAAGCATCTCCTGACGCAGGCTGTAATCCAGAGACTTAAAGGGTTCGTCCATCAAAAGCAGCTCGCTGCCATAGTAAAATGCCCTTGCGATTCCACACCGCTGCCGCATGCCGCCGCTTAACTGATCCGGGTAATAATCCTCAAACCCGGTCAGGTGCATCTGATCGATCAGCTGCAGGATGCGCGCCTCATCGGTATCATCCCGCACCACCCGGATGTTGTCATACACGGTCAGCCACGGAAGAATCCGGTCCTCCTGGAACACATACCCTGTTTTCCCCGCCCGGTTTCTGATCTGACCATCATAATCCCCGGTAATTCCCGCAATCAGGTTCAGCAGGGTTGATTTTCCGCAGCCGGAGGGACCCACGATCGCCGTGATTTCCTTCCGGTCCACATGAAGATTTAAATTTTCCAGCACCGGCAGGCCGCCAAATTCTTTTCTCAGCCCGATCACATCCAGCATACCAACTTGTTCCTTTCTGTTCTCATCCTACGGTGGGAAGTCTTTTTCACCAGCACCGCCGCATGCCGCACCAGCTTTCCGGCCAGCACCGCCGCGTAATAAATTCCGACCATGATCACGGTCCAGGCAATCACCGTCTCCGGCTCAATATTCAGCCGCGCCGTCATAATCTGTCCGCCGATTCCGGAAGTGGTAGTCAGTACCTCGCCCATCACTACAGTCTTGCAGGCCATACCCACCGCAATTTTTAATCCGGAAATAAAATACGGTGCCACCGATGGAATCAGGATATAGCGGAGCTTTTTCCAGACAGCAAATCCGAACACCGCTCCCATCTCCATCAGTTTCCGGTCAATGGCCGCAATTCCATCCGAGATGCAGATAAACATGGTAGGCACCACCGCCATCACCACAATGAAAATGCTTGCCCGGCCATTGAATCCAAACCAGATGATAGCCAGGATCAGCCAGGAAATGGGCGGCACCACCTGGATGATACCAAGCACCGGCTGAACCAGTTCCCGGACCGGGCGCAGCATACCGCCAAACAAACCTGCGAGACATCCGATCCAGATTCCGATTCCCAAGCCGCTGGCAAGACGCACCAGGGTCTTTCCAATCTCAGCCCAGAGCTTTGCCGATCTTAAAATTTCAACGACTTTTGCCGCCACCATATGGATTGGCGGTACCACTAACGGGGAATAGAGCTTGCTCATTCCCCACCAGAGTCCAAGCACAAGAACCGTTGCCGCGATCCGGTACTTATTTGCTGTAATACAGGGTTTCATCCGGTACTTTGCCTCCGATCATAGACGGATCAAAATCGTTCAGAAGCTGATAGAAACCATCCAGGTCTGTCTTTGCGTCCATGGCGTTTTTATAGATCAGACCCATGTTCGGAATTGCTTTCTCTACCAGCGGAGCCTTTAAACCAAGCTGTTCCTCGGCAAGTGCTGCCGCATCTGCCGGATTCTCCAAAACCCAATTTAAGGATTCCTCATAGGCAGCCTCAAACTCTGCTACCAGTTCCGGATTCTCGGAGATGAATTTCTCGGTGGTTCCAAGTCCGGCATTCGGTACGATGGAATCCTCACCTTTCACTTTCTTCCACTCATCCTCGAAGGAAAATGCCACGCGTACCTGGTCGTTGTTCATCTTTGCTGCGGTGACCTGCGGCTCAATAAGAGTTGCGTACTCGATTTTGCCTGCTGCCATCATCTGGGAAATCTCAGCAGTGGTGGAATAAACAATCTCTACGTCCTCGCCCACTTTTAAGCCAGCCTCATTTAAGAAGAACTGGGTCAGGGCATCTGGCGGGGAAGACTGGAGCGGAACGTACACGGTCTTGCCCTTTAACTGGGACCATTCGGTCAGATCCGGGTCTGTGGTGATGAAGTAAGTCACACCCCAGGTATTGACATTGGTCAGACGGACCGGAAGTCCTTTGTTGTAAAGCTTCGCTGCTACGGTCAGCGGGAATGCGAACATGTCATGCTCCCCGTCCTGAACCATGGCGATCAGCTGCTCCGGCGCATCCCAGATATCCAGCTCAAACTTCACGTTATCGCCCAGCAGTCCTGCATCTGCCATATGGAGAAGCGGAAGGGTCGGCGGTGCTTTCGGCACGCCAAGCTTAATGACAACCTTTTCTCCATCCTCTGCGTTTTCAGATTCTGCTGCCTTCTCCTCAGTTTCTGCCTCACTCTCTGCCACAGTCTCCTCCGCGCTGTTCTCTGCCGCCGCTTCGGTTTCTGCTTTGGTCTCCTGCACGCTGCCTCCTGCGCCCTGGCATGCAGTCAGGGCCAGCATCACCGCTGCCGCAAGCCCGATGAGTAACTTAGACTTTCTCATTGTATTTTGTCCTCCCATTTGGTATAGTAGTTAGTAATTGCTAACAATAGTTAGTGAACGCTAACTAAAATAGCAAAGATGAAAAGGTATTTCAGTTGCCGTGGCAACAAGGAGGGTTTCATGAGAAACTATTATCAACTACTGATGAAAAATCCATTATTTAAGGGAATTCCGGAAGAAAAAATGGAGCCGGTACTCCAGTGCTTAAAAGCAAAAAAGAAAGTATTTACCAGCAGAACCCTGCTGTTTTCTTCGGACGAACCAATCCCCTGCCTTGGACTGGTCTTAAGCGGACACGCGGAAATTTTTCTGACAGACCCGGATGGCAACTGCACCCTGATCACCCAGGCCTGCACCGGCGAGCTGTTCGGCCACGCCCTGGCTGTGGCCCACGCGTCCGCCAATATTTTTGAAATTTTCACTTCAGAAAACGCGGAAATCCTGTTTTTGTATGTGCCAGAGTTTACCTCCCTGCAGAACTGCAACTGCACCTACCGCTTCAAGGTCATGGAGAACCTGATGCAGCTCATTGCCAAAAACAACATGGAACTGATGATGAAGATCCGCATCCTGACCCAGGGATCCCTGCGGAAAAAACTCATGCTCTACTTTTCCATTCTGTCCCGGGAACAGCACTCCACTACCATCACCCTGCCTTTTGGCCGGGACAAGCTGGCCAACTACCTGTTCTGTGACCGGAGCGCCGTTTCCAGGGAGCTTGGGCGCATGGACCGGGAAGGACTGATTCAGCTTGGAAAGACAGAAATCACGCTCTTATAATCTTGCACTTACAAACTTCCAGTCACGCTCTTGTAACCACCATCTCCCGGAACCTCCTGCCTGCTGCCCCAATCTCCCGCTTCGTATCGTACAGCATGCAGATGCGGCGCTCCGGGATGCTTTCTTTTAAAGGAATTTCAAACACGCGTCCTTCTTCCAGCGCCTGTTCCGCCAGTTCATAGGGCAGGAAACCAATTCCCAGATTTTTCTCCACCATCGGCAGAATCAGGTCTGCCGTGGCAACCTCAATATCCGGCCGCATGGTCAGGCCATTTTCCAGATAAAACTGACTGTAAAATTCGTAACTGCTGGTGTGGCGTTCCAGTGTGATCAGAGAATACTCGGCCAGGTCCTTTAATTCATTTTTCTGATCCGCCAGATACTCCAGGCGGCTCCCCGCAATCATCACATCGTAAAAGGTCTTCACTAAAACCACATGATCCGCCGCGCCTTCCAGTTCTTTTTCATCTGCCGCAGTTACCACAGCCAGATCGATGAGTCCCTCTTTCAGTGCCTTCGCCGCCCCCGGCGTCGAGTAATTGTATATCTTTAACCGTACGCCCGGATACATCTCATGAAAGCTTCTCAGAATCTCCATCAGATACAAATGAAGTGCTGTCTCACTAACACCGATCACCACAGTTCCACTCTCCAGCGCCGCACTCTGGCGCACCTCTTCCTCCCCTAACTCAATCTGTTCAAAGGCCGCTGCCACCCGCCGGTACAGCCGTTCCCCCTCTTCCGTCAGCGTGATGCCGCGGTTGGAGCGGCGCATCAGCGTACAGCCCAGTTCACTTTCCAGAATCCGGATGATACGCGTGATGTTGGGCTGATTGCTGTAAAGAAGCTCTGCCGCTTTGGTAAAACTTCCATAGCGGGCTACATAGTAAAAAATCTTGTAATGTTCAAAATTCGCTGACATGTTCCTGTTGTCTCCTCTCCTTTTTTCAAATCATCCAAATCCAGCTTTTAACTGCCTTCGTCATCTTTATTTTTTCATCTTACTATATATTTTTTATATAGTAAATATATGAACTATACATTATCTATCTGATGTAAAACCAAGTATAATGAAACACGGTTAGAAACAGAAAATAATATCCCGGAAAGAAGGAAGTTTTATGGCAGACAATATGAATACAAAACAACCGTTAATCTGTATCGGACGTGAATACGGAAGCGGCGGACGTGAGATTGCGGAAAAGCTTGCAGAGAAACTCGGCATTCCCTGCTATGACAAACTGCTCATCCACAAAGCAGCCGAAAAAAGCGGTTACACTGAACATTTTCTGACCCAGAATGAAGAGCAGCCATTTTCCATCGGCAGCCTGCTCACCGGAAATCCTTTCGCGGATACCGTCAGCATGGCGCACGCATTCTACCCGGAAAGCCAGATGGCCTTTGACGCAGAGCGCCACGCCATCCAGGATATCGCCCAGAACGGCGGCGGCGTGTTTGTCGGACGCTGTGCTTCCTCCATCCTGGCAGACCATAAAGATATGCTTTCCGTTTTCATCTACGCCAATGAGGATTCCAAGATCAAACGTGTCATGGCAAGGAACCAGACCGATGAGATCACTGCAAAGAAGCGAATCCAGAAAGTGGACCGCATGCGAAAACGCTACTTCGATTTTTACGCAGACACGCACTGGGGAGAGTCCGAAAGCTATGACATGATGTTAAGCAGCAGCCAGTTCGGCATTGACGGATGCGTGGAACTGATCTTACAGTGTCTGGAACTGCGAAACAAACATGCAAAGCAGTAAGATCGGAACATAACACAACGTCCTGGCAAAACGGACATAGAATCCGTCAATGCAGGAAACGCACATAAAAACATGAAAAAGGGAAAGAAGGTACATACCCATGAACAAAGACCTGACCGTGGGAGAACCGCAAAAAGTATTATGGCAGTTCTGCCTGCCGCTGTTCGGAAGCATCATCTTCCAGCAGCTTTATAACATTGCCGACAGCCTGGTTGCCGGTAAATTCGTCGGTGAAAACGCGTTGGCCGCTGTCGGCAACAGCTATGAGATCACGCTAATCTTCATTGCATTCGCCTTCGGATGCAACATCGGATGCTCCGTCATCGTATCGCAGCTCTTCGGCGCGAAACAGTACAATGAAATGAAGACCGCAGTCTACACTACCCTCATTGCAGGCGCTGTCCTCTGCGGCGTGCTGATGGCCGGCGGACTGGCACTCTGCCGTTCCTTACTGGAGCTCATCAACACACCGGAAGAAATCCTGGATGACTCCATGCTGTACTTAAACATTTACATTTTAGGACTGCCATTCCTGTTCTTTTATAATATCGCTACCGGAATCTTCTCCGCACTGGGAGATTCCAAGACACCCTTCATCTTCCTGGCAGCATCCTCTACCTCCAACATCGCAGTGGATATTCTCTTCGTCACTGCCTTCAAAATGGGCGTAGCTGGTGTCGCATGGGCAACCTTCTTATGCCAGGGTGTCAGCTGCATCCTCGCGATCCTGGTTGTTCTGCGCAGACTGGCCGGTGTGAAAACTGAGAAGCGTGCCGCCATCTTCTCCTGGCGGCTGCTGGGCAAGATTTCCGTCATCGCCATTCCGAGTATTTTACAGCAGAGTTTCATCTCTGTCGGAAACATCATCATCCAGAGTGTCATCAACAGCTTTGGTGCCAGCGTCATTGCCGGTTACTCTGCTTCCGTTAAGTTGAACAACCTGGTCATTACCTCTTTCACCACCCTGGGCAACGGCATCTCCAACTATACTGCCCAGAACATCGGCGCCCAGAAGATGGACCGGGTCAAACAGGGCTTCCGTGCCGGATTAAAGCTGGTCTGGATCTTATGTGTTCCGCTGTTTCTGGCTTACTTCTTCGCCGGACGTTACCTGGTATTCCTCTTCATGGATAACTCCACCGGCCCGGCCATCGACACCGGTATCCAGTTCTTACGGATCCTCTCTCCGTTCTACTTTGTAGTCTCCGCGAAGTTGGTGGCAGATGGCATCCTGCGAGGCGCAGGCCTGATGCGAAACTTCATGATTGCCACCTTCACCGACCTGATCCTGCGTGTAGCACTGGCCATCGGACTGGCAAGAGTCTTCGGTTCCATCGGAATCTGGTGCGCATGGCCGATCGGCTGGACCATCGCAATGTGCATGTCTGTATGGTTCTATAAATGTGGACCTTGGAATAAGAAAAAAGAAGCATAAAATACAATCTTCTATGAATCAGAAAAGGAGCCTGAATTTCAGACTCCTTTTCTAATTTCTGTAGTAAATAGCCATTACTGTTTCTGAAATAACCTATCCAATTCCTGCTTAAATATATGCTCACTCTTCTTTATTTGCTCCACAAAATCAGCATAGTTTTCTACACCGCAAGGTATTTGTAATCCGCATTTTATGACAGAAACATCTTCTCTTGGAAAAACATTATTTTCGTACGTCATTCCCTGATTTAACTTTAATAAAAATGGTTCTCTCCCATCAGATTCCGGATAAAGATAATATCCCCTTTTACAGTCAAACCGAAACATATAGGCCAATATTTGCAGATAATCCCTACCACTTATATTCTGAAATGGCTTATATTTCGCATCCGCAATCACACGATTTTTATTATCTTTTCCAATAAAATCCGGATAGATCATTCCATTATTTCCATGAAACAAGCGTTGCGCTCCAGCTCCAGCTTTATTCCTTGGATGATAGAAGTGACCACCAATCAACGTATTAACATACTCTTCCCAGAGCCATGACCCATCAAACAAAATGCCATAGACATTCCTTGTTCCTGTCCCATATTGGTGCTGTTCATTTCGGAGAATCAAAATACACAATTGCTGTAATGCCCGATACTCATGATAATAAGCATGTCTCACTACATTTTTGCAGTTTTCATCTATAATCTTTCTTCGATTACCTGGTTTATAATTTTGTGTAGCCTGGACCACCTGTCTCACTTCATCTTTTACAATATACAGAAGTCTTCTGCCCTGCGGTTTTCCTTTTATAAATTCGATTGTATGCCGTATCAGTTCTGTCAAAGTATTATCATAAGAATATTCCCGCTGGGAGTAGGCAATATTGCCTGTAAACGGAATATTTCTTTTAATATGCCTTGCAACATCAATAGAACCTCGTACATTACCATCATTATATTCGGTATGGATATAGGCCTTAAAAAGTCCCTTTCTCATGGCCTGACACAAATATCCCGGAAATAAAAACAACAGCAGATAAAACAGTTTATCCTCCTGATTTACGCTTGTCTCAAGATCAATAAAGTTCGGGAAATCGAGCACCCGTTCCAGCAAATATTGAAAGAAAAAATCATTTTCACCATGGCTGAACCTTGATTCAATGGCAAGTCTTTGCTCTCCCACACCTAAAAATCCCATGATATTGAAAGTACTAAATCAGGGGCTTGAAGTTCATATCAAGCTCTTGATTTTGAACCCCTGACTTAGAACTTTCCTAATCTATTCTTGGGAATGGACTGGCCTATTTCGGAGAATCCCTGGATGCTTCCGGACGTGGAAAGGCCATGGGATTCTATGGAACACTGACTGGTATCATTTATGTGGCAGCACCTTTGATCGGTAGCGTGATCGGTGATCTTCTGGGATGGCGCCTGACCTTTTACATCTCTGTCCCAATGACCGTAATCGTCCTTCTGATTTTGTTATTCCGTATGGAAAATATCCGTCCATCCGGTCCGCAGGCTGACCTTGACTGGATTGGTACCGGCCTTTTATGTGGAGCCACCATTGGAATTGTTATGATGTTTTCCTGGGGCGGACAGAAATATCCGTGGTTTTCCGCGCCAGTACTGTTTATGGCTGTTATGTTCCTTGTATGTACTGTATGTTTTATCCACTATATTCAAAAAGCAGCAAATCCTATTTTTTCAGTCCGCTTATTTACGAACCGTGAATTCGTCCTTGTCATCTTAAGCGTTGTTCTGATCGGGCCTTCCATGTCCAGCGTAGGCTCCTATCTTTCTTTACAGAGCATCACTTGCTTCATACTACGTATATTAAGAGATCGATTAATAATCACTGATCACAAGATTTCAGCTCATAACAACAGCCCCTGCGGTGGCCGGTTCTCCGGCTACCGCAGGGGCTGTTGTTATTCAATTAAAACAAATTCCCATCTTCATCAAATACCAGTGGCACTACCTCAGACAAAATTTCAACATCTCTATTTTTCGCTGCTTCATCCAGCAGTGCTTCTGAGATCCAGATTTTCTCCATATGCAAAGTATCCTGAATCCGCACAATCCTAAGCTTTGACAAATCTGCTCCATTCAATGTTTTCACAGACGCCTTAATTGCCATTTTCTCTGTTACTCGTTTCGCTCGCTTTGCACGTAGATTCTCCGGAATTGCTGCACCCGGCAAATACGTATGTGTGATATTGGGATCCATTCCTGGACCGCTAATATTTTGTTACAGTTCAGCCATGACGTTGGTTTATGAGATGATCTCACCCGTACGCAGCGAGGCAGTCTGCTTCATGGCGTACGGATCAGTGCTCTTTGAAACGTCAAGGCTGAACTGTAGCTCTTATTTCCCTTTCGGTTCTCTGATCAGCAGATTCAGCACGAATGCCAACACACCTGCCACAATCATCATCAGAAATGTACTGACGAAAGAACCACTGGCATCATACAATGCACCTGCGATGGTACTTCCAAAAGATGCAATCAGTAAATTCATGTTGATGATGGAGAAGTTCACCGGATAATTCTTCTTGCCATAAAATGCGCTGATAAATGCGGAGTTGGTCGGGGTTACACCGCCATAGGAAAAACCGGTGCAGATGAAGCCCACAACAATCAACATAAAGTTCTTCTGCGTCAATGCCAGTACCAGCACACCAACAGATACCACGAAACAGATAGAAATCAGAGACATGGTCTTGCCGCGGCCGATCTTATCAAACAATCCGCCGAAAATCACACGTCCGATACCATTGCAAATAGAAATCAGACCAACTACGGTTGCAATGGTGGACGGATCCACACCAGGTCCTACTTCCATGGCAACACCACTTGCCTGAGAAATCAGTGCAAGACCTGCTGCACTCAGCAGAATGGCCCAGATAAAGTAAATCCAGAAGGAAGTTGTCTTCAACATCTCCATCGGAGTCATCTCAGAACCGGCACTGCCACTCTTCTTGCCGCCTGCCTTCTCAACTTTGATCTCTGCCAGATCCTCTGCCGTCGGCTTCACGAAGAACATACCACACACAGCAATTACAACCAGCAGGACAATGCCAAAGATGAAGAATGTATTCCTCCATGCGTCAATGCCCGGCCCTGCCGGAGTCATGGCCTGATAAATCTTTCCGACAAAGAAGCTTCCGAAACCGAATCCCATCAACAGAATACCAGAGATCAGTCCCGGCTTATCCGGGAACCAGCGGGATACGGTACTCATCACCGCATTGTACACCAGACCAGACGCAAATCCACCCAGCACACCATATCCCAAATACAGCATCGTAGTGCTGGTGCTCTTGGATGCCAGGAAGAATCCCACAAAGAACAGGACTGCAGATGCCCACACATTGATCTTCACATCCACCTTACCTGCCAGCAGGCCGCCCACAAAGCCGCCCACACAGAAAAATGCCATACAGATGGTGAAGGTCAGTGACAGCTGAGCCTTCGTCCAATCTGAAAAATATGCTGCGATTGGAGAGGAAAATACACTCCATGCATATACCAATCCTGCCAGCAGGAGTACAATAACACCCACCACCGCATAGGTCCAACGATTCATCTTCTTATTCATATACATACCTCATACTCTTTTGTCATTCATATTTTATATCTTATATTTTGCTCAGCCGTTCGATCACCTGCTGTTTCAGTTCCGATATCATAACCTTACCGCTGGCTGTGACCGGAAACTCCTGAAACTCCAGAATATGACTGGGAACTTTATAGTGAGCCAACCGGCCGGTAAGATATAGCAGGATCTCATTCTCTTTCAGCAACGTGCCTGGTTTTGGGATGACACATGCAATGATCTTCTCCTGAACTACCTCAGCCGGAATACCCAGAACCTTTGCCTCCTGTACATATGGCAGATCCAGCAGGCAGGCCTCGATCTCGTGGGGCGAGATATTCTCACCGGCACGCACAATCATCTCCTTGATTCTTCCCACCACATGAAGATATCCAGCTTCATCCAGGAATCCCAGATCTCCGGTTCTCAGCCATCCATCCGTCAGCAGTGTATCCCTGGTTGCTTCCGGCATCTTATAGTATCCCTGCATCACATTGTATCCCCGTACCTGAATCTCACCAGTCTGGCCAGCTGCTGCCAGTTTCCCGTCTGCCGGATTCACGAACCGGACTTCCACGCCGCTGATCAGCCGACCGGCCGTCGATGCACGTTTCTCAACCGGATCTTCCTGAAGCATCAAGGTGACACAGGGTGATGTCTCTGTCTGCCCATAGGATGGCAGCAGTGTAATCTCCGGAATTTCCCGCTGAATCAGATGATACTCCTGCTCTGAAACCGCTGACCCGGCAATGATACCGGACCGCAGACTTTTCAGGGAATACTCTGTCCGTTCTGGCTTGTGGATGATCGCAAGGAACATCGATGGCACTCCGCTAAGCACCGTAATCTGATGCTTGTCCACCTCCTGCATCACCTGAACACTCTTAAAATATTTCATCAGGTAGATCGTACATCCGATCTGAATTCCCGCCAGAAGATTGCTGGTGATTCCAAAACAATGGAACATGGGAACAGCCACCAGGAACCGGTCCTCTTCCGTCCATCTGGTGAATTCCAGTGTTCCTCTTGCGCTGTTAATCAGGTTGTCATGACTCAGCAGCACTCCTTTGGCCGCACTGGTGGTTCCCGATGTGAATAGCATAGCTGCCGTGTCTTCTGATCGTACCTGACTTCGCAGTTCAGCCAGTCTGACCGGTGTCCCTGACTCCGATGCTTCCTCCACAAAATCCCGCTCAGTCATCCATTGCCCAGACTGATCTCTGCCGATGGGAATCCACGAGATCCCTCTGCTCCAGTCTTCCTGCTGCAAAACCTGAATCATCGGCTCATATCGAAGCGTCTTATAACCATCTCCGTAACAGAGATACTCCAGATCTGCATACTGAATGATATTCCGCAATTCTTCCATCTTGTAGCAGGTATTGATCAGCGCCGGTATCGCGCCCAGTTTTTCCAGCGCAAGAAATGTAAGAATCCAGTTAGGCGTATTCACACTCCAGATTCCCACATGAGTCCCTTTCCTGATTCCCTGGTGATCCATTCTCACCGCCAGATAATCCGTGATCCTGTCGATCTCAGACCAGGTATAGGACTGGTCCCGATAGACAAGAGCAAGCTTGTCCGGTGATTGCCTCGCCCGCAGACTCAGACTGTCACCAATCGTACTATGCAGCAATTCCATCTCTGCTCCCCCACAATTTCATCAAAATCATCTCTGTTCTCCAGCCCCCAACAACTTGTATACTTGAATTCTTATGTGATTATAACATATTTGCCAAAGTACGAACTTAAAGCCGCCGTATCGAATACAGCGGCTTATTACTATTATTTTCCTTCTCTTGCTTCCTTTACTGCATCAATCATCATCGGCACAACCTCAAACAGATCTCCCACGATGCCGTAATCTGCTACCTCAAAGATTGGAGCAGTATCATTTACATCCACCGCAATAATCAGTTCAGAATCCTGCATACCGGCCTTATGCTGGATCGCACCGGAAATACCAAGTGAAACATAGATTCTCGGATGAACGGTTTTACCGGTCTGTCCAACCTGATGATCAGAAGTCATCCAGCCCTCATCAGTCACCGCTCTGGATGCACCTACAACACCGCCGCCCAGTGCCTCTGCCAGCTGCTCTGCCAGTTCGATACCTTTGTTTACATCCTTGCTGATACCGCGTCCTACAGAAACCACGATATCTGCACCAATCAGATCAACCATCTTTCTGGTCTCTTTTACCACTTCCACAACCTTGGTTCTCAGACGATCCTGAGCCAGTTCTGCCTGATACATCTCGATCTCACAAGCATCTGCCTTTGCCTGATCGAATGCTGCCTTCTTCATAACACCGGGACGTACCGTAGACATGCAAGGACGGAAACGCGGACAGATGATGGTAGCCATCAGATGACCGCCGAATGCCGGACGGGTCATCTTTAAGTTTGTGTCGTCCATCTTGAACTTGACTGCATCTACATTAATGGTAGATGACTCTCTTAAGAACTGTACATATTTGTCCATGTCGATATCCAGATGGGTACAGTCTGCAGTCAGACCGGTATGCAGTCTTGCTGCCACACGAGGGCCAAGATCACGGCCGATGTTGGAAGCGCCGATCAGCAGTACTTCCGGCTTCTTCTCCATCACCACATTACAGATCACGTCACTGTATGCATCAGTCGTATATACCTCCAGTGCCGGATCTTCACACACGATCACTTTATCTGCACCATAACCGCCCAGTTCTTTCGCAATGTCTGCAGCACCTTTGCCACCCAGCAGAATGCCCACCAGCTTGGCACCACGCTCATCAGCCAGCTTTCTGCCTTCGCTGATCAGTTCAAAGTCGGTATTCATAAGTTTGCCTTCCCGCTGCTCACAGAATACCCATATATCACGGAACTCATTAATCTCTGCACTGTTGTAAGCCATATGATCTATCCTCTACTTTCTCTTAAATGACATGTTTCTTGACAAGCTGTCTTACCAGCTCGTTCACTGCTTCTTCACTGCTTCCGCCAAGCATCTGGCCTGCGCCCTTCTGAGGCGGAGTGAAGGAACGGAAAATATTGGTCGGTGAACCCTTCAGCCCGATGGTACTCGGATCGATCAGCGGCTCATCCTTCAGTGCTTCGTAATCCAGCACTTCGATCGGCTTGTCATAGCACTCCAGAATTCCTTTAACGGTCAGATAACGCGGTACATTCAGCTCTTTCACACAGGTAATCAGGCAGGGAGTCTGCACTTCCACGGTCATATATCCATCTTCCATCAGACGCTGAATCTTGAGAACATTGCCCTCTTTTTCAATCTTTCCTGCATAGGTAACCTGCGGCAGATCCAGTTTTTCTGCGATCTGCGGGCCAACCTGTGCCGTATCACCATCGATTGCCTGACGTCCGCAGAAGATCACATCCTCCGGACCTACTCCCAGATGATTCAGTGCTCCTGCAATGATCTGAGAAGTTGCATAGGTATCGGATCCGCCGAACTCTCTTCCGGAAATCAGGACTGCATCATCTGCGCCCATGGCAATCAGCTCTCTGAGCATGCCCTTAGCTGGCGGCGGTCCCATGGTAACTGCTGTCACCTGACAGCCGGTAGCATCTTTCAGCTGAAGTGCTGCTTCCATGGCACTCATATCATCCGGGTTGATGATGGTCAGCATGGATGCACGATCCAGAGTTCCATCCTCTTTCACAGCTACTTTTCCGGATGTATCCGGAACCTGTTTTACACATACAAATATTCTCATCCTGACATTCCTCCTACTTTAACAGACTTCTGGAAATAACCATCTGCTGTACCTGACTGGTTCCTTCATACAGAGTCATAACTCTGGCATCACGATACAGTCTCTCAACCTTGTAATCCTTGATGAAACCATAACCGCCATGTACCTGAATTGCCTTTGCAGCAACGCGGTTTGCCATCTCAGTTGCATAGTACTTACTCATGGAACACATCACAGATGCATTCTTGTCGCCTGCATCCTTTGCAACTGCGGTACTGTAGATCAGTTCTCTGGCAGCTGCAATCTCTGTTGCCATATCAGCCAGCATAAAGCTGATGCCCTGATTGTTGCCGATGGGCTTGCCAAACTGCTTTCTCTCTTTTGCATATTTCACTGCCTCATCCAGACAGCCCTGTGCAAGGCCCAGAGACTGAGCTGCTACACCCAGACGTCCGCCGTCCAGAGTCTTCATAGCAACTGCATACCCCTTATCCAGCGGTCCTAACAGATCGCTCTTATGTACCCGCACATTCTCAAATACGATATCACTGGTTGGATATCCGCTGATACCCATCTTAAGCTCCGGTTTTCCACAGGATACGCCCGGCAGCTTCATATCCACGATAAACATGGAGATACCTTTGCTTCCCTTCAGATTCGGATTGGTTCTTGCATACACAACTGCATAATCTGCAATCGGAGCACCGGAAATGAAGCATTTACGGCCATTCAGCACGAAATAATCACCGTCAGCAACTGCTCTTGTGGTCAGGCTTCCGGCATCAGAACCTGCGCCCGGCTCGGTCAGTGCGAATACAATCTGCTTCTCTCCTTTTGCTACTGGAGTGATGTATTTCTCCAGCTGCTCCGGGGTACCACAGCTAAGCAGCGGGCCGCCGCCCAGAGAGTTGGGGGTATTGGCATAGATTGCCAGAACCGGACATACTCTTGAGAACTCCTCATTCATCAGCACGTAAGACATGGTATCGCCGCCCTGACCGCCGTATTCTACCGGAAGTTTGCAGCCGGTGAAGCCATATTTTGCCATCTTGTTCCAGATTTCCCAGTTGAATCCACCTTCCCGGTCCAACTGCTCCTGGATCTCAGTTGTGAACTCAGTCTCCGCGAAGCTGCGGAAGTTCTTTCTCATTAACTCATACTTGTCAGAAAGAATCATGTTTCTCCTCCTTTAATCATGTGGAATATGGGTATTCCATAATTTATATTTATTATGTTATAGCTGTGAGGTCATAAAATCTCACATTATGATCGACTCTTACATATGGATTCCGCCCCAGGTTTCTTCAAACATAGCTGCATCCATCAGTTTCAGATCCGGTGACACTGCCGGTACAAAATCCATCTGATCAATAATATCTTTTTGCAGATCAATGCCAGGAGCAATCTCAATCACAGTCATCTTACCATCAAGCAACTGGAATACGCAGCGTTCCGTCACATAAAGGATCTCCTGTCCGGATTTGGAAGCGTACTTTCCGCTGAATGTAATCTGGTCGACCTGCTTCAGGAATTTACGTCCATTGCCTTCCTCCCGGATTACCAGCTTACCGTCCACGATTTCCTCTTCTCCCTTATTGGCAAACATTCCGGCAAAGATCACCTTCTTGGATGCCTGAGAAATATTGATAAATCCGCCCGGGCCAGTCAGACGAGGCATCATCTTGCCAGGATTCTTTTTGTCAGGAATCATGAACTTACTTACATTGATATTGCCTTCCTCATCTGCCTGAGCTAGTCCAAGAACTGCCATATCACAGCCGCCGCCATCATAAAAGTCGAACATGGAACCGTGATCTACACTGGCCTCTGCATTGTAGGAGCTTCCGAAGTTGGGAAGAGGTGCCGGAACTCCGCCGAAATATCCGCTTTCCGTAGTCAGACAGATATCATCGGTATGCCCTTCCTCTGAGACAATGCTTGCCATCTCAGAAGGAATACCCACGCCCAGGTTTACCACATCGCCCTTCTTCAGTTCTGCTGCACAACGTCTTGCAACCACTTTACGCGGGCTCAGCGGCATGGTCGGAATCGCATGCAGCGGCTTGCGAATCTCACCGGAGAACGCCGGCTCATAATACACTCCCTCGGTCTGCCAGCATGCATTCTTGTCAGTTGCTACAACCACATAGTCTACCATAGCACCCGGGATCTTCACATCCTTTGGTTTCAGGGTTCCCTTCTGAGCCGTGTACTCTACCTGAACGATAACAATTCCGCCGCTGTTCTTTGCTGCCTCGGCAACTGCATAACCTTCATTGATCGGGCCTTCCTTTGCGAAAGAAATGTTGCCGTTCTCGTCTGCGATGGTTCCGCGAAGCAATGCCACGTCCAACTTGAAGGATTTGTAGAACAGATACTCCTCGCCCTCCAGTTCAATCACCTTCACCAGATCTTCCGTGGTCACTTCGTTCATCTTGCCACCTTCAACACGAGGATCTACAAAAGTGCCAAGACCTACTTTGGTAATCAGGCCCGGGCGATGGGCTGCGATCTCTCTCCACAGGTTTACGATAACCCCCTGGGGCAGGCAGTGGCAAGCCATCTTGTTGGCACGTACCAGATCGTTCATGGCAAATGCAGAACCGATATGAGCTGCAGACCACTTGGTCACCAGACCTTCGTATCCCAGTCTGGTCATACCTCTCTCTTTCCAGTCACCCATGGCACTTCCCTGCTTCATGGTCAGATCACACGGATGTCCGGTTTCCTTGAAATTATCTGCGATTGCAACAGCAACCTCTTCTGCCCATCCGGACAGCCCCATGCCAGCAACACCTACTGTTGAATGATCCGGAATCAACTTCGCCGCTTCCTTTGCTGAAATAAACTTAGCCATAACTACCCCTTTCTTGCATAATTCTATTGTAACTGCCTTTGCAGTGACTTGTTATTTTCTTAACGTGATTATATCACGGGAGTTTGACACATCAAAATTAAAAAGGATACTGCAAAGCCTTGAAACAGGCTTATTTTTTTGTCAAATTTTTGTTTTTATTATATAGTAATATTTGGTGATATATGTTATAATAATGACAGAGGTGATCATTATGCGTGTAACAACATCAAAATCGAAAAATTCTGAGTCATTTTATATTACACAATCCTATACAAGTGCTCAGGGAAAAAGTACTTCAAAAACAATCCGTAAATTAGGTACTTTGGCTGATTTATCAAAACAACTTCATACGGATCGCGAAGGGGTTCTCGCATGGGCAAATGAACAAGCCCGTCTTGAAACTCTGAAATATAAAAGTGAAAAAGAAGATGCAACTGTTATGATTCCATTCCATTCAAATCGGTTCATGGACTATCATAAACAGAAACTTTTTTCTGGCGGTTATCTTTTTCTTCAATCCATTTATTATGGACTGAAAATGGATTCTATCTGTCGAAAAATCAAAAGCAGGCATAAATTCGAGTATGATCTCAATGCGATTTTGTCAGATTTGATCTATACAAGAGTGTTGGAACCTTCCAGTAAAAGTTCTTCCTTTCGTGCTGCAAAACAATTCCTTGAACCACCAACATATGAACTTCATGATGTATATCGCGCTCTTTCCGTTCTTGCATCAGAAATGGATTTTATTCAATCGGAAGTTTATAAAAACAGTTTTTTCCTCGGAAACAGAAATGATCGGATCCTTTATTATGACTGTACAAACTACTACTTTGAAATTGAACAGGAAGATGGAGACAAGAAATATGGGAAAAGCAAGGAGCATCGTCCCAACCCGATTATCCAAATGGGACTTTTCACAGATGGCGACGGAATCCCTCTAGCATTTTCTCTTTTTCCGGGAAATCAAAATGAGCAGAAATCTTTGAAGCCTTTAGAAACTAAGATTCTTCAACAATTCGGTTGTGAGAAATTTATTTATTGCAGTGATGCCGGGCTTGCTTCCGAAGATAACCGTGTACTCAATCATATGGGACAACGGGCATTTATTGTCACTCAGTCAATCAAAAAGCTGCCTGCTGAAGATCGGGCATGGGCTTTGAACAAAACAGATTTTAAACGATTATCAGATGATAAAGTTGTCGATATTACAAATTTAACAGAAAACGATAAAGAACAGCTTTTCTATAAAGATGAGCCTTTTACAACCAAAAAGTTACATCAACGATTGATCATAACCTACTCCCCTAAATATGCTGCTTACCAAAAAGCTATCCGTGCAGAGCAAATCAGTAGAGCAGAAAAAATGGTTGCAAATGGAACTTTAAAAAAGCAACGCAAAAATCCAAATGATCCTGCTCGATTTGTAAATAAGGTTGCTGTCACAAATGAGGGGGAAAAAGCCACAATCCATTATTATCTTGATCTGGAGAAGATTGCAGAAGAAGAAATGTATGATGGACTTTATGCCATCTGTACAGACCTGCTTGATGATGATGTTGCAGATATTTTAAAAGTAAGTGAAGGAAGATGGCAGATTGAAGATTGTTTTAGAACTATGAAAACTGATTTTGAAGCCAGACCGGTTTATTTAACCCGTAAGGATCGCATTAAAGCACATTTTCTTACTTGTTTTCTTGCATTGCTCCATTTTAGATTATTAAATCGTTCTTTAAAAGGAACTTATACGACCAGCCAATTACTTCACACTTTGAAAGATATAAAGTTTGCTGATGTCGAAGAGCAAGGATTCATGCCGGTATATGAACGTCATGAAATAACCGATGACCTCCATGAAGCCTGTAAATTCCGAACTGACTATCAATTCATAACAAAACGAAACATGAAAGGAATTCAGAAAAAAAGTAAACGAAGATAAAATATTACTATATTTCGTGTATGTAGCTCAAAGTGCCACAGTCCTTGTATTTACAAGGGTTGCGGCACTTATTTGACTAAACAACTGTCAAAGATGGGATTATATCACATTCAGCAAAGCATGTAAATATATACATGTTTTCAAAAACACGTTTTGTTAAATTATGTGAATTATTCCGTCATTTATTGTGCATATTTCACAAGTTATTATTTTCTGTTTGTTATTTTATGGATTTATTGATAAGATGTAGCTATTCAGTAGGTCTGCGCACTTGCTGCGCTGACCATAAGAAAACGTGTTGGAGGATGGCAAAAGTCCATTGACGAAGTCAATTCAGGATGGACTTTTGCCTCGTGACTGTGAAGGTACTGAACAGTTACGATAAGATGAAAGTTAAGAGACAACAATCAAGGGGACAAACTATGAGAACATTAAAATACGCGATCCTGGGTCTGATCAACCGGGACCCCATGACCGGATACGATCTTACAAGAGAATTCAACAGCAACCATCTGGCCAACTTCTGGTATGCCAAACACAGTCAGGTTTACCCGGAACTGAGCCGGCTTATGGAAGAAGAACTGGTAACCTGTGAGGTAGTAATCCAGGGCGAAAAGATGGAGAAAAAGCTTTACAGCATTACCGAGAAAGGCAGACAGGAATTGCTTCACTGGCTGATGGAGGACGATCCGCTGGGTCCTACGCCCAAAGATGTCTTCCGGCTTCGCATGTACTTTTCAGACTTCATGAGTAAGGAAGAGCTTCACGAGCATCTGTCCCGGCAAATCGACAAACACACGGACAAATGCCGGTATCTTTCTGATGTCATGGAACAGAATCACAATAACAAGGTTCCCCCGTTCGGCACCCGGGAATATGGAGACTATATGGTACTTGAAGGTGCAATTATTCGTGAAGAATCTTATATCCAATGGCTTGAAAATTGTTTAAAGAGGGTCTGATGATCCTCTTTTTCATTTGTAATTCTGTTATGTACATTCAGCCCTGCAGCCAATGAAGGCTGCGAATCTGCGGATTCCGGATGCCAGCCATCAACTCATCCAGATAGATCTGCAGAAATGGATCTGGATTTTTCTCTTGGATCAATCCCTGGCGGTTCCACTCCTGTGCTGCCGCTGAGCAAATCTCATCCATAATCTTCATGTTCCTGTCATTTGCAGTATCACCGACAGTCAGCTGATCAAACAATCCCCCTGTATAGTTCAATATCGGCAGTTCTTCCATACCTCTTCGCATCCATTTGTAGAATGGCGCATACCGACGATTCAGAAGATAGATCAGTCGGTTCCCTGCATGGAACATCCCTTTTCCTTTGCGTAAAGAATGTATTCCACGATTTCCTGTGTAATCACCTCTCCCGGTGCCAGAATCGGGATTCCCGGCGGATAACACATAACAAATTCACCGCTGATCCGGCCTGCCGTCTGCGCAATGGGAAGCGAAAGCTTTTCTGCATAAAAGGCCTTCTGCGGAGAACAGGCTACCTGCGGGGAAATGTATTCCCCCGTCAGCATCCCCGCCTTGTCCTTGCGGTAAAGACGTTCAATGTCTGCCAGCGCTCCCACCAGACGTTCAATATCCTGGATGCGGTCTCCAATGGAAATATAGGCCAGGATATTGCAGATATCTCCAAATTCGATCTGGATATCGTACTCATCTCTTAACAGGTCATACACCTCGATGCCGGCCAGCCCGATACCCAGTGTATAGACGGAAAGCTTGGTCACGTCGAAATCATAGATGGTGGTGCCGTTTACCAGGTCCTTTCCATATGCGTAATAACCACCAATGGAATTGATCTCATTTCTGGCATATTCCGCCATCTGGACCACTTTTCCAAAGGATTCTTCCCCTCTCAGCGCCAGGTTTCTCCTGGAAATATCCAGGCTGGAAAGAAGAAGATAAGATGCGCTGGTTGTCTGTGTCAGGTTGATGATCTGGCGGACATAGTCCGGATTCATGCCTTTATTAAGCAGAAGCATGGAGCTCTGCGTCAGGCTTCCGCCAGATTTGTGCATGGAAACCGCCGCCATGTCCGCCCCTGCTTCCATGGCATTGACCGGAAGTCCTTTGCCAAAATATAAATGCGTTCCGTGCGCTTCATCTGCCAGGACCTTCATACCCTTTTCGTGGGCCAGCTTTACGATTCCCCTCAGATCCGAACAGATTCCGTAGTAGGTCGGATTATTCACCAGAACTGCTACCGCATCCGGATTTTCCTCAATGGCCTTTTCCACCTTCTGAATATCCATTCCAAGGGAAATCCCAAGGTCCGAGTTTACTTCCGGATTCACATAAACCGGTACCGCCCCGCATAACACCAGGGCATTGATAGCGCTTTTGTGTACATTCCTTGGCAGAATGATCTTATCGCCCGCCTTGCAGACAGAAAGGATCATTCCCTGAACCGCTGATGTCGTTCCGCCAACCATAAGAAACGCGTGACTGGCTCCGAAGGCATCTGCTGCCAGTTCTTCCGCCTCCCGGATCACAGATACCGGATGGCACAGATTGTCCAATGGTTTCATGGAATTGACATCCAGTCCCACACATTTTTCTCCTAAAAGAGAAGCTAACTCCGGATTGCCCCTTCCCCGTTTGTGCCCCGGTACATCAAAAGGCACCACCCGTTTCTTTCGGAAACGCTCTAATGCCTCATAAATCGGCGCCCTCTTTTGTGCTTCCAGATTCATTTTCTGCCTCCTCCTGCAGCCGGCCCTGAAATTGGTATAAAAAAAACAGGTGACGGCATATTCCATCACCTGCTGTATCTGTTTTTGTCTTTAAATGTCTCTGTCCTTTTGACAGGCAAAACAAGAAATTTTCTCACTTCTTATTATCACTTCTTATTATTCTGTGTTACACCTCGTCTGCTTCCGCATTCTTCCCCAGCCTTCTCAGCATGGTCTTTTTCACTGCCCGGAAGATATTTTCATATCCCGTGCACCGGCACAGATGACCGGACAGGAGCTTGCGGATCTCGTCATCGGAATATTCTTTTCCGGACTGTAAGAGTTCCGTTGCGCTCATGATAAAGCCCGGGGTGCAGAATCCGCACTGGACAGCGGCCTCATCAATGAAGGCCTGCTGAATATCGGACATCTCTCCGTTCGGGCCTGCCAGGCCTTCCAGGGTCAGGATTTCCTTGCCCTCGGCCCACACAGCCAGGTAAATGCAGGAGTTGAAGCACTCGCCGTCGATCAGGACGTTGCAGGCTCCGCACTCTCCTACCTCACAGCCTTTCTTGACACTGGTGAGGCGGAAATCATCTCTCAGCACATCGGTTAAGGATGCGCGTACATCGATCATTTTTTCTACTTTCTTTCCGTTGATGGTGCAGGAAAGCAGCTTATACTGTTTACTCATGGACTTCACCTCCAGCCAGACGGATGGACTCGCACAGGGCGCGCTCTGCCAGTACCGTCGCGATATGTTCACGGAAATCTTTCGCAGCACGCCAGCTGTCTCGCGGATTGATGTCCTCAAGAACTGCCTGGGCGAACTCCTTAATTGCCGCTCTGCTCGTCTCTTTTCCGCGGATCTTTGCTTCCGCGGAAGGAGCGCGCATCGGTACCGGGCCTGCTACACCGTAAGCGATCCGGGCATCCAGAATTATTTTTTTATCTTCGGAAAGCTTTACATTTACAGAGCATCCGGTGGTAGCGATATCCATGGCGTTACGCATTGCATACTTGATATAATGTCCAAAGTAGCCCTCATAAGCTTCCTTCGGAATGATGATCGCAGTCTGCAGCTCGCCCGGTCTCAAATCTACCTTGCCGGCTTTGATGTAAAAGTCGTGGATCGGGATCCGGCGTACTCCTTCCGGTCCGGTGATCTCCACGACCGCGTCCCACGCATGGAGGGTTGAGGCAGAGTCAGCGGAAGTTACGCCGTTGCAGGTGTTTCCTCCGATGGTACCGATGTTGCGGATCTGGGGGCCGCCCACCATGTCTACTGCCTCGCCGAGTACGTTGATATATTTCTGGATGATCGGATCCTTGGTAATATGGGAAAAACTGGTGAGGGAGCCGATGCGGATGGCACCGTCCTCCTCAAAGGATACGCCGCGCATGGCGTCGATCCCGTAAATGCTGACAAGCTCTTTTCCTGCGCGTTTTCCCTCGCGCATCTGCACCAGCACGTCACTGCCTCCGGCAATGATCTGCGCTTCCGGATGTTCCATCAGGAGCGCTACTGCGTGCTCTACACTCTCCGCTTCGTAAAGCGCCTTTAAATCATACATAACGTAACCTCCTTAGAACAGTCCTTCTTCTTTGAATCGTTTAAACAGAATGTGCGGGTTTACCGGTGCGTCATTGACTGCCACTCCGGTAGCCTGGTAAACCGCGTTGCGGATGGCCGGAGCAACCGGACAGGTCGGCGGCTCACCCAGAGATTTGGTTCCGAAAGCACTGGTCGGCTCAGGATTCTCCACAAAGTAGGCGCGCAGTCTCGGATGATCCATAAAGGTGGACAGCTTGTAATCCAGCAGGTTGTTGTTTAACGCACGGCCGGTCTTCGGGTCGAACAGTAACTTTTCGGACATGCCGAAGCCGATTCCCATGCTCATGCCGCCGTGTACCTGGGCCTCAGCCAGAGCCGGGTTGATCAGGGTTCCTACATCATGTACGTTTACGATATCAAGCAGCTTCACCTTGCACATCGGGATATCTACCTCCACCTCCGCGAAGCAGCATCCAAAGGAGTAAGCGTTGGACTTGATCTGGGCGGTACTCTCCGCGGTGATGTGCTGGCTGTGGGTTACGCTGTACAGAGCCTCGGTAGCCAGTTCGCCTACGCTCAGCAACACACGGCCATCCGTCACGCGGACAATGTTGCCTTCCATAATGTCCAGGTTATACGGCGGCATGCGGGTCAGCTCATGGGCATAATTCAAAATGCGTTCTTTCAGCAACTGACCAGTCTGACGGATGGAGAAGCCTGCGGTGTAGGTCTGGCGGGATGCGTAGGCACCGGTACCAAACGGGGTTACATCGGTATCCTGACAGGAAACCACATGCACCTGATCCAGGCGGACACCCACTACATCGGCTGCCATCTGGGTATAAGCCGTATCTGCACCCTGACCGATTTCAGTCTCACCCAGTTGTACCTGCAGGGAACCATCCTGGTTTAATACCATGCGGCAGGAAGAGGTCTCCAGGGAGATTGGCCATACTGCCGTGTTGTACCAGAAAACCGACATACCGATACCGCGGCGGATGTCGCCGGTCTGGTTCTGGTATGCTTTATACTTGCGCTCGTAATCAATGGCTGCCATGCCCTTATCCATACACTGGTTAAAGGTATCGGTGTACAGCTCATTCTTGGAAAATTCATCCTTAAAGCCCACCGGCATCAGGTTCTTTCTGCGAAACGCGATCGGGTCCATGCCGATCTTTGCCGCTACCTCATCGGTGTGGCACTCAACGGCCCACATAGCCTGCGGAATGCCGTATCCACGCATGGCTCCGGCCGCCGGTTTGTTGGTAAATACGGTATAGCCATCTGCCTCAATGTTATCGCACGGGTAGAGCTGCGGGAACGCGCCTACGCCCTTGGCACAGATGCTGTGTCCGTGGGAAGCGTACGCGCCCTGGTCGGAAAATGCCTCCAGCTTTCTTGCGGCATAGGTGCCATCCGGGCGAACCCAGGAAATAATGTGGCTGCGGATTGCATGGCGCACACGGTTGGAAACGAAGGTTTCCTCCCGGGGAACATCCAGCTTCACCAGATGACCGCCCAGGTTCATGCAGACCCATGCGCAAAGCGGCTCATACAGAACGTCCTGCTTGTTTCCGAAGCCACCGCCGATGTACGGCTTGATGATCTGCACACGGCCCCAGTCAATGCCCAGTGCCTGGCCAACCACGCGGCGCACAATGTGCGGGATCTGGGTGGAGCTGACCATCTTGATGCGGTCGCCTTCCATCTCCGCGAAGCAGATAAAGTTCTCAATGTGACAGTGCTGCACGGTTGGCGTGCTGTACCAGCCCTCCACCTTGATGAGGCCCGGCTCCTTGATGGCTTCCTCATAATTTCCCTTGCGGATGGTGGTGTGCTTTAACACATTGCCCGGGTAATTTTCATGGATCTGCGGAGCATCCTCCTTCATGGCATCCTGTACATCCAGGACGAAGGAATACTCCTCATACTCTACTTTGATGGCCCGCAGCGCCTGGGCTGCTGCCACCTCATCCTCCGCTACGACTGCACCGATATCATCACCATAGAAACGGACACGGTCGGTCATGACCAGACGATCCGCCACATCCTGATGAGACGGGTCGGTAGACCACGGATGGCCTGCGGTCGGATAATAATGCTTTTCCTTCAGATCGAAGCAGGTGAAGATTTTTACGACTCCCGGAATCTTCTCCGCCTCGGATGCATCAATTGAAATAACCCGTCCATTCGCGATCGTGGAATGTAAAATACGGATGACGTATGCGCTCTTATCGCACAGATCATCGGTATAACGGGTTCTGCCCATTGCTTTATCATGGGCATCTACACGTGTTACCTTCTTCCCAACATACATTTGTTTTCCCTCCATTTGAAATCGGCGCCTGTAAAAACCTTACATGCGGTTTTTACATTCTTTTGTTCAGGCGCGCCTTACGACCTGCCTTCGATACACTGTTCTATGTATTCCTTCTTCTGGGTACGCATATAGAGCGCGTCTACGTCTAAATGCATCCATTCCATATAACAAAACACCGGTATGACCAGAACCCGGCAGTCCGTCAGCGCAACCACGCTGACCCGGTACTGCCGCATTCCGGCGAAGCTTTCGATCTCGCCCAGAAAATCACCCGGGCCGAAATCCTTGAATAGATAGGAATGACCATGCATCGGCCACTCCACCCCCGACGCTTTGCCGGAAAGGATAATGACAATGTTAATGCAAGGCTCTCCTGCCTGAATAAAAGTCTGGCCCGCCGCCACATCCATGGTGAACATATAATTTTTTACTTTTTCTGTGCAGTTCTGGAATAAAAGCTCCATATTGCTGCGCTTTGCCATTGGCAACCCCTGAAAAATATCCACGGCACATCCTCCTATGCCCCCCCATTGTAACGAAACCTTCCGCAGGAAAGAAAGGTCACATGACTCTTTTTCTCAATAAATTTTATAAAACCTTCCGGCCGGCCACATATTTGCCAGCCACTTCCCGCTCATCCCCCAGGTAAATGACGCGCTCTAGACGCTGCTTTACCGTAAGCGTCTGCGGGTGCTCCAGTCTCGCGTCATCCAGAATTACGGCGTCAAATTCATATCCCGGCTCAAAGCTTCCCACCTTGCCAAAGAAGGCTCCGCCTCCCTTAGACGCCAGATAAAAAACTTCCTCCATGTTAAGCGGCTGTAAACTCTGGTCGCTCAGACGCCAGCGAAGCTTGCTTGCCTGAATGGCATGGCGCATGGCTGCAAACAGATTTTCCGTAGTGCCGCCTGCCACGTCACTTCCCAGGCCTACCGGAATCTGCTCGTCCAGATAGCGGCGCACCGGCGCAATGCCGGAAGACAGGTTGGTGTTGGACTCCGGACAATGGGCAATGAATACGCCATGTTCTTTCATCCGCTGAATCTCCTCCTCCCCGGAGTAAACACAGTGGGCCATGATGGTGCGGCACTCCCCGCCAAACATACCGAAGTGGTCGTAAGCATCGCCGTAAAACTCCGACCATGGGCAGAGTTCCTGCACCCAGGCAATCTCCCCCGGATTCTCCGATAAGTGAGACTGCACCGGAAGCCCGGTCTCTTTCTGGATGCCATGCAAAAGTTCCATCAGTTCATCGCTGCAGCTTGGCGTAAAACGCGGAGTCAGAATCGGCTGTACACGCTCGTAATGCCGTTCTGCCACGGCCTGGATCCATGCCCTGGTTGCCTTGGCAGACTCCTCTGCCGAAGTCTCCCGCAGATAATCCGGACTGTTGCGGTCCATGTTCACCTTGCCGACCATTGCCGCGATTCCAGCCTCCTCCAGCTGGTCCATTAAAAGCAGCGTTGCCTCATTGTGAATGGTAGCGAAAATGCAGGCTCTTGTGGTGGCACTGTGCTTTACGTTCTCCGTAAAGATGCCATAAGCCTTCTTTGCGTAGTCCAGATCCTGGAATTTACTCTCCTCCGGAAACGTGTTAGTCTCCAGCCATTCCAGAAGCTCCATATCCATATTCAAACTGCGGAATGAATACTGCGGTGCGTGAACATGAAGATCGGTAAGCCCCGGGATGATGAGCCGGTCTCCCAGTTCTTCCACCGGAATGCCGCAAAGCTGTTCCGGAAGTTCCGGGTAGATTCTCTGCACCTTTCCCTCCTCACAGACCAGATAATGCTGCTCAAGAATTTCCAGTGTTCCGATTTCTTTCGTGTATATAAGATTGCCCTTCAAGGCAAAAGTCTGTTTCTGTTTCATAGTTGTTATTATCCTTTCCTGTGTTTTTTCAAATCGATACAAGGGGTTTGAAATCTACTCTTATCCCAGTGTCATAAACGCTTAACGGAACGCAAACACCACCGCAATGACCATGGTCAGTACTTCAACCTCGCATCTTCTGCGGGAAAGCACCTTTAACAGACAGTAGGAGATCAGTCCCATAGCAATTCCATTTGCGATGGAATAGGTAAACGGCATAAACACGATGGTGCAGAATGCCGGAAGCGCGTTGGTCATATCGGAGAAATCTACTTCCTTGATGTTGGATAACATCAGGATTCCTACAAAGATCAGGGCCGGAGCGGTTGCTGCTGCCGGAACAATGCTAACTACCGGAGCAAAGATGATCGCTGCCAGAAACGCAATTGCGGTTACAAAGCTGGTCATACCGGTACGGCCGCCAGCAGCGATTCCCGCGCTGGACTCTACTACGGTGGTAACCGTGGAAGTACCAACCAGGGCACCGCAGATCAGTGCGGTATTTTCTCCGTTTCTCCACTGTGCGAAATCCACCATGCTTACCAGTGTGGATGGATTGCTTACAACCAGTCCGGCATTCTTCTGTCCGATGATGATGATAAAAAGTCCGATACCCGGCGTGATGGCCAGCTTGATCGGTTCCGGAATGGCACGGATGATTGCCTGACGAAGTCCAACGGCCGTGATCACAATAAACAGCAAACCGGATAAGAATACGATCGTCAGGGTCTGGTTATAGGTATATCCCATGCCCAGTACCACCGTGTAAGCAAAAAAGGCGTTCAGTCCCATGCCAGGCGCCTGCGCCAGCGGTACCTTCGCGTATACCGCGCAAAGCATAGTGCCGATAAACGCGCCGATACAGGTTCCGATAAATACACCGTTGGAAACCTTCGCTGCCATCTCCGCATTGCCGACGATGGCAGACGGGTCTGCCAAGATCTGCGGGTTCAGGATGAGAATGTAGGCAACTGTGATAAAGGTTGTGATGCCTGCCAGAACCTCCGTGCGCATTGTGGAGCCGCTCTGTGAAACCTTAAAAACCGTTCGAAAAAACCTTCTCTTTTTCCCATGTTTCGTCCTCGCTTTCAGGATTTGATTTCTTCAACACAGGGCCTGTGTGCGCGCGCCACCCGTTCTTTCCTCCTCTCTTTTTTGTTTCTGTATCCCCATACATTGTACTGAAAACAAAAAAAGAGAATTCCGCGCTCATGCGAAATTCTCTGCTTGTTTTTTCTTTCCGGAGCAGCACACAGTCGCATGAATCTTCCGGGTTTTCCCCGGTTCATGTAACTATGTAGTCAACTCTTTACGGCAGTTGGTAGAAACTCTGGACCCATTTCCAGAATATACATATCGTCACCTGTTTTATGAAGTTGTGTTTATTATAGCTTTCGAAACATGAAAAGTATACGGACAAAGCTTCTCAAAAAGCCCGGCACATTTCGGCATAATTGCTGATTTTTACATGTCATATGTCCTTTTCTTATACGAGTTTAACACTGTATTCAAAAAAAGTCAAATGTCCTTTTCTTCCGCAGTCCGAAGCAGTCCGGCCTGAATCGTCACACCAATGGCCACCGGTGCCATAGCCGCCACCGTTCCCATGGAAGTTCCATTATTTCCAGCTGACATGCGCGTCCAACGCGGCTTTCAGCTGTTCCATGGCCTTCACGACCGTAGCCCGCGGACACGCGATGTTGAAGCGCTCAAACTGTGCCGTCTCCGGTCCGAATACCTTGCCGCAGTCCAGCCATAATTTTGCTTCCTCTACCATCAGATGTTCCAGTTCCTCATCGGTGAAGCCATAGCCGGAAAAATCCACCCAGGTCAGGTAGGTACCCTCCGGCTCCACAAAATGCGCCTTCGGGAAGTTCTCCTTCACAAACGCGCGCATATATTCCATGTTTCCGGTCAGATACTCCAGAAGCTCGTCCACCCACCGGGCTCCTTTTGTATACACGGATTTCACGGCAACCTGCCCCATCACGTTTCCCTGGCTGTAGCCGGCTGCCGCGTTGGCTTTGCGGTATGCCGCGCGAAGCTCCGGATTCGGGATGATGATATTGGCCGGCTGGAATCCTGCCACATTAAAGGTCTTGCTGGGTGAGGTGTAAAGCACCAGATTCTCCTGATATTTCTCATCCAGAGTCATAAAACTGGTGAAATGATAGCCCGGATACACAAAATCACAGTGGATTTCATCATCCATGATGATCACATGGTGACGCAGGCAGATGTCTCCCATGCACTCCAGTTCTTCCTTTGTCCACACACGTCCCACCGGATTGTGCGGGTTGCAGAGCAGGAATACCTTTACCTGGTTTTCCACAATTTTCCGCTCAAAATCTTCAAAATCCACCGTATAGCGCCCATTCTCGTAGTGGAGCTGATTGTTGATGAAAATTCTTCCGTTATCCTCAATGACCTCCCGGAACGGATAATAAACCGGCTGTTGGATGAGGATGGCATCCCCCTCTTTCGTAAATGCCTTTACGCCGGTGGCAAGGCCGTACACAACGCCGCAGCCCACCGTCACCGTCTCCGGTTCTACATGGTAGCCATGACGGGTGAAAAACCAGTGTTCCAGGGCATCGTAATACTCCTGGTCCGGATCGGTATAGCCAAAGATTCCGTGATCGATCCGCGCCCGGAAATCCGCAAGAATCTCCTCCGGAAGCTGAAAATCCATATCTGCCACCCACAACGGTAAAAGATCATCGCGCCCTTTGCGCTTCATGCCAAAGTCATATTTTAAACAGCTTGTTCCTGTTCTGTCTACTACTTTATCAAAATTGTATGTTTTTCCCATGGTCCTGCCCTCGGTCCTTTTCTGCCCTATTCTCTCAAGTCTGTTTTCTCTTTACGCTTTTCCGTTCCACTCACTGAGCTTATTTAAAGCTTCCTTGCTTCCGGAAATGTAGGCAATGTCACCCTTCTTAAACGCGTAATCCGGTGTAATGGTCTCGATCAGTTTTCCATCGTTCTCCACCGCGATGATGTTGACGCCAAACCGGCCGCGCAGGTTGGCCTCCACAACGGTTTTTCCCACACTGCGCTCCGGCATGATCATCTTGGAAATATTTAATTTTTCACTTAACTGGATAAAATCCAGCATGCGGACTGCCTCCAGACGATGTGCCAGACGCACTGCCATGTCGCGCTCCGGGTATACCACCTGGGCACCGATCTTCTCCAGGATCTCACCATGTTCCATGCTGGATGCCTTGGAAATGACCGTCGGCACGCCCAGACTCACCAGATTCAGCGTAGTCAGGATGGAAATATCCAGCTGCTCACCGATGCAGACTACTGCCACATCGCAGTTCTGCACGCCGGTCTCCGACAGCGTCTTTTTATCCAGTGCATGCACCACATAGGCATTCTCTGTATACTCCCGCAGTTCCCGTACTTTTTCCTCTTCCTTATCCAGCACCACCAAATCTGCCCCGGCTGCTGCCAGCTCCAGAGCCAGCGCATGTCCGAAACGGCCAAGACCGACAATTCCGTAGGTATTCTTTTCATTACTCTTCTTTTTGAACATTCTGCTTTCCTCCATGTCCCATTTTCATTCCATGGCAGCATCTTTCACCGCTGCCAGCTTTTCCCGTTTTCCACTTATCCGATCGCGATATTTCCCTCCGGGAAGCTTACCCGCTCACCCTTGGTAAAATACCACAGGGACGCAATCGTCAGCGGTCCCAGCCTTCCGATAAACATGATCAGAATGGTCAGAAGTTTTGCCGCATCACAAAGTCCCGTGGAAATTCCGGTGGAAAGTCCGGCAGTACCAAAGGCACTGCTCATCTCAAACAATGCGTCCAGAAACGGAACGCCCGGCTCTAAGATCACCAGAATGTAAGTTCCCGTCAGCACAATGCCAAGGGCCAGCAGCGTGATAACTGCCGCCTTTCGGAACGCATCAGCCGGAACCGCGTAGCGGAACGCCTTCTCCGATGTATTGGTAGCGGAAGAACGGATTCCCTCAAACAGTACATAGCAGGTGGTAGTCTTGATGCCACCTCCGGTGGAACCCGGAGAAGCGCCGATCACCATCAGCACAATGACCGTCAGAAGTCCTGCGCCGGAAAAAGATCCCAGAGGAAATGTGGAAAATCCTGCGGTTCTTGCGGACACACTGGTAAAGAAGGCCCCCAGCCACGTAATGTCTTCGGTCAGCTTTAACAGCACCGTGCCTGCTGCCGTCAGCACCAGGCTCATAAACAGTACGACCTTAGTGTGCATGGAAAACTTTTTCCAGCGAAACCGTTTTTCGATGACTTCGCGAATCACCAAAAAGCCAATTCCTCCCAGAATGACCAGTGCGCAGGTTACCAGATTTAAGAACACATCATCCTGGTACGGGATCAGGTTCTGCCCGCCGCCCAGCATATCAAATCCGGAGTTATTAAACGCTGCCACGGAGTGAAACAGACTGACCCCCACTGCCTTTAACGGGGCAAACCTTCTCTGGAACACCAGAAAACTCAGCGCCGCGCCTGTCAGTTCAAAGGTAATCGTAGTAAGGAATACCAGACGCACAAAACGGATCACGCCTTTTCCGGAATCCAGATTTCCGGCTTCCCGGATCAGGTTTCTGGCCTTTAAGTTAACCTTTTTTCCCATGGCCAGGATCACGCCGGTTCCCACCGCCGTCACACCAAGGCCGCCGATCTGGATCAACATAGCCACAAAAAACTGGCCAAGCGGCGTGAACGTATCGCCCACATCCAGTGTCACCAGTCCTGTCACGCACACCGCGCTGGTGGACATATAGAGGGCGTCAATGTAGCGCACCGTAACCCCATCCCGGATGCTGCAGGGCAGGCTCAAGAGCACCGATCCGATCAGAATGACCAGTGCAAAGCCCATTGCGATGATCCGCACGGGGGATTGTCTCTTTAGAAAATTCATAACATCGCCTTTCTGTCAGATAAATTTACAAATTACTAATGATTATACCATAGCCCCTTCTTTTATGGGATAAATTTTTCATCAACGGTTCTCTTCCTCCGACGCAAAGGCAATGAACTGCTCCATTTCCCGGGTCTTAAACTTATTTTTGTGGTAAAAGATCTGCCGGTACATGGAAATTTCCACGTTATCCACCTTCACGACCGCCAGCGTTCCCTCCCGGATCTGCTTCTGCACCGCAAACAGCGGGAGAAACGACAGGCCGCGGCTCTGCTCCAGCATCTGGATGATAAAGGCCGTATCGCTGATTTCCAGAACCGGAGACAGGGACCGGTGGCAGGATGCCAGGTACTGATCCAGCGCCTGGCGATAGTTCGCGTTTTTCTCCGTCAGAAAGAAGGGTTCCTGCAGAATCTCATCCAGAGTTTTGTGCCCGGTACACGCTTCTGTCCAACCTTCCAGCCCATCGCACGGCACCTTTTCACCAGCTTTCCCGGTGCCAGGACTGCCCTCGCTCCAGAACGATGGAGATGCCACAAACACGATTGGTTCTGCCAGTTCCATGGCCTTCACCCAGTTTTCACTCCAGCGGGGCGCATCCAGAATGTAGATCATATCCAAAAGATCATGCTCCATCATGCGGATGAGCTCCTCCGGCGTACCTACGGTAATCTGAAACTTTACCTGCGGATAGCGTTCCCGGAATCGGCTCACAATAGATGGAAATTTGGCCGTGCACAGCGACTCAATCGTCCCGATATGCAGCGGATTTTTCAGTTCCTCGTCCTCATGCATGGACAGGCGGGTACGGTCCACCTCATAAAGGATGGTATTCGCGTGTTCCAGAAACTTCCGCCCCTGGGCAGTCAGCTCCACCTGTTTCCCCATCCGGTCAAAGAGCCGGGTTCCCAGTTCTTTCTCCAGCATGCGGATCTGGACTGTTACCGCGGACTGGGAATAGCCAAGCTGACTGGCTGCTCTGGAAAAGCTCTGAAGCTTTGCCGCCTGAACAAAGGTCTGAAGCTGTCTCAGTTCCATAAACGCATCCCTCTCTTCCTTATTTTATAAATTTCTGACAGAAATTTCACAGTCTATAATTGATTTTTTTTCAACATACTTATGAAAACTATGAATTTGATTCATTCATATCACCATGATATAATGCACCTGCGAAGACGTCAACCGCTATTTTTTATGAAATCCGTACAAAAATAAGGGACGGATCACAAAAACGATTAACATTTTTGTTATTGGAGGGAATTTACAAATGGAAAAAAAGAAATTCAAAATGGGGCTTGTACCGAAGCTGATTCTGGCGATCATCCTCGGTATCTTATTCGGTCAGTTTCTGCCAGAGGGCTTCTGCCGTCTTGTCGTTACACTGTCCGGATTTTTCAGTAACTTCTTAAAATTCGTCATCCCGCTCATGATTCTGGCTTACGTTACCATGGGTATCGCAGACCTCTCCCAGGGCGCAGGAAAGCTCCTGCTCATCACCGTTGCCCTGGCTTACGGCTCTACCCTGATCGCAGGTTCTGCTTCTTTCCTGGTTGCAGAAAACCTGTTTCCAAGCTTTATGAGCGCTGACGCGCTGGATCAGATTGCTGCCACCGCAGCGGTTTCCCTGTCCCCGTACTTCACCATCTCCATCCAGCCGGTCATGGACACGCTGTCGGCAGTGGTTCTGGCTTTCGTTCTGGGCCTGTGCCTCTCTTCCATGCGCGGAAAAGAGATCGGAGATACCCTGTACAACGCAATGAAGGATTTCTCTTCCATCATTGACAAAGTACTTCACACCGTCATCATCCCGCTGCTGCCACTCTACATCTGCGGTACCTTCACGGATATGACCATCTCCGGAAAGACCTTTGCAATTCTTGGAATCCTCTGGAAGGTATTTCTGGTTGTCATTGCCATGCACTTAATCTGCATCACCATCCAGTTCATCATCGCAGGTTCCATCAGCAAAAAGAACCCGCTGACCCTGATCAAAAACCAGCTTCCGGGCTACGCAACCGCACTGGGTACCCAGTCTTCCGCAGCTACCATCCCGGTTAACTTACAGTGCGCAGCCAACGACGGCGTCTGTGAGCAGATCCGCAACTTCGTGGTTCCGCTTTGTGCCAACATCCACATGGCAGGTTCCATGATCACCATCACCGCCTGCGCTACCGCAGTCTGCCTGATGAACCAGCTGCCGATCAGCCTGGTTACCGTGGTTCCGTTCATTATGACCCTGGGTGTTGCCATGGTTGCTTCTCCGGGTGCTCCGGGCGGCTCCATCATGACAGCGCTCCCGTTCCTCTACATGGTATTCGGCACCACAGCCGGAGATCCGAACGGCCCGATCTGCGCGATCATGGTTGCTCTTTACATCACGCAGGATTCCTTTGGAACCGCATGCAACATTTCCGGTGATAACGCCATCGGTGTCATTGTAGATACCATTTACCACAAGTTTATCATCAAAGAAACTCAGGAGGCTTAAGATGTCATTTATCAGTGTTTTCGATGTGCTCGGACCGAATATGATCGGCCCGTCCAGTTCCCACACGGCAGGCGCGGCCCGCATCGGTTTTCTGGCTCAGAAAATGATTGGCGGGAAGGTCATCCGGGCAGATTTTACACTTTATGGTTCCTTCGCAAAAACCTATCACGGACACGGAACCGACCGGGCGCTCCTCGGCGGCATCATGGGCTTTTCCACCGATGATATGCGCATCCGCAATTCCTTTGAGATTGCACAGGAAAACGGCCTGGCCTACACGTTCACCCCGAACGAGACCGAAACCGAGATTCATCCGAACACTGTGGACATCTCCATGACCAATAAAAACGGCCAGACCATGACGATTCGCGGCGAGTCCTTAGGCGGCGGCAAGGTCCGCATCGTCCGCATCAACGGCGTGAAGGTAGATTTCACCGGCGAGTACAGCGCTGTCATTGTGGTACAGCAAGACAAACCGGGCGTTGTGGCTCACATCACCAAGGTCTTAAGTGACCGCGGCGTCAATATTGCCTTCATGCGCCTGTTCCGCGAGGCAAAAGGCCATACTGCTTACACCATCGTAGAGTCCGATGGAAAGCTTCCGGAGGATGTAGCGGAAAACCTGAAAGACAATGTCAATGTACGCGATGTTATGGTCGTGCAGATCTAAGGAAAGGGAGGAACACAGAACATGGATTTTAAAAACGCGAAAGAACTTTTAGAATTGTGTCAGAAGCAGAATCTCCCGATTTCTGAGATCATGCTCCAGCGGGAAATGACCGAAGGCGAGATGCCGGAAGAAGAAGCCCGCAGCCGCATGGCCCGCGCCCTGGAAATTATGAAGGAATCCGCTCATACCCCGATTCAGACCCCGGTACGCTCCATGGGCGGCCTCATCGGCGGTGAAGCCGGAAAGCTGGCTTCCCACCAGGCCGTCGGACGCGGCATCTGCGGCGATGTGCTGGAAAAGGCCATTACCTACGCAGTCGCTGTTCTGGAAACCAACGCTTCCATGGGCCTCATTGTGGCTGCTCCGACCGCCGGTTCTGCCGGTGTGGTTCCGGGTCTGTTCCTGGCACTGCAGGAATGCCACAGCTTCTCCGATGAAGACCTCATCAAAGCCCTGTTCAATGCCGGTGCCATTGGCTACCTGGCTATGCGAAACGCCACCGTAGCCGGTGCTGTGGGCGGCTGTCAGGCTGAGGTCGGCATTGCCTCCGCCATGGCTGCTTCCGCGGCTGTGGAGCTGTTCGGCGGAAGCCCGAAGCAGTGTTTGGACGCTGCCACCATCGTACTTATGAACATGCTCGGTCTGGTCTGCGACCCGGTCGGCGGCCTGGTGGAATATCCATGCCAGAACCGCAACGCTGCCGGCGTAGCCAACGCCCTGATCGCAGCCGAGATGGCACTGGCCGGTCTTACCCAGCTCATCCCCTTCGATGAAATGTTAGAGACCATGTACACCGTAGGCAAACGCCTCCCGGCAGAACTGCGCGAAACCGCCATGGGCGGCTGCGCCACCGCACCGTCCGCGTGTGCGGCGTGCCATATGTGCAGTTAAGAAATCACAACATTATAAAGTAGCGAAAATGCTGGGCGACGCCATTTGGCGCCTGTCCGGCATTTTCTGTTTATACGCAATATTTGTAACTGTTCAGTAGGTCTGCGCATTCACTGCGCTGACCGTATGAAAACATGGGCTTGCAGGCAAAAATCCCATTGCCGAAGGCAATTTTCAATGGATTTTTGCCCGTAACTGTGAGGGTACTGAACAGTTACCAATATTTTTTACTGGGCGGTGTGCAGATACCGCTTTACATATTTCCCCGTATAGGATACCGGGCTCTCTGCCACTTCCTCCGGCGTGCCCTTCGCGATTACGGTTCCACCGCGCTCGCCGCCTTCCGGTCCGATATCAATGAGGTAATCGGCGGTCTTGATGACGTCCAGGTTATGCTCGATGACAATAACTGTGTTTCCGCCGTCGGACAATCTGCGCAGGATCTCCACCAGCTTATGAACATCCGCAAAATGCAGACCGGTGGTCGGCTCATCCAGAATGTAGACAGTCTTTCCGGTTCCGCGGCGGCTCAGTTCTGTGGCCAGCTTGATTCGCTGTGCCTCACCGCCGGACAGCTGGGTAGACGGCTGCCCCAGACGAATGTAAGAAAGTCCTACATCATTCAGAGTCGCAATCTTCCGATAAATAGATGGAATGTTCTCAAAGAACTTCATGGCCTCTTCCACCGTCATATTCAGCACATCATAAATGCTCTTTCCCTTATATTTAACATCCAGCGTCTCGCGGTTGTAGCGTTTGCCTCCGCAGACCTCACACGGCACATAGACATCCGGTAAAAAGTGCATCTCGATTTTGATGATACCGTCACCGCTGCAGGCCTCACAGCGCCCGCCCTTTACGTTGAAACTAAAACGACCTTTATTATAACCTTTTGCCTTGGCATCCGGCGTGGATGCAAACAGGTCACGGATCATATCAAAGACTCCGGTGTAGGTAGCCGGATTGGATCGCGGCGTGCGCCCGATCGGGGACTGGTCAATGTTGATGACCTTATCTAACTGCTCCAGTCCTTCAATCTTCTTAAACCTGCCCGGAATGGTGCGGGCGCGGTTTAACTTTCTCGCCAGTTCCTTATACAGAATCTCGTTCACCAAGGAACTCTTGCCGGAACCGGACACACCGGTCACGCAGGTCATAATGCCCAGCGGAAAAGAAACATCTATATTCTTTAAGTTGTTCTCTGCTGCCCCGCGCACGGTAATCCAGCCAGTCGGCTGTCTGCGCTCCTTCGGCACCGGAATCTGGACGCGGCCGCTCAGGTATGCGCCAGTGATTGATTTCTCATTCTGCATGATTTCTTCCGCAGTACCAATGGCTACAACTTCTCCACCGTGTTCTCCTGCGCCCGGTCCGATATCCACAATGCAGTCTGCCGCACGCATGGTATCCTCATCATGCTCTACCACCAGAACCGTGTTGCCCAGATCCCGCAGATGGGTCAGGGTCGCCAGCAGCTTGTCGTTGTCCCTCTGGTGCAGGCCGATACTCGGCTCATCCAGAATATAGGCCACACCCACCAGACCGGAACCGATCTGGGTTGCCAGACGGATTCGCTGTGCCTCACCGCCGGACAAGGTACCAGTTGCCCGGGAAAGAGACAGGTATTCCAGGCCGACATTTAACAGGAAATCCAGGCGCGCCTTAATCTCCTTTAAAATCTGATGACCGATAGACTCCTGCATCGGAGTGAGCTTTAACTCATCCAGAAAAGCGCGGAACCGGGTAATGGAAAGCTCCGTTGCCTCATAAATGTTGATGCCGCCAACCGTAACGGCCAGAGAGCTGGACTTCAGACGCTGGCCCTTGCAGACCTTACACGGCGTAATGCGCATAAAGGTCTCATATTCCGCCTTGGACGCCTCGGAGAAGGTCTCCTTGTAGCGGCGCTCCACATTGCGGATCAGGCCCTCAAACGCTACCGGATAGATGCCCTCACCGCGCTGACCCTTGTAGTACACATTCACTTCTTTTCCATTGGTTCCATGCAGGATCACATCCTGGATTTCCTTCGGATACTCCTCAAACGGCGTATCCAGGCTGAAATGATATTCCTTGCACAGCGCATCTAAAATCGCGTGGGTGAAGCTGTTCTTGTCCGTACAGGACTGCCAGCCCATCACCACAATGGCACCTTTGGAAATACTTAAGGACTTGTCCGGAATCATGAGGTCTTCATCAAATTCCATCTTATAACCAAGACCGAAACACTCCGGGCAGGCACCGAACGGGTTGTTGAAGGAGAAGCTTCGCGGCTCCACCTCCTCAATGCTGACGCCGCAGTCCGGGCAGGCAAAGCTCATGCTGAAATTCATGGGCTCACCATCAATCACGTCCACGATCATGAGGCCGTCCGAAAGTCCCATAACCGTCTCGATAGAGTCCGTCAGGCGCTTCTCAATGCCCTCTTTCACCACCAGACGGTCCACCACGATCTCAATGTTGTGTTTGATGTTCTTCTCTAATTTAATCTCTTCGGAAAGCTCGTACAGGTTTCCGTCAATCCGGGCGCGGACGTAGCCACTCTTGCGCGCCTGCTCCAGAAGCTTAACATGCTCACCCTTGCGTCCCCGCACCACCGGCGCCAGAAGCTGGATTTTGGTACGCTCCGGCAGCTGCAGGATCTGGTCCACCATCTGGTCGATGGTCTGCTTCTTGATTTCCCGGCCGCACTTCGGACAGTGCGGGATGCCGATGCGGGCATACAGAAGACGCATGTAATCGTAAATTTCCGTCACCGTACCCACGGTAGAACGCGGGTTGCGGTTCGTAGACTTCTGGTCAATGGAAATGGCCGGGGAAAGCCCCTCAATGCTCTCCACATCCGGCTTTTCCATCTGGCCCAGGAACTGCCTTGCGTAAGAGGACAGCGACTCCATATAACGCCGCTGCCCTTCGGCATAGATCGTATCAAAAGCCAGGGATGACTTGCCCGAGCCGCTTAAACCCGTCAGCACCACCAGCTCGTTTCTGGGAATGTCCAGAGATATATTTTTCAAGTTGTGCTCATTCGCACCACGAATCTTGATATACTGCTTCACCATGGCTGTAAAACCTTTCTTTTCTGATCCTCTTTAGTATGTGTCAGACAGAACTGATTATACCACAAAGGCGGAACACATGCAAACATTTGTTCGCACACATTCCGCCTGTTTTTACATTGTTGCTGCCCTTGTTGCCGTCTCACTGCCGCCATGCCACACAGCCTTACATACCATAAAACGAATGGTGACACAAGGATCGCTATAACCATAAAAAAGAAGAACGCATCGCTGTGTTCTTCTTTTTGGGGCTCAATCTTATTCTATTTATTAACTATTCTGCTCTGCAGTTTCCTGATTCTCTGCTGCTGCACCATTCTCCTGTTCGGACTCTGCTGCCTGCATCTCTTCCGGCTTCGGCGCCTCAGCACGCTCCTCCGCATTTTCCTTCCCGGCATTCAGAATCTCCATGAATTCCTCACCGGTGATGGTCTCGCGCTCCAACAGATAAGCGGCAATCTCATTCAGCTTCGCTGCGTTATCTTTCAGGATCTGCATGGCCTTAGCATACTGCTGTTTCACAATGGAAACCACTTCCTCATCCACCAGTCTTGCGGTCTCCGGGGAGCATACCATGGAGGTGTCTCCGCCCAGATACTGGTTGTTTACCGTCTCCAGGGCTACCATGCCGAACTGGCTGCTCATGCCGTAGCGGGTGATCATGGCCCGCGCCAGCTTGGTGGCCTGCTCAATATCATTGGACGCACCTGTGGTAATGGAATGGAAAATGAATTCCTCTGCGGCACGTCCGCCGGTCAGGGTAGCGATCTTGTTTAAAGCTTCTTCCTTGCTCATGAGGAAGCGCTCACCCTCTTCCACCTGCATGGTGTAGCCCAGCGCACCGGAGGTACGCGGAATGATGGTGATCTTATGCACCGGAGCGCTATGGCTCTGGCACGCTGCCACCAGCGCATGACCAACCTCGTGGTAAGATACGATACGCTTCTCATTCATGGAAACAGCGGCATCCTTCCGCTGATATCCGGCAATGACAACCTCTACGCTCTCCTCCAGGTCTGCCTGAGTCACATAGGCCCGGCCCTGACGGACTGCACGCAGCGCGCCCTCGTTGATGATGTTGGCAAGCTCCGCGCCGCTGGCACCGGAGGTTGCGCGTCCAATGGCGTCAAAGTCAATGTCGCTGCCCATTTTTACATTCTTCGCATGAACCTTCAGAATAGCCACACGGCCCTTCAGATCCGGAAGCTCTACCGGAATCCGGCGATCAAAACGGCCCGGGCGAAGCAGTGCCTTATCCAGGGATTCCGGACGGTTGGTCGCTGCCAGGATGACAACGCCCTTGCGGCCATCAAAACCATCCATCTCGGTTAACAGCTGGTTTAAGGTCTGCTCACGCTCGTCATTTCCGGAGAAGCCGGAACCGTCACGCTTCTTACCAATGGTATCGATCTCATCAATAAACACGATACACGGAGCCTTCTCATTCGCCTGTTTAAACAGGTCACGCACTTTGGCCGCACCCATGCCGACAAACATCTCTACAAATTCCGAACCGGAAATAGAGAAAAACGGCACATGCGCTTCGCCCGCTACCGCTTTCGCCAGTAACGTCTTACCAGTTCCAGGAGGGCCTACAAGCAGGGCGCCCTTCGGCAGGACTGCACCGATATCTGCGTATTTCTGCGGGTTATGCAGGAAGTCTACGATTTCCTTTAATGCTTCTTTCGCTTCTTCCTGGCCTGCTACATCCGCAAAGGTCTTGCCGGTTTCCGTCTCCGCGTAAATCTTGGCATTGGACTTTCCAAAGGTCATGGCGTTTCCCATGCCTCCCATACGCTTTGCCATGCTCTTGCTGAGAATCTGCCCGATGATCACAAACATCAGGATTGGCAGAACCCAGTTAAAAATGAAATTCTGCAGCGGCGATGCCTGGGTCGGAATCTCTTCTGAGAAACTGATGCCAGCATTCTTCAGCCGGGCTGTCAGGTCATCATCCGGCCATAAGCCTGTCTTGTAAATCTTTAAGTTCTCCGAATTCAAGTTTTTCAGAGAAAGCTGGCCGTTCAGCGCCTGCTGCACATCCTGTGTCCAGAAACTAAGTTTGTCAGAGTCTCTCTTTACACCTGCGACCTCGCCCTTATCCAGCATCTCCAGGAACGTATCGTAGGTCACTTCTGTCACCGACCGTTCTGCCAGTGCCGGCATAATCAGCGCATTCAGCAGAATGGTGATCAGAAGGATGATTCCGTAGTAGTAAAGCAGCTTTTTGTTGGGCCGCCTTGGTCCTTCTTCTTTCATACCCATACTGTGTTCTCCTTTATGTCTTTTGTTATTTGTAACTGATGAACAGCTTCCCAGTTACGATCATTTCCAGAATTGTTTCTTTTCTGTTCTATTTAGTATACAACAAGAGCGGAGGTTTTTAAACCCCCGCCCTTGTTAAAACTTTCTAAACTCTTTGTGTTCGTTCTGTGAACTTGCACCCCGTCCGCACGTTGTAAGAACCGTAATGTGCCACTGCTCCCACTAATCCGGAATGGTTGGAACTGCGTCCGCCGGAACCGGGCTCACAAAGCCTGCTGCCGTGCGCTTTTCAAACTCTGCCCGCGCCTCTTTTAATACTTCCGGCTGGTTGAACAGGTCAATAGCTGCTGCCGCCAGCACCTTTCCCGCATGAACCGCTGCCTTGTGGCCGATTTCTGTACGGTCACAGGAAACATTCTGCCAGCTATGTCCCGGGCATCCATTCGGCCATGCTGCCACATGGATCTGCGCAGTCGGCGTCAGCCAGCTCACATCGCCTACATCGGTAGAACCCGCCTTAAACGCATTTCCCTGATACAGCGGAGCCAGGAACGCGTTCATGGCATGACCACAGGCCCTCTGCATTTCCACGACCTGCTCCCGTGCGTTCTCATCATTGTCTGCTGCTACACCCGGGATATGGTCATTCCCCATATAGGTTTTAGAAAGAGCATCCGCAAAGTCATTTTCTTCATCCGTGTAAGACGGCACACCCAGTTCCTTATAATTTTCATAAAGCACACGCTCCAGCACAAAGTTGCTGATGGTGTCTGCCACACCGTCAATAAACTTCTTTTCAAAGGTTGTCTCTGTCATCAGCGCCGCACCCTGGGCAATCTTGTCCACGCGCTTCTGAAGCTCTACTGCCTCAGCCACATGGTTGGAGCGCACCATATAAAGCACACTCGCCTTGGCCTGCACCACATTCGGGCTGCAGCCGCCGGCATCGGTGATGGCATAATGGATTCTTGCCTTGTCGCTCATATGCTCCCGCAGATACTGCACGCCGGTGTTCATCAGCTCCACCGCATCCAGCGCGCTGCGTCCCTTCTCCGGTGCGCCTGCCGCATGGGAGGCAATACCGTGGAACTTGTACTGGGTCTGAATGCATGCATTGGAGGAACCGGTGGCTACCTCGTTGACATCCTCCGGGTGCCAGGTCAGAGCCGCGTCCAGGCTCTTCCAGACGCCATCCCTTGCCATAAAGGCCTTGGCCGCGCCGCCCTCTTCGCCCGGGCAGCCATACAGGATCACAGTGCCTTCCACCTGATTCTGCTCCAGATAAGCCTTCACGCCAATGGCCGCCGCCATGGCACCTGCTCCCAGGATATTATGGCCGCAACCATGACCGCTTCCACCGTCCTTCAACGGCTTCTCCTCCGTGCATCCGGCTGTCTGGGATAAACCGGAAAGCGCGTCGTACTCCGCCAGAATGCCGATCACCGGTTCTCCGCTTCCGTAGCTTGCGGAAAATGCAGTCTCAATGCCGCTGATACCCTTTTCCACACGAAATCCTTCTTTCTCCAGCACCTCACAATAAAGCGCTGCAGACCTGAACTCCTGAAGGGATAACTCCGCATATTCCCAGATATGGTCTGCCACATCGCAGATCAGTTCTTTTCTGGACTCAATGGCCGCCAGGGCCGCTTTCTTTTCTTCTGTCATGATGTTCCTCCTGTTGTATACAAAAAACATCCAAAATATTCAAGCTCTCTATGGCTCTCTTTCGCTCATTATATCACAAAACGCAAAAAGGCGCCGGAAAAATTCCCGGCACCCCATCACATTCTTTATAAAACTTTCGCAAGAAACTCTTTCAGACGTTCATGCTTCGGATGATCAAAGATTTCCTCCGGTGTTCCCTCCTCCAGCAGTTTTCCATCTGCCATGAAGAGCACGCGGTTTCCAACCTCTTTCGCAAAGCCCATCTCATGGGTTACGACTACCATGGTCATACCTTCATGAGCCAACTCCTTCATAACGTCAAGAACCTCACCTACCATCTCCGGATCCAACGCGGAAGTCGGCTCGTCAAAGAGCATCACCTCCGGCTCCATAGCCAGCGCGCGCACAATGGCAACTCGCTGCTTCTGACCACCGGAAAGCTGGATCGGATACGCATCCGCACGGTCTTTTAAACCAACACGGTCCAGAAGCTCCAGTGCTTTCTTCTCCGCATCCGCGCGGCTGACACCTTTGACCTTCATCGGCGCAAGCACCATGTTTTCCAGAATGGTCATATGCGGGAACAGGTTGAAGTGCTGGAATACCATACCCATGCGCTGGCGCAGGGCGTCGATGTCCAGTTTCACGGTCTTGCCGTTCTCATCCTGATATTTCTTCTTGGTGATATCCACACCGTTGAAGATGATGGCACCTCCGGTCGGCTCCTCCAACAGGTTTAAGCTTCTGAGGAAGGTAGACTTTCCGGAACCAGATGGCCCGATGACAGCCATCACATCACCTTTGTTGATGTTGACCGTTACGCCATCCAGAGCCTTGATGGTACCCATCTTGTAATGTTTCTTTAAATCTTTTACCTGAATCATGCTATCGTTTGTCGCCACGGCTCATTCTCCTCTCAAAATATGCAATGATCTTGGAAGTCGGGAAGCACAGGCAGAAGTAAATTGCCGTTGCCACCAGCAGAGGCTCCACGATAACAAATGTTGCACCCTTGACTGCATTTACCGCAGACATAATATCCTGCACACCGATGGTGTACGTGATTGCAGACTCCTTGATGATAACAACAAACTCGTTGGCAATGGCCGGGAGAATGTTCTTCAGCGCCTGCGGGAAAATGATATAGCGCAGGTTCTGAGTCTGGGACAGTCCCAGGGAACGGGCTGCCTCGGTCTGTCCGCCGTCAATGGACTGGATTCCCGCACGGATGATCTCGCACAGATAAGCGCCAGAGTTCATGCCCAGGGCCACAACGCCCGGGAAGAAACGGCTGAACTTGATAAATCCAAACATCTGGAAAGACGGAAGCTGAACAATGCCAAACACGCCATAGTAGATGATAAACACCTGCACGATAACCGGCGTGGAGCGCAGAATCTCAACATATGCCGTTGCCAGGAAAGACAGCGGATTGAAGCGGCTGATCCAGACTAACGGACCGCCCTCCCGCATGTGACCGTCTTTATCAAGGCCCAGTGACCGGAACGGCCGGACATTGGACATTCTCATCAGTGCCAGTACCAGCGCGATGCAAAAGCCGATCGCTACCGTAAATACGGATAACAGGACGGTTACAATGATGCCCTGTTTGAACAGCTCAGCATACGGCGCAATTTTGGAGAAATTGCTCCATTGAACAAATTGACTCATCGGGTGCTCCTTTCAGTATTAGTTCTGAACGTTTCCTTCTGCGTCCAGAAGGCCCTCGTATTTTTCGCCTGCAGCAAGCTCGCCTGCGTCAGCGATGAACTTCTCAAGGCTACCATCCTCTTTTGCAGCTGCGATTGCTTCGTTAACGCCTGCTAACAGAGCCTCATTGCCCTTGCAGACGCCGATTGCGGAACCCTCGGTATCATACGGTACATCCATAACCAGGGTCAGCTCCGGATAGTTCTTCTGATAGCTCTTCGCTACATCAGTCTCGATATAAGCAGCGTCCATCTTGCCAGTCAGCAGCTCAGAAATGATATCGGTAACCTTCGGCAGGCCAACGATGTCAGCATCCGGGCTGTTGGTCTCTGCCAGATCCATCTGGATAGAACCAACCTGTGCGCCTACAGAAACATCCGGCTTGTTGATTGCTTCAAAGCTGTTAAATTTCTCTGCGTTATCTTTTACGGTTACTAAGGACTGTCCGCCCATGTAGTACAGATCAGAGAAATCCATAATGCCCATACGTTTCTCATCCGGGGAAAGTCCAGCCATGCCCAGGTCAACAGACTTGGTCTGCAGCTCGCTTAATACGCCATCGAAGTCAACGGTTACAACCTCTAACTCAAGACCAAGGTAATCAGCAATGTACTGAGCCAGATCCATATCGAAACCAGACAGCTTCGGGGTTCCGTCCTCACCGATTGCGTAGAACTCGTACGGAGCAAAGTCTGGGCTGGTTGCTACGGTCAGCTTGCCAGGGGTAACCGTCTCGATATCAGCTGCAGCTGCCTTGGTCTCCTCTGCGCTGCTCTCTTCTGCTGCTGCCTCAGTTGCCTCGGTCTCAGCCTCGGTTGCTGCTGCAGTGGTCTCTGCCGGCTTGCTTCCGCCGCATGCGGTTACGGATGCTGCCATACATGCTGCCATGGATAATGCCACGATTTTCTTCTTCATAATAATCCTCCTCTTTTGCGATTATTCATTGTGTAATGAATAATCTGCATAAATATAAATACATACTTAAACATTATAGCGAATTTCGGGAATTAATCAAGTGCCAGAAATTGAAAAAAGGAGAAAATCCGCAGATTCCTCCTTTTTTGTGCATTTTTTCCGTTTTACTTAAGAAAATGAAGCCAGAATGTGTTCCGTAACCATCCTCGGAGCATCGATGACAAAGTCCGGATGGAACGCTTCCAGCTCTGCCCGGTCGCGGAATCCCCAGGTCACGCCTACCGTGTGCGCCTTTGCGTTGAGGCCGGTCTGCATATCGGTGTTGGTATCTCCAAAATACAGGCACTCCTCCGGGCTGCATTCAAACTGCTCCAGAATCCGGTTCACGCCCGCCGGATCCGGCTTCTTCGGAACATCGTCCTTCTGTCCGGCCACAATATCAAAATAATCTTTTCCAAAGACTGCTTCAATATTCTCCACGGTCCGTGCATGAGGCTTATTGGAAAGAACTGCAATGCGGATGCCCTGCGCCTTTAACGCCTCCAGCAGTTCCGGGATTCCCTCATAAGGCCGCACATGATAGAGACAATGCTCCGCAAACAGTCTCATATAAGCGGAAAGCGCTTCCTCATAATGAAGAAGTTCCCTGTCTCCGCTGTACTGCAGCGCACGCTTCACCTGCATCCGGTATCCATCTCCCACAAACTGTTTGATGTGTTCCGGATCCACCGGACCATAGCCAAACTCCTTCAACGTCAGATTGGTCGTGTAGGTCAGTGCGTCCAGTGTGTTTAATAAGGTACCATCCAGATCAAAAATACAGCAGCGGATCATATGCGTTCCTCCCTTGGTTTTCTTTTTTCAGCATGTGCTTTTCGATCAGGCGAAAAATTTCACCCAGATGCCCTGAATGAACAGTCCCATGATCATGATCGGCAGAATGTATTTCACATAACCACGAATCCATGCTGGAACCCTTAAGCCGACACCTTCGTTTGCTTCAGCGCGGTATTTGTCAAAGCCCCAGCCGAAATCCCAGGTTGCAAACAACAGGTAAACCAGAGATCCCAGCGGAAGCAGAATGTTGCTCACCAGGAAATCCTCCAGATCCAGTACGGAACTTCCGGCACCCAGCGGCTCAAATCCGCTGAGTACATTATACCCCAAAGCACACGGAAGAGACAGTACAATGATCAGGATCATATTGATCTTTGCGGATTTTTTACGGTCAATCTCAAACAGCTCCATGTCGCAGGCAATGATGTTCTCAAATACCGCAATAACGGTGGAGAATGCCGCACAGGACATAAACAGGAAGAACAGGCTTCCCCAGATCCGTCCACCAATCATGGAAATGAACACGTTCGGCAGCGTAATGAAGATCAGGCTTGGGCCGCTGTCCGGATTCACGCCAAAGGCGAAGCACGCCGGGAAGATGATCAGGCCGGCGGTGATCGCTACGAACGTATCCAGAATTGCTACATTCACAGACTCTCCTAACAGCGTATTGTCTTTCTCCAGGTAACTTCCGAAAATAGCCATGGCACCAATACCAAGGCTTAAGGTGAAGAAGGACTGGTTCATGGCAGATACGATAACCTGGCCAATGCCTACCGACTTCATCTTCTCCACATCCGGAAGCAGATAAAACTTCAGGCCTTCCATGCCGCCTTCCAGAAATACACCGTGAACAGCCAGAATGATCATCAGAGATAACAGACCGATCATCATCACCTTCGTGATACGCTCTACACCGGCCTGCAGGCCAAGAGAGCAGATCAGAATGCCCAGAATGACAACCACTACCATCCAGAACACGTTAATCCCCGGGCTCGCCAGCATCTCCCCAAACATGCCCTGAACACCCTCGGTATCCAATCCGGTAAACGCACCGGTTACAAAGCTGTAAAAATAATACAGCATCCAGCCCGCTACTGTGGTGTAAAACATCATTAATACATAGTTGCCCAGCAGCGCCACATAGCCATGCAGATGCCACTTGCTTCCCGGCTTCTCCAGTTCCTGGTACGCCTTCACCGGGCTCTTGCGGCTGGCACGTCCAACAGCAAACTCCATGGAAAGAACCGGCACACCCATAATAGCCAGAAACAGCAGGTAAATCACAACAAAAATACCGCCGCCGTTCGCTCCTACCACATACGGGAAACGCCACACATTACCGATACCGATGGCGCATCCTGCAGACAAAAGCAGGAATCCCAGTCTTGATTGAAATGTTTCTCGTTGTTTCATGTTCTTCTCTTCTAAACCTCCTTGCATTCCCCCATTTTGCCAAATGCAATGATTCTATTTCATCGTGACAAAACGCTTACCTGCGTTGCCGCAGTATTCGCTATTATACACTATCCTATGTCTGCCGTCAAACATCTTGTCTTCAAATACGCACGAAAAAAGGACATCCATTTCGGATATCCTTTTTTCGTGTTATTGAGAGCGCGAGACGGGACTCGAACCCGCGACCCCGACCTTGGCAAGGTCGTACTCCACCAACTGAGCCACTCGCGCATATATTAATTATAAGGTAACATATACCCTCAAAACCACATATTGAATTTCATCCGTTTCTTACCTAAACCGTCTTGGTTAAGCCCTCGACCTATTAGTGACAGTCAGCTGCATGTGTTACCACACTTCCACCT